>BNJU01002583.1_pt1 | contig 206296 bp, 362 predicted proteins | sample 8539281 | NCBI WGS metagenome assembly BNJU01 (sample SAMD00202456, study PRJDB9452) | human saliva metagenome | isolation source: human saliva | place: Japan | reverse complement strand
TAGTTACATTGCTCCAGTTACCCCACGAATACCTGTTGGAACCTACGCTCCAAAGCCGGGCTCTTTCTCGATGTTCTCGGCACTCATCCAGAGTGGTGCACCGATCAGACGCAGCTCGCCGCGGGCCAGCATGGCTGAAGCATGCTGCCGGCGTCCATGGATCCTCTCCGTGGCCCCTGGCACGATGGTATGGGATTTCGTCGATGAAGCGCACGATGCGGCCGTCGGACTTCTGATTTCGTCCAAGACGGCCTCTCATGCGCTCTCTTCGAGCCCGCCCTCGCATTTGCTGCCGGGCCACGAGTGGGAGTCTCATATCCAAGGACGATCACCTTCGTCGCAGCAGACCGGTAGGTACATCCCCGGCCACCACACGTCAGTCAGGCCTTCCACCACTCGCGGTCTTGCTCACGCTCGGCCCGCCGATGAGGACAGGCTGTTCTTGGTGCGGCGGGAGAGGATCTGATGACCCGGCGGATCTCCGAATCGCGGCCGATGACCGGATCCTAGTTTGCCTCTCAGCTGCCGCGTTTCGGTCAAGTCAGTGGGAATACTCCAGAGCTCGTAAGAGCCTTCGGCGCCGGGAGAAGTGGACTTGGCCCGCCTCGAACCTGGGCATGGCGGCAGCAAGGCTTCCACGCTGCCCCTGCACGGCGAAGGATCTCCCCGCTTCCGGCCTATCACTCTGGCAGCGCCATGCCAATGAGCAGGTGTCTGGTGGACATATCTCGTCCTCGAGGCCTTCATCTCTTTTTGGGCGCGGAGGCGATGACCCGGAAAGTTGACGACCGCCATCAGGCTGGGCGGTGGCTGAAATCCGCTGGCGGAAGCGCAGCCGCGCCAATGCCCGCCGGGTTTGAGCGATGGACCGTGATCGGCCCCAGTGGCTCTGGACCCAGGCCTCGGACCACGCCCGATCTTGGCGAAGAAGGAGGGAATCCAGCGGATGAAGGGTTCCACCTGGGATTGTCCGGCCGCGGGAAGCGGGATTGGATGGCAATGCTGAGGGCCTCCCCTGGGCTAAGGTCGCATACTTTTCGTTCATGTTTTCCCGATTCACTTGGATTTTTACACCATGGATCAATCGGGAGGATAGACTATTCCAAGCTGAGTCAACACCAACTTTTAGAGCAAATCGTCAGCAGCTTGCCGAACCAATCGTCACCCACCGCTTGGGAATCAACCCCTAGCTACCTTTGCAGGAGGCTCAGGCCATTGGAGCCGCTGGATCGCCGATGCAGTCCTGATCCGCGCACGCCGGAAACCTGACGCCCGCACGCCAAACCCACCTGCAGCGATGGGACAAGTCTCGACCAAGCTCGGCTCAAGGCGACGGCGGCCGCCAGCGATCATGGTGAGGCTGCCCGCCAAAAGACCGGGCCAGATTTCGTTCGCGCTCAGACAATAGTCCAGCATCTGGGCTCGACGAAGTTGTCGCTGCAGCGTGTCCCCAAGGCTAATGACCTGAGCCTCCTGTCCGAGTGACCAGGACACCAGGTGGGCACGTCCAAACCGACCATGGTGATGTCCATATCCGTGGCGAAAACGGCTCATGGGCGGCTTCGGGATCGTTGATGATGCTGGGTCTCCGTCACGCAGATGGTGAGCCACTGCCGGGCTGAGTCGTGAATCTCCCATCAGACCACAGGCGAAGATCTCGAGGATGGATCGCCCTGCGGATCGCCCCGGCCACATCGGTCAGGGGTCCGGTGGTTAGGACGTCAATGTTGGTCCTGGAATTCTTTGACCGCCTTACGATGGCTCCGGCTGTATCGGAAGAACTGAAACCGCTTTCTGGGGTTCTTAAGCAGGCTTGACTGCGTTTTGAGGGGACTCTTGTTGGGATTCCAGACTGGTTTCCAAGCGATTCTCTCCGTCTTGGCCGAGCTCATTTCACAGGAAGTCCCTACATTCCTCGAACTATTGATCCGGAAAACTGCAGCCGTACCAACGCGGTAGGGTTTGTCCAAGGTCTCTTCTTGTCTTCCCCAGAAGGAAGGCCGAGCGGCCCTCGACAACGGGGATCTCTCCCGACCCAGAAAATTCAATGTCCCGGTTGTTCATCGGGCACCTCCGGGACATTCCTGAAACGCCGGAGACCACCAGTCGGCATGGGACCCACCAGGTGAGGATGAAGCAGGGCATCGTCGATGCCAGTGTCGCAAGAGAGGAAAACTTGGGAGAAGAAGTCATGCGAGTCCCTGTTTTGTCGCTGATTTCCGGTTGTTATTTTCGCCGTTGATCCTCAACAACTGCATGGATATTTTGCCGTGACGGTTATCTCACCTGTTACGGCTACTTCACCGCAAAGCCTACTTAACCGTCAGCTCTGCAGCCCTTCCTCCGGCGAGGTCAGGTGCATGTCGGTGGCCTGTCTGCTGGCCTGGGGTGGAGGAGATCGGGCCGACCTTGGCGTCCTGACAAGAATGGGATCTGGAAGAGGAAGTCGAACACTTCATGGATTCGGCATCCACGAAATAGAAGGTGGCGGAAGGACCGGTAGGCAGGTTCCCCCAGCAGGAACTGTGGGAGGGTGATCACCCGCATGCTCCGCTCTTGACGAAAGGTTAGCCTTCAGCCCGGCGCAGGTCTTGCTTTGGGGAATCACGCAACAGAATTTTGCGGTCGGCTGGGATGGTAAGCGCGCAGGTAGCCTCTGCGTAATGGTGGGGATGAACCTGCGGGCGAGGTCCGGATGCTGACAGGTAGGGGCCGTAAGATGATCCTGATTTCGTCCGGGTATCACCAAGCACCCTGTAGGCGGGTTCGGTGAAGAAGTTCACGAAATGCGTTGTCCGCCTGCACCCTTCCCAGGTGGAGTAGAATCCGCCGGAACGGCCTCACGTGGACAAGGTGTTGAAAGTGATATTCTACGGTCACTCTGTTGAACTGGCCTTTTGCCCCATCATGTTGAATCATGCACGGACGACGGAGCGGATTCATTGCCTGAAAGTGGCGAAGACCTGCCATCAAAGTCCTTGGGGATTGATTTTGTTACCAGGGAGCACCAGATGGCGGAAGGCTTGCGCTGGACCCGCATAGATGAAGGAAAGTCGTCCGTCTTTGACAAGCTGGCGTCATTACATGCTGACATGTTGACAGGGCGAAATCGGCGCCACCCTTGAGACGGATTGTACCGGCCCCGGTCTGGCTAGGCCAGAGATGGTCACCAGCTCAGTTTTTGTAGTAGTTTTGTCCTGGCGACGAAGACGCCGATGATTGGGTATCCGGCGCCCACACATCAAGCGAAGGTTACCTTTGTCAGTGGGAGGCCTGTTTTGGTCGGCGCTAGTGCAGGTAGGCCCACGATATAGCGGCCAGGCCGTGACGGCGGCGGTCTTGAAAGGATCGAGGGCCCCTACTGCCAGTTGGCTGGCGCGACACCTCTCCTCGGCCAGCCATGGTTAATCTCACTCTGCTGGGATGAAAATGAGCAGGCCGGAAAGAACAGACTGCAGACGTTGTTTCTGATCGTATAGATGCTATACCTCTGTCTTCAGCTATAAGCTTGGTGCTTTCAAGACGGCAAGCACTGCAGACGACAAGGTACAGACCGGCCGCCCAACGCTGGCAATCATCCTTCCGACGCCGCAGGTGCTATGTTGGTACAGGGTCCATATTTTCCCCAGTGGAGACAAAGCCCCATCTTGTCGGGAGCGGGTGACGGGCCAGGAGCCCAGACCATTTCGAAGACCTGGGCGGCGGCGCCATTGAGCTGAGACGGGCTGTGGCGCGGCGGGTTCGGGATCCCGCGACCTTGATGGTTCGAGAGCGTTTATGGGATTGCTTCCTTCGGTCAGCTCCATGGGGGACCACCGTTCGGCCGCATACCACTGGTGATACCGGCTGGCCAGGTCCCAAGTAATGGGCCAGGCGATGAGGCTTGTCTGATCGGCGGGCGGAGGCGACCATGGACGGGTAAGGCCAGCACAGAATTGAATCCGCCTTGCGTCCAGCAGGCGAGATGGCCCCTGCCGACCGTCAGACCGGGTCAGTGGCGGCGTTCCGAACCACGTTCTGGAACGGCGGGCGTATTATCGTAGACTGACTCGTTGCTGTGCTGGGACAGGAGGTCCAGGCGATGTCGAGTTCTGTAGGAAGTGTGCCCAGTTATTGGTACAGTCCAGACTCCCGACGGTAGACCGAATTGTGGCTGTCACGATGGTGACGACGTTGCTTGGTGCGTTTGTTTACGTGGACCGGCTGGCCGCCCTTGACCACATTGCTGACCAACTGGCCGATGAGGATCTGCATGTTGTAGTTGGGCCGTCCTCGAAGGCGCAGACGGCCTGGAGCCGGTTCCATAGTTGATGGTCGTGGCCTCAGCATGTAGATGGCGATATCGGCCGGTCTTGGTTTGCGGTACGCTTGTTCCAGTAGTAGGCGATGCCACATGTGTATGGTTTCGTTGGATTTGACAGACATCCGTCCCGTCATCCTACACTGGTGGACTTTGAACCAGGTGGCCCCATCCTTCCGATGGATGTCCCTGATCCTTCAGACGTTGTGCTGCCGCGTGCCCACCTCCCCATCCTCGTGATGGAGTTCGCGAAGCAGACGCCGAAGTTGACCCGGAACCGGCCATGGACCGCTTGATCTGTCGGAACATCATAGGCACGGCCTGCTTGCGAACCTTCCTGTTGCTCGCTGTCGCCCTCGCCTACATAATAAGGTTCATCCGCGTCCTTGCCGCCATCCACCTGGGAAAGTACGTCAATGCCTTCAGCCTTGGTCGGTCAATCACCTTTAAGACGGTCAATATAAGCGCCCTCTAAATTATCGTCAGCCTCCTCCTCGTGGGCGGCAGCAACCAGGACCTAAGGAAACGGTTGATCTGCTCGCCGTCGCTGAAATAATACTGCGGATCACATGGGCGCCGTTGGCCCGCAGGATACGGGCCAGGCGTTGGATACGCCCACCGTTCCCCTGGGATATGATGTGGGGCTGGTGGGGCCGGCGGGAGAATGAATTCCAGGTCTGGTGGCTCGTGCCTGGCCAGGTGGTCAGCTGGTCCCGAAGGGCCTCTGTCCAGAACGGATCGACGACCTGAGTAGCCGAAGTGGCGTTCAAAGTGATGTTGATGAATCCGGGGCCGGGCTAATTTCCACGTGGAGGCGATGCCCGGGTCCGCCTGTGGGCCTGAGGAACTTTCTCGGCGGTCCTGGGGGCCATGTGCTGGCCTTCTTACCCAGCTGCATGGCGATATCAGTCGCCCGTCGCCAGGACTGTCCTTGGGCGCATAATCTATGATTTTGTTTCTGGCCGGAATCATCTCTACTGGCCAGCTGAACAGCTTCCGTCCGGGAGGCCACCAAGTCGCGCGGTGCGGAACAGCCAGCGAGTACTTAGATCTATTCTGTTAGTCACAGTCAGCGGCACTGGCTTCAAGCCTTCTCCGACAGGACCGAAAGATCTCAGAAAAGGTCAAGAGGTTGGCAGCAAGAAGACCGATCCTCGGTGAAAGAGAGAAGGACCGTGTGCGGGCTTGAAGGATCTGAACCCTCGACCTTCTGTTCCGAGATTTCATCCACTGTGGAGCTACAAAATCAGTCAGTATCGGAGCCACGCCCTGCATCGATGCACTTTACCACCAATCTATACTACGGTCAAAAGCGACATGGTTGTGACAACCCAGCCTCAGCCCTTCATTCCTCAAGGCTCAAGGCTTCAAGGAATCGTCCGAGGCAGTTATCAGCTGGTCTTTTCCCTCCCCACTTTTCCCATCTTCGTAACCCACCTCGCTCCGGGGTCCCTATCCTCGCCCGACCTCTCCGTATCCTTGAAGAGCGAAGAAACCCAACGGAACCGGTACTTGGCGGATAGACAAGTCGCGAGGCGTTGGTAGCGGAAGCCGTAATGAAGCATGACAGACCCCTGAATCGGTGCCCATGCCGATTGGAATACGATCTGTTTCTTCTGCACCGCCCTGCCTGGCGACCTCACTCGTCAGCGAACAACCCAGCTCGTACCATCCAGAGCTACTACGTGGCGAGGACACCATACCGGCGGGTCCGGGGTCAGCACTCGGGGTCCGCTTCCGGACATGGACGAAAGGGCTGACCCTTTACCAGGCCTTGACCGTTCCGTGGACCGGTTCGCCATCGCCACCAGTCATCATGAGGCCATCCTCAGTGGACACGCTACGAAGCAGAGCGGGATTGACCCCGCATCGCCGTGAGCTGATCAACGGGAGGCAGGCTCGGTGAAGATTGCGCCACACCGCCTGGATCGCGGAAGACGTGAATTCGGACGCTTTGCGATAATTTCCCTGATCTGCGCTGAAGCTAAACGGAACAAGCCGCGGTGACCAACCTGTCATCCTCGATTTCGCACGACGGAAATCACCGATGACTGGCGCTTCTCCAACGACGGCCTGGCCGAGCACCCCTACAGCCAATGGAAGGACGCCGGCTGAGTTGGAAAGGAAAGGCCCGCGCTTCCATGAAGGATTGGGGTCAACCGCACGGCGGTTATCGATCGAAACCGAAACTGGCTCAGCGCGTCACATGAGCGTACAGGCGCATGCGAGCCTTACGCATTAACCCACGCCTGCGGAATGGCGAAGTATTCCAAGAGCCGCCAGGACGGCATCCAGTTTCGGGTCTCCCCAGCCTTGCAGGAAGTCGAGCAGGCGGGAGAAGGCGTCATCCAGGGTGACCGCCGATCATGTCCACATCGCACATCCAACCGGGCCTGCACATCATCCGGTCTGTCCCCGCGGCCTTTACGGTCCTCAGATCCGCCTGGACTGCTGCGGGCCAAGCAGGCGGGACTCTTGGCATGTTCCCCGGGCGACGAGGTCGTATTGCTGATTCATGACGGCAAGCGGCAGGCGGCCTGTTCAAATAACCACAACAAAGCGACAGGCCTGCCCATGGCCCTGCGGGACGAGGCGCTGCGTTGAGAAGAGTCACAGAGCAGGGACGAGCTGAACCTTCCGTGCCTCGTCGCCGCCTCTTCTCCATGGGTGGGCGGTGCCGGTGATGCCGGCCTTGCTGGGCGACGGGAGACCAATTAGTAAAATTTGGCTCGACCTGAGCGTTCACGGTATCCCTAAAAGATGGCAGGCCGCCCAATCAAGGCGTAAGAAGGCCGGGAAGGCCCCTTGACCCGCAAGGCCTGCACCACTTGGGATCGCAATGTCCATCCGGACCAGAAGCGATTCGTTTTCATCCGGTCCACGAGCCAGCCGCCAAGGGAAGTCAGGTCGAAGTAACGCTCATCATCCGCTCGCTGAGCAGAAGCAGGCTGGAGCAGGTGGCGGACATACGGACCATGGACTCGAAACCAATCAAAATCACTACAGGCCGCGGGCGGGAGCCCTCCTCCTTCAGCCCCAGCTTATGTTGTATATCTTAAATCAACGGTTCGCCAGATTCACTTCAATGTGTCCAGCTCAAATGGCGGATTGTTTATCCACCAACGTTCTTTCCTTTATCGCCGGGCCATGGCAACGCTAATATTCCATAAATATGCAGACCCGCTGCTTCGAAGACCACAGGTCGCCAAGCCGTCACTTAGCTTGGATTTGGAGACGTAACCGCTCGATCCTACACCGGATCACCGTATTGGCCCTATCCCCTTTGAAAATGCAGGCGACCGTTCACATAATCCGCCTCGATGATTGCTTAAGGTCCTGTTGGCTGAAGAGGCCTTCTGAGTCGGAGATGGGCAAGGACTTATACCTGCTGCGGCAACCGTGGAATCGATTTTACAGATCACCAAGGCTCCTGGCAAATTAGCGTTGATGTCCGGGACGTGACCAGTACGCGGACGCCCCTTCCCAAAGCTCAGCTCCTGCCATTGTTCTTCTTGATCCTTTTGTCGATGATTGTGGCCAAGCCATCTCGGCGCTGCGTCTTTCGTCGAACCCCAAAGCGCCCAGGTCCCTTCTGCAGGCAATCGGCGAGGCCTCACCGCCTCCTGGGGTTTACATCATCATCCTCGCTTGGCCGTCCCCATGATTGGGCACTGGTCCCGAGATTTGCTGCATGGGCCTGAATGATGAAATGCATACGCTGGAAAGCATGCGACCAGCCCCAGAGTCAGAAAGTTGGCGCGGTTTGTCCTGGGAAACCCAGATCCAAATGTCTGCCTGCCCGGTCGGCTAAGATGCGGAGGTAATTGTTGGCACCTACGACGACCCAGCCGTTGTAACCGTGGGGAGCTGGTCTACCGGGTCCAGCTGTACCATGAGGAGGCTGGGCCGTGAACGGCCAGCTCCGGACCCGCGACGTAATAAGGCGTCCACGTCTCATTGCGCCATACACAATGTCCCGGATGAACCGGGACCGATCTTTTCCTCCAATGTGACCACGAAGTTCAGACACAGGGTCCGATTTTCGGTTGGGATGCTCGCAGGCTGCCAGGAAGGACGGTGGCCACGCCTGTGTGTGATGATTTTAGAATCGTCGAACTTTAGTCATGGTTTTCTCCCGTTAATCCCGCCTTCGCTCGGCTTTTCGATTTTCCTTCAGTTTTCTTCTGACGTCTGAATCGACTGGCTTTCCTTCGCCCGGACCGGCCCATCCCGCCCTGCCTGTTTTCCTTCTGGCCAAGGGCTTACGTCGCCGCTTCCATACTGGCGATATTGAACGGATCGCTGAAGAGGTCCCTTCTGACGGCATTTTTCCTGGCCAGGATGCCGTCGGACCGTCGCTCAGGCGGCTGGGAGTTCTCTGATCAACGGGCCAAATCAGCGATTATCTCGTCAAAGCGTAATGCCTGGCAACAGGCTCAGCCTCCGACCCGGCCTCACATGCCGGGCTCGCATTTGCTGGCCAGTGTGGGAGCTGCCGTGGTCGTTTTCTTCCTCTACCACGATGTCCCAAGTGATGTTTTGGTTTCACCTGGCCGGGTTTGTCGGACAGGGCGGCACAGGGTTGGGCGACTATGTTGCCTTGGTCGGATCGACGATGGACGCATTCGATCGCGCCTTCGCCTGCGCTGGAGAAAATACCCAAGGCTGGGAGGACTTGGTGCTTTTGGTGACGTCTGAAAGGCCCAGCCGAGGAGACTTCCTGGGGTCGCGGGAGGGACCTCAGGCCAGCAAGGAAGCTTTTCCGGCCTCCAACCAGAACGGCCTGTCGGGGTAAGGCTGTCTTCTCCATCAGCTCTTGTTCGGCCACTTTTCATCCAAATACGCTCACAAAATAAAAGGGTAAGTGGACAGGGAGGGTTATGGTAGCCAGACCCATGGCCAGATACCAAGGCCAGCCAGGCATGGTCGCAGCCACCGCATGGTCACGGAGGTCAATGCCGCGAGGAGAAGAAGATGGACTGCCCTGACGAATCCGGGATAGGTCTCGGTGACGGGTCCGGTTTGCAGTGACCTTTCCGAGACTGAACTTGAAGGAGATGAACCCCAGTGCCTCATCCACGCCGGGCCTTGGCCTTGACCTTTACTAAGATCGACAAGGAGATGCCGGTCAGGACGGTGACTTTTATACCGCCCGCGGCTGCGTCCTGGCGCGGCCGGCGCCGCCAGACTTTGCATCGTGGCCGAGGCCCGGGCCGCACCCAAGCAACCATTGACGTTGGCCACCCCATCAGCCGTACAGACCAGGCTGGTGGTCATTTTGGCGGTTTTCGCCCAGATAAGGTTTTGGGAGCCCAGGCGGTGCTGTAAAGAACCCGAAGACCAAGTTGATCACGCCGCGAAGAAGAAGAGCGGGCGACGATACGCCGCAGAATTTCTCCGGTCCAGCTTTACGTCCAGAATCCTTGACTGGAGGAAGAAGCGAGGGCCGCAATGACCTCATGGTCGGATGCTCGGCGGCCTCCTGTGTCCGCTCCAGCCCCTGTTCATGGGTTATTATCCGCGGCGGCAACTCTGGTCGAACCCGCCCGAGGATCATGGGATCCCGTCCCAACTTGTTCCTACGATTTCACCCCGGTTTGTCCTTGGTTCCATCCTTGTCCCATCAGAATATCTTATCGTTTTTCCACCAGGAGGCTCCCATTCTCGTAAAGCTGCACGGAACCATTTAGTGATAAGAGGTACCAATTCCTAGACAGCGGACAAACCCTTCCTCCGGCCCTCCTCATGCTGAGGAAAGAACTTGTCGTCCACCGGACGACACACTCCATGTTTCAGGCAGGTGTGATTCTCACTGGCGGTAGAGCCCGCGACCATGAAAGGGCTGACCCGGTGGAATCCTCTCAAATAGTCCGGATGAAAGAAGAAATGAGCGCAACGCAACACCAATCATTCTACGGAACTGACTCATTTGAAAAACGGATGGTCGACGCAGTCTGCATCGCCCTTATAGTGCTTTTTATTGTTTCTAAAGAACTTTGAGCTTTTTCTGCCATCCCTTCCCCTCTCCCTTCCTCAAATACGATTTCAGTGGCCATCTGGCTCGATCATGCCTCGCCTACGGACCCGCTGGAGTCGTCAGCATCCACTTATCCCCCACCTTCTCCAACCCTGTAGGGGCTTTACGAACATGGCCGTCATGATCCTTTTCAGCCTGACCGCCACGCTGATCTTACCAGAGGAACAAGATCTGCCTGCGGCGTGTCTTCTTGGCCTATCGTTTATGAAATCTGGCGACTATCCACCCGCTGCTCAACCTGGTGGTCACCCCTTCACTACCACGTGAATGTCATGTAATACGTCGGCATGATTATCCCTTCTACCAAGGTTTTCAACTCCATAGAAGATAATTCAACGCCGTCATCACCTTCCTCTGCTACAAGCCTGTCTCCTCCCGGAAGTAGCAAAGGCCCTGTAAGCATGCCTCTCCGGCCTTGGCCGACCCTCCACGTCTCCGCCTTCTACCCTGGTCAAGACTGGGCGGCCTTGCAGACCTGAATCGACCACAGAATAGTACGGGTGGCATCATGTATTTGCCTGATCCCGGCAAGAGCACTTATCCAGGATCCGTCCGTGGCTTGTCCCATCCTGGGATTCCGGCCAAGTCAGGCTTTTGGGATCGACCTTCGCTGACGGCCAGGTCGACTTTCGACCCGGCGACCAGGTCCGCCCGCATCAGCATCGCTTTTCAGAATCCGCAAGCATCGATCGTCTCCAGTCTGGTGGAGGACGACATCGCTTTCGACCCGGAGAATCTGCGCTGCTCGCAGGAAATCAGCCGCCGCGGTGGACCTCGTCCCTGCGGGTGGTGGACACCGCGGACCTGGCCATGGCTGATCCTTGACCTGTCGGGCGGCCAGCAGCAGAGGGTGACCATCGCTTCGTCGGCCAGGAAACGGAGCGCCATGCTGATCCGCACGAGCCATGCGCGTATGCTGACGCCCAAGGCCGGCGTGAGTTTGATGGACCGGTTGCGGCTCTGCATGAAGGCGTGTTGACTCATCGTCCTCATCACCCATAACCGTTGATGAGTAGGTCTGCAGACGGACCGCATCGCACTACGGTCCGGGGAACGGTGGTCCCGGACCGAAAATGGTCAGGCCGTTGAGGCGTGGCCGAAGATTCTGACCAGGCTACAAGGTTGTCGGATCAGCGGTCAGACTCATCGGCCCTCTGACCAAGTCAAGGGCTCCTGACCAGTGTCATTTCGACCCTCGCCAGGCCTTTGCGTGGGAGAGCCTCGTCACCATCCTGGGGGAATGCCCACATTTAGACCAGCCGGACTCTGAGCGACCCGGTCCTCGACGGCTCATAGGCCTTTCCTGCGCTATCGATCCGCCGACCATGACACTCAAATCAGTCCTATCCATCCAAGCTTGTGCCGAATTCATCGCCCTCTGTGCGAGAATCGCGGGGAAAATCCACCCATGCGCTGTGCGCAGTTTGGACATCCCAGCGTGGGCCAGGCCTGCATCCGACGGACTCAACCCTTTTCGCCCGCAAGAACCGCAAAGACAGATCCGCCGCCGCTATCAAGCATGGCGATGCAACATCCGAGAACCAACTTTTCGCCGATACCGTCGCCGAAGACATCGTCTGCGGACCCTGCTGCCTGGGAGCGTGACGGCGGATCAGGCCCGGCGACGGCGCTGAGACCGCGTCTGCCCAAGCTGATCGACCATCTGCCGGACCGGACCCTGCTGTCCGCGAAAGGCGGATGGCGGCCATAGCCGGGGTCTTCGCCAATCAGCGCCCACATCCTCCTCGGACGAGAGCCGACGGCCGGCCTGATGCCGCCACCTCTAGCGCCTCCTCTCCTTTTTGACAGGCTGAATGGCGAAGCGCCCGACCATCATCATGGATCAGTCATGACGGCCGGACGTCGCCGTCCACGCCAGCCGGGTCTTCCTGCAGGCGACGGGCAAGGACGACAGCGATAGTTATGCCCACAACCGCCGCTGCAACCGACTGTAGCTTCGACCATCCGCCTGCTTTGCTCGGGTCCGCCTCCACCCTCCTCCTCTCCTGTCCCGTTGCGACCCCAGAGCACTGATCCTTCTCCTGGCCTCATGATCGCCGCCTTCACCATTCTCCACCTGGCCCATGCTGGCTAGCATGGTCCTGATCCTTCGCCTCCTGGGCCGACGGGTCAAAACCTATTTCTGTCTGCCGCAGGTGGAGGTTCCTCATCTTCTGCCTCATGGGCCTGATCAACATGTCTTCGTTCACCGCTGCAGGCTCATGGTCGGGGAATTTTCCCACCACCGGGGGCCGGTCGCCCGCTTACTCCAGCCATTCTTTGGTATCATGACGTCATCAGTTGTTCACCGCGTCATCCTGATGATGACCGACGCCTGCCAGCCTGGATCAAACCTTTTGTGCCTGCTAAAGCCTACCCAGGGATGTGGCTTTCGTGCTCAGCCTGGGGTATGCGTTTCTGTCCCCATCATCTCCGATTACCCTGAGCTCTGCGTTGGGCCCAAACGGGCCTGTGGCGCCTCCTTCGGCCTGCTGGTATTTCGGCAGCCAGGTCAAGGCCACAATCTTTTGAATGCCTGTCCTCGCTGCCGCCATCCGCCACGCCTATAACTCCGGGTCTTGGCCTTAATGCCTGTGTTGTTAATTCCAGCGACCGGCCCTGTAGCTTCCTGGCATCCTTGGCCGCCCGGCTGCTGACCTTCTTTTTGACCATCTTCATCGTCTCATGGCTTCGTCGGTCTGACCCTCCCTAGCTCTTTATAGCTCTGGGACTTTTATGACTTCTCATGGTTTTTATCTATGGCCCCTCCTCACACATCATGGAACGAACATGAAGGTTACAATGGGACCTCGAACAGGCTGGGAAGATTAAGAATGATCATGAAGGACCATGCCTGCTGTATGCCAAAACTGTCGTCTCCACCTGTAGTGAAAATCCTGCGAAACCCGGCTTGACTTAGAGTATCTCATATTACATTTATATTTATTTCCAGCTACAAAGTAGTAGTACACACCGAAAGAAGGAGATGCTGACACCTCGTAACCCACTTACCAGTATCACATGATATTCAATTTTCAAGGTGAACTTATTTACGGTGAGACTCACCATCATATCTCTCTCCCATTCTTCTGACAGAATCATTTAATGAAAACAATTTTTCGCAAACCCTAGGTTAATCATGAAATTAATTGACTAAATCCTTGTAGGCCTTATCACATTAACATTTTACTAATTCCTGCTACGGCTTTCGCATCCAGTATCGACTACACAACTCCCAAGATGGGTATACAATTGGGAACAAAATCTTACATCATCTAAAGGAATGCCAACCATAGGAAGCTGAATTGAGACAACACATCAGTGACAGAACAGCTGCAGCATATGTCTGATGAATATCTCCGATGTTTCAAGATCCACCTCTCTGCTTCTAATGTAAAAAACGACATCGAAGAAAAATGATTTCTTGCCCAGGTGATGAACCAAGAGGTAGAAGTTTTTCAAAGTTGTTGCTGCAGCTCAATCAATCAGTCACCCTTCCAAAAATCAACAAAAGAACCCTGAGATAAATATGACGCAGCAATCACTACTCGTGACTGCTTGGTTCCAGATGAAGGCAAATCATCAGTGAACTTCTACGGCATAATCGCGCAATAAAAAGAAATCTACTTTTATTCCACCCTTATGGGGCCGAGTTCAGAATCACCTTTGTTCGCAACCTCGAAAATCGTCGAATCGTTTTGAAGTTCGGCATTCCAATCAAGGAAGTGCCGGAAAGAGATTTTATATTAATTAATTCATCGATTTAACTGTCACGAACAGGAAGCTATAACCATTACTGATACTTATGATTGAGTCAAGATAAGAGCCATATCAATTGTGGGGATTACAATACGATGGCGTAGCTCAGCAACGAGGTATATTGATTCACGCTAAAATTGGTAGTTATCTCCGTACTGATTTTGACAAATCGAAAGAGTAAAGGAGGACACATATGGATAACCATAACGAAAAGAAAACACGAATCCGCATCAGGCAAACGCAAAGGCCTGACCGTCGTGTCGTCTCCGCCTCGTCTCATCGGGGCCGCGGCGTTTGATCCTCTTTGTCGGAACTATCGGAAGACTGTCCATGAAACCGGTCTGGAACAGGGTGGCTTCGCTGGGGGCTGACCTTCTGCAATAAGAAAACCATGAGGATCCAGCAATACACGGATGATTTATTGTCTGGGATGGAGGCGGACCTTCATTACCTTCCGGCCCCAGTTCTCTCGTCAGCGGACGAGCCTGGGACCCATCCCGCCTCACTCAAGGTAATGCAAGCTGATCTTGACGACCTGGAACGACGGAGCATTGATGTCCAATGAGGAACGAAGTCATTTCCTTCACTCTCATCCCGCATACTCCTGAAAGGTTAGAACCTCACAAGGTGAAAGGCAAGAAGGCCAATTCTCTACATCCTTTTCGACCGATCCCGGCAGATTTACCCTGATCGAAGGAAAGGCTGACAGTGGCCCTGTTAGGGACCACAATGGAAGTTCCGATCCAGCTCTTCGACCGGGAGGCGAGCCCATGCCTCGCAGTGACATAGCGCCAATATCGCTGTCATCGGCCTGCTCGGCCTGGTGACAGGTAGGGACCAGGTGGCCACGCCTTCGAGGTCCCAAAGCGACAGGTCCATTATCATGACCCACTGCATCACCACCGCGGCCGCCTGTCAGTGACGAACAATCATGCTCCCAAAGTTCCTGGCTCAGCCCCAAACCGACGGACACAATAATATCTCCAATGGTTCTCCGCATTCCTTCCGGGCGAAGCATTGTCAAGTTCTTCGGCCAACCTGCTGGTCGTCGGCCCCGGGGTGAAGATCAAAGGTGCATAGATGACCCCTGCAGCCTGGGGGGCCGACGTTTGTCGATTGGTGTGGCTGCCATAACCTCTACCCTGCTCCCCTGCCTGGTCATCACATGGGACCACAACACCAACATCGTGATGACCATGGGAAGCCACGCTCATGGGCCCCATCACCGCTCGGCCTGCAGATCGTCGGCCAAGGCCTTGGCGGGAGAGATCGCCCAGCTTCCCCAGGTGAGATCCGCAAGCCATCCACCATCCTGACCAAGAACACGGCGAGCTATCTGCAGCCTCTGCATGCTTTCCACGGCGGGCTGGAGACGATCGTCAAACAGACCTCAAGCGAACATGACGCCCAGCATCTGAACCGACTCAACTGACCGTGGTCTGCCACCGCAGGCTTGGGCTGGGTGGTGGAAGAGGACGCCACCGCTTTGAATCCTGGACGCCACGAGACGCCACCAGTCATCAAAAGGCCTCGACATCATCTACAGGCAAAAACGGCCCGCTACCGAATGACGTGATGGTCATGATGATGCTGGAATCTGCCCATCTCCCGGCGAGCGCGGGCGATGGCGCGACGGGCCAGGTCATGCGATGATTCAGCCCCTCGCTGACCCCGAAAAGAAACCGCATGGGACCATGATCAGCGATGCAGGCGGAGATGTGCAAGACCCATTCGACGGCGAGAGACGCTGCGACGATGACCAAAGACCCTTGGAGCGCTAGGGATTGGAGCCGCAAGCGCTGGAAAGGCCGTGAGGATGACCGGGACTCAGCGCCACGGGCCTCGAGCGTCTCGCCTGGCCGTGTTTGTCACCGCCAGCCGGCCGACACTTCCATCCGGCTCCAGACGAAAGTTCAAGGACCAGGTGGTCGCGCATCGGGGTGAAGCCCATGCCGACCCGACGGGTGAACCGGCGGATGGAAAGTCACAGATCCAGGTGTTCATCGATCGACTGCTCATCGCGGCCGTTCCGGTGAGACAGGATGCTGGGTGCCGAAACCAGGGCCACCGGCCTGGCGCCGAAACGGCCGGAGCATACGGCCCCGAGGAACTGGGCGATGCATCGACGAAAGCCCCAGGCAGCGCGATCAGGCTGCTCAGCGCGCGCATGGTAAACGACCGCGGTCGTCTCTGGATGCGATGATGACGGTGATGGAACGAAAGGCGAAGAAGCTCCAAGGAAAGCCACGGTGGTGCCCGTGCGAAGAGTAGCGGTTCTTCAGAACCCCCAGGTCCCAAAAGCGGAGGCCTCGGCACACTCCTTTTCTTCCTCTTGAGTGGCAAGTTCGAGACCTCCGGCCATGGCCAGCTGCTTTGGTGGGACGAGCCAGACGACCTCGAGCCAGTCCGATCAGCATCGAGCAGCACCAGAAGAGGGATGAAGGAAGGGTAGGACCTGACGATGTTGGTGAAAGCGAACGCAGGAGGCCGCTTCGAAGCCGAAGACGTGACAGTCCCACTGAGAAGAAAATCGGCCCGGCTCCTTGTCGCTCTCTCTCTATATTCCTCAAGGCGAAGAAGCCCAGGACCAGGGCCAGCAAACCGACACAGGCCAGGCCGAAGAAGATGGAACGCCAGCCGCAGCAGTCCGTCTGCCAACCTCCGAAGGTCGCCCAGGGCGGGCGACATCGCTCAGTTAGCCACCCACGGTCTCATGGCCAGGCGGCGGGCAGGGAAGAGGGGCCGAAGACGGTGACGGTGGCACCGGCCACATGACAGTTTCATGGCCTCCAGAGTCCTCCGGACCAGTGCCGAGGTCGGGCCCCAGCCAGGACAGGACGCGAAACCGGTGATGAAGATGGCGCGGGACGGTCGTGGACTATCTCGCCTGGCGCGCTGAAGTCGGCGGTCAGGAAGGCGGCGTCAGAGACCGCGACATGACCAGCTGGAAGATGGAGTGTCCGTTGGCCGGTGGTCACGCGTTGATGCGAGCTCGTTGACGATGGTCGGCAGCGTGGCCGAAAGCTGGAGTTGGGGTGAAGTTGCTCAGAGCGCGATGAAGGTCAGGGTGTAGCGGGAGATGAAAGGCGGGCCTCGGCTGCCGCCGGTATAGTAAGCCTTGGCCGGGTCAAGGGCTTCGCCAGCCTTTGAAGCGACGGCCGCCCTTCGCCGGCCGGAAACCGCTCTTCGACCTCCGCCGCTCTGGTTCGTCGCGGATGAATCCGCCCTCCGCTACTCACTCGACAGACCCACTGCTGAGGATTGAGACCCGACGGTTCGAGACCTCGCTGTCAGAAGACTTCCGTCTGGAAATCCGCTCGTCCAAAGTTACTCAGCTCACCACCTCGAGTATCTCTTTCCGCTGGTAAAAGGTCACTATAAAAGGCCGCCACGAACTCTGCTGCATGTCGGGCCGCTCACCTCATGACCGTCAGTCACCTTCCTTTGCACGGCCTTTCGACTCGACCTTTCCGCGGACCCGGAACGTCACCGTCGACGTCGAAAGTGGGATCCTGGCCACCGACCGGATCGGCGAAATCCAACTCTTTGAGCGATCAAACCGCAGAGGGTCGCTGAAATCAATCACCTCGCTGACACTCAGGCGGGCCTCCCTGGGTATCCGCAGAGGGGTCGAGCGATGGGCAAGATCAGGAATTCATATGGACCCGCGGCTGATGGGTTTTGCCCGTCCGCAGGAAAAGACCGCGCGAGCGCAGGCGCTCTTTTCCGGGGTCACGGCTCGAGGGCTGACTTTCGGCGCTCAAACGGATGATGGTCACCGCGTTGGGCTTATCGGCCTCTTTCGCAGGTCGACACCCCTGGTCGCGGTGATGTGCTGCGAATCAGAGGAGAAAGACCTCCGATCGTCCGCGCGCGCAGGCGGAGGCCGCGATCGTCGGTCAGCGGCAGTGCCCAGGGCCGGGCGGACCGCAGGCCCAGCGCAGCGCCAGACAAACGTACTTCTCCCGGACTGTCTGGTTTTGGAGCAGCTGATAATCCCGCCGATTGGCGCGGGTCCCGCACGAAAACGACGATGCCTGCCGTCATCCGATCCACATGTCGGGCGTGACTCGCCTCGTCATGCTGCCTCCTGCAGCTGAATCAAGGCCGGGACCGATACCACATCCCGCGGTCGAGGAGAAATGCTTGCGACGGTGATGATCCGCGTGAATCCTCGCATCGAGACAGGCAGGGTCGAGGGAATATCCTGGCTCCTGAGTCACCCACCTCAGGAGATCCAGGCCCAGAGATCAGCGGCTTATGGAATCTCGGGCCTGGACCGTCATCTGGAGACAGGCGCGCTCACCGCCGAAGAGCAGGCAGTCACCGGGAGGAATCCGGCAAATCGGGTGTCGGACTCCCCGGCCGCGGCGTTGTCGATGACAGACCGCCGGTACAAGGCCGCGTCCGATCCAGAACTGGGCCGATGGCCGCGGGCGAGGCTGGGCCACATCCATGGCGCACGTCGGACGCCCGGCAGGCACGCGGGTGGATCCAACCGTCATCGGGTCGGTCAGCACGCCTTCAGCTGCTGCGTCCTCGCCGCGATCGCCGCGGCCAGACTATGGAGGAAGACCCCGGCTGTGTATCTGACGGTCTGGATGTCCAGACTCGCCCTCGTTCATCGCGGGAGCGTTCTGGGCCAGAAAGCCTCAGAAGCAGGCCAGAACGTCCCCTGTACCGGCCGTGAAGCCAGCCAATGAGTCGCCTCCAACTGGAAAGTAGCTCGTGGGATGGTGGGAGATACGTAAATGATGGTCGAGACGCTCGGGACGACCACGCGTGTCCAGTTCGTCGCCAGGATCTTTGGCGTATTTGCGGGCAGTGACCCACCTCCGTCGATCACATGCCCGCAGATGGTCAGCATGGAGGCCGCTTCGCCCGCGTGAGGGTGACGACCACATGACGCAGAGCTGTCCGCCCCCGTCAAAAGGCCAGCCGCTGCCGCCTGGAGCGAGCAGCGCGCCAGCGTCCACCAGGCAGTAAAGTGCTGCTCGACCAGAGATGCCGTAAGAGTTGCGCGAGCCAGACGGTCGCCAGGGCAGGACCGCGCCATCCGATGGCCCTCTGAGCGGACCCTCGAGCGGTCCTCCTGAGCCTCCTTCGGAGTGAGCACTCAAGGCACATCCTCACAATCGTCTTTTTGGGCCATCGGCGGAGACCAGCCGTCGATGCCACCTTCCCCAACAACTCGGATTGCTGCGCGCGGAGGCCAGAAGCTGGACGCCAGTGACGTAATCCTCCTGGCCCATCCAGGAGGAGACGGAGGGAAAACCGGGCGACTACTCAGGAATCGGCATGGGTGGCGAGGCTGGCCCCATGACCACTTCCGCCGCACTAACGCAGAATCGGGTCCCTCGGCCGCGGCCGGCCCTTCGTAACGCACACATATCCGGCACGCAGCGGGCGGCCGCATTCTACCCAAGAGGGACGCACTCGGCAGCGGGGCTGACGCGAGCAGGGAACCACCCCTGGTGTATTTTCGAGATCATCCGGCCAGGATGAGTCACGGCGGGCGATCCGGTCGACCGCCACCCTGTCAGACGCGGTCATTCACCTTCGCCATTCGGCTTTCCGCGCATTATAGACTATGCACGATGCACCATTCTGCTACCCGCCAGTCGTCGTACTCGCTTCAGTCGCGACATTGCGACTCACGAGGATTCGGCGACCCATGCTCCATAAAACAAGCGGTCACCGCCCAGATCCGACGGACCTACCTCGGACCGTCACCGGCTGGCGAGTGCGGGGTTTATCACGTCACACCCCTTCATTCAGCCCATATCCGCGGCGAGCAGCTGAAGGATCCACATCCAATCGCAAGGACTGGAGCAAGGTGGAGACACTCAGGACGCCAGAAAGTACTCACATCCGCGTGGTCCTTCACGTCCTCGTCCCTTCTTTCCGCCACGGCGATACTGCGGTAAGCCCCACGGGCGCCGACCTCCCTGGATGGCGGAACACCAGCAGAATGCGGGATGTTGAGCGGCCGCGCTCGAGCAGCACGCGATGATCACGAGGGCTCCCATCCTCCACCAGGGCGATTAAGTTGTGTGTAGAAACTCGCGCCGCGAAACCTTCGGTGAAGAGTGTAGGCGATCCCTTGGAGTTTCAGGGCGCTCATGCATAATGCAGCTGTGACCGACGTGACGCAGGAAGAGGAAGGCTAACAGGCCTCCGACCGCTTGCAGGGCCGTCTCCTCGACAGTCTCGGTCTGGTGTGTCAAGAACCTTCTGGATCTTCTTATCGGCATGGTCTGCAAGGAATCGATGATGCCCGGGATCTCGATCATCCTGACACATGGTCCTTCACCTGGGCCAGGTGCAGCCCAGAAGATAGGCGGCGGTGATCTGGGCCACGGGCCTTGGTGGAAAGCTTGGCGGCGATCTCCGGCGCATGCAGGTGTAAGGACGGTCGATCAATTCGCGGGATCGACGACCTTGTGCTGCCGAATGGCTGTCAGACGCAGAGCCTTTGTTCCCGGGCGTGGCGGACGGCCATGAGGGTGTCCATGGTCCTCCGGACTGAGGTCGGCCACCACCAGTGTGAGGGTCAGGATGGGGTCCGCAGCGGGCAGATTCATGGGCCAGCTCCACCTCGACCGGGATCCGCGCAGTGTCTCGATGGCGCTGTTGGCCACCACGCCGGCGTAGGGAGGCGGTCCCGCAGGCGGCGACTGATGATCTTATCGACTGGTGGACGTCTCTCCTCGATCCTCACTTCGTCACGCATGAGATTGCTGGCCATGTCAGCGCACCGGCTGATCGGTGTTGCCGGACCGCCTCGGCTCTTCATGGATCTCCTTGTCCAAGGAGGGCTCCAACCGCCCTTTTCCGAGTGACGGTGGCATCCCACCACGGTGAAATTCCTTGGTCTGGGTGGGTTGCCGTCGAAATCGGTGACGAGACTGGGTCGGCCGCGATGGCACAGCGGTCTCAGCTCCGCCGAGCTCTCAGCGTGCTTGGTGTAGGCCACGAGGCGGCCATCACTGATCCGAGGAAGTTCTCTCTCCCCCAGGCCGACGACCAGGGGGTCGTGGCAGGCCGACCGACCAGGTCAGGCTGGCAGGGAACGACCGCCAGAAGGGCAGGAAGGTCCGCCGCATGGTGAGCCACCCGCGCGCGAGCTGCCCTGAAGAGGCCAGCCGTCCTTCGTCGGCGATGGTCTGGTCTGCGCTTGTCGCTGCGGCCACTTCGGTGTCGGTACTGGAGATCGAAGCAGGTAGCCTTCAGCCTGGCAGCCCGAACGGGCACGGCGTTCTCGATGATGCCGTTGTGAATCGCGGGCGATATGCCCGTCACTGGCTGATATGGGATGGGAATTGACGTCGCTAGCGCCCATTGCAGGCCCAGCAGGCGCGATCGATCCCCACCGTGGCGTCCGGCAGCTAGCGGCGGTCGATGTCCTCGACCAGACCATCAGCTAGCCGCCTTCCTTCTTGCGAAGGCGGCTGCCCCATAGTCCCGGGGCGACCCTAGCGCCACGCCAGCCGAGTCATAGTGCGATGTTCAAAACGTTTCAACCCTTGCAAGCAGATCTCCAGCACATTGCGCATGCCGTGTGCCCTTACCGGCATATCCGACGATTCCACACGCGGTCCCCATTCTATTGCTCTCTCACTGGGCTTTTCGCCACCAGCATGCGACATCGCGCTTTTCCGCCGATGACGGGTTAGTGAGAAAGCCACCGGACCAAGGAGGTCAAGGTGGCTTGGGGTTTTGAGATGGCGAGTGTCTCGACCAGCTTGACCGAACTTGTCGACGTAGCCCTCGACGAATTCCCAGGGTCGATCTCGTTGGCGAACCCGCCCTCCTCGACACCGCGTGCGTGACCTGCCCAGGGTTAGACCTCAGGCCGGCCCACGAGCGGCATATCGAAGCAGGACAAGGCCGAGCGCAGGAGGTGCTTCGGAGCTGCAGCCACCCATGGCGACGACGGGACGCTGATGATGGCCCCAGGCAGTACTTTCCAGGCCACGTCCCCATTGGGCTTGGGGCGCGTCGATGGCGTTCTTCAGGACGGCGACCAGGCGGTTGTTTTCGAAGTGACGAGCACCCGTCGAAATCCTTGATGGTCTCGGCGGAAGGCGGTATAGCCTCGGGCAAGCCGTACCGCTCGGCCAGTTGTCGCCGTCGGCGTTATACAGCGGCAGGTCGCCGATCTCCGACGATCCTGGCCTCGTCGCCTTCGGGGAACATGGGAATGACCGCCTGCGATCTTGCGCGCGATGGATTCGCGGCGAGGCTTCACCAGAACGGTGATCTTCTTTGACATCAAGCATCTCGTATGAAAAATCAGGGAAGGACCGGAAAGCCATTCAGGCTCTTCTTGCCTTCCCAGCCCAATAATGGATGCCTGATGCGACGCCATTTTATCCTACGGCACTCCGCCGGCAGCGGATTCCAGGCGAAAGGCAGACCCAGCGCAGCCCTTTTCGCCTGTGCGGGCTAAAGGCCGCGATTCTCGAGTCAGAGGACCGAACCAGGAAATCCCTTGAAACGGCTGGTGCTGGGATGGTCGATAGATGCCTGGGGTCCCCGACTCGACTATCCACTCCCGGCCATGAAGACCACCTGGTCACGCACCTCAGGCGAAACCGGTCTCGTGAGTGACCACCACCATGGTCATGCCTTTGTTCGACAGCTTACGCATGACCCCAAGACCGCGCCGACCAGCTCCGGGTCCAAGGGCGGAGAGTCGGCCCATCGAACAGCATCATCTCCGATGATGCGCCACGGCCCGGGCTATGGCCACCGTTGCTGCTGGCCGCCGGACAGCAGCGCCGTGGTAATGGTCCAGCTCCGGTCATCCATCCCCACGAGTTCAGACAGGCCAAGCTCCTTCCGGGCCTCCCTGCTTGGGCAGGCGGGGCACATGGTGGGAAAGTCATGGGCGGTCCTCCAAAACGGTCGTATGTGGGAAGAGGTTGACTCGCTGCAAGACCACGCCGATGGGACCGCTGCCGGGCGATTTCCTTCTCGTTCCGCGCCTGGAGGACCTCCTGGCCCGCCAGGAGATTCTTTTGTAACCGATGAGCTGTGCTATCGATGGTGATGCTGCCGCCGGTGATGCGACTCCAGTTGGTTGATCATGCGCAGGAGGGCATCCCAGCTCGACGGCCCCAGGATCACCGTGACCGTCCCGTGTCCACCTTCATGCTGACACGCTTTGAGGACGTGCACCGGTCATAGACCTTGCTACCTGGTCGATGACGATCTGCGCTTCCTGCTTGTCTGTCATTGCCTGCCTCGTGTCATATGCCTCGCCTCCTCATGCGTTCAGACCCAGATTGCGGGCCCGGTTCGCTTGCCCGCCTGCCCGTCTTCCACGCGGCGGCCGACGTCTTCCGTCGAGCCCGCCCGAAAGTACCGCTCAGATAGGTCTGCCCCACCATGAGGGATGGACGTGATGACCGGGTACCAGATGGCAGCCACCAGCAGGAGGGAATCGGCTATAGATACGGTTGGCTCAGGAGTTCGTCACGGTACGGCTCCATGGGTGAAGGGGACGGCCAAGACCAGGAGGTGGTCTTCAGACCGATGGCTTTCATTGCTCATGGGGCACGATGATGCGCATGGCTTTGGGGCAGGACGATTCGCCGCATGAGTCTGGCCGCGGCTCATCCCCAGAGCCTGGGGAGGCCTCGACCGAGGGTCCACGATTCCAGGCCTGCCTGACGATCTCCGACAGGGTAGGCGGCCTCATTCAGGACCCAGCCGACCAGGGCCGCCACTCCAGCACGTGAAGATGTCTTGGGTGCTGAGACTCGACGAAGGATGGGCCGAAGGAATCCCCAAAGCTGATCTTCGCACCCAGGACGGCGATCAAAACCCCAGAAAACCAACTGGGTGTAGACGAGGTCCCCATGGAAGAACCACATGAAAAACCAGCTGACCCTCTGAGGACCAGGTTCTGGGACTGGCGTGTGATGGCCAGGATCACAGACAGGACGGTGGCGATGATGGCGAAGGCCGACCGTCGGCAGGAGGGGTCCAGCCCGCCGGTCAGAACATGCTCATTGAAAAGTACAGCCGACCACCTTCCACTGGAAATTCGGGTTGGTGACCGCCCCGTGGGATGAGCATGGCGGCCCAGGATCCCCGATGATGGCGGCGATCCAGACCCCCGGCCGGGGGAAACCGGTCAGGCATGGATCCAGTTGGGGATGTCAGGTCCTTCTTGTCTGTCCGCCCTGCTTGTCCTTTGTCTGCCTTCGTTTTCGGGTCATTGTTCATCTCCTGTCTTGGAAGCGTCTGACAGGCCGAGGAATCGGATGAGCTGGGCTGGCACACGCCGCCCTCGGTCGTGGTGCTGGCTGCATCGCTGTAGTGGATATACCCGCCGCACCGGTCGCGCTGGTTGTGCTGACGGCGTCCGCCTTGCCGGAGGTCAGGTCAGGTTGATGACGGCCTTGGTCACTGCCCGAAGCCACCCTTTATCCAGGATCGTTGTGGGACCCGCTGTCGATCCGGTTTCTGCAAGGCGGCCTGCACCGCTTTTAGTCAGCTTCATATTTGTCTTTGATGACGGTCCCCATAGAAGCCACTTCCTGCGGCCTAGGAGCTGTAAAGAGCCCCGTCGGTTTGTTTGACGGCGTAGAGCGGCCACCGAGAGTGTCCGGTACATGAGGGTCCACTTGCTTGTTGACCAGGGCGATGGTGGCCGAGGCCTGGTCCGCGTACGATTTGACCGTCAAGGTGGCCTTGCCCTGGGCCTTGCAGGCCCGGGCCATGGCCAGGATGCTTTCTTCCTGGGCGGTCCCGGTCTGGACGGAGGCATGGCCAGCACAGCCCCTTGACAGCGGTTTGCGGGGATTGCGGGTGACGACGAAAGCTGAGCTCAGCCCGGTAATGCTGGACGAAGTTGACGCTTTTCTCCCTTTCCGCCGTGATGGTGAAGGCCGACATGCCCAGGTCGAATTTGGACCCCATGGCCGGGATGATGTTGTCGAAATTGGATTCGATCGGACGCACCCTCAGCCCCATCACCTTCCGAGGCCCAGGCTATATCGTGCCTGGCCCATGATGGTTTTCGTGTCCTCACCCGTGTATTCGGCTGGAGCATAAAGTGGCATTCGTTCCTATGGTCAGCTCGCCGAATCTTTGATATCCTTTCGGAAGAAGGCGACGACGTCCGGATCGGTCCGAATGTGGGAATAATCGAAACTTTTCCCGCCTTCTCATCCAGCCGTCCGGGTACCGCAGGATGGTAAGAGACAAACCATCCCGAGGACCAGCACAAGGGCGGCAGCCAAACGCCCCAAGCCAGGAAGACGGGCGGACCCTTTTCTCCATACGCTCATAGGCATCACGCCTCCTGTGACCAAGCAACGGAAATACTTCGTTCATATAGCATATTTGCAATATAGTCAGAGGGGTAGAGTTTTCATCTATATTTTCTTCTTACAATGTAAAATCTTATAAATCGTTAAATCGATCACGGGTAAAGCTTGATCTCTGAATGTCAAAAGCCAGCTTCGGCATCAGTCCAATCAGCGCCTTTGCATATTTGTGCAGACGCATCCTTTTGGGCCTCCCGCTTTGTCCTGCTCTCACCAAAGCCTATGTTTCGCTGTCCTCCTTCTTGCCCTTGGCCAAGGCGATCTCCACTTTGACCTCCCTCTTTGAAGTAGAGACAGGGGGACGATCGTGCAGCCCTTGGCCTGGATCACTCGAAGCGGGGTGATTTGATCAGCGTGCAGAAGGAGCTTGCGTTTTACGTTTGGGGGCGTGGTTGGTCCAAGTGCCGTTGAGGTACTCGGGGATGTTCGCCCCTTCCAACCCCATCTCATGATGAGGGTCGATGGTCACGAAAGCCTGGCTGAGGGAGGCCGCCCTTCCCACTCAGGCTCTTTGACCTCCGTCCACGCAGAGACCAGACCGGCCTCCACCCTGTTCTCCTAGAGTGTAGTCGTGGCGGGCCCTGCGGTTGAGAACGATCGCACTGTCATCGGACATGTGCGCCATGGAGATCCGCCTCCAGGCAGCTTCCGTGCTGTTACAGTGAAACAATAAGGAGAAACAATAGAGAATATGAAAGAGTCGTGAGGGAGAAATAATCGAGAGAGATGATCAGTGAGTGGACGTATCGGTAGGAGGAAGCGTGTGCCCAAGATGCAGGTATGGGCCACGCCCATATGCAACCGCATTCGGAAACCAGGATCGGTTCCCGAGCAGGACCTGCTCACGACGAGCGATGCCCATAGACCGGGCCAGCCGGCCCTGACTGAACCAGAAGGACGGCGGCAGCCACATGAGGGATGTTGTTTGCGTGAAAAGATGCCTGCAAAGCCGCCTGCGCGCCACAAACTCGATAGTCCCATTGCGAGGTGGGAGCCGGCGGGCAGACCCAGCTGGGTACGGCCGGATATGGGCGTACCGTTGCGCTGGCTCCAGGGTGAGGCGTTCCCCAGATGCAAGGATGCGGCCGGTGGCGTGGCCGCAGCAACTGGTGGCCGTCGCCGGGCGGTTGCCGGGACGGAATAGTTCATGCCGGAGGCTGCGGCTGAGGGTGACGGTATTGCTCCGGAGTCGCCGGGGGCCGGGCCGATGAGCCGCTGGAATAGGACCGGGATCCCCGGACAGAAGCTCGTGCCACGCCCGTTCGCTCGGGCGGCGAGTCGCGGCTGGCGGCGCGCGATGCGGGCCAGCTGGGCGTTGTATTGCTGAGCCGCGTGAGGCGCGGCGAAACCTGCTCGACTTGCTTGCTGCTCTTCCAGCTTCTTGTTGTGAAGCGGTCACCGCCTGCTGGAGCCTGGGCACTGCTGCCACCGCGCCTCCTGGGAGGCCTTGGTGATCCAGCTCGGGTGCGGGCAGTCAAAGTGGCCTGTTCTGCTCGGCCTGGGTGCGCAAAGGCGTCCAAAGTCGGCCCTCTGCTGGGCGGCGGCGGCCTGGCCCGGGCGGAGGCAGAAGCGGCAAATCCGCCTGTTGCTTCAAAACGGCGTGCCTTGGCTTCGTGCCTGGCAGCCTGTCCTTGCGGTTCGCCTGGAAGAGTTGAGCTCATTGGCGGACGCGCGTTGGCGCGTGTTGGCCTCCACCCGGCCCACAGCGGCGTCGGCCTGCATGTTGCGCACTGAAAGCTCTTGCTGTTCCTGGATCCATTGACCACCTGGACGATCTGGCTGGAATCGGGCTGTGGAAGCTTTGCCGGGCGGCGGCGGGCCGTGGCCGCCTTGGAATCGTCGATGGTCAAAGCCAGTCTCTGCTTGATCTTCGCCTCCAAAGTGGCCTTGTCCGGGCGGCGGTCAGCCTTTGGCCGGTCTCCTGGGCGGTCTCTCCTGAGCCTTGGCCGCGGCGTCTTGAGCCGAGGCCAGATTGAACTCCGCGCGCGTTTGATTGTTGACCGAAATCGTTCCGGTTGCAGGATGGTCTGCCCGAGGGTCGAGACTTGGCCCTGCACCAGCTCCCGCGTACACATGGGCCTGACTGGTCTGGGCCGCTTGGTCGGAGTCCTGATAAGGGTCGGCGAGGCGCCGCTCGCGGGTTCCACCGTGAAGGCGGTAACCCATGAAACGCCGGCGATCAGACGATGATTCTCATCGCCCCAACGAGCTGCGCAGTTCCTGCTGTTCTTCATGAGCTCCATGCGGATTCACCTCAATCCTGTGTCTCTTTTCCGTCCCGGACGTCCTGGACGTACCGAATCTCGATGCGGTCCCAGCCCGTCTGTTTCCGGTCTCTTTCGATTCTACTGCCTATGAATTTATCCAAGCTGAAATCCACCCCAATTCCAACGGAATCTTCGATTTCCCCCTGTCGGTCGCCTTCCCATCGACCTTCACCATACGCGTTACATTCTAGACACTGCTGGGCTGAAAAAGCAGGGGAAAGAGCGGGAATCGCTCGATGATTACGCTGCGGTAGCGCCGCAAGGGACGACTGGAAAGCGATGATGGACACAGCCACAGCACCACAGGAAGGGGAGATGGCCAGGAACTTCGGTCTTCAGATCGATCCTTGGTCGTCAGGTCATCTTCTTCTGCCATAATCAGTGATGAAGACTTTCACGATGATCAAGCCAGGTGCGGGACAGGAGGACCCTATCAGAGAGAGACGAACGCGCTTCGAGGACGAAAGGCATGCGGATGTGGTCAGTTTAGGCGCCGACCAGGCGCCTTGATCTCGAATGCTGGGTCTTGCGGGGAGGCGGCCCGAAAGCCTGATGGTGGTCCCGGTCAGGAGGATGGCCGCCAGGATCATGATGACGCCAGGATCACCGTCCCCCACCGAAATCACGTTGTTCGCGACGGAGATGATGGGGTCGAAGACCTCGCGCTGTCCTCCACGCTCTCCGTGCTAACTTGTTGGAAGGGACTTCGGAACCACCTTGTATTGGCTGGGGTCCTTCAGCCTGAGGTGGAGGGGTCCTGCATGTCGCGTCAGGGTATTGCAGCCATTGTAAAGCTCGGATGGCAACTTGGTTCAGGAAGGTGTCCCTACGGTGAGAGTCAGCCCGCTTGCTCACGTAAGGGTGATCTTCGAGACCACCTTCCGTGTCGTTCGCGATCGAGATCCTCGATCTGGACGATCTGGTCTCTGGCTGGGTGATTTCCCGCTCGAGCAATTGGCCGATGTGCTGGTGCCGTCCAGCAGGCAAAGCAGACCACCACCTCCACCTGGGAATACCATTCGCTGCCCTTTGCACTTGGGCCTGGTGAGAACAGGCCCCCGACGAAAGGAGAGAATGAAAGTCACCAGCAGAAGTGACCATATCCACTTCGTTATGACGCAGAGCTGTTCCATGTCTCCGAAAAGAATGAGTCGTAAGCGCATGCTCGCTGTCCTTCGAGTCCTGCTTGCCTTGCTGCTTGTCGTGGGTCTCGGCAGCGGCTTGGTCGGTCTTTTGGACTTCGTGGTCCTCGCCATGATTGTGATTGTCGTGGCCTTCCTGATTATCGCTCATGATTGTCTGCAGCACGGATGCCGGACTCCTGTATGGGAGGCCTGATCCGGCCTCTGCTCCGGTTGGCCTTGCCTTGCCTCCGATTGCCGATTCCGGCTGCTCCGATTGAGTCTGAGCGCACTGATCCGGCTGCTTGGATTGGTCGGCTTCGTTCAGTTCCTGCATCAGGCCTTTGCGGTCAGTGTCCTCCACCGATTGGAGAGTCTGGGAGTAGCGGCCGGTGTTGCCGGAATGGACGTTGCGGGCGAAGACGACGCAGACCAGCGTCGCGGTCTTCCTCGGTTCCATCCAGGGTCCAGCGATCATTCCCCCGGACTTGGAGAGATCGGCGTGACAGGAAGTCGGGCGTAGAGGTGGAAGCAGAGAGAAGCGGCGGAAGCGAGACACGGCTGGCGAGATCATCGGCACCGGTCGCTACCGGAGTCAACTTAGCCCCGGTCTTCCAGGCCGATTTCGGAAGCGGACCTGTGCGGGCCGACTTCTGGGCTGATTTCCTGAGGCACATCGAATTCTGCCTCCACTTCCTCCAGCATCGGGGAAGTGAGACCGAGCGAATCGCATAGCCGCCCTTCCGCTCATCACGGACGACTGTGCCGTATGCAGCTCGACCACGCTTGCGCATGGAGTTGACGATTTTCCTCGTTGTGGGTCGCCATGACGATGGTGGTGCCGGTCCGGTTGATGGCGTCCAGGTACCGCCGTCCCCCACCGAGGTGGTCGGGTCCAGGTTCCCGGTCGGTTCGTCGGCCAGGATGATCTGCGGATGGTTGACGTAAGCTTGCGGGCGATGTGCACCCTCTGCACTTCGCCGCCGGACGGCTCGATGGGGCAGACGGTCCTCCTTGCCCTTCAGGCCGACCGCCTCCAGCACCTGAGGCACGAGCTGATCGGTGGATCGTTGGTGCCGATCACTTCACAGCGCAAAGCCACGTTCCTGGTGAGACCGTCTTTCTCCAGAAGCTTGTGATCCTGGAAGACGAAGCCGATGGTCCTGCGAAATGCAGTCACATGACGGTTCGGCATCCGCCTGCAGGTCGTTCCCGCCACGCGGATGTCTCCTTCCGTCGCTTCCTCCTCCCGCAAAGCAGGCTGAGACAGGTGCTCTATGCCCGCGCCGGAAGCGCCGACCAGGAAGACGAGACTCGCCCGGTCGATGCTCGATCGACCTTGTCAAAAGCTTCCAGGCGCGAAGCATGCGGGTAGATCTTGCTGCGTGGTCCAAAGTAATCACAGCCATAAAAATTCGCTACTGATTCGCTTTTGCTGAAAAGCCTGACGGCCTTCGTCTTCCTGGGTCTTTCCCCGACGAGACTGGCCCGATGGGACCGACTTGTCCAAGACCGTCCAAGCCCTCGGGCCTCCTGTTCTGTCGTGCTAACTTTCCTTTGCTGATGCCGCCAGCGGATGCCGGCGTCGATGCAGAACCGTCGATGTCCCCGTCGAAACACGGCCTGGGGATCGGCCGAGTCTCGTAGCCTGCTACGCAGGTCTTTGACCATCTGATAAGGATGCGGGACAGCCAGACGCATCTGGTCGATCGCCCAAGGAGGCCTTGATGTCTCCGCCAATTCCTTCAACTTCCTTCGCCTTCTCCTCCTGTTTGAGGACCAGAAGGCGGGATTGGAGGGAGACGGCCATGGCGGCCGCCCGATTCTGGATCTGGCTGCGTTCAGCCTGCATAGTGACCACGATACCGGTAGGCCAAGTGGGTCAGAGCGGACAGCCGGTAAGGTGGTGTTGACCGCTGCCGCGGGCGTGGGACATATAGGTGTACTCACGCACGTCTCGCTGTCCGGGACGTCGATGTGGTCTGTCGGCTCCACCAGATCACTTCCACGGCGGCGAAAGAGGTCTGCCGACGGGATTGTTGTCAAGGAGAGATGCCGGACCAGGCGGGTGGGTCCTCCTCCACTGACAGCTTCCGTAAGCGTGAGCGATCCACGGACGGGTGGCCGGAATTTGATGTGGCCTCTTCAGCGTAGGAAGTGTCAATCACTTGGACCTTGTACTGATGCCTTTCCGCCCAGCGGATAGCATGCGCATCAGCATCTGGTGACAGTCGGCGGCGTCCACCCGCCCGCGCCGGAACGGATGGTGACCACGGCCGCACGGTTGTCATATTACTCGCCGTCCAAAGCAGGTTTGGTTTCGATGTCGGACGGGTCTTTGGACGAGCTTTTCGGCTCGCTCCAAGCCTCCTGCGCGTCCTCATCCTCTTCCTCCATTCCCCAGGAAGTAGAGGGTGTCGATATCGCCAAGGCGCCCAGCCGGCCTCGGTCGAGGCGTTTTGTATTCCGGCTTGGCTGCAGCGGACAGGTTCGACGTGACCCTCTGAGCCGTTTCGAGGCTCGTCCCACAGCCCTGGGGCGCTGGCCTGTTTTCCAATTCACGCGATCCGCGCAAAGAATCAAGCCCACCGCGGGTTATGGTCTCCGTATTTGGAGACGCGCTTCGCTAAATCCTGAGTAAAGTCATGAGTCTGCCACAAACCTAACACTTAATCGTATCAGGGCCAAAGCAAGGAAATAGGCCATTTTAACATCCTCAGCACAAAGGAGGCATATTTGCACATTTCGCTTACAAATCAACCCAGCACATAATGTGCCGTCCAAAGCGGCTAGATCCAGGGTTTGCTTGATTCAACGCGTTAGCAGAAGGGGCCGCGCAGAGCTGGCTAGCTGCTTGAAAATCACCTAATTAGCAGGAGGTGCCGTAAACTGAAGCTTGCCGTCCTTTTCATGGGGGCGCTTGGTCAGGATGATCGGGCCCTCATCGGTGACAACGATGGTGTGTTCGCTGTGAGCCCCACAGGGAGCCGTCCACGAGTTTGAGGTCCAGCCGTCGCTTGGAATCCTGGTAAAGCTCGTCCGTCGTCTGGAAGAACCAAAGGCTCGATGGCGATCCACCAGCCGGGCGCGAGCGATGCCTCGACCGGCCTGCCATCGTTGGCCACATCGGGCTCTCCATCATGATATGCCCCACCGTGGCCGCCAGACTCAGGTTGACCGGATATCCATACCCGCGGCGACTTCCCCGATGGTGGAGGAAATATCGCCCATAAGCGGTTTCCCCGGAACCGCCATCTTGATGCCTTCGTGCAGGAGCCTCACTCCGTGGCTTGGATGAAGGCGGAGAGATCCTCCAAGGAGCGCTTATCCTGGCCGACCACAGAGACTGATGGCGGAATCCCCACCCATCCGGCGACGTTGATGGCCAGATCCGACTGACACGTCCGTCGCTCAGATCATAATCGAAAGGAACCCCATGCAGGACGGCACGTCATTGACGGACGTGCAGATATGAGTGGAGCGAGGACCGGTACCGAAATCGGGAGCGTAATCCACATAGCAGGACTCGGCATCCGGCCGGGCTTCGATCTCTGTTCAACGGCAGCAGTTGTCGATGTCCAACGGGTCCGTGCACGAAAGCCGTCGTGGTTTCGCTTCGATCGCTCAGAGTCTGGCCGACAAAAGCGCCGGCAGCACCATCTCTACTGATCTCCTGCGGAGTCTTCGACTCGATCATCGGTATTCTACCTGTCCGTTTCCTCTGGTTTCTTCGATTCCTTCGTGATCGGACGGGGCGGCAACGAGCGAAAGCTCGACGACGCCTTGCAGAAACCAGCCTTGGTTTTCGGAGGCCTTGATGTTCATCCGTTGACCTCCACTATAGTAGTCGCCCCTTCGGCGGAACAGGAATCGCGTCCTTTCACTCTTGGCTTGCGGACTCGCGAAGGCTCTTCCCAAGCCCCTCTCATAGCCCTTCCCTTGGTCCTTCCTGCGGCCTTCCGCGACGCTGCCCTAATGCTTCGTCCTGTAGTTAACTCTTGAGATACGGACTTCCGCCACCGGCCCGTCCGTTCGCCTCTTCTTGCTGGAGTTAGGAGCATGGAACAAACACATAATAGAAACCAATGCCGGTGCAAGGCATCCTTGATAACCTCTCTTCACCGTCAAAGCAGGATGATTTCTTCCGTTACGCTGAACGGACCCTGGCTCGACACGTATCAGCTCCCCAGACCGGCCCCTTCGGCTCCTTCGACTCCAGCTGATTGAGGATTCCGAGCACGTCCATGACATTTGGACAACTCCCCTGAAACCACCCAAGTCCGACTGGTCTCTACCACGCACTTGGATAAAGCAGGCGCGCGCGGCCGTAGCATCACGTCTCCGTCGCGCGCCCAGCTGGACGCGCGCGCGAGGCGGCCTCGAACAGGAGGGCTGACCCGCGTTTGCGGGCAAGCCTGTGAACGTCTCGACGGCCCCTGCCTTTGATCTTCGTGGGACGCCGCAGGGACGGAAACCAACGCTGAGTGATGATGGAACAAGGCGGCCTGGGCCTGTAGCGAGTCTACTACCGTGAGGATGCTTCGCCTCACGTGCGGGCCCGCTGCCGTCATGTGGGCAAGTTCTGCGCCCTCTCCGGCGATGCTCGATGAGGAGGAAGGGAGGAAACTGGGCCAGCGCGTGCTCGACTTGCAGGCAAGATCGCCGCCCATCACTGGGACAACGTGCGCACCCGCGACGTGACGCCACCTACAACAAGCTCGGCCTGGCCAGAGGTCGAGGCGTGACCAACTTCAAGCCTGTCACGACTTGGCTTGAGCGGCGGCGGCGGGAGTTCGACTCCTCTTCCGTCGCCTCCGCCTTCCATGTGGACATCCACAAGGCCTTCGATGGCATATGCCATCGTCCAGACCTACAACTTCTTGGAGGAGCTTTGATCCGGAGTCTGGCAAGAGGCCTCCTTGGAAGACCTCGAGCTGATCTTCAAGGCCACCTGCTCATCCACTGGTCCGCCTATCTGACCGAGGAACTGGATCAGATCATTTCTGACTTCGCACCACCCTGTTTCCGGGACCAGCAAGCAACGCGAGCCTTGGCGTCGCGCCATCACGTCTGATTGACGGGATCTGCGGCGAAGAAATCCTTCGGCAAGGTATACGCGACAGCTGCTTGCAGCAAAGAGCGGATGGAGAAGTTGGTGGCCGACCTGATTTTCCTGCGCCTGCCGCGTATCCATCTCTGGCAGCACCTGGCTGGGTAGAAACTAAGAAGAAGGCTTTGGACAAGTTGGACCTGTTCACGATGATCGGATATACCCGAGCGTTGGCGCGACTATTCGGCCTTGGACCTCGGACTCCCTGTTCGCTTATGGAGACACCACTGTTCCACGCGTGCCAATGGTCCAGTGACAACCCTGAGCCGCGCGTCGGCCAGCCCGTCCGACAGGGCGGTGGCTGATATGAACCCGCAGACGGTCAACGCACTGCAATCCGACCACGAATGTGATCGTTTTTCCCGGCCGCCATTCAGCCTCCTTTCTTCAACCCAGATGCCGACGACGCGACGAGACTACGGCGCTATCGGCGCCGTGGTCAGTCACGGATCGGCCAACGGTTTTCGATGTTACCAAGGCAGCGAGTTCGATATGCCATGTGGCCAGCTGACCAGCTGGTGGACGGAGCGGGATCATGAGGAATTTCAAGACCGCACCGCCGACCTCATCGACGAAATACAACCATTTCGCACCCATGGTCGTCGCTCGTGAAGTACGAGGAGGAAGGCACGGGCGACAGCATGCCTCGCGTCACGATGTCGCTTCACCACCGGCGAGAACATCGGTGACCTGGGCGGCGTCAACATCTCCTCAAGGCGCAACGCCATCTCCCGCTGGAGCTCAGAATGACTCCCGCGAAGAAATGGACAAGGCCTTTGAGAAGATGGGCGTGATCTCCCGGAAAGAGCGCATTGGAACGCTACTTCTTTCTTACGCTCATATCTGGCGCGAAGACCACGGAAGGTTAGCATGCGGGCAGATGCTTGCGAATTGATCCCCCACTCCCCGCCGAATTCCACGTGAACGGCATCGCGGCCAGCGTCGATCGTTTCTATGAGACTTTCAGCGTTCAGCCCAGCGATGCCCTTTACATCAGTCGACAAAGCGCGTTCGCGTCTGGGTGACCACCGGGACGAGCGTAGGTCTTTGAGTCGCTTTTGGTGAGTTAGACCCTCTGACGGATGTGACCGGCGCTCTGCCAGCGTCCTGGCCTAGCCCCTGTGAAACCGACCGGGCTTCCCACCACGCTTCTCGTCTCAGGAAGAGAAGGGTGAAAAGGTCGAAGGACTGAGGCCAAGGCTGAGAGGGGCTGACGTATTGACGGGTTGGCGGCTTAAAGGACTGAAGGACTGAGGTTTTGAAGAACCGGCGGAAAGCAAAGGACCGCTACGTCCCAGTGGGATTAGCGTCTACGCCTCTTGCTGAAGTTTCCTGTTGGAAAGCAGGCTGACCCGAAGAAGGCTCAGGGGTCCTGCTCGAGGGAACCGGGTCATCGGCTCCCAGCACGCGGTCCCTGGTTCAAGCACCCGGCTCGTCCCGGGAGGGCCTTCCCCCTCCAGCCCACTCCCGGCTCGTGGACACACGGACTCTTCGGCAGAATCCTGCTGGGAAGGTTTCATGCGGATGAAGGCGGGACGTCCCAGAGCCGATCATGCCCAGCGCCGGTTGCATCGATGGTCTCGAATGGTTCCTCCCATCTTTTGCCAGTGATCCGTCGTGACGATTTCCCGACCACGATGAGCGAGGATCGCCACATGCCGAGGTGAGAACATTCGTCGCCAACTCCCGGTAATGACAGCGCATCCAGCCAAGTTGCTGTGGAAGCCTCCTGCACCTGTTGGGCCCGTCGATTCCAATAATTCCTGGTCGCCGCGATCCGGAAGCGGCACACAGGAATCGACTGGTCATGGCGAGTCCTCTTGGGCTCCTGCCCACACAACCGATAACGGTGACCATCGCCTGCTGACTCCATCATTTCCTCCTTAATCCGGCGGCATGTCCGCGGAAGGATTCTGCGGACAAGCTTCAATTGAGTGCCTCCGGACGACGTCGTCCGAGATACGTCTCCACTATGCCACTTGAACGGGGCCGGGATTGCCCAACAGGAAAGAGACCAGTATGTGGTCAATATGTGCCATTTTTCGGCTCTTCTCCACATCACACTGTGCTTCCCTCGTAGGGATAAGTGATGTGGATCAGGGGCAATCAGAAAACAGAAAAGGCCGAAACGAAAGGATAGAAGAAAAAGCGAGAGAGAAAGAGGAGAGAACAGAAGAGAAAAGCAAGCCTACCTGCCTGCCCGGAAAAGTCCAGACAAGCACAGGTGGGCCTTGAACGAAAGCAGGTCCTGCAAACAGGTACGGGTCCCTATGGATAAACAGCAGATCCTGCGAGCAGGAACAGTGGGTCCTGAACGGCCCGAGCAGCCTGATCCAGCGGGACCACATCCTTTTTCGCCCGTGGCCCGGTTGCTGGCAGTTTCCACCGTGCCGTCGCTCAAGGTGTCCCGGCCGTGACCACCGATCATAGGCACGCCTAGAAGCTCGGAATCGCGAGATTTCACAGGAGACATCTTCGCACGGTCATCGTAGAGGACTTCATCACGGCCTTCTCCAAAGTCACCCAGCGAAAGGACTCAGCCAAATCGTAGGCCTTCTGATCGCTTGCCGGTGGCAATCAGGTGGACCTGAGCCGGGCTACGGACAAAGGCCAAATCGGCCTTATCATCATGATGGGCTTCGGCGATGCGTCTGGCACAGGGGCGATGCCCGTAACACATCACACAGGGACGGCCTTACCGTTCTCGATTCCAGCATTGACATGGCGGCGGAATACTTCAGCAGCTAGAAGAGACACTGGCCGATCTCCTCCACTCCGCGCTCGAAAGCTCGAGGCCGGAGCCGTCGGGGCTCATATCGCCGTGGCTGCACCTGCGCAGCTTCACCCTGCCATCAGCCTTGAAAGTCGCCGCAGACGAAAGTCGCGCATGTTTGCCAGCATGGTCGGCGCCGGTCACAGGCCGCTGCCTTCCACCACATGAGGATCCAGCAGGTGAGGTCAAAGAAGCCTTCTTGTTTGCCGACCTGGCAGCCTGGACGACGCCCCGGCCATGTAACAGCGACCCAGTTCGGATGCTTGGCCAAGTCCTCAACCGGTGGCTTCCTCGATCTCAGCCGGGGAGAAGCTGGCTTCCGAGCGCTTCATATCACGCTCGCGATCGTCAGGAACGCCCGACCACCAGCTCCCGCTGACCGTCAGGATGCTTAACGGCGATGACCAGGTTTTCAGCACATCGCTGGCGGCGAGCGCATGACCATCCTCGCGAGGCGAGGCTGGCGTTCAGCTGAGACCCAAAGAAAGATCAATGGTGGGAGAAGTCGGGGTTAGCCACCACGGTGGCCGCAGGGGTCTGGGAATAATCGACCGGATCCATGGCTGGAGTGGTCAAAGCCTCACGTTCCATGCCTTGCCGGAAGCCACCGGCTAATGTCCCTCCCCGATGGGCGAGGAGCCAGGAATTCCCTCGGACTCAGAACCGCCGTAGGTCCTGAGAGGACGGCGTGGACGATCACGCAATCGACTGGCCAGGCGGTGGAAAATCCGCTCGTAGGCCGCCCTCTCAGCCAGGAGTTTCTTCAGGCCTTCCTCATCGATATCGAAAGAGGTGGTGTCGTCGCGGCGAACTGACGGCCACGGATCATGCCTGCTGCGGGCCGGAATTCATCGCGATAACGCACTTGGATCTGGTAGAGGGTGACGGGCAGGGTCCTTATAAAGAGGTGTACATATCCTAGACCATGCCGGTGAACATCTCCTCATGGGTGGGGCCGCTGAATATCGGCCCCGTGGCGGTCTTTTGAAGCGGAAAGATGTTGTCCCCATGTTCACTCCCAGCGATTGGACATCTGGTAGGAGGCTTCGGGCATCATGGCGGAAATACACTTCCTGGGCAGGGCGTTGAGTCTCCTCACGGATGATGGCCTCGATCTCTGTTGAGGACTTTCAGACCCAAGAGCGAGCCAGCACAGGCCGCCGATTTTGCCGAATATATAGCGGCACGGATATGAGCAACAGCGGAATCCACATCAGCGTCGGTCGGGTCGTCGCGCAGTAGCGCAGGAACAAGGTAGACATACGTAGTGCCGAGAACTCGCAACCCACATTACAGGCGCTTTATCGACGAGGGAGGAAGCCGACGAGCAGGTGTGAGTGAGAGGAAGTTAGGAGGTGTCGGGCGGGGTGAAGAAGGAAGCCGGAAGAAGCGCGCGGGACGAATCAGAAAAAGCTGCCCGCTGGCCGAGATTCGTCGAAGCTCGCTCGAATCGATCGAATCCGCCACCATGCCTGCAACCTTTTCCGATCGGCCGCCCATGCCGACCTGAGCCTGCTTTTCGCCTTGAATCCGGAAGAGGCCGCCACTTCCTTCTCCAGATGACGCCGCGACTGCCATGCCGCCATAATCGGAATCCCCATGATCGCCTGCTGGAGACGAGAAGGCCCGGTTGCTGATCCCCGTCAGATAAAAGGCCTCCCAGGTTCTCCCACCCGGGACAGCCACATACCCCATCCCTGGAGCGAGAGTCCGACGCACGGTCATGACCGCCCGGTCCGGGCCATCCTGGGACTTGTGGATGAGTGATCAAGCCAGACATGAGACCTGGTTGACCGAAGCCAGAACCATCTCCCGTCCAGGGTCTCAAGCGGCCGGAGCCATGGTGACCAAAGTGGCCATTATCGGAGCTTCACCTGAAATTTATCCTTTCCTCCCGGGCGGGAAGCCGGCCACCGTCAAAGACCCGTTGACGTACTGGCGCTCCGGATCGTTGCGCGACGCGTGACCATCGCCCACGACTTTGACGGACCAGCCTCTGCAGGCGCATGTTCTTCTTTGAGCCTGTCCCATCGCGGGGCATTTGCCTCGGTCCTCGGAAAAACATGCTACTTCCTGGACGTTGTGCGACGGCCCATGTTGAGCGTATCGGCCGTCTTGTTCATCGGGAAGAGGTGGACGGTCGCCTCCCTCTTTCGGCAGAAGGCTGACCCGCGAGGTCGTCAACAGGTCGCAGTCGTCACGCCCCAGCCTGGCCCGGAGCGGATATTCAGAAAGAACGGTCCGAGGGCTGGCTATCGTCCTGACGATGCTGCTCGGTCAGGTAACAGACGACCGGATCTAGGACCTCCCAACGAAGGGCTTCGGTGCACATAACGTCCGGGTCCTTGCCACGCCACGCCAGCTGGCGCGAATTCGTGTAGCCAGGCCCGCATTCACCAGATCCGCATTGGTCCGGGCTTTGCTGACCGGCGGCAGCTGATAAAGGTCTCCGGACATGACCACCACCTGGATGCGCCGAAAGGCTGGTCGGACCGTTTGATCGCCAGCGAGGCTTCGTCCACCATGTCCAGCAGCGAGGCGTGGTCATCGCCAGAACTGACGTCGATGACCAGGACGTCCGTGGCCTTGATGGCCTTGCGCCGCCGGGTTTGATGCGTTTCCAGGACTACTCCGGTGAGAGGACCGTGTCCATGACCGACGACCAGGCGTGTAGATGGTCTGGCCGTTGATGTGGGTGGCGGCGATGCCGGTGGAAGCGGTCATCGCCACGGTGAGCCCTTGGGCGGGCCTGGTCGACGAATTCGTTGAGGACGACAGGTCTTGCTGACCGGGCTGCCCCAGCAAAGCCGGCACCGCTGGAAAAGGATGGCGACGCTTGTGACCGGCATTTCACTTTTCGGCGATGACAACTCTCTGGATCAGCGGCCCCGAGGCTGGGGATTCGAATCAATGACCTTCGAAAGCGGATCGAATCAATGGCTCCAAAATCAATGATAGCTCCAAATCAGTAATCTCGCTTTTCGGCGGAGGCCCTGATCGGTCAAAGGATCCTGCCTGCTCATGTATGCCCGCACAAGTGGTCTCTTCCACCTGCCGGCAGGCGGCCTGGGCCTGGTCGGCGTCCAACCCCGGCTCAGGTCGAACGTGGCCGAACGGTAGCCACCGCAGTTCGTCGATGGATTCGATGATATCGTGCCAAGCGCGTGACCTCCGTGTTTTGACCGGGCGCGCTGAGGTATATGCGTCCGGATACACGCGGCGGGAGAGCTCGCTCAGGGTTTCTCCACGTCGATGGTCCGTGTCACCAAGCCCCATGAGGTCGGGCATGAACCCGGTCTGAGGACTACTGTCCGATCCGATGGTACATTTGCCGGCCAGGTGGGCCTTGCCCTGGCCATCTTCCGGGCACGAAAGGCGTGACATAATCGATCCGCGGGCTTCGGCCTCAGCCAAGGACGGGCCTAGCCCATTCGCGAGTCGGCCGGAGAAGCATGCATCCGCCTGCGAAATCGCCCATATGATTCGTATGCCGCCTGGGAAGGTTTGAGTCCTGAGTCAGTCCTGGTCCGGGACTTTCAGGTTGAAATCGGTGGGGACAACGGAGACTTTCGCGCGGCTGATCGTTGCTCGATTGCTCACAGCCCCGTCGTCTCGCAATCGATCCAAATCAGCAGGGACTTGGCCGGATCGAAAATCGGTGTCCGGACGCCGTGATGGTCATCCGCAACGACCATCAACGCCTACCTTTTGCACGTTTGCCTGTAGACATTTCATTGTGGCTGCGGGTAGCATGCTCCGCGAGAGATTCTGGCCAGACGGGCCCGATATGAGTGAGACATCCTCGTTCATCGATGACAGGCATGGATCAGCGACGGTGGACTTGCAGTGATTTGCAATCGTTTACAATCGTTTACAATCGTTTACAATCGTTTGCAATCGTTTGCACTGACTCGCGGCGCGATTCACAATGATTCGCGACGGTGCGATACGCTACAACGGTGCAACGGATGCAACAGTTATGCCAACAACCGGCGGCAGCTCGCGTGACAAGCGAGACCGGACCCTAGCGCCGATGAGCGGGCAGGAAAAAGATCTTCAACGGAGGAAGACCATGACAGACGATCGTCCCCGACCGCCAACTGGCGCGATGAAAGCCGACAGCCAACCATCATCGGCCGATTCGAACGATCAACTGGGTGGAAGCAGGCCGTCATCCTGATCGATCCCGGTGCCCACGGACGAAAACGGCGATGGAGCTGGGGGACCTGGCCGGCATCACGAAACATATGGATTATCTGGAGAAGCTGGGGGTCGACGCCCGCCAGCTCTCCCTTTCTGCGTCTCGCAGCTGGCCGATTGGCGGTTATGATGATGTGGACGATTACCGGGCGGTCGATCGGCTGGGGAACCATGGACGTTTCGACTCTCCATGGTGGAGGCCGCCCACAGCGGGGGCTCAGAGTCATGGTGGACATAGTCCCCAACATTCCTCCAACCTTCACCCTTGGTTTCAGGCGGCCTTGGCGGCGGACCCAGCTCCCCTGAGCGGACCGTTACGCTCTTCCGGAGATGGGCGGGGCGAAAAGCGGCGACTGCACTCCGACCAAGTGGTCCCTCCACCTTCGGCGGAGCCAGCCTGGACCCGGGTGGCGGATGGCCAATGGTACCTGCACTTGTTCGCAAAGAGCACTGCCCGTGAGTGGGACAACCTGACGTGCATCAGGACTTCCGCAAGCCATCCGCTTCTGGTGCGACCATGGGGCTGACGGTTTCCGGGTCGATGTGACCCACGGCCTGGCCAGGACCTGGACCGGCCGTGCTCGACGATGCAGCGTGATTCCGTCAGTCTACGCCTTCCGATGGCTCCTACCCAGCTATGACCGCAACGAAGTACACCAGATTTACCGCGAGGTGGCGCAGGTCTTCAATCAGCAGTGCAGCGCCGCTACTCCCGTGGCGGAGGCGTGAGTCAATCCCGACCGACGAGCATCTTTATGCCTCCGGCGAAGACGAGCTGGGGCGGAAGGTCTTCAACTGCGAGTTCGCCAAGATGGACTGGTCCCGCGACCAGTTACTGCCATCAGGAAGAATTTTGCGCCATCGTCCGAAGGGCGAAATCGCCCGGCGACCTGGGTCCTGGGCAGCCGACAGCGCGCGACACACGCCACGCGTTTCCTGCCCTTCGAGTCCCCACCGCAGGTACCGCCAGTTCGCCAATGATCTGGATTCTGCGCAACGGGGAGTCCTATCAAGGACCGGCTGGGAACCAAACGGGTCAAGGCCGCCCTCACTCGTGGAATGGCCTTGCCTGGATCCGCCTACGTCTACTCAGGCGGCGAAGAGCTGGGCGCATCTTCGAAGTGGCCGACATTCCCTGGAATCGGCTGGAAAGATCCGGTCGCCTTCAACTACCAGCGTAAGCGGATTGGCCAAAGAGCCGCGATGGCCTGCCGGGTCACTCTCAAGTTCGTGACGGTTCGGACGGCTCTTTCGGCTTTTCTCGCCGCCCAACCCGGATAGCGAAAGGTCGAGCCCTCACACACAGCCCGCCTGGTTCAAGGATTTCAGCGTCAACGAAGAAGAGCAGGGCGGCCTGCGTCCATGCTGACCTTCTACCGACGAGCGCCTTGAAACTCACGCGCCATCGATTTGCCGCTGCCCGGTCTCCTTGGAATGGCTGGATATCAACGGCAGCGATATTACGCGCGATGGGGGCCAACGGCCTCACCGGAGGATCATCACCTACAAGCGGTCGAACGGGTGGGCTTGCATCGCAATTTCGAGAGCACGCCCGTCAACTGCGCTGGCCGGGTCCTTCTACCTTCTGGCCGCACTGGTTCCGCGGCCGTCTCCCTCGAGATGCGTCCCGCCTGGATAAGGCTGGGCTAAAAAGCAGCTGGGCCGAAAGCGACTGCTCGACATCAGCCGCGCACAGTTCAACCGCTCAGCAAACCAATCACTCTCGCAACAGACCTTCCAGTAGACTGGGATCGACGATTACCATCGGACCAACCGAGATCGACCGGGGTGACCGGACTAACCGGACTAACTGGATCGGCAAAACCATAAAACAAAATCAGAAAAGCCGAAAGTCAAACGAAAGGAATTCGTATGAAATGCCATCCACACCTCCACTGTGGGCGATATCGCCGTACGGAGGCTCTTCGAGCAGACGCGCGGATACGTCGCCAACTTCGTCCGGCCTAGCCAACGGTTCCAAAGAATGGACCGACCCACTCGATGGCATGAAGCGCACCGATCTTTACAACGGGACCACCTTCCACCGGGTCATCAAGAACTTCATGATCCAAGGCGGCGACCCTCTGGGAAATAGCACCGGCGGCACAGCTACTCGGCTCAACGACGAGATCAGCCAGCACAGTTCGACCAGCCTTACATGCTGGCCGCGCCAACGCCGGTCTGCGCCGCGACTCCGACGCATGGTGCACCGGACCAACAGGTCACAGTCTTCATCACCACCGTCCGCGTGGCTGGACGGGCACCACTACATCTTTGGCCAGGTGACCGACGCCGCTTCCAGAAGCTGTGACCGGAAATCGACGCCGTTGCGACCGGTCGGGCGACCAACCTCTCGAGCCCGTCTTCATCGAGGAGCATCGAGAGTCGCTGGTAAAAACAAAAGTGGCACCGAAACGAAAGTCATCATCGAAAACGGCGGAAGGAAATAATCATTTTGGTTTCATTACCTTCGTTCAGTGCCGCTACTATATGTTCAATATAATATTTACTCGTGGAAGCCGGTGTGATTCAGGGCTTCCTTGGTCATGTTTACGATGTCGTGCGGGTGCAGGATTCGCGCAAAGCCTGAAGCGGTGATGCGGATGAAACGCCCCTTGGCCTGCAGCTCCGAATGGTGCGGGCTCCTGTGTGTAGAACATGTGGTCTGGTGCAGACCGCCCAAACTCATAGAGCACATGGTTGAGCGGGCCAACGTGGCAACGCTTCGCCCTCACGCCCTCAGGAACCACCTTGCCGTCCAGGTGACGTCGGCCTGGAAGTAGCGGTCCTTGAATAGCTTTCTTGCTGCGAGCCATAGCGCCCAAAAGAGCCCATGCCGGTAGACCTTGTAACGCTTGCCTTGAAGGATGACCATCTCGCCGGGCGCCTCTTCGGTACCCGCCAGGAGACCACCCAGCATGACGGTTTCGGCTCCGGCCACCAGGGCTTTGGCGATGTCGCCAGAGTAGTGGATGCCGCCGTCGGCGACCAGAGGAACGTTGGCTGCCTTGCAGGCCTGAGCGGCATCGTAGACGGCGGTCAGCTGAGGAACGCCGACGCGGCGACCACGACGGTGGTGCAGATGGAGCCGTAGCGCCCATACTTGACGCCATCCACGCCCGCGTCGATCAAGGCCTGGGCGCCTTCGCGAGTGGCCACGTTACCGCCGATGATGTCAACGCCTTTGAAAGCGGAATCGGACTTGAGCCGCTGGATCATCTCCAGCATGAGCTTGGCATGACCGTGGGCGGTGTCACGACCAGCACGTCCGCCAGCTTCATCAAAGCGGTGCAACGCTCCAGGCGTCTCCGAAGAAGCCCGTCACGGCCGACGCAGGCGGCCCTGGTCGTCTTTGGTGGCGTTGAGGCATCTGGTCTTGACGAAATCCTCGACGGTGATCAGGCCGGCCAAACGCCCGTCTTTGTCGAGCAAAGGCAGCTTCGATCTTGTTCTGGGCCAGCAGTCGGTGGGCGTCATCACTTGGAGATGTCGGCCGGGCCGGTAATCAGGTTTTCCTTGGTCATCACGTCGGATACGCGCAGGCGGTCGTAGTCCTCGGGATCGATGAAACGCATGTCGCGGTTGGTGATGATTCCCAGCAGGCGACGGTCGGCGTCGATGACGGGCAGACCGGACATGATAGGTGCCGCAGAGCTTGTCCAGCTCGGCCAGGGTGGCGTCGGGCCCGATGGTCAGGGGGTCGGTGATCATGCCGGACTCGCTGCGCTTGACCAAATCCACCTGGTTGGACTGGTCCTCGATGCTCAGATTGCGGTGAAGGACGCCAATGCCGCCGTTGCGGGCCAGTGGCGATGGCCATGTCGGACTCGGTGACCGTGTCCATGGCGGCGGACAGGACCGGAGCCTTCATGGTGATGTTTCTGGTCAGGCAGCTGGTGGTGTCCACTTCGGACGGAATCACATCGGACTCATGGGCAGCAAAAGCACGTCGTCATAGGTGCTAAAGCTTTTTGGAAGGGGATGGAAGAGGGAATATGGTTCTGTGTTCAAAGCGTTTTCTGTTAGCATACGCTCACTGTAGAGACCCGGTTTGACGAACGCTTCCGCCCCTTGCGGGCATTTTTTTCGGATAGTGAGATTAGGCTTCAGTCCTCAGGAGGGTTCAGAGGGATGCGGGCTTTCATGACCCCGAAAACATTGATGGGGACGATTACGGCCGCGCAGACGAGGATGGTCCAGGCGAGAGCGGTCTTATCCAAGGCAGGAAGGCCTCCACGAGGAAGCCGATGATGGCCACGGCCAGGAATTTGAAGACCCAGATCATGACGAAGCCGGAGATGAAAGGCTTTCCTTTCAGACCCATCTTTTCCAAGAGGACCATGCTGGTCGGGGTCATCTGGCAGAAAATGCCCACGATTACCAGGCCGCAAAGGCCGCCGACTAGCCAGCGTCCCCGAGCGGAACCAGAAGAAGATGGTCGAGGCCAGGCCAGCAGGAAAAGGGCGGCGAAGGACCAGCGGATGACGGGCAGATGGCGTGTGGTCAGGGGCGTTTCCTTCCTGGTCTCAGTCCGTGGTCCACCGGTCGGGTCATCCACCGGGGAATCGTCTGTAGGTCACAGACTTCGAGACCGGCCGTCGCCTATGAGCGGAGTCAGTGGTTTTGGCCAGGACATCCTATTCGGGTCGTTTTTGATCTCGCGCCTCGCCTGGGCAGGCCAAGATTCTGCCGTCGACGTTGCCGGTGCTGTTGATGTCTCTGTTGCGGAAAGCGTTCTCTTCGGTCATGCCCGGGACTCCCGTCTTCGAGGAAGCTGGTCGGCCTGTCCTCTCGTCTCCATGACGGGCCTGCGCCTCGAGGCGTCGCTTTGTAGATAGGCCCAGGGTGATGATGATCAAACCGACAGCGATGATCACGATCAGAACATAGCGGACCCGGACGAAAAGGGGGTCAATGCGGAGCTGAAGGAAATCAAGCGGCCCAGCACAGGGTCAAAACGGCCGACCGCACGCTGTGCGCGATCCGCAACATCCGATGATGCGGTGCATCCGATCCGGATGCTGGGAGACCTGGCTCGCCGGGCGGCGGCCAGGACCATATCGAGAAGGGCGAAAGAGCACCAGGATCGGCAAGTATCGGCATGAAAAAGCGGGATGTGAGGCGCGGCGTGGATGGCGGTCGGGTCAAGACGGCCGGTCATCATGATGGGCGCAGGTGATCAGGTAACCCAGCAACATGGAACCGGCGTCACCCGCGAAGAGTTTGGCCGGATGCCATTGCTGGAAAGGACGCAGATGCCGACCAGGGCCACGTCCAGCAGGGTCGCCACTGATGCGTAGCTGGCCGAGGAGCGGGCGATGATGTGATAGGCCCCGAAAAGCCAGGCCACCGATGGCGATTCGGCAGCGACCGTCCAGCCGTCCACGAGTGTGCGGTGTTGAGGCCACCAGGATGAAAGGCGGTCGAGCCATGGAAAGACTGGGTGAAGCGGTGATAGGCCCGTCGCCCCCAGGCAGGGCGACGATCTGCAGCCTCGAGGAAACGAGGACGGAGACCAGCAGTTGGCCGGACATCTTCAGCATCCAGTCCAGGTCGAAGATGTCGTCCAAGTCCCAAAAAGACAATGAGGGCTGGCCCAAGCAATACGATCAAAATGACGTGGTTCTGCTCGAAAACCGTGGAAATGAAGGGGAAACTGGCTGGCGAAAAGCAGGGGAGCCAGGCCGATAGCATGGAGAAACCGCCCATGCGGGGTCGGCACCGTATGCACGTCGCGGGCACCTCACAGCCCCGATCTCAATGGCCCAGGTGACGGATGAGGGGGTGATGAGCCAGGTGACGCCACCAGCGACAGCGGCGATGAAAATATACACGCATCCGGGCGGGACCTCCTGAACCGTTTGTATGGTCATTTACCGCCCTGACTTTTACAGGGACGGGGAGGAATGGAGGGCAGGGAATGGGAGGGAACGGTGGGGGCAGGAGGAACAGTGGGGCAGGAGGACCGGGGGAGACGACCGGAAGGAAGTCGATTCTCGCCCCCAAGGCCTCGGACCCAGCTCAGAGCCCTGCGATTCAGGCTCGATTCCGGACGACGTCTGGGACTTTCAACTGATTGAGCGGTCCTCGCCCGACAAAAGCCTGGGCCACTGGCCGGATCGAGGCTGACACAGTGCTGGCCACCGGCAGGGGTCGCTCCCCGTCCCGGGTGAGGCGGATCGATCCGCCGAGTTCGGCCATCGCCTCTGAACGGTCGTGGCGATTTATCACCCTGAGCGGTTGGCACCGGAGCTGCGACGACCGACGAAGTCGATGATCGCCCTCGCTTGCCGACGCAGGGAAACGACTGCCTGCGAACGGTAGCCTTCTGCCGTGTGTGTGACTCATCCTGCCTTCCCGGGCAGACCAGGCGGACAGCCCCCTTCGGGGATCCGGCCGGCAGGTCCTGGGTTGCGGGAGAAATAAGACCGAGCTTTTTGCGTGGGAGCGTCCGCAGAGAATCTGAGACCGATTTCGTCCGCGGCGGGTTTGGCTTTGAGTCAGCCCACCTGCACAGGCGCGGATCGGCGATGATTCCATAGACCGTCCGTGGGAATCACGACCACGTGACCTGCGGACGGGGAGGTTTTCACTTCGCCGGCGGTCTGAGGTCCGGCTTGACGAATAGTTGGATGGCGGTTTTGGCGACCGGTCTCATCCTGCTTTCCTGCGTTCATTCTCTTCCCGTCATATCCTCCATTGCCTTTTCACATTCGACGTTCATCACCAGTTCGATTCGGATTCGTATATGGTTGAAGGGCGTTTTTCAATCAGAGGAACATGCAAGGCAACCATCATGCCCGGCCCCATGACAGGCAGAAGACCGACTGGATCCAGTACCCAATGCACGGAAGCCACAACAGGAAAAAGACAGAAAGCATCAATCGCCGCGATCCCTAAAGTCGTTCCCAGGTAGGAAATCGATAAGCGTTTTTCACCGTTCTACCGACAGAATTCTCCAGACGAGACTGCACGGGGAAAACCCACCAGAAACCAAAAAGCCAGACAAGAGTCAGTACGACTTTGAAAGGCAGGAGGGCCGGAATCCGCAAGACAAGCCAGGAATAGACCAGCCCAGCTCCATTAGGGACGAAGGGCAGCCAGATTATCGTGGACTGCTTGAAATTCCGGACGAAAGATCGAAATAATTCCGGTCAGCCCTCCGCGACCCTCCCTGTGAACGCCAGTGCCGTGTCGTACGGCGGTTGCATGCTCCGATGGTCACCACTGGAATGGAAGCGATCAGCGAGATAGAGATTGATCAACACCACGTCGGTGAACCACCATAAAGCCCGCATGAAACCGGAATCCTGGTCGAAGAAATGTCCCATAAGCATCCAGTCTATTCACGAGACGGATGTCCAGACATGATTCTCTTCTTCCTCGTGTACTAAGCCGATTTATTAAAAAGATAAGCGGAAGATAAAGGAGATTTTAAAACTCTGACTTAGTCCAGAAAGCGAACGAGCCGCGCAAAACCAGCAGACGACTCTATGAAAAGGCAGGCGCGTTAAACACAAACAGGCATTCAATAAAAAGCGGGCATCCTGCTGTATGCAGGATGCCCATTCCTACAAACCGGGAAGTGGCTTGGCGGTCATTAAATTCAATGACGCGATCGGTCTCTAGTGAGTGGCGTCATACTCGTCTTCCAACCATCAACGAAGGCCTTCTTCACGCGTCCCATTTGCCAGTGCCTTGAGCATAAGCGAGCAGAGCGGAGCCGAGTTATTCTTCCAGTTTTCGGAAGGCATGATGGTGAAGTTCCATGTGACGTCCTTCTTGCGGACTTTTGGCGTCTCCTGAGCGATCTCAACCGGGGGTTGTCGGACGTTGATGCCATATCCTTGAAGGGGTGACAAAACCATGTCCTGGGTCATGGCAGTTCTGGCCTTTCTTGGAGAGACCATCCACTTGAGGAAGTCATGGTGGCTTTCTGATCGGCCTTGGAAGCCTTGGAATTGATGCACCAGTAGTTCTCGGAACCGGTAGTCAGACCCTGCTTGGCCTCATTGCCAACACCGATATACAGAGGCATCATGCTGATGTCGCTGGCCTTGAAGCCGGCTTTTTTGAGGTCGGTCCAAGCCCAGGTACCGTTCTGGTGAAGACGGCCTTGTCAGTGGCGAACTCGGAGGTGGCGTCATCAGCGGTCTTGGAGGAAAGCTGGGTGCGAGGGGTAGTGGAATCGGTCAGATAGAGATCGAAGATGTTCTTGTAGGCTTTCAGGTAAGTCCCCTTGACGGTCTTTGGCTGACCGGTGACGTGGTCGGCCTGCATCTCGAAGTAAAAGAGGCATATTGGCCAGGTGGGTCTTGAAACGCCAGTCAGAGCTGGAATCGAAACCGGCGGAAGTGAAAGCTCCGGAAACGCCCAAACCGGACTTGTGAGCCTGGATCTCATCAGCCACGGTCTTCAGCTTAGCGAAAGAGTTGAGCTGATCCATAGACTTGACTGTCGCCCAGGATTCACCGAAGTACTTATTGAGCAAGACTTGTGTATAGATGATGCCGTAGGTTTCCATGGAGTAAGGCACGCCCTGCCAGCCACCCCATCCTGTTTGAGCGCCAAATCCGCATTCTGCAGGTTTTTATGAACATGAGGTGCCGCTCATGTCGGGAAGCGTATTTGTTCCAAGTGGACAGGCCGACGGGACCGTTGACTTGGAAGAGCGCAAGGGCGTTGGATTTGGCCATCTCGGACTTCAGGGTCTGCTCATAAGTATTGGCGGCCGCGGTCTGAGACAGTCACCTGAACGCCTGTCTCCTTGGTATATTCAGCGATCTTCTTCATGCATCAGCCGCTTCCGGCTTGAGGTGAGGTGGTAGACCTGACCCATTGCCATTGGAGCTGCTGAGCTTCCGCAGGCGTGGCCCACCCAGCACGCCAATACGGATGCGGCTACAGCACCCACGATCCTCGTTACTGCACGATTCATCAGCGAACCTTTCCTTTTTTATGAATCATCTTCTATGGCTCCTGCCTTGTCAGACCGTAACGATGATTCCGACAAATCAGAACCATTTCATTGTTTCACTCGAAAGGCCGCTAAGGGCAAAAGCCGACGACTTTGTGGTCGTTATCTTTCTTCCTACCTTTCCGCCTTCCCCTGTCAGGATTGAATGCCGCATGATGGATCCTTGCCACCATACGGCATCAATCCTACACTTATTTATTTGAACGTTTCAAACCCTCGTGTCGTAATCCATACTCGGAGAAAACAAACTTGACCTCTTTCTTTTTCAGGTCGTCCGGCTGCCGCACCGACAGCCGGACGACTCTCTCAACCTTGACTGCCCCTGCGATTACACCGGAAATGATGTATTTCTGGCAAATCAGGTGAAGACGATGATGGGGATGATGGCCAGAACCAGGCGAGCCATCATGGAACCCATGTCAACGGACCCATAACCGCCCTTAGAGATACTGGACGGCGATGGAAATGGTCTTGTACTTGTTCAGATCCAAAGTCAGATAAAGGAAGCGAGATAGTCGTTCCAAATACATGGTCTGCAAGATCGCCACGGAAATGATGCTGGGCCGCATGAGGCAGGAATCACTGATTCGGAAGAAGGTGTAAGGAACGCTGGCTCCATCGATCATGGCCCGCTTCCTCAATGGAGGCGGGCGGTCCCTTGATCACACCCGTGAACATGAAGACGGCCAGACCTGCGTCATGAAACCGGGGTAAATGACCACTGGCCCCCAGGGTGTGTTCAGCCCCAGGCTGTCGGAGATCTTGGATAGAGGGAACATGACCATCTGGAAAGGGACGATCATATTGAAGAGGAAGAGGACGTAGATGAACTTGGCGAACCAGTTGTTGACACGTACGATCCACCAGGCGCACATGCTGGTGCACAGGAGGATGAGCAGGACTGATCCGACGGTCACTACCACGGTCCACCAGAAGACGGACCAGAAATTGGTCGCATCTATTCCAGTCGTGTGGTTGGCCATGCCGACAAAGGATTTGGCGTTGGGCAGCTGGAAGGTATGAACCGAGGAAATGTAGGTCTTGGATTTGAAAGAGTTATAGAGAATGATGACTATGGGGAAAACCCACAAGAGGGAAATCAGCGTGAAAATGGTCACCCAGAGGGGCTCATGCTTGACTTTCTGATTCATGCCAGCACCTCCTTGCTGGTGGTCAGACGGTTTTGGATGAGAGCGATGACGGCCACGATGATGAAGAAAATCACGGCCTTGGCCTGCCCTACGCCTTCAAAACCTACACGACCATAGAAGGTGTTGAAGATGTTCAGAGCCAGCATTTCGCTTTGATGAGCGGGGTTCCCGGCGGTCAGGGCCAGATTCTGGTCATACAGCTTGAATCCGTTTGTGACTGTCAGGAAGGTGCAAACCGTGATGCTAGGCATCATCAAGGGAATGATGACCTTGAACATGGTCTGCGAGGGGCTGGCCCCATCCACTTGAGCCGCTTCCAGCACGTCGGTCGGCAAGCTTTTGCAGCCCAGCGATGTGAGACGACCATCATGTAGCCGATTTGCTGCCAGCAGACGAGGATCACCAAGCCCCAGAATCCGTATGTTTGGCCGAATAGGTCAGGGATTTGCCCCAGTTTGACAGAATACCGTTGATGATGATCTGCCAAATCCAGCCCAGGATGATGCCGCCAATCAGGTTGGGCATGAAGAAGACCGAGCGGAAGATGGTGGCCCCCTTCATGGCCTTAGTGAACATATAGGCCACGGCGAAAGCCAGGATGTTGATGATGATGGTCGTCACGATGGTGAAAGCCACGGTGAATAGGAGGGAATGCAGAAAAGTCCGTCGTCCCAAATGTGTTGGTGGTTCGACGCCTCACGAAAGTTGCATCGGTGATAGTGGTGAAATCACAGAAGCTCAGCCAAACGCCGATGAGAAAAGGCGCGACGAATCCTATTATGAAAGCCACGCAAGTGGGAAGGGTGAATAAGGCCCACCACTTTCTAATCGACTTTCCTGTCATGGTAATCATGAAATCCTCCACTCTACTTTGAGCCTTATATATCCATTTCATTATACACACGTTCTAATTGCCGTAAACATTGGCGTGGCGGCGAATTTTCCAGCAAGCGGAACGAGTTTTGAAGCGCCAGAGGAAATCTCACATGGCGAAACGGATGAGGGCGAAGGCCACAAGCAACGCAGCGGGTAGGCGAAGAAAAAGCATCCATCGGAAGAAAGGATGAGGATAGCCCTCCTCGTCGTTGCTGAGCGTGGATGAAGAGACTCCGATGCGGGCATGAGCATGCCCAAAGGCGCCCCACACGCCAGCCGCGTAAGTCAGTGGTGTTCTCTTTATCCCCAGGCGCGGAAGATGAGGACAAAAGCCCAGCAGGCTGATCCCTGGTAGAGGAGCTCCTGACGGAAGCGCAGACGGAGACGAAGATCCAGGTCAAGCTGATGATGACGGCGATGATCCGCCAGATCCAGCAGGTGAAGGATTCGAAGCGTCGAGACCAGTCCCAGATGGCGAGACGAAGGCGCGAGACGTAGGGCCAGAACCGGGTTCTGGCTGCGCAAATCGACCCGAAGTGCCTGAAGACACATAATCGTAAAGGGCTCGCAAAATCAGCCCCAGAGCCAGGAGGAAGCCCACGTAACGAGGTTTGAGCCCCCAATTCTCGTAATGGTCCGGGAAAAGCCAGGCCACCAGGGCGGGGCCATCCAGGAGGCGGCCTCGCACAGGACGACCACCGTCAGGACGAGGCATGGGAATCTTCCCTAAGGTCAGGCCGTCGTTGCCGACCATGACCGTGGCGACCATCGACAAGGCCATGAGAGGACCACGAAAAAGGCTGAGGCGGAAATCGCTGTTGCCTTTATGGACGCAGCCCTTCCGCTTTTTCGGCTCGCTACTCATCGGCATGGCGCTCCTTGTCTCGAAAACCACAGAATCTGGCCTAACTGAAATTCCGAGACTGAAATTTGGTTGGATTGACAAAATGACCTGAATAGATATTTACCACTGGTGTGGGCATCAGGCATCCGCCCTCACCAGCTCTTCCCCGTGATGAATTCGAAAACGGCCGGGTAATCCGGCCCCATCCAGACATAAGCACGGCCGGGAGCCCCTCTTCCGTGAGAGCTCGAGGATGGTTCCAGTCCGGAGAATCCCGTCCACCCTGCTCCCTGGCTCCCAGGATGTCGCAGCCCACTTCGTTGCCTGCCATGACCGCCCTGACTGGCCGCGATAGCCCGGCTGGCCGTCTCTCGGCAGCCAGGACCGCTTCCAGCCTATCAGACCGCTTCCCGACTTTTCCTGGTCACTTTCAAACCCGTCAGGGCCCATTCTCCGATAAAGGCAGGAGTCGGATGCGGCCAAAAGAAGCGGGGATGGCTATGAAGCCGACGGGAGGAAATGAAGATCGGTCGAAGGAATCTCTGAGCGCTCCAGCTCCTGCTCGGTGAGCTGGGCATTGGAAGCCAGGACGGTCATCACACCTCTTGCCTCAGGCGTGCGAGGAGGTCGACGGCTTGAGGAAGACCTCCAATCTCGAACGCGACCGGCGGCGGAAGAAGGCGCGCGTCGGAGATCAGCCGTGGATCTCCGCTCGTCATACCCCAGCCTAAGTCGAATCCGAAATCTGCCAAGGTCTTCCGGTAGACCGGCTCCAAGTCGATTTCTATCTCCTCCGGGGCCGCCGACGGATCCGAAGCCTCCCGACAGGCCAGCTCCTCCCCCTGCCTCATCTTCAGGTCCTCTTCCAAAGCGGGAGCAGACGCCAAGGCAGGCGATTCCACGATTCCATGCCAATCGGCGAGCCGGCTGGCCAGATAGCAGTAAAGTCCTCCCAGGCAGTCTTCGCCGGTATGAATGTCCAACAAAGTCCCATAGAGGTCGGAAAGGGGCATAAGAGTAAGTCATGAGTCCATCTTCCTCGGGAAGGATCCCGGCCGACCGCGCGAACGCGAAAACGAAACGGCCGGCCGAGTCCTCCCGTCAGCCAAACCGATCAGCCCTTGACGGAGCAGCCACGGCTTCCTGATGACGGCTGCATGACGATGAAGAGGATGGCGATCGGGATGGAGACGCAGACGGCGCCCGCGGCGAGCGGGTGTACCACTGGTAGATGCATTCCTTCTGCAACATGCTCCACAGCCCCAGGGCCACGGTCCATCCGCGCTGGTCACGGGCGATCACGCCTGCCATCACGAAGTCGAGCCAGGGAGTCAGGAAGCCGGTGATGGCCTGATAGACGATCATGGGCTTGCAGATGGGGACGATGATCTTCCAGAAAACCTGCCACCGGGTGCAGCCATCCAGATAGGCGGCTTCGTCCAAGGAGGCGGGGATGGTGTCCATGTAGCCCTTCATCACGTAGAAGCCCGCGCCGGAGCCGGCCGAGTAGACGATGATCAAAGCGATGATCGTGGTCGAAGAACCGGTCAGCCCCATGGCCTTGAGGATGAAGTAGATGGCAACTACGGCCGCGATGGATGAGGAACATGCCCAGAATCAGGGCGATGTTCATGAAGGTCTTGCGGAAGTGGAAGCGCAGACGGCTCATGCAGAAGGCCACCGAGAGCACGAGAACATGCTGATCAGGCAGACGAAGACAGCGATGATGAAGGTGTTCATCGCAACATCTGGGGGAAGTTCATGACATCCGTCTCCGTGAAGAGCTTCACATAGTTGTCGGAAAGGTGTAGTGAGTCGGGAAGAAGGTGTTTATAGTAGCGCTCTGTTCCTTGTTGAAGGACTCCGGCAAGACCCAGACGATGGGCAGAATCCAGATGACGGCGTGATGGCCAGGAAGGAGGTGGGTGAGACGTCCCGCAACCACCCTGCAGGTCTTCTTGGTTCTTCAGGCCTTCCGCCCCGTTACGGTAAGCGAGGGATGGGTCTTCGGTCGCGCGGCTGCGACGCTTCTTGCGCGTCCGGCAGTTTGTTCGGCCACCTGCTGCCGGTCTGGTGAGCAGCTGGTCGAAGCCCAGCTCCAGTTTGCACGTCACTCACTGGAATCCCTCCTCATTCTTGTAGGAGCCGGAGTTACGATAGGTGATCAAAGACACCACCGCCAGGACGATGAAGGTCATGATACCAATCACGGCACCGAGGCTGTAATTGCTTATCCACGGTCAACGTAGCCAGGTCACCAGAAGGTCGGTCTTTTCCGGCCGAAGCGCCGACCGGCGTCGGATGTCGTTGGTCAGCAGGTAGATGACGTTAAAGTTGTTGACGTTGCCCATGAAGGTGGTGATCAGATAAGGGGTCATCACGAAGAAGAGGTAAGGCATGGTGATCTTGCGGAAGATCTGCCACCAGTTGGCTCCATCGATCTTGGCCGCCTCGTACAGGTCGGCGGGGATATTCTGGAGGATGCCGGTCACCTGCATGATGGTGAAGGGGACGCCACCACAGATTGATGACGATGACGGTCACGCGGGCCCATGTCGGGTCGGACAGCCAAGCTGCAGGGGACCATTGATCCAACGCTCTCCAGAAGCCGGTTGATGTCCTCTCGCTGGAGCATGGTACGCATGACCAACGGAGACGAACTGAGGAACGGCGATCGACATGGAAGATGGCGCCAAAGGCCCTTGAGTCTCGTCGTCTTCCTGTTGATGAGCATGGCCATGAACAGGCCCAGGAACGAATTGAGGAAGGGTGGCGAAGAGGCCCAGATCAGGGTCAGGCCAGGACGCTGAAGAAGAGGAGGACCGGTGACCGTGGAGTACAGACAGAGACCTGACGAGGCGAGAAACCGGTCCACGCTGAACCGATCCACATGATCGCGTCACCATTGGTAAAGCCAGGAGGATCATGAAGATCAAGGGGCAGGATGGTGAAGATGAAGATGCCCAGGGTGGTAGGAACATCATGGAAGTAAAGCGTTCTCGTTGGCCGGGACTTGAAGTCCTCGACGATGGCGGGGCGTGCCCCGCTCTTTTGGCCAGGACTTCGGCCTTGTAGGCAGGAGGACATAGGCGGGCAGACCCAGATGAACAGGAGGACCAGGACATGACGGTGATCACGCCGTAAGGAGGACCTCCACGGAGATCAGGTTCTTGTGGGCCACGAGCCGTTGACCTTGACCAACGACCACGCCTGCCACTGCCCAGCTTGGACAGTTGGGAGAGATTGTGGGCGCCGTTGGCCACCGCCATGAACCAGATGAGACCTCGATGGCCCAGGAAGGCCGGGCGCTGACAATCCTGGCTTGTGGACCAGGTTTGCCGAGACACAGAGCGAAGAGATGAAAAGCTTGGCGATCACGCTGCCCTTCTTCGACTTGCGTAGCGAAGGAGAAGCGGGAGGGCGCGACATGATCTTGCTGCTGCACTATCTTTCTTGCTCTTCACTGCGGAAGGAGCTTGACAGCTGTAGTCTGGCAACCCACCTCCCTTTGAGGGTGGAAATTTATAAAGCCGATAATTAACGGAAGGGCGCCAACAGCCAAGCGGCCGCAGGCGCCCTTGCACAATCTCATCGCTCGGCGGGGGCCGCCGAGAGGACTATTCTCCTCTCCGAGGCCCTACCGAAGGCATGCCGCGAGAGCTACGCTTGTCGAGTTCCAACCAGCAGGTGGTCTTGCTCCGCGCGCCGTTGCCACTTTGTTGACGGACTTGATGGCCAGACTTGCCAGAAGGTCTCGCAAGGGAGTCCAGAAGAGTGCTCACTCTCGAGATGATGGGCTGGTTGACGGAGATGTCGGACACGGGTGTTGATCTGAGCCACAGCGCCACATCAGCCTTCACGGGAAGAATCCTCGGCCAGGGTCTTGTCGGAAGGAACGATGCCGCACGTCTTGAAGTGTTCCTGCTGAGCGTCCTTGGAACAAGGAAGGCGGCGAGTTTGGAAGCCCATTCAGGACTTGGAGTTCGGGTTGTGCGATGGCCTTAGAGGCGGAGAAGGGCTTGATCTGCACGGACTTGCCGTCCAAGGTGTAAGTCGGGGCAGGGGCGGCGGCGTAGTTATCGCCCAAGGCCTTCTTGCCGTTCTCGGAATCCCAGGTGCCGGAGAAGAAGGCGTCGGCTTTGCCGCTCTGAACGGCAGCGACCGGGCCATTGGAATCATCGGCGAAGTTGGGGTTGGCGACCAGCTTGGTCAGGTAAGCGGTCACAGAAGTCGCCTTGGCGAGTTGACGCCGGCCTTGGCATCGGGCCCTTGGATCCGAACAGGGAGCTGCCACCCACGCCCAGGTAGAAGGCGGGCAGGTACCAGGAATTGGAGATGGGGAAGGTCACCTTACCCTTGGAAAGCATGGTGTCGAGGTTCTTGATGTCGCTGGAGGAGAATTTAGACTTGTTGTAGTACATGAACCAGGTGTTGCCAGTGAAAGACACATGGAGTTTTCCATCGGTGCCGGTGACGGACTGGATCATGGAATCGCTGTTCTGCTCCTTTTCGACCTGCTTGGCGGCGTCATCGGACAATTCTGCGATGGCGTTGGCCTTGAGGGGAGGTCTCTCCAGCTGATCGTTGGCGAACATGTAGACATCGGCGGCCGCCTTGGCATCGGTCTTCACCTTCTTGGAAGGCGTCACCTTCGGGGACGACGACGTTCTTCCAAGTGAACTTGGTGCCGGAATTCTCAGAAGCGAACTTCTTCTCCATGGTCTGCAGCCAGGAGGTGCTCTTCGCCTGATCCTCCTGAGGACCCCATACAGTCAAAGTGACGGCGCCACCAGAGGTAGGAAGAACCGCTGCTACTGCACTGCAGGCGGACAGGCCGAACATCATGGCAGACGCAGCGACGATGCTAATTACCTTAGTGAGTTTTTCTAGTAACTTTCTCGCCTGATCCATAACAATGCGAGGGATTCTTTTTCCTTCACGCTCAATGGCCAGTCGTCAATGGCTGATTTTGAACGTTCTAAACCAGAATAACAAATGCCTCCTCCTTTTTCTCAAGAGCGACACGCCTGTTTTCAGGGGCAACATGATCAATCCTGCCCCAGACCTTCCTTTGTAGCTTGACCGGCTTCAGAATCCAGCCTATGAGCAACGAGGCGAAACGGTGGTTGGAAGACGCCGTCTTCTATGAAATCTACCCGCAAAGTTTTTATGATTCCAATGGGGACGGAATCGGCGACATCCCGCATCAGCGTCAAGCTGGACTATATCCGGACCTGAACTGCAACGCCTTGTGGATCAACCTGCTTCGACTCCCCTTTCAAGGACGCCGGCTACGACATCCGGGACTATACCAAGGTGGCCTCCCGTTATGGGACCAACGAGGACCTGATCAACTCTTCGGCCAAGCCACGAAAAAGGCATGCATGTGCTTCTGGACCTGGTTCCCAGCCATACCAGCGAAGAGCATCCCTGGTTCCAAAGAGCCAGCAAAGCCGCCCGCGCAACTTCTCCGACCGCTACATCTGGGCCGATCCGCCTTCTAGTCCCCGCAAGGCCAGACCTTTCATCGCGGCGAGGCAAGCGCGACGGGGCTACGTCCTGATTTCTTCAAATGCCAACCGGCGTTGAAAGACTACGGTTACGCCCATCCGGACAAGCCCTGGCAGTGGATGGCCGGAAGCGAACCGGCCCGCAGGACGGAAGAGGCCATGAGCGGGTGATCCGCTGGCTCTCCGCGGCTGCGATGGTTTCCGCGTGGACATGGCCGATTCCTGGTCAAGTTCGACGGGGACGACAAACCTACACCATCGAGGCTTGGAAACGGATCTTCGCCCCCATCAAAGAAGGACTCGCCGCCGCCTTCGTCTCCGAATGGGGACGACCCTGGCTCTCCTTCAAAGCCGGTTTCGATATGGATTTCTATCTGGATTGGCGTTGGGACAAGCCGAACGGATATAACCGACTCCTGAAACGCCGACTCCACCCTGGTCCGCGAGTCGGACCTCAGCTATTCAACGTCGATTCCCCTCCTCCCCATCGGTTTCATAACGACTATCGCCTCAATACACCGGCGGCAAGCAAATCAACAAAGACGGCGCTCAGCTTCATCACCTGCAACCACGACACGCCCGCATCGTCGCTTGCGACGGAGAGATCAAACTGGCCTATGCCATGATCTTCACCATGCCAGGGGTCCCCTTCGCTATGCGGGACGAGCTGGGCCTGCATTACCGAGATCTGCCCACCAAAGAAGGCGGCTACGGCGGACGGGTCGCGAACCCCCATGCAGTGGACCGCCTTGATTCCCGGACCAACCGACCTGCGGATTCTCCCAGGCGGATCAGAGACCTCTACCTGCCCGTGGACGAGCAGGATGATGGGATCAGCGCGGCGGCCGGGGGACGATCCGATTCCCTCCTGAACTTCGTCAGAGCTGCTGGCCTTGCGGCATCCCGCTACCCCGCCCTCCGGTCGACTTCGGACTGGGAGGTCATCAACGCCGAACCCGGCCTGCGCTCTCTGACCTATCTGAGGAAGGACCCGGAAGGACGCAGGACGACATTTCGGTCTGCATCAACCCCGGCAGGAAGGCGGAAACAGTGACCTTCGAGTTTCCCAGGCCTAGGCGGCACAAACTGCTCCTGAGCATCGAGGGCAAACCTGAGCTGGCGAGCCAGCGGAAGAAAAGGACCGATGGGGCCGGCCAGCCTATCCATCTTCAGGTGACCTTCCCCGCAAAAGCGTCTGCATCCACCTGGTGTGACGGGCTAACCCTCGGCCTTGACGACGACCAGAAAGCGGTCCCGCCCTGGTCCAGATCCGGGGCTGTATGGGCGGAGAAGCCGACGGACATGCGAAGGAGACCAGGGACCGGGACTGGGAGCTGTCGTGTTCCCATGACCAGCAGACCGCCGGGCGCAGGAAGGCCGCCGCCCGTGCAGTGATCTTCTCCGAGTATGAACATCGTCCGAGCCTCCGTAGAGGCCACATCAGGGTCGTAATCGCACTTCCGGCTGCTGAGGATCTGGGTGAGAGGGACGTAAGGCGGGTTCGTCAGAACCAGGTCAGCCTGGTCATCGAGCTGAGCCAAGGTCTGAGGCGAAGAAGCGTCCGCTTGAACGGCTGATAACGATTTCAACTCCGGTCGGGACCAGAGGATCTGGTCCCGGTTTTCCTGGTCAGGCGATGGCCTGCATCATCGATTTCCACCGCGTGAGACTTGGGCCTTGCGGGCTTGCAGTTCGGTGACGGCCGCCAGTGACCACCCGCTGCCGGCGCACAGGTCCAGGATGACAAGGGTGCGTCGTCAGCTGTTCGTCCACCCAGTCAAAGCCAATCTGGACCAAGGTCTCCGTTTCCTGCCGAGGAGAAGACCCCGGGACCGACGGCCACCGTCAGGTAACGGAAAGGGGCCTTGCCTATGATGTATTGCAAAGGTTCCCTTGCGGCCCGCCGACCGACCCTCTCCTGCAGGTCACTGCAAAAGAGCGCCTCTTTGCCTGGAGGGCCACCTCGGACCCGGCCGGCAAGGCGACGAAGCAATGCCCGGCGGTTGAGGGTCGCCCAACTGCCGCCCATGATGGAGGCCAAAGTCACGTCCGATTTGCTGACGCGCCGAAACTGTAGGCGATCAGAATCGCGGCGTCGTTATCCGCCTGTTCAATGCCGGCCTCGGACAGACGGCCGCTGATGGAGTCGATGACCTGACGGACCGGCGTCGGTAGAGTAAAAATCCATGCAGGCCTACTCTTTCTGGGGGATTCTCTTTCTGGTGTTCCTTCTCTGAACATTTGTTCGCACCGGGTATTCCCTATCCGCTATCCGGTAATGAGACGAAAACAAGCGGGTCGGCTTCATGCAGTACTATCCTGCCTCCGACCTAGTCTTGCTTGTTCTGGCTGGCCAGGCGCAGCCCTCTTCGTCGGCGCTTGATGTCGAATCGATGACGGCTGCAAATCGCCATCCAGAACGGCGTCCAGGTTATAAAGCACTTGGTGCGATGGTCACGATGCGGTTCTCGGGAAGTTATATACGGATGCGCCCGACCGGTCCAAGAGCGAACCTGGGAGTGGCGCATATCGGCGGCTTCCTGGGCCTCTCCCTCGTGTTTCATGGCCAGAAGGCGGGATTTGAGCACGCGCGAGGCCGCCTGGCGGTTCTGGATCTGAGATTTTTCGTCCTGCATGCTGACGCGATCCCAGTGGGATATGGGTGCATGCGAACGCCGAATAGGTGGTGTTGACCGACTGTCCGCCAGGGCTGGAAGACATGAAGATGTCAATCTTCAAAATCCTTAGGATCGACCTCGATCGTCATCGTCATCGTCAGCCTCAGGAAAGACGATGACGGCAGCAAGTCTAGAATGCCTAGGGATTCGGTCACGGGATGCGCTGCACCGGTGGACTGCCTTCGTATTTGAGAAGCGACCCCCGTCGGCCGGGGCCACAGCCCCTGCTGCGGAAAGGCGATCTGGATGTCTTGACCCGCCCAGCTCGGTCTGTTCTGGGACATGATCTCGGTGGACCAGCCACGCTTTTCGGCGTAACGGGTGTACATACGCAGGAGGGTCTCCGCCCGAAGGGCTCTTCCCCCGGCAGCTCCGGCACACTGCATGCTGGTCGGGCGTCATCGCGGGTCGCGAGGATAAGGAGCGGTGCCAGCTTTCCGTGCTCGGCAATCGGCGCCAGCCTCTGGGCCTCCTGGGCAGCTTTTCATCCTCTGAGGCGAACTCTGAGGCGGCTGAGGTCATCGTGAATCTGCCTGTAAGACTCATCAGGCAGAACAATCTGCCCATTCACATGCCTCCGACCCAGTTTCGCAGATCTTGTCCGGGATCGAGGCGACCTGGGTTGACTCATTTGCCTCTCGATCTCATGGTATTCGTCAGCCATCGCGCTGCTGGAAAAATCATCGGCTGTTGCCATCTGCCGTCGCCAATCCACCATCTGCGCTCGCGAGACCTGCATATCCCTTGATCATCTCGATGTTTTATCAGAACCGTTTTCTATTACTGCTTTATCAGACTGTTTTCATCCGGCTTCTGTCAAAACCGCTTCAGCGAATAAAAACGCCAGTCCCAAACATGACGGGCATGACTGGCGTTGAAAAGTCTGGCTACTTGTTCTTCTTGCCATGGGCTGAAAGCGAGCCACGCGGCCACCGGTGTCGAGGATCTTTGCTTACCAGTGTGAAGGGTGGCAGTTAGGCACACGTCAACGGTCATGTGACCGGACTTCACGGTAGACGGGTCACGAAGTGGTTGCCACACAATAGACGACCTCAGTGGGGCACGTACTCGGGATGGATGTCTTGCATATGATCTCTAGGAACTCAGGGAACCGGGTCGCCATGCCCCAGTGGCGCGTGAACCGACAAACCTAGTGATGTCGCCTCATGCCGACTTGTCAAACCGGAAAGTAAATTCAGGTAAGAAGCTGAACCAGTTACGCCATGATCGCATAGGCGCCGCTGGGGATAGTGAGCGCCAGGAAGACCTTGTTTCACGTTCTAGTCTTATGGTTGGTTGGCGAACTTATGCTCCCATAGCCATGCCGATATCCCGGCATTACGAAATTTTAGAAAATCCTGAAATAGGATCCAGCACTGGAATAAACCCCTCGCAGTCCCAGCGGTGAAGCCTAGTGACTGATCCAATAAGCTTGAGGACATATCATGTTTCACATTTAGATGAGGTTTGCAGGCCAGACGACTGGCGTTGATAATCCAATGGCGTGCCTATATCGGTTGGTGTCCCGTGCCGGTGAAATACAGTTGGTTGGTGAAACGCCTGGGCCCTGCTGACCGGCATCGCAGAGCTTCAATTCATGTAGGGGTGCATATGCCTACCAGAGCAGGACATGCATCATATAATCACGTCCCATCCACGATGCCAGCCTTCGCATGCTGATTCAACAAAGTCGATGGCGTTTCTGTTAATGCGAGATATCGCAGTGAGTCCTACGGACTGGATGATTGACACGCTGATTATTTCGTTCACCATGCCATTTTCTCTGGCCTATTTTGAATCTTACTAACTGCTAATCTTTGTCTGAATTTCTCAGCCACGCTTGACATCACCAACATCTCCGACAGCTTTCCCGACCATAACTGTTGTACAGTCTCGCATCTCTCTATACCACTGTAAAAATGCAGAGTATAAAGAGAACGTCTGGTTTCTATGCAAGCACAAACTGTCAACAGATGAAGCCTTCGAATAAGCTCCAAATCTATCTGCTGAATTAGGAGTAAGCCCCTTGACATGATTTGTGCGATCAGAATCGTGCTGTAGAAACGATCAATCACTGGAGGACTGGCATAGTCTATCCATTGTGATCATCATGACACTAGCCACTAGTCATGCATCGGGTTCCAATCCACGCTCCCTTGCGAGGGAGCGACCCTATCTGATGACGAAAAACCATATCAGAATCATTTCATCACGCTCCCTTGCGGGGCGACGGTGGCCAGCTGAACCGTCTGGTGGCGGGGTTATTTCGTCACGTCGCGGGGACGACCGATCATCTTTCATCTGGCGAAACGGAAGGTTTCAATCCACCTCCTTGCGAGGCGACTGCAGCGTACGACACGTACGTGTGGGCGATTAATGGGTATTTCAATCACGCTCCCTTGCGGGAAACGACCTATCAACCAGCCCGGCCTCATGCAGACGTATTTCAATCCGCTCCCCTTGCGGACGACAGCCATTCATGGGACGGCCGTATAATAGTCGGGATTTCGTCCCCTACGCGGAGCGACGAAACTAGGTTCCGGCAGTAGTCGATGAGATTTCAATCCGCTCCCCTTGCGAGCGACACTCCAACCAAAATCAGCCAGCTGTACAATCCACGCTCCTTGCGAGGGCGACCGGAAGTGGGCCGACGTTTCCGGTGCTGTGAACACAATTTCAATCCACGCTCCCTTGCGGAGCGACCGATAACGGCTTTCAGGTTCGTTGCTCTTCTGCATTTCAATCACGCTCCTTGCGAGAGCGACCAACCTCACCGCGACAAGCCGCCTCGTCTTGCGATTTCGATCCACGCTCCCTTGCGAGGGGAGCACATGACCGTAGGCTTGGCCGCTGTCATCTTTTCAATCCGCTCGCGCGACCGTAAAAGCCTACTGTTTGGGCTATGGTGAAATTTCAATCCGCTCCCCTTGCGGGGGCGACCCCTACCAATCCTGCGGCGGGAGGTGCCAGGTGCTTTCGATCACGCTCCCCTTGCGGGGAGCGACTCAAACTCCATCCTTGATGTTTCCTTCCCAAAGTTTCAATCCGCTCCCTTGCGGGGAGCGACTGAATGCTTTCATCCAGGTGAGGATGTCAGATTTCAATCCGCTCCCTTGCGGGCGACAGCTCAGCTCGGGACTCTTCGCCATGGAAGATTTTCAATCCACGCTCACCCTTGCGAGCGGCTTGATTACTCAGATGTAACACTGCACACAATTTCGTCCGCTCCTTGCGAGGGCGACAAACCATCGACCCAGGAAGCCTGAAAATCTGATCCACGCTCCCCTTGCGGGGGCGACAGATGGAACAAGCGTTTCCAGCAGCGCGGTCAACACATTTCAATCACGCTCCCCTTGCGAGGCGACCAAGCTGCCGCGTGTCTTGACGATCGTCGATTTTCAATCCACGCTCGCGGGGCGACAAAAACTGACCGTTAATCTTGACGATCGTCGATTTCAATCCGCTCCCTTGCGGGAGCGACCAAGCTGCCGTTAATCGCGAGCGATCGTCGGTTTCAATCCACGCTCCTTGCGAGCGACCGATGCGCTTCCCAATTCAAGATAAATCCTATTTCAACGTCCACGACTACTTGCGAGGGTGCCGCAGCGCGGGAGAGTCCATATCATCACGCTCCCTTGCAGAGCGACCCGCTCCCGCGTCGGCGGGCATTGACTTGGTCATTTCAATCCACGCTCCCCTTGCGGGGGCGACCAGTAAAGACAAGCATAACGTCTTCGGCGGTCGTATTTTCAATCACGCTCCCTTGCGAGGGACGACCAGAATCGTGGCCTGCGTGTCGGTGGTATTTAATCCACGCTCCCTTGCGGGAGCGACCCTGAACTTTGGTATAATCCGATAAAAATTAATCCACGCTCACCTTCGAGGATCTGCCGTCTGCGTGTTCTTGGGACTAATCCACGTTTCCCTCGCGGGGGCGACAGGATTCACCTGATGTATGCTTTCGATGCATATTTCAATCCACGCTCCCTTGCGGGGAGCGACAGTTCTTGTGCGCGTCGAAACGGTCGGGCATTTCGATCCGCTCTCCCGGGGAGCGACTGGATGATACGCCGGTACATTCTGACCTTCGTGATTTCAACTCCCTTGCGAGCGACTCGGCGTGTCGCATACGGGCTGGTTTCAATCCACGCTCGCGCGCGATCGGGACGGGTTAAAATGCGTTTACAGATTTCAATCACGCTCCCCTTGCGGGGAGCGACATACAAACAATGACGGGACGCCTCGTGCGGCTTTATTTCAATCACGCTCCTGCGAGGGCGACCGTTCGACGGCCGCCCAGGCGTGTCAGGTGAGTTCAATCCACGCTCCCACGTGCGGACAGATCGCCTCTGCGTATGTCATAAATATTTCAATCAGCTCCCTTGCGGGGAGCGACGTATAACGTGAGCGGGGAGGATGGTCGCCAATTTTCAATCCACGCTCCCCTTGCGGGGAGCGACCGGGCCACCCCTCATCCATCTGACACACGTATTTCAATCCACGCTCCCTTGCGGTGACCTCGAACGCCCTCAGCGGGAGACGACGATTTCAATCCACGCTCCCCTTGCGAGAGCGACATGCTGAAACACAGGAAGAAGAAGTCGACGGTTCCAGTCACGCTCCCGGGAGCGACGGAAAACGTGCAGGGCGGCGCAGACCGTTGATGTAGTCCGCTCCACGCGCGAGCGACCTCAGATACGCAGCCAGACGCTCTGATCAATTTCAATCGCTCGCGAGAGCGACCTTTCTCATCAAAGGGGATTGGGCACGTCTGATTTCAATCCACGCTCCCCCTTGCGCGACCGTGAGCATCAGAGCCTCCCAGCTGGATGTGATTTCAATCGCTCCCCTTGCAGGCGAGCGACTGTCTCCGCCTGTTTGTTACGGGACATTTCAATCCCTCCCCTTGCGCGCGCAATCTGATGAAAGCTCCCATCGCAAGCGGCATTTCAATCGCTCCCCTTGCGGGGGCGACCCTATCGACCCTGTTCGCCCACGCGTCAATCCACGCTCCCCTTGCGGGGAGCGACCCTGTGCCCTCACCGCAGGAAGACGGCAATTTCAATCCGCTCCCTTGCGAGGCGACATACTGAACACAGGAAGAAGAAGTCGACCCGATTTCACAGTCCGCTCCCCTTGCGGGGGCGACCGCTCGCCTGGAACGCCGCCTGGAACGGTTTGTTTCAATCCACGCTCCCCTTGCGGGGCGACAGCATCTCCGGCTTTGGCCTAATGGTTCCAGCGCCTATTTCAATCACGCTCCCCTTGCGGGGGCGACTATCTCATGCAGGTCATCGCCGAACGTAAATTTTCAATCCGCTCCCCTTGCGGGGGAGCGACTGCTAACCCGTATTTTTATAAGATAGGCGAGATTTCAATCCACGCTCCCTTGCGAGGCGACTCGTCGATGAGACGGGGAAAATCATGGTCGATATTTCTGATCACGCTCCCCTTGCGGGAGCGACTTTCATGAGATTTCATTCATGCCGCTTATTTCAATCCGCTCCCCTTGCGGGGCGACCAATGACGAAACCGCACGGCGACGAGGTGTTCAATCACGCTCTGCGGGCGCAAACCGACAACTCCTTCACCTCTTCGCGGCGGACCGTTCAATCACGCTCCCCTTGCGAGGCGACGTCCTCATGGCTGCGGCTAACCTCTGTCCTTATTTCAATCCAGCTCCTTGCGAGGGCGACCGCGCCTCATGTTCTTGATGTCACGGCGGTTCGCATTTCATCCACGCTCCCCCTTGCGGGAGGAACACTGGTGGGGGTCTCCGACATTTCAATCACGCTCCTGCGGGGAGCGACACGTAACTTCAATCCCAAACCCTGTTTAAGATATTTCAATCCAGCTCCTTGCGGGAAGCGGCTGAGGCCTGACGAACTTGCGTAAAGTCATATGTTCAATCACGCTCCCTGCGAGGCGACGATCATATGTTTGCGTACGTCGGAGCGGAGGCTGTTCAATCCACGCTCCCTTGCGGGGGAGCGACCAGGACGTTATCCGGTTGACGGTCGTCATGCATTTCAATCCACGCTCCACGCGAGGCGACCGTCCTCGCGGTCGTAAAAGGGCGTCCTCAATTTTCAATCCACTCCCTTGCGGGGACGACTGTCGCGATATAGCCAGCGGGCCTTGGATACGATTTTCAATCCCACGCTCCCCGCGAACGACCAAAGGATGTATGTTGCTTCCTCCGGTTGAATTTCAATCCACGCTCCCTTGCGGTGACCGAAATCCTACGTCCCACAAACTTTATTTCACTCCACGCTCCTGCGGGAGGCGACAAAAGGATGGCATCGCCTGACGCTAATCAATTTCAATACTCCTGCGGGGAGCGACCGATATCATGGGCTTGGCTCGCTGGTGCATTTTATTTCAATCCACGCTCGCGGGGGCGACAATCAGTGACCCGAGACCCGGGGACGGTGGAATTTTCAATCCACGCTCTGCGAGGAGCGACCGGCTGAGTATGAATATCGCTCTCGTTGCGCGATTTCGTCCACGCGCTCCTGCGGGGAGCGACCACCATCAGCCATCGGGGGTACCGGCTATCGTTTCAATCCACGCTCCTTGCGGGGAGCGACTGATTCCCATCAGCAGTTACGGTAAAAACGATTAATTTCAATCACGCTCCCCTTGCGAGGGACGACAATCTAACAACTTTTGCGCGAAATCTCTTATTTCAATCCACGCTCCTTGCGAGGGGCGACTCATTTGCTGGTATAAAAGACCTTTTTGACGCCATATTTCAATCCACGCTCCCCTTGCGAGGCGACCTAGGAATTCTCCTACAGGAGGTCATGATCAGAGGTATTTCAATCCACGCTCCCTTGCGAGGCGACAACAGCGGTTCGTGTTTTATTTGGGCCGTACTCTATTTCAATCCACGCTCCCCTTGCGGGGAGCAGCACCGATCATACATCCAGCACCTTGCACTCAATTTTCAATCCGCTCCCCTTGCGAGAGCGACATAACCACCTGGCAGGCCGTGGAGCATTTTCAATCCACGCTCCCTTGCGAGCGACATGGACAAATAATCTCGAAATCAGACACGAATCATCTCTAGTTCCTTTATTCTACCTATAGAGGCAGAGATTGACGCTTTTGTCATAAAATATCTAAGACAAATAAGGCGCAATTACTAAAAACCATTTAGCTCATATTAAAACTTGGTGCAGATCCCAGGATTTCTATGACAGCTTCACCCTCCACACAACCGTAATGTTTCGCTTCCCTCTGGTCCCAGCAAACAGCAGATCATCATAATGCCATCCACCGGTATGTGCCGTTGAACACCTCGGTATTCTCTATTTATTCGAAATTTACTTTCCAAGATTATAAAACCAAACTATCCACTTCCTCATCCATGATTTCGACTAGATCATGTTTAAGCAGATAATCCACAGGAGTCACTTCGCACTCAAAACGCTGTTTTGCACTCTTTGACCAAATTTTAGAGCACACACTTGCGACCCTACGCAGTCGCTTTTGCCCTGCAACCTCCATCGTGTTCATCATGCAGGCAACTATACTATGTGTCCTCTACTTCCACAAAAATGAGTGTCTCAAATCCCCACGAATTGACACGGGCGAGGAGGGCGCCTGAGCATCAGGAATCAACCCCATTGAATCTTCTCCTTGAGAAAAGGATGAGTCAACATTTCATTTTCCTCTTCTGCCACTCCGCAAGAAGCGTTTTCTTCCCTCATTCAGAAAAACACCGCCGTTCTCCCGATGTTCGAAATCCTTTTCGGTGATAATACCCGTGTTACAGAGCAAGCACAAATCTATCGCCCTGAGGTGACACCAGCTCCTCCATACAGTCCAAGGCCAGGATTCGCGTCCTGGCCGGTCAACATCAAACTCCGCATACGGGTCCTTCTACCCGTGAGGGCTGCACAATCTCGCTCAATCAGCACATAGACAAAGACATCAATTCATTCATGCTGTCCATTGGAGGCCTTCTGGAACGATCTTCGAAGATCCTCTTTATTACGAAGGATCAGCTCATCATAAGCGGAAAAATATTGCTTAGCGCTGGCCTTCGATACCACAAACATATCAGAGACTGTTTGAAGCTCTTGCGGTTTTATACTTCGCGCCAAATCTGCGCTAGTTTGCGACACCAAATCCGCGTTGATTCTTAGTCCATGATCCCGGATCGCTCGTTCCATCACCCAACGAGCGTTGAAGATCTTGCCTATGATCATATTCCGAGCAATCGGTAGAGCTCTCTCTTCGTCTTCTGAAATTTCAAACTGTTCTTTACGCAGTAGAATAGCTTTCGATCGCTTCACCAAAAATCGAACAGTAGTATCGACCGCGTGGAGGAGACAGGCTGACTCCCATCTCCGCGTTTGCCCATCAATGCCGGTGAAGCGCCGCCAGGTGAAACTTAGAATAGATTCCAACGACCGCAAAGGGAACTTTGCCAGCTTTTTATCACCTTGAAGGATAAAAACATTCTCATCCTCAAGAGCCAAATAAGCATCCTCAGTCATAACAAATAACGTATTGAAGAGTTTTCTCATCCTACCTTTCCTCCTCAGAGTCGAGCATGGAATCCATATAAGAGCTCACCGATGGTATGGTGTATAGCTTCGGCAGACATAAATCCCGTAAGGAGCAGGCTTTGCATGCTTTTGTCGGCTTGACTTTCGGCGTTGCTCCACGTTCGAACAACCGATGCATCTCTGCGAACATCATCGTTACTTTTTCTCGCAGACCAGCCTCAAGCGGTACGACCTCTCTCCGCTTCACCTTTTGATAGAACAAGGCTCCCTCTGCAATATCGCAAGAGAGCATCTCTTCCAAACACATAGCCTCCGCACATAATTTGGAGCTAGGTCTGCGTCATTGGCTTTGGACTGCCCATGCTTATACTCAATCGGATAAGGAATCCACCTCCCCCTGCGCCCAATGAGAGGGACCCCTTGATTGGATTTATGGAATTCCACGACATCACAATCTCCCGAAATACCAAGCCTGCGAGGGAAAACCCGTAGATCTCTAAGGGTCAGTACATCTCCTCTCAATTCTGATTGGGCGTAATCATGCGCACGCGAATGTTCCAATCGACCAGACATAGTCAAATAGTTCTCTGACCACACTTGCTCGATGTGAATCAACGCCCATTGCCGCCGACAAAACGAAAAGTGCTGGATGCCGGAAAGGGCCAGCCATTGCCCTTCAGGATACTCGCTTGGCCCTTCCCGAACATCATCCATGCGTATCAGCGACCTTCCAATTTTTCGAACTGCAATCCCGGAATCAGACTCTGATCAATACTGACATTCCCATCAGAATCCACCTTTACCGCCCTACGCACCTTTGCGGATGAATACTGACCACTCTTGCTATCATGAGAGAACCATACAACCCAAAGGACCTCCATCGATCCTGAGGGCCGTGCAGAACTCTCATCATTTTCAAACAAGGTGACGAGGGCATGCTTAATAGCCTCTGCGTCTTCTTCCGAGAACCCGGTTTTTTCAGCAAGCTGTGGGCTGATGCTCCCAAACGTAGTATAGATGGCACGGCCAGAAACACGATGCTTCATACCCACGGGTGTCCGAGATTTCTTACCTGTATCAGTCGTTTCGCTATTCACGGATTTAGTGATCGAATATCATCAATCGCCACCGGTGAGGTGGAAAAAACCCGGCTGTATAGTAACAGGACCGCGCCTCCCAGAGGACCTCATCGACATCCTGTCCTTTTTGAAGGCAAACACTTGACCAGATGCTCAGCACATCAAACCACTGCCCGCATGCCGCGTTCGAACAAATTCCTTGTTTTTCTGTTCGATCGCTTTGGTAATTCCTTCAAGAATTGAACCGATCCGATAATGACTTCTTCCATCATCAGCTCGATCATCAGATTGGACGAAGATGCGTTTACCATCATCCTGAAGACGATTACGAATCTTCCGTTTCAACGCCACATCGGATACCTCACCGTATCCTTCCGACGTAGTGCGAGACGATTCCCGTTGAGCGGATCTCCATTAGGATTCGCATTTTTCCCGCGCTGAAAACTAGCGCGAAATCTATCTTATTTTGCAGCATGTGAATCTTACTCCTTATAACCTAGATATTGTGAATAATGCCGATTGTCGATTATCATGAGTTTACCGTTGCAGCTTCTTTCCTTTCCTTCGCCTTTTCCATGGAATATCGACGCTGGCAAGAAAAGCCCAGAAGGAAAGCGGGCGAAAGCGGAGAGTTATCCATGAAAGTCGTCACCATCGAGCGACGACATCATCGATATCATTCTGAAAATAAGGCGCACCGTTACGCGCACCAATATAGGGGACAAGCTGTTTGTAAAGAGTTAACCACGTCGTACTCGGCTTTGCCACAAAATTCGACATTAGCTTCACCGCGTTGGTTGGTCTGGTTCCTTGAATCCCCTGTTTATACAGGACGTATTTTCGAATCGATCCGTCAGGCCAATAACCGACCATATAGGTAGTCACGGTCTTTTCTTGATGTGTCCAGTTGCATCATTTTTCCTTTCGCTCGGAACTCATTGGATTACTTGACTGTAATGCATCATCAATGAAGAATTTTTTCCATAGACTGCATGTCACTTCAAAAGATCGGCACCATTCCTTGAGATTATCGGGGCCGAAACTCATCGGTCGGGTAGCTCTATGGGCGGACTCAAAATTGCTTTGGGCATGCGCCTGTTGCTAAACATGCACTCAATGAGTTGTTGCTTGACTAATGCGCGAAAAAGCGTTGGTAGTTCTTGCTAGATCTGTCGCCTTCCACGCTATGCGCTATTAATGTATCTCTATACGATGGAGCTCGATATAAGTCACGACTTTTGATTGGCTTTGTCGAATTCGACTGAAGGCCAGGCCATATCCACATGCCATTGCATGAGTTGTTCAAGGTATTGACTTTCTTCAATTCACGGTGAAAGTCCTCGCAGACGTTGCTGCATCGAGACCATGACCGAGACTATGGTTTTATAATGGTTGCTCAACACTTTGGGATTGCCAGAGCCACGAAGAGCCACCGGAGTGGCGACATAATCATAATCTGTTTCGACGAGCGCATCTTGAATGATGTATGTTCCTTCGTCATCTGCAGCAGTGCCTCTACCGCATCAAGCGAATTTGCATGGCTCCTGATCTTTCATTCGGGTTTGCACGGCCCGCAAAACGATGGCTTGAGTGTCATAAGCGTACCATGGGTATTCACCAACCACTTCAGAGTCAGATGAATCAGCTGCGAAGTATCCGCATCGATACGCAAAGCGTCATCTCGACCGGCGAATCTCCCTCGAAATGTGAAATTCGCGTTGTCATTAGCGAGACACGAGCTGGAATTCGCCGCAGTTTTACTATGTTCTTGGAAGAATTCGCCGCCCTGAGAGACAAACGGCAACCTAGCATATCACGGCCGTTTTGATCCACGTTTTCTGAGATATGTCCGCCATAGCTTGCAGATTTCATCCGATTTCTCCACATGCGGATCCCCTCCGCCGGGGATTTCTACCGCAAACCGTACTCCCGTTTTCTCATCTTTAAATCTTCCTTTATTATCCTTCGCAAGAAGATCGATGTATGCTTCGCATCCCAGAAATGCTATGTTCCAATACGCTGCAGTCGCGTTGAGATAGACATTATCCGCTTTCCACCGTGAAAGCTGATCAAGGTAAAGATCGACTTTTTCTCCACCAATCTCCCTATCTAGATACTGGAGCTGGTCACACAGCGGGTGAGGAACAGGCTTGCGCGTCCGTCCAGATGACTGTTCGCTACATGGAATAACAATCTGTATTGGTTTGGGATCTTTCTCAATCCGTATCAGCTCCCGCCACTATCAATTTGTCACACAAATCTGCGTTTTTAGAATGGTGCAGTTCAGAGAGAAAGCACCTCCCAGCGCCTTCCTCTCCATTGTCAGCAGCTTCTTCTTGGCCGGCTACCGATTGAATGGCGTTGTATGTTTGTATAAGGTTCGACCACAAACTCATTTTTCATCCTCCCCAACAAGATGCATATTCTTCCCAATCGTGAACTCTTTCGCCTTGATCTTTTCATGTGACCGAATTACCCTGGAATCAAGCTGCTGCGGAGTCAGGCCGAGGAAACTCAATTATTCCATCTTTCATGACGGGAGTCCAAAAACGTGCTAAAAAGTCACGGTCTGCATTCTCATCTGGATAGGAAAAACTGTGGAACATGTATCCTAAGTTCCACTCTCCATAAGAGTCATAAAAAGCCAGGCCCTTCACCGAAAACGCATGAGTTCTACACTAGCCTTGGCATTCTCTGGTCCCAAGAAAGACATCCCGTCGGCCACCTTTTTCCACAGAACGCAAAGCAATTTGATGATGCTTATTCTCATCGCGATCCCCAGCGAGTTCAGGGCGCTGATTGTTCCATTCGAAGTGGGCACGAATTTGATATTTGACGTCTTTAAGATACGTATAGTAGAGCTCATTCCACCATTATATTTTATCGGTCGAATCCCTTTATCTCAGTTTGCACACGGTTCATGACCCTTACAGCGTCGATTATCCAGATAATTGTCGGCTTCCAATAGATGCTTTCGACCATACCCTTCAAAGCCTGGTATGTGGGTACTTGATAGGAAAATTTCTCCCCTCCGACACGCGTTGTGGCTTCCGAGAACAATGCATATCGCCCTGATAGTGAATTCAATCGAATTCCTATGCTTCTGCATGTATCCTCCTCAATACATTTGTAAAGGCATCGATGCCTCAACCGCTAAGCCGTACTCTTCATTTATAGTACTCTTGGTCAAGAGCGTATATTTCAAACGTGTTATCGACGAGATCAATTGCATGAGATTCGCGTAAGGATTGTTCCTCCCATTCAAAAAGCGAGACCGCATAATCCTGCAGGCTATGCAATGCCCTATAACGCGTTTCTACGTCATCAGAGACGGAAAGGAGGTCCAATAACTCCTTTGAATTCCCATACGGCACTATGACGTTACAAGCTACGCCTGGAATAAGATGAAAATTATCGCTCACGGTCTTAAATGCCTGTGCATAGAGATAGGTGAACTTTTCTCCTCTGCGATTCTCGTAATTTCCTCGCCACAGCTTATTTCGTGCAAGCAAATCATATGCAGAAGTATGGAATCCCTTCAGCGGATAATCCATCTTACTGAATTGCTCCTGCTTATCGGGCTGAGTCTTTGCAAAATAACGACGATAATATTCCGTAAGCATGACGTCGGAGAGCAAATCCTCATCAGGGGTGTTCCTGATCAGTTGGCTCGTCAATTCTTTTCCAAGCGATGTCAGGCAAGTACGACAAACCCTTCTCATCCTTGATCGGAAAAACGTAGACGTTTTTGGGAGTCGGAGACTCCCATTGCGGTTGCACCGCCCTGCGGCTTGCAATATACTATCCAGCCCTGCCATCGCGCGGACAACGCAAGAAAATGAGATATCGACGCCGGCTTCAATCAGTTGTGTGCTAACGCAGATGATAGGTTTTGCCTCAGAAGATTTAGATGAATTTCGAATATGATTCAATTTGTCTTTCCTGTGCTTGCCGCACATGGAAGTGCTCAAATGGATAAGATCGAATTGCTTATCTTCATCTAATTTCCGCAAGGCCTGGTAAATGTTTTTCGCCTATAGATTTGAGATTTACGATAATCAGACAATTTCCATTCTCTCTCGCCCGGTCAAATGCAAATTCAGCGAGTTCGTCACAATCCTTATCTTTCGTAGAAACAACAATATTGGTTCTTTTTGAAAAGACCTAAATCATGCTCATTCAACTTTATGAGGTTTTGGCTCTGAGGCTAAACATAAATTATCTCGATTCGTCTGCTCTAATAGTGGTTGTGTCGCCGAGCATAACAATATTGTCGAATCAAGGATTTCTGATAGGAAGCTAACGATTTCATTGAAAAAGATTGATGGTATCGGTGAGCAGAGATTGAATTTCATCGAAGATGATGACGCTCTCAGCCATGTTATGAAACTTACGTAGGTTTGTCCCTCTAGCTGACATTATCGTTTCCAAGAATTGAACCATTGTCGTCACTATGATGGGATTATCCCATTGCTCTGCAACCAGTTTCCCTTCTTCGACTTCGCGCTTTCCTCTTCCTTCTCCTCATCAGTACGCTCTTTCGTAATCTCTTCAATCGTTTCATTCATCGCTTGCAATAATGTTCGAGAATCAAATCATTATTCTCAGACAGGTCAACTATATCACGAAACGTTTTGCGAGTTTGCGTTGTAATGGACAAATATGGAATGACATAAATGATTCTTCAACTTACCTTGTTTTTGCGCATGCCGCATGACGAAGTTCAATGATGCCAAAGTTTTCCCACCACCTGTTGGCACCGCCAGTTTATAAATCCCTGTCTTCCTGTCACTCGCCTGTCGACATGCTTGTGAAATCTTGCTTCGGATGGCATTGATGGAAGTTGTCGAATCAAAACCTGACATCTTTTTATCCAACTTGGAGATAAGTTCTTCCCACTGGACGATTTTCGGCTGATAAGTTGTACGGCTTTCGAATGATGCCGCATCTGTTCGATCCGCATCAACAAGACGCGAATATATATACTTTGCCAACAGTCCAAGGTAGAAAAACTTACTCTCACCGCTGAGCTGATTCCCATGAGCATTTCTGATTTCGCTCATTTTAGTCCAAAAGGATCCGATTTTGTCAGTTGCTTCTAAGAATAACCTGCTTATTTGCGGTTGAAGGTCATTCAAGTTACGCTTGACTTCATTATACGAATATTTCTCACCTTGCTTATTCTCAGCCGAAAAATTATCAAAAAACGACTCCATTCCATCTTGATTCACGCAGTCTGGTAGCTCACCATGGTGCTTGGAAATGACAAGTTCAAGTAACTGCTGTGCTACCTTCGCATACCCGTTTTGGGCATCAAGGTCATTGATCATGAAAGCGCCCTGCCAGGCATGAATAACGGATCCTCTGATTCCATCATCAGATAGCAAATAATCTTGGAAATTTCTGCTTGCCTTACCGGCATCATGAAGGAAGGCAGCCAGCCGAGCTAAAGATGAGAATTCACCCTCAAATGCCCCGGATAGTGCAGCCGCGCCAGAAAGATGGCTCTGGAGCGTTTGGGTCCTTCCCGATTGATCTCTGCGAGCAAGCAAATCCTCCATGATCATTCCGCCTCCTGCGCACCTGCGTATCCGCGGTCCCGGGGTTTCACGGTCTGCGCGTTTTTACGCGTATGGATGAGTATGAGAAACAGAGTGGGGACGCTGGGCTTGAACCCTGGACCGAACGATTATGAGTCGTTTGCTCTAACCGACTGAGCTACATCCCGGACATCGCGCGATGCGGATCGCGAAACGCCAAACGCACAACCGCGGAATGCTAAAGCAGAATGCAAAGCGCAAAAAGCGAAACGGAACCGCATCATCCACTTTCTGATAATAGCAAACAGAAGCAGAAGACGACATGGGCGGTCAGCTCACTCCCGTTAAAATGAGAGGAATCATCAAAGTTTGAATCAAAGTCCTTGAATCAAATCAAAGGAAAAAGACCCGGAAAATCCAAGAGACACAGACAGCCGGCTTTGTCGGCGACTATTCATAATTTCAGATAATCAGACCAAGAAAAGAACGGGATTACATTGGCAGAATTCATTTATCAGATGATCAACGCCCGCAAGGCCTTCGCGACCGGGTCATCCTCGACAACGTCACCTTGAGCTTCCTGCCCGGGGCCAAGATCGGCGTGGTCGGTCTAACGGCATGGGTAAGTCCACCCTGCTGAAGATCATGGCCGGGCTCGAGACCGTCTCCAACGGCGAAGCCAGCCTCACACCCGGCTACACGGTCGGCATCCTCCAGCAGGAACCCCCTCTGGACGAGAGCAAGACCGTCGGCGAAAACATCGAGATGGCTTTCGGGGACATTCAGCGAAAGGTCCGCCGCTTCAACCAGATCGGCGAAGAGATGGCCAATCCCGACGCTGACTTCGACTCCCTGATGAACGAGATGGGCGAGCTGCAGACCGAAATCGACGCCGCCAACGGCTGGGATTTGGAAAGCCAGCTGTCCCAAGCCATGGATGCCCTTCAATGCCCCGACCCAGATACCCCCGTGACCGTCCTGTCCGGAGGCGAGCGCCGCCGCGTGGCTTTGTGCAAGCTCCTTTTGGAAGCCCCAGACCTGCTCTTGCTCGACGAGCCCACCAACCACCTGGATGCCGAGTCCATCCTCTGGCTGGAGCAGTTCCTGCATACTTACAAGGGAGCCGTCCTGGCCGTCACCCACGACCGCTACTTCCTGGACAACGTGGCCGAATGGATCTGCGAGGTCGACCGCGGCCAGCTCTACCCTTACAAGGGCAACTACACCACGTACTTGGAGACCAAGGCCAAGCGTCTGGAGATCCAGGGCCAGAAGGACGCCAAGCTGGCCAAGCGGCTCAACAACGAGTTGGAATGGGTCACTCCTCCCAAGGCCCGTCAGGCCAAGAACAAAGCCCGTCTGGAACGTTACAGAGCAGATGGAGCAGGAGCGCAGGCTTCCAAAAAGCTTGACTTCTCCGAGATCCAGATTCCGCCCTGCCCCTGTTTGAGCTCCAAGGTTCTGGGGCCTCCCATCCACAAAGAGCTTTCGGGGACCGCGTGCTCATCGACGACCTCTCCTTCACCTTGCCCCGAAACGGCATCGTGGGCGTGATCGGCTCAACGGCGTCAGCAAGACCACCCTCTTCAAGACCATCGTTGGCTTGGAGCCTTTGACTTCCGGCAGCTTGGAAATCGGCGACACGGTCAAGATCTCTTACGTGGACCAGAACCGGTGGCCTGGATCCCAACAAGAACCTGTGGAAGCCGTTTCCGACAGGGAATGACTTCATCGAAGTGGGCGGGGTGGAAATCACCCGTGCCTATGTGGCTTCCTTCGGATTCAAGGGTTCCGACCAGCAGAAAGCTAACCGGGGTCTTGTCTGGCGCAGCGTAACCGCCTCAACCTGGCCCTGACCTCAAGCAAGCGGCAACCTCCTTTTGCTGGATGAGCCTACCAATGATTTGGATGTGGGAAACCTTGGAAAAGCCTGGAGAACGCCCTGATCGCCTTCCCCGGCTGCGCCGTGGTCGTCTCCCATGACCGCTGGTTCCTGGACCGCATCGCCACCCACATCCTCGCTTGGGAAGGCGACGACGAGAACCCGGCCAACTGGTACTGGTTCGAAGGCAACTTCCAGGCCTATCAGGAGAACAAGGTCCAGCGTCTGGGCGAAGAGGCCTCCAAGCCTCACCGTCTGCATCGCAAGCTGACCCGCAGCTAAAAGGCTGAAGGCAAATGATCGGCCTGTTTCGGGGCCCATCAGGGCTAAACTGGTTCCTATGACTCACAACAGCTCGGAATCCCAGGTCTCCCCCATCGACCGCATCGTGGAGGTCCTCAAGCTCGGAACTCCCACGACTTCCCTCAACCATACCTATGTCAAAGGGGAAAGCCTCTACTTCCCCACCGGGAGGGTCTACGGGGGCCAAGTCATCGCCCAATCCGTGGTGGCCGCGGCGAGGACGGTCGCCCAAGGCCGTCTGCCGGAATCGATCCACGGCCTTTTCATCAGCGCCGGGGATATCAGCAGGACATCCTCTTCGATGTGGAAAGCCTGCGTGACGGACATTCCTTCTCTTCGCGGCGCGTCGACGCCACTCAGAAAGACGGGGCCATCTTCACCGCCATCTCCAACTTCCAGGAGAAGGGGCAAAGCGGCTTCTGCTACGAAGATCCCATGCCTGACGACCTGCCCGAACCGCAGAGCCTGCCTTCCATGTATGACCTGATGAGCCCTTACCAGGAGCAGTCCTCTTTCGCCGATTACTACACCAACCAGTCCCCCTTCGATATCCGCCACATCACGTCGGTGGTCCTGATGCATCGGGAGAAGGATGAGCAGGCCCGGCAAGACAGGCAAATGGTCTGGTTGAAGGCCGATGGGCATGTGGAGGCCCGATCAGGTGATTCATAGGGCGCTCTTGGCCTGCAGGCCGCGATCAGCTCATGATGGAGCCAATCATCCCGCCGCTCAGGCTACAGCTTCCTGGTTCCCGAGGTTTCTTTCGCCTCGCTCGACCATTCCGATGTGGTGGTATGAAGACATCGACATGAACGACTGGCTTCTCTTCATGCAGGAGACACCCAAGGCCGACCACAGCCGGGGGCTCAGCCAGGCCAAGGTCTACGACCGGTCAGGCAGGCTGGTGGCCGCCATGGTCCAGGAGGCCATGGTCCGCATCCCGAATCTGTGATCTGTGGTTCACCTGGGATTCCAGCAGCTGCCAGTGTTCCACAAGCTCGCATTCTGGTGATCGCATTCCGCCCTAATATTCCAGCCGATGGACCTCCATGGATTCGACGAGGTCTTTTCGCCCGATGAAAGTAAAAAGACCGGGAGGAGAAGGGCGGGATACAGCTGTAGCGGATGGAGCAGTAGCGGTCTCTGACGGATATGGTCTCCCCTCTTCGTGACTTTCGCGATTTCCGCGATTCCCGCTGTCTCTCGTCAGTCCTCTCTTGTCGGCAGATGAATCGCCATCGGTCTGTGGCGCGTCATCGGCATGCGAATCGTCATCGGCGTATGACTCATCGTCCGCAAAGCGAATCAAAAAGAACGGTGGCGGCATCCTGTCCATCGTTGAGGAAGACTTCGCAGACGGTCTCATCCATGAAAATCTCCAGTCGACGAACGAGAGACGGACGAAACCATCTCGACCTCATCGATCGGCAGGCCTTCCGTTCCTCAGAACGACCCGTCCGGACTCGATTGAGCAAAAACAACCGGGCCTTTCCTCTTGTGCCAGCAGGAAGCGGCAAGGAGCCGAGGAAAGCCCCCGTCGGATTTTCGTCAACAGCCATGCGTATATCGGCATAGTAGGGAGCCCCTCGGTCGAGAAGCCAAGCACAGGTCATCGTTCGACCCCGCTTGGCCCCTCGCCTGAGTTTTCTTCTAGCTCCCCATCCCGACTTCTCGCCAATCTTTTCCCCGGTCCCTTGCCCCACTGCAGGGACACAGGTTCAAACGATCAGTTCCTCATCACACTTCATCCACCGGATGCATATACAGCCTGCCCTCGCGGACGTCACCTGCAGAGGATAGGTCATGATTCCGTAGGAAGGGCTGGTTTCTTTGCGACGAACGCCATAGTGATCGCTGACCCAACCGATGACGATGCGTCGGCCACGGTCGTCCAAGAAAGACTGGCTGGCGTAGAAGGAATCGCCGAAATCGCACCAATCCGAGTTTTCGACCGAAAGGCGAGGATACCCCTGACAGTCCTGCAGATGCCCCAGATACCAGCGGACGGGTTGAAACAGCTATGTCCATCGCGGAAATGCATGAGGGCGCCCATGGCCACGGTATACCCACCCAGGCTGAAGACGTCGGGGCATTCGAAGGTCTTCGAAATCCCCTGCCGATAATCCATCAGGAGGGGACCTTGATAATGCCAGGAAGCGGGGTCATCAAGGGCTGATCAAAGAGCAGGAATAGCCACGATGGCCGGAACGCGTCCAGTCGCGGGTCCTGACCCCGGATCCTCCTGCCAAGCGCAGGTGACGAAGTCCCGTCATCGCCCGCATATGGTCATAATCCAGCTTCTCACCCTTGGTCCCGGCGGAAAAAGGCGCAATCAACAGGGCGGACGGCGCCGGAGGAAGGGGAGGAGAGAGAGGAAGGGGAGGAAATGCCATTCCCCTCCCCTGACTCAAGAGCGTCGAGAGAGTCAGGCGAAGCGAGAGCCAGATGAAAAAGCAGGTGTCGGGCGAAGCGGGAGATGTGTGGCCACGGCCATCAAGGCGGTCCGGCAGGAAGCTTCGACCACGCGGACAAGGCGGTCATATCCACCTTGGGGTCGCGAGGTCGCCGCCAGACCAGGCAGGTTCGGGGACGACCTCCTCCTGCTCGGATACGTGGATTCCGTCGCGCACAGGCAGGTGGTCTGGTACTCGATCTGATGCTTATCATCCTCCCCTAGCTGTTGGTGCCAGGTCAGGAAAAGGCGGATGGCGCTGGCCTGGCCCCCTAGGCAGGGCCGCCCCTCCTGATCAACGGTCAGCGCGGATCCGAAGAGGCGCCCCGAGCAGGGAGTTCCGAGTAAATCGCCTCCTGCGGGTCTGCATGCCGCGCAAATCACCCAGTGGATCAGATCCTTGCTGACAGCATGCCCCCAGTGCATCGGCCCCTTCCCAGCCGAAGAGTTGGGTGGTGAAAAATGATACCGGCCTGGAAACGGCGGAGGCCATTGGGGTCGTTCATCCGACTGTGACAGGTTCCATGATGGTCGAAGTCTGCCGCCATAGAGGTCAAAGCCTGAATCCCTTTGTCCAACAGGTCCGGGGCGGTCGGTCAGGTGGGCGAGGTCACCTCGACGCCCTGCGCGTGCGCCTGATGAACCGGGTCGGATCCACGACGGCCGAGCAATGGAAATAGAGACGCAGCGGATTCCGTCGACCGCGACCAAAACGCCCTTCCTGCGAGGCGTCCCCACCGTTTGCGGCGACGATGCGCAGGGTCTGGCAGCTTCGAGGCGAGAGGTCGGGCCTGAACCTTCCGTAAAATCGACCCGCCGGTAGTCATCGCTGAGAGAAAATCATAGTCTGTTCCGCCGTATCCTTGCTCCGAACTGCGTTCGATGGTACATACAATTCATCCGTGCACGAGACGCTATAGAAGGATGCCTCTTGCCCTAGAAGATTCGTCATATTATTTTGCACAGCCAGAGCGCCTCCTCATGCCGACGCCTTGACTATCCTGCCTTCACCCAGGAAGCGGCGATCGAGCTGACGGGCACAGCTTCTGGAAGAGGACGAATATGATGATCACAGGAACGGTGATGACCGGCTAGCAAGGCGCGATCTCTGCCCAGGAGATCGTCATCTGCTACTGGAAGGTACTGGACGCCGATCATGACCGGCCTCAAATCTACCGACTATGGACCTTCACCAGGGAGGCCAGATGTGCTGGTTCACATCGGCGGAGGCTCGGGACCAGACGACTGCTGGCGGTCGCGGGAGGCCGGACAGAACGTCACGATGCGAGATAAATCCTGAACCAGCCTGCCCCGTCGACGCGGGCCCGGCCTCGTCAGATCCGAATGGTTTCCGAAATACTGGATATGAGGTAAGCTTACGGAGAAAGCGTTCGCGACAGAGGATGATCTCGCCAGGGTGTTGGTCCAACAACTGGTGAAATAAAGGCCGAACTGGTCGACCTGGGCCTTGGGCAGCTGAAGATTTGACCTGCGCAAACAGATGGCATGGGTTTCAAAAGGACACCATGGTCGCCAGGAATGAAAGTAGAAGATGATCCCTTTCCTCTGACCTGAAGACGATTTGGAATGGCGAAAGGCCGCCATGGAGTTGACGACGACGCGGGCGACCGTCACCACCGTGATATTGACGAGTTCGGCAGGGAGAGCGGCCGGCAGCCGGGTGAAAACCTAGGTGAGTAGTTGTCCGTGCTGATATGAAGCCCTGGCGAGGAAAAGCGAGGCGAGCCGGGTCGAGACATGATTTCGTCATCGGGTTTGACTGGAGACCACCATGAAGATGAGAGGAAGGCGAAGATGATCGCGAAGAGTCCTGACGATCCATCCCCCAGACTGCGATGGATGCACGTTTGTGTTCGCGCCGCACGATTTCGCTAAAGCCTTCCTCCTGCGCTCGGTCGGGCCGAGCAACGGCTGAAGTGTTGTTTGAGACGCGATAAATCGCTTCCGCGTTACCGAAATGCTCGACTAAGCGATCGCGGTCGTTCGCGCATGGATTCGAGAGATGATCATGATGATGACGAAGAAGACCAGACGATAGCCATGCACGTATCCATCTCCTGCTGCTAGGAAGCCTGAACGCGCAGCATACATGCGACCGTCGTGGCGGTGGCGTCGCCAGCCGCACTGGGTGCATGACGTTGGTTGGGTGAGACAGGCTCATCGCTGGCGATGGTGATGGTGATCGAGATCATGTTCCTGGTGGATCCTCAGGCATGGCCAGGTCGTTCTTGAACTGCTGCCAGGGTGCACCGTCAGCTCCGCGCGCTGACGGTTCGAGGTCGTCTGCCAGACCGGAAAGCCAGATAAGCATATGCTGGCGGCGGTACACGCCAGATCGACATGACGATGATGGCTGAGGGCGGTTTGCGGGTTGTTGAGCCGAGGTCAACCGCCTGCCGGTTGAGGTCGGTTTCGCCATGACCTGGTTCCAGCATGCGTCATTCTGAGCCAGATGAACATCCACGGGGAGGAGTACCACTGCATGGAAGTGATGACCGGCAGGAAGTAGACGGTGCGGAAGAGACCGACCGCCGGACCTGCTTGTTGATCAGACGACCAGGGCGAACTGAACGCCCGACCTGGACGAGGGACCACCACGATGGAGAAGATCACACGATGTTGCGGCGTAAGGCGTGCCCAGAAGAGGTGGGATCCGGAGAAGAGACGGGTGAAATTCTGGTTCCGATGAGACTTATGAGTGCGGGTTGGGGCTACGATGGTCCTGGCGTTGGTGAAAAAGAAAGGCGCAACCCAGAACCATCGGGATGCCGATGAAAAGAGGAGGATGCAGGCGCTGAGGCTTGCTCCCACCCGACCGCGCGTTCTGATGGCGGACCTCGTCGGAGACCGTTTCGTGTTCGCTGCGCCGGTTCTACCTCCCTGCTTTGCGCAACGGTGATGTCGGCACCGGCGATATTGCGTCAGTGTGGTTGACGGCTTTATTCAGCCAGGGGTCAGTGTCAGCGCCGTTCATGATGTCACCTATGATCATTTCCCTGAATTCCGGTGGAAATGAAATTATAGAGCGAGCGAGTCGCCGGCCGCATGGTGACGATAACACCGGAAGTCTGCAGAGTGAAGTACCATGTCCCTCCTTGGCGAGACTGCAGGACCATCTGCTGAGCTAACTTGGCCGTGGTGGATGTTTCATGCCCGCCTTGGCCATCCTGGGCGACGTACTTGTCCTGGAGGGAAAGCGGATGTAGTCTTGCAGACGGCCTTGTTATTCGCGGGTCTTCGTCCTCCAACTTGGTCCGGGACCCGCCGCCGGCGACCGACCCATGGCCGAAATCGGTCAGGGCATGGCACTGATATCCTTGTAATCCCTGCAGCGTACTTCTGGACAGTGCTCATGGACCGCAGATGCCGCCATACGACAGCCAGACTTGTTGTTGACCAAATCAGGGCGGTGTCTTTGCTGTCGTGAACTGATGTAGCCTTTGACGGCCAGCATCCTCATCCCAGTTGGCGAACCGGTGGCCCGGCCGCGCCGTTCAGATAGCCATCGGGCTGGTATGGGTCTTCCCGTCGACCAGGTCGAAGGATTGGAGGATGCGAGGCATGAGGCGTGGCAATGCCATTCGCTTTTAGTGTCGGCGGTGCCGATTTCGAAAGGATACTGCCATCTGCCGGTTTTCTTCAGCTTGGCCGGGGCCTGGTTCATCTCGTTCTCCGTCCGGGAAGCTTGTCCGCGGTCGCGATGCCGGATTCCCAGCTTCTTCAGAACGGTTTGCGGGCGAACAAGGCCGTGGTGGCGTCAAAATAGCCGACGGTATAGGTCTGGTTCCCCCACTTTCCGGTAGCGGAGGCATCAGGTGCTGATTCTCCTCGCAAGCTGGAGGTGGTCAGAGGGCCAGAATATTGTCATGCCCGGTAGAGGGTGTTAGGTTGATCACGTCGACCATGCGGGCGGATTCCTGCGGACGGGCTGAAACGACGAATCGTTATAAGAGCTCTGAGAAGCCTGGATCTTCACTTTCCTTTCTGCCGGGCCGGGCGTTATAATCGGCGACGATCTTCTGGACCGTCCCAACTCTCGACCGACTGCCGTGTCGGTCCATATCGTTCTTCGTTGGCGTTGGATTTGGCGGCCGTTCGCTTCACCGCAGGCGGACAAACCGGCGGCGCTGGTCACAACCACTGACTGACCGCGAGCAAGAGGCAGTCACGCTCTCTTCGTTCAAAACGCTTCAGCTAGCCCTCTGTTTATTTTCTTCGCTCTTTCCCACACCACCGTAAACAGCAGTCACTGACTGTTATTCATGCTCAATGATGAATTGAAAAGGAAAACCCGCGCAGCTTCTTATCAGAACCCTCGCTGTGGGTTTCCCTCCCCATATATGTGTCAATCGATTGAGCGTCAACCTGGCGTTTCCCTCTTCTCTCCTTTTCCAGCCGTTTTCCAGATCCCATTCAAGCGCCGCCGGCACGTGGACGCCACCGCGAGGCGACAAACCGAACCGGACTGGCTGAATCCAGGGGAGGCAGAGGAGGAAGGCCCTTCGCCTTCGCATGAATCACGTCCGCAGTCGACCTCCCGCGGGATCAGTGAGGCTGATCACCTTGCTGACAGCCCAGTAGCCCCGATTTCGTAATCGGCGAGACCGATGGTGGTAAGACGAGGGCGAGGGTCTGCCGCGAAGACCTGATGGTTATCCACTCCGATGACGCTGACGTCCTTGCCCATGCCAATCCCCGACGCGCGGCCTGAAGGTGAGACGTAAAGCGCACGGGCATCGTTAAAAGCGAAGAAAAAGCCATCAGGCTCGCGATCCCTGCGATCCTACGGTCGTGGTCCCCTTCGTCGTATCACCGCCACCTCCCGCTGCAAGTCAGGGTCAGCCCGCCACACAAAGCCTGATGGGTAGCCCCGGCGGCGTCCTTCCTCGCGATCATCGGTCCTGAACAACCGATGTGGCGATCCTCCTGCATCCCTTCCAGCAGGCGCCGGGTGGCGTCATGTCCGATCGGAACTCATCCGGAGATGCTGGGGACTGTTCCCATCCGCATCCATCGCGTCCACTAAAACGGCTGGGCGGCACGGATCTCTGAGAAGGTGAACATAACGGTTATACATTTTTCGCGCAGAAACCATCGACCCCGCAAGCTTTTCAATGCGTCGATCTCCTCCTTCTCGCTGGATCCGCCATCGGTGTTGACGGTCAGCGAGCGTACCCGTTTTGGCTGGCATCCTGCTGAGATGAGCCGGCCGGCGAAAGGTAGTCGCCACGCCTCCTCGCTGACGAATCAGGATCCGGGTCTATTCGTTCACAAGGACCGGGCGAGGGGTTCGTCTTAGTATTTTCTGAAGCGACGCGCGAATCCTGCCGCGTCCCCGGCCTTCACCGCCGCTATCTTTTACCATTGAGGACCAGGGACACGGTTGATTGGATACTCCCGCAGGCTATCTCACGCATAGTAACCGCATGATTCCTATCCGGCTCAGCCTTACCTGGCGACCCTCCGCTTGTTCAGCGAGCGTAAACCATGCACGTCGAAAGAGGCGAAGCACTCCCGCCATGGACGATTCGCAAACCCGTCTGGCCGGACGAACCGGAGCCATGGTCATCGAAAAGAACCGTGGCGGCCTCTTCCCCATCGTTGAGGAACAGTTCGCATACGGTCCCGTCCGCGAAAACCTCCACGACTGACTGCCGGCAGATCGATGGCCAGGTTCAGGCGATCGGTGGGCAAACCATCGGTGGCCAGCCGTATCCGCCCTTTTCCCGTCCGAGCAGATGCAGGCGGCAATCCCTGGATGCCAGGATCAGATCGAAATCGCGCGGAAGACCGCAGCGCCACCGGTAAAAAGCCGCAGATCCGCACAATAGGACCGCCCGGTCTTCTCAGCAAGATTCCCGTCATCGGCGAAAGCGATCGACGGCCCCAGCAACTCTTCGTAGACTTCTTCCACCGGGTGGCTGATCAGGCGGCCTTGCCGCAGATGCAGCTGACGGGGGTAAGTCGCTGACGCCGTTGGCGGGACTGGTGGCCGGGTACGGATGCCGAACCGGTCAGCGACCCATCCGATGGCGATGCGCCGGCCGGAGTCATCCACGAAGGATTGAACGGCGTAATAAGAATCACCGCCATCGCACCAGCCGGACGAAGCCACCCGCATACGCAAGCACCGACCCGCATCGGCCGCCGTGGCGATGTCCCCGACATACCAGCGGACAGGCTGAAACGACCGCTCGCATCCCTGTAATGCATCAGAGCGCCTATGGCGACCCACCGCCCGTCGAGCTTGAAAAAGTCAGGACATTCATAGGTCTTGGACACGCCATGCCGGTAATCCATCAGCAGAGGGCCGGCGTAATGCCAGCTCCCGGCGCAGGACAGATCGGCTCCTGCGACAGCCGTATAAGCAACGATGGCGGGACCGATGAATGGTCGGCCTCCCATTCGCCTTTCCGATCCCAAGGGTTTTGGGGCGAACCAGCCGCCATCGCCGCTCATATGCTCATCATCAAGGCTTTCCACCCCTGGGCCCGACGAAAATCCTCCCGAGCCGGGCGGGGAGATTCGTGGCAGCCACGATCACCGCTCGCCCTCGGGAACCTGCGCCTTTCGGCTCAGCGCGGTCATATCGACCTTGGGATCGCGAAAATCAGGGCGAGTCCGGGAGCCCTCGTGGCCGATGACCAGAGACGGCTGACTCAGATGGATGCCGTCAGGCTCGACAGGTCACCTGGTACTCCACCTGATGGGCAGGTCCCCGTTTTCTCCAGATGACAGGTCAGACCGGATGGCATGGGCCTGTCCCCGGGCAGGCCGACCCTGCCCTATCAACGGGGATGGCGGAGCGGAGAGGCGCCGCCGCATAAGAGGAATCGGAATATATCTCGCCTGGGGGATCCAGCGAGAGGAAGATGGGTCCAATGGATCATGTCTTCGCTCACGGCGTGCCCCCAGTGCATCGACCACTTCCATCCGAAAGGGTTGAACTGATAGAAAAGATGATAACGTCCCTGGAACCGGCAGAGACCGTTGGGGTCGTTCATCCATCAACGAGGGGGCTCGAAGTGGGTCGCCGTCTGGAAGAGGGTCCCCGGGATCCCGCGCCTTCCTGCAGGAGACATGTCGATGAGCCGGATGCCCTTCTTCCAGGATATCAGCGCACTCGCTCAGATAGGCGTATGTCACAGGCGGACTTCAAGCTGATGGGCGGCGCCTTCTTTCAGTTGAGCTGAGGTGGAAATGAGCGTTTTCCGCCGAGGACTCAAGATCTCTCCCCGTCGATGAGTCGGTCGCGACGATCAGGGCGGGGGTCGGCCCCGGACCGATCCCCCGTGGACAGAGGGGCTGTTCGAAGACCGCATCGCGGGTGTCGGACGCTTGTCCACAAGGTCAGTAAAAATCGATCGGCTGTAGTCCCCGCTGGTTATCCGGATGGAAACCGCGTATAAAAGCTGCTTTTTGTGGCTTGGTTGCGACATGATGAATCCTTTAAAATGAGCAGGTAGACTCGGCCGTCGGCGTCCCCTTCGGTGAAGCGGGCGGCCGCGGATGCGTCGGCGATAAGGACAAGGTCCCGCTTTTGTGAGGACGCAGTCGATCACAGTCTGGTGGGATGAGACCATTCTGGCTTTCGCGCCGCTGGGGAAGGTCATCGGAAGTCCTCCCATCCGCTTGCATCGATATGTGAAACCATTGTGTCAACTGTGCCCCAATACCCCCATTTCGTAATGCGGCAGTTCCACGAAAGTCGGTCCCGGGTGCAAGGCTTTGATGATCAGGGCCTGATTGTCCACGCTCACGACGGTGATGTCCTTGCCGATCCGGAGCGCCTTTCCAGACTCAGCGGCAGATATATGTAGCCCTGATGTCGTGAGCGAAAAAGTCCATCAGGCTTCACGCGGTCAGAGCAGCTCGGCGCTCCCGGACGGGTCTTCATCCGTATGCTCGCTGTACAGCGATAGCCAGATAAGCATCCTTCACAGAGGCCGGCCTCCCGCAAGCCTTGAAGTAGCCCTCGGCCCTGGATGTTTTGGCTTGGATGTCATCCCTGGTATTGAAAAGCTATCACTCTGCGACCGGCTTTGGCAAAGCCTTCGTGAACGAATGCCGATTCCCACCTCGTCGGGGAGACCACAGGGCAAAACGCCTTTGCGGTCAGGCCATCGATGATGACAGTCGGATATCCTTCCAGGCCGCAGGCGGGTCCACCACCTGGTTGAACATGCAGGCGTAAAAAAGCCATCGACCCCATAACGTTTGAAGTGTCGATTTCCTCCCGTTCCAGGTCTTGTCACCGTGGTGTTCACCGTCAGAATCAGGTGGCCCGCCTGCCTGGCCCGCCTCCTGGGCGCCAGGATGATCCGTCCACCGAAGGTGGTCGCGATGGAGTCGCTGACAAGCCAGGATCTGGAACTATTGGTCTTGAGGCTACGGGCCTGAGAGTTGGACCTGTGTCCATGGACCGGGCCTTGTCCCTGATGGCCACTGGGCCACGCAGGGATGTTACTGCTTGTCTTTGCCGTTCAGGACCAGGAAACCGTTGCGGCAGAGCCCGAAGCTCGCGGGCTATGTCTTTGATGGTTACCATACGCTCCATTTCCTCCAAGTGTAGCCGCCCGCAAAGATACGGCTCAAGAATCACATGTCCTTCCTCTTCTACAAGGCAGGCCGTTTTCCAGGGGCCGGGCCTTCTTCGCGCTGACGGGCGGCGAAACCCGGCAGATGACCAAAAGGAGTGAATACTGCCCTGGGCCGAGGAAGATCGTCAGGGACAGGCCGAATCCACTAAGACCCCCGGCCATTGGACGCGAAGACCCGCAGTCAGGAAGAAGACGGTAGCAACATGGGGCTGCGGAAGACGGGCGACTGACCATGCAGGGACGTGCAGAGATCACCAGGGCTTTCGCAGGGAGTGGACCGAACATCACCCATGATACAGCGCAGAAGAGGAGGAGGCGACGATGATCGGCGACGAACGCCTGAAACCGCCAGGCCAGCCGTGCCTGTGCGAGGTTCAGTTCACGACAGTGGTCATAGAGCCAGAAGGGCCCAGACCGAGCTGAAGATACCCGATCGGCTGGGATTTCGCGAGCTGGCCTTCCATTCACGATGGAAGACGGCCCGGGAGTCGCGGACCTTCCGCGATCGGTCGTCTTCAACAGCCAGATCCGGTACGTGGCGTTGGCGGCCGCTATATGGAAAGGAAGAGCCGAAATGATGAGCAGATCCCATGACCGTATGGACCGGTATGGCCACAGTGACCACGAGGCTTGGTCAAGGATCATTCCGGCAGAAACGTTCGTATTACAAGGTCACTTGAAATTTCGCATGTCGTCAGCCTTTGACCGCTCCGAGACATCACGCCCTTGTTGAAGTACTTCTGCAGGAAGGGATAGAAGAAGGACGAACGAGAACGGTCATGCCACGATGATGATGGCGAGGCTTGTCTGATCCGCCGCTCGTGACTGGGTCGAGCGTCCCTGCGTTGACGTGCCCGCCGTCTGAGTTCACCAGCAGAAAGCTGCTGAAGGATGTTCTGCAAAGGCTGCCTTGTTTCCAGTCGGTCACATCACAAGTCAGGCTCGTCGCTGAGAAGTCATTCCAGTGCCCGACGAAATAATAGGGGCCGATGACCGCGAGGATGGCCGGACGACAGAGGAAAGGACGATGGATGAAAATATCCCATATAAGATAGACCATCCAGTTGGCACATCAAAAAGCTCCTCCCGGATGGACGTCTCAAGAAGGACCGGGCGACGATGACATTATAGACACTGACCGCCTGGCAGAATGAACACCCACATCGAGGTGGGGATCCCCATCTGCTTGAAAAGCAGATGGTTGGGAGATGAGGGACCGCCGAGAGAAAAACATGGTCACCGTGAAAGAGAGATGACGTGGCGCGGCCCGCCTCGGAACAGGAAAGGGCGCAGCGCAGGGAATCGTCACCACCATGTTGACCAAAAGTCCCAGGATGCAATATATCAGCGTGTTCTTATAACCATTCCGATTTGATCATTCTCGAAAGACCTTCCGATAGCATGCTGACGCCCTGAGGAGGAGCTTGACCTGCCCGTTGGCTGCGGCGCTGGGATCGAAACGGATGAGACGAGGACGAACCAGAGGATGAATCATGGAGATCACGGTCACGATCAGCAGACCGTAAATGATGATAGCGACCCAATCAGGCTTCTTTTTGTAATGGACCTTCGGATTCCGTGGGATGTCCAGCCGATTCTGGCCGTCGACCTGGCGGCCTAAGAGGGCAGGCGGAGGGGCGATCCTTTTCAGGGCCCCATCCCGGTTCCTTCTTTCTTTTCCGGATGATGTCATTGTTTCTCTGAAAATGCTGGCCTTGGTTGCAGCTTCTTGGACAAAGTTCGCTGTGATAAGGAGGGAGAGTTGATTGCGTGTTGAACGGTCCGATCTGCAGTGGAGTAGGAGAAAACTGACTGTTCAGATGCCGATCTGTAATATGTGTATAACGGGAGCTGACTTCCGTGGCAGGCAGGTTCAGGAATTCTGCATGACGGGAAGAGATCTTGCTCGACCCACGCCCATGGGACGGGCCATGCCAGTATGGAGCGCACACGGTCGCCATGCGGGCATGATGGCGAGGATGTCGACATACCAGATAGTTGGAAACGACCGGCCCCGTCGATTTTCGCCGCTATCGTACAAGGGAAGTGTCCACAGCGGATGACAGGCGGCCAGATGGATGATGGAAGTTCCATCCCACATGCGCGCACGCTTCGGAATCAGTGAGACGACGCGTGATCCAGCGCGTGCCCAGAAGGCTTGTGCTGCCGAAGAGTGCCGGGTCCCGACGGGATCGAGGAGATGTTGAACGCACGGAGACGATCACCACTACCGCGAGATGGAAATGGGGCATGCGGGCGATGGTCACTGCACAAACTGGATTTTCGCTTGGAAGCGATCTGGTTGATGAGCGAGCAAAGTCAGGGCCTGATCCGAACTGAAAGCTCATGACCAGGGTCCCACGAGGGCTGATGCGGATGGGTATTGCCCATGGTCTCATGAACAAGGGACTCTGGAAGAATTTCAGGAAGTATGTGAAGCCTGCCCAATCGCCTCCCAGGTGAGACGCTTTCTCGGGATCGAATTCGCGAAAGCAGCTGGATCCCCCACATAGGGATGTGGGAGACAGGACGAAGTGAGGCAGCGCAGCCTGCAGTCCACACAGGTGCCAGTAAAGCCGGAAATGGCAGCCGAGTCCGCTGTGGTAAAGGGAGTTTGCACTTGTGCGTGACAGTGATGTCCTTTTGGATGAAGGGACGGGACGGCGGATGTCGCGTACTCGTCCCTTCGGCACGTTCAAAGGCTTATTTGACGGCCTAGCAACTCGCAAGCTTCCTGCCAGATTCTGATGTTGTCCTTAAAGCCCGAGAGACTGGTTCCGGAGACCTTCTTCTTGTACTCGTCCCATTCCTTATCGACGTTGCCGTTCTGGAACCATGATGCGATCTTGTTGTTCGCATAGTTGGAAATAGGAGGTGTTGTTTGTCAGGAGGGTGTCCAGCTGGGCGCTGGTGGGCTGGGTGTGAGATCAGGATGACGTCCCTGGAGTGGGATCGACGTAGCTTCAAGGCCTCCTCCATCGGCCTGTATTCGCGTCCGTGACCGCATCGGCATTGAGTGTCTCGTTCTTGATGGTGATGGTTATCCGGAATCCAGCCGGCGAAACGATCCTGAGCGGAAGTCTCACGCGGGTGTCCACCTTACTACGTAAACCTTGTCAAAATCGTGTGCGTGCTGCTTGCTCTTGTTCACCTGCCTTGCCCAGGTCGCCGTAATACTGTTCCACCGAAATCTCCGGGTCGTACGTGGCGTTGACCACCGCTTCCACATACGCCTGCATATTCGGAGCCTTCCTGGAGACAGATCAAAGCGTAGGCGAATTCGGTCCAATTCTGGCTGTAATCCCATTTGACCTGGCTGTCGGGCGTGGGCGCTTTCCTTCAGAGGAACGGACGCATGTTGGTTGGGAGGTTGCCGAAAGCGTTGTTGTCGTCCGGTCAAAGACGAAACCAGTCAGGGGCGCGGTCTTCCCGTCGCTATTGAGTCTGGGCGGTGTACTGCCTGGAACTGTCGCGGTGGGGAGATCTTTGAGAATCAGCCGCCTTCGCTCTCCAGCTATGCAAGTACATGATTGCGCTGCTCTTTTCAACGCGTCACTGGTGTAATAGCTTTTGCCTTGCCGTTCTGCACATAGTAGCCTGACCGGAGACCCGGACGATCCCATGGGGTGGTTAACGCCTCCGGAGAGTTCATGGGGTCAAGGGCGACCACCGATGCGTTGAGGACACATGGATGTTCCGCAGGGACCTCGTCCACTTTGCCGTTGCCGATGGGGTCTCTTTGGTCTTGAGGCCTATCAGCGCGCATCTCCAGATCGTCCCAGGTCGCGGGCATCTGCAAGACGTTTGTCCCAGCCATTTCTTGTTGATGAACATATGGGTGCGGCGACGCGGTATCGCTTTGCCTCGATCGGAAGAGGATCTGGATCTTTCATTATCCTCCACGTCTTGCGCACGATCGAAGCGGCGACAGCTGCAGACATTGGGAAGTTTGACGGGAGCTCCGATGTCTGCAATTCCGAGAGATCTTGGAGATATCGGTCTTGTCCTCATAGGGCGAGGCCGATATCGAAATCGCCGAAAGCGGCCACATCATGGCGGCTTTCTGCTGGCAACCCAGGCGTTATCGGTAATCTCCGTCCATTGGATGGCATTTGCAACGGGTTTTCAGCAGCTACTCGCTCATGCCGTATCCGCGAGCTCTCCTGGTCGTATTCCGACGAACGGTGGTGGCGGACGATAGGTTTTGCCGTCCGCATCAGGTGGCTGAGCTCGGATCCTGCCATGCGGCGAGCCCGATCGATGCATGGCGCCCGCCTGGCAAAGCATCGCGATGAGGTCTGCCGATACCACTAACTTCCTGGCGAAACGAACCATTTTCTTCCTGGTATGACTCGGTCATCGCAGCCGCTCCGTCATCGATTGACTATTCAGGCTATTGACCGCTCCGATTGGCATCATCGTGTGTTGACGTTTAACGTGGAAGCATTTGCTGCACGGCGACTCGCTCGTGAAATGGCATAAACGGATGATCCAACGATAACCAGGCGCTTGCGGAATCAGCACGCTCATCTTCGTTCCCGGTCGCCTCCACGTTTGCCGGCAGGAAAAGCCCTTGGAAAACCCTTGGACCTTCCCAACGGAAGCGTCAGGCGATTTCCTCATAAGTTTCCGTACTGGATGAAGGCCATCTGGCAGGGGCGGGTCCTCTCCACGTCTTCCGCCCGAAAGGTTTCCAGACCGTTTTAAATAGGCGTATTCTCACCCAGACGAATACTTCGTCTCCGCGACCCTTTGCGACTGATGACGTGTTGATGTCATGGCTCCTTTGGCTACTGTCATCAACGTCCCCCATAGCAGTAACGGAGTCATGGTTCCGTCCTCGAAAACCGGATCATCGGGCGCTGGGACATCGTCGCTTCCCGGCCAGTGGATGGACGCCTGGCAGGATCGGGTATCAGGATGGCCCTGCCATGCGATATCAGAGCCATGAGCGCAGGTTCGAAACCCGCCGGTCCGGCGGCTCTACTCCCGACGATATTGACCCGCAGGAGATGGACCGTCAGCGGCGGCGTCAGTCTGGGCTATCGCTCGCGCCACAAATGGATCCAGCAGCGTTGACCGGAGAAGGCCCAGGTTTGATAACTGCGACGTCACTGGCGGGCTGCCGCGACCGGCCAGACGGACAAAGGCGTTTCCCGCCTGGTAGCAGTCGTGATGGGGCTCCCGCAGTGGATCATGCAGGGCGACCTGATTCCCAGGTGCAGAAATGGGAGCATCGACCTGCGGATAAAGAAGTTCAGTGGAAAAAGACTGGGGCAGCCAGATCTGCAGCCGTTTGTCCCCTGTTGGTGACGTCAGACACACACAGTTCTCGCTAATGCGCGATCAGAGAGCCAGATTCCCTCTTCATTGATGACTTGGATTGATGTTGACGAGCGGGCATCAGCGAACTTTCGGCCATCGCAACAGTGCAGGGCGTCGTTTTTCCTCAAGAGCCCACCTTCGAAAGAAATCGGATATGGTACAACGGACGACTGGGCCTTCGCGCTGTTATGCGGAAGGCAAGACGATCAGAATCCGCACTGAGGCCCTGAATTGACGGACTCATGCATGCGATTGGCGAGGTGGCCGAAAGCCTGTCGAGGAAGGCGGATTGGCATAAGACCAGGCTTGCCGCCATTTCTCACAGTCAGACGGATGACATCAAGGCGCCAATCAAACGAACAGGTTCCATCTGGAGAGGCGATGAGTGCTTGTTTCACATCACTCATCGTTTCCTCCTATGCGCAACTGTTTTTCGAGAAAATCAGCCGCGTGTTCGGTGGCTCGACTTCCCTGTCAGGGACGGAAGCCCAGCCATGATCAGCGTCATGCACCAGCGAGCAGCCTGCTCGCCCACGCCATGCTGCCTCCGAGGCATATGAAAGCTGGGACCGAAATCCCTGAATCCCATGCATTGGGCTAGCCATAAACGGCTGCGCACGCGATAAACGTCAATCGAGGGATGCGTCATCCTGCCATAGCGAGGCATCTTTCATCCCATGAAATCAGACTCAGCGTGACACGTGGTTTACGCGGATGCGGCATGCGACGTTTCGTCGACAGGCGGCGGTTGAACGTTTATGACCGCGGCGCTTGACGGGAATGCTCCAGCCACGATGCTGCGGGTGAGCCGCCGCCGAGGCTTCCGCCCCACCGGGCGGAATGGATCGCGCCATCCACGCGGGCAAATCCGCAACTCGTACTCGTACAACGGCCTTGGCAGACATCCTTGGAAACACTTGTATCAAAGAATTCACGTCGACTCTCCCGTGACCCGCGCGATCGTAGGTCCCACGCTACGTAATTCTGCGCAGCGAGTGCCTTAGCCATTGCACAGTGAGCAGGAAAGCATCCACGTGGTTTCCGCCGAGTCCATGACTAAAGCACTGCTGCGGGATAAGACTGGCCTTCGTCAATGCCTCCTTCTGGCTCATAGCAGCTCCTCGAAGGGTCTCGCCTTCCACTTCACACGAGAGAACGGACTTGCAGCTTCATTTTTCAATCCTCCTTTCCAGAGTCAGAATATCTTGATCCGCTTCCTTCGCGTTGTCCTTGCGCTCTTCATCGAAAGTGTTGATCGCATCATGGCGAATCCGGGCCAGCCGATGAAGAAGCCGACTGCCGCGAGAACAGTGGCCGCAGATGTAAAGGCGTTGATGTTCCAGGGCGAGGAGGGGCGGGGTGACGAGCGACTCAGGGCGCTGCTATCGGCCGAGAGTTGCTGCATAGGTGGCTCCCTGGGCGCTGCCTCGGAGCATGGTTTGGGAAGAGTTCCTGCGATCCACCCTTCATGATGGTCTCATGTAGCGAAAGCGCCGGCCAAGTTGCGATATAGAGTCAAAAGCCGCGTGGATATTGAATCCGACATCGGGAATCACCGGAATGGAGAGAAGGTGACAAGACCAGATCCAATGACATAATGAGCGCATGCGCCATCGAGTGTCGGTCACGGCCGTGAACCAGACGCACGACGATGTGGCAGGCACGCTGTATCGACGGGCGACGTGGCAGAAATGAAAGTTGGACACAGAGATATGGGCGATATTGTAAGCCATGGGTACCAAAGCTGGAAGCGAGAGATGATGAAGTGCTGAAACTGGGCGCAATAGATGACTAAAGTCAGGAAGGTTTACGATAAGGCTGCTTGAAAAGATCGGACAAAGCGGCGTTGTCCGCTCGCTCAGTGTGAACGCCAGCGGCTTCTCCATGGGCCGGGCAGGAATCGGTTTCTGGGATAGTCAGGACGAAAGCAGAAGGGTGATGGCTGCGACTGCGCCGAGCGCTGAAAATGATTTTGCCTGCCAAGGCCTCCGGCGTATGCCAAAGATTTCTGCAGGACCGGCATCAGGAATGCCAAGAAGCCGCCAAAGCAGGTTGAGAACACCAGGATCTTTACGGTTTTATCTTCTGGCGGTCTCCCGAAATAGTCGCCGAGGCCACAGGCAGGTCAGCGCCAAACACCAATGCCCAGCAACAAAATTGCCGGGGTAAAACCCGAAAGCGGTGTTGAAGACAAGGAAGGAAGATCCCATGACACGATAATGCCCATAGTGATGGTGAAGATATGACGACGACCAAAGGCGATCCCTAGACGACCTCCGAGGAGCGAGCCGATGGCGACGCCGATGAGTCAGAAAGAAAGCGGTCAGGAATCCGACCTGGTTACCGGTCGGGGCCAGCGCTTCTGGAAAGAACAAGAGCGAGCGCCACACCGGTGATGGCTGTTGATCGACGAGTACTATGCCACAAACGAAACCGACCCACCATGGGTTTGGTTTTGCGCTGGATTTGCGCGTTTGGACTGGTAGAGACATCTTTCATCACTCCAGATATGTTTTCCCATTCCCCGCATCCATGCGAAAGGGAATGACTTGATTCTTAATTGAGATTTTTGCCTGAATACTTGCATTGAATCAGCGCCAACCGTTCATACGTCGATTTTCTGTTTACGGCTACTGCATTCCCACGTTGTGATATTTGTAAAAAGCTATCACTTGGGTTGAGGTTGTGGCCGCCTCGCTTCCATTTGAGCAAGCTCTCCTTGATCCCTTGACACAGGAAATCCAAAGGCGTGCAAAGATTCCACGGCAGTTCAGGGGGTTGGATACCAATTGAAGAAACCGTGCAGCATTCCGGCCGCCTGGTGCGAGTGCGTTGGAATTCCTTCTGCTTTCAAAGCCTGTCGAAAGCGAAAGTCATACCAGCAGGTCATCCATTGGCAAGCTATGAGCCAAGCGGGCGGGGAAGATTCGACAAATCCCCTTGACCAGGGATATGGCCCGATCCTTTTCAAAACAGATCCAACCCACAGTGGTCCCGATCCATGGTGAGGCAATCCTGGTCCGTGAGCGCAAAGGGTCTGGAAGCAAAAGCAGCCAGTCGGTTTTCTGTCATCGCTTCCAGACTGGCCAATCTGCAGAGAGCCATGAACGCTGACCCCTACGGACTTTTCAGCCTGGTCTGGCCAGCTAGTCTGTCCTGATTGATTTTCAGACATGAGCCGCTGCAAATTCGATCACACTTGCCCCTCAAGAAGAATGACGCCTCTTGGCTCCAAGTTGTCAAAACTCATTTTGTAAGAATCACCAGCCCACAGCCATGCAGAAACCACTTGCTCCAACACTCGCGGGAAGGTCCTTCCTCTGCGTCAACCGGGACAAGGCGTAGTCAAAGATTGAGGCAGCTGATTCCGGTGCGATCACAAATTTCCACGCAAACAGCATGAGCTTCCGGCCAGATGTGACACGGCTGACCACCTCAGCTGGAGCCATAGCAAAGGCGTCTCGACCCTTGCGTCGCTCATGTACTGGACGGTAAAGTTTCGCAGATACGGATAATCTCTCTCTCGGAATACGGATGTCAGATATCTCCACCGACTCAGGACTGTGTTCACTTACCTGCCGACCCGCATAAAAATCATCAGAAGACTTCTTCCAGTGGGATCATTCTTATGATTCTACCATTTCTCTAGCGAAGGCGCGAGACCCAAAGAAAGTCCAGTCTTGTTCCTGGATATCCATCACGTCATTCACTGCCATAGTCTGACTTTCAGTACTGCAGCTTTGCTAATACTTTAGTAAACTAAGTGTTAGCATACATAATTGGAATTGTCAAAAAGAGGTCACATGAGGGACCGCGACAGAATTCCTTCAGTAAAGCTGGAAATCAGAATGCGCCTTCCCGACGAAGATGTCAGCCTTGTGCTTTCAAAGCAGCCTGACGGCCTCGGTACCGAGCAATTGATGCAGTAGCTGAAAAGGGAAATCTGAGAGTACCGCGGCCTGGGCCAGCTCACGCCATCAAAGAGACAAGTGAGATATCCTCAGGGGACATGAGATCCCCTAGGACCATAAGGCCTGGAAAACACCCACAGCCAGTTCATCATTCGCGCAAATAATCGCTGTCGGCAGCTGCCTCCACCCGCAAACCTCCCGGCCAATCAGTACGCCCGCTTTTTAATATCCCATTCATCACTAGTTATAAGCTACAAAAACGCATGACCAGCTTGCCATGCTTTCCTCAATCCCAGCGAGACGTTCCTGTAACGCCAGAATCCATGCCTTTCAAATCCTCTCGTAAACGCCTCACGAGAAATTCCCAGCGAAAGCGATGCGATCCATGTGCCCATGGTCAAGTAACAGTCGCGCAGCATCCCGGCCCGCCTGCTCCTCATCCGGAAGAATCGAGACCAGGCTAGGATGACTATCATCGACACAATTCAGGAGCACCAGAGGAACCGTGGAAAGAATGTCGGGAATTTTGACTCGCCTTGTGAACATGGTGGCGAAAAAACAAATCCATCGACCTGCGATCCAAAAAGGACTGAGTCCAGCTGAGTCTCAGATTTTTCGTCTCTACATCCGCAGCCATCAGAGCTTACGGAATTCCCTTGACTCGTCAATCGCGCCGGAAATCATGGCGTTAGCGTGGGAAGTGGAAACCAGGTAATCAGAAAGGAGACCGATGACTTCGGATTTCCCCGTGCGCAACGTCCGAGCAAGAGGATTTGGACGGTAGCCCATTTCTCTTGCGATCTTTTTCACCCTGGTCGCTGTTTCTCGCGAAATCCGTGGTCATCGCGCGGGACATGATGAAAGACGGCGCTGTAGTCAGGGATACGCCTGCGGCAGGCCAGCTGGGATAGCGTCACTTTGCCATGCGAGGCCGCTTATGATGCGTCCTTCCTTATCCTCCACCATCTGGCTCCTGGGCGCGATGACGTTGGCCGAAGTGGTTGGCATCGTCGAGATTCGGGCGGGGAGAGCAGGGTCATCCAGGTCCATCTGGGGATCAGGAACCGTATGGACCTCCACCGGGGTGTCAGGGAAGATCTCCTTCCTTTGCCGGCGTTGTCGCGGATCAAGGCTGCGAAGGGCGTCGTCATGGAGAGACGACCAGTGGAGTCATCAGGAAGGCGGCGGTTTCGCCGAGTCGGATAGTCGAGATTCTCTTTCGCGGCGGTGACGGCGGACGAAAACCGGATAAACAAGTGAACATCTCCCATCGTCTTGGCAGAAGGGCCTCCGGCAGCAGGACCGGTGCGGCTGGCATGATATCGACCCGCGCCCAAGTCGCGGGCCCAAACTCCCACCCCCGATAGTACGAAGCATCCTTGCGGCTGTTCGACCGCCCGAAGACCCGGCCGACATACCGGGCCCGGGGATCGCAAGTGACGTCTTTGAAAACCTGGTTTTCTTCCAATTGGAAGCCTTACGAACTGACGATAGAGAATTCGCCTGCGAGTGACGATGCGGTCAAGACCAGTTTGCGCGGCCTGGTCCCTGCGTCGGGCGTCCTTGAAGCGACGGGCGTTCCCAGAGAACCATCGGCGGACCGGCGAAGAGCCTAACGCACACCGTGACAGCAGGTGAACGACGGTCATCTCTCGACGAGGGAAGCCTTCTGCGATCCTGTGATTCCGAGAATCCCCGAATCCGCGGAGATCCTGCCAATCCCTGCGGAAAATCGGCGAAAATCCTCGACCGTCAACCGGTTCCCGCTTCAACTCGGTCAGCCACATCAAGGAGACGTTGGGCCGGTCCTTCAGGAAACGGTCGGCACCCAGAGGTACTGCTCCTGCGGAAGAGATACGTGTGCAAAGAGGCGGCCGAGAATCAGGAAGCCGACGCAGTGGAGTCATATACATCAAGCGAGATGGGTTTGCTTCCCTGGCTGGGGATGAGGACGCGCTAGAAGATAATGCGTCATAAGGGCACCTTTCACAACATCGTGGCTTGAATCACCGTCGCCAGCTGCAGCACGCTGATGTAGCATGAAGACGCCGCCGGGCCGGCAGCAGCGCCCAGCGCCTTTCGGTGGTTCGGCGCCGAAACGCGGTCAGCGGTCGCGTCCTCTGGCAGGCGGCCACGGGCAGCTGATAAGACAGAAGCGGGATCACTTATCCTTCTGAGACAAGTTCTCGTCCATCCTCGGACATACAGCACTCAGTGCTCGCCAATGATGCGAAGATACCACATCCGGCAGGCAGACCACCACGGCCGAGGCGCACTGGATGACGGCCGATCCGGTAATAGTCCAGCTGGATCCGCAGGCCGTGACCAGCTGTCCGCGTACCAACCAGCCAGGCCGGAGCACGACAGGCGCAGACTTTGCTGCACGATCGAGGCGTTGACGGCGACGTTGGGGTTGATCTCCTTGCGGTCCCCCGGGTGTGGCTGCCCGGACCTGGTGAGGCGAAGAGAAGGATGACCAGGCCGGTGACGAGGATGACCAGGATGTGCATGCACTCCCAGCAAAAGAGACCCCTGACCGTTCGGTGATGAATTCGGGACCCCTCCCGCCAGAGAGACCGATCAGGAAGATGATGACGAAATACCACAATGGGTGACACGCGCTTTCATGCTGCACCTCCCAGAATCACCACGTCGGAGCCTCGTGACCATCGTCAGGCCCGCCATAGACAAATCGATGATCGGCCTCGCATGCTCGGCAAGACGGCCTCGGAGCGATGTCCGCCAGGGCCGGGCCGAAAGCCCGCTGCCGGGCGTCAGGGGTGGGGCAAGGGTCCGGGTGAGGTCCTGTCTGACCGCCATCGTAATCTGATGATGTCCAAATCCAAAGGCCGCGATCAGTGCCACTTCTGTGATGACTGCGCCGCGAGCGGATTCCGGTCAGCTGGAGGAAGACGGGAGCGAGTCGGGGGTATGGACGGTCTGCAGCAGGACGATGGCGTTTGGCGAAATCGGGCGTGCCGCCGGGCATCCCCCAGGGCCGGGTGCCGCCACAGGGGCGAGATGCCGGTCGCACGGAGCTGCCCGGGATGGCGTCCAGGGCGACCACGGCTGAGCTTGCAAAGAGTCTGTTCTTTGTCAGATTGGATCAGGGAGATGACGGCGGCCTGATGGATTGTCTCTCCCTCTTGATGGCCTTTTCACGGTCTTCCTGCCGGTCCGCCTGGCCATTCCCGCTTTGTGCGCCGCTGGATTCCTCGCCGCCCGCCGCATGGCTGACCTCCAGCCTCGCTGGCCGCCGCCTCGCCGGCTTCGGAGATCGGTCCTCTGGTTGCGCTCGATGGTCACGCTGACGTCATCGAAATCCACGGCTATGGGGGCATGCGGCTTATGGACGTCGCACGGACTCGAGTTACCCAGTAGGAAAGGAGGACGGAATCAGCTACACTGGGCCAGACGCTCGATCAGATCCACATATCCCCTTGGACCACGGACGATCCGGTTGGCGATCAGGTCGTAGCTGACGGTATCCGGTCAGATCATGTCGCTGCGGGTGGCGTCGGACGGGTCCAGGTACAGGGGTCACGTCGATGATGAATTCCTGGAACTCCTCATGCTCGGCTGCCGGAACCCCATGCCGACCTGAACATGCAGATCGGTGATGGTGATCTTATCCATGTTCCTCCCCGCCTCTTTCATTTTGACTTCGTTCCGGGTCTTCACCGGGTCGTATTCCATAAACGGGCTGACGATAAAGACTCCCCGGTTGCCGCTTATTTCATGGACCCCGCGGCCGCCTTTTCCGGCGATCAAAGGCGGTCCAGGCCAGCCGTGACCGCGTCCTGCCGGCCAGGTCAGCCCGGTTTCGGGCACATGGCTGCGGACCCCCGAAACGATCAGCCATATCGACGATGAAACGTTTGCGGGAAGCGCCGACCAGCACCGGATATCCGCTGGCACGAAGAGATCCAGGCGGCGGCGATCAGAGGCGGTTGCGTCCCCTCTCCGGGTTTTGGAGAAGCCAAACCGGTCGATGATGATCTGGTCCTGACGGACGCCTGCGGCGAGGACGACCTCGACTTTCCCGCCTGAGTTCCTCGCGGACCTGCTGGACCAGGTCGGGCTCGTGGTCAATCCGGACCGGATCTGGCCGTTCTGGTTCTGGCTCTGGCTCATCGCCCTGGACAACCTCCCGCCTGGCCGAAGACGCGTCAGCACCGTCAGTCAGCCAGCCTCCAAAGCTGGACGATGTATGGGCACCGACCTGGGCGACCAGGGCGAGGCAGATCCGGGTCAACTGGCCGCCGGACGATCATTGATCACGTTGGCACCGGCGCTAAAGCGGCCCTGGCACGAGGCCCAGGTGGTATCGATGGACAAAGCGGCTCAGATCCTTCGGACACAGAGGAAGAGACCACAGTCCCGATCCGCTCCTCTTCCAAAGTCGGCTGGGGACGCGATGGGGAGAGCCGGGGCAGGGTGGACTCGACTTCGATATCGATGAGGTCCGCCCCCTGCTGGGCCATGTCGAGCGTGCTTCACGGCCGCTTGTGGATTCAGCCATAAGCCTCCAGTCGGAAAAGGTCTTCCGTGACGTTGAGCACCCCCATCAGCGAGGGTGCGGTCCAGGCTATCGAGCCTTTGCCCTTCAGGCCCCAAACAGGCGTTCATCGCTGCATTGCTGACATCCCGTCGAGCCGCCATCTGTGCTGTCTGACCATCGTTCCTCAAATCCTTCCTTCGCGTTCCCTATGCCAGCTAACGCAGCTGCCGGGCGTCAGGATAAGCCGCAAGCCTCGGCTGGGTGTCGGATTGACGCAGATAACCGCGCACGGCCGAGGTGACGGTCCGGGCGTAGGATTCTTTGGCTCACGCATGACATGCACATACTGCAATCGGTGATGACGATGGCCCCTCTACTGCTCATCCATGCAGGGACGTCGGCGATCTGCTGGGTCATGCGTTCCTGGATCTGGGGGCGATGGGCGGGACCTGGACCGGGCAGGCCGGTTTGCTCAGGCCCACCACCCGGTTCTTGTCCGGAATGTAGCCCGATGTGGGCGAGAGCCGTGGAAGGCAGAAGATGATGCTCGCAGACTGAATAGAATTCGATGTCCTGACCGACCAGGTCCTCAGTGGTCACGTCGAAACAGGCACTCAAAACGTCCTGGGGCCCTGGCTCATGCCGGAAAAATCTCCTGGCTGGCCCGGACGATACGAGTCCAGATGTCTTTGAAGCCCTTCCCGGTCGGGGTCTTCCCCGATGGACTGCAAATACAGCGGACAGCCCGCTGACCCGTCCGCGTCAAACGGACGGGATGGACAGAGATGGATAGGAGGACAGGGGCGAGTGGGATAATTCGATTCCTTCAGTCGTTTCGCTCATCGTCATCATGCTGTGGAGTCGAAGTCGAATTCGGATCCGTTGGCGAGCCTGTCACCGGATTCATCGGTGGATTTGCCGGCTGATCCGTTGGCGGATTGGGGATCATCGGCTGGCTCGGAGCCTCCTGCGGATTCGAGGTCCCTTGTGGACCGGGAGCGATTTGAGAAATCGGGAGCCGCCTGTGGCCCGAACGCCGGAGGATTCTGCGGAGCCTGCCCTGCGGAGCTGGCTGCGGGTCGCCAGCAGCGCTTCGCGGACGTGGCATCCACGACACGGACGAACGCAGATTCTCGGGAATCGGCACCGGAGGCAGGTCGGAATCCGGCCTGCTCTGGTCGGACAGCCATAGCTGGCGTTCCGGAGCCTTCTTCAGATGGGAGAAGATCTCATCCAGCTCTTTCCGGTTGAGGGTCTCCTTGACCAGAAGCTGGCGGACCAGCTCATCCAGGACGTCCCGATTATCGGAGATGATCTTCCAGGCCTCGGTGTGAGCGGTCTCCAGAAGGTCCGCACTTCTCGTCGATCACCGGGCGGTCGCCTCGGAAATCCGGCGGCCTTTCAAATCGTCCAAACCGCCTTCCTGTGGGAGATCTTCCCCTTGACCGAACCCAGGCGGGAGGAGGCCGTATTCGATGACCATGGCGGGCGATCTGCGTAGCCTTCTCGATGTCGTTGGAAGCGCCGGTGGAAGGATCATGGAAGACCATCTCTGCATGCCCAGCACAGCCGCGGCGTAAGTCATCGGTCCAAAAAGCTCGTTACGGATCTGCGAATAGCGGTCTTCGTGAGCATGACGGCCGTGTAGCCCCAGCGTCCACGGGCAGGATGGTCACCTGTGGTGACCGGGTCACGTCTAATGCAAGGCCGCCGCGACCATGGCATGGCCTCCTTCATGGTGAGGCGGTGTTGCGCGCGGCTCGTCAGGACCATGCGTTGGACCGGCGACGGGGCGCGGACATCACGCGGTCGATGGCCTCGTCGATAGCCCGAGTGTCGATCAGGTCCGCGTTGGACCGGGCGGTCAGCAAGGCGGCCTCGTTCAAGACGTTGGCCAGGTCGGCCCCAGTGAAACCGGGGGTTCGGACGGCCACGGTATGCAGGTCCACATCAGGCACGAAAGGCTTGCCTTTGGCGTGGACTTTCAAAATCGCCTCGCGGCCAGCCGGGTCGGGGGCTTCCACGGCCACCCTGGCGGTCGAGACCGGCCGGGCGCATCAGGGGCCGGGTCCAAGACGTCAGGCCGGTTGGTGGCGGCGATGACGATCAGGTCGGTGTCATTGCTGAAACCATCCATCTCCACCAGGAGCTGGTTCAAAGTCTGTTCGCGTTCGTCCACGCCCCCGGAAGCGGAAGCACGACGACGGCGACGGCGTCGTCTCGTCGATGAAGTGATGGCCGGTGCGGTCTGCTGGCCTCCTCGAAAAGGTCACGTACGCGAGGCAGCGCAGACCGACGAACATCTCCACGAAGTCGGAGACCGGCCACTAGCGTAAAGGACGCCAGCCTCACCGGCGATGGCCCTGGCCAGGAAGGTCTTTCGGTGCCAGGCTGACCGTACAGAAAGGACGCCACGAGGATGCGGGCGCCGAGTTTCCAGTACTTCTGCGGGTCTTTGAGAGTCCCGGATCTCCTCCACCTCTTGGACGGCCGCCTCTTCCCCCGCCACGTCGGCGAATCTGGTCTTCGGCACTTCGCCTTGGAGGAGCTTCTTGTTCTTGGGGCTGCCCAGGCCCAGCATCTCGCCGGCCCCGTCCCCATCCGGCGGAAGAGCCACCACAGCGGGCCAGGAAGAGGCACCAGAGGCGGAGGGAGGAGACCAGGAGGCCACCAGGTTGTTGATCGGTGACGGTGGTGGAATCGAAGCCGTTGACCGACTGGGACTTCTGCACGGCCTGGAGGACCTGCTCCACTTGTCCGGCGACGTAGTAGAACTTGACGTCCTTCCCATAATTCCTGTTGACGGTGATCCTGTTGGACTTGGGGTTGTATTCTTGGGCGATGAAATCGCGGTCCAGCCAGATCTCCACTGAGGGGGATGCGCTGTTGGTCACCTTGACGTAACGGATTTTGTAAGGGGTCTTGACGATGGTCTTCTTGCCGTCGATGGTGGTGCCGACCTTGCGGGCGCTCTTGCCTTGCAGGATGCTCAGGCCCTGTTCAGTGGTGATGGTGCCCGCGCTGTTGTTGCTTCTATTCAGTGAAATAGAAAGCTGGCGATGACTCAGGACGACCAGCAGGACGATCGCAGACCACGCTGTTGGTCCACCAGGCCGGACCCTGAAGTTGCCCTGGTCGTTCTTGTTCCCTGGTCATTCGGTTGCCGGGGTTTCGAGGATTCTGGAAGGGTTCCCCTTCGGGTCTTGACCATGAGCCATTGGCACACTCCTTGACTGGCCGAAAGTCTTCTGACGCGAGGCTCTCGGAAAAACGAATCTTTAATCTACCGTGAAAGGCTGAAATCCATCTGAGTTTCAGCCGAAAGCTGTCCTCTCCTGATGGGTCCGACGGTTTTCTTCCGCGCTTTTCCTGTTTCCTCATTGTTCTGCCTGCTATCGTTCTCTTTGTTCCTGTTTCGCTTATTCAGCCTGGTTCGTCTGGCTCCCGGTCGCCCGCTTCTCCACTTCCTGGTAGACGGAAGGCTTGAGGATGGCGATGGGTCAGGTTCCGATACCGCTCGTGCATAATCCAGCCCATACCCGACCATGGAACTCATCAGGAATCTCGAGATCCTTTGTATTTCACCGGGACATCAGACTTCCTACCAGGCCGTTCTCCAGCATGGCGAAAATCTCCACCGAGGCCGCTCCCTGCTTTTTGAGCTCGTTCACCAGCCAATCCAAGGTGAAAGCACTGAATCAGTGATGTCCTCGACGATGAGCACATGACGACCAGCCATGTCGGTGGACAGGTCTGACGCACGGTCACCTTGCCGGCAGACCGGGTGCCTCGATCCGTATGTGGACAAGCTCATGTAGTCGATTTCCACCGGGATGGTCATGAGCTTGGGAAAAGATGGTCATCACGTTGGCCACGCCTTTGAGCAACGGCGATCAGCAGAGATCCTTCCCCTCGTAGTCCTCGCTGACCTTGACGGCACATCCGCCTGATCTTCCCTTCAAGGCTTCATGCAGAACAGAGCTCTTCCGCGATATCGTCCTGAACGTCTTTGATTTGCATGCGTTCATTGTCTCATGACTGACTGACCTTGGAAAGGGTAGGCGTAAATGTCGCTCGGGGCGCTTCTGCCTGCGCGCTTTGACCAGGGTCAGGCGCCGCCGCCGCCTCCCGGCCCAGGCGAGGCCGACCGGCGCGGACCGACCGAAAGCGCGTCAGCCTGAAGGATAAAGTCTCTCCTCGATCAGGGATCCCGACTCTCCAAGAGAGCGGTAAAGGATCCGGGTCCCTAAGGCACGGTGGTAGGAGGGCAATCCACCAGCCTGGCCACGGCTACCGGCGCCAGCGGGCAGTTCAGCAAGTTCGGGCAACGCTGCTACCCGACAGTTCAGTCTGCCCAGTCAGCTCCTCAATTCAGGCAGATCCGCCAATTTCGCCCAGCTCAAGCGCTTGACCGGCGGCAACAGGCCTGGAAGGCGGCATCCGCCATGCGATTCCAGGTAATCGAAGTCCTCCTGATTCCTTTGCGTGGCCCCCGCCCAGACCTTGACCATATCCGAACCGGCGAAAGCGTTCAAAGCGGGGAAGAAATCCTGCCGGATCCGCGAGCGCAGGGGATAGTCACCAGGAAGCGGCCCCAGTGAGGCTTCCCCGTTGGCGGGGTCGTCCCACCAGGCCAGACCGGCCGCCCGGCAGATGGCCTCTGTATCCTGGCGGGAGATCGCTTTCAGGAAAGGCGGGAGGATGAGGACCGCGTCTTTCTCGGTCTTCGCGGGGATGCCGGCCAAGGCCCGCAGGTCAGGATGCCGCAAGAGGCCCAAGGCCACCGTTTCCGCCTGGTCCGTAAAGGTATGGGCCAACAGGAGCGGCTCCCTCGTGGTGGGCCAGACCGGTCAAAGCCTGGTATCTCGCTTGGCGGGCGGCGGCCTCCACCCCCTGTCCATGAGGGTCCTTGACCCACCTTCTTCACGACGACAGGCTCCAATCCAGTTCCCGGCATTGCTCGGCCGTCAGCAACCACCTGGCCCAGGAATCGGCCTGGGCTGATGGTCGATGATCGCGGCCGCAGCGATCCCAGGAAGCGCAGACGGTCCGGGGCCACATAGGCCAAGGCCAAGAGTCCTGCCGCCGGGAGCAGGCGACCAGGACCAGAAGGGCGTCAGGGCGGATCATGCCGCCCATGCTGGGAGGGAACAGCCGGGATTGCAGGCCCAGTCCGGCGTGAGGCAAGAGTCCTTCACCGCCCCCGATCGCCTTTTTCAACTGCGGGAATAGACCATCGTCAGGCCTCCATCTTTCGCCGCTTGAGGTCAGCACCTTATGGGCGATGGGCTCATTGGGATTTGGCGAAGATGGCCACGAAGGCGATGGGCACGTAGGAGCATGACAGAAGAGGAAGCTGGGCAGTAGGCACCAATTCCTTGTTACTGGCCTGGATCTTCTTCCTCTCCAGGATGCAGACGAAGGCGGCCAGGAGGATGAAAGCCCACGATGAAAGTCGTCAGCGAGGGTCAAGCCGTAGGTGGACAAGCTGGCCACCTGGCTCTGCCAGGGAGAGCGTGTGAAGGCCAGTAGACGGCGGACAGGCCGTAACGGATTAGGAGATGATCATGAAGGGCAGATGGTCAAAAGCTAAATCCACGGCCGACAGGTCCCTTTCCTTGACCGCCCAGCGGATCAGGCTGAGGCCGTAGTAGCGGAAGACCTGCAGGAAGCCCTTGCTCCAGCGGACCCGCTGGTCCCAGCTTTGTTTGAAGGAGACCGGCTGTTCGTCATAGAAGACGGCGGTATGGCGGTAGCCGATGTGGTCCCCGTTGAGGATGCAGTCCATGGTGAATTCCACGTCCTCGGTGATCAGATGGAATTTCCAGCCGGCGTTGCGCTCCATGACCTTCCTGGAGAACATGAAGCCGGTGCCGCCGATCCACCCGTTGTTTGCCCAAGACGGAACGGCCGGAGTTGAGCAGGCGGGATTGGAAGATGAACAGAGGCCGACCCGGCGGACACCCAGTTCTCGGAGGTATTGGTGGAATTGCGGTAGGAGGTGACGGCGTCGAAACCTTGGTTGAAAGCCTTGTTCATCTCGCTGACGTAGTTTTTGTCCACGATGTTGTCCGCGTCGAAGATGAAATAGGCGTCGTAGACCTGGTCGAGGCCCGCGGCCCATATATGGTTGAGCATGTATTTTAGGGCGTAGCCTTGCCCACCTGTTCCTTGTTGAAACGTTCCAACACATGGCATCCCAGGTCCCGGCAGACTTGGGCGGTCTGGTCGGTGCAGTTGTCGGCCACCACCCAGATGTCCACCAACCGCAGGATAAGTCTGGTTCTTCAAGGATTTCACTAGGTTGCCGATGACAGCTTGCTCGTTGCGGGCGGAGATGAGGACGGCGTAATGTTTGTCTTCCAGGGCGTCGGGATAAGTGACCGGCCTGGCCAGGAACCCCACGACGAAATAGAGGGCCTGGTAGCCGAAACTCAGGATTCCGAGGATGAGGATGATGACGTCAAGAAATTGCAGAAGGATCATGAGGTCCACTTCCCCCTTGGCCCGCGGCCGGCCGAGCCCGACGCCTTGTTTTTCCTGGCCTTTGAATCGGCCGGGGCGGATGCCTCTTCCTCGGACGGCTTTCCCCTGGACGGTTCTGCCTTAGACGGTTCTGCCTTGAGATGGTTCTTCCCCAAGCGACTTTTCCTCGGAAGATTCCGTCGCGGAAGGCTCTTCCTCGACGCCGACGATCTTCTTGCCGGTCCTTTGAGGCCGGTTCTGCGGGATGGCCACCGTCTGCGACTGGTCTTCCTCGGCCATGGTCTTATAAACCGGATGAGACCCTTCTTCGAAGAGACTCCTTCGAAGCCTCCTCATCCTTGACCTCCACCTTCCGGCGCAGGTCCATGACCCGCTGGGCCACTGACATGGAGGAGGAACCCCGCGAAGTCCGGGGCAGCTTCTCGGACAAGGGGTTGATCACGTTCTTCTCCAGGCCTCCGCCCCGGTGACCAGGCCGGACTTCTTGACCGGCAGAGGGTCATCCATGAGGTCCGGAATCAGTGAGGTCATAAGAACGCATAGTAAGCCTGAAGCAGAGCCTGGATGCTGGCGGTGATGGGCAGGGCGAGGAAGGCTCCCAAAGCCCCGAACAGGCGCCGATGAAGAAGACGGACAGGAAAGGCGACCGCGGGGTTGAGTCCATCGTGTCTTTGGGAGACGAGGCTGGAAAAAGCATGTTCTCGATCTGCTGGTAGACCGTGATGTAAATCAGCAGGTGGACCACATACTGCCAACCGTTGGTCCCCCATGCGGAGATGATGGGGATGACCCCGCCCAGGTAGGTCCCGATGGTGGGGATGAACTGGGAGACCAGGCCGCACCAGATGGCCAGAGGAAGCCAGTAAGGGATTTTGAGCAGGATCATGAAAAGGGCCAGGAAGGTCCCGTTGAGGATGGCCAGGATGAAGCGGCTGTAGGTAGTGGAGATTTGGCCCTGCACCGTGGTCCAGATCACGATGAACTTGCGCTGGGACCTGCGAGGGATCCATTTGCAGACGCTGCGCCGGAGCTTGGGCCCAGCCGCGGAAATGTAATAGGCGACCAGGAGGATGGTCAGGATGGCCATCAGGCCCGAGACCACGGACGAAACGGTCGAATAGAGCTGGCCCAGATAGCCTTGGCCGTGGCGGGAGAGCTCCCGCAAGGCGCTGGCGCTCAAATCGTTCATCTTCGGCAGCTCATACCCGGTCCAGGAAGAGATGGAATTGCGGATGTCGTTGTAGGTATTGGGGATGGTGGCGATGAGTTTGGTCGCCTGCTGGACCAGCATGATGCCGAAAACCGAGAAGAAGGCGATGACCACGACCACGAAGCCGATGATGGTCACCCCGGCCGCGGCCCCCCGCTAACCATGCTTGACCAGGCGGATGATGAGCGGTTCCAAGGCCAGGGAGATGAAGAGGGCGACGATCACGTAGAAGACCACTCCGGAGATCTTCGGCCAGGAGTTCCAGACGAAGATGCCCAGGAAAAATGGCGATGACGGTATAGAACAAACCCCGCCCCAGCCATTCCGGCGGGCGGCGAGTCCCCTCTGGCGGGGAAAAATCGTGGCCAGGTCAATCCGTCCGGATGGCGCTGGTCTCAGAAATATTGACAGTGTCCTCGTCTTTATCAGCATCCATCTGAATCGCTTCTAATGCTTTTTAGTAGGTCCATTATCGCATAGCCATCGAAGAAAGCGGCGGCCGGCCAAGCGGGAAAACGGCCGACCGAGGGGCGGGGGCCGATGGCGAGGCCCTGCCTATAATGGGACGCATGGCATCTGTTTCGATTATCATCCCCGCTTGGAACGAAGCGGATCGCATTGGCCAGTGCCTGCTCAATGCGACCACCCAGACGGTTCCGGCGCATGAGATTCTGGTGGTCGACAACAAATCCACCGACCAGACCGGTGCCATCGTCGAAGACTTCATCTCCTGCAACCCGGACAGCCGCGTCCGTCTGCTTCAAGACCAGGTCCAAGGCCTCATCCCCCCGCAATTTCGGCTTCAATCATGCCACCGAGACGTTTTGGGCCGTTTCGACGCCGACTGCATGCTCAAGCCGGATTGGGTGGAGGTGGTCGGCCAGCTGTTCGACTGAAGATCCCGGAAAGTGATGGGGCCACCGGCCTGCACCCTATGACATGCCCGGCAAAAAGCATCAGCCTGGCCGGGGACAGCAGATCGCTAAAGCTTATCTACATGGCCGACGGCAAGGGGCAGCTCCTGTACAGGTCCAACATGGCATCCCTGCCGCAGCGCCTGGGGAAGTGATCAGGACAGAGGTCTGCCTGGATCCCCAGGACGTGATGCATGAGGACATCGACATCTCCCTCCACCTGTTCGACCACGATTTCCGGAGACCGTCTACAGCCCCCCAGATGATCACCGCCTGCTCAGCCCGCCGCATGGACACCTCCCTGCCTTCCCTCAATTACATGAAGCGTTTCAGAACGCACCTTCGAAGCCCATCTCGGGCATTGGCGCACCAGTAAACCCGAATACACCTGACCGCCCTTTTTACCCGGCCATCCACCTCTTCTACCCCACTTATCAGAAGCATCTGGAAAAAGCATGACATCCGACGCGGCCGAAGAGATGTGGATCGAGAATGGATCGAGGCTGGCCGAGCAAGACAAAGATGGACCTGCCGACCGGGTCTTCCCGACGACGACCAGGAAGGCTGACCCCGCGATCAGAGAGGAAGGCTGATACCATCTGGCGGAATACTCGCCCCGACCGACGGAATCCAGCGATGGAATCATTCGTATGTCTTCCATCTGTGGATTACCGGGCGAATCAAAAAAGCCGGTCATATGACCGGCTGTATTCGTACCCCCGAAGAGAGTCGAACTCTTGTGTCAGATTGAAAGTCTGGTGTCCTAACCGTTGAGACGACGGGGGCGCACTGATTAGAGCTATACGAACGGCTGGATTTGCGCAAACGTCAGGACTCCCGCGTGTTGTGCCGCCCTGTTTGCCATCTATTCGCAAGCCACCCGCCCTTACTTCCGTAAAGTTGCCCCTATTTGCCACTTATTTGCGGATCCGATAGGTGAAGTCGTGGATGGCCCGGCCTGCCTTGATTCCCTTCTTCTCGAAATTGGTCAGGATCCGCCCCTCGAACCGGTGCGATTCCTGGAAATCGGCATGGGGCAAAAGCATGAGCGGTCCGCCGTCCCCTTGCTCACGTGTTCGATGGGCAGACTGACGGTCAGGGTGCCGGTGTTGGAAAAATCATCCCGCCCATCCATCATCTCATGCACGTGGAGGGCGTAATCGTCGATGTCGGTGGCGATCCGCCAGACCCCGCCGGACGCCAGGGCCTCGCCCACATGGGAGATGAGGGGCTCCTGGACGATCCTTCTTTGTGGTGCTTGGTCTTGGGCCGGGGGTCGGGGAAGAAGGTCCAGACTTCGCTGATGGATCCGGCCTCGGTCCGCGCGAAAAGCTCGGGGGCGTTGACTTGCGCGATGCGCAGGTTGGACAGGCCGTTCTTGCCGGCGAGGAGGAGGGTATGGGCGACACCGGGCTTGTGAGACTTCCAGGGCCAGGTGGTTGACGCCGGGATGGGCAAGGGCGGCGGCGGCCGCGTTCTCCCCCTGCCCGCTCCCGATCTCCACGATCAGGGGATGGCCGTTCCCCAGGTCTGACGGATGAGGTCCGCAGAAAAGACGAAATCCTCGGGGACCCCCAGCTCGTGGTCCGCCTGGCCGAAATCGAGCAGATGGTCAGGGGCGTAATCCTTCCAGGCATGTTCCAAACGCTTATCCAGCCAGGACGACCTGCGCACGAAGAAACGATCCCCGGCCAACGAAACAGCGGCGGAGGTCCTTGCCGGTCATGGTCGTCGGCGCCTCGGCTTTGATCACGGTCTTGGCTTCGACCTTGGTCCTGTTTGTGGCCTTGACTCCGGCTCGGCCTTTTCCTTCATCCGAGATCGAGACGGAAGAAGAAGATTCGTCTGTAGTCATAGGGGGTATTCTAGGGGATGGAGAGGAAGAGGAGGCATTTCTTACATTTTCGAACACGCAACGAACATTTTCTAACATTTTTCGTCAAGGGAGAGTATGATGCGAAGTGTCACTTCAAGTTCAACGATTGGAAGAATTATGACAGTTCTCGTCACGGGTGGCTGCGGTTACATCGGAGCCCACGTCGTTCACGCCCTTCATCAGGCCGGTCAGGAGGTCGTCGTCGTCGACGACCTCTCCTACAATAAGCCCTCCCGCATCGAAGGGCCCGTCTCTACGGCATGGACATCGCCGCACCCAGCGCAGACAAGCGCATGGCCGAAATCTCGTGAAAGAACACGGGGTCGATTCCGTCATCCACTTCGCCGCCCGCAAAGCGGGTGGGGCGAATCCGTGGAGAAGCCCTCTGGTACTACCAGCAGAATCTCAACGGCATGCTGAACGTCCTGTCGGCCATGAAGGATCCAGGGGCCAGCAAGCTGGTCTTCTCCTCCTCCGCCGCCACTTGCGGCGTGCCACCGGGTGGATGTGGTGCCCGGGAGACGTGGTCCCCCATGCTCCCCATCAGCCCTTATGGCCAGACCAAGCTCTTCGGCGAGTGGATGGCGGCCTGCGAGAAGTCCTTCGGCCTGCGCTTCTGCGCCTTGCGTTACTTCAACGTGGCCGGCTGCGGCTTCGTCGAGTGGAAGACCCGGCCACCCTCAACCTGATCCCCATGGTCTTCGACACGTCTCAAGCGGGGCAAGGCCCCGCCATCTTCGGCGCCGACTCACCCACTCCCGACGGCACCTGCGTGCGCGACTACATCCACGATCCGACCTGGCCGACGCCCACCTCGCCGCCCTGTCCTACCTGGATCGCGATGAGCGCAAGTACGAGCGCCTTCAACGTTGGCACCGGCGAAGCACCTCCGTCCCGCCAGATCGTGGATGAGATCAAGTCCGTGACCGGTCTGCCTTTCACCGAGTCCATCGAAGACGCCGGGCCGGTGACCCGCCACCTGATCGGCTCCCCAAAGCGCATCAACGAAGAGATGGATTGGCACGCCAGGTACAATGTGCATGACATCGTCGAGTCCGCCTGGAGCCGCCTGGCAGGCCAATCCCGACCACCATATTGATGTGGCCACTGGAAGCAGGTCGACTAAAGCCGCCAAGACAGGCTGAAAGGCTGGACCGCCCAGCCGGGCTTCCCGAGCTGTTCCGCTAAGGAAGACGGCCAGGCAAGGCAGCCAAGCCATCAAAGCGAATCAAAGGGGCTGGAATGTATTTTCCAGCCTTTCACTACTATTCCTTTGACTTTTCAAGGTCTCTCCAAATTCATCGCAAGTGCGACATGCCGATACTTTCGCGCCTGGGCTGGGCCTCCTGTATAGTTTCTTTCTGGTTGCTGATGCGACTGTGGCTCCGTAGCTCAGCTGGTTAGAGCGCCGCCCTGTCACGGCGGAGGTCACCGGTTCAAGTCCGGCCGGAGTCGCTTGGAGTGAAAACCCGGTTCATCCGGGTTTTTAAAAAGCTCCTTGGCTCTGTAGCTCAGTTGGTAGAGCGTACGACTGAAAATCGTGAGGTCAGCGGATCGATGCCGCTCGGAGCCACCAGAAAATGACTTTTAAGCCCCGCTAAGGGGCTTTTTATTTTTAATGGATTAAGTGGCTACAAATTGCAAGTACGAAATGCGATATGGCGGAATTAAAGCCACTCTTAATTTTTACTTGCGTTTTGTGCCACTTTCTTCACTAGACTCAGCCCAACTGCCGGCGCACCCAACCCACGATGTGAGGGCCACCTGCTCGATCTGGTCCATGGCGATCTCGAAATCCTCCGGTCCCCCATACCAGGGGTCCACCAGGTCGATCTTATATTCCTGCCCAGGCTGGGGAGTCGGCAGGCTGGGGTCGAACGAGCGGTACATATGAACCTGGCCCGCCTTGGACGCCGGGACCTGACGCAGGAGGGAGCGCATGTGCGAGGCGGTCATGGGGAGGAAAAAGATCCGTCCGTTTGATTTTCGTCAGGCGTGATCCGGTGTGCGAAATGGCTGCGGGGCAGGGAGTAGCCCCTGGGCCGTCAGAACCCGGCGGGCTCGGGGATCAATGGGATTGCCGTATTCCTCCGAACTGATCCCGCTGGACTCCACCTGCACCCGACCGGACAGGCCGGCGTCGTCGAAGAAGGCGCGTAGGACGATCTCCCCCATGGGCGACCGGCAGATGTTCCCCGTGCAGATAGTGGAAACCGTGTATTTACCGGCTGTGGTCATGGGTTATTCGCCTTTCAGGCGGTCCGCCCGCGCAGCCTGGTCGTGGTCGCGGTCGCGGTCATGATCCCGGTCCCCATCGATCCGGGTCAACGTACGGAAACGGTAACGGGATATCCCTTGGTCCTTCTCGGGCTTCTGCCAACCTCCATCCCAGCTGCATTCGAAAAACGCCTTGGGCCAGGAGGCCATCCACGTCGGGGGCGAAGGCGTCCGCGTCCACGATGGCGTCCACATCGGTCAGATAGATATTCTGGGCGTAAGGAAGCATGGCCTGGTAGATCCGGGCCCCGCCAATCACCCAAATCTCCCCCGGCGGATGCCGTCATCCGGGATGGCCGGCTGGGAGGCGATCCTCAGGGCTTCATCCACGCTGTCGGCCACGGTAGCGCCCGGAGCCTGGTAATCAACCTGGGACGATATGACGATGTTGTCCCTCTGGGCTAGGGGCCGATGTTGGGAGTTCAGAGACTCCCAAGTCCTGCGGCCCATGATGACCGGGTGGAGATGGTCAGCTCAGCGGAAACGCTTCATGTCTTCGGCCAGATGCCAAGGGCATCCCCCATCGATTCCGATGGCCCCAGGCCGGCTGTCAGGCGTATGGGCCTGGGCCCAAATCAGATTGATACAGGGAGAGGAGAAACTGTCGGCATCGTCATCGATGGCTTCTTCCTCCCATGCCTCCTCGGCGAATTGAATCCTGCTTCCTCATTGTCAAGAGATTGGTGGTAACCACTGCGGCTACTGTCATGCTCCATATCAGAACTAACTCCTTGTAAAACGAATAGTCCCCATCATACACGATGGGGACTGATAAGCCGAGGGGAAAGTCAAGCCGGGGGAAGACCGGCCGACCAGTCTAGTAGCCGAATCCAATTGCCGAATCGGGCGCCTCAATCAAACGGACAAATCAGACGCCAGAATCAGACGGCCGAATCCAACTGCCAGATCAGACGGCTACGGGAGCGGCGATCTTGGCCCCATGCTGGTAATTCAGCACATGGAAGTCCTCGTACTGGTAGTCGAAGAGGGAATCGGCCTTGTCCATGACCAGCTGGGGGTAAGGATAAGGCTGACGGGACAGCTGTTCCAGGAACTGGTCCACATGATTGTCGTAGATGTGGCAGTCTCCCCCGGTCCAGACGAACTCGCCCGGCTCCAGACCCGTCTGCTGGGCCATCATGCAGGTCAGCAGGGAGTAGGAGGCGATGTTGAAAGGCACGCCCAGGAACATGTCGGCGGAACGCTGGTAGAGCTGACAGGAAAGCCTGCCATCGGCCACATAGAACTGGAAGAGGGCGTGACAGGGAGGCAGGGCCATCCTCTCGACTTCGGCGGGATTCCAGGCGGAGACGATCATACGACAGGGAGTCAGGGTTATCTTTGATCATCTGAAGCACATTGGCGATCTGGGTCGATGGTGCGATGGGGAGTCGTCCTTGGTCGGCGCCGGCCAAGACTCTCCATTGGACCCCGTAGACCAGGGCCGAGCTCGCCGGTCTCCGGGTCGGCCCATTCATCCCAGATGTGCACCTTGTTCTCCTGCAGCCAGCGCACGTTGCTGGAGCCTTTGAGGAACCAGAGGAGCTCATAGGCCACCCCTTTGAACCAGACGGATTTCGTGGTGATCAGGGGGAAGGAGCGGGAGAGGTCGAAACGCATTTGTTTACCGAAGAGGGAGATGGTCCCGGTGCCGGTCCTGTCCGATTTGAGACTGCCGGTCATGAGGATCTCCCAGGCCAAGTCTTCGTAAGGGTGGGGACGTCCGACTGGGGACGGGCGGGGACGCAGGCGCGGATCGCTTCCAGTTCTTCTTGTGTCAAAGCCATGGCTCCATCATATGGTCAGTCTGGGATAGAGGACTCGGCCGCCGCTGACTATTGAGACCGTTCCGCTCTTAGCGACAGGGCAAATGAATGAGCCTGTTGTAGAGTTGTAGCTGAAAGCCGGCGGAGCCGATGGCTCCGGCCAGGCGGCGGTTTCGGTTGCTCCGGCAGATCCAGTTGCTCCGGTTGCTCCGAGAACCCCGGTTGCTCCGACGAAGAATATAAGAATATACGGAAAACACGAAAGATTCGGAAAACAAAACACGGAAAAGAGGTAACGATGGCACGTTTATGGGTGGACCGCAAGGCTGATGGAACCTGGGTCGGACACAAGGAAAGCGGGGCCGAAGTGGTCTTCGGGCACAGGGGACGACGTCTTCTCCCCGGCGATCTGATGAAGATCGCCCTGGCCGCCTGCGCTGGGCTGTCCAGCCAATTCGCGGTCGAATCCACTTTGGGAGAGGGAAAGGGGGCCATCATCGTGGTGGATGGCACCTACGATGACGCCACCGACTCCTACCTCAACTTCAGCGAGCAGGTCGTGGTGGACGCGACCGACGCCAAGATGGACCAGGCCGCCGCCGATAAGCTCAAGGAGCGGGTCATCCGTCACATCAACAAGCGGTGCACCGTCAAGCACACCTATCAGCAGGAGACCCCTGTGCGTATGGATGTGGCCATCCGCCACTGATCACGATGCGGATGCCGCGGCAGGTTCCATTGCGGATGCCACGACCGCTCTGACTAGGAAAAACGAAAGGCCGGGGGGCTGACCCCGGCCTTTTCCGTATTCCCTTTTTGAGAAGAGGGATCCCAAGAGGTCCTGAAAGATCCTGAGAGTCCCGAAAAGTCCAAATCCTACAGGGACTGGGCGCTTTGCGGGTCGATGGTGGACGCGACGTCGGCCGCCACGCCCTCATCCGGGCTTTCCAGCGACACCTGCCGCACGCCTTCCACGGTCTCCAAGGGGACGGGGGGCACGTCGGCGGCGGAGCGCGGGTTCTCGTTCATCTCGGTCTCAGCGGCCTCCACATACTTGCGTGGAACCACGTAAACCGGGCCCACCGCATGCTGAATCAGCCCTTGACTGACCGACCCGAAGATCAGGCCGGTGAATCCTCCTCTGCCGCGGGATCCGACCACGACCACGTCGCTGGTCTTGCTGGCCTTAGTCAAAGCGTCCACGGCGGACCCTTCCAAGACCTGTTCCTCAATCTGCAAATCCGGATATTTCTCCCGCAGAGGCTGGGTCCTCACCTTGAGGTCATCCAGGTGAGAGGCCATGATGTTCTTCTGCTCGTCCTCATCCAGTCCATTGGCCCCCACCGAGGTGATGCCGGTCATGGCCGGGACGGCGGAAAGCACGGTCAGCTTCGCCCCCATTGGTTGGCGAATTCGGCCGCGATCTGGATGGCCCGGATCCCCACTTGGATTCGTCTGCCCCCACCACCACGTTTTTGATGGTGTTGCTCAGGTGCATGACATTGCCTTCGTCGTCGGTGTAAGGAATGACCACGACCGGGCAATAGGCCGCCGCCGGCAGAGCTGGAACTGGTGGTCCCCAGCATGCGCTCGGCCAAGCCGCCTTTGCCTCGGTTACCGATGACAATGAGGTTGTAGTTGTGGGAGAGCTCGATGAAGACGCTGGCCGTGTCCCCGGTGACGATCAAGGTGGTCGCCTTGACCCCTGGGCTTCGGCTATGGCCTTGGCCTTCATGAGGATGGTTTGCGCGTCGTTATGCGCGGCTTTGTCATCCCCATGGAGGTATAAGTCACATCGAAGGAGACGGCCGCGTAAGACGGCAGGGGAATATGCGCAGACGATATGCAGGGTCAGACCGGCGTGATGGGCGTAATTCGCAGCCCACCACACGGCTTTTATAGCTGGCGTCGGAGCCATCGACCCCGACCAGGATGGCTTTGTCGTACTTTGCCACGATTCCTCCTTTGGAACGCACGTCCACTTTCCTTCAATTTTACGCAATTTTTCATCGACTTGCATAAATGACAATCAGGAAAGGCGTGTCCCAAGAGGACAACCTGCAAGAAATCCCCGTGGAAATCCCTATAAAAGAAAACCCTCTATGGGAATCAGCGGAAAATCAGCTATGGATGAACTGGAAGTTGCTCGGATTGCTGATGGTACGGATGTGAATCACGCCCTGCCACACGGCCCCGCATTCGGAGATGGTGACGGTCCCATCAGGATTGACGGATTCGACGATGGCCACGTGCCCGTAAGAGGGGTCGGAGCCTTCCTGGCCAGGGGCGAAGACCATGACATCGCCCACCTGGGGCTTGTTGTCCACGGCGTAACCCATGCCACGGGCGGAAGCGGCCCACTGACCGCCGTTGCCGAAGTGGGACCCCACCGGCAGACCCAGCTGGTGGCGGCGCAAGTAGGCCCACCAGGTGCACTGGGAGAATTCGTAAGCATTGCCGGAGTCCCCGGTCGCATGGTTGACCTTCATGGTCTCGGCGGCGGGGGCGGTGTAAGAGAGAGGGTGGTCGGCTTGGAAGCGGAGTCAGCCTGGGAAGCGACGAGGGCGGAAGTGGACGGCTTGACGACGGATTCCACTTTGGCCTTCTGGGTGGAAACGCTCAACTTAGCCGTGTCCACATTGGAGGAGTTCGTATCCAGGTTCCAGCGGGCGGAAGAATCCTCGGTGACGGAAGCGGTCTCAGTGGCGGAAGGCTGGGATTGGCGGTCTTCATGACGGCTGACGGAGGAGGAGCCCAAGGACTGGCTCTCCACCACTTGGGAGGAGGAAGAGCCGTGGGCGGCCAAAGTCTGATTGGCGGCCGAGGCGTAAACGGTCCCGATGGTCCCCATGAGCATGGTGGCCGCTGAGGCGACCATGAATTGCCCACGACGGGCCGATTTCTGTTCCATCAGGCGCAGGTCTTTGCGGGTGACGGGGGCGGAATTCAGCTTCTCCAGCAGGGCGAGGTCCAGGTCATGCCGGACGGCGAAACTGGGGGCATGGGCGGGGTGGTGTCTATGGGGACGGCTGGCGCCAGATGCCGGCCGGGCTTTGGTCTGTGGGAGGTCACGGAAAGGGAGGATCCACCAGTCGCGAGGTCGACGTGTTTCCCAGCGCCGGAAGCCTTTCGGCCTGCCTGCGAGCGCATGATATGGCGCGACGAGGGGCTGACGTGTGCTCCATGTGACATAAAAGGTCCTCCTTGATAGACCTCCACCACCATAACAAGGCCGATAGAGAAATTCAATTTATTTGTGAAGATTTCTCCCGAATCGTGGAATCGGACGGAAGAAACACGTCCAAAAATTGTCCACCAGTCGCCTGGGAATCGCCTGACGAATCCCCCTGTCAGCGAAAAAGCCCGTCATGGCTCCCGTCGGAACCATCCCTCGCGACCGGCCAGGCAGGGCCATCACAAAGCGCACGAGGCCAGGATGTAGGATCCGGGTGCGGGACTCCCTCCGCTGACGGTCACCGATTTTTTTCGCTGGCGGGGATGAAGGCGGCCTCCCCTGTTTCAGGTCGAGCACCTGGCTGTTGGTCCGGCAGCGGACGATCCCCTCCAGACAGACGATCACGCGGGGGCCGCCTTGCGAAGCCAGGACATGCTGGGGGCCCACCGCTTGGGCGAAGCGGGCCTGGAGCCTGGCGCAGGCGGTCGCTGACCGCCCACCAGTGGTCCGGCTCCTGGCAGCGGGGGTCCACATGCCCGTACGCCAACATGAATTCCTGCAAAGGAGGCCGGTAAGTCACCACATCGGCCTGGAGGATCATCTTGATCAGGCCGGAGGAAGGGTCCAGAGGAGGGGCCGGCCGGCAGTCCATGTTTTCCAGGAAACGCGGCAGGTCTTTGTACTTCCCGGTCAGACCGGCCCGCAGAACGTTGTCGGAATTGGTCATGATCTCGGCCCCCGTCCCTGACAGGTAGGCGTGCACGATCCCGGTGGGGATGAAAACGGATCCGCCCTGTTGCAGTTCCACCGGGTTCATCATGGCGATCGCCAAGGCGCTGCGGTCAGCAGGAAAAGCTTCGGCCGCCCGGGCCGCATGGGCCAGGGGACTCCCCGGGTCGCATCCGAAGGAAGCCCGGATGATGGCCTGGCTGACGGAAGGGTCCCCTTCCCGGCAGGTCCCGTCCTCTTCCCAGCCCAAGGCTATGCGAAAGGCCTGATCGACGGCGTTCCGGGCCCCGGTCTTGCCTTTATCGGCCCCTGGCCAAAACCTCCACCATCCTGTGGGCCAGAGGATGCTCGACCATGCTCAAGGCCGCGATCTGCTTCCTGAGGGGCAGAAAACCGACCGAAGCGCTGAAATCCTCCAAGGCCACCACCATCTCATGCTTGGCCACAGGGTCTTTGAAAGTCCGGCAGGGGTCCGACAGGTCCAGGCCCGACTCGCTCTCCCTGGCGAAGCCTTCCCTCGCCCGGTCCAGCGAAGGATGCACCTGCAAAGACAAGGGTACTTGGGCGGAGATGATTTTGAAAAGGAAAGGCAGGGAGTCCCCCCACCTCTGGACCACCTCATGCCCCAACATGAATTCAGGAGCCCGGTCGATGGCCTCCGCCAAATTGATCCGGTCCCCGTCCACATCCAAGACCGAGGGGGATTCGGGATGGCCGCTGAACCATAATTCGGCCAAAGGACCCGGTTCGTCAAGATGGAAGAGGTTTCTGCAGGCGCTGGGTGGACCCCCAGGCGTAGTTTTTGCGAACCGGCTCAATCCGATACATATGGCCTCCTTAAAGCCCCATCAACATCATAGCAAGTCCCGTGCGGTTGGCGACCTCATGAGTACAATGGGGGACGTGAAACTCGCGCCTATTTACGATCCTGAAGTCCGCAAGCCAGCCCCCATGCGGCGCAGGTGGATTTGCGCGTTCTTTTTGGGTGGGGACCATCCTCTGGGTCATCGCGGCGGTCGTCTACGGCATCCTCATGCTGCTGGGCCATCAGATGCGCAGGGAACTCCATATCTGCCTTTTCGGCGTCCTCATCGGGGCCCTTCTGCTGGTTTGGGAATTCCTCAACCGCAAACAGTACCGCCTTTTCGCCCTTTTCCCGCAGAGTTGAGGGGAGCATCAGGCCAAAGGCAGGGCCACGGTGAAGGTCGATCCTTGGCGAAGGGCCGACCACACTCCCACCGACCCGTGATGGGTCAAAGCCACATGCTTGACGATGGCCAACCCCAGGCCAACCCCGTCAGCCGTCCTCTCGTTCTGGTTCTTGCCCCGATAGAAGCGCTCGAAGATCCTCTTCTGATCCTCCTTGTCCATCCCCTGACCGTGGTCGATCACGCGAATGAGGGCGGGAACGGCCGTCAGGCGACCGGCTGGAAGTGAGGACCACATCGGAATGGAAGGGCGAATACCGGATGGCGTTGTCGACCAGCTTTTCCAAGGCGGCCACCATCTCCTCCTTATCCGCATGGATGAAAAGGCCTTCCTGGCAGCGGACGTCGATCCTGATGTTCTTGGTGGTGGCCGACGCTTTCAAATCGGCCGCGGCTTCCTGCAGCAGAGGAGCGACTTCCATCCGGTTTTCAGGCGATGGGACCAGGTCTTCCTGGGCCTTGAGCAGAATGAGCAGGTCGGCCACCAGATGGTTGAGATGCTGGCTTTCCTGGGTGACGGTCCGCGCGTCTTTCTGGAGGATGGCCTTGTCCATCTTGCCCTCTTCGATGTCGCGGTTCAGGTCGGCCCCCAACTTTTCCAAGGCTTGAGCGGGAACTAGGAGCTGCTGGCTGATGTTGGTGACGAAATCATCGCGGATCCGGGCGAAACGGCGTTCCTGGCTTTTGTCCTGGACCAAGACCAGGACCATGTGGGCGGAGATCTGGCGCACGGTCACGGTCAGCCAATTGCGCCTAGCCACAAGCTGCAGCTGCCTGTCTTCCTCGGACAAGTCGGATGGGGGCGAGGGCGGCTGGCGAGGCCTCCGCACTGATTGAGGCCGGACCTTTTTCCCCGCCTATGGCAGGCAATGCAGGCAAGGCGGCTCCCACCCGGGCCGGCAGGGCCATATCGTCCGGCGTATGCGTGACCAGGTCGAAGATCTTCCTCTCCCCGCTGCCCCTTACCTGATGGATGGCCTCCAGCAGCTCCTCGTTGCAGACAGAGTCATTGCGGGCCAGCCCCAATTGATACACCTGCGGGGAGGAACGGACGATGTCGTCGTCTTCATCCACCACCATGGTGGCCGCGTCGATGGTGCTCAAAATAGTGATGGCGGACGGGGCCAGATCGTCTTCCTGCTTTCCTCCCGGCCTCTCGTCATCATCGGAATCATCGTCGAAGTCATCGGAATCGTCATCAGGCCATCGCCCCGGCCACTGCCTCCCCTCCCCTACGGCGATGCTTCCGGTTGTGCTTCCACCACCAGACGGCGTCGGACAAGCTACATCGGTTGGTTGGCCGACCGCGGCCTCCGTCTGCGCCTCCGCCTCCGCCGAGCCCTGTCTCGCCCTGCCCCGGGCCGAAGCGGCCAAGGAGCGGATCCACCGGATCAGGAAGTAGGCCACCGTCCCCAGGCCGATGGCGAGCATGACCAAGAGGATGGACAAGGCGGAAAAGGCGAAGGCGTCGAAATGCATACTCCCATTGTGACACAGATATGGCAAGTCCGCCGGCCCGGGCCCGGAATTTATGGCCGATGATTTACCATAGAGACCATAAGGAACGACAAGGCAGCCGGACAAAGGATGGGACAGCGATGCGAGTTATCTTCACCAAGGAATTGAAAATGGTCGCCGATGACCTGGACCGTCTGAGCAAGGGCGTGCATCTGGCGATCGACCAAAGCCGGCAAGGCCTTGTTGGACAGCGACATAGATACGGCCCAGGCGGTGATTGACGGCGACGCGGCTTTGGACAAGCTGGAGAATGACATCCTCAACCACTGCGTGACCCTTCTGGCCCAACAAAGCCCGGTGGCCACGGACCTGCGCGTGGTCGTCTCCACCCTGCGTCTGGCGGCCACCTTCGAACGCATGGGCGACCTGGCCCGGCATATCGCGGAAACGGCCCGCCGCGCCTACCCCCAATGCGCCATCGACGATTCCGCCCGCGAGGTCTTCGAGCAGATGCAGCAGTTCGTCTCCCACGCTTCGGCCCAGCTGACCACTATCCTGGATACCCGGGACGTTCGCATGGCGGAAAGGCTCATCATCAATGATGACAAGCTGGATGCCTTGCACGAGAAGACCTTCGAGCTGGCGACCAGCGACGCCTGGCCGGCCAGCCGGCAACAGATCATCGATCTGGTCCTCCTGGGCCGCTACTATGAACGCTTCGGGGACCACGCCGTTTCCGTGGCCCGGATGCTGGTCTATATGGTCTCAGGATTCGACCCTCACCAAAGAGCCTCAGCTGGAGAGGGACCAGGAAGTCTCCTAGCCTCTTTTCCCCTCTCCCCACTCCTTCCCCCTATAAATAATATCTATTCCTCGTTCAGAATCCCCCGAATCCTCTCTTGCAAGAGGGGGATCACTTCCTCCTGATACCAAGGGTTCTTCTTCAACCAGAGCTGATTGTGCCAAGACGGATGAGCCAAAGGCATGAATTCCGGCAGGTAGCGGTCATAGTCCCGGATGATGTCCGTCAGCTTGACCGAATTCTTCTGATGCAGATAGGCGTGGACCGCGTACGTTCCAACCAGAAGGCTCAGCTCGATTTTCGGCATGAGCTTCAGAAGCCGCGGATGCCATTTTTCGGCGAAACCCGGCCTGGGCGGCAGGTCGCCGGATTTTCCGGCTCCGGGGAAATAGAAATCCATGGGCATGATGGCTATGCACGGGGAGGTGTAGAAGGTCTCCCGATCCACCCCCATCCATTCCCGCAGTTTGTCTCCGCTGCGGTCGTTCCATGTCTGCCGGGTCTCTTGGGCTATGCGTCCCGGGGCCTGGCCGATGATGACCAGCCGGGCTTGCTGATTGACTATATATAAAGGGATCGATTCCCTGTCTGGTGTAGTCGGCGTTCTGCTCATCGGCCTTGATGTCTTCGAAGATCTTGGGGAAGGAATCAGTCATGCTCGTTCACCGCCTTGTTCTCGTCTGTCCTCATGGGTCCTGATTGGCCTGGATTGGCTCTAACCGGCTCTAACCGGAGTTAATCGACGCTCTGGCAGGAATCCGGGTACGAAAAGGTCCTCTGACCTATCGGACTAGAGGACCCTGCTGAAAAATCAGCTACTTTTCGCTTGGCGGCTTTTGCTCCGCCGAGCCTTAAGCCTTATTCGGCCTGCTTTTAGCCTACTTCTGGCCTTGGGCGGCGACGGCGGCTGCGCCTGCCGCGGCGGCTTCGGGATCCAGGTATTCGCCACGGGGCTTGATGGGCTTGAAGTTCTCATCCAGCTCATACAACAGCGGAATGGCAGTGGGGGATGTTGACCTTGGAGATCTCTTCCTCGCTCAGGTTATCCAGCATCTTGACGATGGCGCGCAAGGAATTGCCATGAGCGGCGATCAGGACGGTCTTGCCGGACTTAAGTTCGGGGACGATGTCGCTCTCCCAGTAAGGGGTGACGCGCTCGACCACGTTGGCCAAGGCCTCGGCTTCGGGAACCTCGGAAGCGGTGTAACGAGGGTCGTGAGCCTGGGAGTATTCATCGTCAGGGTTGATGTCAGGCGGCGGTGTGCTATAGGAACGGCGCCAGATCATGAACTTCTCGTCGCCGTACTTTTTCGCGGATCTCGGTCTTGTTCTTGCCCTGCAGAGCGCCATAGTGACGCTCGTTCAGACGCCAGCTGCGCTTGACGGGGATCCACAGGCGGTCTGCCTCATCCAAGGCGTAATTGGCGGTGTTGATGGCACGACGCAGCAAAGAGGTGAAGACGATGTCAGGCAGGACGTTCTTCTCCTTGAGAAGCTGACCGCCACGCTTGGCTTCTTCCACGCCCTGCTCAGTCAGAGGGACGTCAACCCAGCCGGTGAACTGGTTTGTCTTATTCCATGCGCTCTGACCATGTCGGAGCAGTACTAATTTGTAAGTCATGGTCCCGATTTTTACCCACCGGCTCAGACGAGGACGGGCGCGCATCAGGCCTCAAATCAGAGGCAGGAAAGGCGAAAGGAAGGAAGGAAATGGCGGAAAAAGCTGATGGCCGCGGAGACCAAAGTCAAGGCTCGCCGGAAATCCCGCCGATGCAGACGAAGCCAGAGCGAAACGTCCATGACCGATTGGATCGATAAGCCGGTCAAGCAACAAACTATCATGGTCGCGAGTGAAGAACGGGGCGGAAGGGGGTGGGTCCCGGATGCGATCAGAGGAATGAAGGGAGAGGATACAAGCAGGAAAAAGGCTCCGGCCTGGGCAAGGAGAAGGGCCCCGAGGCAGATGGCAAAGACGGCCTCCCCTCTTCCTGCCCCAACGAACCATGAGCGTCCTTTTGCCATGGAATTCGTCATCATCGATATCGCGCAGATTGTTGACCATCATCAGACAGGCGGAAAAAAGCCCGGGAATCAGGCAGGCGAGAAAGGTGAAGACGTAGGCGAATATACAGGTACAGGTGAAGACAGGCTGAGCCGATCCGGATCGGACGAATCCGGCCGGAGGGCAAAAGGGGCCAAGGGGGAGCCAAGCACGCAGTCCGTCCCCAACACGGCGACAGGGCCGAAGAAAAGAAAGGCGGCGACTTCCCCCAGCCTGCCATCCCGTAGGATGCTGGCCACTGGAATAGGCCCAGGCCGCGGCCACATACGACGCCCACCGCCATCAGCGCCCACAGGCCGGTAAGGGTCACAACCGCCAACCCGGAAAGGCAGGCCAAAGCCAAAAGCCCACAGCGACGGCCAGAGCCGCCTTAGGCCTCACTCCGGAAGCGACCAGCCGGACAGGGCCGGAAACGGGGCCATCCTCGCGGTTCGCCCTTCTGGCCTCATCGCGCCCCTGGTCCCATCGGAGTAATCATTGAGGAAATTCACCCCGATCTGCAGGTTCAGGCTGACCAAAAGACAGAAGGCGGCCAGCAGCCAGAACCGCGGCCATCCATCGGCAGATCTGGGAAACCCCTGCAGACGGGCCAGGACGGTAGCGGTCACGACGGGGAGGAAGGCCATGGGCAGGGTCCGCCAGCGAAAGCCGGCCATCCACAAGGCCAGCCTCCGCCGTCGCTCTTTTCGCCCGTCCATGGGAATCCTTCCCGCCCGGTCCCGACCATCGAATCGGCCAGGAACCCTGATTTTAAGCCTGAAGAGGTTTGACCAAGGGGAAGGTGATGGTTTCGCGGATGGTGGCGCCGGTCAAGACGATGAGCAGACGGTCGATTCCCATGCCCATGCCGCCGGCCGGGGGCATGCCCACGCCCAAAGCTTCCAGGAAGTCCTCATCGATATCCATGGCTTCGGAGTCTCCGGCCAAAGCCATCTTGGCCTGGTCCACGAAGCGCTGCCTCTGGACGACCGGATCGTTCAGTTCGGAATAGGCGGTGGCGAGCTCAAAGCCGCGCACATACAGATCCCACTTCTCCACCTGTCCGGGAATGGACCGGTGGGACTTGGTCAAAGGCGAAGTCTCCACGGGGAAATCGCGCACGAAAGTCGGCTCCCACAACTGGCGGGGATCCTCCGTATAGAAGTGTTCCCACAGGTGTTCCACCAGTTTGCCGTGGTTCTCCACCTCCTCCCGTTCCACGCCCAGCTTGTCGGCCAAAGCGGCAAGGTGTTCCACGGAAGTCTCCGGAGTGATCTCCTCCCCAGCTTCTCGGACAAGGAACCATACATGGTGATGGACTTCCACTCCCTCCCACGCTGTAGGGGTCCCGTCCACCAGGGTCAGCTCGGTGGTGCCGAAAGCGTCGATGGCCGCCTGCTGGACCAAGGACTGGGTCAGTTTGGCCATGGTGTCATAAGTGCCGTATGCCTCGTAGGCTTCGACCATGGTGAATTCAGGCGCATGGGTGCCGTCCGCCCCTTCGTTGCGGAAGTCGCGGTTGATCTCGAAGACCTTATCGATGCCGCCGACCAGCATGCGCTTGAGGAAAAGCTCAGGAGCGATGCGCATGAAAAGATTGATGTCGAAGGCGTTCATATGCGTTTCGAAAGGACGGGCGGTGGCCCCGCCATGATTGGTCTGCAGCATGGGGGTCTCGGCTTCCAGGAAGCCACGCTGATCGAAGTTCCGACGCAGGGAGGCCACCACTTTGGCCCGGTTGCGGACCATGTCGCGGGATTTCTGGTCCACGATCATGCCCAGATAAGGCTTGCGGGTGCGCTGCTCTTCGTTCAGCTCCTTGTGCAGGGCCGGAAGCGGGCGCAAAGACTTGGAGGCGATCCGCCACTGGTCGACCATGATGGACAGCTCGCCGGTCTTGGAAGCGATCACCCGGCCATGAAGGAAGAGGTGGTCGCCCAAATCCACCAGCTGCTTGTAAAGCTTGAGGGAGTCAGCTCCGACTTCCCGCTTGGAGACCATACCTTGGATATGGGTGCCATCCCCGGCGGCCAACTGGACGAAGCAGAGACCACCGCCGTTGCGCAGGAAAAGCACGCGGCCGGCCAAGCCGACGAAGTCGTCGGTTTCGGCCCCGGCCTCTAGAGTGGATTTGCCTTCCTCATCCGTATATTTGGCTACCACTTCCTCGATGGTGGAGGTGATATCCAGCTTGACAGGATAGGGGTTGATGCCTTCTTTCAGCATGAGGGCGCGCTTGGCCACGCGCATCTGCACCTGTTCGGGATGGGCGCTGGGGCCGAATTCCTTGTTGGAGACGTCGATGGCATCATCCAGGCTGGAGCCGGCATCGATTCTGGCTTGATGGCCGCGTCCTGGTCCTGGAGCATCTCCGCATGCTTGATGGTTTCCAGCCCCCGCTCGGCTTGGTCTTGATCGGCCTGCAACTGGGCCTGATCATTGGCGATGGTGGCGTTGAAAAGCCACATCCTCGCTCACGTCTGTCATTTCCCCTGCCTATCTGCTAACTAAAACTTACTCCGCCTTAGTTTACGCAAAGCCCACTACCGCTTTCCGCCTGACGAATCGGACTGATGACCCCGCCGTTTGACCTTGTCCACAAGCTTGCGCACCACGTGTACAGGCAACCAAATGAAAACGCATATCGCCAGCGCGGGAAGCACGATCATATAAAAGGGGATGGTGGGGTCGCGCAGGACAGAGCTCGCCACGGCGATGGACAGGCAGTAGACGGAGGCCAGTTTCAGGCCATACCTTTTTACTAGGTGACGCATGCCTGCGGCAAAACCGCCGGAGAACAAGGGCTCCTCCTCATTCCCTTCATCACCATCATCATCATCCTCTCCTCCGCCCTCACCCGCATAATCATACCTGAATTTCCGGCCCCTGAGCCGCATAGTCGCTTCGTAAGAGAACTCACGAACATCTGTCCAAGCAGATACGAGGACACGGCCACCAAGATAATGCCTAATACGCTATAAGTCACTAACCCCATGAGGGCGGTCGCCACGATGCCGATCACGAAGGCGATGTCCTGCTCTTTCATCTGGTCTTGAAAAGACTTTTGGGCGGGAGGGTCCAACTCCTCATCAGACAGCGTCTTCTTACGTCTGCTCTACGCTTGAGCCGATGATGCAAAGGCGAAAGCGTTCCACCCCATGCCAATCACGAAGGCGATGATGGTAAAGACCAGCGCCACACGCCACCCATAGGAGGAAAAATAGACTGATAGGTCCGGCTGCGACCGCATGGCTTCGACAACGCTCAGGCACATCCCTAAAACCACGGAATCAAGATCGATCAGGAAAGTGTAAAAGGCCACCAGGACCCCGGAAAACCGAGGACGCTTAATCAACAGGGCCATGATGGGGGGTCATCTCAGCGCAGGCCCAGCATAGGGCGAAGAAAACCGTGACCGCGCCGGCGAAATCCCCGAGGAACTTCCACTTCGGCATAGCGTCGGTCATATCCATCGCAGCCCAATTATCCAGGGCCCCGATAATAAGGCAGAATGGCGAGAGGGATAAGAGTTGGGAGAGTCGTCCAAATCGATATGGAGCGAAAAATACCAGGAAGATTCGCGTCCCGAGGATTCGCGCCTCTTGTCTTCTTTTTCCTTGACATACGCTCGCTTGGTTCCTTTTGCTCAGACTGGAAGGTTGGACAGGGTACCATTCTAAGCCCTCTTTCGATACCGTTGGATAGCATGAGAACAGTAATCGGATAATCACCTCAAGCAGCCACGATAGGACAGCAATGGCACGACCACTGACAAAAACGCAATTGAAGACTCTGAAAACCATGGCTATGCCTTCTGAAGCCCTTTGCTCATCATCGGCAAGAACAACGTGACCGACGCCGTGGTCAAGCAGGCGGCCGGCCTCTTGGCCCAGAAAGAACTGATCAAGATCCAGGTTCTGACCGATACCTCGGAGGTTACGGTCAAGGAGGCGGCGGAAGACCTGGCTGGTCAGCTGGGGGCGACCGTGGTGTCCGCCATGGGCAACCGGGCCGTGCTTTTCAAGCGTTCCAGCCGCAAAGACATTGAGCATATCAAGCTGGGAGCTTGACACACGGCTCACCCTGGCCGATTTGATTTCCGAGCCTTGGGCTAGTATCTTCTGTGTTGGTAACGGGCTGTAGCGCAGCTTGGTAGCGCGCTTCGTTCGGGACGAAGAGGCCGTGGGTTCAAATCCCATCAGCCCGACCAAAAAGGAGACCCCGCTTCATGCGGGGTTTTTCTATATTCCGATTATATTCCCCTGCTCTGCGGCCGTATCTGGCGGCGAACCCAACGGCTTCCTTCAGCTACGTTCATCAGTCATGCTTTTCACCAGCCATGCTCAATCGGCTGGTTTGGCCTCGGATGGAAATAATGATGCCGGCAGATGGGGATGTAGGTCTCGTTGCCGCCGATCTGGATCTGCTCCCCTCATAGACCGGCCCGGCCGTCCTCGGTCCGCAAGACCATGGTCGCCTTTTTGCTGCAGAATTGGCAGATGGTTTTGATCTCCTCAATCTTATCAGCCAATAAAAGCAGATGGTAGGACCCTTCGAAAAGCTTGTTCTGGAAATCGTTTTTGAGTCCGAAGCACATGACCGGCACTTTAAGGTCATCCACCACCCGGGCCAGGTCATAGACGTTCTTCTTCGACAGGAACTGGCATTCATCCACCAGAACGCAGTAAGGCTTCGTCTCCAAACCTTGGATGAAGGCGACGATGTCGGTATCGGGATGGATGGGGACGGCCTGCCGGGTGAGACCGATGCGGGAGGAGATGTTGCCGTAGCCGGAGCGGGTATCGACGGCCGAAGTCATGAGGACCACCGATTTGCCTTGCTCTTCGTAGTTATGCGCAACCTTGAGGATCTCGATGCTTTTGCCTGAGTTCATGGTGCCATAACGGTAATAAAGCTGGGCCATTGTTCTCCTCCTCAGGACGACGATCGGAAGGGCGAGCCGTCATCAATTCTTACCACGAGATGATTACCGGCTTGGGAGGGGCCCGACACACATCGCCGTCGGCCCGTCTCATATAGAGAACGGGCTTCTCCCTTGATTTTCCTTGTCATCCCACGCCGACGGGCGGTCAAATAGCATCTTTGTGTTTTTATCTCACTTTCTCAGGGGCTTGCCCTCCATCAGACCCGGCCGATACCATGAAGAAGTTGTCTCAAAATGAAGGAGAACTGTTCAATGAGCCTCTCTACCTAACGCTCAACATAGTGGGAATCCTGGTCTTCGGCTTCGTCGGCTGGCTTTTTCTCCCATGACCGCAAGCACATCGCCTGGGGATCGATCGGCATCATGGTCGTCCTCAACATCTTCATCGCCTGGTTCCTCACCTCGTTCTCGTGGGGGCGGGCGGTCGTCAGCGCGACCGCGGCCGGCTTCACCCAGATGGTCAACGCCGCTTTCAAAGGCATCAACTCGCCTTCGCGAACTGGGTCGGCCCCAATGGCATCAACCCTAAAGCCGGTGAATTTCGTCGCCTCCTCCCTCCTGCCCATCCTCCTGGTCGTCCCCATGTTCGACATCCTCACCTACATCGGCTTCCTGCCGTGGATCATCAAGTGGGTCGGCCGCGCTTGAGCTTCATCACCAGGCAGCCGAAATTCGAGACCTTCTTCTCCGTGGAGATGATGTTCCTGGGCAACACCGAAGCCCTGGCCGTATCCAAGCTGCAGCTGCAGAAGATGAAGCCGGCACGGAACCTGACTCTGGCCATGATGTCCATGAGCTGCGTGACCGCCTCCATCCTGGCCTCCTACATTCAGATGGTCCCTCGGCGAATTCGTCCTGACCGCCGTCCCCCTGAACTGCATCAACGCTTTGATCGTGGCCAACCTCCTCTACCCGGTAGAGGTGACCAAGAGGAAGACACCATCGCCACTCTGGCTGATCGAGGCCGAGTCTGACGCCCGCTGCTGCCTCCGCACGCCACCACTCGAGGCCGCCCGCCCACTGCTGCAACTGGTCGTGAGTCCGCCGCCGAAATCGAGCCGTGGCCGAAGCGGTCGAGTCCGCCGAAGGCGATCAAACCGAAAAGTCCGTCTCCTCCTGGTTCTGCCAAGATCTTCAAGCGCAAAAGCAAGAAGGCGCGCAGAAAGGCTACCAAAGTCCCAGCGCGAGCCCTTCTTCTCCTTCCTGGGCGATTCCATCCTGGGCGCCGGAAAGCTGATCCTCATCATCACCGCCAACGTGATCGCCTTCGTGGCCTTGGCCGCCCTGATCAACATGCTGCTGGGCCTGATCAGCCCCTAACCTGACCTTGGAGCGCATCCTGGGCGTCTTCCTCACATCCCCTCCCTCCTGTTGGGTCTGGACCCCGGCACCGCCTGGAACATGGCCGGTTACATGGGCATGAAGCTGGTGACCAGCGAATTCGTGGTCATGAGCGAAATCACCAAGACCATCGGCACCTTCGCCCCTCATTACAAGGCCGTGCTGACCGTCTTCCTCACCTCCTTCGCCAACTTCAGCACCATCGGCATGGTGACCGGCTGCTTCAAGGGTCTGGTGGGCAGGAAAAGAACGACCTGATCGCCAAGAACGTGGGTCGTTTGCTCTTGTCCGGTATCCTGGTTTCCCTCTTGTCCGCCGGTATGGTCGGCCTCTTCGTCTGGTAAACCATCAATAAACCAGCCAATCACAAGTGAATATCAAAGCGCCCGGCGAATGACCGGGCCTTTTCTTTACTTTCCTTATCAATCAAAGGCAAAAAGCTAAGCGAGGCGAGTGCGGCAGCTGGCTAGAAAGCCTGGACCCCTTCGTAGCGCTTGCTGCGCAGTCGGTCGAAATCGGACTGGCTGAGGGTGCCCACTTCCACCATGGCGGATTCGATCTTGTCCAAGACCTGGTTGCGATGGTCCTTGTTCTCGGCGAAGTCGAAATGGTTGCCGTCTATGGTCACCAAAGCGGAAGACTTGTAGTTGTCCTTCCAATCGGCGTAATAGTCGATCAAAGTGCTGTAGTACTCCTTGAGAGAGGGATCCTCATCCACCTGTTCAAAAGGACGGCCCTCTTCTTGACCCGTAGAGCATGGTTTCCAGGTTCACGTCCACGAAGATCATGAGGTCAGGGGACTTCTTTTTGGCCGCGTAAGGCAGCTCTTCCAGCATGTTGTCCAGCAGGGACTTGTAGATGTTCCACTCTTCCTCGGTGGCGTGGCCCTGATCGGTGTTCATCTTCATGAAGATGGAATCCTCGTAGATGGACCGGTCCAGGATGTTGTTGTCTTCCTGCATGGCCTTCTTGATCATGGCGAAGCGACGGTTGAGGAAGTAGACCTGGAGCAGGAAGGCGTAAGGTTGGTTTCCGCCTTTGCCTTCTTCCACCAGCTTGTTGCCGTGGTAGAAGAGAGGAAGAACAGGATTGTCTTCTACAGGCTCGAAGAAGGCCTTGGTCCCCAGTTCATCGGACAGGATTTGCGTCAGCGTACTTTTTCCAGCGGAGATGACTCCAGCACAAGTCAACAAAATTCGACTCACCCCTTTGCATGCGGTCTGCATGGTCTTTGAAATTATCGCGTTTTACGGTCAAGGTTTGCGGTCTTCCCGGTTCCGACCGGTGGCGAATGACACCGGTGAAACTTGCTCGCTAGGCAAGCCTAGCAGTCGGGCCCCCTCTCGTCCAGCCCTCCGAAGTCGTGGATCCGGAAGGTTATTTAGGGGGAAGAGGTGGGGTGGAATGACCTTCGTTTCTCTATGACGATGGTCGTGAAAGACCAGTTTCCATCCCGCGAATCGGCTTAGGGGATGGAGGATGGACTTGCCCTTTTCCGGTTTGGAAGAGGAGGATGCCCCTTTCTGGGATATCCCTATATTTAGGGGGAAGACCAAGGTAAGCGTGTCATATCTACCGCTTTTTCTAGGGGAAATGTGGCCTATCTCTCATTTCGACCCATAGCATGCTTCCTCTTTCGCTTTCTCCCCTTTCGCCATCGCCCCCTCCTGAACAGGGATTCCTCAGAGCTGAGATTTCGCTTCTTCCCCATAAGATGGAAGCATGACCGACATCACCGATGATGATTCCCCCATAAACACCCCAGAAACCTTCCTGACCGGTCTGGACGCCATCTACAGTCGCCATGCCGGGGCGAGCGAGGCCGAGCCTTACATGCTCGACGCCCTGGAGACCGCCGCGGAAGCCGGGGATGACGCCGCCCAGCTGACCATCGTCAACGAGCTCATGGGCTTCTACCGGTCCCAAGGCAGGCATGACGACAACACCCGGCTGGCCCAGGCTTCCCTGGAGTTGGCCCTGCGGATGGGGCTGGAAGGCAGCGAGGAATGGATGACCGTGCTCATCAACGCGGCCACCGCCATGCGGGCGGCCGGCTATTACGACCAGGCCCTGGCCCTGTATCAGCAAGCCCTACGCGCCAGTCAGGACCTGCCGAACGCCTCTCCAAGGGACAAGGCGGCCTTGCATAACAATCTTTCCATGCTCTACTCCGAAACCGGAGACCTGAAAACCACGCTGAGCGAGCTGAAAACGGCCTTGGACCTGATGACCCAGGCCAGCACGGGACCCCGAGAACGACATCGACCTCGCCACCACCCATACCAACATCGCCCTCCTCCTTCTGCAAACGCCCGCGGAAGAAGACCCCGCCGCCCTGCCGCAGGCCTTGGAAGAAGCCAAAAAGCCTTGGATATCTACCACCATGACCCTTCGCTGGACCTGACCAACTCCACCCATTACGCCTCAGCCCTGGCCGGATACGCCCAAGCCCTCTTGCTCAACGGACGTCCGACCGAGGCGGTCTCCCTATTACGATCAGGCCCTGGCCTCGATTTCCGAGACCTACGGGACCGACACCGATTCTTACCGCACGACGGCGGCGAACGTCCCAGGTGGCCCGCCAGGCAGCGGCAGGCGGGAAAGGCAAGCGGGACAAAAGACAAAGCATCGGGCAGGACGATGAACGGGACAAGGAACGAATCGGCGGACGAATCGGCCGCAGCCTCCCCTGGCTAAAACCCGAATGGATCCGCCGTCCGCATCCCCAGCCACGACTCGGACACTCCCCAGACCCGGATTAAAGGACTGGCCTTGGCCCGCAAATACTGGGAAGCCTGTGAAACCCCTGATCGCCGAAAAATACCCGGCTTACACCGGCCGGATTGCGGCGGGATTGGTCGGCCACGGGTCCGAATGCTACGGCTTCGACGACCGTTTCTCCCAGGACCATGACTTCGGCCCCCGCTTCTGCCTCTGGCTGACCGAGGAGGACTACCAAAGCATCGGCGACGCCCCTGCAGGCCGACTACGATTCCTTGCCCTCGGAATTCCTGGGCTACCACATGAAGGCCAAAACCGTCCGTTCCCAAGGGAGAGAAAAGGGCTGAGGGTCTTTTCCATCGACTCCTTCTTCGAATCCCTGACCGGCCTGGCCGCTCCCCCAAGCGAAGACGAACTCATCCTCTGGCTCAACCTGCGTGAAGACACTCTGGCGGCCGCGACGAATGGACGGGTGTTCGCCGACCCTCTCGGCGCCTTCTCCTCCCGCCGGCAGGCTTTCAAAGACATGCCGGATGACATCCGCTTCTGTCTGATCTCCCGCAGGCTGGGGATGATCAGCCAGGCGGGTCAGTACAACTTCCCCCGCATGCTGGCTCGGAAAGACCGGTCTGCCGCCGCCCTCTGCCTGGCCGAATTCGCCGACGTCGTCTCCTCCTTGGTCTTCCTGATCAATAATCCTCTGATCGTGGGTTACGCGCCATACTATAAGTGGCGCTTCGCCGCCCTGCGCCAACTTTCCGCCCTGGCCGGCCACCCGCCTGAGCCAAGTCTGCCCTTTGGTGGAGGAGATCCTGGCCAACGGGCCGCAGGCGGAGACGACGGAGCTCATTGACCAAGTCTGCCACTTGATCGTCGCGGAGCTGAAAAACCAAAGCCTGACGACCAGCCCGGAGGAATTCCTGGAATGGCAGCGGCCTTTCATCGAAAGCCATATCTCCCCCCGGCATTCCTTCCTGCGCAGCATATGAACATCTGAAACAAGGCGAAACGGCCAAGAACCGTTGAACGGGACAAAAGACAAAGCAAAAATCAGGCGAAGTCGAAGCGGCCGGAAAACGGAAACCGAAAGGAAAGATGATGACCGGGCACAACAGCGACGGGGAACCGGAATTGACGGACAGGGAGTTCCTGGACCTGGCGGGAAAAGTGGTCAGGCATGAATGGGACCAATTCCAGAAGGTGGATAACGAAGGGGGCCGGGCCTTATGCCAAGGGGATTGGCCTACCTTCCACCAGATGCGGCTGAGCCAATTCCTCACCTGGACCGCTCCCCTTCTCCTGAGCTATTCCGGGACCTGGATCAGGCCGACCGCGAAGGCCGCAATCTTTTGACCGAGAAATACGCCCGGATGATGGAGTCGACCGACCGGGATTACTATCTGGCTCACCTGCGGGCCTTCCTGCCGGTCCTAGCCAACGGCGGCTGGACCAGCAAGAGGAATCATCCGGACCCAAGTCGAGTGGGCCCGCGCTTTCACGCAGGACCATCCCCGACTGGGGTCCCGGATGCGAATTGACCAGCGCGGAAGACCGGCCGGACAGCACCAGTTTCGAGACTTATCTGCGTGGGGAGCTGGGGAACCTATTCCCAGCGCACCCTGGACCTTACCAGGCCTTCGTCTCCCCATGCGAAAGAGGAGGGATCAATCTCACCCAGCAAAGCGGTCGGCTGGACCGTCCGCATAGCCGGATTCTCCAACCTGGCCGAAGCGGAAGCCAGCCCGGCAGAGTGAAACCAGTCCGTCAGAATCAAAGACTATTCACAGAAATTTAAAATGTGAGACAACTCGTCTTAGTATTCCAGACATTGGGATAGACTGGAAGCTGGTTTCGCCTTTCGCACGCCGACCGAAGCGGCCGTCCGCAGGCGGACGAACCGAGGAAAAATCAAGAGCAGAATCATAGAAAATGACAGCGAGTAAAAGGAAACGATATGGCTTTTTCCAACGCCTACGTCCAGCGCGTTTACGATCAGGTCGTCCAGCGCGACGGCGACCAGAAGGAATTCCTCCAGGCCGTCCGCGAAGTCTTCGAGACCCTGGAACCAGTGGTCGAAGCCCATCCCGAATACGAGGCCAACGGCGTCCTGGAACGCATGGTCGAGCCGGAAAGGGCCATCAAGTTCCGCGTGGCCTGGGTGGATGACCAGGGCAAGGTCCAGGTCAACCGCGGCTACCGTATCCAGTTCAACTCCGCCATCGGCCCTTACAAGGGCGGCCTGCGCTTCCACCCCACCGTGACTGAATCCGTGGTCAAATTCCTGGGCTTCGAACAGATCCTCAAGAACTCCCTGACCGGCCTGCCCATGGGCGGGGCCAAGGGCGGTTCCGACTTCGACCCCAAGGGCAAGTCCGACGCCGAAGTCATGCGCTTCTGCCAGGCCTTCATGACCGAACTCAACCGTCACATCGGCCAGTTCACCGATGTGCCCGCCGGTGATATCAACGTGGGCGGCCGCGAAATCGGCTACCTCTTCGGCCAGTACAAGCGTCTGCGCAATGAACATTCCGGCGTCCTGACCGGTAAGGGCCTGGAATTCGGCGGCTCCCTCATCCGGACCGAAGCCACCGGTTACGGTCTGTGCTACTACGTGCAGAACGCCCTCCAGTCCTTGCGCCAGGATTCCTTCCAAGGCAAGACCGTGGCCATCTCCGGTTCCGGCAACGTGGCCATCTTCGCCATCGAAAAGGCTCAGCAGCTGGGCGCGACCGTGGTCACCGCCTCCGATTCCAACGGTTACATATATGATCCCAACGGCATCCAGCTGGACGTGGTCAAGGACATCAAGCTCGCCCATCGCGGCCGCATCAAGGAATACGCCGACCGCGTCCCTGGCTCCGAATACCACGAAGGCTGCTCCGGCGTCTGGACCGTCAAATGCGATATCGCCCTGCCTTGCGCCACTCAGAACGAAATCGACGAAGAATCCGCCAAGACCCTGGTTGTCAACGGCTGCACGGTGGTCTGCGAAGGCGCCAACATGCCTTCCACTCCGGAAGCCATTGAAGTCTACAAGGCCAACCACGTCCTCTACGGCCCGGCCAGGCCGCGAACGCCGGCGGCGTGGCCGTCTCCGGCCTGGAGATGAGCCAGAACTCCCTGCGTCTGTCCTGGACCCGGGAGGAAGTGGATGACCGGCTCAAGGGCATCATGAAGACCATCGTCGATAATTCCCTGGCCGCCGCCAAGGAATACGGCCATGAAGGCGACCTGATGATGGGGGCCAACATCGCTGGCTTCACCAAGGTGGCCGACGCCATGGTCGCTCAGGGAATCCTCTAAACCCTCAGGATTTCCTGGAAACATCAGAAATCCCGGAAAACATCACGAGGCCCGGCCAGGAGCGATGAACTCCCAACCGGGCCTTTTCATATGTCCCTATGCTCAACTGTCCGGCGAATCACCAGCGGGAGAATCCCCCAACCGCCGGTAAATCCGCCCTGACCTTCCACCCGGTCCAAGATAAAGGGATTGGTCTTGTCAAGCAGCTGCCGGGTCGTGGTGAAATCCTCCGGCCCATAAGGGACCGCGTCTTGGAAAAACCCGCTCGTAGGAATCGATGGCGAGCTTGAACCGCTTGTCCAGCATGGCCGGGTATGGTCGCTATGGAGAACCTGACGGAAACCCGGGCGCAAGATCCGGAGAAGAATTCGCCGACAGCACCGGACCCGTAAGAAAAGAGGCCGATCCGATCCCCTCCTGCAGACTGGGGTCGTTATCCAGAAGAGAGACAGGCCCAGATACAAGGATCCGGGTAGATGTTGCCCACCCGCCGGGAATACACGGTACTCAGCCGGTAGCGATCCGCAGCCGGTCAGCCGGCTCCTTGCGCAAAGAGCCAGAAGCCTTCATCCAGAAGCTCCCAGGCATCCAAAAACCGGCTAAAGGCCTTCATCCCCATCTTGGTGCTAAGGCAGATGGAAGCAGAGGGCGGCGAAATCGGCCAAAGTCCTGCCGGTCTCCTGCCCATAACGCTTCCAGACCTTGCCGAAGAAATCCACGTATTGCTCGGTCGAATACTTTCCCCGGGCCAGGGCCATGTCTGTAGTAAACCGGTCGCATGAAGTCGCCGATGCTGGCCGAGTAGGCCGTGCTATGCGGTTCCAGAACCATCAGTCGCGGGTCCCGAGACCACCATGGCCATGGCCCCCGCCCCTGGGTCACCTCACCCGGGTGTATCAAGCCCATATCGGGCTATATCGGCGGCGATGACCAGGGCCTTCTTATCCGGATGGGCTTTCACACAATCTGTAAGCGGTCAGGAGGGCGGCGGTCCCGCCAAAGCAGGCCTCTTTGATCTCAGGCAGCGGCACCAGGGGCGTCAGGCCAATCAGGTCATGGACGAAAAGGGGCCGAGGCCTTGCTGGCGTCCACCCCGGGATTCCGTCCCCACGATGAGCAGGCCCACGTCATGGGAAAACCCGCAGCTTCGGTCTCCGGAAAAAAATAAAGGGCTTTGAGGGCGGCGGCGGCTACATGGTGACTATATCCTGGTTGGAAGGAGCCACAGCCTGCTGGGTCTTGCTCGATGCCGTTGGTGAACTTATCCGGGTCCACTCCTCTTCCGGGCCAGCTCCACCAGGTCTATGTAAAAAGCAGGGGTGTAGAGGACCAGGGGAATCGATGCCGACTTCGGCGTTGGCCGCGATGGGATTTTTCGGTCACATTCTTAGTCATGTCAGTCATGCTTGCTCCTTGTCCTCTCTCTGATCCTTATACTCGTTCTGATTCTTACGCTCCCCACGCTCTCTCTGATCCCTCTGGTCCCTGATTCCGGCCAGCAAAACCTTGGCTCGAGCCAAGGATTTATCATCCTTCTGCAAAGGTCGGACACTTGTTCGATCTCTTCCCTTGGGCTCCGGCGGCCATGGCCAAAGACCAGGGCCTGCAAGCCATATGCCCTTCCTGGATTCCCTGGTCCGGCCAAAGCCCGCAAGGCGCAGGTTCTCACCAGGCCCAAGGCGGCCAGAAGGCACTGGAATTCATCGGTCGACTGGCAAGCCAGCATTTTCTTAGCCAGGGCCGGCCAGGGGCGAAGAGCTGGTCGCCCGCCCACCAGACCTACTTGCAGGGGAAGGGTCAGTTGCCCGCACAGTTTCCTTGGCCGTTCAGACTCCACTGGCTCAGGGGCAGATAAGTCCCGGTCCTGGCGGCGAAGGCGTGGGCTCCGGCTTCCACCGCTCGGGTGTCGTTGCCGGTGGCCAGGACGGCGGCGGAGATCCCGTTCATGATGCCCTTGTTATGGGTGACCGCCCGATCCGGGTCGGATTGGGCCAAATCAGATAAAGAGGGCTATACGACCGGCGATCTTCTGGCCAGCCATGGTTTTCGTGGCGAGCGTTTCCGGAGCCAACTCCACGTGAGCCGTCACCGCGGCGGCCAGGGGGGAATTGTTGGTCAAAATCGCCACCAGCCGGGGCCGGCCCGTCCAGGTTTCAGCGGCGTTCGCCACCGCTTCGGAAATGGTATTGACGATGTTGGCTCATGGCGTCGCAAGGGTTGACCAGCAAAGACAGCTTGACGAAATAGCCGGGAAAGCCGCTAATCTCGAAGGCCCCAAAAGGCCCTGAGCGGGAATCAGGTCCACCCACAGGGTCGGTCAGGCCTCCCCCCATAGAGACGATGGAAGGATGGGCGGCGGCGGCCAGAAAAAGACATCCTCGATGCGATTCCAGATGATCTTGACTTCCCTCGGCCTGCGGGCCGAGTCAGCACGAAAAACGACCTCGCCGGTGACCCAGTCGCTGGGCGGACTGGCGGCGACCCCTCCGTTGAGGTTGGCGATGCAGGGCCCCGTTGGAAGCGGCAGCCACCACGGACGGCTCCTCAGTGACCATAGGCACCTGGTAGGTCTTGCTATTGACGGTCAGGGGTCCGGGCCACCCCCAGGGGCAGGGAATACTGGCCGATCACGTTCTCAATCAGATTCCGGGCCACATCCGGGTCCAGGCCGCAGTCCGGCCCAGCTCTTCCGCTTGTTCGGGCGTCAAGACCCCTTCCGAGACCAAGGTCTCCCGTCGGCGCTCAGGACTCATCTGATGGAACTTCATGCAACGCCTTCATCCATGGCCACTTGCATGGCCACCCGATCCTCCGCCTACGCACGGGGCGGCTACCCGGACCTCTTCCCGCGGGCGCATGGCGTAAAGCAAAGTCACCAGGATCCGGGCTCCCGAAGCGCCAAGCGGATGGCCGAGGCGATGGCCCCGCCGTTTACGTTGAGCTTGCCTTCAGGAATCCCTAGCTGTCGAGAGACGGCGATGCTCTGCAGCGAAAAGCTTCATTGATTTCGAAGAGGGTCGATCTGGTCGAGCTGGGTGCCGGTGCGGTCCAAGAGCTTTTCAATGACCCGCTTGGGGCGTATCCCATGAAATCAGGGTTGATGCCGCCTTCAGCATAGCCGGAAATCTCGGCCAGGTAATCGATTCCCCGCTCTTGGGCCAGGTCTTTACGCATGAGGATCAGGGCCGCGGCCCCGTCGTTGATGCCGGGCGTTCCCTGCAGTCACCGTCCCCAAAATCTGGGTGGTGTCCCCGACCGACTCCCCACATGGCCGTCGAAAAGGATCGTCGGGATCGACCCGGTCGACCCCATGACCTTCCCCCGGTTATCGGGGATGCTGGAAGAAGCGATATCGGCCGCATCCACCCCGTCAGGCACGAAGACGGTCCGCAGGCGACGCAGCTTATCCAGATTGGTGTCGGCCCGGGGTCCGTCATCCTCGTCGATCAGGATATCCCCCTTGCGGGTGCGGATGGTGACGGGGGCTATTTCATCGTCGAAATTCCCTGATTTCTGGGCCGCCACGGCCTTGACATGGGAGTTGAGGGCGAAATTCGTCCTGCTGATGCCGGGTGATGCCGAAAGTGCGGGCTACGTTCTCGGCCGTCATCCCCATGGGCTGGCCGGTGAAGGCGTCGGACAGGCCGTCCCGGAAGATGCCGTCCACGAATTCCACGCTCCCGTACTTATGGCCGAACCGCATGCGGGGGGCGTAGTACGGGGCTCCGGACATGCTTTCGGTCCCTCCGACCAGGACGATGTCGGCGTCCCCCAAGATGATGGCGGCCTGCCCCAAGCGGACGGCCTTGAGACCCGAGCCGCAGACCTCGTTGATGGTCATGGCCGTGCTGGAGGTGTCAAGCCCGGATCGCAGGCGATTTGCCGGGCCACGTTCTGCCCGTTGTTGGCTTGGAGGACATTGCCGATAATGGCCTGGTCGATCTCGGCCGCGTCCAGACCCGACCGGGCGATGGCGGCCTTGGCGGCGACGGTCCCCAGTTCCACCGCCGCCACGTCTTTCAGCGAGCCCCCAAGGCCCCGATAGGCGTGCGGGCGGCGCTTACGATTACAACGTCAGTCATCATTTCCCCTCGAAAAAGTCAGGTACGGCACGAAAATACCGCATCCACGGGATTTCCGCTTATCCCTTTTCCCGCCGATCATCTGGTCCAAGGGCGCATTGGGCACAATAGTTTTACGGCTGGAAGAGAACCTGGGCCGCCCCAATCCTCATGCCTGAAGCCTCAAGCCTAAAGCATGGGGAAAAGATCCGCGGCCGAATCGGCCTCCACCTGCCCGGCCCAGCCGTCCACCGTGGATCTGGCTGTTTCCCAAAAGCGGCTTCGTCTTGATCCTGAAGGGGTCAAGCAGGTCGACCGTCAGATCGGGGCAGGAAGACAAAGGGGACAGGATGGTGCAATGGGTCCAATCGCAGGACCAGGTCAGGTTATGGTCCTGGGCCAGGCGGATGAGGGCCGCCCTCATCTGCGCCCGGGTGGACTGGGGGGCATGGTCGCGGAAGAAGGCGACCTGGTCGTCCTGGGCCTGTCTGCGGACCACTCCCCGGTCCAGCAAAGACCGGTAGACCAGGTCCTGGGCCAGGTCATGATAGGCCTGGTCCATCTGGATCAGGCGGAGGAGGCCGGGACGGGACCCTTGCGGGAAATCTTGGACCGGCCGACCGGCGACCTTCTCCAACAGCAGCCTCTTTGACGGCCCAATCGACCCAGGGAACCAGTTTGAGCCAGGCTTGGGAACCGGGATCCTCCCTCCATGCTCAGGAAACGGTCGATGGTCTCTTTCCACAGGTCCAGCAGACGGCGATAGGCGGACTCCACCCTTTCGATCTCCTCCTGATGCCTGTCCGCCATCGAGCAAATCCGGTCCCAGTAAAGGCCTTGGATCCGCGCGGCTGTCAGGCGCCGCCCATCCTCCAGAAGAATCGGGGTCTGGCCAAGGCTGTGACTGATCTCCCTCATGGCCGCGGCAGGGGTCCGCCAAGGCGAAGGACCGGCGGAGGTCTTCCAATCGACGGTCGCCTTTCCCTCCCCTCTTCGTCCTCTTCCCAGCCTCCTCGATCAGGCACAGGACCAGGTGGGTGATGGCCGCCTTCATCCAGGTGGCGGTCTGGGAACGGTTGGATTCGCCGGCGATCACATGCAGACGCCGGTAGAGGCGGGAATCGGCGTGGGTCTCGTCCCTGGCGTTGATCATGGGCCGGGAATGGGTGGTAGCCGAGGAAACCGCCTCATCCAGGAAATCGGCCCGGGCGGAAAGCTGGAAACCGCTCTGATCCATGTGACCGGTGCCGGTGAAGATCTGCCGGGTGACCAGGGAAAGGGATCAGGGTTTCCTTCAAAAAGCAGCAGGCCCAGGCCCCGATGGATCAGGTAGTTTTCATGACAGCCGAGGCGTTGCCTTGGCTGTCCACATTGTTTTTGAAAAAGATGGAGAGACGGATTGAGGCCGTAGGGACCTTTCCACTTCGGCCTGCGCCTGATGGCAGAGATCTTTCATGAGGGATTCCCCGGCCAGGTCCGCCACGAGGCAGGTCACGGGGGCGGATGGCCTCGGCCGTGGCGTATTCAGGGATGGGCCCCCACGTCCAGGTAGATCCGCGACCCAGTGGGCAGGAAGGTGTTCGCCGCCCGGTACCGCCTTTGGACCGGCCGGAAGAGCAAGGCCGCCAGACTCTCCGCTGGGGTCCAGCCTTTGCAACCCGCATCCGCCACCTGCCCGGTCAGATCGGTCAAGCTAAGCCCGTACTCGGTCTCCAGACCCATGATCCGACGGAAGAGGGGCATGGCTCACTGGCCGCCCTTCTGAACGAAACGGTTGACGTATTCCTCCGCGTTCTCTTCGAGGACGGACTGGATGTCATCCAAAACGGCCCCCATGGCCTTGTCCAACTGGTCCACCTCTTCCTTGGCCGCGCTATCCACCGGCTTGAGGTCTTCGTCCTGGTCCTTCTTCGCGCTGGCTGAGGCCTCGGCTTGCGAAGCCTGCGAGACGATCCTTCGATGTTCGTTCATCGTAACCTCCTATTCACGGCCCACCTGGCCGGCTACTCGTCAGACCAACCAGCCGTCAGGCCGACCAATCACCCGTCGGACCTAGCCGCCGGATCTGGCCGTCGCTTCGGTCACAAGGCCAGATAAGCCTGCAATTCATCGGTCAGCAGCCCGTTCGTAGCCAAAATGTTGTTCTTCTGATACCAATCGATTTCGGACCCATCCCACTGCCTCAGGCTGGCCCCGGACTCCCAGACCACGATGCTGCCGGCGGAGACGGCCGGGATGTCCCAATTGTGCAAAGAAGGCTCGAAATAGGCGTCATAGGTGCCATCGGCCACCTTGCACAGGTCCAGGGAGGTGGGCCCCATTCGCTTGATATCGGCCGGCAGCCCGGCCATGGAAGCGACGGTGGCGATGGCCTGTTTGGACTCCTCCGGGAAGTAGGACATGCCGAAGGAGACCACGGAACCGCGCAGATTCTGGGTCATGGAAGGGACGACCGGCTCGCGTTTGAGGCCGACTTTGGAGAGAGCGGATCCGGATGGCCCCCTGTTTGCGGGCGGCCAAATACGTGGTCTGCAAGGCCGGGGCGTGCACGATGCCCAGGATGGGGTAAGCCTGACCCGTTTCGTTGAGCTCGAACAAGGAGACGGTCAAAGTCCATTCAGCCAGGTTCCGGGTGAAGTTGACGGCTCCATCCACCTTGCCCACGGACCAGTAGCGGCCTCCGGGATGGCGGTCGGAGCCGACCTCCTCCCAATAGCCGTCGAAGGGGGCGATGGACTCGATCTTGGCATGCAGGAACCTGAGGACGTTGTCGTCGACGGCGGATGTGACCAAAGCGCTGTCGACACCACGGGAATCCACGTCCAACGGCTCCTTGGAATTCCAAGTACGAGGCGAAATCTGCACCTGCAAGGCATGCTCGCCCGCCTCCACGACCGCTTCATAGAGATTCTTGGCGATCTCACGCAGCTCCATGACCGCTCCTTTTGATACGTCGTCCGTACGAATGGCCCCTAGCGATGGTCCATACGAAAATGCTGATTGGAAGTCCACCGATATCCCACCGACAATGCAGGGAATGGACTATAGCCCCGTTTTCAGGTATCTTACCTATGCTCGGAGACGATTCCGGGGTGAGAAACGCTGGGATGACCGCTGGGTGAACTCAGCCGATCAAGGGCCTGATCTTCTTCTCCAGGTCATGCCCGGTTCCGCCCCTCAGGAAAAGAGGGGGTCGGGGAAGCGCAGATGATGGGCCCGCCCTTGAGAATCGACCAAAGTGGCCGACTCCACGAGAGGAGGCCAGGTTATGCGGATGGTTTTTGATCAGGAGGGCGCGCAGGACCGCCCGGGTCCCGGTCGGGGGCTGATTGGAGGCTTGGATGACCTGCTCCGGCGGGTCCAGGACCAGGCTTGCGGCATGGCCCGGGAACGCAAGGACTCCGGCCCCAACTGGGCCCACTGCAGGTCCGCGGCCCGCAGACGGCGATCCGACCAAGAGGCCTTCCACCGTCTGCGCAAGGATTCCAACAAGCGCCATTTGGCGAACCATTCCAAGCGCCCGGCCGGTCCGTCCAAGGCGGAAGAGAGCCGCTGACCGTCATCGGCCGTCCGTGCGACCAAGGCCAGGTCCCGCAAGACCTGCCCCCACAAATCCACCACCTGCCTGGTCTCCTGATCCGGCCACAGGGGCAAGCCGGTCGAATCCGTCCCATACAGGCGGGCGCCGCAACGACAGACCGCCGACCGCAACCTCACCTGCATCTGCCAAGCGGTCAAGTCCTCCCCCGATTTCAGGCGGATCGGCCGGCGTAGGGTGAGGTCCCGGGAGACCTGCCGCAAGGCGGCCACAGGGTCGGGCGGAATCAGGGAGTCAAGAAGGAGGCGGACCTGAGTCCGCTCTTCTTCCTCAAGGAGCCAAAACAGGAGGCTGCTGGTCCCCAATTTGAGGACTTCCGGGCATTCCATGCAGTTGGCGTCGCCGACGATGACATGGAAACGCCGGAAATCATCCCGGTCATGGGACTCATCCCTGCTGTTGACGATGGGCCTGTCGAAAGTCGTCTGCAGGCCGACTTCCTCCTGACAGTAATCGGCCCGTTGGCTGATCTGGAAACCGGCTGGGGAGCCGGGACCGACCTCCTGGCCGAGACCCCAGCGGCCGGAACCGGTGAAGATCTGCCTGCTGACGGCATGGATGAGGAAAGATCCGGCCAGGTCTTCGAAAGGGGACCGCCCTTTTGATCCGATAATTCTCATGCGCTCCCCAGGCCGCTCCCCTCCCGTCGCAATTATTGCGGTAAAGGATCAGGCCCGCCTCCTGGGCGGCCTCCTGCATGAGCCGGTCGCCCGCCTTGTCGTAAAGCAGGGCCTGAAAGGGATTGGTCGTCTCCGGGGCCGAATATTCAGGGATGGGCGTGGTCCAGTAGATGCGGCCTCCGTTGGGGGCCATGACGTTGGTGATGTTCAGCCGGGGGTCGTCGGTCAACAGGCCGGGATGGGCCCGGCTCCGGGGGACGTGAAAACCGCAGGCGTCCTGGGTCGGATGCTCCGTGGCGTAATCCCAGGTGATGGGAAGGGAACCGGAACCACAACGGCCGGCGGCCTCCACCAGCCGTCGGGAGAGGAGGACTGGGTCCGGGACCGAATCCGGGGCTAAGGCCGCGGCCGGAGCCGAAGAGGAGGTTGAAGCGGAAGACATGGCAGGGACGATCCCGTACTCCGTCTCCGTCCCCATCACCCGGCGCACGGTCACCAGAGTTCCTCCTCCAGGTCGGCCACGCGGGCCCGGCGGTCAGACCCGGTGCGACGCCCATGGGGCGAAGGCTCGATCCGGCGGATATCGCCCACGGCGATCCCGTTGACCCGGGCCCACTGCTCCACTGTGGTCTGCGAGACAGAATCCACCGTCTCCACGTATTCCTCTTCACCGCGTCCATGATCATCTCCCCGGGAGATGGCCACGGTCGCCCGCTTGTCTTCCGAGGCCAGGGAAGCCTTGACCCGCCTTGGTCTTCACCCGGTCCACGATGTTGCAGGATGGCCCCGGAAATCAGGTCGCTGAAATAGACGGGGGAAGCGATGCCCTGGGTGTTGATGATGTCGCAGACATGCTTGGAATCGCTGCGGGCGTAGGCTTCGTCGGCCAGGAGGGCGATCATGTTCTCCGCCTTGTACCCCTTCTCCAGGGGCAGGTCGGCCGTCAGATAGCGGGAGAGGATGGATTTGGCTTGGGGCAATTCAGGCCGGGGCACTTTGATCTTCACATCCAAGCGGCCGGGGCGTAGGACGGCCGGGTCGATGATGTCGATCCGGTTGGAGGTCCCGATGACGATGACGTTGTTCAGCTCGTCTATCCCGTCCAGCTCGGTCAGGAACTGGGGGACGATGGTGGTCTCCATATCGGAGAAGACCCCGGACCCGCGCGTGCGCAAGAGGGAATCCATCTCGTCGATGAAGACGATGACCGGCACGCCGGACGCCGCCCGTTCCCGGGCCCTATCGAAGACCTCCCGGATGATCCTTTCGGCCTCGCCCACGTATTTGCTCAGGAGCTCCGGTCCTTTGACCGAAAGGAAGACCCCTCGGGCCCCGGGAATGCCGGGGGCGCTCGGGTCCGTCTGCTCGTGCTCGTCGGCGAAGCCCTGGGCCAGGGAATGGGCGATGGCCTTGGCGATCATGGTCTTGCCGTTGCCGGGAGGTCCATAAAGGAGCACCCCTGGGGCGGCTTCAGCCATACCGCTCGTAAAGCGCCCGGTGGAGGAAGGAAGCTCGACTGCGTCTTTGATCTCCTCCACCTGCCTTTCCAGGCCGCCGATGTCCGCGAAGGAGACCCGGGGGACCTCTTCCAAGACCAGTTCCTGTCCATCGGTCGGCTCGACCGCTTCCAAGGCGAAACGTGATGTCGGATCCACCAAAACCGTGTCTTCGGCGTCCAGCTGGGTGTCCAATAAAGTATGGGCCCTCCTGACCACCATCTTGTTGCCGGCGTTGTCGGCCACGACCAGGCGGGACCCGGGCAGGGACTGCCTTACGGTGTAGATCTGCCCTTCCGTGGCCACCCCGGTCGCTTTGACCAAAAGATTCCTGTCATTGAGGTAGACCCTCTGCCCCGGCTCCAGACGGGCCGCATCCAAGTCGGCGGACACGGGGACGACCAGGCGGCGGGAACCGACGGAAACCAGGACCAGGCCTCTTGCCTGCGGCTGCGGGCGTCGAAAAGGGAGGACTCGATCTTCACGAAGACGGCCTCGGTCAACTCCCCTTCCTTCATGCCGGCCAAGGAGGCCTTCATCTTGGTGAGCTCGTCGCTGGCCCTCATCAGGGCCTGGCTGAGAAGCTCGTTCTTTTCTCCAGATCGTCCAGGGACTCCTCGGGGCTCGTTCCCCTGCGCCTTTCCTGGTCCGCTTCCCGCTACTGTTTGATTCATCCCCTGGCTGCCTGCCCGGGCTTCCTCAAATCCATGGAACCTCCCTGCTACGGTGTCAACCGGACCAGCCGATCTGATTCAGCACTTCCATCTTAGCCAAAGCGCTTATACAGCCGTCCGCAGGCGTTTTGGACCGGCCGCTGCAGGCCCCCTCCCCTTTTTGGGTCCAAAGGTAAAGCTTGCCGGAAACTCCCCAACAGGGCCTTCCTTATCCCTTCAGCTTCGCTATGCTGGGGAAGCTACGGAAAGGGGCATCATGACCGATCAGACCAAGGACCAGACAAGCCGGCAGACCGTCTACATAGCTGGAGGCTGTTTCTGGGGGATGCAGGAATACCTGAGACGGATCGACGGGGTCCTGGCCACCGAGGTCGGTTACGCCCAGTCCCAGATGGCCGACCCTTCCTATGAGGAGGTCTGTTCCGGGGCCACCGACGCGGTGGAAACGGTTAAAGTGGTTTTCGACCCGGCCCGTGTGGCCTTGACCACCGTGACCCGGCTCTATTTCGATGTCATCGACCCCTTCTCCCTCAATCGACAAAGAAACGACCAAGGGTCGCCAATACCGCACCGGCCTTTTATTTCGACCCGGCGAGCCCTTGCCGCCAACAGGAAGAGGCTTTCCGCAAGGTCATGGGAGAGGTGGCGAAATATCTTGGATGCACGTCCGTCGTCGAAGTGGAAGCGCTGAAGAATTTCTACCCCGCCGAGGACTATCACCAGGATTATCTGGAAAAGAATCTGGGCGGCTATTGCCATATCAGCCCGGCCAAAATCGCGAACGTCGCCACCCGGCAGAAATTCATCGACCGCGTCTAGACCCTCAGCCCCCTGCAATTCTCCGTCACCCAGGAAGCGGATACTGAGCAGCCCTTCGCCAACGAATACGACCAGACATTCGACCCTGGGATTTACGTGGACATAGTCAGCGGCAAGCCTTTGTTCCGCCTCCACAAGCAAGTATGACTCCGGCTGCGGCTGGCCGGCCTTCGGCAAGCCAATCAATCCCGACGACCTGGTGGAGATTCCCTGATCACCAAAGTCCCGGGCGACCGCGCACCGAAGTGCGGGTCAAGGATTCAGGCATCCACCTGGGGCATGTCTTCACGGATGGACCGGCTGAATTCCACGGAGTCCGCTATTGCATGAACTCCGCTTCCCTCCGTTTCATCCCCCTCGCCCGCATGGAGGCCGAAGGCTACGCTGACTACATCAGCCTGGTCACCGGAGCGGAGGGATAGGCGCGGGACCGCGGAAAAATGGTATTCAGAGGTTCACGCTTTTGTTGCAGCAGAAATTTCTCTAAGAAAAATTTCTGCTGCAACTTGCCCTCCAACTCGACTTTTACCACCGATAAATTCCACTAAATCACACCCGATTATCTTTCGATTATCACTGATGATATTAGAAGACACTTTCAATTGTCGGAAGACTAATCCCATCAGGCAAGGGGGTTCCTGTATCTGGCATCACTGATGGATCAAGAACATCTATATCAATGGATAGATACCACGGTATATCTTTCCTTAATTCTTTCAGACTATCTAGCGTCTGGCTCTCTTCAATATCTAAAGGGGAATAACTGATGATTTTTCTACAATTCACCCTTGGCCTCATAATCAGATTGTCGGACATCGATTTGGACTATACTCTCGACCTGATCCAGACCTGCAATGAGGCCCATTACATTCCCAAATGGTGAAAGCTTCCTGTGCCAATCATTCTTAGATAATGGTTCAAGAAAATCACTATGTGCATCAAAATCAATTATACCAATTTGCTTAATACCAGACTCTAAAATTCCCAATATCGCAGGATAAGTGATTGAATGATCACCACCCATTATTGCCGGAATGACACTCTTTTGAGATAACTGATGGGTCATTTCAGATAGCCCTATCAAAACATCGCCATTTCGAGTCTGCACCTCACTGCCAAGGTCACCTAAATCCACCGCTTTTACTCCGCCTAGGACAATCTCCTTTGTAGCAGGGATCCCACATTCCTTGATTTTTCTTATCATACTGAAAGATGCTACGAGATTCATGTCTTATGGATTCCGGAGCAGCAGACTTTCCACCCTGATACGAGACCCCTGCATCATGAGGCGACTCCCAACGCCGCAACGCTGATTTCCTCATCATATAGAGTGTCCGCGAGTGTCTGGAAAGGAAAATTAAACACACCTCGGTTGTATTTTCCCCAATCTCTATTATGCGGCTCCCACAGGTGTATCAGATTCTTTGAGAGGAAAAAGCCAATCAGCCTCTGCGCTCCTTGTCCGTCCAAAGAATATTCCCAGAATGACCGACTGCACATCTCTAGGAAAAGCAAAAGCATCAAGAATATGAAAGACACTCATCGGTAGATGGATATCTTCTCCTGTTTCGAAGTCACGCATAACGGCATATTCTGGACTGCCAGATTCTCCTGCGTAATACATTTGTCGGTTAACTACGTATAAGGCCATTCCATCATCAACTTTCACTATCATTCCTGGATGTCAGGAAAAATTGAATCAACCGTAACACTTCATCGGCAGCATCAATCGTGTACTGTCTATGCGCAATGGAGAGAATAGTCCTCCCCGGAAGCTCTTCCTCCACAAGTTTCTGCAAATCGGCACCTTCCTTTTTCGGAAAGATAGCAAACGCCTCATCCATGATATACAGTCGTGCTTTTTGCAGAAGAAGCCGAGCAAGAGCCAGCTTTTGAATCGTTGCCGGGGAGATTTCGCAGCAATCCATAGGATTGTCGATTCCTCCGATCAGACTTTGCAAACCGAGCAGATTCAGGGCTCTGTCGATTTCGTCATCTGACCTCTTGGGGCACCTGAGCGTGAGATAAAACCGATAGCTGTCATGAAAAGGCGCATTGACCTGTTCCAAGTAGGTGATCTCTTGAGGCTTTGGCGCAGTAAGATGTCCGCTGAGCCAAACATTTCCCGCCATTTCATCTTCTTCATTTATAAGCCCGCTGATTATCAGGGCAAGGCTCGTCTTGCCCGATCCGGAAAGGCCTACGAGGGCGGTATGACTGTTTCTCTTCACTGCGCCGATAGTCCATCAATCACGTTTTTCCCGAACCTATAGCGAAACTCAGTCTCTCCAAACAAATTGAATGAAGGTCCATCGGGTTGCTTTCGCTCCACTGATATTTTCCCGTTCGTTCATTCCGGTCCTTCCTAGAGCTTGGAGAATTCCCATTCCCTTTGTATACCGAAGATCCGACGCAAGGCGGCCCAAGAAAAGTTGGAATTGATCCATCAATACACCAGATCATCCATAGGATTAATGATCAGTTGAGCGTTCATCGCGATCGCTACGACCGTACCGATCCTTATCTGCCCGTTGATAGCCATCAACCCGCCAAAAAACGTCACAAGTACGATAGGCATATAGTATCCCACTTGCACCAAAGGAAAACCAGAGATTCTGCAATTGAAGCGTGCGCTCTTCTGTTTTCGCGACATTTTTTGCCGCGCTTCCCAATCTCTGGAGGATGGCTCCCTCCTCATGGAAAATCTGGATTGATTCACGGGAATCGACTGCATCCGCTATCAAATCGTCAAACTCCCCATGCGCTGAGCTCTCCTATATACGCTTTTTCAGAATGAAATACATACCAATTCGTCCCGAAAAAGATAATTGGCCAGCAGGATAAAAGAATCAGCCCTAGTCGCCAATCAAGAACAATCGAGCTCGCCGATATGAAAATCAGATAGAAGATTGCGACCAATACCTCAGGAATACCTATTCTTACGATATCCGCAACAGCGTCCACATCATTGGTAATGAGGGATAGAACATCGCCACGCTTTATCCGCTCCAAAACGGTAGAGCGGAACGTTGAAAGTCTGCTCCACGACATGAGCCCTCAAATCGGAGAAGACATTCTCCCCAAAAATCCATGACTCGTTGAGCCACCCATGTCGTGAGGAAACGGAAGAAGAGCGCGCCTATAATGATGCCCACTACAACGCCGATCCGTTGGAGAGAACCGGATGAATTCAAAAGGTCAATAAGCCATCCGAAAAGAATTGAAATGCTGACGGCAAATAACGATGCGATCAAATACGAACAGAGCAGACCCCAAAAATATCTACGGTATTTGTGCGCAATCCGGAAGAATTCTCTTCGCGTTAGCCTCGGAGACGCGACAAATGCTTGTTTCATCTCATCTCATTTTTCACGCATTCCCTTCATATCGGATAGGGGAGGATTTTCGGGCAAAATTTCCTTCAACTCAAACACACCATCTTTCAGCACAACTTGACTTGTATCCCAAGTATCGGATAAATCCCAGCCCTCTTCCACGATAATCGTGGTGGCAAGATTAGCCCGGAACAAGATGATCCTTTCGACCATCTCTCTGGCAGTAGCGATATCCAAGGCTTGCGTCGGGTCAAGGAGTACAAGGGATTGGGGCCGATTTATCAATGCTTTCGCGATAACGAGACGTTGGCGCTGCCCTTCGGAAAGGCTATTCCCATTCCGAGTGATTTTAAGATTCACATCACCTGTTTCGCCGAATAATTCGTCAAGGCAGGCGGCTTTCAGAGCATGAAGCTGCTCTTGCTCCGTATGATTCCGTCCACAAAGTATCTGAGAGACCGAGCCAGCAACAAAGCTCATCCGAGGATCGATGATAAGTGGATCAACTTCGTCTTTTAGAACCTTGAGGGAGGAAGCAAGTGATTCCCTCTCAGACGTCCCTTGGACGCTCACAGAATGAAATCCGGATTTTTTCAACAAGTTCCTCAAACCGGGGCCGACCTGGGCTTCAGCCCGTTCTTCATTATCTGTCTGCCGATGAAGGGGATGCTCTTCCTGACCTTCCGACCCATTCTCAGAAGCGGAATGGAGTATTCGACTTTCTCTGCGTAAACCCACAACTATCGGGATGATGACCTGGATTCCACCGATAATTCCGGAAACCGGTTCAAAAAGATAGGAGCTTAGTCCATAAAAATGTAATGATCTGTGGAATGGTCACCATGCCTCGCCGCCATGAGGGCTATGCCGATTATCAATGATGCTGCCAAAGCCAAGGAGGGAATGGAGTTTTGAATACTATCAAGCAATGACCGCATCGCAGCCACTCGCAACGCCTGATTCCGTAAGCTTTTCGAACGTTGGCTATAGCGTTTTATAAAATCATCCCCTCCATGTACGCCTCGTATCGCGCGCTGTTCGGTAACGGCATCCGAGGCGAAAGAAGTCAACCTGCCTGATTCTTCCCTGTACCCCTGCAAAAGCGTTCCATTTGCCTCAAAGGGGAATCGTAGATAAGGCGCATAAAGGAATCAACATGATGACCACGAGAGCGATGCTGATGACCTGGGAAAGAAGATAAATCCCGGCAATCAGAAAAATCGCAAGATTCGCAATGATATTCGCTACTGCTTCAAAACCTTTGGAGATTCCATCGATATCATTTTCCACGAACTCTTCCAAATCACTAACGGATGCACTGATTTTTTTCTCCAGACACAAGGAGCCCCATGACTCTTTTCTTCGAACGTAAAGAAAGATCGATTTGAGAATGTATGCTGGCATTATGGGAGATGACGGAAAAAGTTATGCGGCCTACTACTGCCATGAAGAACAGCGAGCCATAAATCATGATGGCTTCCCGTCTTTCTTTATTGCGGAATCAATAACTGAAACCTGACCATAGGGGAAGGAGACCTCGCCAGAGGAGCGTAAAAAGCAATATGCCAGTCAGCGCCGCCAACCGCCCCCTCTTACCGCGATAGGTCTCATTCATAAAACGAATCAATTGAGCCATCCGCTCCCATGAGCATACTCGCCTTTCGTCTGCCTTGGCTTAAGTTTCATCCGCATTGATTTAAATTGATCTAAATTGTCAACGGCACAATGGTATGCCGGAATATCGTTTCCGCAAATCGTCGATTGTTCGGAATGCCGATAACTCTTGGAATATTTCCATAATCCGATCCCTGATTCACCCCTAACAAGACCCCATCGAAACTTTAATAAACCCGCTATGAACACGTTTTATCCGAAATGATGATATCGAAGCGCGGAAAAATGAAACCGAAACTCCCGCCGTATGTTAACGAGGTATGTCGGCGCTTAGCTTCCACGAAATTACACTGGCTACTAATGATAAGTCATCAATTGTAGCAGACTCGTCCATCTCGATGATGGAAAATGGGCAAATTCCATTTTACCCATTTCAATTCCTGGAAAAATGTAATTTCTTGAAAAATACCACTATTCATTTTTGGATACAGATTCGTAGCGAACCTTAGCGTTATTTGCAGCTATTAGGGCTTCATGCTCATACAGATACTTTGGGTTGAGAATGAAATGATAGTCTAGGGCAAGCCAAAGAGAATAGATTCAAGCTCCGACCTGTAATACCTCTTCGCTCACGAAGTCGTTCTTCGAAACGAGTAAAACAGCGTCGATTCCTGAAGATGATATATCTCTGCAACATCCAAGATTGATAAGCTCTAGTCCTGCTTGATCCAATTTAACAGCAGAACGTAAATCAATCACGGTGTCAACTCCGATGATTTTTGCTTTTCGCAAGAACTCATTAATACCCCCATGCCTCGGGGGTCAATGTAGAATCTATGATGACGATTTTTGGGCGGACTGTGGAAATTTGATAAAAATCTCGGATTAGCAAACTCTGTCGATAATGACAGGTCATGCAAACATTACAGATTCTAGAATAGAATATCCGGCTCACCTATCTCATCTAAGTCAAAGTTGAAGCCGATGAATTCACTATTCGAATTCCGTTATTCTTCCCTAATCTATCAAAGTAGCCGACTCTCAAAATAACTGGATAAAGCCAACATCCGCACTTCTCGTTGCTTTGTGCTTCCAAGGATTGAAAAGACTTCTTCAAGAACAACAGAAATTTGCTCATTCCACAGTTAAAGAGGACGACAGAGGCAAGTCCTCCCGGTTTGCTTTTGTATTCGATGCGAGTAACGATTCTCAAATTCAGCCGCATCAATATTTCTTTCATAAGAATATGATAATCGGTTATGCGAAGGTAGTTCAAAACATTTACCGTTTTGGGGAGATAGATCCGTCTCGCAAAGCCGCTCAGCAACAGTACGTCGTAAAGCTGTTTTTACTTGTCCAGCATATCTTCTAACCGACTCTTCATTCTTTGGCTGCTCCTCTATCAAAACTTCCTTCCTGCTACACTTGTACCAGTCTGGAATACACTGAGAAGCTATTCGATTCAATCTATTAATTTTGAAAATGAGCGATTCCTGAGGAGACATTAGTCACTATCCTTCATCCCAAATACTCGTTGAATATCTTTGCCCTCTTCACTATCATAGCCATACTTTTGAGGTCTTCCAAGAAGATTAAAATTCCTGAAATTTGTGTACGTATACGCACCAACGTTGGTAATAATTATCTTATCCCCTACTCGTAAATCGTCCGGTACAAGCAATCTTGGAACTTGATTCTCTTGACTTTTACCAAAAAATCATTCTCATATAAGGAATTCCCGCAAACTATCGCTTGATGATATTCAGTGTCCCGTCGAGCCTCTTGATAGTGATAAACCTTGGAATAACCCACGGACATATATTCCAAGCCGAGCAATCAAAGCCCTATCAGGTCATCTCCGGTAACGATTACCATGTTCAAGACTGACAACAGTCGTGACTAGATAGCTGAACGGTCCAATCAATCCTGCTCCCGGCTCAAATCGAGAGTGCAGATTATTCGCATACGTGATCTCGTTTATAGTCCTAATATAGGAGAACACCTTCTCTGCCCTATCGCGATGTGCGAAAAAGTATAAAATCCACCTCCAAAGTCTATCGTCGTAATAGTTGGATATTCAGCAATTATTCTTTTTATAGTAATTCAAATTCATACTAGAAGCCGCTCAGGGAGAAAGTTGACTCTGTGAAAATGCAGGCGTTTAACAATTAATTTTTGCGATTTCAAATATTCGAAGCTGTTCATTAAATGGGTCAATACCAAAGGCTATTTTTACCGAATGTTCCTTCATCTTCAATCTCATGCGAGAAACGTCACCCGAACACGAAGACCAATAACCTTACTTTTATTCGCGTGAGTACCCGACGTAAGCCTTATCAACTGATCATACGATGAAAAATCAGAGTATAGAGTGCGCTCGTGCCAGCATATCAACCTGGTCCGGGTGAGTAGCTTAGGGCCGCTCATGAAATCTCATCAAAAACCAATTTTCTGAGCCAGCTTAAATTCGTTAGAGGATGCAACATCTACGCTCAGCTTTTCCTCGCGCAGAAGCCGAAGAATGTCCGCTCATAGCAGGCTTTTTAGAAACAAAAATTCAACTTTGCATTTCCTAAGAGACATATCGAATGTTGATACTCCTGTACTGCGTGACGAGATCCCAGTAAAATCAAAAATTATATAAGGAGTTTCAAAACTTCTTGTAATAGAAAAACACCTCATTAGGGTATTGGTTGGTTCAACTTATGACGAGGAATGAACGTTGTACTCATGCGCGTAAATTTAAATTTGATACCGCGGTCGATCTACCACCCATTACATCAAATTCCATTGAAAGAACAGGGGCGCGTTTTCTCTACGACTATCCCACTATCCATAGTATCTTCAGCGCTCCCTAGCCCAAGCATATCAACAAGAGAAAAGAATTCGGAGTCCAAGGCATCGTGCGTGAAATTCTTTTTGACACTATAATGCGCTAACTGCCATTTCAGTATCTCCTAAAAACAATACATAAAAATATATCACATCATTTGCAATATATCGAAATTCCTTCGAATAAACCCCTGAAAACTCGATTTTATTTTTCATCTTTCCTTATTAAAAAGAATCTTTATCCCTTGGCTGCGTCTGAGATTCAACCTCATGGAGATAGTGAAAAGGCATAGGGGCTTATCCGAGGCAAAGGAAGAGCAAAAGACAAGAATGGGGAAGCAAAAAGCCGTTGTTGCCCCCTCTCCGTTTACAATGGACCCTATGAATAATCAGGTCATCGTATCCACTGACGGCAGCGCCTTGGCGAACCCTAACGGAGCCATGGGATGGGGATGGGCGGAGCACGTCCCTGCGGGGAGGAAGCCGATCGCGTCCACCGGACAGGATTGCGACTGCGGCGGGGCCAGCAACAGGGACCAATCAGATCGGCGAGCTTTCCGCGGTCCTCCAGCGCTGCGCACCCACCGGGGCTCTTATCCCCTGCTCATCGAAACCGATTCCCAATACGCCATCAACTGCTCCACCAAGTGGATCCATGGCTGGAAGAAGAACGGATGGAAGAATTCCAAGAAGGAGCCGGTCAAAAATTCGGACCTGATCAAGGCCATTGATGGTGAGATCCGCTCGCGGGCAGGGAAAAGGTATCCTTCACCTGGGTCAAAAGGACACGCCGAGGGATTTCTATGAAAAGGTCGACGATCTTGCTCGCGGTTTCGCGGAAAAAGTGCCGGGCAGAGCGAGGTCAGCGGCTACATGCCTTATGAAGGATGAGCTTTCTTTGATCAATTCCGACTATGGCCGCGAGATGACTATGCCAAGCGATCCAACACAGGCTCCGGAAAGACGACCCGATTTTTCGACGCTCAGCAGACAGGGATTCCTGGCCGCTGACCCGATCGCCGCATCCCCGGTTACTCTGACCTGGCACCTGCCGCTCCGCAAGACGCCTGCTCGTGCATCCGAACAGCCGGTCGGCAGACAGCAAGCCGCTAACCACAAGTGGCACCCCTGTCGGGCGGCCAAAATCTTTGGATTCCAGGACCAGCCCTTTACCCTGACGGTCCGCAAACGGTCACCACCGAGCTGGTGGCCAAGCTCAATAAAGCTACCGCCCATTCAATCTGGCCGCCCAGCGACTGGAGGCCGCCAGCCAGCATATGGACCAGGCCGTGGCCAAAGCTGGACGAGGCCATCCGCCGCTGACGATAGCAGTTGGGATAATAACCATCAGGAAACATTGTTCTGACGCCGCCTGTCGGACCCTGTTTCGATTTCATTGAAACTACAATCATCTTCACGATCGAAGGAGCAAATGATCATGGATAAAGCAACTCAGGACGCATTGAAGAAGGCGGCCGGTGTGCAAGCCGCCCAGCTGATCCAGGACGGGATGACCAGCCGGTCTGGGCACTGGTCCACCGTGCGTTTCCTGGTCGACGAGCTGGGCCGCCGCGTGCAGGGAGGAGGGCCTGAAGTTCACCGGCGTCACCACTTCCCGCCGCACTCAGGGAGCAGGGCCGAAGGCTACGGCATCAAGATTGTGGCCGTGGACGATGTGGACCGATCGACATCACCATCGACAGGGCCGACGAAGTGGACAAGAACTCAACGGCATCAAAGGCGGCGCCGCCCTCCTCTGGGGAGAAGATCGTGGCAACCAATTCCAAGAAGATTATCTGGATCGTGGACGAGTCCAGGTGGTGGACACCATCGAGCAAGTTCCCCCTGCCCGTGGAGGTCATTCCTTTCGGAGCCGGCCACGTGGTCAAGCGTTTCGAGAAGCGCGGTTACAAGCCTGTTCTGCGTCTGGATGCCGAAGGCAAGGAAGTCCTGACCGATGAGAAGAACTTCGTGGTCGACCTCACCTGGACCGCATCGAGGCATCCTCAGGAGCTGGCCCAGGACCTGATCACCACCGTGGGCGTGGTGGAGCATGGTCTCTTCCTCAGCATGGTGGACACCGTCATTGTCGACGACCCCAATGGTCCCACGCGTCCTGATCCCAGCCCAATAAATAAGTCTAATCAGGAATCGAGTGTATACGAAGGCGGTTACAGAAAAAGAGCCCTCTATTTGGAAGGGCTCTTTTCTGTAACCGCCTTTCGCACTTTAAATTTTTACCTTAATTCTTACCTTTTTTGGGCCATACCCACCTTGGGAACCATGCCCCATAGGTCATACCCATGAAACCAGGCCCATACAAGCCCACTTCACTCCTGAGGAGTCTCCAAGAGCTGGGGCCCGCTTGTTGAAATAATTGCGGTGGGCCAGGGTAACCAGCAATCACCGCCCCCAGGCCGGTGGCGGACAGCAGCATGAAGGTGACCATGATCTGGTACTTGATGGCGTAAACCGGATCCACCCCGGCGAAGATCAGGCCGGACATCATCCCCGGCAGACTCACCAGGCTCACGGTCTTGGCCGAATCGATGGTGGGCTGCATGGCGGTCTTGATGCTCCGCCTCAGGATGGACATGCTGGCCGCCTTGACGGGAGCTCCGAGGGAGAGCTTCTCCAAGACCTGCTGCCTTTGGTCGTGGAAGCTGGAATAAAGGGTCTTGTAGCACAGGCCAATGGCCACCATCTCGTTGCCGGCGATCATGCCGGTGATGGGGATGATCTGGCTGGGGGTCATCTTGACCGTGCGGGTAATCAGCAGGATTCCCAAAGTCACATAGGTGCCGATCAACTGGCCATGCGATAGCCTGCCAAAGCTGCCTGCGGCTGTTGGGATCGCGCTTGTTGGCATTCCAGGAGGCGTTGAAGATGATGAGGAGGGTGATGGCGATGGTGAAAAAGACGTTGTTGACGTGGAAGATGAACTTGAGCGCGTAGCCGACCACGGCCAGCTGGATGATGGCCCGGGCCACGCTGAAAAGCACGTCTTTGGCCAGGCCCAGCCGCTCTTTGGCCAGAAATCCCCACTGAGATCAAGACCAGGGCGAAGGCCATGAACAGGGACCAATCACTGACTTGAAGGTTTTTCATTTCCTCCACCCTCCCTTCGACGATATGGATGATCCACTGGCTTCCTCAAGCTCTTGGGCGTCATGGGTCACTGGACGATCGTCACCCACGTCCTTTTTCACCGAGTCGATCAGCTGGTGGACGATGCCCTTGCTCGCTACGTCCAGGCCGGTGGTCACTTCGTCCAGCAGCAGGGACCTGGGGCGGGAAGAGGAGGTTGCGAATCAGGGGACCACCCGTTGCTTTTTCCCCTCCGGACAGCTGGCTGATTTTCTTATCCATATAGGAGGCCGGCAGATCCACCCGCGAGAGGAAGCTTTCAGCCCGGACGGGGTCGAACTTCTCTTTGCGGATTTCGAAGGGGAAAGAGAGATTGTCTTTGACCGTCTCCCCGAAAAGGACCGGCTGCTGGAAACAGTAGGGAGACCCGCCTGCGATAGAGGCCGGATCCATAGTGGAGATGTCCGCGCCTTGGAAGAGGTCGTCCCGGAAGTGGGGGAAATCAGCCTGCCATGATCTTGAGGATGGTGCTTTTACCGCCCCCGGATGGGCCAGCCAGAGTCAGGAAGTCGTTCTTTTCCACGGAAAAGCTGACTTCAGTCAGGATGTTCGTTTCTTGGTCAGCCACTCGATAAGTGACCTGACTGATGTCCATATACGCCATGAAACCTCCTGGAGGGTTGGCTGATAATGCCAGTTAAGGATGAAAGCCGATTAAGGTGGAAGAAGGGGATGGGGGAGCTGAGGGAAGGAAAAAGGAAAGGAAGAAAGGAAGAAAGGAAGTAGGGGGACTGAGAATGAAAGGTCAAGGATAAAAATGGAAAGAGAAGGAAGGATGAGGGAAGAGAAAAAAGCCCGGCGCCTTCAATCCTTGGGACGAGGTGCAGGCTTTTTCAGGGCCGAAGCCCTGTCACGATTGCGTGAGTCGCACTTTTCTTGCGCTGATGACGAGTCTTGCGCAGCATCTTGCAGTGCTTCTTCTTACTCATCCGCTTGCGACGCTTCTTGATGACAGATCCCATCAGAGCCTCCGTTTCCTAATGAACACAACTTTCGACATCCTACTCCAGCGAGAGGACACAGCGCTTGGCTGATCCCCTTTGGCCTACTTGGCTGCGTAATACTTGGCGAAGAAGTCGGTCATCCGGTCTTTCGGCCCGGTCATCTGGAAGAGGGCGGTGGCGTTCTGCTCCACGGCGACGGCCCGAGAGGGATCCTTGGCGTCCTCATGGACGGTGTAGGATCCGGTCTGACTTCCGTTGACCACGACGTTGCCGGTCGCGATCTGTTTGCCCGTGAGCTGGCCGCTGATCGCCTGATATTGCTTCAAGGCGTAGTCGGACGTGGACCACTGGGCCACGGTCACGGTCATCTCCTGCCCTTTGACTCCATTGGAGTAGGTGGCCACATACTCTTCAATGGGTTGGGAGGATTCCCAGACCTGGGTGACGGTCACCGATTGGCGGCTATAAGTCCCGGAGGAATCCGGCAAGACCAGCTTTGACCAAGGCGGAAGCGTTGGATGGCAAAGGCTGGGCGGGATGGTCGGGGTGGCGTTCACGCTGGTCGTAGCCACCTGGTTGGTGGCATGCTGCCTTTCTTCTTCAGGGCCCAACCAGGCCAAAGGAAAGCGGTGACCACCGCGGGCCACGATCAAAAGGATGGCGATCAAGGAGACGATCAGCCGATTGCGGTGGGACCGGCTACGGGCCGCGTCCTCTTCCTGCGGCTCCGGGCCTCGCTGACCTTCAGACTCCTGCTGGGAGGCCTGGCCATCATCCTCGGACTTCCCGTCTTGCCTCCCGCTGTGACCGCGGCCTTCCCCGATTTGCGACCATGGTCCATGGAATCGGCCCGGGACTGTTTCCTCTTGATCCTCCCCTGCGGTCTCTGGGGAACCAGGGCTGGCATCTTCCCGCCTCCGCCGCACCCTGCCCCTCATCGCTTACCGACGCGGCCCCTCATGGGCATATCCGCGAAGGGCTGGTCTCCTGTTCCTGTTCATCGGTCATACGCCTATCTTCGCATGCCTTGGGGACGCCTGCGGCGCTTGTCTTCAATCTTCGATAGCGTGCCAAGTATGGCGAAATCAAACGTTCAGTATGTATGCTCGGACTGCGGCTGGAACGGAGCCAAATGGTACGGCCGCTGCCCCAACTGCGGCCAATGGGGAACGATCGAGGAGTTCCACTGAGGCCAAGATCTCCCCTGCCTCTTCGCGCGCATCCTCCGCCAAACCTCTCAGTAAGAAAGAGAAAGACCGATTCTGCGCCCGTCACCGATGAGGGCTGGAGGACGTGGTCCGCATCCCCACCGGTTTCGGCGAATTCGACCGGGTTTAGGGCGGGGGCATCGTCAGGGGCCGTCATCCTCATGGCCGGTGAACCAGAATCAGCAATCCATCCTCCTGCTGGAGACCGCGAGGAAACATAGCCGGTCCTGGTCTCACCGGAAAGCGGGTCCTCTACATCTCCGGGGAGGAACTGAGCCAGATCCGCATGCGGGCCCGGCGCATCGGGCGGTGGTGGACAACCTGCTTCTGGCTTCCACCATGGACCCGGGAACCGTGGTCTCCCTGATTCAGGAGGAAAAACCCGCCCTGGCCATCGTGGATTCCGTCCAGACCATCTCCAGCCCGGACGTGGACGGCATCCAAGGAGGCAACGCCCAGGTCAGGCAGGTGGCGGCGGAAGTCATCGACTGCGCCAAAAAGCCTGGATATCCCCGTCATCTTGGTCGGTCATGTGACCAGGATGGGTCTATCGCCGGCCCCGTACTTTGGAACACTTGGTGGATGTGGTCTGCCAGTTCGAAGGGGACAGCCAGACCGCCTTGCGGCTTTTACGCAGTCTGAAGAACCGATTCGGGCCGACCGACGAGGTGGGATGCTTCGACATGAGCGGGGAAGGGATCGAGGAGATCACCGACCCCAGCGGGCTCTTCGTCAGCGCGGCGGACCAGGCGGCCGAAGGGACCTGCATCACTTTCATCGTGGACGGGCACCGCAGCCTGCCGATGGAGATCCAGGCCTGACCACCTCTTCCGCCCTCCCCGCCCCGCGGCGGACCACCAATGGGGTGGATTACAACGCCTGGCCATGATCATCGCCGTCCTCTACCGCCATGGCCGCATCAACCTGCTCAGCAGCGACGTCTACGTGTCCCACCGTGGCCGGTCGGCCCCGCGAGCCGGGCTGCGATCTGGCCATCGCCGCAGCCTTGGCTTCGGCTTCCAAAGGCAAAGCCATCGCCCGGACCACCATAGCCATAGGGGAGATCTCCTGACCGGGCAGATCCCGCCCCTGTTCCCCGGATAGCCAACCGCCTGAGGGAAGCTCGCCCTGGCTGGGCTTCACCACGGCCCTGGTCCCCGTCCATCGGAAGGGTTCCTCCTGGCAGCAGGTGGAAGGGATGAAACTGGTGGAAGTGGCCACGGTGAAAGAGGCTTTTGGCCGCTATAGGGATTTAGAATTTCAAAGCCGACGGCAGGAGACGGTCACGATGACCGGAATGACCAGGAAAGCCAAAGGGCCAGAAGGGCGGCGAAGACCTAACGAGTTGTTGCCGTTGGCCCCCTGCCGTTTCCATTAGCCTCGTTGTTACCATTGTTACTGTTACCATTGTTGCCGCTGTTGCCACCTTGGGAACCGTTATCTCCCTTGTTCCCGGTCGAATCCCGGATTTATCGGACGAATCCTTGGCCGAAGGGGCTGGGGGCCGGAGGCTGGGTGACGATGAAGGGACGGTCGGCGACCTCAGGGCAGGTCGTCCTTGATGTAGGTATAAGCGGTGTAATTGCCCGGCTGCGCCGTTTTTCAGATCGTGGTCGGCCTTTTGCAGCCATCCGCGGAGGCTTTGGTGTTCCAGGCGATTTGTTGACTGTCTTGGTCATATCGGTCATCAGGAGCATGCGGGCTGACTGTCGTACATCGGTCCGGTAAACGATGGTGTTCTGAACTGATGACCAGGATGCGCGAGCCGTCGCTGGCGTCGATCAGGCAGTCCTTGGACCCTTTATGTGTCGGGGTTCGCCCCTGAAAACAAGGGTCTTGCCCGCCTCCACCGTGGTCGGGTCCGCGGTCAGGCCCAGGTCAAGGTTCTCATGGTGCAGTCGAGGGGATGCCGGAAAAGCTTGCTTTTCTCCGACCGGGGAGCTGGATTCAGCTTGTTGCCCTTCCCCGCTTGTCCCCGGGCTTGATTGCCCTGTTGGGAGGCTTTCCCTCGATGGAGAGCCGAAGCGGACGTCGTGGAGCCGGCCCTGGCCCCCGGACGGGCCTTCCCTTGGGAGCGGCGGGCCAGGCCGATAGCCAGGCCGACGATGAGGGCGACGGCCAGCAGGAGGATCAGGAGGGCGATCAAAGCGGCGACGCAGATAGACCTGCGCATGGTCGCCTTACCGCTCTTTTCCCTCGAGACACCCCGAGCGGACCGGGGGCTTGCCTTCCCGCGCCGGTCAGCCGAATCGGAGTCGAACGAAGAGGGTCTGTCTTTCCACTGAGCCATGGGACCAGTCTAACCTTCCGAAAAGAAAAATGACCACGACGGCGCGAACGGCATATAAAGAAACGGACGAAAGAAGCTCAGACAGGGCAGGCTGAGGGACTGATCCTGACCAATGACGATGAGGCCATCCTGGTCAGACCGATGACGCACTCGTCCAACTGCCCTGGTCCTTCCACAAAGACCTGACTTGATCCGCCCCAGCCGGTGATTGGGCGCCCGCCGCAAAGCGTCGATGATGATTCCCTCACTCTGCCGGTTGGTCCCGACGAGACTGCTTCGGCCTGGTCCTTGTGGACCCGAGGCCGGCGGCCGACGGCCAGGAAGGCACTTCTCCTTGAGTGGGCATCGGTCGCAAGCGGGCTGGGAAGCGGTGCAAATCAAGGCCCCAGCTCCATCACGGCCTGATTCCATCTGACCGACTGAGCGCGGTCTGGCAGGCAGGAGGCTTTGGGCCAGGTCCTCTCCCCTTGGTCGTGGACCCGCCCCGGGATTCCTGGCCGGTGAAGGCCCGCACCAGGACGCGGCGAATGTGTGGTATCCAGGACGACTGACCCTTTCCCATAAGCGAAAGAGAGGATGGCGGAGGCGGTGTAATCGCCGATGCCCGGCAAGGCGACCAAAGACTGGTAATCGTCCGGCAAGCGACCACCGAACTCCTGGCTGACCACCTGAGCGCATTCCTTCAGACGCAAAGCCCGCCGGGGGTAGCCCAACCGTCCCCAAGCGGCGATCAGGTCCCCGGTCGAGGCCTGGGCCAGGTCTTTGCAGGGTCGGCCATAGAAGCCCATCCATTGGCGCCAGTAAGGAAGGACCCGGCTCGCATAGGGGTCTGCTGGCCCATCACTTCCGACAGGAGCACCCCCAAGGGCTGGTCCGGCCGAAGCGCCAGGGAAGTCCCGGGCCGCACTCCGCCACCAGGAAGACAGGCGGGAGAAGGCCCAGGCGGTTTCGTCGCCAGCCCCATCCCCTTTCCCGGTAGCCCTGAATCCTTGGTCCATCCGCTTTGGCGCCCTGTCGTTCATGCTCTTTATTGCTTTGCAAATATGAGCGATAATTCCTCCCAGAGCATCCCCACCAAGGCCTCCCGGGAACACCCTGCCGCCCCCTTCCCGCAGGACCCGGCCTCCCAGGTGCAATCAATGTTCGAATACGGCTACCGGAGGTCCTCCTACGGGCCGGACGAGACTGGTCACCGACGCTCACGGCAACCCCATCTCCGTGACCGAAGCCATGCTTCAGCCGCAGGAGGCCCGGCTCCAGCAGACCTCCACCCCTCACCTGTGCTTCTGCTCCCCAGGATCCCGGGCAACACGGGCTCAGCCACGCCACGCCTGCGCCATCACCGGGTCCGTTCTCCATCTGGTGGAACCCTGCTTCAACCTCAAAGACACCAAGCTGCGCCGGGCAAGCTTGGATTACCATGACATGACCACGTGGTCATCCACCCGGATTTCGACAACCTGATCGAATCCATGCCCGACTCTCCATCATCTCCTTCACCGCCCAGGCCACCACCCTTTACACGGAAGTCGAATACAGACCGACGGACATCCTCCTTTTCGGCCCCTGAGCCAGGGGACATCCCCCGACCCCATGGATATCATGGCCGGGCCTCATATCTACCAGCAGGTCCGCTTCCCCATGCGTCCCAGCCTGCCAGCCTGAACCTGGCCATTGCGCCTCCATCGCCCTCTATGAGGCCTGGCGGCAGATGGGCTTCCAAGGCGGAGTCTGACCTTCGAAACGGGCGGCGGAACCCGTAGAAGCGCTTCGGTACAATGGTCCACAAACATCCATGCCCGTATCGGCTTAAGGCTACGAAGGAGTACCATGCGCAAGGCAGTCATCACCGTCGTCGGTAAAGACGCTACCGGCATCATCGCCCGGGTCTGCATGGCTTTGGCAGGCAAAAAGGTGAACATCCTGGAGATTTCCCAGACCATCATCGACGGCTTCTTCAACATGATCATGATCGTGGATTATGCGGCCATGGAGGACGATTTCAGCGACATGGTCAGCCTTCTGGACTCTTTGGGCGAGGAGATCGGCGTTTCCATCCGCTGCCAGCGGGAGGAGATCTTCACCTCATGCACTGGATTTAAGGAAGGCCAGCCATGACCGACAGTTTGGAAATCGACGAGACCATCTCCATGATCACCCAGGAGAAACTGGATATGCGGACCATCACCATGGGCATCAGCCTTTTTGGACTGCGTCAGCGACAACCTGGGGACTTTGAGGGACAAGATCCTCCGGAAGATCACCACCAGGCAAAGACCTGGTGGCGGTGGGCCGCCAGCTGGAAGTGAAATCTCAGCATCCCATCGTCAACAAACGGATCTCGGTCACTCCCATCTCCTTGGTGGCGGCCGGGGCAGGCAAGTCAATCGACGATTACGCGGCCATCTGCCGGACTCATGGACCAGGCCGCCGAGGAAACGGGGGTCAACTGCTTAGGCGGCTACTCGGCCCTCGGTCTCCAAGTCCATGACTCCTGCCGACGAACTGCTCATCGCTCCCTCCCCAAGCCCTCTCCTCCACGGAGAAAGGGTGTGCTTCCAGTCAATGTGGGCTCCACTAAGACCGGATCGACATGGATGCGGTGGAGCTTCTGGGCCATGTGATCAAAAAGGTTTCAGTGGCCACGGCCGATCATGACAGTTTCAGCAACGCTAAGCTGGTCGTCTTCTGCAACGCCCTGGACGACAATCCGCCTTCATGGCCGGGGCCTTCCACGGGGTGACCGAGGGGACGCGGTCATCAACGTGGGAGTGTCCAGGCCGAGGGTGGTCTCCCATGCTTTGGACCAGGGCCCAGGGCAAGGATTTCGAGTTCTTTGCGGAGAGCATCAAGAGACGGCTTTCAAGGTCACCCGGGTCCGGCCAGCTGGTGGCCCAGGAGGCTTCGGCCCGCTGGGGAGCCCTTCGGAATCATCGACCTGTCCCTGGCCCCACGGCCCCAGGCGATTCCGTGGGCGAGATCCTGGAGAAGATCGGCCTGGCCCAGATGGGCGGGCCTGGTACCACGGCCGCCCTGGCCCTGCTCAACGACCAGGTGAGAAGGGCGGGATCATGGCCTCGTCCTACGTCGGCGGCCTGTCCGGAGCCTTCATCCCCGTCTCGGAGGACAAAAACATGATCGAGGCGGCCGAGAAAGGCAACCTGACCATCGAAAAGCTGGAAGCCATGACCTGCGTCTGTTCCGTCGGTCTTGACATGATCGCCATCCCCGGGGACACGGCCCGATTCCACCATTTCCGGAATCATCGCCGACGAGGCCGCCATCGGCATGGTCAATCAGAAGACCACGGCCGTGCGCATCATCCCCGTCATCGGCAAAGAGGTCGGAGACCAAGCCGAATTCGGCGGCTTATTGGGGCGGGCCCCCATCATGCCGGTCAACCAGACCGATTGCTCTGCTTTCGTCTCCCGCGGCGGACGGATTCCAGCGCCTATACACAGTTTTAAAGAACTGAGATATACATATTTTTAAGAACCTTCGTGAGAATACTTCTTGCCTCGCTCTAAGATGGTCCCCACAGGGTGATTCTGCCTTGACGACGGGTCCCCAAGGGTCAATCTGAAAGGAACATCATGACAGAAGAGAAAACACAAGACCAGCGGACGGAAGGATTCGTCCAGGATGAGATCGACCTCGACCTGGTGGCCCAACAAGGTCCTTTCGCCCTCAACCACGCCTGGATCGTCGCGCTTTCGCCGGAGAGAGGCGGCCTGGGGCAGCAGGAGGGAGCGGTGGACGAGGACCAGACGGTCCTGGTCGACCCTGAAGGAAAAATCGAAGCCGTTTTCCCTCATCCGAACAGGACAGGGTCTCCGCATCCCGGCCGACTACCGCCAGGTGGACGTCCGAGGGCGATGCCCTCATGCCCGGCCTCGATCAACGTCCATGTCCATCTTTTTCAACACGGAGAAAGCCTCCCCTCCAGTTCCATGACCAAAGAGGCCCAGGCCGAGCAGAAGGCCTTCATGGACTCCCCCGAAGGCCATCAGATGCTGCGGTCCATGACCCGCAAGATGGCCCGCGAGCTTCTGCTGTCCGGCGTGACCAGCTTCCGGTCCGTCGGCGACGTGGCCTTCGACACGGTCGACCTGCGCGAAGCGTGGAGGCCGGCAAGGCCCTGGGAGGCCACATCTTGGCTTCCGGCCCATGATCGCTGCCCCCAACGGCCATGGAGCCCCTGCTTCCATGGAATGCTTTGACGCGGACAGCACCGGGCCAACATCACCAGGCTGGTGAACCAGGGGGTGAACGCGGTCAAGATCGCTTCCACCGGCGGCGTGACCGACGCCCAGAAGGTGGGCGACGCCGGCCACCCCCAGATGACCGAAGAGAACATGCGGCTCATCTGCCAGATCGCCCATGAGAACGGGATCATCGTGGCCGCCCACGCCCAAAGCCTGGAAGGGGTCAAACGGGCCTTGCGGGCCGGAGTGGACACGATCGAACACGGCTGCGACTTCGACCAGGAATGCATCGACCTCTTCCACGACAATCCCCACAGCCTACGCGGCTGGTCGGCCGTGGTCCCTACCCTGTCGGCCGTCCTGCCCCTGGTCAAGCTGGACCAGGGAAGTGACCGAGCTGAGCGACGTGGTCCGCGCGAACGCCACGATCATCGGAGACAGTCTGATCGCCGGGGCGAAGAAGGCCGTGGAAGCCAAGCTCCATCTGGGGGTCGGCACCGATACGGCCATGCCATACGTCACCCAATACAACACCTGGCGCGAGCTGGACTGCACCTGGTCCGCTCGCCGGTCTGAGCCCGAGCCCAAAGCCATCTACGCGGCCACCCAGGAGAACGCCTTGATCTTGGGCCTGGACCAGGTGACCGGAGACATCCAGCCCGGCCTGGACGCCGACCTCCTCCTGCTGGATAACAACCCCTTGGATGACCTACGAGCCTTGAGCAAGCCCGTCATGGTGGCCGCCGGCGGGATCGTCATCGACAACCCCCAGCCGCACCGGTTCGAACAGGTCGACAAGGCTTTGGATACCTTCTGAATTTCTCACTAGCGATTCTCGCCGTCTGATCGCGGTCAGACGGCCGCGATCAAAAAGATTCCCAGCCAAACAATTCCGGCCTGAAGGGAAGAGAACAACGACAAACCAAAGGAGCCATATGGAGATCACAACAAGTTGGCGGACCTGTCCGCCCGGATCAAGGTCACCGCACCCGCCAAGCTGAGCACCGAACACGTGCCTTTCGTCATCCACCATGCCAATCTGGTGCGCGCCCCTCAAAGGCATCGACGGCTTAGGGGACCCAAGGAGGATCCATCGCCGAGGACCAGCCTGGCCATTGACGCCCAAGGCCTCATCGAAGACATCTTCCCTTCCAGCGATCAAGCCCGGGCCCAGGCCTGAGCGACGGCCACAAATCGATCGACGCCCAAGGCCGCTACATCCTGCCCGGCCTGATTAACGCCCACGCCCACGTTTTCGGCAGCGGCAAAGGCATCCCCTTGGGCATCAACACCAAGGACTCCCAAGCCATGGCCAAATCCTTCCTGCAGACGGTTCCTGGGCAGGCCTTCCTGAGGAAGATCACGGAAAGCAACATCCGCCAGGCCCTGCTGTCGGGGTCACCACCCTGAGGACCGTGGGCGACATCGCTTACCACGACACCGTGGCCTTGAGGGACCGAATCAACGATGGCGAGACCGTAGGCCCACGGATCCTGGCCTCCGGCCCCCTGCTGGCCATCCACGGCGGACACGGGGCTCCCCTGATCGCCTTGGAAGGAGACAGCGAGGAGGAGATAATATCCAACGTCCATCAGCTCTGGACCACGGGGTGGATGTGATCAAGATCGCGGCGACCGGTGGCGTGACCGATTCCCAAGTCCTGGGAGAGGCGGGGCAACCTCAGATGACCGAGGAGAACATGCGGCTCATCTGCCAGGAAGCCCATAAGGCCGAGGTCATGGTGGCCGCCCACGCCCAGAGCCTGGAAGGGACCAAACGGGCCCCTGAAAGGCCGGAGTGGACACGATCGAACATGGATCCACCCTGGACCAGGAGGTCACCGCCCTCTATCGCAAGAACCCCAACAGTCTGCGCGGCTGGTCGGCCGTGATTCCACCCTGTCGGCCATGCTGCCGACCGTCTCTCTGGACCAGGATGAACTGGGCATGTCCGACGTCGCCCGGTCGAACTCGGCCCAGGTGGGAAAACCTGCTCACCGGCCTGAGGCGTGGCCAAACACCCTCCCATGTGGGTGGGCGCACTGATTCAGCCATGCCACGTCACCCAATACAACACCTCGGCGAGAGCTCGATTACCTGGTCCGCTACGCCGGCATGGCCTGGCCCAGGCCATCTACGCGACCACCGGGGCAAAACGCCGAAAATCCTGGGCCTGGATCAGGTGACCGGGTCGTTGACGATTGGTTTGGCGGCCGACCTGCTGGTGGTGGAAGGCAATCCTGGATGACCTGCGGACCTTGGACAAGCCGGCTCTGGTGGTGGCGGGCGATTCGGTCTGGAGACCGCACGCCAAGCACTTTCCGGCCGTGGACCAGGCTTTGGACACCATCTGAGGAATATGAAGTGCGGCAGCCGTTACTCGTCGTAACGGTTGTCGTTTTTCAGGCCGATCAAGCCACCCGTTCAGCCGGCTTGGCGGCGACAGCAGCCAGCGCGGGCTGGTTGAATCCCTTCCGAGCAAAGCGATCGGCGATTTTCTGAAGCGATTTCCCGGGGACCGGCCGGCATCCACCAAGGCGATGATGGAGCCGCCGAAACCGCCACCGGTCATTCGGCCACTGTAAGCCCCTTCCTCCCGGGCGGTGTCCACGGCCAAGTCGAGCTCAGGGGACGGTCACCTGATAATCGTCCCGCAACGAATCGTGGAGGCGTTGGAAAAAGCCGGGCCTGATTTCGAGCCATGTCTCCGGCGGCGAAGGCTCGGACGAAGTCGGTCCCCGCCAGATCTCGGTGACCACGTGGCGCACGCGCTTCACTTCCACAGGGTCGGGCAGACGGTCCAAGGCCTCCTGCAGTCCCTGCCGCCGGGCGGAGGGATCGTCGCCGGCCGAAGCCGCGATGGTATCCGCCACTTGCCGCAGGTTCTCCACGCCCAACCGCGGCGGCCTGCTCGCAGGTGGCGCGACGGGCAGCGTGTTGGCCGTCGTTCAGCTGGTGGGGGCGCAAGTATCCACCACCAGGAGTTCCAAGCCCCGGGCGGCCAGGTCCGAAGTCCTGCTGGGAAACGTTCTCCAAGGGGTCAGGCCCGGCTTGCAGTCCAGGAGCAGGGCCTGCCCGCCTGGCACCGCATGGAGGCGTTCTGGTCGAGGCCGCCCGTGGAAGCGCCGGCCATGTCGTTCTCGGAGGCGATGGCCATGGAGATGAGGGTGACCCGGCCTTCGTCGCTGGACCCATACCCCAAGGAATAGACGTCATCCAAGGCCAGAGGCGGTGGAGCAGGGTCATGGCGGCCGAAGAGCTCAAGCCCGATCCCAAAGGCACGCAGGAGACGACGGCGGCGTCGAAGCCCTGGACCGGAGCTCAGCCTGACGCATGGCCCAGGCCACTCCCACCGGATAGGCGGCCCATCCTTGACCCTCCGGCTTCCAGCCCTTCCAGTTCGGCCGTGGCTACGGAACCGGGGTTGATGGAGGAGACCACCCGCGCCTGGGCGTCCTGGCGGGGGGCCAGGGCGATGAAAGTGCGATGAGGCAGGGCGATGGGCAGGCAGAGGCCCGCGTTGTAATCGGTGTGTTCACCGATGAGGTTGACCCGAGCGGGGGCGTCCCGAGACGCCAGCGGGCTGGTATCCGTAGGTTTTGGCGAAAAGCTCGGTCGCTCGCCTGGCTCCTTCGCCATCAGGGATGGAATCGATGAATTCCACGGCATTCTCGTCTGCCATTTTCCCACCTTTCTGTTGTATTCTGTTCCTTGTTCGTTTCCGATTGGCTTATTATCCCCGATCGGTTTGTTCGTTTCCGATCGATTCGTTTAGTTCCTGCCGGCTTGTTCGCTTCCGACCGGTTTCGTCGGTTTTTGTCAGTCGTCGATGTCGATCGGACCCAACTCGTGGAAGCGGGCGGCGATCTCTCGGGGTGGTGTCGGAGATCCAAGCGGCCATGCCCGACTCGGACCCGGCCAGGTACTTGACCTTGTTGGCCGCCCGACGGAAGGAGAAGAACTGGAGGTTGAGCCGGTAGTCCTCCCGGCGGGGGTCTTTGACCGGAGCCTGATGCCAGGCGGCAATGTAAGAGCAGATCCACCCCTCGCCATCCCCTTTGTCGAAGAAGGCGTTCCCCCGCTTGAGCAGGGTCGAGTACATCTGGGCCAGGCCCCAACGCTCGTCGTCGGTCAGCTGGTCCAGAGTCAGGACGTCGTCGCGGACCGGTTGCGCATGCACTTCCAAGGCCAGCGGGCGGCGGCGGGCATCAAAGGCCATCCAGGTGGAGTTGCGCATGATCAGACGCCTCGCCGGCCTCCACCTCGCCTTTGAGGATGTCACGCAAGAGATTGCTTCCCGTCCGCTCGTGATAGGCCTCGCTTTGCCTCAGTTCCTGTTCCATGCGGGGGGCGATGAAAGGATAGCAGTAGATCTGCCCATGGGGGTGGGCCAAGGAGACGCCGATCTCCTGCCCATGGTTCTCGAAGGGGAAGACCTGTTCTATGCCGTTGATGGCGGAGAGTTCAGCGGTCCTGAAAGGCCCAGGCCTCCACCACCGTCCGCAGGCGGGATACCGGCAGGTCCGCCGGCAGGGAGGTCTCGCCCGGGTCGAAGCAGACCACTTCGCAGCGACCGACGGCGGGCGCTGCTCACAGGGATTGCCGTCCACATAGGGTCACCTGGTCAGGCACGCCGGGGATGCGGTTCATGGAGGGAAACGGTTTTCGAAGACGACCACGTCGTCATCGCTGTCGGGCACTTCCCCATCCTGATAAGGGTCTCCCGGCTTGCGGGCGGCCAGGGATTACCGGTCGCGGTGGCTCCAGGGCCGCCGTGATCCGGCCCGGTTCATGCAGGCCGTGGCCAGTGGTATCCAGTCCCCGGTCAAAGGTCCCTCCTCATCTGCGGGGCCTGGACCGGCATGAGCTTCCTTCCCGTCAATCCCCAGCTCGAAGCGGTTGGCCAGATGACGGGGTCTTTTCAATTCGCGTCGCTTTTCGCCTGACGCATAGTCAGGTCATCGTCCAGATAGAAGAATTGGCGGCCATCGGACAGCTCCGTTTTCAGTGATCCTGATGTTTTTCCCAGGGCGTATTCGCCGGGGACATAATGGCTGAACTCGGTCATCGCGTTCCTCCTGTCGTTGACTTCTCTTGTTCTTGTCAACTGTCGATTGAATTATGAACCTATGCTGGCCATCCTAGCAGGCATGTTCGATTTTGTTCGTTTGTTCGTTTTTCTAACATTCGATGACAGGTCAGCTGCCAGCAGCGTTCATCACTATGCAATCATCCATCCTTATGCGAGCAAAAGCCTTTTGGCTACCTGTTCCGTTTCCCGACGCAGGTCCATCTCCAGCTCGGAATCGGTGATGATGGTGTCCACCTGGGAGAAATCGGCGAAAAGGGAAAGGGAGGCGCTCTCCCACTTGGTATGGTCAGCTAGGACGATGCAGGTCTCCGTGATGGAGATCAGGGCAGAGTTCGTGGCCGACTCCAGGGAATTCGGGGTCAGGAACCCCCGCGGGACCGAAACCGAATGGGCGCCCAGGAAGAGGGTGTTGACCCGCAGTCCGTCGATCACCTTATTGGCGATGGGGCCGACCAAGGAGTTGGACCGGGTGACCACTCCCCCGGTCATGATCACTTCCACGTCGTTGGCCGTATCCGCCATCTGGATGAGTTGGGCCACGGGGATGGAATTGGTGAGGATGGTGGCCCCTTGGCAGCGCGGGCTCTCCAACAGAAGCTGGGCGAAAGCGTAAGTGGTGCTGCCGCCCCCGATGGCGATCACATCCCCGGGGAAACGAAAATCCAAGGCCTTCTTGGCTATCTTCTCCTTCAAAGAGGTCTCCATGCGGGATTTGACCGAGAAAAAGCGGCTCCACCAGAAGGGTGCTGGAGACGGCACCCCCGATGCACGCGCCTGAGCAAGCCTTTGCCGGCTAAGTCCTCGATGTCCCGCCGGATGGTCATCGCCGACATCCAGCTTCCGCGATAAATCGCTCACCCGGACCGCTCTGTTTCCCTCACCTGCGAGAGAACGTACTGCTGTCTCTGAGTAGAAATCATATGAACATTATCGCACATGAACGTACATTTTTCAGGGACGACTCGCACATTCCCCCTGAATTTTCTAGTCTTTTTCAGCCTCCTGCCCGTCGCGCAGATGGTCGCAGTCGCTTTCTCTTTCCTCCCAGGATCCTTCTGATCCCCAATCGGTGACCCGCCACATGGCTTCCAGGACGATCCCCGTACCCATCTTTGATTCGCCCTGGGTCCGCTCCACGAAAAGGATGGGGACTTCGGTCACTTGTCCGCCGGCGTACTCCACCCTGCGGGTCATATCGACCTGAAAGACGTAACCATTGGCGTGGATGCTGTCACATGCAGGCGGCGCAGGGCCTGACTGCGGTAGGCCCGGAAGCCGGCGGTCACGTCATGCGTGGCAAACCCAAAGCATGCCGGGCGTAGCCGGACCCGCAACGGGAGATCAGGTCCCGGTACCAGGGCCAATTCTCCGTTCCCCGCCGGGGACCCGTCTCGAGCCGATGACCACGTCGCAAGCCGGGTCCGCTTCCAAAAGCGTCCAAGATCCTCTTCAAGTCGGCCGGCCGATGGGGACCCGTCCATATCCATTTCAGCAAAATCACCTGGTAGCCGTGCAGGAGGCCCATTCGAACCCGGCCACGTAAAGCCGGTCCCAGGCCGCGTTTGATGGACCGGTGGATGACGAAAACCGAGGGGTCGGCGGCGGCCATCTCTTCGCCAGGTCCCCGGTCCCGTCCGGGAGGAATCGTCCACCACGAGCACGTTCACCTGAGGGGCAGTGAGGAAGATCCCCGATAAGGTCGTCTCAGATTGTCCTTCTCGTTATAAGTGGGCATGACGATCAGGGTCCCGCCGTCGCCGCCATCCTTCCCTTCGCCACTGTCAGCCATGAAAGCTTCTTCATCCCGAGTGTCAACCATGGGTCATCATTATGAGACATGCTGGCAGAGGAAAGAAGGAGGAAGAGGGAAATCCGCCCTCCCCTGGTCAGGCCTGGGCTTATGATGAAGGATAAGCTGCGCTTTCCGAAGAACGACCTTCGGGGGCCATGTCACGTACACGACCAGATGAGTACCAGATAGGACAGCAAGGATGTCAGCACCGCAAAAGCACAGGGAGATAGACCCTGAGACAATCTTGCTCCACACGGCTCTTTTCCGCCAGGTCAAGCCTTCCGACGCCGACCAGCTCATCCCCCACCTGCACCAGCATTTCGTAGACAAAGGCGAGGTCATCTTCCGCGAAGGGGATGACGACACCCGCATGTTCATCCTGGAGGAAGGCCGGGTCAAACTGACCAGGACGGCCGGGGATGGCCGGGTCCAGCTGCTGAGCATCCACGGCCCCGGGGAAGTGCTGGGGGAGATACCGGTCTTCGACCCGCGGGGAGGACCGCGGACCGCCTCGGCCATAGCCATGCGCAACGGCACCATGGTGGTCTCCCTTTCCCACGAAGCCCTTATGTCCTGGCTGGACGGCCACCCCACCGTGGCCGTCAGCATGCTCCAGGTCCTGGCCAGACGCATGAGGCGGAACAACGAACGGATCAGCGACCTGGTCTTCACTGACGTGCCCGGCCGCCTGGCCAAGACCCTCATCGATCTGGGCCGCCGTTTCGGGGAGCCGACCGAGCGGGGCCTCATGGTCCCCCATGACCTGACCCAGGAGGAACTGGCCCAGCTGGTGGGGACCTCGCGGGAGACGGTCAACAAGGCCCTCATGGATTTCACCAACCGCGGGTGGATAGCCCGCGAAGGCCGTTCCATCCTCATTTATCGGCCCGGCAAGCTGATTTTGCGCTCACAGCATTAAAGGGCCCGCTCCTTCCAGACTCTCCTGGACTCCCTTCCCCTAAGCGCCGATGGCCCGGATGGGCATCGGTAGACGCTTGACTCTAAAATAGGGAACATGTCTGGTGAGAAAGCAAAAAAAAGCGCAGGTAAGGTCTTCACGCTGATTTTTGGCCTACATCGTCTTCTGTCTGGCCGGCGGGATCGTCGTGTCCGGCTTCCTCCTGCCTGGGGCCTGGCGACCTCAAGGCGGCGAGCAAGGCCATCCCTCCTTGTCCACGACGGAGAACATCGATTTTCAACCCTGTCCGACCTGCCGCAACAATCCCGCATGTACGCCTCGGACGGCAAGACCCTCATCGCCACTTCTATGACCAGAACCGGATCAACGTGCCCTGAGCAAGGTGTCGGTATATGCAGCAGGCCGTGGTCGCCAGTGAAGACCGCCGCTTCTTCCAGCACAACGGCGTGGACCCCAGGGGTCCTGCGCGCCTCCTGCGGACTTACGTCTCCCGCGGAGATACCCAGGGCGGATCCACTCCTGACCCAGCAGTACGTGAAGAACATGCTCATCGACCAGGCAGAGGATTCCAACGACCCCATCGAGGCTTACCACGCCAAGGAAGACACCATCGCCCGCAAGTTCCGCGAGATGCTCCTGGCCCTCCAGATCGAGAAGAAATATTCCAAGGCCGACATCCTGCAAGGCTACCTCAACATCGCTCCATTCGGCCCTCAACACCTTTAGGGGTGGAGACGGCAGCCCAGCATTACTTCTCCAAGAGCGCTGCGGACCTGACCCCGGGTGAAGCGGCCACCATCGCGGCGGTCACCAAGAACCCCGCCCGCTTGGACCCCACGGTGAACGTGAAGGACTCCCCAGACCCAGCGCAACGTGGTCCCTAGGCCCTCATGGCCGACGTCAACTTCATCAGCAAGGACCAGGCGGCCAAAGAGAAGGCCATCCCCTGGAGAAGGAGCTCAAGATCAAGGACGTGCAGGGTGGGCTGTCAGGCGGCCGGTTCCGCCGCCTATTTCTGCGACTTCGTCGTCCGAAAGATCCTCAATTCCTCGACTTTCGGCAAGACCAGCGCCGACCGCAAGAAGCTCCTTTACGAAGGCGGCCTCACCATCACCACCACCATGGATGTCAACGCCACCAAGGCCGCATGGGAATCCGTCCGCCGGGTGATTCCTGAGAACGACCGTCCGGCTTCGAGTCCGTCCTGGCGGCCATCCAACCGGGGACCGGCCATGTGCTGGCCCTGGCCCAGAACCGCACTCACGACGCCACCGCTCAGGCAGGGGCTACAGCCACCTCCATCAATTACGCCGTCGACTAAGCCGATGGCGGCGGGTCCGGCGTGCAGCCCGGCTCCACCTTCAAAGCGATCAACATGGTCTCCTGGCTCTCCAACGGCACACCGCCCTGGAACCCCTGCAGACTTCACCGCCTGCCCGGACAGCCTCCTTCGCCTGCAACCTCACCCGGGGCGGTGTCTGGCAGGGTGAAAAACGCCGAAGGGGCACGGTCAATCCGGAAACCTACCACGGCTTGATCATGTCCCACAACACCACCCAGGGGCCATGGCCCAGAAGATCGGCCTGTGCGCCATCGCCAAATCCGCCATCTCCCTCGGGTACCACAACTCGCTGATCTCCCAGAGCAACCTCTACAATCAGCTGGAAGCCCCTATGGTCATCGGCGCTGAACGCCTCCCCCTGACCATGTCCAACGTCTACGCCACCATCGCGGCGAACGGCACCCATTGCGAACCCATCGCCATCACCAAGGTGGTCAAGAACGGCAAAGGATGACCGTCCCTCCGCCAACTGCAAGCAGGTGATTTCAAGGAAGTGGCCCAGACCACGGCTTTCATCCTCAACAAGGACGTGACGGCCGGCATCGCCCGGTCCGCCCAGCTGAACAACAACCGTAAGACCTTCGCCAAGACCGGTACGGCCGAAAGCTACTACATGAACGCCGAGATCTTCACCAACGGGTCTCCAGCCCGCCACCATGGGCAACATGGAAGGCCTGACCACCTTCAACGGCCGCACCATCAACAGCCGCACCAAGGCTACCTGGTATGGCGACGCTGCGTACCATCGTCCGCGACTTCGTCAACGACTCAGTGAGCGCGGCCAAGATCCTGACAATCCCGACTATGGAAAGGCCGATGAGGCCCTGATGGGCGGGACCTTCCTCCACTGATCGGACGAGGGCAGACTGTGGCGCCTATCGGACCTGTAAGGATTAAGCTGGATTGAGCCGATTGCGATGGATTAAGCTGGATTATGGATTAAGCCGGGCTTCGCTGAGCGAGATTCGGCTGGCAACTGGCAAGGATGAACAGACTGAAATAGATTCATGGGGAAAAACGGATTCATTGGAAACGATGGAAGCTGGTTGAAAGACAAATGACGACACTGGGTGTGATCGACGTCGGCGGAGGGTTTCGGGCCATTTTCGCGGCCGGGGTCCTGGACGCCTGCATGAAGGCTGATATCCACTTCGACCGTTGCTACGGCGTCTCCGCCGGTAGCGCCGACAGTGGGCTACATGGCCGGGCAATACCGCAGGACTTTGCGCTTCTACACGGAGTATTCCTTCCGCCCCCGCTACGCCAGCATGCACAACATGATCCATAACCGGGATTACATCAACTTGGACTACATCTACGGCGACCTGTCCAAGCACGACGGCGAGTATCCCTGGATTATCCAGCCTTCCGGGACAACCCCTGCCAGCTCTGACCGTCGTCGCCTGCGACGCCAACACCGGTCAGCAAGTATTTCACCAAAGATGACATCAGCCAGGACCAGTACGACGTCTTCAAGGCTTCCTCCTGCGTCCCCGCCGCCAGCTCCCCTATGTGATCGATGGGTCCCCTATTTCGACGGCGGCATCGCCGATCCCATCCCCGCACAGAAGGCCATCGATGACGGCTGCGACAAGGTGGTGATCATCCTGACCAGGCAGAAGGACATCCCCGCCAGGCCTCCCATGACCGTTTGCCGGGGAAGCTCCTGGAACGCAAATACCCGGCCGCGGCGGAGAGGATCCTCAACCGCTACCAGACCTACAACGAGCAGGATCGGACCTGGCCAAGGAGTACGAAGCCCAGGGGAAGGCGGTCATCATCGCCCCCGAGGACCTCCACGGCTTTAGACACCCTGAAAAGACCAGGCAAGGTCTCTTGGGACATGTATCAGGAAGGCTTCGATCAAGTCAGGAAGATCAAGGAGTTCTTAGGCCTTGCGGCCTCCGGGACCGAACCCGAGGGGCGGGACCAAGATCGATGAGCGGGAAAGCAGGCGATTCCGGTATGGAACAAGAGCAAGGGAAGGGCCCATCCGCAGCGTCATCGACCCCGATCGGCGTCTTCGACTCGGGCATGAGGGCATCTCTGTGGTCCGGCAGCTACGGCGAGACATGCCCGACCAAGACATCATCTTCTTCGGAGACAGCGCTAACGCCCCTACGGGACCCGGCCGATCAGCGAAGTGACCGACCTCAGTTTCGCCGTGGCCGACCGCCTGGTAAAGCAAGGGGTCAAGGCCATCGTCATCGCCTGCAACACGGCCACCTCCGCCTGCGCTCCCCTGCTGCGCAGGCATTGCTGACATCCCCATCATCGGCATGGAGCCGGCCCTGAAAGTGGCCATCGACCGCGGGCAAGGCAAGAGCCAGCATGTCCTGGTGACGGCCACCAAACTGACTTTGGAGGGGAGGAAGTTCGCCGCCCTCATGGACCGGGAGCAAGCAACAACATCATCAGACTCAACCCCTGCCCTGACTTGGTGACACTGGTCGAAGCCGACGACTTAGGCGACCGGGAGCTCGTCCTGAGCACCATCGAACGCTATCTGCGGCCTTTCGACTTGGATTCCCTGGACTCCATCGTCCTCGGTTGCACGCATTTCGTCTTCTATCGCCGCTATTTCCGCGAAATCCTGCCTGATCGTGGCCATCATCGACGGCAACCAAGGGACCTCCCGCCATGTCCAGGAGGTCTTGGGCTACCAGGGAAGTCGGCGGGCGGGGCCGCCGGAAAAAGGGACCGTCATCCTGCAGAATTCAAGACGGACCCCTCAAACGGCCGCCCTCATGCGAAGCCCTGTTGACGGAGGACCTGCCCAGCTGACGACCTGCTGGCTTACCGCATACCTTCACTGGTCTCAGCAGCTCGAGCTTACGCCCGCCTTTCAGCTTCTCCGGCTGGCTGCAGCCTCTCCTACCTACTCCAATTTCTCCCGCAGATAGGCCTTCAAGACTTGGGCGTGGTTGATCTGCGGGTCCTTCGCCCCATAAACCAAGGTGACCCGGCCAGCCCCCTCCTGTTCGGCCTCATGAATCCGCGCGCAAAGGTCGTCCACAGCCTGAGGTTCTGGATCCAACTCGGCCCGGTAGGAAGCGGCGAACTGTTCGAAAGTGGCGGGATCGTGATTCCATGCCTTCCGAAGATCAGGGACTGAGGGGGCGGTGCTTTTCGACCATAAATCGATGGCCGCCCGCTCTTTTGGACACCCTCGCGGCCAAAGACGGTCCACAAGGATCCTGTACCCATCCGACCCATCCGCCGGTTCATACACCCGTTTCACTTCGATTTCCATGATGCCGCCCTCCTTGGCCTTAATCAGGAATCATCATCCCTTCCCATTATAATCACTGAATCATATTCACCCTCCTTCCAACGCGGGTAGGCTGACTCAGAATCCTCGTTATCGTTACTAGTAGCGTATTTACCAAACTCAGTAATGAACCGGTCGGGCGAACGCAGGACAGGGGATGGCCGGGAAGCTAACGACACTCGTGTATTCTGGTCTTGTTCATTGTGCCATGGCGTAGCTTCAATGAATCTGAAGGAGTAAAAATGACCCAGAAAATGAAAAAGCTGGCCAGTCCGAAAAATCATCTGGCTTTTTCGCGATCCGGCCAGCTCGTTGAGCAGATTCTATCAGGGCATCGTGTCGAATTGACTCGTCTACTCATTACTAGCCCAGCCCCAAAATGCGCAACAGCGGCATGACCCTTTTCGTCACCCAAGGAGCCCTCTTCGCCGGCATCACCCTGCTGGGACTAATCGCCGCATCCGGCCGCCTGATCGACGCCTTCCTCGACCCCTGAATCGGCTCCAAGTCCGAGCTCCTGCAAACATCCCCTGGGTCGGCGCAGCACTTTCATGCGGTACGCGGCCATCCCTTCGGCATCATCACCACCCTAGTCTTCGTCTCCCCGGTCAACCACGTGTCGACCGTCAACAACGTGATCCTCTTCATCCTGGTCCTGGCCTTCTACTTCTGCATGACCTGCTACTGCACGCCTTTCAACGCCTTGATCCCTGAGCTGGGCCGCACCCAGGAGCTGAGGGTCAACGTGTCCACCACCATCTCCATCACCTTCTTCTTCGGCACCGCCTTCGCCTACCTGGTCCCCAACATCGCCGGACTCTTCGAAAAGGGCCGTGGGCGTGCCCAACAGTTTCCGCATCGCCATCGGCCTCTCTCGGTGATCGCCATCGTCACGCATGCTGATCCCCACCTTCACCATCGAAGGAAGAGGAGTACGCGAAACCACCCCTCCACCTCCAGGATGGGTGAAAGCCTGTCCAAGACCTTCAAAAACAAGAACTTCCAAGTCTTCATCGGCTCCGACATCCTTTATTGGATCGCCTTGACCGTCTTCCAGACCGGCATGCCCTATTATGTGATCCGTCCTCATGGATTCGACATCGGCAAGACTCTCCATCTTCTTCGTCGGCACGACCATCCTCTCTCTCTCTGCTTCCTACGCCCCTGTGAACATCCTCGCCAAGAAGATAGGGAAGAAGAGCTGGTCGCCTTCGCTTTCTTTTTCTTCTGCCTGGCCTTCTTCGCCACCGCCTTCTCCGGGACCCTGGGCATCCCCAGCATGGTTTGGGCCGTGGTTCTGGCGGTCCTGGCCTCCATCCCCATGGCCATCCTGGGCATCCTGCCGCAGGCTGTCCTGGCCGACATCGCCGAGGCCGACTCCATCACCAGCGACGAGAACCGCAGCGGCATGTTTTATGCGGCTCGCACTTTCAGCATGAAGCTGGGCCAATCCCTGGCCATGATCATCTTCACCTCCGTGGCCTTGATCGGGACCAAGGGCTTCGGCTACCGCGCCACCGCCATCGTGGCCACCGTCCTCTGCCTGATCGGCGGCCTGATTTTCCTGGCCTATCGCGAGAACCGGGTGCTGGACATCATCGGCTCGCATGGCGGGGACGGGCAGCTGCAGACGGTCGCTGGGATGGATGCGGTCGAAGTCACCCAGGCGACTGAAATCGCTGAGATGACTGAGGCACAGGCTGGGGCTGGCCATGTGGTTGAGGCTCAGGCTCAGACTCAGGCTGATCATGGGGCTCAGGCCGGCCAAATGGCTGAATAGATGGACATCAGACCCCACAAAGTCTGAAGACCCAATAAGGTGTGGAATAGAAATGGCGCCGATTCCTCGATTCCGGCGCCATTTTTTGATCCTTTGAATGGGTTGGGCGGATGAGGGGTGGGTTTGATGGATGGGAGGGTTGGTTGGGTTTTAATTTGGGCTAACCAGGTTGGGATTAATTGGATTTCAACATGGTTTCGATTGGTTTTTGGTTGTTACTGATTGAAAATTTGGATTTTGAGTGGGATTTTTGATTGGGATTGAGGTTATTTTGACCCCCAGCCCTGAGTCGAGCGTATCGAAACGAGGTTACAAAAATAAGACCCTTGCAAATGGCGGCCTGTTTTTGTAACCTCGTTTCATCTGCCCACATGGATGGGTGATGCCTGGCACAAATGGTGTCTGGTATGGGTGAAGCCTGGCATAGGTGAAGCCTGGCACAAATGGTGTCTGGCATGAGGGGAAGAATATGGCATGCCCGGCCATTGCCGGGCATTGTCAGATAGTGGATGGAGGCCATGGCGATGTCGCCATGGCCTCCGTTCCTTCTCAAATTGCAGGTTTCAAGACCTGTAAGACCTTTAGACCTGTAAGCCTTTAAAACCTGCAACCTTTTGGTCTTTCCAACCATAAGGACTCATAAGGACTCAAGGCTTCAATACCCTCAGGCTTCAAGCGCTTTTTCAGATCTTGGCCTCTTTCCTTTTTCAGACCTTCAGGCCACCAGACCCTTTAGGCCATCAAGCATTACCCCATCAGACTTTTATGCCTTCAGGTTTCAGCTTTCAGGCCTTGGCAACCTGGGCAGCTCACACTGGCACCAGCTGCCGCAGGCTGGACCTCCAAACTGATAGCCAAAGTCTCGAGCAAATCAAATCCTTGAACTGGTCCACCTGACGCCTGATGCTCCTGAGGAACCAGCAAGGTCAGGGAAATACGGTCGGAGATGTTGAGACAGCGCTTCCTTACGGGCGTCCTGAACCACGCGGATGGTATCGCGAGCATAGCCTTCGGCGACCAGCTCGTCGATCAGGGCCGTATCCAGGAGGACGAAACCGCCGGTTGGCAAAGCCGAGGAAACATAGGAATCGGAAGTGCGACCGACACCCGCCTCGGCGCCGGCAGATATCTGTGGCGTTGGCGGCGCTGTATTACCGGCCTTTACCGCAGCCCTAGCAGCGGCTTCTTCCACCCGGCTGTTGAGCTCATACTCCCCCTCTTGCAGGACCAGGTCGCCGGTCGGGGTCTCCACCACGAACACGGTCCCTTCCGCGCGTCCTGATGCCAGGACCCGGTCTTGGAAGCGCTTGATGGCGAGCTGCACCTGTTTGCCCAGACGGGTCCGGCGGCGCGGGCGTTCACCTTCAGCTCATTGACCAGGCGCAGGCCGTGCTTGCCGGCGTCATCCACGGTGGTGAACTCCACAGCCTTCGCATTGAGCTCGGACTCGGCAGACCCTCGCAGGCCGCACGGCGGCGACATCATTCACCACGGTCAGCTGGGACAAGGGCTGACGGACGCGAATCTTCTGAGCTTTGCGCAAAGACAGGGTGGAGGAAACGACTTCGCGGACCTTCTCCATGGCCGCCACCAGCTTGTCATCAGCCAGCAGGACCGTCCCCAGCTCGGTGTCAGCCGTCTGGGCGCAACCGTCCTCAGTCAGGAAGGGCCAATCAGCCAGGTGAACGGACTCGTCGCCGGTCAAGCCGCGCCACATGGTCTCCGTCTCCATGGGAGCCAGAGGAGCCATGACCCGGCTCAGCACTTCCAAAGCCGTGTAAAGGGTGTTGAAGGCGTTTGGGTCCTCATCCCAGAAGCGGTCGCGGGAGTTGCGGACGTACCAGTTGGTCAGCATGTCGATGTAGTCGGACACGGCTTCGCAAGCGTCGGAGATGGCGAAGGCGTCCAAGGAAGTCTCCACATCCTTGACCAGCTTGCGGGTGCGGGCCAGCAGGTAACGGTCCATCTGGGGCAGGCCTTTGACCTCGGCGGGCTTCACTTGCCGGGCCGCATAGCCCTGGCCCTGGTTGGCGGCGTTGGCGTAGAGGGTGAAGAAGTAATGGGTGGACCACAAAGGCGGCATGATCTGACGGACCGTGTCGCGGATCCCGTCGGCGGTCACGACCAGGTTGCCCCCACGCAGAATGGGCGAGCTCATGAGAAACCAGCGCATGGCGTCGGACCCGTACTTGTTGAAGACCCCGTTCACATCCGGATAGTTGCGCAGGTGCTTGCTCATCTTCTGCCCGTCGTTGCCGGGACGATGCCGTGGCAGATGACGTTCTTGAAAGCGGCCGAGTCGAAGAGGGCCGAAAGCCATGACGTGCAGGGTGTAGAACCAGCCGCGGGTCTGGCCAGTGTACTCCACCACATAGTCGCCGGGGAAATGCTGCTCGAAGTATTCCTTGTTCTCGAAAGGATAATGGAACTGGGCGAAAGGCATGGAGCCGGACTCGAACCAGCAGTCCAGCACGTCGGGGATACGGCGCATGGTGGATTTGCCGGTCGGATCGTCAGGGGTTCGGTCGGGTCAGCTCATCGATCCAGGGTCGATGCAGACTGACCTGCTTGTCATCAGTGGGATAACGGCCAAAATCAGCCTTGAGCTCGTCCAAGGACCCATAGACGTCCACCCGAGGATGGGCGGGGTCATCGGAGACCCAGACCGGGATAGGAGAACCCCAGTAACGGTTGCGGAGATGGACCAATCGCGGGCGTTGGACAGCCACTTGCCGAACTGTCCGTCTTTGACGTTCTCCGGAATCCAGTTGATCTCCTGATTATGCTTGAGCAGGCGGTCCTTGATCTTGGTCACGGACACGAACCAGCTGGATACCGGCTTGTAGATAGAGCAGGGTGCCGCAACGCCAGCAATGAGGATAGCTGTGCACATAAGACTTATCCCGGACCAGGAAGCCTCGCTGATCTTCAGGCACGGAAGCCATGACCCCGGTCTGGTTGCGCAGGTCGCGGACGATCCGGCTGTTGGCCTCGAAGACCATAGTCCCCTGATATTCAGGGATCAGGAGGTGAAAGCAGCAGCCTTCATCCAGGTAATCAACGGTACGGATCTGATGCTTGTTGAGGGTGTTGATATCATCCTCGCCGTAAACGGCCTGATGGACCAGACCGGTGCCTTCCGCCATATCCACGTAATCGGCCGTGTAAATGGTGAAGGCGTTGGGGTCCTCACAGGCCTTGCCATCAGGGCTGGTCAGGGAGCCATCCAGGAAATAAGGGAGGACGGGCCAGTAACGGCGGCCTTCCAGCTCGGAGCCATCTGAGGTGCGCAGGACCTGATAGCCCTCCCCTAGCTCATGGCGAAATCGCCCAGCAAGCGGTGGCGAAATACATCTTCTTCCCGGCGAAAGGGCCATTGACGGGCTGGACCAGGGAGTAGTCGATGTCAGGACCGACCACGATGGCCATGTTACCGGGAACAGTCCAGGGGGTGGTGGTCCAGAAGACGGCGTAGGCGTCTTCATCCCTCATCTTCACGGCCACGGCCACGGACGATCCTGCCGATCCTGGTGAGACGTCGGCGTCCATACGGAGCTCATGATTGCTCAGAGGGGTCTCGTCCTAGGGGCAGTAGGCAGGACCGATAGCCCTGATGGCCAGGCCCGCTTCTGGTGAGCTGCGCGAAAGCCCAGATCACCGACTCCATGTAAGTGGTGTTGAGGGTCTTGAGCCGTTCTCGAAGTCGACCCACCGGCCCTGACGGTGAACGTATTCCTTCCACTCATTGGTGTACTTGAGCACGGACGTGCGGCGAGGCGGCGTTGAAGGCGGCCAGACCCGCATCTCGTCGATCTGAGCTCTTTGTTCTCGATGCCCAGCTCTTCTCCGCTTCCAGCTCAGCGGGTGAGCGCTGGGTGTCAACCGAAGACACGGTTGACCCTGACTGACGCCTTCATGGTCTGGTAACGGGGAATCACATCATGGCGCTATCCGGTCAGCGGGTGATACCGTAATGAGGCAGAGCCGTTGGCGAAAGGAGGGCCGTCGAAGACGAATTCGTTGTCGGAATGGTCGCCGGAAGGATTGCGCTCCACCGACTTTTGAAGGTGTCGTCCACATCCCAATAGCTTGAGGACGGCCTCTTCCATGTCTGGGAAGCTGGGATTGGGGTGATGGCCCCTGACCTGGTTCGACTTCGCGGGTGACGACCTTGGGGTATAAACGCGCTTTGCGGCTCATGCACTCCTCGTTCAAACGGCTGCGTACTGCAGGACGATGCATGATCTCAAATGCGGATCATGACCGCGGTACCACCCTCGTTTGGCGGAATCGGCTTTACACGGATCCGTCCACTCGTGGCTGGCGTGTCAGGTGTCCGTCGGTTCTAATAATGAGCAGGCTGAAATCCTGCCTCCGTTCTTCGAAAGCTCCCGCTGATGACGGATCAAGCTTGATGCCCTTACTATAGCACTGACCGAGAGACCTTCGGCGCACCTTGCTATGCAGTGTTCAACGCAGCAAAACAGGCGAAAGGAGAAGCCGCGGCCCGATCACCCAGCCGGATTCCACCCTGTCCATCCCCCAGCGGGCGCGCTAGCTACGCGATTACTGGCCGTCGCCTCCATGCTTTCGCCCTCTTCTGGAGCCCCGCAACTCATCTTCCCCTTCATCTGGGCCAGCTCTCCGGCAGCAACTGGCTCCAGGCCGGCCTGGGCTTCCTCATCACCGCCGTGGTCCTCCCCTCCTGTCGGTCCTGTGCATCGCCATCACCCGGGCCGACAGGGGCCTACTCGGGATCGGCCTGCCTCTGGCCGGCCTACGCCTCGTCTTCATGGTCCTCATCCACGCCACCATCGGGCCTTTCTTCAGGACGCCCCGCACGCCACGGTTTCCTTCACCGTCGGCTTGGCCCCTCTGATCCCGGCCCAGCATCAGAAGACCGGCCTGCTGATCTTCACCACCGTCTTCTTCATAGCCGCCTTCGCCTTGGCTTACGAGGAGAATGACATCCTGTCCAACCTGGGCAAGATCCTCATCTCCTGGTCCTGCTTTTCATCTTCTTCCTAGGTCGCCTTCCTGAGCCCTCTGGGATCAGCCCGCCGCCCGGCCCCACAGAACCGGCTGATCGTGGCCTCCTCGGGGCCTTGGCCGGGGGTTCCTGGAAGGTTACAACACCATGGACGCCCTGGCCGGGCTGGCTTTCGGCGTGACCATCGTCACCACGATCAAACTCATGGGGATGGAGGAAGAGAGGAAGGTGGCCGGGGTGACGGCTCAATCCGGCTTCCTCGCCATGGGCGCCGTGGGGGTCATCTGCATCCTCCTGATCATCATCAGACGCTGTCCCTCAGTCGCTCTATCCGAAAACGGAGGTCGCCTTCTCCAAATCGTCCAAGCCTATGCCGGGGAGCGTCAGGCAAGCCTTCCTGGCGACTCTGATCACCCTGACCGCCTGACCACGGCCGTGGGCCTGGTGGCCGCCGGCCAGGACTTCCACAAACGCTTCCCCAAGGTCAGCTACCACGTCTGGCTGGCTTTGAGTTGCCTTCTGTCTTTTACCGTGGCGAATTTCGGCCTGGATACGATCATCTCCTGGTCCACGCCCGTCCTCATGCTTCTTTACCCCTACTGCATCGCTGCTCATCCTGCTTTCTCGTCTTCTCCCCTTTTCGAGAAAGAACGCTCGGTCTATTTCTGGGTGGTTCTTTTCATCACCCGCCCGGCCCTTTTGGACATGGTGACCACGGCTCCGTGATCATCAGGCCAGTCGGCCTTCAGCCTCTTCGCTCCGACTGCGTTCCCACCTTTCACTGGCTCTGGGACTGACTTGGCTGATCCCCGCCCTGGCCGGCCTGTTCATCGGTCTGATCGCCCACCTGAGGGAGCGGGCGATCAGGCGATAGAAGGATGGATGTTCCAGCGGAAGTTGTCGAGCTTTCACTTTTCAGCGCCTTCGTGCCCTGGCCGACACGAGATGAGGACGGCGCCGGCCAGGTGGAGCCAGACCCGCCAATAGGTCTGGGGAGAACATGATCACATAGCTCAGGTACTGGCCGGCACATGGATGACCAGCCTCTCACCGAGGACCAAAGGCGCTTTCAGGCGCGGCTGACCGCTGAGACGATCAGGACGATGCAGACCGCCATCACGTAAACGTACCGGGCCAGGGGGCCCAGCGTATGGCTGGGAATGAAGGAGGGGACGATCAGGCAGAGGGCGGGCAGCCAGCAGGCGCGCCAGGATGATGCTGCTCTTCTGGGCTTGCATGACCCCATGGCGTTCAGATGAGGATCACCCCCGTCAGGATGGAGGGGAGGTCGAAAGCTGCAATCCCAGCGCGGATGGATGGCGCCGTAAATCAGGATAGAAAGAGCCGTAAAGGCCGCAGCAGAACCATGAGGCGGTCTCTGCCGGGAAGCCATGACTTTTGATCGACCCGCGGTAGGGCGAAGGAGCGAAGCCTTGGCAGACCGGATTGGGGCTCATCGGCTGCTGGAAAAAGCACCGGTCCCCGGCGGTTCCTGCGGATGGTCTGAGCCAGGCGGAGGGCGGCCGCGAGAAGAAAGTCATTTCGCAGGGTCCGGACGAGACGAATGGGGAGGAAAGCTCGTGCTCCCTCCCTGGAAAGCAGGTGGGGGATAAGGGAGGATCGGGACCGCATGAACACGAGGGCGAGGCGTTCGGTCTGGTCGAGGGCTCGTTTTCCAGTCCCTCCTTGCCTTCCGCCTTATCCCTTGCGAGCGCCCACTCTTCAGGAAGGTCGACGCCCCTCAAAGAGCAAGGGCGATCACGACCGGTTCGCGCCATTCTCTGATGGTCACCGTCGGGAAGATGGCCTCAGAAGCAGGGGTCAAGATCGCGGAATCGTCTTGATGGGAAGGGAGCCGAGGAAGGAAGGCTCATGGGGGGCGAGGTTCACAGGCAAGGCTGAAATGGCCAGGCAGATGGCTAGGAGAAGGCAGGCATCGCCAAGGATCCGGAGTCTCGGCTTGAGTTTCAGGACGGGAATGGTCACCAGCCCCAGGAGGAGAACGACCAGGAGAAAGCCAACAAGAAGAGCATGTTGACCAGGAGGGTCGAGCGGACGATCGAAAGGGTGGGCAGCAGAAGAACCAGAACGACCAAGAGGGTCACTGGGTTGCCGTCTGCCTAGGAAAACCCACCCAAGGGCGACCAGGAGGGTGATCACACGGAAGAGCGGGCCGGAGCCGAAGAAGACGCAGGCGTTCAGAAGGATGAGGGTGGCCATGATGCCGAAGATGGGGACGAAGGCCTCATGTACCGGTCTGTCCCCTGGACGGTTCTGCCGCCCTGGCCTCCGTCACCCTCCAGCAGAAGAAGATGGGGTCCGCAGGACATGCAAAACGATCGTGAGGAGGACGGCACTGATGAGGAAGCCACGGTGGCACAGGCGTCCCAGGTCACGGGGAGCCGAAGCCATCTGTCCATAGAGGACCAAGAAGGGGCCGTGATGAAGGCTCCCATCGCTTTTACGCCGTCCGTGGGACGGTACCACTTCCCAGATCTCCCCAAAACGTCTGGGAGCGGTGGAGTCCCTCCTCCGATGGGCAGCGCGGCCATCAGCGCTTCCAGACCACGGCAAGGCGAGGATGGTGCGGGAGATGGAAGACAGGGGACTTCGCATGGGGGAGGACCGGAAGGTGGACCGGACCACCAGGAGGAAGATGACGGCCATGGCAAGGTAGGCCAGTTCCCGGATCAGGAAGGCGACGCTGATCCCCTTGACTGCGATGTCCGCCACAGCGGCAGGATAGCCCCGCTTGATGAAGACTTCCGGCAGGAGGATGAGGGATAGCCCAAGAGGTCACTGCAGGCGGAGGCGGAGAAGCTGAGCAGAGGTGCTCAGGCGGTAGAAAGCCGGAAGCGAAGGCGAGGACGCCGGGCCACGATCAGCAGTAGAACCCCCATATCCATGCCGCCGAAAAGGGAACTTTGAGCGGCGGTCGTCTGGATGAAGACGGCGTCGAAGGAGAGGATGACCGCCGACAGCCAACCGAGGCCTTCCGCCGTGATGGTCAGGCGCGGGGCCGCCGACAGGCCGAGAAGAAGCGACAGGACCTCGAGGAGGCCGGATCAGCAAAGCTCACGGGCCACTTGTCGATTCGAAATGGGCGCAGCGGCGAAGACGATGGTCGACATGGCGATGAGGCCGATGCCTAAGGCCAGGATGAAGATTGGGTCCCGTTCGTCCCCTTGCCGGTCTTCTGGGCGGCCGCGGGGTTCACCGGCATTGCTATGGGCGGCGCCGGCGCTGGGAAGGCGGCCATCGGCCCTTGCCGCCATTGTCGCATTCCGACGGGTGGTTGGATCTGAGCCACCGGCTCGGCATTAGTGGGGCTGGGACGACCGACTGGGCCGGGAGCCAGGGGCTCTCATCGGCTGGACTGGAGCTATCGGTTGGGCTGGGGCGGCTAGCTGGGCGGGAGCGCATGGCGCTGGCACTAGCAGGCGCTACATTCTCATATGGCCCATCAAAGCAGCCCTCCTGGTCGAAGAGGCTCGCCGCCTGACGCGAGAGGTCCATCACCCGCCCCGCTTCCGGCAGGGTCAGATTCAAGCCAGCCGGTCTGGCAAATTGGCGATGGGGTGAAAGTATCCGGGGAGTAGTGCGGTCGCGCAGTTGATCAGCCGATTGACGCCATGAATACTGCACTCGCGATACCCCGTACGGGCCACGGTCCTCCCGGATGGCGTCCATGGCCTTCTCCCGGCATCCATCAGGTCGGCCAGTCTCATGTTCACCGCCCGGAAGCCGCGACATCCCGTCATCGATCCTCAAACCGCTAAAGGGGGTGCTGCCTGCACCGGAAACGATAGGGGAATAGAGTCCGGACAAAGGGGTGGAGTCCCGCAGCCTGACCGAACGCGGCCAGGCTGTCAGCTCCCTGTCGGGAGGACCGGTACGACGCTGAACCTGGTGATGTTTGGCCTGAAACCTGGGTTTGAAGGTTGGTTCATGACGATACCCTTCCGCTTGGGCGGCCTCTCTGCTGGAGCTCAGTCATGCGAGCAGTTGTACAGCAGGCATGTTCTTCCGGGCAAACGACTTCCCTCAGATGGTAGACGCCCCAGCAGGCGCCCCAGGACCCGGTCTTCCCGAGCCAACCCCAGCACCAACGTCCCCAGCGGCGGATGCTCCGGGCGTCTAGTCCTCCCGCCCGGTTCCAACTGTCGCCGGTCATCATCCTCCGCTGGCGGGCCTGCTCGAACTCTGGCCCGCATGGTCGGATTGCGGATCAGCTTCTTCACTTCCACCTTGTCCAGCTTGTTGTTCGCCAGACGGACTGGTTCTCGCTGGTGCTGAGCGCCCCGCTTGACCGCCTCCAGCCGGTTGATGACGTTGTCGATCTGTTTGATGGCCTCGTCGTGGGTTTCGCTTGCTAAGACAGGGTAATTCTTGCCGAAGGCCTCTTTGAAATCGTCCAGCTCCTCTTCGAAGTTGGTGATGCCGATGTTCTGGTTTTGAGGCTTCGCCCAGCTGCCTCTTCAGCTCGATGGACCGGTAGGCCGCCCGCCGCAGGAGGAGATGATGGTGATGAAGGGCTGGGACGGACCGCGTACATCTTCTGGTAGGAAGCGTTCAGATAGCTGACGTCCGCGATGCCGGAATTATAGAATTCGTTATCAGGTTCCAGCATGGAGACCAGCACACGTACTCACTTTCTCGCCGGTCTTTGTCCAGCTCTTTGAGAAATCGGCGTTCGTGTGCTCACTGCGACGGGCGGTCGTTTCCATCTCGTTCTTCATCTCGAGCATGATGGAGAGTCTCCTTTACGCTTCGGAATCCGTCTCCCGGTAGATGAGTATGCCTGGACCCTGGTCTGGGAAATCTGGTTGTCCTGTCGAGTAGACGCCGGGAAGCGGTGGCCCGGATTTTATTGAACTCGTTATAGCAGTATTGCTCCATCACTCGCCTATGACCTTGGTGGATTGGGAGGCCTTGAAATCCTTATAGAATTCCACCTGTTCCTGAGCGGCTTTGAGCCGGGCTTCATAAGAGGACTCCTGTTCGACCAGCTGGCTGTGCTGTTTGGACAGTTCCGCCTCCCGTTTCTGCTTCCATGGCCAGGTCATTGTGGGCTTGGTCCAGCTTCGGATCTGCTCGTTCTCCTTCTCCTGGGCTCCTTTGTCTTCCAGGCCCAGCTTGTCAGTTTGTGGCACGAGATCCCGCTAGTTCCTTGTCCTTGTCGCTGACAGCACCCGACGACGCAATCTTCGCTCATCCGCTTGAGCAAGCTGGTCGTTCAGCTTATCAATCCGCTCCTTCCACTGGACAGTATCCAACTCCTCCTGGTGCTTTCTCTGTTCCAGCTTGCGTTCGGCCTCTTCGAGTCGTTGCCTGATCGCTTCAACCTTTTCCTGGTTTTCCTTGTCCTTTTGGAGATCCATCTTGTCAGCTGGGACTGCAGGGCAGCAGTTCCTTGTCTTTGTCGCAGTGACCTTCCTTAAAGCGATTTTTCTGCTGGTCCTGGGCTGGCTTAATTGAGTCTGAGTCTGAGCCCCTTATCCTTCTGCGCCAGCTTCTCGAATTCGATTGTTCCGAATGCCCAGGCGTTTCCATCTCCAGCTGATGCTGGCTTTCCAGACAGACTACTCCTGCCCAGGCTTTCTGGAGCTCCCGCTCCAAATTCCTTGGACCGGACCTGGGCCAGGAGCTTTTGGTATTCATCCTCGTTGACCGTGAAAACGCGGCCGCAGTGAGGGCACGATCTGATGGCCGGCCGGGTCTTCGGCCTGATCCGCCACCGCCGTCCGGCCTCCAGATCCACTTCGGCCCGCTCATCCTTGCTTATGCTTGATTGCTCATGGTCGTTCCGGCTCCTTATCCTCAGCGTTCCCGCCATCATCGGTTTATGCCGATCCCTTACCTTTTATGCCTTTTCCTCTGTCTATGTAGACAGGGCGAGCGAGACCGAAGAGCGCGGTCATGCAGTTCCCTCCCCAGCCATGACGTATAATCGTCTTATACGACCGCGGGACCCGCCTCGGTCAGACAAACGAAGAAGGCACCGATGCCGGAACAGAAAGAAAATCGACCGCACCCAGAAATCAAAAGCTCCCATCTGAAATGTAGTGATCATCATCCTGCTGATCGCCTCGTCCTCGCGATCATCATCCCTTCCCTCCCGCTCCATAGGGGGCGGGGGAATCGGCGGCGCAGGGAGGAAGCCATGCCTAGATCTTTTCAGCCTTGAACGGTTCGGATTACGATTACGATATGGAAGAGGCCGCTTCCACCTTTGCCACCCTGTCCGTGCTCCCGGAACCGTGCGGCCCAGTCAATCCTCGATCTGCAATCCCGCTATGATCAGGCCCTGTCCGCCTGGTTGGAGACAGCTCGAATCGCCTCCTGGATGCCGCCCTGACAGCAGGAAGTCGCGTGATACGCGCCTTCCTCAGCGGGTGAGCGAGGAACCACCTGAGCCTACTTCCCGCAGTCCATCTTCTCTCCCTTACCTGTATCTGAGAAGCAATATCCGTCTTGAGGCTGCAGCCCGGCCGAGCTGCACGCTGAAAAACAACACCATGGATCGAGGCCGACGTTCGCGGATCCTCATCTCCCTCGCCGGGCACTAACCGGGACACCACCGTCGAGGGCCCGCGTGCTTCATAAATTCATCACCGACCTGGCATAACTGGACTTCGCGTTGCTGCGCCGACCCCAAATCCTATTCCTCCAACTCCCTGACAGATCCCTCGTCTTCTGGCTTAGCTATACCGACTCCGAGAGAACGCTGAAGGCTGGAATGAGTACCAGTGACAGTGAAGCGGCCGCCCGGTCGGAAGGCCTACAGCGCCGTTTCCGGATACCCGTCAGGATCTTCACCGTCCATCCGATGGGGGCGGATGGACGGCACTCCCGCTTTTTAGGCGAAATAGTCTCCTCTGGCTAAAATCAGAGGATAAGCGTCAACCAAAGATTCAGGAGACCATGGCCCATCGTCGTCGCAAGACGCCGCCGCCGCTGCCCTGAGGCGGTATCCGAACAGCCGAGCAGCGGAAAAAACCCTGGCTTCCTCAAATCCGGGGCCATCGTCGTCCCTCCCAGCCGGGGCGAACGACCCGCTCCACAGGGCGCAGATCAGGCCTTCTAAAAGGTTGGCCCAGCGCGAGCGAAGGCCCTCTGTCCAGCCGCGCAGAGCCAGGGCCAAGATGGATCATCGCCCTCCTGGTCATCGCCCAGGTCGTGAGCCTCCAGTCTGTGGACCGACGACATCCACCACGGCCAAGAACTCCCTACGATACGACGACCATCCTCCCGAAGGATCCGGGAAATCTACAGCGATTACCAGGAGACACGTCAGGCCCGTTTGAATACCGGGAGAAGTCCAGGCTGAGCGCATGGCACACGCAACATGCTACATCAGAGCCAGACCCGTTCGGCACCACCACACATCCTCTACTGCGTCTGCTTACCACCTCCTCTCCGGCCTCGAGTCTCCACCACCGTGACCCGCCCTGACGACCCCGCCATCCCTCCTTTCGCCGGGCCTGCCCATCAAGCTGGCTTTACCAGACCAGCCATGAGATTCAGCGTCGTGGGCCTGGTCCCTTCACGAAGAACAAGGTCACTTTCACCGTCGCCTACGGGACGGCTACAAGCAAACCCAGGATTATACCCACGTCATGGGGGACAAATGGGACGGAACCAATCAAGCTCTCCAAAAGACGACGGCCAAAGGCAGGCGGTCACGCCTGGCATCGAAGACAGGCTTGCCCAAAGCTGTGCAGCCGTCCTGGGGAACCAGCAGACAGGACCCGATTACGTCTCCTTCTACGACGACAAAAGGGATCCTGCGAGCGGAGCCGCCCATGTCCCCAACCACGGGCGGAACGCAGATCAGCGGGCGGCCTCTGTAGTCCCCTGTCAGCGATTATCATCAGATCGCTGCGCCATGACGCCTGGGCAGGCCGGTGACCATCGTCAACGTGCCCCGGTCTATCAGGTCAACAACACCTTCACCTTCGACAACCGGGGGCGCCTCCCTGCTCATCGCTTCGGATACACTCCCAGAAGGACTTTCAACAATCATCCTCACCGTGGACCCGGCCACCGGTTCCAGCCGCGAATACCTGAATTTCAGCGAAATCCGGCTGACTACCATGAGCGCACCAGAGCAGACCTCCTCGCCCAGGCCAGCAAACAATGGGGGTGGCTCCAGCTGGACTCCATCCAATACCTGCCCGGGGGCAGTCTCCTGCTCAGTTCCCGGGAGACCTCGACCATCCTGAAAGTGACCGGTTCGACCATCGATTACCTCGCCGGCCCGGCCTCCTTGTGGGAGACCACGGTCTACTCCTCCTCCTCCCTGAACAGGGACGGGGATTTCGCCCCTGGTCGCCCGAGCAGCACAGCGTCGAGCAGATGGACAGCACGCAGCCAACGCGGATAGCCCAGGATTCGGCCCTCCCCAGAAAGAAGGACTCCGCGAACGAGAACGACCGAACCAGCCCTCAAGCCGGAACGGTCCCGGACAAGAACCGCCAGACGACGGCTTTGACCAAAGACCAGCATTACCTGACCATGTTCCACAACAACTACGGCTACAGCCCACCAATCCGGACGTGTCTGGTGCAAGCCATCTGGGGTCAACAAGGCGGCCGGGGATCTGACCGACTACCGGTCCTGTTTTCTGCCGCTCTACCGTGTGGATGAGAAAGCGAAGACCCTTCACCTGGTCTCCTCCTCCCTGCCTTGCCTCCCTCTGTTGTTCCAGCAGCCAGGTCATCCCCCTCTCAGCCGCCGACGAGTCGGTCCGCCCTTGCTGATTCTGGCGACTCGGCTCAGCGAGGACCTGCGGATTTACGATCCTCAGGGCCTCTTAGGTCCTTCAGCATGGGCTCAGGCGTGATCTATACGACGGAACCATCCGGTCATGATTTCAGGGTTCTACTTCCAGTGACGAGAATTCTCACTGCCCGAAATTCTGGGTGACTGGTGTTTCCAGTGACCGAAAATCTGACCAAAGTCTCCAGTGACCGCAGGGCGAAGCGGAAGATCGTCATCAGGTCGAAAGCCCAGACTTCGGCCCGCCTCTTCGGGACAGGGATCATAAGACCAATACCTCACATCCAGGTTGTCGTAAGAGGACAGGCTCTCAGCTCAGCCTTGTCGATGTAGACTTCCCCGGACAGGTGGTCGGTCTCATGCTGCGGAAATGCGGCGGGCCGCCATGCAGCTCGGCCCGCATGTTCACCCCGGCCTCATCGAACCAGTGGGCCCCTGTTCAGCCACCGTTTGCGCACGGCCTGGTAGCCGTCGAAGGAGAGGCAGCCTTCGTAAAAACTGGCGGTTTCGTCATCCAAAGGCTCATAGGACGGGTTGATGATCATGTGGAAAGGGAAGTCGGAGATGCCACGGGGTCGTCGGCGTCGTCGAAGTCGCCCGCCGCCTCATCGGTAGGCGAAGCGGCTTCGGAGGCGACGGTCCTCTACATGGTCTTCGACCACGGCGATGGCCAGGCCCAGACCGATTTGGCGGCCGGCCAGACCCACGCCCGGGGCGGCCAGCATGGTCTTGCGCATCCGCTTTTTGAGCAGGTCCAAGGTGGAGGCGGTCAGCTGACCCTGGTAAGGGACGGTCTTCAGGCGAAGGACGGGCTCCCCATCTGCACGATGGGCAGGGTCCCATCGCCATCCGCCTCGTCAGAAGGTCGCGAACCCTCCTTATCCAGGTCCCATCGATGTTCGCTTTGATTCCAAGCCATGACCGCATCCTTTCCCACGAGGCTGGTCATAACCGGGCCGGTCGAAAATCAAACCGGCTGAAGTGGAGTCTGATTGAGTGGAGTCTGAGGAAACCGGGTCTGGTGAAACCGGACCGGATTTACAAAGCCAGCTCGGAAGCGACCACGTCCGCCAGGCGCTGGCAGACCTGGTCGGCCTGCTCCTGAGTGGCGGCCTCCACCATGACCCGGACCAGGGGTTCGGTTCGAAGCGCGCAGGAGGACCCGGCCGGTATCGCCCAGGACCTCTCTCCCGGGCCACGGCTTTCCTGTACTGTGGCGTTGGTGGAAGCGGCCAGCTTATCCACGTTGCGGACGTTGATCAGCCGCTGAGGCAGCTGAGGGAAGTCGGTGGCCAGCTCCTTCAGGCTCTTGCCGGATTTGACCACTTCCAGACAGAGTCGCAGGCAGGTCAGGGTGCCGTCTCCGGTCGTGGCGAATTCGCGGTTGATCACATGGCCGGACTGTTCGCCGCCCAAAGTGTAATCGCCTTTCAGCATCTCTTCCAGGACGTATCGGTCGCCCACGCTGGTCTGCACGGTCTTGATGCCCATCTCTTTCAGGGCCAGGATCAGGCCCAGGTTGCTCGCGACGGTGATGACCAGGGTGTCGTTTTTCAGCTTGCCTTCGCGCTTGCAGGCCCGGGCCAGGATGCCCATGATCTGGTCTCCGTTCACCATGTGCCCGTCTTCGTCCACGGCCAGGCAGCGGTCGGCGTCGCCGTCGAAGGCCACCCCCATCTGGGCGTCGGAGGCCCTGACCATGGCCTGCAACTGCTCGGGATGGGTGGAACCGGCGTGATCATTGATGTTGTAACCATCGGGGGAAGCGTTGATGACCACCACATCGCCCCGGCCCGGCGCAAGGTCCGGGGCGACCACGAAGTGGCCGTGGCGCAGTCCATGACCAGGCGCAGCCGCAAAGGCTGGGACGGTTGTTGTGCTCATCCACAGGGGCGATGGCGTTGACCAGGTGGTCTATGTACATGTTGGTGGCGGTGGCGGAATCATGGAGATGCGTCGACCTCGCCCCTGGTGGGACGGTCCCAGTCTGCTGCTCATGATGCCTCCTCCGTCTTCCTCGGGAATCGAAGCTCAGCCGCCGGCGAAGAACTTGATGCCATTGTCGGGGCATGGTTGTGGAGGCGGAGATGACCGCCCCCATCTCCACGTTGAGGACGGAGAGTCAGATAGGCCACGCCCGGTGGGATGATCCCACATCCAAGCATCGAAGCCGGGCCGAGCTCATGCCGGCGGACAAGGCGGCGGCCGGGAAGTCGCCGGACACGCGGGTGTCGCGCCCACCAAAGGCCCGGCGGCGGAACTGAGCCCCGCCTCCTCCTCGATCGTCCGGGGTCGAGCCAAGACGCGGGCGGCCGCGTCGCCCATGTCCAAGGCCAGCTTAGGTCAGGAAGTCATTCGCGAGCCCCCGGCGCCGTCAGTATAAACAATCGTGGCATCATCTGCTCGCTGGCTGGGCCCAGTGCCGGCTTATATTGCAATCGGCGCGCCCCCGCAGTCTGTCTGTGAGGGAACCGCCCCCTAATCCTGATTCTCTCGGATCTCCTCATTGTATTTCTGCACGTGTAGGACGCGTTCCGGACCCGTCAGATTCTGCTGACCGCCCCGCAAGGCCTTGGGCGCCTCCGGATGGGACTCCAGCGCAAGCCTGGCCGGTCTGGACCAGATCAGCGGCGTGGAGCGAAGACGGGTAAAGGCTGTAACCATTGAGCGCAGATCAGGCCTTCGCTCGGTCGTGGAAGGTCTGTGGTCCCAAATCCAATCGATGCTGTCGAAGAAGCGACACACAGCTGGCGTAAAGCTCCGGATTGCTGGCGTTGGCCCCGAAACCGTTGGCCACTCGCCCAGCTGGGAGTTGGTCAGTTGAGTCGTTGTGCAAGGCCTGATCGAAGCGCCCAGGCTTCGGCTTGAAGTGGGGACATGGCAGCTTGGCCGAAGTCAGCGTGTCACGGGCTCCGTGTGTGTCCTTCTTGGCCAGCTCGAGCTCGATTCCGCTGTCGATGGCTCCGCCTTGGCTTGGAAGCGAAGATGATGTCTACCGCAGGTCGTTGTCGATCTCCAGGCTAGGCAGCACCAAGCTCCGTCCAGAAGCCAACGCGCGGCGGCGCAATTCAGGCCCGGCTGCCATGTTTCAGGTAAGAGGTCAGAAGCTGGAACTGCTCGTCGGAGCCTGCCGCCTGGAGCCAGGTGCAGACCTCCGGCCACCCGTTCGGGTGACCTGGGAACGCCGGGGCCGGAGCCACGTAGAAAAGACGGGCGGTGGCGATAGTGCCAGGATCTTGGGAAAGTGGTGGATTCATGCTCGTGACCAAGGCCTTGAGCATGGTGGAGATGAAGGATTCGCCAGTAGCTCGGCGTTGCGACCATGTCCCACAGGCTGAGAAAGATGATGGCCCGGGGCAGGGAGTCCACCAGGCGGTCCATATAGCGCAAGGCGAAGGACAAGGACTTGCCGTCCAGGCGGATCTTGGTGTGAGTCAGATCGCCACCGTTGATGAGGATCAGGTCGGGGCGCTTCTCGCCGGCGGCTCGGCCCACGATCGTCCGCTCGCCGTCCACATCCAGCTCGATCCGGTCGGTGCGGACCACTTTGCCGTTTTCGTCCGTGTTATAGAAACCGATGGCCAGACGATGGGGGACGCACGATGGGGTTCTTCTTGCAGGAGCGGTCTGGGTCAGGGCCAGCTCCTTGATGGTCCCGTCCTCGTTCTCTTCGACGCAGGCGGCGATGGTGTATGCCGGATTTCTCCAGCCAGAGGTTGGACCAGGCCTTCATATCGCGGCCGGAGGTGGCCTCCAGCTCGATCAGGAGGTCGTTGAGGGTGGCGTTGGAATACTGGTGCTTCTGCAGGTAATTATGGATGCCCTGGAAGAATTCCTTCCGGCCCGCATATACCGCAGCTGTTTGAGTACGGGCGCCTTTGGCGTGGTGATGCGTCGAAGGCCACCGGTGTCGTGGATGTCGTTGATCTCGCCGGTGATGGGGTGGGTGGTCGGCTTTTCGTCCTCGGCCTGGCCCCAGCTCTTCTCGCCGGAGGTGAAGGTGGCCCAGGCGTCCTTCCATTCGGTGGCCTCGGCCGTGGCCAAGGTGGAGGTGAACTCGGCGAAGGATTCGTTCAGCCACAGGTCGTTCCACCACTTCATGGTGACACGAGTCGCCGAACCATGATGGGGCCAGCTCGTGCAGGACGGTCACCACGCGGCGCTCGCAGCTTTGGCGTCCGTGGTCTGGGACTGGTAGATGCTAGGAATCGCGCAGGGTCACGCAACCGATGTTCTCCTGGCTGGCGTTGTACTCGGGTCACGAAGATCTGATCATGCTTGGCGTAAGGGTTCCAATTCCAGGTCTCGTTGTGGAGTCCATGCCTTTGGCGGTGACATCGAAGAGTGAAATCATGACAGGGGCGGCGGCCTCTTCAGCGCCTGACGGCAGTAAATGCCCATAGACCACCCGACCGGAGGCAGGGTGTGCTCCTGGTCCACTGGGCGATAGCGGCCGGCAGAAGGCGGTCAGGTAGAGAGGACATGACAGTGGACTCAGAAGGTCCAGAAGCGACGGTCCTCGTCGTTGGCCGGGACTCAGGCTCGAAAGTACCGGCTGATTGGAGATGACGGTCCAATCGGCGCGCTACGGTGAAAGTCGAAGACGGCCTCTGATGTCATTCAGGTTTCGAGACGGCGCAGACGCGGCGGCGTCCGGCGGACTCGAACTGGGGAATAAAGACGTTGTTGCGGAAGGGTCCACGCTGCGGTGGAGGCCTCGCCCGTACGGGAATACTGGCACTGGCCACCACGGTCGCAGAGCGTCTTGCAGGTCGGTCAGCAGGGATCCGGGAACTCGGAAGACCCGTGGCAGTCCAGGTTGGGTCCCGTTGAGGGCTGACCACGCGGACTTGGTCGGCGATCAGGTCCAGAAAGATGCGGAATCGGGCTGTCGAAAGTCGATGGTGAGGTGGAGATGAAGTTCCCGCTGTCGCTCCTGTTTCTGTCGGACTCCATGGCGGGGATGTTTCCGGTCAGGTCCAGATGGACCCGGTAGCGGATTTCCCCGGCCACCACCTGACGACTGTTCTTCTGCTTCCTGACGAGTGAGGTCGGCTCTGGCATTGTTCTCCTTTTTATTGAGTTATCGAACGCCCCAATCGCCGGGGCTTTAGTCGTGACAGGCGGATGACCCGGGACGCGGCCAGAGATCCTAGTGGGACGTCCCGCGGGTTTCCGGATCTAACCGGTCTCGGGGGACCAGGTCGCTCAGCCAACTCAGCCACCACGGGCACCACCGCAGGCCGGCGCGGCGGGAAGGTGCTAGCCGATCCATGATCCCAGGGTCTGGCAGCATCTACTGCTACGGCTGGTATTGGGTGTCGTGGTCCCTCAAAGCATGCTGCGTCGTTCAGGCGGTGACGATCTCGGGACTGGACGTCCTGAAATCGCTCGCGTCTTCGGGCCTGGCGGCGTTGATGAGAGATCTTTGGGCGAGACGACTTCCTTCTTGTCCGTATCGGCCACACGAGAGGAGGAGACAGAAGCCTTCTCCTGACAGGATCCGGCGCTGTCCAGCCTGTCTTTCGGTGATCTCGCCCACGGAATCGCCGTCCACATAGACGTAACCGCAGGGGACGGAGGCCGACGATGCTGCCTGACCGTGGTAGAGGTCCACCACGTCCCCGTCTGGCCAGGATCACGTTGTTGGGGTCCACCCCGTCTTGACGAGCGATGAGGCCGTTGGCGATCAGGTGGCGGTTCTCCCCATGGATGGGCATAGCGCACTTGGGCTGGACGATGTTGTAGAAGTACAGGAGCTCGCCTTCGTTGCTGTGGCCGGGAGACGTGGATTATGGCCGCGTTGTCGCGGTTGACCACCCGGGCTGTAGACGGGCCAGCTTGTTGGCGATGACCTTGTAGACCTCATGCTCGTTGCGCGAGAGTGAGGAGGCCAGGATGACGGTATCGAACTCGTTGATGGCGATGTCCGGATGGTTGCCGTCGGCGATCCGGCCCAAAAGCGGCCATAGGTTCGCGCTGCGAGCCGAGTGCACATGTAGCACTCAGCTTATCGTCCTGGATATCGCGATGAGTTCACTTCAAGTCCACCACCGTGTTCTCCGGCAGATCTGCAGATGGCTCCAGGTCGGCCGCGATCCCCATGTTGCCGGACCAGGCGGAACGGCCCACGAAGACCACCTCCAGGCCGTACTTGTGGGCGGTGTCCACGCCTGCTGCACGCGCGCGCGTGGGAGGAGAAGGAGGCGACGATGATCTTGCGTTTACAGCAGCGTCGGAGAGAGGCCTTTGTCCAAGGCCGGCGACGATGGAGGTCTCCGGCTTGACGAAGCCCGGCACCTCGGCGTTAAGGTGATCAATACCGCCCATGAGCAGGTCCACCTTTGTTCGCCCAGGCAGGGCGAATTCACGGCGGTCGAGTGATCTTGCGAAAGGTCCAAAGGCTGGCTGGTCCCAGCTTCGCGCTCGCCGGTGTCGATCAGGTGCCGCAGGCTCGAGTCGACGGATTACCGCCAGGAGCGTCCGGGATGGAATGGGTGACGGTGATGAACTCAGGTTGAAAAAGGACCCACCTTCCTTCTTGTCCGGCCGGAGACGGAGCGCATGATGGGGTCGATGTGATGCCCTGGCATTTGAAGCTGCGACAGTAGCGCGTGGGTCAGCTAGGACCCGAATCAGGGGATGTCAGGGGCGTTCGCGCAGAAAGGTGAGACGCCGCCCGATATGGTCCTCGTGGCCGTGGGTCAGGACCGAGGGCCCACCTTATCCGGGCGGGGACGGACATAAGAGAAATCAGAGGATCAGGGTCCACGCCCGGCCGCGTTTCTTCTTCACGGGAAGAGAGACGCTGCAGTCGATGAGGAGATATGGCCGTTGTATTCGACCACGTTCATGTGCGGCCGGTCTCCCCAGGCCGCCCAAAGGGACGATCTCCGCACGATTACCCTTGCTGGTACTTGCGAGGAGGGACGATCCTCCTTCACAGAATGCCTCCGGAAGCCACCTGGGAGGGGGCTGCGCTTGGCCCTTCCTCGGCGGGCCTGGTTCTTGACGGCCCGCCGGCCGCACCGTTACCGCCTTTGCCCTGCCATCGCTGTCGTCAGTCGAATTATTCGTGTTTCTCACCACGCCTCTAGCTTCATGTAATCGGTTTACCAACGCCCCGCCATCCTCCCTCCAAGAAAGAGGCAGAATCAGGCGTCCGCACGAAAGTGCAGTACCCATTCTATCGTGACCCCTGGCGGTTCGGCCGGCGGCCATGGCGCGCGTACCCGAGTAGGATGATGAGGAGGAAAGCGGCCAGAAGAAGAATCCACAGGCTGGACGGAGCCGAAGACTGGGCCGAAAGAATCCAGAAGACGGCACATGAAGCCCGGATCCGTGGGCGGACCCTGATGGTGTTGGCCGTCGAAAGCCAGGAAGGAGCCTTCGAGCAGGAAGAGTCACTGGCACGATCTCCTCGGATCATGAGGTTTGCCCGGTATGGCGATGTGAGGGCGCGATGGACGGGCCGAAGACCACTTCTTGATCAGGCCGATGACCAGGAAGTCATGGGAGTGAGGCGAAGACGACGATTCCCATGAATCCCGGCCATGAGGAAACCTATAAAGCGGGAGGAGGCGGGTCAGCTGACTGCCTGATGTCGCGCCAGTCCGAAAATCAGCGCCGCGCAGTGTAAACCGACGGCGAACATGGCCAGCTGGACCCCAAGGCAGGGATTGGCCGGACGAACGCGTCAGCAGTCATGGCTTCGTCGAAAGCGGTGCAGTGAGGTTGAAGACCATGAGACGGAAGCAGGCATGAGGTGATGCGGGTAGAGGAAGGCCAGTTTCTTGGGATGAAGCGTCAACTCAGGGGCTCCTTCCGCGGATCCGGCCTCGGGAGGAAGGCGCAGGCCTCATGCCCGGCTCCGCCTGATCCTGGCCCAGCTCGGCTTCACGATCTCCGTCAGCGTGCCGGTGGCTATGATTCGCCGACGGCAGGAGGAAGATGGGGACCGCACGATCCACGTTGGCGGCGGCGCAGACATAGAAGGGCAAGGTGGGAGGCATGCCGTGGCCAAAGGCGGCCACGGATGGGACCGATGATGAAGGCAGTCTCGCCGGTGGCAGATTCAAGGAACCGCGTATCCAGCAGGAGTCGTGCTTTTCCGGCTGTGGCCCAAGTTCTAGTGGGTCCTCAGCCCAATACGTAATA
>BNJU01002023.1_pt1 | contig 206487 bp, 271 predicted proteins | sample 8539281 | NCBI WGS metagenome assembly BNJU01 (sample SAMD00202456, study PRJDB9452) | human saliva metagenome | isolation source: human saliva | place: Japan | reverse complement strand
ATGGAAAATTAACCTGAGTTTGATGTGATAACGATTACATGTTACCCTACGCACTGGTCACATGATTTTTGAAAGTCTAGAAAAGATTTAAACGATACGGCTTTATTGAAAATGACACAATAGCATTAGAGTGATTAAAGCTCAAAGAAAAGAAGTACAAAGCACGGCAAATGTTTGATAATTGGCTTTGATGATATAGCGTATCTGTCTGTTGCTCCCACGCTGCCACTGTGCACGTTCAAAGGAAAGTGACTGCAAGCAGACTGGCCACAACTACTACAATCATAGAAGAAAACAAAGCTTTTTACCAATAAAACAAGAATAACAGGCAGATTGATACAAAGAGATAGTGTAAAAGCACTCTAAAATTAATAGATATAAAAATAAACCGTTGTATGTAATATATAACGGTTTTTAATATATTATCATTCAGAATGTTTAGTTGTAAATAAACAATAGTAATAGAGTGAAATTTAGATTGATAAATTATGACAAAACATATACTAAAACATTGAATAAAAGAAAAGATAATAAAACATGTTATCTGACAAACCCACTTGGGAAAGTTATATTATTCAACTACAGTAAACACAGTGGTAAATGTCACCAAATTTATAAAACAAAGGAGGAGTGTTTATGAAAGCTTCAGAAAATTATCATACTTGCTTGAAGGCAGCAATGGCAGTATCGATGCTGGTCTTGCTTGTGAAAACAGAGAGAATCAGACGTGCGTTCTACTGCTACAGAGAAAAAATATGCGTAAAGCCTACATCATAAAAACAGTGGATGTCAGTACAACTAATGGTGCTAATCCGTGGCGGGAAAAGTCGCATACATTATGATTATGCCATCTGCTACAATTTTCCAGATGTGGAAAGACTTCGTCGAAACCAGACGCATTGGATGTAAGCTTGGACTTTTCTCGCGATGGTGATTTTAATAAGTGGCAGGATACAATTGTACTTGGTGCATCAGCTGGATATGATGGTTTGTTAGCCATGGTAATCAAGACGGTTCCTTATGTGTTTTGAAGGAGACTTGAGCAGTACCCTCAACTTAAAATTGTTACTTTTGATACCCAGCTCTATGCAAGAGAATATAAGAAACTTGAAGGTGTTACACAGATGTTCCAGCATGATAAACTTTGTAACTGTACTTGGACAGAATGGTGGAAAAATATGGAAAAGGCAAGACTCTGTGAAGGTTTTATGGTCCTAACTGAACAGTCCATTTGATAGAAGATGCAGGCTGGCAGGAATATTGAAAAGCAGGAGATTAAGACTGTAGGAGAGGTACAGCTACCAGGATTCAGTGACTTGCTAATACAGTAACAGCAGCTTACTTACAGAGTTTGAAGAGAGAAGATGATGAGTAATTGCTTATTACGACCTTTATGGTCAGGCGTATTTAATGCAATCATGAAAATATAATTTTAATGAAGTAATGGAAAGCCACTTCCACGGCATCAGTAGATATCGATCCAGTAGATGTTACTAACATGCTGACCAAGCTGAAATTTGACAGCTGCTGGTACTATGACTGGACACTAATGGAGAAACAGCTATGCGCCTACTTATGCTTGAAATGGCAGGAGAATATGACAAAATTTATGACCTGCTACACAGAAAAAGGCGGCAGATGCTGTGGAGTTCCAGGGCTGTGATTCCCAGAATCATTAAACTGATTCAACAGTGGAGAACTCGAAATATTACAGAAACCATACAATCTTTTAGTTATGTTTCAGAAAACTTATCGATGCCCAAAGATCTCATTCACAAATAATATTATGATATCTTAGAAGAAAGCATGACATGTGCTTTCTTCATACAATTGCGGGAAAGAGGAGATTCATGGAAAATTAAATTACACATACGTCATAGAATTTCGGTGTTAAAGCTTTAACATATTAACTTGACGTCAACAGGAGAACGAGTGGCTAGGGCAACGGTAGGAACCATCACGAAGTTTTTGGTGGGAGCAAATCCAACTTATACTGGAGAAGTAACGCAGATGGAAGATCTGCTGAGTTAAGAACACCTGTTGACGCAAAAAACTTGGGAATATGATAGTCACAGGAGGTTGATACACTTTGTTCCAACGCTTTCGGTAGCAGAAAACATTATGTTTAGCCGAGATGGTAACACTGGTGGTGGCTATGAACTGAAACATAACAGAGAAGAGAAAAAGCTGGATAGACTACATGTCAAAGGAATTAATACTGTGCGTATTTGGTACAGACTTTTGTCCTTAGCAAAACAGATGGTACTTATTAAATGCAAGACTAAATTGTACTTTTTATTTTGATGAGCCAACTGGGTGCCACATCAGAGACTAAAGAGTTATTTTAAGACAGTAAATAAGTTTAGGAAACGAGAATAAGTTGATTCTTTTATTTCACACAGACTAGATGAAATTGAAATCTGTGAAAGCTATTAGTTATGTACGGAGATAGCTGATAATTTCAATTTATAACAGACCAAATCCAACTAAGGAAATAGTTGAAAAGATGTTTGGTATTCCTTTGAAGAGAAGCTTCTAAAGAAGTTTTGTGATATAGGTGAAGAACTTTTTGAGTATGAGAATTTATCCGGAGCAGATGAAGATAAATGATGTTTCGTTTAGTGTGTAAGGAAGGAAGGAATTGTTGGCATTGCAGGCTTGTGGGTGCTAGTTCGAACTCTGTAAGTTAATATTCGGTGCTTATAAAACTGCAGGCAAAAATACATTTGAAATAAGTAAGGAGCTTAAAATTAAAATCCATCTGATGGCAAAGCGGTATATTTTGTTCCTGAAGAGAGAAGAAAGGAAGGAATTCCAGTGGATGAGAGTAATTTCATTTAATCTTTCCGCTAATTTGGGAGATTTTGTACTTTTCATTTATTGATAGAAGTAAAGTAAAGAAAATGTTAAAAATTTGTTGATAGCTCTTGAATCAAGACAGACAACAATAAAACAACAGGTGTTAGACTATTGTCGGGAGGAAATCAGCAGCAGAAGGCAAATGGCTATGCTGACAGTGTTATCTATATTTTTGACGAACTCATGGTGTAGATAAGGAAGCAGGATATTTTCCAATTTTATAAATGAAATAGCTAAGTGAAAAGGAGTTATTGTTTTGTGAAAATGCAGCTATTGTCTCAATAGACAGTTATAGGTTATGTATAGAATTGTTGCAGAATCCAAAACAAAAGAAGCTAGAGATGAAAGAATAACAATCTTTTCTGTAGGCGGTAATGAATAAGGTTTTCAGGGTAAATTATGAACATACGTACAAAGTCAAACTTTAATTTTGGCAGTTTCAGGGTTAAGTGGCAGTGCTGCCTTAATGATAAGGTACTATTATGTTACTGGCCATAAAGGGTGGTTCATTTATGCAGCACCACAGGCTACGAAGAGCCTTTTGCTATAAATACAGTTTTTTGGCATTAAGGCAACCATTACAATGGCTCCAGATGGTTTCGACATGTCAGCTGCAACACTTGCCAGCTGTCTTGCATGTATTTAGTCTGGCATCTGTGGCTTGGTTGCTCGTTAGGCGTGTCTTATACCAGCGTGTTATTGGTTACTAGTGCTTTATCAGCTTACTATACCCTTATATTAGTTTGCAACGGATATGTTGGTTACGTGCATTGATGTTTGTCCATCATGAATCGGACAAGGTATACTGGTGGTGGTGCGGTTTCCACAGGTATGAGAACTTGGGAGCAGCACTGCAAGAACAGCACTTTCTGGATGCATTTTCACAGGAAGAGCACTTGACACTATTATTATGTTTTTATGTAATAGTTGCCTATTTTTAAATTTATACTGCCATGGCCGTTATCTTATGCTATGTGAGGTAACAAACAGGCTGGTAAGTTTTCGGCATCAATATTAAAAACATAGATACATGGCAGAAATGATTACTGCGGTATTTATTGCAATTGGTGGGCATATTGGTGGCATCCAGAGGAAGCCTGGGCTCAGTTATGTACAGATGATTACCTATGCCTCACTGTTGCCGTATTCGTAGCTGAACAGAGGGTGCTGAAAACCCACCCACTGAACAAGGATAGGTTCTGCACTAGACAACACTGAAAAAAATGGACTCACCATTCAGGTGGCACCATTTATGTATTACCAGGCTGTTAAAGGAGCAGATGACTTGGTAATTATAGCGTACAGAAGAAAGAGAATTAAAGGGGATAAAATGACAGGATTTCTCAAAATATTATTCTCGGACATCCTCGGTCAAACCGCTCTGAAGGTCTCCTTGCTCACACTGGTAATATGACAGTTAGTGTCATAACCTGACAGCTCACTCCCTAGGCAAAGTGAGCTGAGATAAATCTTGTTTTGATACCTCTTTACTGCGCATCTGCTTTGTGCTATAGCCCTTTCCCATAGCGGCTTTTCTTAGCCAGCTCATTAAGGCCTATAGCTTCTTTCATCAAAGGCAACAATTAAAGAGGTCTATCTATACACGAGATATAGGCTTTCAAAGCATCAAACAGGATATCCGAGTACATCAGAGCATCTGAGAAAGGCATTTTGATATCATCACACCTCTTTCACAAGCGTGCCTCTTCTCTCTCGACTGTGACAAAGCACACTGTGTCCCTCTCCCTCACTATGCAAACCTGGCTACCCTGCCTCATTTAGGCGGATTATTTATTGTGATTTCCAGCACTTCTACTACGTATAGGTAGCTTCGAGCTCCCTGTAGCCATGACTCTTTTTAATGTATTCCAGGGATAAAATAGGCGTTGGTGCAATCAGGAAATAGTTTCATGTCAAACCTGCTATATAGCCCAGCGATAGCTCATCCAAAGTACACTAGTAGATAGCGGTCCGACAAGGCAGAATAGCTCCATCTCGCTTAGCCTCATCTTCCATCACTGGATATCATCTTTCCACTCTTGCTGTATCTTCTCCAAGTTCTGCCGAAAGCCAAACATAGCCCCAATAGTCCTTCATTTTCATTTTATCATCAGCGCCAGCAGAGAGGCCTCGCCTCAAATTTTACACTAGTAGTTAGCAAGCTGTAAAATACCTTTTCTGTGTCCATTGTTTTCTCCAATTTGTGCGGTCGAAGTTTCGGTTCCTAATGTGTAGTACTGAAGTAAGGCATACTTAAGGCCTCCTCATATCTTTCCACCAAATGTTTCTTTGCCAGTATATCATCTTTCATGCTTATGTCCAATAAATGAAAATTGAGGCCAGTAATGCGACCACTTCACAATTACAAATAGACTTAGCCTGGATCGCTACGCACACAGTACTCCCTAATAATACATAGAGCAGAATATAACACATTAAAATTGGTAGTACAAGATAATGTCATTCCCAAGTAGATAACTCCATAGTCTGTCTTTATACACTCCCTGCATCTGTTGTACCATAAAACAGGTAAGGTTAATCTTTCTCAGAAAACAACAGAATGGAAGCTGCACGCAGAACCTGTCAGCAGCTCACAAAGGTGAGCAACCACCTCGTGTTGCAACTCCGGAATAATTATGGCTAGGAAAGATAATTCTGTTAAAAATCATCGTTCGCTAGCATCCATCCATACCTTGCACTCTTCACAACAACTCATTTGGGACATAGGCATCCTATACACTCGACCGAATCCAATATACCGTCATGCGAGTAGCAAAGCTTGGCATGGGTTAACGCAAATGTAGTTATCCAGAAAGTTTCAATCTCATCCATTTCCTTGGAAATAACCTATTACTCAAGCTGCAGGCAGCATCGCAGCTAATACAATCCAGTATCTTGTTGCCTCTAAATCTGTGGTTGGCAAAACCATAAGCAGTTAATGCTCCAATAGAGGTTGATATCATGAGTGTACACTATGATAAAAATACACTGTTGCCGAGTCCTCACATATTCGTTATCACTCGTAAACGGCGTACTATCAATCCAAATGCAAGTCCGGTACTACTCACAAATGAAGTTGACAGCCGCATTATCGTGTGAGTGCAACCCATAACTCATCGTTATAAAATGGAACCATACTCCTTTGATAACCGCCATCAAAATAATATAAGTTAATATTCTACATATATCTTTCCTTGTATCTGTCTATTCATCATACCCGCTCCTATTTTGCCTGCAGTGTGTTCATGAAACGGTGATAGTATAATTATAACGAGACAATCCATATGAAATTGCTGCACCATAGCTTCATAATCTAAGTTCGTAAATGCGATATTATACATACGTTACCACTGTGGGCAGAGATGACTTTACTCCACCAGTTGCTGCACCAAAGTATATGGTATATCAAAGATTTGAAGTCCTCTATAATTGATGCTGGCAAATGCAAATGTCATTATAGGTACCAACAAAGAGCACACTGAAGAAAACCTCCAGCCTTGGATGCACCCATCCACTTCTGCTGCTTCAACAGTTCATAAGATATTCCACGAATTCCGCGCAGTAAAAATTATAGTAGCAATAGCCAAAATACTGCCAAAAATAGCACCAGACAACAATCAACTGCGACACAATGGATTTCACTTTTCCAGTTAATAGGCTCTTTAATGAGTTTATCGGCGTAAGAATCTCACTGATACTTCACCTGCTTTCCAGTCAAATAACAAGCTGAACAAAACACCACGAAGACACGGCTGTAAACCAGATTAGGAAAATAAAATACAGTTTTTGAAAAATTACTTCTCTAAGTTTCCTTTTCTGGTTAAAGTAGAAATGCAAGTACAGTCCACCATCTGCAGAGCTGATGGCTAACAATGCCATAAATATTGTATTCTAGCATTGCTTAATAATACATTGCATCCTGAATAAGTCGCTGATAGTTTGCAAGTCCAACAAATCTCAGCGTATTGAATCATCCACGACATAAAACTCAACTTAAATGTATGTAGAATTGGACACAATGTAAATGTCACTTGATGGAAATATGGGTGCAATACATCTCCACATTATTCTTTATTTATTCATGCCTCTGATTTTCTGCTTAGTTCTGACACTACGTCTTCCTCCTTTTAGCAGAGAGCCGCTTGGGAGTTATTCTCCCTGATATACTCCTCAAGCAGCTCCTTTTAATCAAAGTTTAATCGTAGTAATCACTGGCTTATTTCAGTGACAGATATGCATCCTCCTCCCATCCATAACAGCTTCTTCAGGTGTAGCCTGACCTGTTCAATCAAGTCCATCCGAGCACCAGCACTATCCATGCCTGACGGTCATATTTATCATGGCTACGCCTTTAACATTTTTAGCTGTTTTCACAGAAATCAGAGAATACTGCTGGTCACCCAGACTAAACGCCGCATGTCCTTCTTTAATACATCTTTCAATTGCGAGGAATGTGAAACAGGAAATCACGCATGTACCTGCAAGTCCATTTACAAGATAATCTTCATTTTGAGAGTCATAGTTCATAATCCAAGCCCAGCTGCGTCTGTGTTTTAGCACAATACGTCGCATACCAAGTTACCACTCATTCTGATATAGCGTAGGCCTGCACATATCCCCAGGTATTAGCAGCTTTATCCATTTCATCAGCAAGGAATTTCGAGTGATGCAGAAATCTCGCCCCAAGTTAGCAAACAGGTAAGGATAAACATTATCCCTTGTGACATGCATTCCTGATGTCCAGCTCTGATCAGACCACATATCTGCTTCACGCATCAACTTTATTTTAACTACTGTTTGCATCATCTTGAACATTTTCAGCGCCATAATCATCACTGATAATGCTCATCATCAACCCAGGCTGGTACTTTATACGCAAAGCATAGAACTGTAGTATAGATCTACCATCATCTAAAAGTGCAGCCTTTCTCCTGAGTTTCCTCACATCACCTTCTTACCTGCTTCCCGACAATTTTATCCGATCGCACGGACAGCATCTCATATAGCTCCTTTAGGATCGTCTGTCTCCAAAGATATTCTCGCTGCAAGTGCCTTCCTTATGCCAAAAATCCTCGGGCGTTGTGACTGCCATGAAAGTCCTTTGATATTACCATTTTATCCCTGAGAGGCTCACTCAACACGGAATCATCTTTTGGACTTTCACCTGCCCCATATTGTTCTTGGCTCAAATTCTCAAGAATATCTGTAGTCTTTATAAAACACCAGGTCACAGAATTTCCAAAGGAATAGCCACATCCGTGCATTGGTGCCTGCTCTAAATGCATTCTGTAACTAGTCCTATACTCCTTAGAAGGCCATTACGGATTACATTTACCTTAACTCAGGAACAATTTTATTGAATTCTCTAACATAAAATTCATCTCGTCCTGACTCAAAGTGAGTCACACATCAATAAGAGCCTTTCGTGAAACGTCCTGCGTAATGCTTTGAGCATCTTTGTACTGGATGTGCCCTCCACTTCCTCCACATCCTGTAAAGTACAGTTGTTGCCGCCAATACCATTGCTATGCCTGTAACTCTTCTTCATCATACACTCCTCCTGTGTAAAAAGTAATTGTCATTATAATCTAAGTTACAAGCACCGCACTGCACAGATAAATCTACTTTTTCTAGTTAAACTGTAATTTTTACGCTCTTTAACTGAAATTCCATGATAGAATTATCTGTATTGTTAGTTTAGCAATATATACTAACTAACTATATTTGTCAATTTTAACTTTAAATCTTGAATTATAACCGTCTATAGATATATTTTGTTAACAACATTAGACGGGCAAGGTTTTTATATAGTATAATTGTTATATATATGCAGTCAGGAGGTTCATAGAGACCAACAAAAAGCACGCCTACAACAATGATGCCAGGGCTGAGAATATCAAAGTGAGATCTACGCTAATTGTACGGGAAACTGTCGAGAGCTGATATAGCCGAGATTTAGCACAAATGAAGCAACCATTTCCGACATTATAGAAAGACTAATAAACGACAATATTATTAGAAGAGCTTTGCTAATATAGCAAGCCAAACGGCGGCAGCAAAGTTTATTTTATTGCAAATAAACAAAAGATGCAGGCCTTCTATTTAGTTTTGAGTTCCAATACAATAAATATAGATTTATGGCGACTTATCTGACGCAGTGAGTTAATTACGAAGACCGAAACAGATACTCTGTAAATAAAAGACAACACAGAGCTTAATACAGGATACAATTACCGATTTTCTGCAAACCCACTTTTGAAGATATATGTTTTTGGTAGTTGGGATAGCTAAAGCAGATGGAAATAGTTGAGGGTAATAAGGTTATGCACCATGTACGATATATAGAAATAGACATAGCCGAGAGGGTTGAAAAAGGCACTTGGAATACCGTTATTATCGAAAATAGCAAATCTATGTGCCATTTTTGAATCTACAGCCAATAGTATGTACAAGGATTTAATCGCCATCAATATAAGCAGTGGTATTGGCTCTGGTATCGTCCTTGACTATCATTTGCATAAAAGGAATTCTGGTGATGCTGGAGAAGTAGGGGCATACAACCCATCATCCAACGGTAGAAAATGCTGATGGAAAAGTGGATGTTTTTGAACAATATTGCTCTAAACAGGCTTCTTAAAGGAATACGCCTTATTAAGCGGCAAAAAGAGCCTGCCCTTTCTATGCTTAAACAGGATTATCTAAACAATGACACTAAGGTAAAAGGAACTTGTTGAAAAACTATAAAAATAACCTAATTATTTGGCATGGGGAATGTAGTCACCTTTATTTTCCCTGAGATTCTAATTTTGAAAATCAGATATTTTTATAGAATTTCTGAATATATTTGAAGAGGTTAAATAGCCTAAAACAGTATAATAAAAACGTTCAGGTTTCATTAACGAGGTGAAGGAGTATTCCACCTTGTTTGTGCGATAATTCTGGTATTGTAGAAATTATTTTGATATCTTCCTAACTCATATCTCACCGGCAATTAAACCATGTTTTGAGCACTGTGATGTAGTTAGATTTAACAGCAAAAGTTAACAGCAGCTAAAACCCCATTATTATAAGATTACGCTGCTGTTTCGACCATCAATCAATTCTTCATATAATAATCTTTTATTTGAAGTATCTTCCAAAGCCTTCCAAAAAGATAAGACCTGCATCATTGCTCCTTGGTCAGGAATGCCTTTGCTTTAGCTGCAAATACTACTGGCCTTTTCCCTATATTTTCGGCTGCATTTTTGGTTGCTTCAACTCCCTTTAGCTCCATCTATTGCAGCTCTCCATTATTTCTTTAAGGTTCTTTCAGCAGAAAGAGCCTCTTTATGTGATTCAAAGGCAGGAAATATTGGCCCAGTGATAGTTCACTGTTTCACATTTCCCCCTTTTTAATTCCTTCACATAAACCTTCAAGGAAATCACCAACCTGCTTTTCCCATAGACTTTATCTTTCAGTTTCACCACCTCATGACACCGCTTGACATAAGAGTCTCCACTGTAGAAGGAACTATCTGCCGCCATCTTCATCCCTGCTTTACTAATAGTCATCCCCATATTATTTCTCATCCATATTCTCTGCAATCAAAATCCGGCAAGGCACCCGAATCCCTTTTAGCTCATAGTCAATCCGAGGTCTCCATCGCCCATATTGGCATCCATTTCACAAAGTTCATCTTTCTTTTCAGCAAATATATTGCTGCCCTCAAACCATTCAGGACATCCTTTGCTAATATTTCTTCCATATTATCCTCCTACTCTGAGTATAGAAAGGTGTATCACAGGTCATATCTATTAGCTCTTCATCTCTCATCTACTTTGCAAAGCGATATTGAAGCTCTGCTCATTTCCATACTGGTTGCATACTCTCCAACAAAGGTTCTATATATCTTAACACCCTTTCCTTCACCAGATTAGTTACATCATTTAGACAAATATAAAGTTCCTCCAAAGGTAGTGCTCCCAAAGCCATTTATACAGCAAACAAACTTCATCACCGGATTACCACGATTAAGTCCTTTACTATCTCTTCTGCCGCTTCTTCTGCTAGCTCTTTCGAGGTTTTAACCTCTCCATTCCATACACCCTGGCTCTCCATGATCCCATTCCGAAAAAGCCATTTCATTTCTCCGAGATTAAAAATTACTATGTCCCAAGTTCAGAATAACGCAAGGGTGTAGTGCAAAGCCAACAGTACCTGTATATCTCTTTTGCCTTCTTTGCAGCCTCATACAACTTCATCTAAACTTCCCATCTGACTCTGCTTTTTGCACCAGCGCATTTTATACATAAAGAAAATACCATGCTACCCTCTTCTTGTATCTACATCTCTACTGACAGTAAATCATCGCACCAACTATACTTCTGGTCTTGATATCTTCCATTTCAAGGAATTCTGCCATCAAAATTCATTATATCGCCTGTATAATTTCCATACAAGAAAAAGTGTACCTGCTCCTCATCAACTTCTCTTGTAACATTTGCAATCTGTCTCTGATGATGGTGACTGAAATACTCCTCCAACACCACAGCCATCTAATAATCCTTCACCTACATATAGCTAAGGAAATAGTGGTAAAATGTCCTGTTCCACCACCTGTTACTATTGCGACTTTTCCTTTCTTCTCTTTAACAGCAGCAGTAACATCTCAAATCATCATCTACATACTAACCTTATTAGATGATGAATATAATTCCTTTCAACATATCATCGTATAATTTTCCGTAAATTTAATTATCTTCTTCATATAGCTCCTTTTCTCCATAAACAGCCTGTCAATATGATACAGGGCATAAAATGCTTTTCAGTTGTTGATATGTTGCATATGCTTTCTTTAGCTTCTTCATAAATTTGCAAATCTGTCTATGAAAACCTCACCATGTTTTCACCTCATTATTATGTTTCTTGACTATATCCTTAAACTCATCCCACACAGGCGTTTCTAAGTCCTTATGCTTTTTCAGATTTATCCATAATAAGCACTGGATTTTTCTAGCAAATTCATCTAGAGGCATAAGTTCAAGTATTGCATCTAAGATTTCTGTAGCCCTCTGTCCATCACATCTAATGTTTATATTACCTTTGGACACAGATTTTGCAGGGAAGTTAGCATCACCAATTACTATACGGTCTCCATGACCCATTTCATGCAATACTTTCAATAATTCTGGCGAAATGCAATCAGGTATATGTCTTAACATAGGCTTCCTCCTATTCCAAGTTCCTTGAACGCTTTGTCATAAGGTGCCTTGCATAAACCTTTCTCCGTAATTATTCCCGTAATCAGTTCATGGTCTGTGACATCAAAAGCAGGATTATATACATCACTCCGACAGGTGCCATCCTTGCTCTATACCACATTTCTGTAATTTCTTCTCCATCTCTTTGCTCTATTGGTATATCATTTCCAGTCAAGTATTCATATCAATCGTTGAACTTGGCGCACATACATAAAATGGAATTCGTAATATTTAGCTAAAAATCGCCACCCTGAGGTTCCAATTTTATTTGCTGCATCTCCATTAGCCGCAACCCTGTCACAGCCAACAAATATTATATCTATTTTACCAGACTTCATAAGTATAGATGCCATATTATCACACTGCAAAGTAGTCTTTTATCCCTGCATTATGAAGTTCAAATGATGTCAATCGTGCTCCCTGTAAAGAGGTCTGGTTTCATCACAATAAACATGTCATATCATCACCCTGGAAAGCCATGCTCCAGTGCTATATACATTGGAGCTGTTGCTGTACCATGATTTTGGCAGTTGCAAGAGTCCCCGCGATTGCAATGTGTCAGAATTCAACTTCCTGACCTTCTCTCTTAAGCCCTCTAATTAGATCCAAAACCATTTTCACCTATATTACGGCTTATTTCAATATCTTCTGTTCTTATAAAGCTCTGCTTCATCTAATAGTATATTTTTAATTTCTTCGACACTTTTTATCTTTGTTCTTCTTTACGACATCGTCCATTCGATTCAGAGCCCAAAAAGATTTACAGCTGTTGGTCTTGATGAAGCTAAATAATCTTTTACTTTCTTGAATTCTGTAAAATTCATTATAATCAGCAGTTTCAATTCTTCTTGCACAACCGCAAGTCCTGATGCTGCTGATACACTCATATAGCAGGTGCCCTCTTACTCTTAGTTTTTAATTGCCTCCCAAACCTCTTCCTTTGGTATTTAGCACTATTCTTTCATTTCAACAGGGAATCAGAGTCTGGTCAATTATATCAACATCAGTCCTATCCTCGGTAAATCTAACTGTAAGCAGTCTGTCAAAAAACTCATCCATATTCATACTATTAAAGCCTCCAATTCTTAGCAGCTTCCACAGCTTTAACACCGCCTCCATAAAATCTTTACCTTTTCTGAAACTTCTATGATTGATTATATAATCCTTTCCTGTAAGTATATTAATTCTTTCCGCAAGTATCCTCTTCTCGGTATTCTCTATAGTTGTAACATCCACAACATTCGCCATACCCACTGTTCTCCTATGAAGTTCTGTGCCTGCATAACCAGCAGTATCACTAAGTATGCTGTCAAGGGTAGTATTCTTTTCAAAACCCTTTCACTTTTGCCATAGGTTCTGTTACTGTTTCATCATATTTTTGTTAAACTTCTCTACGAAACTATCAACTATATCTCTTATAGTTTCAAGAACCCATTTACAAAAATCCTCTTTTTCCATAAGCAAGTCCATTTACATATGCAAAAATCATATTTGCAATTATATTACCCGACGTCATATCCCATAGGTGCAAATGTGCTAAATTCACAGTCAAATACCTTAATCGCATCCTCTTTAATGAAAGATTGAACCTGTATGCAAATCTCCATGAAGAAGAGCCTGTGCATTTGTCATAAAGTTAAATTTTAGCTTTGAAACTGCAAGATGAAGTACTTCATCAGAATACAGTTCCTTCTCAACAAATTCTTTATTTGGTGCAAAAATATTATTTCTTTGCTAGCTCCCAAGATAAAGGCTCCATCAGTACAAGTTTCTCTGTGATATCATCTAAGTCCGAGTTATAAATCTTCTGGTAAGTTCCTTTTTCTCTGTGATCCATAACAATATCCTTGATAAAAGCAAAGTATTCACCTATAAAAATCAGCAATCTCTCTAGCAAACCCTAGGGTAAATTGTATGTTTTAACATAGCATTCCTCATTACCTCAAAGTCACTGCAATCCTCCATCCCACTTGCGCTCATTACAGTATCAAAAATATATATGTGGAACCAAGCCTGGTGCAAATTTTTCTTCTAATTGCAATATCTCAGATTCTGTCTATTTCTATCTAATAGTTGCAGTCATATCCTCAGATATCCTGAGTGTGTCACCAGCCTGCTTTATATAAAGACTATGTCCTTTATCATCCGTCACCCTACATCACGTGATCTCAAATTACCGTGAGCTGCAGGAATTTTTGGCTTTCATTGATGGCACATCCCAGTCTATCTTTTTCCTTCTCCGTTCCTGCGTTTTAAGAAGAGTATATTCAATAACCAGTCTTTTCAGTTTCTTCCGGTTTATCCTCATTTATCATAAGAAAATATTTTGAGAAAATCTGTCATTTTATCCCCTTTAATCCTCTTTTCTTTGATGCATATGCAGCTATAAGTGCAGAATCCTAATACTGCTCCTTTTAACAGCTGGTAATACATAAAATGGTACCTGCACAGATAGTAAGTCCATTTCTCAAGTGTTGATACAAGTGCAGAACCCAATCATTGTTCCAAGTGCATTTGGTTTCTCAGCACCACCCACTGTTCATACTACGAAAATACTGCCGCAAGTGAAGGCATAAGGTAATCATCACAACACATAACCTGAGCTGGAGCTTCCTGGATGCCACCAATATACCTGCACTGCACAAATACCGCAGTAATCATTCCCTGCCATATATCTATACTTTTTAATATTGATACCTGAAAGCTTGCAGCCTGTTTAGTTACTGCCCATAGCATAGAGATAACGACCATGCTTTTGTATAATTTAAGAAAATATGACAACTATAACACATAAAGAACATAATAATAATTATCCAAGGTGCCTTCCTATAGTGAAAAATGATCTGAAAGTGTTGTTCTTGCAGGTGCTGCTCCCAAGAAGTTCTCATACCTAGAAACTGCACCACCACCTAATGTACCATTGTCCGATTCTCGATGGACAAACACAGTGCACATAGTAGCCAACATATCAGGTATTTTACAAACTAATATAAGGAAACATAGTAAGCTGATAAAGCACTAATGTAACCAATATACATACCAGTATAGACACGCCTAACGAGCAACCAAACCACAGATACGCAGATACAAATACATATGCCGAACAGCTGGCAAGTGTTGCAGCTGACATGTCGAAGCCATCTGTAGCCATTGTAATGGTTGCAGCAATGCCAAAAACTGTATTTATAGCCATGGCTCTTAGAATATTTACCATATTGTTTCCCGACATAAATGAACCACCCTTTATTGCAGTAAACATAATAAAACATAACTGCAGTTAAGGCATGCCCCAACTTACAGAAACTCTACCAAAATTAAAGTTTGACTTTGCTTGTGTATTCACTAATTTTACCCCCTGAAAAACTATTATTCATTACCGCCTACAGAAAGATTCATTATTCTTTCATCTCTAGCTTCTTTTGTTTCAAGTTCTGCAACAATTCTTCCACTATACATAACATACATAACTTATCTGTTAAGGACAATAGCTCTGCATTTTCACAGGAAGCATAAATAACTCCTTTTTCCACTTTTTAGCTATTTCATTTATAAGGTGGAAAAATATCCTGCTTTGCACCCACATCTACACCCTTTGTAGGTTCGTCAAAAATATAGATATCACTGTCGGCACCCAGCCATTTGCCTACAACTCACCTTTTGCTGATTTCCACTCGACAGTAGTCTCAACCTGTTGTTTTTATTGTTGGTGTCTTGATTCCAGGCTATCAACAAATTTTTCAGCATTTTTCTTTACTTTATTCTCTATCAATAAACGAAAAGAGTACAAAATCTCCCAAATTAGCTAGCGGAAAGATTAAATGAAACATCTCATCCACAAGGACTCTTCCTTTCTCTCTCTTCAGGAACAAAGGCTATACCGCTTTTACTGCATCAGATGGATTTTTAATTTTAAGCTCTTTGCCGTTCAAAGATATATTTTTGCCTGCAGTTTTTATAGAGCACCGAAATATTAACTTACAGAGTTCAGACTTTCCCAGCACCCACAAGCCCTGCAATGCCAACAATTTCTGCCTTTTCTTATCACTAAACGAAACATCATTTATCTTACCATCTGCCCGGATAAATTCTCAACCTCAAAAAGTTCTTCACCCATATCACAAACTTCTTTAGGAAAACTCTCTTCAAAAAGACCTGCCAAGCATCTTTTCAACTATTTCCTTAGTTGTGGTTTGGTCTGTTATAGGGCAATTATCAACTATCTTTCCATTACGCATAACTGTGTAGCTTTCACAGATTTCAAGAATTTCATCTAGTCTGTGTGAAATAAAGAGAATCGCTATATTCTCTGTTTCCCTAAGCTTATTTACTGTCTTAAATAACTCTTTAGTCTCTGATGTGCTGAGTGGCGCAGTTGGCTCATCAAGAATAAGAAAATTACACTTTAGTCTTACTGCACGTCAATAAGTACCATCTGTTTTTTGCGCTAAGGACAAGTCCTGTACCAAAGTACGCACATGACTTTCTTTGACATGTAGTCTCATCCAAAGGCTTTTCGCCTCTTCTCTAGTATGTTTCCAGTTCATAGCTACACCACCGGTCATTACCATCCTCATTAAGCATAATGTTTTCTGCTACTGAAAGCGTTGGAACAGAGATGTATCAACCTCCTGGTAAACTATCTGTATTCCAAGTTTTTGCATCAACAGGTGTTCTTAGCTCAACAGATCTTCCATCCAGCATTACTTCTCCAGTATAGGTTGATTTGCTCCGCAAAAACCTTCATTAGAGTGGGATTTCGCACCGTTTGCCCTCTACAACCGCTCTGATTTCTCCGTTGACACGTCAAAAGCTAATATCTTCAAGAGCTTTAACACCGGAAACTCTATTGACACATTATGTGTTAATTTAATTTTTCCATGAGATCTCCTCTTTCCCATATCTGATATGAAGAAAGCATATAAAGTCATGTGCTTTCTTCTAAGATCATAGTATTATTTGTGAATGAGATCTTTAGGCATCCAATCAGTTTCTGAAACATAACTAAGATTGCCATAGGTTTCACCAGCAATATTTCCAAGGTTCTCCACTGTTGAGTCTGGTTTTAATGATTCTGCTGGAATCGCTGTACCTGGAACTTCCACAACATCTACGCCTTTTTCTGTGTAGCAGGGTCATAAATTTTGTCATATTCTCCTGCTATTTCAAGCATAAGTAGATGCGCAGCTATTTCTCCATTCAGTGTCCAGTCTGTAGTACCAGCAGCTGTCCAAATTTCAGGCTTAGTCAGCATGTTAGTAACATCTACTGGATCGATATCTACTGATGCCATTGGAAGTGGCTTTCCATTACTTCCATTAAAATTACTATTTTCCATGATTGCATTAAATACGCCCTGACCATAAAGATCGTAATAAGCAATTACTCCATCCACATCTTCTCTCTTCAAACTCTGTAAGTAAGCTGCTGTTACTGTATTAGCGAATCTACTGAATCCTGAAGTGGCTGTACCTCTCCACAGTCTTAATCTTTCCTGCTTTTTCATATTCCTGCACAGCCTGCTTCTCTTCTATCAAATGGACTGTTGTAGTTAGGACTACGCCAAACCTTCACAAGTCTTACGCCTTTTCCATATTTTTCCACCATTCTGTCAAGAAGTACAGTTACAAGAGATTTATCCTGCTGGAACATCTGTGTAACACCTTCAAGTTTCTTATATTCTCCGTCTGCATAGAACTGGGTATCAAAAGTAACAATTTTTAAGTTAGGGTACTGTTCAAGAATCTCTCTCAAAAACACATAGGAACCGTCTTGATTACCATAGCTAACTAACAAACCATCATATCCAGCTGATGCGCAAGTACGAATTGTATCCTGCCACTTATTAAAATCACCATCGCAGAAGAAAAAGTCAAACTTTACATCCAATGCGTCACATAGTTTCTGACAAGAATCTTTCCACATCTGGAAAATTGTAGCAGATGGCATAATCATAATGTATGCGACTTTCTTCCCAGCCACAGGATTTGGCACCATTTGATGTACTGTTGCTCCACTGTTTTTACTTGATGCAGAGCTTTTTACTGCTTGTAGCACTGCTCTCGTTTTAGTGAGAGAACCACTTTTTGTCTGATTCTCTCCGTTTTTCCACAAGCAGACAGCATCGATACTGCCATTGCTGCAACTAAACAAGTACTGATAATTTTTCTGAAGCTTTTCATAAACACTCCTCCTTTGTTTTGTAAATTTAGTAGTTTTGTTTACCACTATTGTTTACCTGCTTAGTTGAATAATATAACTTTTCTAGTAGGTTTGTCAAGATGTTTTGTAATATTTATTATCTTTTTCTTTATTCAATGTTTTTTATTGTATGTTTTGTCATAATTTTATCAATCTAAATTTCACTCCTATTACTATTCATTTATTTACAAACTCAAAACATTCTGAATGATAATATATTAAAAACCGTTATATATTTACTATACAACGGTTTATTTTATATCTATTTAGTTTTAGAGTACTTTTTTTACACTATCTCTTTGTATCAATCTGCCTGTTATTCTTGTTTTTATTGGTAAAAAGCTTGTTTTCTTCTATCAATTGTAGTAGTTGCAATACAGTCTGTTTCACCAAGTCCTTTTCCTTTGAACGTGCACAGTAGTAAGCGTGGAGAACCTAACAGACGAATACGCTATATCATCAAAAGCCAATTATCGAAACATTTGCAGGTACTTTGTACTTTTTTCTTTAAGAGCTTTAATCACTCCCTAATGACTATTGTGCTCATTTCAGCAAAAATACCGTATTATTTAAATCTTTCTTTCTAAGACTTTCCATCATCATCGTGAGCCAATTAACGTAGAGTAACCTTGTAATCGTTATCCACATCAAACTCCATAGTTTAATTTTTAATAGTTGCTCAAATGCAGCTCCTTTCGTCTCCTAAAGTTTTCAGTCTTTCAGAATTGCTTCCTATGTAGCCAATACAATTATGTCTGCTTCTTTTTAAATAGGATAATGCAATATATACATTCTCATAGTTATTTATGCTTACACTACTGCACAAAACATTCGGCACAACATTGTCTACAATCACATATGGTATAGGTATGTCTTTTCAAACAATTATAATCGTTATCAATCATTTCTGTACAATAAGTATGATACCACTATATTTATCATAATCAATATCGTTCATACTAAGCAACAAAATCACTTTTAATTATCATCATTGTGATACCGCGTTTTTCCTGTTGCGAAGCTCTTCTTCGATTGAGTCAATTATCATTGATATAAAGCCTTGATTTTCCTCTACAAAAAGCCGCTTTTTAGTATATTTTATAAGCAGAACATTTTTATCAGTTATGCTTTTTCATTTCCAGGATTATAATTATTTTTCCTTTAATGCCTTAATACTCGTTCTCTTGTATCTTCTCCAACTCCTTTTTACCATTTAACACTATGGATATCGTTGCAGGATGATACCCCAATTGTATTTTGCAAGTTCTCTAATTGTCATACGTAATCTCCCTATTTTGCAAAAATCAACTAAACAATACATTTATTTTACTAATCACAGTTAAAACCATACCTTCTAAAGCTACTTATGTCAAGATTGTTTATCATAGTACTGTCTTTAGAGAAGATTACTGTAGATAATTTAAGATATTACAGGTTTTTAGCTCTCTTTAACTTCATTCATCGCAGGGAATTGAAGGGCAGCACCAATTCTGACACCTGCAATGGAAGCTGAAACTAGACTCATTAATTAGCTTCTTTCATTTCCTTACTCCCAAAAATTCCACTTTACAAAATAACCTGTGAAAGTATCTCCTGCGCAGTAGTATCAGCCTTCTGTCTTTAACACTCTTTGTTCAACAAAGTATATCTCCATCCTGAATATATGCGCCTTTGTCTCCAAAGTTATTAAAACTCACGCCTGTTATATTTATCAACTAGCTTCATCTCATGCATTTTTACCGTCAAATCTTCAATCAATGTCGAAAGTTTAATGCCTCCAGTTTCATTTAACAGAAAATAGTCTATATAAGTTAAAATTCAATTCTTCTATTTTTCATCCATCGGAGATGGATTTAAAACTATTTTCATTCCAATTTCTATGTGCAGTTTCTACAATGTACGGAAGTTCAGAAATCTCATTTGAAGCACAATGTAGTCGCTCTTTCAAATTTTTCCAAACACCTTTGTCTACATACTCTCTGGTTATGCTATGATTTGCTCCCTGCAAAGAGTATAATACAATTATCTCCTGAAACTATCTCTCTGAATAATAGCATTACCCTGCTCCTTATATCATCCCTAATCAAAAACATTGTCTATATTTACTCCAGAATTCTTCAAGAAATCCAGCAAAAACTGCTCGTCTTCCCTATCATTCCAGATGATAAACCTCTGCACCTGCCCTAGCAAGAGCTACTGACTGATTTAATCCTTTTCCTCCACAAAAACATTTAACCCTTTGAAGAAATAGTCTCACCTTTTTCACAAAAATTATCCACATCATATACATAGTCGATATTTAATGAACCAAAATTCAATACCTTCATAGTAACCCCTTGGAATGATTTTAAAATTAGGAATTATAAAACTATAGTATATTTTCTATTTACTTTTTGTCAATATCACAAATCATTTCAATTTCTTCAACTATGCTCTTAACTCGCATCTCCCAGTTGCTAAGCCCTGAATACCACAGGCAGTCCGGTACACTGCTGTCATTTATCCTAGCTGAGGAGCAGATAACAATTGGGATTTCAGTCTCGCATTCCTTACAAATTCGACGAATTTGTAGCCGAGTATCAGGCTCCTCATAGCCTCCAGGCTCACAGGGTAGTACGATGTTTGGTTGTAGCAAGGTCAAAATGATTAGCCGCTTTTTTCAGCTTCTTTTAGTTCAAATATCCCGTCTGTCAGGTTTTTAACCCAGACTATATCATCAGACTTTACTCCACAGGAGAGTAAAACTGCTCTGATATCTGCATATTTTGCGGGCGAATCTTCTAAATGCAATATTCTCATTTCATTTCCTTTCAAGATAAATCGGTATTTTGTAGCACCATAAGATGCAACACTGTTACAATCTCTACATCATAGATATCTGATACTTTTTCACTCAACATTACTGTATCACAAAAATTCACTAGTATCATTATAATTGCAAGACTAAATATTGTCATCTATTATATAAAAAGATTTGAACCATACCATATATAGGCTACTGGGATTGCAGCTTCAGGCTCACACTAAAAATCTGCTGAAAGCTTGATATAATCCGATTTTTTTGCCTTTATAATAAGTGGGATTACTTAATTTTTAAATTAAGACCGTAAAGAATAGATTGAGAGAGGTACGAGATGAAAAAGAATAAACTCATTCCATTTTTCACTGTTGTTTATTGCCCTTGTGTTTTTAGAGCTATTTTTGCATAGTTAAATACTCCGATGTTTACTATTTTCCCACTATGTGTTGGGCTTACCCTCATTGGCTCAGCTTATCTTCTTTTGACGGAAATAGATAATGTGTTACCACATTTCTCAAAAATAAGGAAAAAGCTTCTATGCTCGATGAGGACACTATCGCACGGAGGGAAGAGGCTTCTAAGATTGCTAAGGCTACGTATGTGTGAAGAGAATCCTCAACTCTTAGATGAGAGAATTCTTTCTCCTGAGGAAAAACTATGAGAATCTTAGTACTCTCGAGGGCTGAAATAGTATGCATATTAAAGGCATCCATCAAATACGGTAGAGATAATACCAATCATTTATCAGAGGTTATTGCTGAAGCTTTCTACAGCTGCTGATTATGAAGATATTCTTGCTAAACTAGACGAGCTCATACTTGTATTAAAAGAATAATCAGATTGTACCAAGTACAGTTCAGGCACCTGTTCAACAGGTTAATTATGAAGAAGTACCTGTAGAGCCTATAATGACAGAGGCAGAAACAGCAGTTGAAGAACCGATTATCGATAGCTGAAAGCCGTAGATATGCCTGAGTTTTGTCGATACTTTAACAACTGAGACAACACCTGAGGAGTCTGTTTGCCTACTGAAATCGAGCCTGAATTTCGCTTCTGAGCTTGAGCCTGAAAACCTGTAGCTGGAGCCAATGCTGTTTCTGAACCTTCTACAGCTCCGGTTGACAGCGACCCTAACAAGCCCTATGAGTCCTGATGAGATTGCTGCTCTTATTGCTGCTGCAGAGGCTGAATCTGCTCCTGAACCTGAGCCTGCTCCTGTCCTGTTGCACAGCTCCTGTTGACAGTGACCCTAACAAACCCTATGAGCCCTGGAGGACATCGCTGCTCTTATCGCTGCTGCATGAGGCTGAGTCTGAACCTGAAATCTGAGCCTGCTCCTGCGCCTACCCGCTACAGCTCCTGTTGACAGCGACCCTAACAGCCTATGAGCCCTGAGGACATCGCTGCTCTTATTGCTGCCACTGGAGGCTGAGTCTGCACCTGAACCTGAGCCTACTCCCACCCTGCACCCTGCTGACAGTCCGGGGACACCTATCGCTGCCATGAGCCTGATGATATCGCTGCTCTTATCGCTGCCAGCTCAGTCGAGAGCTGAATCAGTCGCTGCAATCCTAGAGCCTGACTCCTCTACCTCGCTGTTGACCCTACCGACCCTAACAAGCCTATGAGCCCTGACGAGATTGCTGCTCTTATTGCAGCAACGGTAAGTCGCTCTGCTTCGAGGTGAAAGCCAAGGCAGAACCTGTAGTTGAAGCCAAGGCAGCTCCTGTTCCTGCCGCTCCTGTGGTAGATGATCCTAATAAGCAGATGAGTCCCCTGAAGATATCGCTGCTTATTTGCCTCATCTAACCTTGAACTTGAGCCTGAGCCCTAGTGCCACCAAGCTTTAAGACTGCGATTGAAGCCCTTTTCAAAAGCATAGGCCTTCTCCTGCTTCGGACGATCCCTAATAAGCCAATGAGTCTGATGATATCGCAGCCTTGATTGCATCCCTAGGACAATAAATTTTTTGGAGATAAAATGAGATATATAGTTTTTGACCTTGAATGGAATCAGGGACACCCCTCAAGGGAAGGAGCCAACAGGGCTCTTCCTTTTGAGGTAATTGAGATTGGTGCTGTGAAGCTAGACGAGAATTTTAACATTATCGACTCTTTTCACAGAGTAATAAAACCGGTTGTATATCCTGTTCTGTTTAAGTATACACGTGAGATTATTTCGCTAACTGAGAGAGAGCTCTCAATGGGAACTGATTTTGTAACTGCCTGTAAAGAATTTTTAAGGTGGTGTAGAAAGGGAGACCGAAATTACTTTTTTGCTACCTGGGGAACCCTTGATTTACTTGAGTTCCAGAGAAATATGGCGTATTACAATATACATAACGGGTTCCCAAGACCTTTGTACTATTTTAATGTGCAATACCTGTTTAATATATTTATTGAAAATATGACGAGAGTGCAATTTCACTTGAAAATGCAATCAGGCACCTTAGATTAAGAGAAGATAAGGCTTTCACAGTGCCATTTCCGATGCACAATACACTGCTGAAATCCTTTCAGATTATCAGTGGTATAAATGTGTATATCCGTCAGTTGATACCTATAAGTTCCCTCTTAATAAAAAGCAAGAGGTAGAACATCGTCTATCCTGACCACAGACTGAGTGTAAGCATATCCTATAGGTCTAAGGAGGACTTAAAAAGGGAAGCTGATGAGAGCCATACTGCTGCCATATCTGTGGCAGGCGCCTCCGCCAGCTTGTTCCCTGGTATTCTCCCAATTCAAAGAACTACTATTATGTTGGAGAATGCCAGTATCATAGCTACATGAAAGGTAAAGACTCATTAAAAATCCTGATGACCATCATTATTTCGCAATCTCAACTCTTAGGGTCTCTTTCTAAAGAACAGGCATAACTATGATTAATAACTACAAAGAGTAGAAAGAATAATCCATAAATGCTTGATTAACACAAATCTTGCATTCTATATAGTTCTACAAGCTGATCTTTTCTAATAAAGAAACTCGCCACCACTTAAGCCGGTTTCTTTTTATTATCCTGTTTTATGTTTTCGTATTTTCTCCTTGCTATGCGGGTAGGTCTCCTGTAAATGAACAGATACCACATAAGCACTATAATGATGAGAATAGGCATACTATCATAGCTATTGCCATAACCTTGACTCTTTATTGCCCGTGTCCAGTCTGCACATTGTTATCTCACTATCTCGGCTTATTAAAAGAATAAGCCTTAGCGCTTGTATATAAGCTCTGCATTTCCTATGCACTTGCCGTCATACATATATTCAATGCCACCGATACAGTTAGCACCTACTGAGATACCGCTTATATCATCTTCCTTAACCTGTGTAGTAAACCCCGTTTATATCACATTTCTTTGGCACAGCCAATGTGGCAGCACTCTGACACCGTAAACTGCGCTGTAGGATCATTTTCAAGCACACTCGAGATATACCTGACCACCGCTCTCATTTAACTTAAGAGGTATCTTATCTGCCTGTAACATCCTGAAGCGCTTAAATGTATAGTCTGCAAGCTTCTTGGTATTGGTGTACTCCACCTCTTTGCTCTCAGCATTCATCACCACGCAGACAATGTCCATAGTGCCTGACAAAGAAACCAGATTAAACTTAGCCTACCGGTAGTGTAGCGGTCTTTCCCGTATAGCAGTATTCATAGGCATACTCAGGGTGCTGCATAGGGTTAAAAAGCTGATGAGTGTTAGATAAAGGCCTTTTTCTCCTTCATCAGATTAGTTTTGAGCAATACGTATTTTCTGTGCTTTGCTATTTCCCTAAATGTATCATTTTTAATGGCTGCCCTGGCTATCTTTGCAAGATCAGCAGGGGTCGTGTAGTGCTCCTTCTCATATAGTCCGCTTGGATTGCAAAAATGAGTATGCGTACAGCCAAGCTCCTTTGCCTTTTCGTTCATCATATCTGCAAAGGCATCTATACTGCCTGCAGTGTGGATAGCAAGAGCATTGGCAACCTCGTTAGCTGATGCAAGCATAAGGCCATATAGGCATTCTTTAAGCGTAAGCTTCTCTCCCGGAGTCATACCTATACTTGAGCTTCCCCTATTTGCGCAGCTATTGCTTCTTTGGTAAACTCTACCTTTTTCATCAAGGGACTGGATAGTTCTATTGCCAGCAAGGCTGTCATTATCTTGGTTGTACTTGCAGGATACCACTTCTTGTTCTCGTTCTTACCAAACAGTATAGTTCTGTAGCAAGGTCCATAACAACACCTCTTTTGCCTTTATAGATGGGGCATTTAGGGCCAGGATGAATTGTTCTCTGCAAGCACAGTATTTATATTTAAGCCCGAAAATCAAGCTGATGATTATTAAAATTAGTGCAAAACTTCTTTTATATGTAAATTTTTCATAAATTTCTCCAAACTATTTGTCAAAAATAACTATTACCTTATATTTAACCATAGAAACGGCGCTATTTCAAGGAAATTCTTAATCTCAAAGCGTTAAATTTTATCGCTATATTATCAATGTAAAGCATCAGAGGCACTCTGTCAGCGTTAAGTGCAATATCATCGTTTGCATTTAAGTTGAAAAATTACTGACAACTCTTTTTCTATTGGCCAAAAACGAAAAATATTGATTTTGGCTAATAGAAATAGTATAATAAGTACAATGTTAGTGAAAGGATGATACATATGAGCTGATAGAGCGAGAGCAGTATTTAGATAAGTTAATCAACGTACTTGGGACTCCTGATATCAAGTCACATCGTGTAAAGACGAAGTGGAAAAGTCAAAGCTGTTAGAAGCATTTAGAGCTATATATTGAATCGGAGAACCTGATTGTAAATATCATAAGGATAAATTTTTAATCTGCCTGATTTTGACAATTTACTGACTTATCGCACACTATATGAATATGTAACTGCACATTATGTTGCCGGCAAAGAGAATTTTTGTCTTTATTGACGAAGTGCAAATGTCACAAAAGATTTTGAGAAAGCAGTCCAATGGACTTCATGCTAGTGAGAGGTATGATATTTATATACGCGTTCTAATGCATCACACTAAGTCTGGATTTGGCTACATTATTTACAGGGCGTACTTTTTGAAATCAAAGTATATCCGTTTCCTTTTAGTGAGTATATGGAGTACTTGGCTTGAAAAGACCACTACAAGCTTTTGAATAAGTATGTGCTGGAGGGTGAATGTCTGTTCCTATCTTTATAAAGATCAGGAAGCAAAGTATGATTATATATTGATGTGTTTGATACAGCTTATAGTGCGTGATATACGAAAAATACAAGATAAGAAATACGCAGCTGATGGATAGAATTGTGGATTTTCTTATGGATAATGTCAAATCTTTCGTCCGCACGGAACATTACAAATACTTGGGAAGTATGCAGGAGAAGATACACCATACAAACAGTTGGTAATTATATGCAGTATCTATGCAATGCATTTACGTCTCTACAAGGTCAGGAGATAAGTATTATAGGGGAAGAAGTATTTATCGAGCAACGACAAATACTATTTGAGTGACCACACTTTTCCGTTATGCAAAGCTTGGAACAAAGAATATGGATTATGGACGCATATTAGAGAATATCGTAGAGATCGAGCCCTGCACAGAGGATACGAGGTTTATGCGCATACTATATAGAGGGAAATAGATTTTTGTTGCAGTAAAGCTTGTGAGAAAATATATATTCAGGTTTTCTGATAATATCACTGAAAAAGACCTTGAAAGAGAGGTAGCTACACTTTTTGCAGATTAAGATGCATATCCTAAGGCTGTGATAGCCAGAACCATAGATGAATACCAGTATGAGGAATCAAGGTTATTGATATTGCGGATTGGTTGTTAGATAAATAAACTATTAGCCAAAAATGAAAAAGAATAAAATGGCTAATAGAAAAAGTAACTCAAATAAAGAATAATGTATAAAGGTATTGAGTCATAATCGGCTGATGCCTTTGTTTGTATGTATTGCTTTATTTGACACTTGTATCATAAGATAAATTATTCATCACTTGACAATCCCTTATATTTGCTGTACTCTTTAGCGATAAGAAAATAAGTTAAATATGCGAGGTCATCATGAGGATTAAGAAGTACGCGGGTTCCAGAGAAGACATAGCTATAGCAGGAGTTTCGCGATACAAAATCCTGAAAAGCACAGAGGGAGATTGTATCCTTATTCCCATCAGACAGCCGCTCTTTTATGAAATCGGCATGCAAGGGGCAGTTTATAACTACTTGCTAAGAACAACCCGGATACAACTACATTGGCATTGATATTCCAAGTGTGCTTGGTAAAGAGATCGAAAAAGCAGACAGGCTTGAACTTCCTAATCTCAAGTTTATACTATGGATGCAGAGAATATAATTGATGTTTTTGCTGAAAAATGAAGTGGATGGAATCTATCTTAATTTTCTCTGACCCTTGGTAAAAGGACAGAACATGCAAAGAGGAGGCTAACTTCAAGACAGTTTTTGCAAGATGTGCAGCTCATTAAAGCCTTGAGGGCAAAATCCAGTTTAAGACAGATAACTCTGCCTTTTTGACTTTTCACTGGAAGAAGTTGAAGCTACTAACTTTACAAACGCTGAAAAGGCCTCTATGACCTTCATAGCAGAGAATGGAATGAGGATGCAATGACTGAGCATGGAGAGAGTGTTTTCTTCGCCAGTGACTCCTAACAAGAGGGTGGTGTTTGTGAGATGCTACTCGATATGCCGAGGCGAGTACTATTCTACTACAAAGATACGCCAGTAACAGGAGACTATAAAAGATAATTCAGTAACACAGCCTTGCATTACAATAAAGGGTGTGAAATCTCTCAGATAGGATTTTCATCCTTATTTTATGTGGCGTAACCTATTCCGTCACCGTCGTCCCTCCTACATAATGCTTAACTCGCCGTGGACCTGCTGCCCAGTTTCGTATCGTGGCAACCCATTTTTGTTGCTTTCAATGTGTCCTAAAGACAAGACCTGTAGAGGGATGTATCTCTTGAGAAACACACTTCTCTGAAGGTTAAACTTATAGTATATAAAACTGTAAAGCGACTCTACAGCGTTAAGTGCATTGACAGATGGTTATTTGTTCTGAGCATGCCTCATTTTACTTTATGTTAATAACATCAAAATTTTAAAATATGACTTAAAGGATCAAGAGTGACATGATTAAGGATAACTTATGTATATGCTGCCAAAGATACCAGCAAACTTTGTGAACTATAAAGATAACGGTAAGATCGAGTAGGGAGGCGGTGACTAACCGCTCAGACCTTCACTCACAGCACTGTACGTACGGTTCTGTGTATGCAAGCGCTTTCAATAGTTGACGTGCACAGACTGATGGGCTGTTGGCCACTCATAAAAGCCACTGTTTGGTCAAGTCTTTCTTTGTCGTGCCATATTTGTGGCGGCGCACGTAAGCGAAGCCACCAGCCACGTCTGCTGCTCTGTCAGACTTTCCATGCCGGAGGCCTTTACGAACACCCATTTCCCCAAGATTTCTCTGTCTAGTTCGCACACGTTTCCATTGTTTCCATATGCACACACGTATTCTAGTGATAGAGCCATCCGTTGACATCGCTCAAGTTGCTCTTCATACTTTGCTATTCCATAAGTAGTTAGCTCGCCTCTTTGCATATACCTTGACCCTCTCTAGGCTCGGCAGTGATTTGACTGGCAGCGCGATGGGAAGAAAAGCTTTCTTCAGCCTCGACTTAAACTTCTCCCATGACTTTGTGCATGAACTCTGACTACAGAAGGCATGTTCGCTGCAATGCAAAGCCAAAGGACTTAAAATTCGATTTGCAACACTGGCGTATACGCTTTTCTCTAACTGTTCCTGTAGTTTCAGCCTCCTCGAGATATCAAACAAGTTTCCTCTAAGAGTCTCTCTGATGCCTTTTGCTTTTCGTAAGAAGCACTGTGTCATCTCCATACTCTTGTATAGACTGGACACCCTTTTCAAGAACTCAGTCGAAATTCAATGAGGTCGAGATATTCGCGCTAAAGGGGATAGATTCCCTCTGTAGACCCTTTCGCTCTCGTTTCAGATAACCACCCATTTTCCACTGACCACGCCCTTTTCAGTATGCCTCTCGATAAGTTTGCACCACACGTTCATCTTTACGTTTTTCCTCAGAAGGTTGATAAGAATCCTCGATGAGTTTGATTGTATCGAAATATTTCGATAGGTCTAGAACACTACCGCAGGCGTGTAGCCCCGTCCAGCGTACTCCTTAACCTTTTAGTGTTGGCTCCTTTTGACGCTCTGTTTGGGCGGTAGCCGTAACCGCCGTCTGCAAAAAGTGGCTCGTGGACTGGCACTAACTGCTGTGTTATTGCCTGTTGAAGTGTACGGTCTATCACTCATGGTATGCCCAGCTCCGCACACCACCATCTGCTTTCGCACCCCTCAACCTCGTCTTACTGGGAGACGGGCGATACTTTCTCCACGATAACACCGTGCCGTTAACTCTTGTTGGATGTTCCTGAAGGTATGGTAGCGCCTCTTCGATGGTCGTTCCATCAACCCAGGCGCTCCTTGTTTGCCTTTAAATCTCGCCCTATTGATTCGGTCCTTTGTCTCGACCACTATGACCTCTGCTGACTTCTGTGTGTGTTCAGCATTGCTTTTGGCAATGGTTACCCTCTTTCAAGGCTTAATACACAGAGCCTCTAGGTACCGCACGTTTCTTTCCTCTCCATCGATCTGCCTCAGATATCATGCAGATTGCGGTGAGTTATCGGACTTTGGCTTGTATAGCAGTCTTATCCTCATGCACAACTTCATGATGATTTGCACTCGTCCTTACCAGAGACCGTCGCCCAGAGGTTAGTATCTTCCTCATGCATCCAGCTTCCTTCACAGATTCGAGGTAACCTCGTACCCTCCTTTGCAGCTATATCTTCCCACTGCAGGGCGGATTCGGGACTTTAACCCGTTAGAAACGTGCGCCGCTGTAGCTACACATGAGACAGTGATAGACTGCCACTCAAAAGAGAGTAGCCCTGGTTCATTTTCGAGACTTTTAATTGCACTAATGGAAAGGTTCTCATTATTATTGAATAATAACAACTAAGGTTGACCAACCTTCGCGATGCTGAAGTTCCGAACCAACAGCTTCTAGCAAAACCCATCTATCAGCCTTTTAAAATTTTCTCGATTTCATAAATGTCATATGCAACCTCCATTAGCTTATGGTTACACAGTGTCCAAATAAAAGGCTGACACATCGGCTAAGTTGCATATTATTGCTTGAGAAAGATTATATTCCTGAGGTTCTAAAAATCAACTGTATATTCATAAATTAAAAGAGTAAAGTGTACGACAAAAGATATAACGCGATTATAATCTGCCATTGTAAGCAATACGCATTCATAGTCTTCCTTGAGAGTAGAAGCTATCGAGAGAATTATGTATATCCAGCAAGGAAGTCGAAAGCAAAGAAGGTCTATAAAATTGAGTGGATTTTCCGAAATCTCACTGTAGAAGAAGATTCAAAGATAAGCTATTTATTCTGCTCAGAAATACGAAGCTTTGACAATCCATGATGTAAGAGACCCAAGAAACCAGAGAAGCATCCGCATTCCTGCCAGAAAATGCCAGCAATGTTGCGCATTCAGGTGTGGATGCCGTATTTAGAAAACGCAACAAAAGAAGTATATGTTATGTAACTATTCCGCAATGGTTAGGATCTACTGCAAAAGGAGAGCAATACAGCTATTCTGCAGCTCTTGTTAGGGAGTGATAAGCAGGAATTGGGGATTGAAATTGAGTTTGATATGAAAGATTAATACAGTATGTACGTATTAATTTTCAATTCAATAAGGAGGGCGTGTTATGTCAAATTTTAAGGATGGAGTGTGGAGGATGTATTAACTGGTGTGAGGGCAACCGGGCAGCCGCAGGAGGAAAGCATTGGCGCAGCAATCGGTGACCTTTTAGGCGGTCACACTACCTCCAGCGCTTAGGTGCAACCATCGGTGGTGCTAATGGTTGTTCTTGCAGGAGTGTTTTCGATCATACAGTGAATTTCAATCATTATGTTTCTTGGCATCTAGTTTAAATAGGCAGATGCCAGACATGTCAAACATAGTTATTTATGGGAATTATGTTTGTTTAAGAGAAAGGTGGTTGTGATGTTCAAAGCGAAGAATTGAAGTATTGTTGATGTAACAATAATACGAAGCGGATGGAATGTTGACAAAGAGAATATTTTGACAAGAAAAAGTTAGGGGGAGAAGTAGACGGACAAAGTGGTTAATATATTATTTGAGATTGGTGTAGGACACATAATAGCTGTTAAATGGTGAAAATAGAGTATGTAGAAGGTACTTTCATGAAAAATGTAAATACCCTAATATTAAATTAAACCACCAGATTTGTGATATCATATGCAATAAATATACTGGCATTTATGCAAGAAGAAATGATGATGATGAATTCTTCTTGTCCTTGGTTTTCTATAAACATTTATTATGTTTGCTGCTGTGTATCCGGATGTTTGGAAAATTTGATGTTAATGCACTCTTAAACCATGGGACCCATATCAGTAGAGAGAATATGGGAATCTAACTCACGCTAGATATTCCAGAGTAGTTGAAGAAAATCAGAGCTACATCTTATGATACGAGCCGAAAGGTACAACAGTAAATTTAATGAGCTTAAAATATGGACTTGGAGGACTATATATAGAAAAGGCGGGTGAAAATTTATATAAAACTATGTACCTGAATTGCATATAGTATTAATTGAAAGAAAATAATTATAATAGGGAATCTGAGTTCTATGTACAAATAGAAATGATTGGAAAGTATCCAAATTTTGGATTTGGATTGGTAGATGGGTGTATTCAAAAGGGCTAGGATTTTTACGCTTCAAAGGTGAAAATATTGAAATGGCAAGATTTACAAAGCGCTACTGGGAAATAAATTGTTTTAACCATGTGGTTGGATTAGATGAACTAGTTACTTGCACATGAATTTGGAGGCACAGAAGGAGAATTGAGATGTACTAGATTGGCATGCACTTGGCGATTTTTGGGTGGAATTTCCCAGTGATAGAAAGGCTTATATCATTACAAGGAGTTGACAGATGATTATAACCCTCTGATTCATACCACTCATCGAAAGATATAATACAAAGGAAGAACTAAGGATCGTTAGGTATTGGGATTAGTGCACTGTGGTAAGGAGCAGTCCATTAAAGTTTACAAGAAAGCTTTTTGCTCGTTTTATTGAAAAACAGAATGATGAAATTAGGAAAGTGATAAAGAGCTTTTCAAAACTTAATGAGCAGCGTATGAAAAATGATTGATCCAACTGACACAGCTGAAATGAATGCTATCGAACAGTCAGGAATGTAGCACGGAACTCCATGAAAACGGAAAAAGTTCTCTGTGGCGATAAGCTAAAAGCTACCATAGCGAAAAAGGATTTGATGGGTGGACTCGTTGATTTACAGGCAGCAATGGAAGATGAACCAGAGAAGTTAAAAATATCTGATGGTAATGTCAGGTAAAGGAAATAAAGAATGGAAAATGCAATCTGTGATTAGAAGGATCCTTTAGAAAACTTGGTATTTAGCCTCTAAACCATAAAGGGGATAGCTAAAAAGGAATGTCTGTAAGACTATGTGGTAAAATTTTCTTTGGAAAACATGCAGGAGGACTATTCAGATTTGAAGATGCTGATAAGTATTTAGAAAACAGAGTCTTTTATACAATGGTTTTAGTTATAGATCACCACTGTAAATCCATTAAGTCGGATGAAGTTTGGGATGCAATAAATTTTGGCATTACCGAATACGGCAAAGATTGTTATCACATCACAGAACTGACAAATGTTTTGTTTTCATGGAAAAACAATGTGTGAAGTATTGCTTGAATCAACAGAGGGATAAAATGTTATATTAAGGTAAGGAAATGAGCTTGCAGAAGAAACTGTGGGACAGAGAAAAGGACTGAGTTCATTAAAGAGGATGATTTCGAAGCTGAATTATGGTACATCAGTATCAGAAGAGGAAGGACTTAAAATATGCTATGAACTGATAAAATCTATGAAACAACAGTAGTATTTGCTAAAGAGCTGATGTTTATTGATGAGAGTAAATAGAGGTATTTATGGGTAGAAGACTTTAATGACGAAGAGTAATAGTGGTACAGATAGAGGAACTTGAAATTAGGCTAAAAGAGAAACTTTTGATTTAAATGATGATAAAGTTATAGTAAGAAAAGACATTGTCATCCTGCAATTGATGAGAGAATGATGGAAGCTCGAGGAAATTGATGCAGTTTGTAATTGATATACGTTTTCTAGAGCGAAATATAAAGAATTTATACCTTTATATTTCAAGATAATATGGGATTTCTAATCTGTTCAACGAACACAGAGTATGCCTCTGCATAACACGTTCTTTGTTGATATTTAGATATAATATATCTCAAGAAAATGGCATTCATCTCTGCTATCATTAGCAGTAATGCCAAATCTGAATAAATTAAAGCGACGATGAGTTGAAATAATGGAAGCGATAAATTTGCTGATTTGACAGTACGAAGAGACGGCGATGTATACTAAATCCTTGACAGCAAACGTCAGGAGCATATTAAAAATATCAAGCGCTGAAAAGAGATAGCATACGCTTTATTGTCAATAATAGCAGTCAATGAAGATGTAGATTTTGGACGAATCTATTGGAGGAGATTATTGCACTATCGTCAGATCAGTTTAGGATGAGATATAAAAATAGTGATAATCCAAGATACTTCTGACTGCAAAGAGCCTAAAATACAATTGTGTAAAAGAACAGTTTAATAAAATTGGATTTTGCAATGCCTAAGGCATTTGAAAACCAGCACAGAATAATAAAAACCAGATAAAGACCATTTATTTACTACGCTTGGGAAAGCCAACAGTATGTAGTATTAATGATTATACCGCAATCCGTAGTAATATTATTCAAGGAAATGTTGCACTATCTTAGTAGTATTTGAGAAGCAATCAATTCTCTAGTACTGATATATATTCAAATTTTGTGAGTTGTTGTTACCAAGAAAAGTGCGACGAAATGAGATTCTATGAAAAAGGAGGTTTTTGTAGATTACTGCAAAAGGAGTTGGCAGTTGAGGCTTCCTATAAATAGGATTGAGCGAAAAAGCATTTGTTGTGATAGGGCGTTGAGAGAAATTGCCTCACATGAGTCATCGTCAGCAAAACCTAGGGTGCAACTCAGGAGGTTTTTATGTTTGCCATGCTGGCAATGAAACTTACTAGAAAACTGGACTTCACGTCAAGGAGTTACAAATGTTGAATTAAGGATGTTTAGGATTGCTATTTTGTTAAGTGAGCATATTGGATATTGAGAATTTTACTCAGAGAAACATAAAGAAGAGGTATAATAAATATGAGATATTATCTATGGCATAGTACGTTATGATGTCGATGTTAAAACGAAAAGCTATGAGTATTTTCAAGCCTTTAATATAGAGGCTATACCTAGAAGAAAGCAGAAAAATAATAAAAACTTTTCTGCAAGCGATTTTATTTTCAGGGATAGGAAATTCAAAAATAAATTGAGGTAGAGAGGCATATATGGACGAACTTTATATGTAATATACCAGCATCCCTGGCCAAAGGATGTAGCGGAATGGTGCTGAAACAAGATAGAATAAAATATAGAACTTAGGTAGTGAGTGGCAAGAAAAGGGTATGACAAACGATTTAAGATTTCTTGAAACAAAATGAAAAATAATGAATAAAAGGTATATCGAACATTTGCCTCCAGAGACCGCAACTCCAGCCGAATGAGAATTAAACTTTTGAAAACAACAAAAATATTTCTATTGCAACAAGAAAGAGAATATTTGAGGCGGACTGATAACTTTGAGATAATAGATTATCAAAAAGTCTGTAAATAAAAATCTTCCGATAATAAAAGAGGGTGGAAATCTCTTAAATAAGTTTTCACCATGACCCATATATAACAAGTTAAAGGTGTACAATACGGTGGCTAAACCACCCACGTCTTCTACACTGTATTCTGTTAAGGCGGTCGTCCTTCATATAATGTGTAACTCTCACCGTAGACCTGTGCCCAGTTTCGTATCATTAGTAGTCCATTTTGATTCTTCAAATGTGGCTAAGTAGCCAAGGGAGGGGCTGTATCCTTGGAAATACGCTTACTCCTGACAGTTAAAGCTTGGTATGTAGAATTAAGCGATTCTAGCATTAGTTGTAAATAACCTTTCTAACAACGGAAAACTTGAAAATAGGAGAAATAACATCTGATTATCCTTTCAGCATTTGCGTTAGGATACTTTGGTGTCCATTTTTCAGTCACCTGTTCCCAAAGCCTGAAACTCTTTTCATCAAGCCTGATAAATGGTCTTCAAATCTGTCATAAATAACTTTCTGTCTTTATCAGGTACATATTTCAATATTACGAACCTGATAGACTATACATCTTTGATACTCTGTTTTGGAAAAGGCATCAGCTGCTGTTCTGTAAGTCCATCTTTCGTGACAAGGATGTCCTTACTCCTCTGTTTTAAACTCATTTAGTATGGATGCTTGATATTTTGAACTCTCAAAACATCCCCTATTATTGTAACACTTCTTTCTTTCCCTCAGTATTCATCACCTAAGATGACATAGGCGCTGCAAGCTTCATATACATAATTGTCACAGACAGAATAGTGGACGCATCAATATACAAGGATTGGATAAACTTCATCTAATAGGCCCTTATTCTGCCAGTCTTCAATCTGAGGCAGGTTTTCTGTTACATCTGAAATGAAACCTTCTGACGTTTCAAAACCATAGATATCACCTCTATCGTCTCTGAAATCTGCCTTGTTGTCATTCCTTTTACATACATGGATATGATCTTCTGGTGTTAATGTCTGAAATGTCTTTCTGACGCTTTTATAATCTGAGGCTCAAGTAGACTTGCGGTCTGAACCTCAATTCCGACCTGACCATATTGCTGTTAACCATCTTGAAGCTTATAGCCGTTTCTGTAATCATCTTTTCATATCTCTCAGATTTGCCATATCCAAGATGTTCATCCATTTATTCATGTCTTGATGGTTCCACCTAACAGATCTTTAGGTGCATCCTGAATGTCTTCTTTGTTTCATCTCCATACTCTTGAAGTAGTTGCTACAGGAATAAATGTTTTCTATTTTTACCTTCAGTCATTATAACCTTGTGTACGGTTCTTTTCTCTTTTACTTGTAATAAAAGAGGCATCTGTGTTTATGTTTTATCATAGAGGCCTAATGTGTATTTACAAAGGTTTCACATACTCAATAAGACCAAATAGTCTCATTCTCAATTTCTGCCAAGGTGTATGTTTCACTTACTGTAAACGTCACCACCGTAGCCCCGGTACCGCCCTCATTGTACTCACCTTCCCACAAAGCTCTTTACGTACACTTCTAGGTAATCAGAGACCATGCCCTTTAAGGGCACCTGTTCCACAGCCATGTATTATCCTTACCTGTGGAAGGTGGGCAAGATAGACATCATCGATGTATTTGATAAGCTCTGCCTCGCATCGTCATACCTCCTCATACCTAGAGGTTCTTCTCTACTCTTACATTTAAGCTCTTGCTCATGCCTATGCTGCCCTTGCCTGACGAAGACTGTCCTTAACCATCTTTACAGAGTTATCTTCCTCCACAAAGGCAAGGTCTTTTGACATTGACATTTGACTTCATTATACCCATGGTAACGGTGAGGTTGCCCTTTGCATCAGGGAGGTACTTACAGTTCCTTTTATGCCCATTGTAAGCACCAGCACCATATCTCCTATATGGAGCTGTTTGTTGCCTACTCTATTTCTCTGGCTTTCCTTAGCCCTTATATGCTTTAGTCTTGGTTACAGCGTCTATCTTCTCATGAAGCTTGGTTTCTCCTCTTCCATTTCTCTGGCAGTAGCAGCACTAAGCCCCACTTGTTATATTTCTTAATGGAAGCATCCGCCATTTCCTTAGCCTCTGAAAGTATCTTAGAAGCCTCTCTCTTCGCATCTAGCAAGCAGACTTTCTTTCTTCTCTACAAGCTTTTTCTACATCTGTCTCAGAGCCTGCTTCTCTTTCTCTATTTCAGCTCTTCTCTTCTTTGATTCTCTCCTCTTCTTCCTCTATGAACTGACGGCTTTCTGTTTAGTTCAGCTATCACATCCTCAAAACAGCTTGTCATTGGTATCTGTATCCTGTTTGCAGCATCTTCTATTATATCATCAGATAGTCCCAGCTTTTTGGATATGGCAAAGGCATTACTCTTGCAGGGTATTCCTATGAGGGATGCGGTAAGTAGGCATAAGTGTGTCAATATTAAACTCAAGACTTGCATTTTACTACCCGGCGTGGTGAGGCATATACCTTAAGCTCACTATAGTGGGTGGTTGCCATTACCCTTGCATCCCTTGCCTGTAAGTTCTGCAGTATCGCCATAGCAAAGAGCTGCACCCTCTGTAGGGGTCTGTTCCGCTCAAGCTCGTCAAAAGAGTACCAGGCTTTCCCTGTCGGCCTCTTTTAATATACTTACAATGTTTACCATATGAGATGAAAATGTTGAAAGCTCTGCTCTATACTCTGCTCATCTCCGATGTCTGCTATATTTCCTTAAAATATACCCAGCTCCGACTTATCAAATGCAGGGATATGAAGCCCTGCCTGTCCCATAAGGGTAATAAGTCCTACCGTCTTAAGCGAAACCGTCTTACCACCTGTATTCGGTCCTGTTATCACAAGGAGTTCAAAAGTCTTTTCAAGGTTTATATCAATCGGCACTACCTTTTTCTTGTCAATGAGAGGATGTCTGCTTTTGATATTTATCCTTCTATCAGATTAAATATCGGCTCAGTGGCACTCATCTCCTTTGCAAGCTCTGCCTTGCAAATATAAAAGTCAAGTACAGGAAAGTACCTCCACATCATATCTAAGCTCGTCTATATAGCCCTGTTGCCTCATTTGAAGCGCCATAGCACCTTTTCTATCTCCTTTGCTTCCTCTATCATAAGCTCTGCTAAGTTCGTTGTTATACTTAACCACTACCGCAGGCTCTACAAATAAGGTTGAGCCAGTTGAAGACTGGTCGTGAACGAGGTCCGTCTACCTTGCTTCTATGCTCATTTTTAACAGGAAGACAGTATCTTCCATTCCTCATAGTACCTTGTTGTTCTGTCAGAAACCCTTGTCCGCAACTGAGTTTACAAGGCTGTCAAGCTGTTCCCTTATTTTTTTGCGTTGGTAAACTCTATCTTTCTTCTTACATTTTTAAGACCTGGACTAGCATCATCAGCCATTTCCTCCTCGGAAATGATACAACGCTTGATTTCGTTATTATACGGTGAAAAGAGGTGCAAAGCATCTCAAGCCTTTCAGACAGGCTGTCTGCCTCAAGCGAACTATCTCTTTTGCACCAAAATTCTTTTACGCGAAGAGCCACATCAAAGTCTTGCTGATGTTATAAGCTCACCCATCCAAGGGTTGAGCCCACCTCAAAGCCCTTACAAGTGAGTCCCCTATTTCATAAGTCCCTGAAAATGATATATGTCCCGACTGATATACTCTTGCAAGAGCGTCAGCAGTTTCCTTTCTGAGCCTTGTTTATATCCTCTATGTCCGTCATAGGCACAAGTGAATGCACTCTCTCCTTAGCCTTTGGTGAAGAAGCAAGCTCAGAGAAGCCTATCTAGTATCTTATCAAACTCCAATGTATGTAAAACTTTTTATTCATATATTTCCTTTATACTATATTAGTCTATATTCTACACGCTAGAAGCTATCCTGGGATATCATTCATAGTAGTTTTCGTTGCAAAAATCTTACTCTGGGCTCATTTCTCTATCTGTCTGCGATATACTGCATTTGCATAAAATGGAGCTGCTAAAAAGCGACCCCAGGTAATAGCAATCATTTAAAACTCGATGTATTTATTTTCTGCATTATCGTGATTACATAATAAGCTCTACGCTCATTTGCATTGATGTGAATTTTAACTGACTTTACATCATCAATGCTGTTACCCTCTGCTAAATAAGCCGCTCTGGTTCTCTGAACCATCTCATCAGAACTAATCTGCATTCCGTTAAAGATTCAAAAGTAAGTCTCAAGCTCTATCCCTCAGCTGCTTCCTTATTTGCTTCCTGTTAATAATCATACTTCCTCCTTAACAAAATAAACTACAGTTACTTTATGTCGAAAGGCTATCTGCCCTGCAACCCTAATTTCTGCTCCACTTTTAGCCTATGTGGTGCCTTTTAGCCTCATTCCTCAAAGTCCTGCTGGCGCAGTGCTCATAGGAAATGATGGATACTGAGTTTGATAAGTTAAGCGACCTTATCTCACCTATCATAGGTATTCTTACTGAAGTATCCTCGTATTTTACAAGAATCTCCTCCGGTATGCCAGCGCTTTCTTTGCCAAACATAATGAAGTCATTTCCCTTGTATTCTACTTCAGTATAGGCTTTTCTAGCCTTAGTGGTATATCTTATATCCTTGCTCCGGGGTTTCTTTTTCTGCAATTCCTCAAAGTCCTCATACACGTGCAAGTCTAATTCTTTCCAGTAGTCCATTCCTGCTCTTCTTACAGCCTTATCCGAAATGTCAAATCCAGGGGTTTAATAGGTGAAGGCTCGTCCCATAGCTACACAGGTTCTTCCAATATTCCCTGTGTTTGCCGGTATTTTCGGCTCATCTAAAACAATGTTCATATCAGTCACTTGTTATTAGCCATATTCATCGTTGATGCATTTATCTCCGTCATGAGGTAGAGGAATGCATAGATTCTTCATGTAAATGAGCGCTAAGCTCATCTCTCCCATTCCAACTGTAGCGGTGTGATATCTATGCTATGCCCTGGCTTGAAAATACGTAGCTGCATTGCAAACACCATATTACTAGCTCACAGATAGCACTAAAACCAATTTCCCCAAGCTCCGGAAGTGGTCCCTGCATCATCATTTTCCTGCTATATCACAGGCTACCACATTGTTAAACTCTATAATTACCTGTCCTCTTACGTCACCTGTTATTCCTATAATAATTATCAGTGAATCGTGTGAAAATTTCATATCCTTCAAACCGGTTTGCCAATATGCTGCTTCAATCATACAAGTCTGTTTAAGTATGGTTGTAGCTAGCTGCAAGGAAAAGGGATTGATGTATTCAACTACTGAGTCCTGCCATTTTCTACCTCCATGTTTTTATTTGGTACCGAATTTGTTTCAAATGTCTCTTAGCAAAAGCTTTTCTATTCTTGACATTGCAATCCTTAAATTGTCAATGGAATATGCATAGGATATCCTTATGAATCCCTCTCCACATTCTCCAAAGGCTGTCCCCAGTACTACTGCAAGTTTCTCCTCTTCAAGAGTTTGGTCATAAACTCCTCCTTGTCATTCCCAAATCCTTTGATGCAAGGGAAGATGTAAAAAGGCTCAAAAAGGTTCAAAGCACTCTATTCCTATCCTTTTAAGTTCAGATATAAAAAATCTTCTGCGCTGATTGTACGCCTCCCGCATGTTTTTCTACATCTGTATCACCATTTTTAAAGTGCCTCTATGGCCGCGTACTGACTTGTAGTCGGTGCGCACATAATAGCAAACTGGTGAATCTTTAGCATCTGGCTTATAACCCGCTTTGGGCCTGCACCATAGCCCATACGCCAACCGGTCATAGCAAAAGCCTTTGAAAATCCATTTATATAAACAGTTCTTTCCTTCATTCCGGGAAAAAGACGCTATAGATACGTGTTTTCCCTTGTAGGTAAGCTCGAATATATCTCATCAGTAATTACAAATATATCTTTCTCTATTACAAAATCCACAATAGGCGCAAGCTCTTCCTCTGTCATAATGGCACCTGTGGGATTGTTTGGAAATGGCATTATCAAAATCTTAGTCTTGTCTGTATAATACTCCTCAAGCTCTGCTCTTGTAAGCTTAAACTCATTCTCTGCCTTAAGCGGTATAGACACCGGCTTCCCGCCTGCAAGATGGGTACAGGGCAGATATGATACATAGCAAGGCTCGGGAATAAGCACCTCATCATCCTTATCAAGCATGGTTCTAAGCGCTATGTCTATAGCCTCACTGCCGCCAACAGTAACTATAATCTCATCTTTAGCCTCATAGTCAAGGTTGTACTTTCTCTTTATGTATTCTGAGATATTTTTCTTAAGCTCTTTAAGACCCGTATTGGAGGTATAATGCGTCTTACCCTTTCAGTGAATATATACCCTCTTCTCTTATATGCCAGGGGTGTCTGAAAGTCAGGCTCGCCACACCAGAGAAATAGCATCCTTCATCTCGCTTACTATGTCAAAGAACTTCCTATATGCCTGAGGGTTTTATCTCCTGAATGGCGTTGTTTAATATTTCTCTCAAGGTGTAATTAACTCCCTTTCATCTTTTTCTTCTTCAACATAGCTCATTCCATGCTCTTTGTACTTCTTAAGCACAAAATGTGTCTCAGTACTGATGACCGATTCAAGTGGGGATAGCTTGCTATGTACAAATTTAGCTACATCTCTCATGCTCTTTCCTTCAACTATAACCATAGGGTCATAGTCTGCTGACATAAGGTAAACATAGGATACTTCTTCAAAACGGTAAATCCTCTTTTGCCATAAAGTCAAAGCCTTCATCCCTCTTAGGCGCAACCTTTACCTCTATGAGGGCAGTTACAGTCTCATTATCATCTATTTTTTCCCAGTCTACAAATGTAGGATAACCACAAATTATTCTCTCTGCTTCAAGTGCCTTAATCTCAGAACTTACAAGCTCCGCCGATACTCCAAGCATGGCTCCAAGGTCCTCTGCTAGATAATTTGCTGTTTTTCTCAACAGCCCTAATATCTCAAGTCTCAACTTTTTATTTTTCCATCTAGCCTTCCTCACAAAACAAATATAGTAATATAATACTATAACTTTGCCATTTCAACAAGTATAAATTCATTTCAAATAGGAATAGTCACTGTATCTAATAACTGTATTTTGGAGACTCAATAAATCTCTCCTCGTCATCAAATACTATAACCCTCTGTCCTCTGTAGCCCTTCCTATGCACACAGCACGAAGCCCTGCGTTCCTAAGTGCATAGACCAGCTCTTCTCCCATATCTGTGGCAGAAGGTAGGCACCCTTTGAATCAAGCATAAGGGATTAAGGTTGAAATGATTGCAAAAAGCTCTATGGTTTCTGTTCATAGCTAAGCCTGTCACATATACCATAAGTCCGGTCTTTTCTCTGTCCTTAGGGCTCCAAAAGACCTGCAAGTGAGCCACCAGGGACCAAAGTGGCATCCCATATCGGTGGTTTTTGTAAAAACGCCGCTAGTATCCGTCTCAATAATCGGAAGTCTGTCTGCCCTTTTTATTCTTAAGCTTTTTCTATATATGGCTCAGGGATGAAATGGCTCTTAGCTCTTCAAGCTTCTCACTATAAAAGCTTAGTCATACCGTGTTTCCCAAGGCTTTCCCGTAAGTATGATATCCTGCCCGGCATAAAGCTTACCTCTCTTCCAGGGTGCTTCGAAGCGCTTTTTATAGCCCCACTGCCTAAGATAAATACTGTCTGCTCCGTTTCACCTGTATCACACAAGCTTACCGACACACGTATAATCTGTGCTCCAAAGCCTGTCTGCAACCTGTTTTTAGAGAGGAAGAAAACTGCCTAAGTTCACTCTCTCAGCCTCCCTTAAAAGACTATTTCAACCCTTATCTCCTCAAGACTTCCCTCCTGCACACATCAGCTCTCCTTAAGATGTCGTGGGTCTTCTCTCATAGAATCAGATTCTCCTTAAAGGTCCAGGGTACAGTGAGGCTTCTGCAAAAGAATCAGCTGTCTTCCTTTGCCCCGGATATAGAGACAGAGTAGGCATTCTTTTGGAACAAATACTACTCTCCTCCTTTAAGATATAACTGCTTAAAGTACACTTCTTTCGTAAATGTAATCAGGAAGTTCTATCATCCTTCGATTCCTTCTTCCGAATCACCACCGTCACTAGGTGCCGGCTTTTTCGGACTGGTATTTTTGTCTTTGTTTTCGTTATTCTCGGAAGATTTATTTTTCTTTTTCCTCTTCCTTCTTCTTTTCTTCTTCCTCTTTCTTTTTCTTCTCTTCCTCAGCCTTCTTCTTGGCAGCTTCTATCTCATACTCGTAGAGGGCCTGTAGGAGCTTGTGATTAACAAGCACCTTGTCAACAAAGCACTCCGTCCTTGTAGATATATTTATAAAGCTGTACCTGCTTCCATTTTCTCTTGAAAGCACTACTGAGGCGAGTTCGACCTTTCTATGCGCACATCTCTGGTCTCATCATCCGTATACGTTGAAGGTAATCATTCCGCCATTTGCTATTCCCTCTATATATATCGGATATTCTGTCGTATTCTTGAATTTTTAAATCTTTCCAGGTTCCTGCAATGGCTGCATCCCTGCAAGGTCTACATAATCAACACTCATAGAATGGTTCTGTCTCTGGACTACTCCAAGCTCTGAGAACAGGACTGCATTGTAAAAGCGTTGAAAGATACCTGGCAGATACCTCCACCCATATCAGGAACTATCTTGCCTTCCACATAGGCTGTACCCATACCGTAGCCATTCTGAAGCGTATATGGTGCCATCTTAGCATTGGCTGAAAGTGTTTCACCCGGCATAAGCACTGAGCCGTTTATCAGCCTGCAACCGTTGGCTACGTTCTGTCCTCTTCCGCCTGCTGGATTGAATCTGGTCGTGTAGGTACCAAGCAAATCCAGTTACCATCTTAGTTCTTCTCTGCCATACTTAGGCTTCTTGGTATCAAGCGTAAACTCAGCCTTTTTAGTGTTGTCAATCCCTTCCGGAAGTGACTCTATATAAGCTTTTACATCTTTTTTTGCTATGGACGCCGCTTCCTTTGTATTAAGGCTTCTGCCGTTTTTACCGCCTCCTACCACAAAATGTCCATTCGTCCTTGTAGAGTAGCGTTTTCCGGCGCTATGTTATATTTTTAGCAACAGACTTCACAAAACTGTCTATTTTCTTGGAATCATAGCTAAACTCAAGGTTGTACTCAGGCTTATTTTCCTTTGCTTCCTTGATTTCCTTGTATCTTTCTGATATTGCCGACTTCGCCAATCTTAGATATCTCTTCAACTATATTATGGCTCTTTGCCTTTACTCCCAAGTTTTTAAGTGAAACCGACTCAGTTCCCTGTACTTCGCCGTTTTCGGTAACAGATACCACAAGTTCTTTACTCTGAACCTTAGCAGCATAATCAGCAATTATTTTCTCCGCCTGCTCTTCTGTCTTGCCACCGACATCTATCCCGTTTCACCCTATGCCCTCACAGATAATTCCTTCTTTCTTAGAGCCAAGTGCGGATACGGTGACCACAAGTCCTGCAGTGGTGATAACAAGTACAGCCAATATCCCGTAAATCGAGATAATCAGCTTCTTTTCTGCTATTTCTTTTGCTACTTCTTCTGCTTTTGCTCCTAGACTTACTTTCCCTTTTCATTTTTACTCCTCTTATACATTACCTAACATGTCTTGCTACCATTGGGATTAGCATCGATAGTATTACTACTATGATGATAATCTTTGAAATCAACTTTTGATTTTTATTATTAAAAATCCATTTTACCCCTCCAAATATATTTCAAACTTCATTTTCATTTATATCAAGCCTTTTGACCATTAACACTGTATATGCTATAATAATTTAGTGTCAAAATATGAAATTCTGCAAAAATTATTTTTCATAAACGGAGTCACTATACCTATTTTTCCTTATATTCATCATACTTTTTCGTCCTTTGGGTGAATATGAGAGCAAAAGAATTCCAGAATCGAAACCGAGGATAGCAAGGCTTCCTGAGAGGGAGCGTCAGGCTAATTTTACCAGAAAAGCTGACCTCACAGACCTCGACTACATAGTTGTCCCTCTAAATGAACTCCCTTTTGCAGGAAACTACGAAGAGTAAGCTCTTCTTATTCACTCCCAGAGGAGCAAACGACCTCACAAAGGCGAAATCCTTGACTGTGAGAAGAAGGTTATCGCCATAAGCCACAGAAAATACTAAATCTTGGTCATATGAGCAACACTGATATCAAAGATGGAATACGAGGTTTGCGAACCTCAAATCCTAATCAGTATGATGAAAATTCCTCCAAAAGCTCACAGGGCTCCCTTGCCAAATGGGAGCAAACTCCTCTATGAAAAGCGGCGAAGAAGAGCTGCTGAAAAAGGTCCTTGCTTACGCTGTCTCCTGCAAGTCAGACATGAGGATGTGTTCATCACCTTAGCTAAATCTACCGTAATAACGGCAACGAGCTGGGCATCAGTGACCTGGTGGAAGCCTGCCAGTGCTTTGATGAGCTTAGGAGGGAAAATATCATTAACCAAATCACCTCTATTTAACTATTTTAGCTCAACCTCTCCTCTCATACAATAGGAGTTTTTGCTAAATTTAAGCTCTATTTTTGATGTTTTTATATGATACAAACATAAAAATCAATTGAAGCCTCACCGAAGGCGGTTATCATCTTCTTTCACCTATATTATATGACGTTGGTATCAAAGTATTTTACACCCATTGATATAAGATTGCTACAGCTGTGCTTTTGACACCCACATCACTATATAATCACTTGCAAGACGGACAGACATCCGAGAGAAGCATCTGTCACATTTTGGGAGCTCTAGCGGTGCAGATTTCCCTCCCAAGGCTATGACATCCAGATTCCATATTATCCACGCTCTCAGGCGGTACCTCCATCAGCTCAAATTCTGCCTTAACCGGGTCTTCAGTGGTTGTTATCCCAGGTTTCTTTTGATATTCTCTTCACATATTGTCGACAACTATGCTTGGAATATTAAATATATTCCCTCTGACTACATTGGCAGTCTTTCGCCCTACTCCGGGAAGCTACTATAAGCTTCTCAAGCTCCTTTAGCTTCTCCTCCGTATTCACTAGAAGCATCCTTGCACAGGCTATGATATTCTTTGCCTTATTGTGATAAAATCCGTAGAATGAATGTCATCTTCCATCTCCTTAAGGTCTGCCCTGCAAAATCTTCCAGAGTCTTGTATTTCTTAAACAAATCCCTTAACCATATTTACTCTGTCATCTGTACACTGGGCACTCAGATGGTTGCAAGAGCAGCGCCATGAGCGTTTTTCGTGCTCAAGATAGGTACGGCTCTCCCCTCCGCGTTCTATGAGCCTTCGTATTATCTCGTCAATCCTCTCTTTTTCCTTCTTTGATAGTTTCTTCATATTTGCTCCAATAAAATTTAATTTGACGCAATCTAATATATCACAAAAAGTAAATTGTAGTCTAGAGGTGTTTCACCCTACCCCAAAAGTTTATCAGGATACGCTTGGAATACTCACATCTTTTCTCTAATTGCAACTAATATCATTAGAGGTCAACTGGTTATGAGCTTTTCTATACATATTCCGAGCATTTAAAGGTTATCATTTAGCATCTTTCAGTCACAAATTCTCTCTCATCTTCATCACTATTTTACGCAGAAGTAATAGGGTTTCTTCATAAGCAACTTCTTCGTCTTTGATTATTGTCTTATCAATTCGTGTTCTTTCTTCAATCTCGTGAATCTTATCACATATCGGACAATACATTTGAATTTTTCTAATTAGATACTTTCGCTCATTACTGTATCTCCTTCATTCGTCCTCGTCATTTTATATGGTAACTTCATATCATATTTTGCATAATGAAATGACAAACATAGCACTTACTTGTCCGATTGAATAGGTATTTTAATGGTTTTCACCTCCATAATATCATTCTTAAATCCATTATCAGTTGTTAGTATGCTCTATCAGTTGATAGTATATCAATGAGAAACAAAAAGAATACCTAATTCATCATCTTTACTCTTTAAACTACTTGTGTTTACTAAAATTTCCCGAACAGCTATTTTATCGGTTTCTTAACTTTTTCTGCATATTCATTTGGATGATTAATACTTAAGTCTCCATAGTAATAACCATAATATTTCTAATTCACTATTAATTAATTCATCATGTATTCTTTTGCAGATTTTAATCATAATTGGTCTTTCTTTACTTCCTACTATCACTATTGATTTTTGATTTGTTAGTTTTTATATTCTTAAGATGATAGTGGAATTAGCTTTTAAATGAAATCATATTCTCTTTTTGTTATATTAGAACTATCAATATAATACTTATCAAATAATTGTTCTTTTATTTTTAAACTTTTTAAGTGAGTTTTGAAAACCACTTTTTGTTATTGGTCCATAAGACATATTAATTGATGATTCTATAAGTTTGATTTGTCATTTCATTGGGCATACTAAAGCACTTTCAATTGTGCATATTCATATATTGTCTCTTTTTTTGACAATATATCTAATAAAATTGCTCCTAATGAAAGTCCTCCTATGAGTTTAACATTTCTGTTATAATTATTGTCAATATATTCAATTATTTCATTTGCATTACTTTCAATGAAGTAAAATCTCTATCACTTCCTGAATGACCATCTAATATTGGTAATATTACATAGTAATTACTTTTTAATATTTCTGACACTTCTTCATAATTCCACCATGATAATCCACCACTACTTAATAATATAATAATATCTTTTATTAGATTTTCCATATTCTTTAACTATCATAAAAATCACCCCTTAGTTAAATTAGGTAGTGTCAAAAACTACCTGTTTTTATTGTTAAATAAACATCTTCAAATCCTGAATTTTAGATAAAATTAATCTAAAAAGGGCATTGACCTTCCTTTTGTGGTATAATGTCAGTGACCAAACCTTCATCAACACAAACAAAGAGACAACGCCCTATAGACATTATACAATACTTACTAACATAATTCAATATCTTTATCAACAAAACTGCACTTCTCAGCTTTATATGCAGATGCGTACCTCTAAACTGTGGTCCTTTGATGATTCCCATTCTCCAAAAATATCAAAAAGTTCAAAGTTGATGAACTGCCCCGAATCGCTGATTTACACTAAGGCTGGACTTTACAAGGACCTTATTATCTTAACAACCTCAAAAGGTTGATAAAACTGACCTTGCTGAAAAAGTATGGCAAAAAAATAAATATAAGCTCCACTACATCTGGCTTAGTATAAATGCCTTACACGCTCAATACTCAGTTACCAGGTCTCTGACAACCGTGGTGTCCGGATCGTGTATTCTTGCTATGCGGATGGCCTTCCAAAACCTTAAGAAACTTCCTGAAAAGTTCAAGTTCATCGCGGATGGATATAGTGCTTATCCGCTTGCGGCAATGGAATTCGCAAAAAAGTTTGGAAATGATTTCAGTTTTTACGTCACAAGAGTTATTGGACTTACCAACGACGATGCCGTGTCAAAAGAATACCGTCCGTTCAAACAGATGATTGAACGGCTTAACCGTACTCTATAAGACTTCTTACCGCCAAACAAACGGTTTTGACAATATCGACGGTGCCAACTATGACCTTGCTCTCTGGGTGGCTTACTATAACTTTCTACGCCCACATAAACATGCAGGCTATAAAGTCCTAAATGAAGTAGAAATGCTACAAAATGCTGACAATATGCCAGCTAAGTGGCAGATTCTAATTTATCTTGGACAGCAAACCATCCTAGATATGCAGAAAAACAAAATTTAATAACAGGAGTGGAACCGTTGTCAATAGAACTGTAGATACAGTAACGATGGTCTGCCGACTGTGAGGATATCCTGCGAAAGTCTATTGACGCAGGTTCTCGGATTATCTATTTTGCGGAAAAGGGCTACTGCATCCTTTTCCTGCCATCCACGAGGACGAGGCGCGGGCAGAGTCCCGCAAAAATGGGTCCAGGGACACGTCCCTTGTCGGGGTTTGAGGGCAACGCCCAGGATTCTAATCACCTTATCTGCAATTTTCAGGGGTTCAATGAAGCCTATTTTTGACTTCTTTTTCATATCTCGCCGAGCACTACCGAATAGAATATACTAGAAAAATCAAGAAATAGTATAGTTCTCCATTCATTCGTTCTCGTTATTTGTATGGCAACTTCACATCATATTTGTATGATAAATCCACAATTACTATCAATCGATAGTATATCCTATCAATTAGTAACATATCAAGAGATAAACTAAAAATTCAGGCTTCGGTTACTTTTCATAACTGAAGCCTAGCACCTAAATCATCTCAATATTTCTCTTAAAAATATTTCCCACTATTTCTTTAATGAAAGTCTGAAAGTATATTTTTCCTGTTCTTATAAGCACTACATTCACAGGTTCCTAACACCATCAAACTCAAATTTTACTTCATTTTCGCCTTCAACAAGCAGATTACCTGAGGCTGTAGGGATAATAGTTTGTTATTATAATCTGTTATCTCAACAATACCTGTCTTCACTTTTATAGAATCATTCACAACTTCCTTATACATACCGTCTCTGCCCTTTACAAACATCTTAACTGCTGTTGACTTAAGAAGGTCTTTACGCTTAGGATTAATGAATATTTCATACACATTATAAGCTACGTTATACTTAGCATCAGTGAAGGCAGGCTCTGTATTTTGAGCCTTCTTTGTCTCCTCCATACTGATAATGTCTGCTGAGTAAGGAGAGCTGTTATTAAAGATAATTGTATAGCTCTTGTAAACGCTTGACTCTATCACAAGGGCAACTTCTTTTTTGTTATTGTTAGGTCTTCGTATCTTTAATGTACCCCATGCAAAGCCATACTGGTTTTCCTTTACCTCCTTAAAGAAACCAAGATCACCTACATTGCTGTACTTAACGCCGTCTACAGTAATTGCGGTAATGCTCTGAAGCCACTCGCCTGCATCTTTTACAGCAAAACCAGAACCTATGGTAAGTTCTCCATCATCACCACCCATATGAAGGTTTCCCTTAGTTCTTTCAAGGCTCTTTAATCCGCTCTCAGTTTGACCACCCTTTTCAGGATTCTCTGGCTTATTAGGAGTTTCAGGCTGCTTTGGCTCTACAGGCTTCACCTCCGCTTTAGACACTGTAGCCTCTATTGTCTGTGGCTGGTATCCGTCTGCATATACTGTTATTGTATTCTTTCCATAATTTGGATAATACTTGTTGGTAAAGAACGCAGAGCCCTTTATTATAAGCTTGTCGCCATCTATCCTATAATCACCATCCTTTAATGCATAATTAGGATCCTTTACTCCCATAATGATGATTCTTATATTCTCCCGGATACATGGCTATAATCTTTGAAAGATAGGTCTTATCTGCATATACCACAAGTTCCTCATCCGCTCTTATCGCACTTCCTGATGGATAGGTAAAGCCTTCAATACTCTTTCCAAGGTAGCTTCCATCCATTACAAGCTCGCCAAGGAGGTTATCTTCAAGCACTTCCTTTACTCTTGTAAGTCTGCCCGTAGTCTTCACATTAGGTGTCTTTACATACTCTGAGAATGTTAAATACTTGCCCTTTGTTCTTGCTGTATTTACTGCATCATTATAGTACTCCCAGTCATAGAACACCTTGCCCTCTTCATCATAGACAGCTATATAATTGGTCATATCCTTTTCAAATCTGTCCACTATGCCCTTTGCATAAGCATTTTCAATACCAAAGCTTTTTCAAAAATCTCAGCATTGGCAACGAGGTCTGTGTTGAAAATGATGTTGGCGAGATAGAGATTTGCCACCGCCACCTGCTGAGCCACTGTCTGAACCTGTACTTATCTTAGAAGCTCCGGCTACTGCATCAAACTTCATTCCATCAACAGAAAGCATACTTGATTTTGCTCCAAGAGCTACAACCTTATTTCCTGCAGTTGTATTATTATTCTTCTTGTCAATGTCTTTTCCGTCAGTTACCTTAAATACCTTATCTATTGTCTTATAGCTGTTAAAATGAACTCTTAAGGTATAATTTCCGTTATAAGGAATGTTGTTTACACCCTTACTTCCATCTTCTTCTTTTGCCCTCGTAACGTCATTATAAAGCACAAAGAGATCATTGAACATAAAATAATCGCTTATATATCTAAGTGTCCTTATTTCACCCGTTGGAAGTATGAGCTCTACCTTTTCAACCGGATTTTCCAGGCCAACCACTACATTTTTAACTGCAAAATGAAGATTCTTGCCTGACTGCACAGATGGCTCTTTTAAGAGGAACTCAGGTGTTTCTTTGCCCTCAACCTTAACACGAACCAGAATAGCCTTACTATCAGCAGACTTAATCCTTATCCTGTAATATCCTCTGCTCCTAAAGTTAGACTGGTTGGTAGATACGCTAAGAACCGCTACAGTCTTTCCATGATGCTCCTTAAATGACTTGGTATATACAAGCTCTTTATTAAGAGTTGTCTGATTTTCATTGTCAGATACTAACTGAAGTGCTCCTGTAGTTGGTATCCTGTCAAACCAGGTCTTATCAGCCTCATCAGTATAATTAAACTGCACTTCTACATTGCCCTCTTCTACAGCAGGCACAGTATGATAAGGCTTCTCAGTTACCTTTCTTGTAGCTGCCAGATTTAAGTCAAATGTAGTTGTCTTAGGCTTGTAACGAAGCTTTCCCTCGTCATCGTAGTTGCTAAGGTAGTAGTCCCAAACAGCAACCTTACCATAGCCTATGATATACTTAGGAGATTTGGCCTCAGCAGTAAGCACAGGTGCTACAACCTCCCCTGCATCTGCATCTCTGTTTAGCTTAACGCTCTGGCTTAGCTTGTTATCAGCCTTACTTACAACCTTAACTTCAGCAGGGTTGAGGCTTGATACCTCCAATTTTACAATGGTTCCTCTTTATCTACAGGGGTAAGCTCTCCTGTAACATCAACTCCATCTACTATCACAGTAGTATTATCCTTTGTGTAGCCCTTTTCAAAGTTTTCTACTACAAATCTCTGAAAACTTGTTGCATCTATAATCTTAGTCCTTGCCTCATTAACAAGCTTAACTGCTTCTGCTTTGTTTCCGGCATTTGATGAGTTTCCTGTATTTGATGTATCTCCGCCTACCACATAAGCGTTGCCACCAAAGAAGATGCCGCTTGGAGTAGTCTCTACTCCTGCTGTATTGCTGTTTCCGCCAGTCTTTGAGCCTTCCTCGGTTTTGCCTATATTGGCAGCACCCTGAGCAGTCTCATCCTCTTCGATGTTGAGGTTAGAAGATGCATAGGTATCTCCGGCCTTTACAGTAACTGTCTTGCCTGCAATTACAAGCTTTACAGACTTTTTAGTCTTGTTGATGGCTATAAGCTCTATCTTTGAAGTAACCTTTGCAAGCTCTGCGCCAGGCTTAAGTGTAAGCTCTGCATATAAAGCCTTACCACTTATAGTTAAATTAGCTTTAGAAGAAAGCTCAAGCTTATTGCCGGCTTCATCTATGATAAGCCCCGCATTTCTAACGGCTCCTATTAAGACAATCTTCTTAAATTTAGCACCCTTAGCTATATGAATCTTAGATTTTTCTGCTAAGTTAATGACCAAGGTCTTAGTCTTATGGTTTCCCTTTGGTACGCTTAATCTCTTTTTGCAGAAGCACCTTTTAAGACTATTCTCTTAATGCTCTTCTCTTTTAATGCATTCTTTATGGCTTTGTTTGTGCTTACGGTAATCTCTGTCTTTTTACTGCAACCTTCTTTGTCTGTGCTGCACTTGCCTCTACAGGCTGAAACTGAGCCGGCAACATGCTTAATGTCATAGTCATAACAAGTGTTGCGGCTATGTTTTTCCCTAGTCTTCTCATCTTTCCTCCTGATGGTTAAATGATGGTTATCAGATACAAATAATAATGAAAAATTAACTTCATTATAACGAGCCGTTCTATAATACCAATAGAAAGTAAAAAGTTCAATAAATTATTATTAATGATAATTTTTCTCATTAGCCACAAATAAACAGGTATATAACAAATTTGCTTATTTTCTTTTTCAAATTGAATACATAGTTAATATTTACTGGAAATATTTAGAAATATTGTAACAATTCGTGAACATTTATCATCTTTGCTATATTATTATTCTATTAAGAAAAATTCTCAGGAGGGTGCTTATGTGGACAAGGGCGATGCTAAGTACAATGCAAGAATGGCATTTAAGAAAAACTATATAAAATGCTGCTGTCGCTTATTTATATGATTTTAGCCAATTTATTTGATCCTTCCTCATCTAGAGGCAATAGTGCCTCCAATGTGTATAACAGCGGCTTACCCGAAAGGATAAAATACCTTGCTTCTTTTGTTCTGGACTAATTCATAGTCATAACTGTGATAGTATAGTCTTTAGGGTGCTGTATACAATCCTATCGTAGTTGGTGTGCAAAGATTCTTCATAGAGAACCACTATGCGCAAAGTCGGGGTTGGTACTATGTTTTTATGCATTTAAGACAAATTATATCAACATAGTAAAGACCATGTTCCTAAAGGATGTGTGATATCTGTCTTTGGGCACTGCTATTTTTAGTGCCAGGTCTCATCAAGACCTATTCTTATCGCATGGTTCCTTTTTATACTCGCTGAGAATCCTGATATGGATGCCGATGAAGCGATAGACTATCTATGAGATGATGAACGGTGAGAAGTTAAATACCTTTGTACTGGATATAAGCTTTTTGCCTTGGGTTTTTCTTGCAGCCTTTACCTTTAACATAGTAGGTATCTTCTATGTATACCCTTACGTAAACTGCTACAGACGCAGAGCTGTATCTCACTACATACCGGTGATTTTACAATGACCAAGCATGTTTAGTGACAACTTCTTCAAAACGGCGGTGGTTATGTATGGTTGGTTTCAGACATTTATTTGATAATGGAAAGGGTAATACATACCTCAAGCTGTTATGGAAACAATGACCTGGAAGTTGTGGAAAAGACTGAAGAGGGCGAAGCCATCCGCCTTCTTCTTCGTAAATGGCGCAAGAGAGTCAGCCACATACACCGACAAAGCTCATAGGAACGACCTCGTATTCAGGTATGCAGTGAGGCTCAATGATGTATTTGAGATAAATAAGAACTTAAAAGACTGCCTCCTCCTTGGCGGTGCCGCTTTTCCTATCCCAAGTACTTCATAAGCTGCTTCCTGAGAAAAACACTGGATGGGTTGAAATAGACGAGGTTATGGTAAATGTAGCCTCTAAGTACTTTTTATCTTGATGAACTATGATGAATATGACCTCTACGAAAAATGAGAGACTTAAAATCTACGTGATGGACGGCTTGAAATTCCTTTCAACCATGCTTAAGTCCTATGATGTCATCTTTAATGATGCCTACATCTCAGACTCCCCGGCAGAAGGACTTATGAGCTACGAGGCAATAAGCCTTATAAAAGAAAAGGCTAAACCCAGTGGCATCTACATGGCAAACATATAACTGCTATGGTCGGTGTATCTGCCTATCCTCTATTTTCAATCCTAGCCAACCTTAAGCAGATATTTAAGTATACAAGATTTTGCAAATGCCGTAATGATATCCCCGCAAACGAAAAACAGAACTGTCTGATTTTCGCTTCAGACAGTCCCATTTAAGTTAAAAGTCTACCTCATCAGGGTTATGCGCGTGTCCGCCTATATGGAAAAATTATAAAGAATATCCATATCCTCATCTTCAATCCTGATAAGCCTAAGATTTCCGCTCATCCTATCGGGTGAAGTGGTTTTGGGAAGTGGGATTATACCCCTTTTCATAAGAAATGAAATACAGATGTTAGAAACAGTAGTCTGATACTTTTTTGCCATCTCCCAAAGTATCTCATTATCAAGCAGAGCCCCTGTACCTAAGGGGCTGTAGCCCTCTGTGATTATTCCGTTGTTATTAGTATTCTACAACGTCTTCCTGCATATATCCCGATAGCTCTATCTGATTCACCATAGGCAGGACTTTTGCACTCTTTTTAAAGCTCTTCCAGGTGGTGAGGGAGAAAATTACTTACTCCTATCGCCCTTACCCTGCCCTCTGTGTAAAGCTCTTCAAGAGCCTCCCAGGTCGTGGCATTTACCTCATCAGGATTCTTATACTTCATTTTGTTGGCAGGCCAGTGTATGAGATAGAGGTCAATATAGTCCAAATCAAGGTTCCTCATAGACTTGTCAAAGCCTCTAAAAGCCTTGTTATAGCTGCGGTTCGTATTCCATAGCTTGCTTGTGATAAAGACATCAGACCTGTCTTTTATAAGCCCTTCACGGATGGCAGCCTTTACTCCAAAGCCCTACACTTCTTCTCATTGCCATAGGCTCCTGCTGTGTCTATATGCCTGTAGCCGGCCCTTATTGCCTCAAATACTGCCCTTTCACAGACCTCTCCGTAGGGGATATTCCAGGTCCCAAAGCCTATATCAGGTATTTCTATTCCATTTCTTAGTATCATATTACTCCGTAATGTAGGTAAGAATAAGCGCATATGTATTGTTCATTCCATCTATGTGAGAACGCTCAGCTATCATGGGTTGCTCTTGTACCAGGACCTACACAGGCGTGGCGGATATCATGTCCTGCCACTATGGAAGTATCTCCGTCAGAGCCATAGTGAGGGGTGAAGATATCCAGTACATAATCGGCTTCTGCTTTCTTTGCAGCCTCTATAAGCTCATTATTAAATTCATAATGATATAGGGAAGCGGCTGTCCTTGCAGAAAAATGCTGACCTTTTCTCTCATCCGTAGTCTGCTCATGCCCTACGCAGGCTATGTCCACACCCAGCACATCAACTACATCCTCAGGGAAGCCACGAGGTTGCCATGCCCTATTTCCTCATAGTACTGCAAAATAGCATATATACCTTGCGGTTTAGCTTAAGTCCCTCATTTTTAAGAGATTTCATTATCTCTATAAGGATGGCAGCCTGAGCCTTATCATCTATGAAGCGGGCCTTGATATAGCCGTTTGAATACATACCTTGGCTCTAAGGCTATCATATCTCCGACCTGTACACAAGAGCTTCTGTATCATATCGCTTTTTACATCTTCATCAAGGATACCCTACTACATTTTCCTCGTAGTTAGAGCTATTTCAAAAATATTTATCAGGAGTTACATGGACTGAAGCCCTGTCCCTTTGCATGGCTCCTGTGATAACCTTGCCATCTCTTGTGTGCAAAGCCTCATATTCTCGTGAAGAGCAGACTCAGCGTGAAGTCCTCCCACAGGGCATACCATAGACTTCCGTCTTTTTGATGTGTCTGACCACTAAGTCCCTATGTCATCAAGGTGAGCTGTGATTACAAGAGGTTCCCCCTCGCCGCCAAGCAGGCAAGAACTCCCTCCCTTTCTGGTCTCTATGCACTCATAGCCAAGACCTTTTATCTTTTTACCATATAATCGTGTATTTCTAAACTGTCCTGTAGTAGAGTCGATAGCAAGCAAGTCCTGACAATTCCTATAAAACTCATCCTCATTCATCTTTTTCATACTATTCATCCTCTTTCCATTGATTAATACATACCTGTGTTTTAAAATCATTTGGCCCCATACATAATCTTGCAGAGTCTCCAAATATATTCGTAATTCACTCATTTTTATAATGACTAATTACGAATATTTTTAGGTGTCATCATATTACGTAATCCAATGTTGTATTCCCGATTTTATCAACTATGTCCTGAACTGTAATACTGTCAAGATACTCATTTACAACCTTGTAGAGTCCTTCCCACACACTATATAAGGTCTGGCAAAAGTTCTTTCTCTCACAAGAATTTACATCTGACTCCAACAGCTGACAGGTGCAATGCTTCCTCCGTGATTCTTAATATATCTCCAACTGTGTATTCCTTTGGCTCCTTAGCTAGCTTGTACCCACCTCGGTTTCCTCTATTGGTAGTAAGAGTCCTGCGCCGTTTAGCACCGGTACTATCTGCTCCAGGGTATTTCTTAGAAATGTTTTGTCTCTTTGCTACATCCTTTAGTGCAATAAATCCGCTGTCCTTATGTTCAGCCAAATCCACCATCAGTCCTCAGTGCATATCTTCCTTTTGTAGAAATCTTCATACTAATCCATCCACTTCCTCAGTTAATCTTGTAATATACTTTTTCTTATCCTTTAAATGACGGAAGAATCTCCTTGTAAATACCAAAAAGTTCAGCTTTTTAGCTCCGACCTTGACTACTAGCATTTTACCGCAGGACATTGTATTCTTCATCAGAAAGCACAGGCAGGATGTCCGTCATCTAAGCTCCTATCTTTCTGTAGAAATCAGTGCCATTTCTCTCTTTTGATAGCTTTCTCATCAGTCTTTCCCACTCCCTCAAGCTCTATAAATATACCTAGTGGGAGCTTATTATCACTTGTCTTGTTTTTCTTCTTATTTTCTTCCTTGTGTTTTCTTCCTTTTTCTTCCTTATCTTTTTCCTTGTGTACTTCCTTCTCTTTTTCCTGCCCCTCTTCTTCCTTAGGGATAAGGACTTCTTTTAACATATCGAAGAATATCTCAGGATAATTGTAGCCTCTGTATTTCTTTAAGACCACGAAATAATCCAGAAGCATTACCCTTTGCTCTATATCACCAACAAAAAGACCAAAGCAAAGCAGATGCTTTTTGTCATCAAAAAGGCCATAACAGCTGCATATCTTCCTTGCTATAAGCCACCTTATGGCAGATTCTGATATAAGAAAGCCATCAAATTTCTCATCAAAAAACTTAGTCAGATATCTCTTATACAAAGACAAAGTCTCTTTCTTATCCAGTTCTCTTAAAATAAAATCCATCACATCACCTCTCTTAAATGCCGGGGTTTATTTGTAATGAAAGCCTGTTATCAGATATCCGTCCTTGGTACTGCTGACAACCAGATTAGGCTCAGAAAGCCCCAATAAAAATCCGTCACTATAAGCATTGGTAACAAAGAGGTTGGTCTTCGATACTGAGCTTACAAGTCTCTTGGTAAATACATCGCTCTTTTTGAGTGAGATAAATTCCTGAACACTGCCTATCCTTCTATCTGTACCTGTATCAAATACCAGAGGATATTCACATAGCCTCGCAAGGCTGCTCTGGTCTTTGTTCCTCACTGCAAGTATAATAGAGCCTGCAGCAACAAGGGCTTCTTTGCTTAGTTTAGGAAGCTTCTCAGAGTCAGATACCTTGTTTACCTTGACTTTTTTTGCAGAATCTCCCTTAAGCTCACCCTTATACTCTACCTTTACGGCTTCACCTGCTGCTATTCCGTCCTTAAGACCCGTAACATCAACGTCTTTATTAAGTCCGAATCTAACAGTAGTGCCCATATCACTCTGCAGTGTCATGTGTTTTTCTGAAGCCTCTATGATAACTCCGTACATTATCCCATTGCTGCTCATAGGCGGTACTTCCACACTTACTGCACCGGAACTAGCGGGAGCCCTGTTCACTTGCGGCACTGCTTGTAGCTTTATCTGCCTTTTTTTCCGCAAGCTGTGACTACAGTTGCAGAAAACAAGATTAGGCTCAATATAATTATCGACTTAAATATCTTATTCTTTACCAAGTTTACCTCCAATATTCAGGCCATTCATGCATAAATGCCTGATAAAAATGGTTATACACCTACATAATACTATGTTTTAAAGGTTGTTTGATAAGTAAAAAGTCCATCTCTAACTCTAGAAAATGGACTTTTTATGTCTACATAAGCAATAAATATGTTGATTTACGCCTCCATTATACGATATGAGTATCAGCATTTGGCACCGTATAATACAGGGCTTCTACAGCTTTGCTAAATACTTGCAAAAATATCTAGTATGTCAGTTTATCAAGCTCCTTTACATGTTCTGTTGTATTGCTGCAGGTGTGGCTTGCCTTAGAGGCATAGTTCTTAACTGCAAGCTGTTGATTTTACTATAGCCTAGCATGGTTCCCTGGACCTGCCACACAGCCTCCGGGCAGCCCATTCCCTCAAGAAGATAGCCATTGTATTTGCTCTGCCTTTTGCCGCCATAAGCATTTTGCGGCAGTCTCTAAGTCCTTCTGCGTTGTCGGTCTTCACCTCCATATCAGGGTGAATGCTCTTAATTACATTTACTCACAGAGGTAGCAACTCCACCTGAAACCGCAAAGTTACTACCATCAGTTGAGGCATCGTTCACTCCGTCAGGATCTTCTTCAATATTCTCGATATCTATATGCTTTGACGCAAATATTCCTGCCATTTCTTCAAAGGTAAGGAACAAAGTCCACCTCTGAGCGCACCTCATCCCATATGGCTTCAAGCTTTCTAGCTGAGCAAGGTCCGATGAATACCACCTTACCCTTTTGGATTGTAGTGCTTTATAAGCCTTGCTGTGAGTGTCATAGGAGTAAGTGCCATTGAAATGCACTCTTCATCTCAGGGAAGAGCTTCTTTTGCCATAGCTCGCCCAGGCAGGACAACAGGAAGTACCCATAAATGGCAGCTTGTCAGGCACTTCTTTAAGGAAGTCGTTTGCTTCTTGGGTAGCACAGAGGTCTGCACCTACAGCTACCTCAAATACATCAGTAAAGCCCAGCATCTTCATAGCCATACGAATTTTCCCCGGAGTCACCTTTCGCACCGAACTGGCCTACAAAGGCAGGGGCAAAGTACCGCATGATATGCTCTCCTGACTGGATTGCTCGAATTACCTGGAATATCTGAGATTTATCTGCAATTGCTCCAAAATGGACAGTTTACAAGGCACTGACCACAGGATACACATTTTTCATCAGTTCATATCATGCCTTCCCTGTGCACATCTGAATGTATGGCATCCATGCTGCAGCATGCAGCGCAAGGTCTTTCCTGCTTGATGATTGCGATGATATGGGCAGATATCTGCACATTTTCCACATTTGATACACACCTCTTGGTCTTCATTCGACCTGCCGTTTGTCCCTATCAAGGGAAACGCAGGGTCTTTGGACAGACTTCACACAAGGGTGGGCAAGACAGTCCCTGACAGCCGTCGGTTAGCAAACACCCTCTTCTCGGTACAGCCGTTGCAGGCAAACTTAATCACATTGACAAGCTGAGTATAGTAGGTCTCTATGCCTGTCAGCCGCCTCCACATTGTCGGATATCTTAGCGTGTTCACTCGCATCTCTACAGGGAAGTCCCATAGCAAGTCTAAGACGCTCTCCAACTATACCTCTCAAGAATACGCCACTACGAAAGCTTCCTACTCACCGGAATTATCTTATAAGGCAATTCCTCGATTCTCTGGTCGGTTGCACTATTCTGTGTGGTATGCCATCCTGGCAACCTCAGTAAATATACGGTGTCTGATTTCCTTGATTCTTGTTTCAATGCCTCTCATTAGTTTTCCTCCGCATTTTTCCATAAGCCTGCCCTTGTAGACGGACTTATTTTTCCTCATTACCGCTTCATTTACAATAGCATCTGCTCCACTTCCCTGAGCCCCTTTTCACTATAAAGTGTGAGTTCATTATTTGGCCTCATGGGACAGCTTAAGACCCTATGCTAATGAAATCTCTTTACCCGTGTTTCATCTAGTTCAAGAAGAATCTCATTAGCCTTAAAATGTATCTTTCATTATCCTACTTGCAGCCTCTTCTGTAAAGCTATCAGTTTAGAACATTTTTCGTGCTCTTCATTTTTCCGTATATTCGCCCTAAGTGCTACATTATAAGGCTCACCATTTAGATTATGGTTGAATACGCAGGCTTATGAAAGCCCACCTTTGATTTTGTGGACTTCATCCCTCTTTTAGCTTAATAAAAAGCGTATGATTTTCATAGAGAATCCAAATCTACTCTATACCTCGGTAAAGTTATTGTGGGTGAGCTGTAAAAGAGAGGAAATACCCCTGCACACTTGTCTTCAAGCTCGTAGCTCAGTCCGTTAAGCCATATAAAGAAATCGATGTTTAAGCGGATGAGGCTTGTTGCGGCTTGATATCTGAGCCCGAAGGTTCCTTCTTTTCCAGCCTCCAGCCATAACAGGGCTTTTGTCTAAATGCTCCGCTTTCAAGCTCGGAAATAAGTTTATCAAATTTACATATCCCATAGGATTTGAGCAAGGGGCTTTCATCTGAAAATCAGGGTTTTCCATGTATTTTTCAATGATAGCATCTGCCTCCCCACTATGGAAAACCACAGGATCTCCTGCAAAATTCACTATTATCATATCAAGGTCAGGGTAAACTCTCACATCCTGCCCCATCATACCATCAAAGAGGTAACTCTCAGCCCTACAGCCCATCCAAAGCTGGTAGCCATAGCTAAAATGCTCGTTTTCATACCTGTTTTGAGGTAGCTCATATTACATATTCTTCGGAATAAGCTGTCTCGCCCTCCCATTTACCCTTGCTAAGGTATAAAAGTCCGAGCTTTGCTGCATCTTCAGGCCGTATAAACATACCCCAGCCACCCTTGGTAACGCCCTCAGGGCTGGTCTCCCAAAAGCATTGGCTGATTCCAAGCTTGTTAAATATCCTCTCCTGTAAGAACTCATACATGGGCTTCCTGCAAGCTTTGATACAATGGCTGAAAGATGTAAGTATTCATACTGTTATAGTCAAATACCTTTCCTGCATTTTCCTTTTAAGGATGCTGAAAGAAAGCCCTTAATCCACTCATCTCCAAACCATGGAGCCACCCTCATTGAAGTTAACACCGGTAGTCATAGTGAGGGAGGTTCTTGGCTGTCATATCCTAAAACTTCACCATCTGCCATAGGTTTGTGAGATCGCTAAAGAAGTCTACAACCTTGTCATTAGCTTTTAGCTTCCCGTCATCATAGAGCAGACCAATAGCCATTCCTGTAAATGTCTTGCTCATAGAATATGTAGTATGCCATTCTCCCCTTCTGTACGGCGAAAAATGAAGACTCACAGATGACTTTACCATGTCAAGTACCAGAAAATGATGAAGTTCACTCTTTGCAGAGCTAAGTTCGAATAAGAGGTTGTAAAGAAAGATGCAGGTACCCCTCCGCTTCAGGAGTACTTCTTGCCAGTGGCTTGGCATCTTTCTTATCCCAGTCAAATAGTGGCTTTTTCAGGCGTAAAAAGTAGCCTTTCCTATATGTCCTGTCTTGCCTGTAAGTATATCAAACATTATAGCGGCTAGAGCTTTTTCAAAATTGTACATATTACCTCCTAAAACTCTCTGATACCTTCTTTTCCCTCATCCCTGGTATTTTCTATATTTCTATGATTACATCTGATAGCTTACCTGTTCATTTACCTTTACACTGACTGTATCTCCCACCTTGTGTCCCATCAAAAGCCTTGCCCAGAGGGATTCTATGGTTATGAGATTGCTAACTGAGTCTCCTCTCACTGAAGTTATATGTTTATATTTCTTCTTCATCATCTTCAGCAAAATATACAGTTACAGTATTATCAAGTCCCACCTCGTCTTCTTTTTGAATCATCCTCTATTATCCTTGCAGTCTTAACCATCTTCTCGAGGTAGCGTATCCTGCTTTCATTTTGATTTTTGAATCTTTTTGCTGCATAATACTCAAAAATTCTCTGAAAGGTCGCCATAGCCCTTGCTTCTTTGACCTCCGCTATTGCTTGCTTTCTTACCACCAGCTTTCTATGCTCAATCTCTTCTTCAAGCCTTCTTATATCGTTTTTTGTAAGCTTGTCGTACATTTGTAGACCTCCTTGATTTCGTGATAAAGCCTTCCTGCCGGTAAGCCTACCACTGTAGAATAATCTCCGTTTATCTTTTCTATATAAGCTTGAAATCTTCCTGAATAGCATATCCACCAGCCTTATCGTATGGCTCTAGGGTGGAAATATATCCCTCTACCTCTGCCTCATTCATAGGATATACGCTTACTTCGGTTTTTTCTGAGAAGGTGCGTACAATCAGCTTATTTTCACTCTAGCATGGCTTTAAATTATGTTTCCACTTTTGCTGTCTCTTCATTATTATCGACTTCTTTCATCTGATTTTTCAAGAATCTTAAATAATTCCAAGTATTTGTTTCCTCTTTAACTCCCCTATTTTCCAGGACTCCTTAGGGATATAGATGAGGGTAACCCCTGTATACCTCGTGGCTCCTGCCTTGATAAGCTCTCATCATACGCACCGGCATCAGCCTTATCTCAGGCTTTTCAAGGATTTCGCCGTCTACAGACACCACTGTATCTGCGCCTGATAACTATGTAGGCGTCTCCTTCTTCTGTTTCCTTTAGTCAGAATAAGGCTTTCAGCCACATCAGCAGCCTTTTATAAATGAAAGCTCCTCCACCTTTTCCTTTGGGGTGAAGCTTATTAAAGTCATTTTTAACTTCCTCAGCCTCACTTACCTCAGTCGTAAATTCAAAGCCAAGCTTTCCAAGTATCTCAATCTCTACGTGGTGAAGCTGAAGCTCAATATATTTTGTCATATATCATCCTCCTTTTTATCTTACCTTCGCCGTATTTTTCATTTATTTTTTTAAAGATAGTATCTAACTTTGTCTGTTTTCTCTTTTTCTTTGTTTCTATGCAGTCTATCTCTCATCCTGCTTTACTCTTTCATATAGGAAAAATATCAAAGCTGCTTACATTCATTTTCAGCTAGATTCGATACACCCTACTCCAACCAGCCTAATGCCATCATTTTCTGCTAAATAGGCCTCTTTCTCCAAAAGCAAAAGCTCCCTCATAAGTATAAGGGAAGTGCTTTCTATATCCTTGACATCATTAGTTGGTTCTACCAGAGTAGTCTGCTTTGACCTCCTCTTAAAGCTGCTTGTTTTGGCACTAACGCTTATAGTATAGCCTGCCGCCTCATCTTTTTGTAAGCCTTTTCCCACACTCTCTGAGAGCCAATGTATGACAGGAGGCATTTCTTTTATCGTAGGTGGACACCCTGATGTCTGCGGGAAGGGTGGTCTCGTTTGAACAGCTCTTAGCCGCCTCCCTCTCACCAGATACCGTATCGCTTCCTCTGCCGTTAGCACTCTATCATATATGTATTCTCCTGACTTTTCACCCAGCAGAGAGCAAAGCAGGCTTTATCGAGCTTAGCTGCATCTCCTATGGTCTTAACTCCTATATTCTTAAGCTTTTTCAGAAGTCTTATAGCCACAGTTTATGAGAGCTTTTTCATTGGCAGAGTCACATTTTCTCCTTTTATTTCTCTGGAAAAAGAGTATGTACCTTGTAAGGCTTTTTCAAAAATCGCTTGCCATCTTGGCTAGGAGCTTGATAGTAGATATGCCGATATTAACTGTAAATCCGAGGCTTTCATAGATTTCTGCCTTGATTTTCTCTGCCATAGCCATAGGTTCCTCTATCCCTGTCATATCAAGATATGCCTCATCAATAGACACCTGTTCTACTGCTAAGGCATATTTCTTAAGTATACTCTATAAACTTCGCCGAGTATTCTCTATAGGTCTTAAAGTCAGAAGGGAAAAGTCTTAGACTCGGGCATTTTTCAAGGGACCTCATAACAGGCTCGCCTGTCCTTACTCCCTGCTTTTTGGCAGGAATCGAGCAGGCTGTGATAACTCCATGCCTTTTTGACACATCCCCTCCTATGGCAGAGGGTATGGTTCTAAGGTCAATGCTTCCCGGCTCTTCTTTAAGCATCTTAACTGCTGTCCACGAAAGAAAGGCTGAGTTTACATCCACATGGAATATCAGCTTGTCCATACCTTCACCTCCAAAGTGAATCTACTTCAGATATCCTCTCTTGCCTAGGAATTTCTTATATCTTTCTCTCTGGCTCCTTATGATGTCATCTGAGTTAACAAAGTCTGCAAATTCTGCTTCGCTTATCCATTTATAGTCAATGGTTTCATTTTTCCTGCAAAGTTACAGAGTCCTTTTCGGCAGTCAGTCCTTGTATAAAAGTCTTCAAATATGCATTTCCGTGTATCGTCCTGCCAATGTGTTCAAAGTCTTCTGCCTCTATCCCGGTCTCTTCTTTTAGTTCCCTCTTTATGCAGGTCAGTTTGTCCTCTCCTTTTAGTGCACTTCCTCCTGCTGTGGCTCGTATTTGCCGGGATTAGTAGGCTTGTTTAGGTCTCTCTTCATAAACAGAAAGTCGCCGTCTTTATGTTGAACTAGCACTTCGCATACCAGATGATAAAGTCCATCCGGTATTTTCTCCCTGACCAAATCGACACCTGCAAGGGTTTCGTCTCTATTATAACCGTCCCAAATTTATGATTTCTCCAAAACTCTATATCAGATGCCCAGAATGATAGAATTTCAGACTCCTGCTCCGCATCCGCTTCAGCTACGCCTAATGCGCTCGCTCTAGAATTCTATCATTCTTGGCTGTGTACTGAAAGTTTAGCTTTATTCTTTCTTCTTTTGCATTATGTGATTGCTTTAGAATATAGTACCCAACAATATTTATAATTTTCTTTATTATTAATTGTCACTTATCAGCTGAACTGATACTTCCTAAGCGAGCGCATTAGGTTTTTCGTCAACTACACAATTCTAAAAATAGCCTCTTTCAGAAAAACCCGGAGCGAGTCTCGAAAGTTATCAGTGATAGTGACTTAGTCCGCATATTCAATAAAAAGCGAGCTACATTGCCCTCTTATTGTGAAAGTGGATTCTTGCTTGGTTTTCCACACGGACGAGGATATTTTTGGGAGTATTTTTACTTTTTCTATAGAAATCAGCACTCTGGTATAGTCGGTATCCTTTTATGGTAAACTGTGCTTACTCCTTTATTTCTCCGCCAAACACCCTAATAGCAGTCTTTGATGCTTCGATTTCTTCATCGGCTCCAACTGCCTTATAGCTACGAATTTCCGCCAAGCTCACATAAGGGAGGCACTATTCGCTAAGGGTTTGGCAGAACAGATACAGCCCTGGATACGCAGAGGTCAAAGCTCTCTGTACTTCTCCCTTGGTCTGCAGCTCCTCCGCTCTGGAGTGTATAGTAGCTATGTCTTTAAGCTCAAGTTCCTCGATTACCTCATTTAAGAAGTTCAGTCTTTTTATTGAGGGAATCAAGGAGCAGTACCTTAGTTTCAGGGAATACTATCTTGATAGGAACACCCGGAGCCTGCGCCTGTACCGATATCCAGCACAGTCATAGGGTGTAGTCATATCCATTACCTTTGCTATCATAAGGCTGTCTCACGAAGTGCTTGATGACAAATCTGTCGTAGTCTGTGATAGCTGTAGAGTTCATTACCTTGTTCTGTCTGATTACCATTTTCATAGAACCTGTAAAGTTTGTCACATTGCTTTCGAGTTATTAGTTATCCCTTCATTTTTCAAGCTTTTTTATAATAAGTGATTTATCTTCCATCAGTCATCCTCTTTCGTTAAAGCAGTCTCTACAACCCCTGTATTATGCTCAAATAGTCCTGTCTATGGTCTCACTACAGCGTATATGGTAACTATCCTCTTTCTTCGTTTATTTTATAAAAACTATGTCCTTTTCTAAGCATAAGCAATGATATAGCTCCTGCCTTTTTAAGATATTATATTTGGAGCTGTTCCGATATAGGGATTGTCTCCAAGGATAGATTGCCTTTCAAGTTCTTTCTCAAGCTTTTATAGCCACATTGTTGCCAAAGTTTTCCGCAATGTAAAGGATAATCTCCTCATCATAGCATCTGCAGTGTCAGTCCTTATAACCCGATATTTCAAATCTCTCCTCCTTAGCGATACCTCAAATCATCAAAAGTATCCTTATTAGAAGCAACCTGCTGTATTTTTACATCTTCCTCAGCTTCTGCAAGAACCCTCAAAAGCTCAATACGGGCTTTCATCCTTTTATATTCTTCTATATCCGATTGAAAACAGTATCACCTCGTCCATTGACGGTACTAATTACTGCCTTTACCCTGCCTGCACTGCTTTGATATTTCATGTAATGATTACGCAAATCTGCATGATGGTCTGATAATTTCTCGATTAAAAACATTGTCTCATTTCTCCAAATATTATAGACATATATACTACAATATGTCTATAATATCAATCAACCTTCTGCATCCTTATCATTTCCGACCGTCTCAACATATATAGTTTAGCTCTTCTATTGTCACAGGCTCGCTATAGAGAATGGCGCTGTAGCAGGTGGAGCTGACAAGCTCTACTATCATATAGACGAGGACATCTTTATTCTTAAATTCCAGCTCTTCATCCATTTCCAGCCTGCCAAGTACATCAAAGGATCGGTCTCTTCATCAAAGCTGCCATTCTTTGTCTGCATTTTGCCTGATGGCATTCTTAATATGCCCCAGCTTAAGTTCTTTGAAATGAAGTTACAGGGATTTATTCTCTGTAAGCTGGTCTAATATGTTGTCTATAAAGAATATCATCCTATCCTCAAAGTCCTCGGCATCAGACTCTTTTAAGTGCATTTTCGCCTTTTCAAATATCTTATTAGCCTTATGTGCTATGAGCTTGTTCCTAAGGTCGTACTTGTCTGCAAAATACAGATAAAAGGTGCCTTGGCAACCCCAGCCTTCTCTACGATTTCCGATATAGAGGTCTTGTTTATACTCTATATTTGGAATATGTCAAAGGTCGCGTTAAGAAATGCATCCTTTTTCTGCTTCTTATTGATTTCTACCTTCCCATAGCTATCCTTTCCTATAATACACCTAATCAACTCATTTTTATATGTCTATTTTTGAATATTATAAACACCTTTATTTTTATTTTCAACTATCATTCTAGCTTCAGCCTACAGAACAAACAATCGCAAATCCGCTCTGTCAGCCGTTCTGACACGAGGTTGTCAAAAATATTTCCTGTAAGATTTTAGTTTAATTTAACTATAATTCTACACTAATTCAAAGTTTTTCTACATAATCAATTATTGACTATTGGTCATTTTTAATCTATAATCATATCCAACTATAAATGACCAACGGTCATAAATATAATTTGGTAGGTGTTCATTATGATAAATTTTTGGCAAAGGAGTGGTGAAGATGAGAATTCCTATTTTCATCATTTCACTCTTTGCTTTTTAATTCCTGCAGCCTTTGGTTGTGTAAATACCAGAGTAAACTATGACATACTTTCTCATATCTTCCAAAGGATATTGAAACTATGAAAGGACAGGATATCCTTGAGGAAGACTTTGGAAGCGGAGCCTTCGCCCTGCTTGTAGCAGAGGGGATGCCGCCAAAGGATGCAGCCACTCTTAAGGAGAAGGTTGAAAAAGGTTGAATATGTTAAAGTCTGTAGTATGGTATACATCTATAGCAGATACCTCAGTGCCTATGCAGATACTTCCTGATAAGATATATGAAGTTTAACAGTGAAAATGCAACCCTGATGATGGTTATTTTCGATGAAACAACTTCTGCTGATGGTACTATGCAGGCTGTAAAGGATATCAGAAAGATTGCAGATAGCAGAGCTTTCTCTCAGGTATGTCCTGCGTAGTATCAGATACCGATGATCTTACGAACAATGAAACTCCTTTTGTATGTAGCCTAGCTGTCATCCTCTCTTCTATAGTGCTTGCAGTTACGATGGATTCCTTCCTCGTGCCTCATACTTTCCTTTTAAGTATAGGAATGGCTATCATCTAAACCTTAGCTCGAATATCATTTTCGGCGAGATATCGTATTTGACAAAGGCTCTTTCTGCAGTACTCCAGCTAGGTGTAACAATGACTACTCCATCTTCCTCTGAACTCATTTAAGGAAAACCAGCAGAGATTTCCCCGGAGATAACAACAGAGCCTATGAGTACACGCCATTTCCAATACACTGGTTTCGGTACTTGGAAGCTCTATAACCACAGTCGCAGGCTTTATTGCCCTTTGTTTTATGAGCTTCACCCTTGGACTTGATATCGGACTTGTTATGGCAAAGGGCGTTGTATTTGAGTAATTGCTCTGCGTAACCATCCTTCCTTCTATGATACTCATATTTGAGAAAGCCATAGAAAAAGACCAAACACAAGCTCATTTCTTCATGATTTTAAGGGCTTTGGTTCATTTATTGAAAAAGCACCATCTTGTGTTTGTATGCATTATTTTTAATCATCCTCGTGCCTGCTTTTTACGGTTATAGCACGCTAAAAACTATTACAACCTTCAGATACCCTGCCTCAAGGACTTGCCTAGCAGTATCAGCAAACGCCATGTCGCACGAAAAACTTTGATACTGCCACCACCCATATGGTGCTTGTGATAGTTCCCTTTGAGTCAAAGGCTCGTCAGGCAGATGAGTGATGATATAAAAAGGTTGACGGAGCTCAGCTATGTATTTTTACTCTGACAGCCTCAAAAGAGCCTGCCATCCCTGTGAAATGCTCCTAAAGAGGTGGTAAGTAGTCAAAGGACAACTGGAAGCTCATCCTCGTAGGAACCTCCTCACACCGTGGTTTCAGATGAAGTAAATAAACAGGTTACCGAGATAAATAAGATAGTAAAGTCCTCACGATAATAAGGGAATGTTTATCGGAGAGGCACCTTGTACCAAGGATTTAATAGATATAACCAATACCGACTTTTAATACCGTAAACCTTGTTTCCATCGGGCTTGTATTTATCATCATCCTCATTGTATTTAAGTCAATCAGCCTTCCAATCATCCTTGTAAGTGCTATTGAATTTGCAGTATTTATAAATATGGGTATTCCTTTACTACACAAATACCTCCCCTGCCTTTCATTGCATCAATAGTAATTGGAACCATTCAGCTTGGAGCAACAGTTGACTATGCTATCCTTATGACAACCAGATATCTAAAGGAAAGAAACAAAGGAGAGGATAAGAAGACCTCTATCCGCACTGCAAGCGATACCTGTACCAAATCAGTCATTATTAGTGCACTATCCTTCTTGCGGCAACCTTCGGCGTAGGTGTATATTCAAAGGTAGATATAATCAGCCTCTCTGCACACTTATGGCTAGGAGGCGCTATTGTAGTATGATTACCGTTATCTTCATACTTCCATCCTGCTTATGATATTTGACAGGATAATAATTCACACAAGCCTTGGAATACAAGTCGGATAAATAATTGAGTGAAATCGTCATGAAAAGTAAATTTTTATTAAAGATAGTAGGAATTACAACTGCAGTTGCTATGGCAATAGGTGGAATCAGGGTATATAATTACAGCCTTGATGCTGCCACTGACACTACTTCTAGGAGTCAAAAGCACTCTGTAAGTGAAAATGCTGAGTATTCAGTTAAAAAGCGTGAAAGATAATGAAGATAAGCCAGAGCACAAAAACGCTGAACCAACAGTTAAATATGTTGTTAACAATACCGTAGTTTCGGGCTAGGAAAGGATACTGGAGTCCACAGCTAAACTGCTACAGGAAAGGCTGAAAGGAAGAGACGTGTATATTTTCACAAATGCAAAGGGTGAAAAACAGAACATTATCGTAAGCAACCATCTTAAAACACTGAAAACGCAGCTACATTAGAGGATAAAACCACACTTTCAAATATTGAAAATGTAAAGGAAACAGACCTTCAAACAGGACGCGAAAAGCTTGACTGGCAGTCAAATGGGCAAGATATTACTATCAGGAAATACAGACAAGACTCCTCCTGTTACTGTAAAGGTAAGCTACAAGCTTGACGGCAAGGATATCGAGCCTGATGAGCTTCTTGGCAAAAAGCGGCAAGGTCACCATCCGCTACGATTATGAGAATAACACAAAGACCATAAAAGAAGATAAATGGTAAAGATGAAGAGGTATATGTACCATTTATTTGCCACCCTCGTTACCCTGCCTAACGACAAGTTCAGTAATATAAAGGTTGACAAACGGAAAGGTGACATCAGAGGGCACATTCTGTTGCAGTCGGTCTGACATTTCCAAAGCTAGCTGAGAGCCTTGGTCTTGACAATAAGGATGAGAAAGTACCTGAGTATTTTGAAATAAATGCAGATGTTGAGGATTTCTCCGAATATGACCTTAACTGCGCCCTTCCTGATATGCTGTCAGACTTGCTTGATACGGATGAGAGCATGGAAAAATAAGCTTCAGGATAATATCAACAAGCTGATTGACGGTGTTGACGAGCTAAAGAATGGCTCTGCAAAGCTTAAAGACTGGCACTGCAAAGCTTAAAGATAAAAGTATGGTGACTCTTGCAGATGGAGTAAAGTCTCTTGACTCAAAAGTGAAAAAGCTTAGTGATAAATATTACAAAGCTTAGCAAAGGTGCTTCTACCCTTAAGACAGGGATATCTTCTTTGAGGGCAGGTACTGATAAGCTAAGTGCAGGTGCAGGTAAGCTTGAAAAAGGCATAGGCTCATTAAAGGATGGTGCAGACAAGCTTTTCTGCTGGTGGAGACAAGCTCTTCCTCACTTAACACCGTTTCTGCAGAGTATTCAAGATAAATGCAGGCATCATCACCCTTTGTAGATACAAAGTAAGCTCTCTTTCAGGTGGTGCTTCTAAGCAGGGAGCTGAATTAAATGCTAAGATAAATGGCTATAGGAGAAAAAATGACAGCCCTTGTGAAGTCTTACGGAGTGAAGAGAAAATAGCCTCAAACCCTGGCTGGCTGGGCGGCTTACAACCAGATGAAGGTGCTGTAGGTGCAATGGAGAGTGTAGCCACGACACTTTCAGCACAGACTTCTCCTGACAGTGATACAGCAAAAAGCCTTGCTGCCCTTAAGGAAGGCTCGCAAGATAGATACCGCCCTGTAAGACTCTTGCGTACTCTTTCTAAGACTTTCAGTGGTGGCTAAATCAGCTCTCCACAGGCGCTTCTGCCCTACAGTGGGAAGTAAGGATTAAAGTCCGGAATCAGCGGCTTATCCACAGGTGCAGGTAGTTATACACAGGTGCTTCCTGCCCTGGAATCAGGTGCTATTAGCTGAATGCAGGTGCCAAGGAGCTGCACAAGGAACAAACTAAGTTGAGCAATGCTACAGCGAAGCTGATAGATGGTATAGCTTCTTTAGATAAGGGTGCAGGCAAGCTTTTAAAAGACGGTACTGGAAACATTTTTCTTCAAAGCTCTCAGACACCGATATAGCAAGCATTTTCGACCATTTTTGATGTAGTTGCCAAAATGGGCAGAGACTACAACACCTTCTCAGGTGCAGATAATGGTGAGGATAATTCTGCAAATTTGTGATAAAGGTTGACGGGATTGAGGGAAAATAAATATAGGATTTTTAGGTGTACTGAGAATCGAGTAGGAGGCGGTGACTAACCGCTCGTCCTCTCACAGCACTGTAATGCGTACGGTCTCTCGCATACAGCGCTTTGGGGAGTTGATGCGCACAGACTGATATGCTGTGCTAAACTCATAAAATCTACCGTTTATCAGTCTTTCTGTCACTGCTACATTTATGGCAACGATGTGTTGCAGAAACCAACAGCCACGTCTGCTGTTTGCCGCTCCATGCTAGGTCTTTAGAACGCCCGTATTACCCTGAGATTTCGGTATCTGGTTCGCACACGTTTCCATTGCTTCTATATACACATACGTATTCTGTGATAGAGCCATCCGTTGACATCATCTCATGTTGCTTTTCATACTTGCTATTCCATAGTAGCTAAGCCATCCTCTTGCATATACCTTTGATTCTTTCTAGGTCTCGGCTTGATTGACTGACAGCGCTACGGAAGAAAGCTCTTTCAGCTCGACTTAACTTATCCTATGACTTTGTGATGAACCCGACATATGTCGCTTTTTGTTCCTTCCCAATGCAAAGCCAGGAATTAAAATTTCGGATTGCAAAATACGCTGACAGTACGGCTTTTTCTCTGTTCACTGTGTTTTAGCTTCTCCTCAAGATACTCTTGCACTGCTCTCTAAGAGTCTCTGATGCCTCCTACTTTCGCAAGAAGCACTATGTCATCTGTATATCTTTAATGATGGGACACCTCTTTTCAAGAAATCCCAGTCGAATTCATTGAGGTAGATATTCGCACGCAAAGGGATAGATTCCTCCTGTGGCGACCCTTCCTCTGTTTTGGTAACCACTCCATTTTCCATTACGCCACTTTTTAAGTACCTCTTGATAGTTGCACCACACGTTCATCTTTTTACGCTCCTCAGAAGGTTGATAAGTATCTCGTGTTGATTGTATCGAAATATTTTGATAGGTCTAGAACTACTGCATATGTGTAGCCCTGTCTCTGCGTACCCTTAACCTTTAGTATTGCCCTTTTGCGTCTCTGTTTAGCGTAGCCGTAACAACTGCTGTGCTGCAAAAAGTGCCTCATAGATTGGCACTCAACTGCCGTGTTATCTGCTTGTTGAAGGTATAGCCCATCACTGTTGGTATGCCAAGCCTGCACACCACCATCTGCTTTTGGGAATCTCAACTCGTCTTACTGAGACGGAGTATACTTTCCACGATAAAACGTGCCGTTAACTCTTCTTGTTGATGTTCCTGAAGGTATTGAAGCATCTCTCGATAGTCATCTCCATCAACCCAGGTGCTCCTTGTTTTGCCTTTAACCTTGCTCCTACTGATCTCGGTCCTTGTCTCTTGACTACTATGACCCTGCTGACTTGTGCGTTCAGCATTGCTCTCAGCAATGGTTACCCTCTTCAAGGCTTATCACACAGACCTCCTAGGTACCACACGCTTCTTCCTCTCCATCTATCTGCCTCTATTTATCATGATGATTCCGTGTAGTTATCGGACCCTTTGGCTTGTTTTGGAAGTCTTATCCTCATGTATAACCTCTATGAGATTTCTGTCTGTCGGACCAGAGATTTGCCCATGAGCCAGCATCTTCTCCATATCCAGCTTCCTTCAGATTCGAGGTCACCTCGGCACCCTGTTTGCTTTCGCATCCTTCCCATCACCGGCGGATTCGGACTTAACTCTGTTAGAAACGTGCGCCGCTAGGCGCACTGAGAAAAGCAGCAAACTTATAAGTTTACCGCCTTAGTAGCTTGCATTTGCAGTTATTCTGATATCTAAACTCCTTAAATAAATTCATTCCAGAGCATGTTCTATCATCTGTTTGCATTAAGTACAACGAATAAAACTGTGATAATTTTTCCTCTTTTCTTTTAACCATGCACCAAAATATTCCACAGCCTTGAAGTGTCAAATACATCTTTAGATGATGGAAACCAGTAACTGTCTGATTCTCGACAAGTATAACATTTTGATATTCCCTATTCTTTATCCATATCTGAGTTTTAATTTTGTATTCTTTAACGCAATGTTCAATGCTCAAATTTTTCTAACTGAGATTCAACAACATTTGATTCTAGAACCTTGTTCTCAAAAGATGTTTCAACATACTATAAGCTCCATCCTCATCACATTATTTAAAAATATGCTAAAGAGAGCCCATCCACTAAACTTCGATTTAAATATTTTTCGAAACCTCCTCCATATATATATCCTATGCTTTTAATGGAAGCATACTAAAACCCTCAACATATCTTCTGTACCAAATGAGAGTCTTCGCAAAATAATTAACAAATATATCTCCACAACATGTGCACCTTATAAGATGTATTTAACTCTCAGGCTCTCACCGTCCCATTAAAATGCGATCCATCTCTCCCACTTTGAAAATATATGCACATGATTCAATTTTTCGTCATATTCTTTAATATATTTCAATTCTTTTCCAATTCAAAGATCCGTAACATATTCATTAGCTTTTACTCATTATTTTATCTTTCACAGCAAGTCACTGAGTCCTCCATATACTGCCTCACATTATTTGCTCGAATTTTATTTTTCTGCCCTATCATCCAATAAATATTCCGAAAACCTCTAAAAACTTTTCATTAACTGGCATCATTATTAAATTCGTATAATAAAAATCCTTTCTCAATTTGAATTATTATACCATATGGTCTAGTATTTGTATAATCAAAAGTAAACCTAGCTCAGTCAAGTACTGTTGGCAAATTTCTTACTTTTCTTTTTATCATTGTTTTATTTTGTATCACAAACAAGCCCATAAAGTAGTGCTCTGAACAGACATTTCTATTTGAGCTGCAAAGTATAAAATTTCTAATGCCTTCACCTGCTGTTAATGGTGACCGTTAGTGAAGGCTCTCTGCCTACTTCCATATACGGAAGTCCTTTACTGTCTCGTGACGGTGATTTTGAAGCCCTGAGAGGCTCTTTTTATTCACCTGTTTTACATCAACATCAATTCCTGAGTAACGGCGGCGCTCTTGCAAGGGCTTTTGTTTTTTCCCTGACAGAAACTTCAGAAGGTTATCAGCCTGATTCTGACCATCTCATGCGCCTGTCTCATTCTCAGCGTTATCAGCGTACAGCTCTTGTGTGTTTCTAGGCCCCTATGTTTTTATAAACGATGCCTTCTGCAGGTTTTGGGAGTTTGATTCTCTCGTAGTACGGTAGTAGCCTCTTCTGTTATTATAAAGGTAGGCGTCAGTCTCGGCTACTATCTTATCGCTTTTCATCTTCGCTTTACTCACCCTTATATATTCAAGTATATAATCAAACATTTCTTCAATCCTCTCAGAATCAAAAGAGCCTGCATATCCTTTTTGTACAGCCTACTGCTTATTTTCCTTATTTCCTGGTAATGTGGTATCTGTCGGTTGAAAACACCGCCCCATCGTCATAAGGCTCTTTTATCCAGCTTTCCACCATCTCCATTTAAGATACGCCTGCCATTTCATCAGGGCTATATTTCTCTCATCACTGCTTTCCTCTTTTATTGTGGAATCCACTGCTCCATCCATGCCTGCAAACACCACTTTTCTCCACCAGAGTACTGCTCCTTCCTTTCCTCTCTGTATCCCAGCCTCATAGCATAGTAAAGACCTTCATCTCCTTTTTACCCATGTGTTTATGGTCTCTTCCTGCATTGGAAAGCCATACTCCATCCATTTCCTCAAAAGAACTCCGATTTCCTTTTCCCGTCAGTACTGCCATCTCATCTTTCTTCATCAAGCTCTTCCTCTGATGTTATCCTTTCCTTTATTCCATATTTAGAAGTATCCCTGTTTTGAAAGAACATCATCAGTAGTCTTCAAGTATAGTGCGCCCTCTTTTGCAAGCTCGCAGACCTCTTCAAAATTTTCTGCCTCTGTGGTCTTAGAATGAACCTTATTTTCTTTACACAACACATACAGCGTGAAGCCTTTTCATTATGTATCTCAAATCAATAATAAAATAAAACTGGTATGATTGGCAAAACTTTCTTTGTTTGTGCTATTGCCAATTATAATCATACACTAACTTTAGTAACTATTCAACTGCACTCCTCTATATATAAGTTCTTCTAAACGGTGTACGAAAGTTATCGCTAATTACGTGCCCAAAGATTCCTTGATGTTAAAGAGAGAAAATATTGGAGGTATTTCGCTGTCTTCAGAATTAATACCATAGACGCTGCAGACCTCCTCCACCCATACTTTTCTATACTGCAACTCAATCACTGATGTTAAATTTCATGTCATCAAACAACATTCTACATTCCTCGATATGACTCGTAATAATTCCTTGTCGAACTCTTTCTTTAACGATTGAAAATCAATTTTTGTTTCTACCCAAAACGTCAGTATATAGAATTACATAAACTCACAAGCCGATTGAAATATTCCTGTTCTTTCAAACATAGAACTCATTAGCTGAAAAACTTTTATGAAGGAATTCACATCTTCTTCTATCGCACCCTTTACTATCAGCTTCTCTTTTGGATATTATAGGAGATTTCATAAATTTAATTTGATCGAATATATAGAGCATCATTCCAAAACACAATTAGTCTGACCCATATTAACCTTATCATACAGTATTGTTAGTTTTCCAGCGTCAATATTTGATGTTATTTTTCCTCTTCTTCATCCTGTTCTCATAGCCTCCCTCAATTTCACTGTCTCTCTTAACACTACTATTGCCTCGATATTTTCGTTCAAATCTAATCTCTCTAATTCTACACTTCCTCCCACTAATACATTCCCTAAGGGAATCCACCTCACTATACTCGACATTAATACCTATATACTTAACCCCTAGATAGTGATGGAAAATTCTTTTCACCACACAAGTAACAGTTGTGGTATTCTCGTCAAGTAACGTACAATTCATCCTGCTCAAATGCAATCTGATTAATCCTTTTTCCTATAAACGAAGTATCATCTGTGTACTTCCTTTCAGCACTCTAATCTTTTGTGCTCACCAATCCCTTCTTCCAGCATCCTCTTTTCTGACTCCATTATAAGGAACACCAAAATATTACCGATGCAAACCCTTTATCACTTCTATCCGAAAATTTCAACCTTTTGCTTGCAAGTTTCTGTCTTCAGTATCTCATCTTTTAGGCCAAGTTAAAAGCTACCATCTCTCAAAATAGCTGAACGATTCGTGTTGATGATATTTCCCAACTCTTCCATAGTCTCTTTACTCAATTCCATTATCCATCTCTAGCGAAATCTAATTTTTAACCATATTAATTTCTCTATTCCGCCGCTCGGCTGGCGGCATTAAATAGTAATGAAAGTGTTTCAACTCTACGTTTTGTTTTAAAATGGCTTGCAAGAAGCTATACTACAAAGCACGGAGGAGAAGTTGTGTTGTCTTTCGTTTGACAGCATAATAACTGTGTAAGTTCTGGCCTTTCAAGCACAAATGAGTGGTATTGGCCAATCCGTACACTAAGAATTGCTTTGGCCGCCTTAGTTTAATTGTGTATAAACCATCAATGGCTTTATCATTTACGAAAGGAGTCTGACTATGAAAGTTACTTACCAAACCTGTTGTGGTGTCGATAAACACAAATCTTTTCTGTTGCCACGATTGTAAAACCACGGGTATATTGAAACCATCTTAACAAAAGAAGTTACTTTTCCACCTTTAATAATTCACCCCAGTTCAAGTTAATGGCTTGGCCAATGATTGTCGTGATGTCTGTATGGAATCCACAGGTAAATATCAGTTCCTTGGTCTTTAATCTTCTGGAAGATGAGATCAATGTTGTTCAGCCACATCCTAAGTGGGTAAAGGCTGTGAAAGGCAACAAAGACGGATAACAGACTTAAATGGATTAGCATTTAGTCTTCGTCTTGACCTGTCAAAGGCAGCTATATCCCCTTGTAAGATAGTCCACAAAACCCACCAACCCCCAAACAACAACCAAACACAACAAACCACCAACAACACCACCCAACACACACAACACAACAAACCAAACCACAAAACACCCACCCAAACCAAAAAAAAACCCCACAAACCACCACACCCCCCCCCCAACAAACACACAAAACAAAAAAAAAAAAAAAAACAACCAAAACACACCCCCACCACCCAAAAAAAAACACACCAAACAACACCCCAACCAAACACCAACACCCACAAACCAAAAAAACAACACCCACACCCAAACCCCAAACACCACACCAAACAACAACCCAACAAAAAAAAAAACCAAAACCACACCACCACCCAACACCCACACCAACCACCACAAACACAACCAAAACACCAACCAAAAACAAACAAACACAACAACCAAAAACACAAAACAACCCCAACCAAAACAAAACCAAAACACCCCCCCAAAAACCAACACCCAACCCACACTAAACACCTAATAAATTCAAATAAATTACAAATTTAATTTTATAAATAGCATAAATTGTGAGGATTATCTCTTTTAACACAATACCCATTAGCTTTTCACACTAATCAAGCAGTCACCAGTTTGTGATTGTTATTATGCTATAAACTATCAATTAGAAACCAAAAGTTTTCCAACAGAACGTCCAACCTTTTTAGTCTCATTCTTTATTGCTCTTCCAGCTACTCTCGGCACCATCCCAAGCAGCCTTAGCTACAGTTCTAGCGTGCACTTAGCAACTCTTTTTCCCAGTGTTATATATACAGTCACCGAGTTTTGAACCACCAAAATAACCCTCACCATGCCTCCTATAAACCCTGTGGCAACTCCAAGAGGCACTCCCTACAACAGGGATCCAGCCTGTTAATGAAGCTCCAAATGCAGCTCCTTTTGCCATTCCAATCAGACTCCTGCTAAATAGGTAGTCACTCTCCCCATTTGTCGTCAAGTCCTTTGGTGACTTTGAGTTGATGTGGTCACCCGATGCTATCTTTTGCTAATCATATTTTCTATCATCTCTCAATTCCACACAGGCAATATTAGCTAGATCACTCCGCAGGCGTTGCTCAGGAATGAATGAAATTATTCTCTCTTAGAAGCTACTCCTTGAAGCGTGCCTGCTGCAACTGTTTTATTGTAGTAGCACGCACTCTGTTTTTATCGCTACTCTCAACAAGTTCATCAGCATCAGACCTCATCTCCGCCAAATGCTTTCTTTAGTGCCAAATTTAATCCTGTTGTAACAGCTATTGACTGCAAAGTCATTGTTCCTGCATTTTTACTTATCATTGCAAGTTCTTTTTAGTCTGGTAATGGCTGTAGTCCATCTTGTGGCATTATACCATCATTTTGAGCCTTTTTCCTGAAGAGCTTTCATCTCTTCCTTTGGTAAAACGATTTGCCCTTTACTCCCCACACTCAATATGATCAGTTAGAGTTTTTGAAGAACCTTTTTCTTAAAATATTCATTTTACTGTCTAACTGCTCTGAAGGCACAATAACTCTCGATTACTATGAATTACCTTCCTTTTCAAGTAAGTCTATTGTAGCCTTTTGCATCTTTTCCAAATTTTAGCTGATAGTCTCTGATATTTTCCTGTATCATAATTCTATAGCACGAATATCAACTGAATTGGCTGTATGGGATTCAGTACTTCACAGCCATATTTCATTTTACCCCTGCAAAATAGCACTTAGTCCTGCTGTTTTGCACATCATGTTTTCAGCAATATTACCATCTAAATTAGGACTCCATCATTATATGTCCGTCTGCATTTCTTGAGAGCGCATCCGCTAATCTCAACATTTTTAGCATATAAAATATCATCAATTTTCTCAGTAATTCTCGCCAAAAGTCATTTTTACAGACATATCGACTGAAACTTCCTGCACTCTATCAGATAAATCATGTTTCTTTTGAAATACCTTCGAAGCAGCTTCATTGCAGCAGCTAAGTGTTTTATCAAATGTTTTTATCGATTCAACTATGTCTCTAGGAAACTTCTTTAGCCTCTTCATCCGTTATTCAGCCAGTTCTTTCTGAAGAGCTCACGTCATCTTCATCGCTTGTCTTATTATCTTTTTCCTAGTAAAGCTTAAGATATGAACATATCTTGACAGTTTTGCTTCAGATTCTGTCATATATGCTCTTTCTTTTTATCCACTATTTCTATTCGATGATAATCTTACCCCTGGATGCATTCTTAAACTCTGTGTCTCTATACTCTTTGTTTCATCTTCTCAAGAGCATCCTTCATACTTTCCGATAATGAATGTATTTTTCGCATAGCTCTAGGATGTCAGAGTCGTACGATGCCTTATCATCGGTACGCTGATTCTATGGCATCTTTAACTACCCTTCAATATCAGCTCCACTAAAGCCTTCTGTCTTATCAACTATTTACTGACGTCTCATACTATTTAGATCCGTATACCTTCTTTTGCACAATATGAATCTTAAATATCGTTTTCACTGTCTCAGCTCCAGTCAGGTCTCAACATAAAATATCCTCATCAACCCACCTTTTCTCAGCAGTCTCAGAGTGCAGTTTAGTCATATCATTAGCTGCTGCCACTGGCTAAAAGCAAGGCTATCCTTTTTCCTGCATCCAAGTAAGGAAAATTACCAAATAATCTTGTGGTAACTTCAGCACCACTCCACCTGTACCGCCAATCCCTGCAAAGGCTTTTTCTGATCAACCACAGTACACATGAAATCGTTTCTGTAAGAGCTATCGTATCTCTAAGATTGCTTTTCAGATTCTCCTGCATATTTTCCCCATCAGCTCACCCATATCAAGGCTCAGCAAAGGTACTCAAATAAAGTTGTTGCTAGCCTTTGCATTTAAGGACTCTTCCACATCCCCGCACTCCAGCTATGAGCACACTCTTTGGCATATCGACACCTGTACTTCTAGCCTTTTCTATATTATATTTTATAACTAGCTTTTCTTTCAAAACCACCTTTGAGATTTTCAAGACCTCCAATATCATCACGGTCTCTTGAGCGGGTACTCATTTCCAAGATTCCGGCTTTTTAATCATCTGCTGCTCTTTTGTCAAAAATCAGCCTCAACTTTCCTAGTAAGCGACCCATCATCAGCATAAGATAGGCAAGAAGATTGTATATTTCAATTGGTAAGTCCTTTTCAAATGCAAGCGCAACCATCAATCAGCTTTTCATCTGCTTCCTCAATGCTCAAGTTTCTGAATAAAATTTCCTATTATCTGGGCTTTATTTCATCAGCATTTAGCTAATCCATTTCATGATAGTAATATACTTTTCTAAATCTTTTTGGAATAACTAAAAATAGATGATACTATTATGATTGTAGCCTCTACTCCTTGATTTATCATTCTCGAAAGCCCCTTTTATTTTGGAAAACAATCTTAGGCTCTTTTCAAGATAGGAAGTAACATCCTTACACTATTATCTTCTGGTCAAGCAATCTGCTGTTTTAGCTGGTCAAGCATACAGGAAAGAGTGCAATCTTCCATTGCAGCTGTCTTATTTTAAAATCTATATATCCGTTTGTTTCATCCCACTCATACACTTCTTTTACTCAGCTCAATTCAGATATGATGTTTATCCACCTATCTTCTTCAAAGCAGAATATGTAATGACAGGGAAGCCCGCATCTATGTAGAAGCAGCTAATTTCGATTTAAGCGCCTTTGCTTTTCCATATTCACCACATCCCACAACATATTTTATAAACAAATGTTAATATAAATCTCATAAGTTTCACATATACTATTTCCACCCTTTTCCCCTTGGTCCTGATCAATGCGTCAAAATTATACTTTTAGCTTTATCATTCACAACTTCTAAAACTTCTTTTGAACCAACATACACACCCACGCCGCCAAGAGTCGCCAGTTTTATACTATCTAATGTAAAGTTAGTATACTTTAAGGAAACAACCTCGATCTCAAGATGACATGAAGATATATAAACAATACATCTTTTATAAATTAGCCAATCCCAAATTCTTTTTGAGACTGAAAATCTTGTTCTGAGTGTAAATAAGTGTTTTACAAATTCTATAGTTTCATAATCACAGAATACAAGATGAACTATCTCTATAATTATTATCTTTTGTTTTCTGTTTATGTTCAAAACAGAATTTTCCCCTATACTATACATACCTTTTAGGGTCCAATTTTATAGTTACTATCCAAAACATGTGCAAGAATCTTTTAGATAACCAAATTCTATTACTCCTTTTCAACTACTATCTGGTACTCCAATCAAACACCACATTCTCCATCGAAATATTTTTCTTTACCCAGTCAATCCTCACCCTTTGAGTCACATAATCACGTTGGCAGATTGATACTTTCGATGTAACTCTTTATCTCTCGTTAGGTGCCAAAGAATAGAAAACCTTTCCGCACATAGGTACATGGTATCTGTCTCTTCATCTAAAAGATAGGTCACATAACCCATCCTGATAGCATACACCATCTATAACTTCTTTCAAATTCCTCACTCACCAGTGTACTTCCTTAAAAGCAATATTCGTTCTGCCCTCGCAAATAGACTTTTTGTAGTTCACCTTCTGTTTCCTCTCATCAAAGGATACATCAAATATTTCTGCTGGTAAGTTTCTAGCCAAATCTTCTGCGTGCAATTTAGTTGCCCTCATTTTGTCTGCAATATCTGTCTCGGAACCCATCCCTAATCCAGACTCTCAAGTTTTCCATTTTAAGGTAATCTACACCCTTTGATATGGAAAAATTATCTCCTCGCTCCTCCATACTTCGTACTGACCTCCATTTTTCCATCTCCAATGGAATCTTTATCTTCTTTGCCATTAGCTCATACCTCCGCATTTAAGCATAATCTTCTTGCTTCTTCCTTAATTTTATTAACCGTAATTAGCAGGCGAAATTACTCTATATATTCCGCGGGCAGACCTCCATAATCCATTTTATAAAGCCTCCTTCAACATACATTAAGTTCAAATACACTTTCGTTCTCACCTTGTTCTTTAAGCCTTGCATTTCTAAACCTGTCTAATATATATGGACAAAAATTACGAGTACAGTTGATTGTTACCGTAATATATCTCCTCCACCATACATTGAGATAATACTCGGAATATTTATCCAAATAATTCTTAACTCTGGTTTGATCTTTGTGGCTTTGTTCTTTCAGCATCTCGTAAACGAATCAACTATCTCATCTATGGGCCGCAGTGGATAAATATCTCTCCAAGTCTCAGACCCATAAGCAATCAGATAAAGGTATCCCATATCAAACTTAACCCTGCAGGAATCACTTGCCTATTAACTTCATCGTCATTATTCTTAAAAATACTCTTTATTTTACGCATTTCTGTCTCGTATTACCCTCTACCAAGTCTAGCATTTGAGGCAGAGATTAGTGAAAGAAAGTATAGGAGCTTTATAGATTGGCGCACTTGCAAGCTGTCTAAGGCAGGCAACTTTTGAAGTGTTATTGAGTTAGAAAATCTCGATTGCTAGCTGCATTGCTCTACCAGGAGGAAGCAGTCCCTCCTACGTCGCAATAGTTTCTGGCTTGTTTGATAGCTTTTGCCTTTTGTTTTTCAACAAGAGCTTCAGGGCATCGATTTTATAAAGGTCGCTGGATTCCAATGTCGCCAAAGTAGACAAGTACTTGGTAGATGGCGGTAAGAATCATACGGGCAACAGCGATACGACTCTTTTCTTGCCACGACGTCTGAACAAGAGATTCATATTTCTTTGTGCAGTAAGGAGATTGGTCAGATTTACGGCCGCGATGAGCACACTGCACCAATGCAGCTCTGAGGTAGACTCCGCACGTGAATCTGAACAGATTTCTTCTTACCAGCAGATTCATTGCCGCGTGAGATAAACCAGTCTAAACAGCATAAACGTTTGGAACTTGAGAACTGGAGACAGTTATCCGTACCGATTTCGGAGATGATAGTACGCACCATCACATTTGACACCCGAGAATGGCACAGAGTGAACTGACAGCATTTTCAAAATCAGGATTAGAAGAAACTCAGTATTTTCTGTATCATTTTATCAACATCTTTTGGATTTCTCTGCTGTGATATAATCCATATGTGCTGGACGAGGCGATACGGTATTTTCTGGCACCAGTCAACGGACATCCTCGACGATTCTGGATCATGTCAGCATCTTCTTTGGATTTGAGGCCCGAAGAAGCTTTAGGATGCGATTTCTTCTCGTGGTTACTTGATGTACCCGATTGTTCAAGCAGATAGTCGATAATGGACGTGGATGACTTCCCAAAGATACCTGAAACATACCAGAATCTAATGCAACATTACAAACAGTAAGAGCATTCTGGTATCGATTCTTTTCACTTGAACGGCAGGAAATGCTTTTGCGTAAACGATAGCGAGTGTATTCCCCGAGAACACGGACCATCTTACAAGGGATATAGCTGCCTTTGACAAGTCCGAGACGTGAATAAACCTCTAATCCATTTAGGAATCTTTTGGTATCATCTTTGTTGCCTTTCACAGCCTTTTTGACCCACTTGACTGGCAATGACAACATTGATCTCTATATCTTCCAGAAGATTAAAGACTAGAAACCCAGTATTTACCCGTGGATTCCGAGTAGTAAGACATCACGGACAATCATTGTCGAGGAAGCCACTGCTTGAACTCGCCAAGAATTGAATTGTTAAAGGTGGAAAAAGCGCTCTCTTTTGGTAAGACGCTCAATCGCCACCCGTGAAGCCTTTTGGCAATCGTGGCAACGAGAAAAGATTTGCGACATCGACACCACAACAGGCTTTGGCACGTAACATAGTCAGACTCTTTCGTAAATGATAAGAAGCCATTGACTGAACTGCACACACAATAAACTAAGGCGCTTAAGCACCTCTAGTGTACGGATTTCTGTAATACACTCATTTGTGCTGAAAAGGCAGAACTTACACTGATTATTATGTTGTTCGAAACGAAGAGAAGTTATTACAACTCTCCTCCCGTGCTTTGTAGATATAGCCTCGCAAACTATTTCGGAAGCTAAAACGTAGAGAGTTGAAACACTCATCATTATTTGTGCCGCCAGCCGAAGGCGGCAGAATGGAGATTACTAGCAAAGGCGGTTTATAATTAACAGTTATTACTTTTCTATCCTTCTCAAGGTTTTTGACATTCTCTGCTTGTCTGAAAGGTGCTCCGACCAAAGCATCAAACCTCATCTTTTTCTCTAAAACGGCAGAGTCTTTAACATTTGTTCCATCAGCACATTCAGTAGATCCAAGCACTTTCTCTAACTCCCTCGATAGAATAATCATCTCGTACCCCTGCGTCATATTTTAATTCACTATAACCGAAGATTTCACTCAAATGTATCCTCACATCTTCTATAGAGCCCTATCAAACGTTCTCGGGGAAAACAGTCATTTTCAAGACAGAATATAGTTTTATTGATTCTTTCGCAAGATAGGTTAGTCTCGAGTACAATAACAAAAGCTCGTTATCTTTGGCCATTACAATTCTCCTGTCGCTTTCTATAAATATTATAATATATTATATCGTCACATATGACTATGTTATAAGCATATCTGGAAATTATTTCAAGGCAAAAGAAAAGAGCCTTGAATTACCAAAGCTCCATTCACTCAGCCGCCAGATAATTTATAATCCAAGTCTCCTACTATTTCCATGGATATATGCAAGGCAAGAATCCTGAATCAAATATAGCTATATTATAAGCATCTCTGTCAAAGGTACTATACCATCTCGTCATAGCCACGAAAATTTTCGAAAATCACTCGATAGGTACTGCGTCGGTAAATAGTCCGTCCAACTCACTGTCCCATCTACTCATGGTGGTTTAGCTAACCCACTCTCAACGGCATGCAATATTTTCTTTATTATCCACTTTATCAGTATTGGTATAGAAGGGCGACTTTTGTAATAGAACACAAAATCCAAAAACATTAATCTCTTATTAGCTTTTCAAATGTAGCATAGATAGTATAATCAAAGCAGATAGCCTATCTCTTTTACAGTTGTCATTTTCTATTATTAGAAAGATATAAACAGCTTTTGACCTTTTTGACCTCTGCTCTTCCCAGACGCAATAAGTCATCTCGGAGGTAAAGCCCACATTTCCTTTTCAACGTGCTCTCCTTTTTCATTGGATATCTCAGCATAAAAGTCGCCGCCAACGGGAAGAGATATATTAGCAAACCTCTTCAATATTTCTCTCTCACTACCCAAATTAATATAATTAGCGTGAAATCGTATTGATGTTTCTAAGGCTTCTTGAATTCTCCTCCATGTAGGCGTGGCCTCCACAATAGAGTAATAAATATTCTCTCATCATGGCAGTTGCGGAATGCCTACTGGCTCATCAAGAATCTTGTCATTCACAAAGAGTGATCAACAATCCCCTTTTACTATTTCAATTATATATCGGCAGGATCTCCCGAAAATGCTCAGTCTTTATGCAAATGTTCTATGATTGGTCTTCCTTAGCACCACTTGGACATGCAGATGGCAACTCTGACTCAGAAACATATACTTTCAATAATATCTCCCAACATATCCTCAAATGTTGAATTTTCCTTATCTAATTCAGAATTATACACCCACGTGTCCCTCCACAAATAGGGCAGCTCTCCTTACGCCCAACTATTTCAATTGCTTTGCTGGTCTTTATCTTTTCAGCCAATCTACACGTGCATATCATTCATTCACTCTAAATATTCTCCTATCAGACTCAAGATGATGCATACAGAACATATGCACCCTAATCCCGGAAATGGCCGGATGAATAATAGTCCAATAAATTTGTAAGCCATCTCAGTCTTAGGGATTTTACTAAAAACATTCCCAATCCAACAAACTTTGCGATACTTTCTGCAAATTTCCCCGCTTGTGTCTGATATATTTTCATTCGTTTCAGATACAAAGTGGTGAACTCTTAATTCATTTTTCCCCACCAAAATATATAATGTGGATTGCAACCGCCACCGAGTGCATCCGCTATCTACATAGCATCACCAACTATTGAATAGTCAGAAAAGCCCTTATATCCCTGTGTAAATTAGATGGTTTCTGCTAAATAGTTCATCTGGAGAATCAATATAATCCACATTTCTCTGCCTTCACATCCCATCTTCCAAAACAACCACATCCCAACTACTTCATCTTTTTAAAATCTTCATCCTTTGTATTAATCTGTATAGTGCTTCTAATTCGATAGTTATTGTCTTCATAATCAAATTAAAATTATACACTGGAATTTATCATCAATAATATCCTTCATTTATCTCTCCCACAAGACACCTCGAAATAATACTCGTCATCACATAAATATCCCTTGACTACATGCAGAATCCTTCAATAATTTCTTTATAATTTTCTAAAGTTTTCTGCAATTTATCCTTTTTAATTTTATCGGTTTCTTCTTCAACCTCATTTCTTCATAATCACTGCCAACTTTTAATGCCTTCGGATTCATATGATTATTATTTTTCTATCTGCTTCAGCAAATTTTTAATAGTCGTAAAGAAAGTACTGCTACAGCGCACCGCTCAACAATCAGAATAATAGAACTATATAATCTGTCTGCTTTCAACAATTCTCTCAAACACAATAGTTCATTCTGTCTGCCCTTAAATATGGAAAATACACTATTTACACCTCCACCTCTTTTGCACAAGAATCTATCTAATGCTTCGTAATTTTGACCTATATTTTGTGAAAAGTATGCATAAAAGCTTAATTCATTCTGGTACTCTTTCTTCAAACATACTCATTAATTGATAGTGTTGTTCTTTTGCTTTTAAGCTTTCCATTATTTTCTTTTTGTAATCTTTGTAATATTTATTTCTTTAACCTAATGCAGACATTCTCATAATACTAAAATCACAACCTTCGGCAGCATCAAGTAGTCAGAACAATTTTTCAAATTCTTTTTCCTAAGAACTTGAAACTATGTATATGACAATTCGTCATTGTTGCCAAAATGCTTTTTCACAAATAAGCCTCCTGAGCTGAAAGTTAATTCATAAATACCTACCTCATGTGCTTTTTAAAAACTTTAACTTTCTCAACTTGTTTCTTACTAACAACGACGTTCACATAACTAAATACTTTATAATAATCATTTATCTGGCTCTGCTTTTGGAAAATTATTCAAATCAGTCTTTATTTCGTACACTACACCTTTTCCATTAATCATTGCAAAATCAGCTTTTTAGAGTTTGCAACCGTAACCTCAATGCTGCTGTACTATATAAATCATCGCTTTTGTATTAATAACTGGTGAAAGTAGTGTTCTTAAATAGTGTCATTTCTATACCACTGTTCATACTGCTGGTATATCTGACTAATCACCTTACCATATGTCAGTCCATCATCTTTCAGCGTATCGAGATATACACTTTTAGGAAAAATCAAGCACATCTCAGCCAAAACTATCAATGTATGGCACAGTAAAACTTTTAGCGATAAGAAATTGATTTTATCCACAAATTGCCTCTTCCACTCAGATTTATCACATTATTTGTTAATTCACAACTTCCAGTTCATAGATTTTATCTCTGCTTGGAGCAACATCAAACACATCATTTTCCATTGCATTTCCAAGTGAGATGTCATTTTTCTTTATATATTCGTTTCGGATATACTACTTTATCTCGTTTTTCTTTAAAGAAAAACTATGTCTTGGAAAGATCCATGTCCAATAAGTCCATATTGTGCGAGGTGAAAAATAGCTGTTCTCCATCTCCAAGTTTATCAATCATCACACTTTAAAATGCCTGTTCTAAATCAGAATGAATGTAAGATAACTCTCATCACAGTAATAGAAACCATTTTTCTTTTAATATAAATTGAGCTTTATCAAATTGGCAATCTCAATTCCTGCAAATAGTAGCCACTTGATAATTTACTTCTATAATTACCTCCCCTTCCTTTACATAAAGTGATGTCCTGATTTTCTATTACATTGCTATTATCAATTTCTAGTGTACAGAGATTATATCTGTATCTAATGCCTGTAAAACCTTTTTCTAGTATTTTCAGCCTTACATTGATGTCTGAATAGATACCATTTAACGATATATTTTCATATTCTTCGTTTAGTACAAATTTCCACCCAACTTTTACTGCTGTTTTATCAAATTGAGATATTCTTTTAGTTTCTTACAGCACATTTCGTATGAATCATGCACTCAATCCTAAAATAATCCAAATAAACCTTATACCTATCCTGTGCTGTTACAGGTATCCTTAAGTAGCCCTTTCTATCATTCTGCTAGTCCACGGTAATAAAACATTTTCAAATCGTCTTCAATGATAAATGGTACCAATATCGTATTTCAGGTATCTTGAACATAATCAACCTTCCGACACTACTATTACTGTCTTGAAAAGGATGAATTTTCAAATTTTATGGAAACCAAAATATCCTCAAGGCTTTTTCTTCTTTTGACATTGTATTCTATTAAGGAGCTCTTTTTCATTTTGCTTGACACCTCTTCAGAGTGGTAGTATTCATTCCACCCACTTCATTTGAAGCTTCTTATAGTCGCCTACTGCAAACCAATCTCTTCTTGAATCACTTGTTCCATTTTAGTGAAGTAAATAGGTTCCTCGATAAATTCTTCTGTGGGTACAGACTGTGCATTGTCAATTGCAGTATACTGACTATTCGAAATGATTTGTTGCCTCAATCACATCATCCACATTCAGGCTTCCGTCTTCTACACCTATAGTATTGGTTTTCATATACCTGGTCTGTTCGTGAGTCAGACTGTTTCCATTTCGATATGAGTTAGAATGATAGGTCAGCTCTATCTGTGTTTTATGATAAATTCCACCTGAATAACCTGAAGATTTTTCTTCCTGCAAGATATCAAAGCAGTAGTTTATTCCTGTTTTGCAAACATTTCTCCATTATTTATCTCTATAATCTGAACCACATTGAGCTATTTCAAGCATATTATCAGATACCTTAAATACAATACGGTTCTTATCATCTATACGGACACTCCAAAAATCCTGCAAGATTTCCTGATAATGGTTCAGGCTTTCCTGTGCAATTATATCCATTACGGTTTATATCCTCTAAAAGACGATTAATAAGAGTGTCTTTATGACTGCCAATAAACATAATCTTCCCAAGCTTCATCTGACCAAATTTTCTTCAATCTTCCACCTCTATCAGTTCATATGTCCTTGCCTTTTCCTTCTTTAGCTGTTTCACTGATCTTTTTCAAGTCGCTCCATAATAGCCACACTATAAAATGGATCCGCTTTTACCTCAAAAGGAAGCCTCTGCTCTCTTTTATAACCGTTTTACAAACATATTGACAGCAACCGAAGACATTCATACCACCTGTTCACAAAAGTTCTCGAAACCTTTTTATCCTCACTATTAATTCTTATACTTAAAGATGATCAAACGCATACATATCTCTCCTTTTCAGTCATTATAATAGATTGTCAAATAACAATAAGTCCAATTTTAAATTCATTTCTCATTATACTGCAAAAATATTACATTTGCAATACGATGTAATGTAACAGTGTTTTTATCACCTCATCTGCTGCATTTCCATCAATTCATAAAGCTTCCCTTAAGCCCATAAAGCCTTTCATGGTTGCCAAATCCTTCCATGCCTCCCTTTTCCATAACTGCGATTTTATCGGCATTTCGGATGGTTGAGAGTCTGTGGCTACTACATGTAGTCCTGTCTTTTGGACAGCTTTGCCACAGCCTCCTGTATCTGCCTTTCGAAACTGTATCAGCGCTGAGGTTGCCTCATCGAGGATAAGTACTCTTGATTTTATAAATGCCCTGCATGGAGATTCTCTGTTTCTGTCCTCCTGAGAGTGCCTCCCATACAGCTCCTTTAAGACGGTCTCAAGACCGTCCGCAGACTATCTCACAAGTCTCTTAGGTTTGCGGGCGTCTATAACCTTTGGAAATGCTTCTCGGATACATCATCAAGTCCATAGGTAATATTTTTCCTGAGGTGCCACTAAAAAGTGAATTTCTGAGGTACTCACAGCCAGCTTCTTTACGGGTAATGATGGAGGTTCATCTCCTTGATATCACAGCCAGTCTAGTCAGCACCCCTGCCTTCTGTCGCTCTCATAGCCGATTATCAGGTTGAGTATGGTAGTTTTACCTGCTCGAGGCCTGACTATAGCTATGGTTTCACCGCTTGCCTTTGAAGCTAAGACCGCTTAAAGAGAGGCTCATCGCTGTCATCACACTTGAAGCCTACATTGTCAAATTCTACAAAGCCCTTTATCTCAGGGCTTTTAGCTTATTTTTGTCGCTGCACCTCAATGTCGTTGCTACAGACATAATATCAGAAATGGATGTCACTGACTCAAGTCCCTTGGTTACAACAGGTCAAGCCCTACTATACCTGCCACACAGCCTACTACGGTGCCTAAAGTAAGACTGGTACATAGCCACATCACCCATGCTTATTTTTCTTGTTAAGCGCCATAAAGGCAGTAAATATAAGGCAGAACACTTAAACACCTGAAAATACTACTCCAGCTCCAGGCAATCGAAGTAAGTCTGTATCATATCCAGCCTAAAGCCCTTGTCTGCTACCTTTACGCTTTCCTTTCTCCATCTTGTTAAGTTCTCTCTTTCATGTCATGCAGCTTTTGCTACAGGTATCATTTCCATCATTTCCACTCACTGAAACTGTGGTCTCTTCCATTTTCTTTACGAAAGGCTGTATTGTAGTTCTTTACCTTCTCCCTAAAAATAAAGCATAAGCAAAACCGCCACAGGCACAGCAGCAAGGAAGAATCCAAAGACGATTTTACTCTTGGTGATAACGATGATCAAGCAGCCACGATATTTACAACTATATAAAGCACAGATTATAAATATCTGCGAACTGATGTCTCTCTATCTGCTCCACATCCTCATAACCTTTTGACTGAAGCCTCCGCCTGACTCCATCTGGGTATGGTAAGAGATGGATAATTGCTGGAGCTTTTCTAACCAGAGCATCTTAACTCCTTTTTCCACCTGCCTGATGGTCTTTTGCAGAAATACATGATGAATGTAACTTGTAGGAACATTTTAGTACCGTCAAAAGTATGATGAAGACTGAGTTTAGGATAATCTTTTAACGGCGTCCTCACTCAGGCTTTGTGATTATATCAATCATCGCAGCCATTACAAGGGGAGATATCCAGGACGGCGAGTCTTTATATGAAAAAGACTACCGACCAGAAAAGCTGACATACTTCCCTGATAAATGGCTATCAGCGTTTTTTAACGGTCTTCATCATTTTTCCCTAAATATGCTTTCATAATCCGTTCTTTGTAGGCTGTTTTCATAAGTCCATCCTTTGCTATAATTATCTTACTAAAAATCCAATTTCCTCAATCACCATCATACTTTTGTTTCACCGTTGATTAAATTCAAATTAAATTCAAACCCAAGAATCATTTGTTTGGTAATACCATTTTACCTGTGCTATCTCACAACTCCATAGTAATCGTCCTTACTTCTACTATGAAGAGTCCATCATCATAGTCTAATATACTTTCCCATCTATTCTTTTTATACTTAACTTTTTCTTCCAGTCAGCACTATAAATAATCACCTCATCTATACCATCATCTTTGTATGATCTGACTCTACTCTTCATTACCATATACCTCCTGAAGCAAAGCCTCTCTACAGACTTTGTGTTGTTTATCTCAAAAATTTTACCTTCTTTTTATCTACAATTATTTCGGACAAATAGCCTCTGTTTTGCCATTCTTTCTACATATTAAAGAAAATACACCGTTTTGCTTATCCAATACTCTGAAATAATCATATTTAGTCTTATGTGCTCCTCACCACCTGCCGACATAATGCCGAATTTACTATTATTGGTCACTCAAAAACAGTGACCTACCTTTGATATTGAGTATTTGGAAAGTTTCAATATTTTCATATTGTTTTAGCAAAAACCTGTCTTTTTCCGTTTTTATATCTATAAACATAGTCAAGTCTTTCTTTTAATATCATTTCATCAGATTTAAGTCTGAGTATTTCATCGTATTCAGGCTTTATAAGTCTCTTCCAGTCTCCGAAATAACTCCATATTTATCATCATTATCCACTTTAGACATTCCACTCATAAAATCCGGTATATTTTTATTATATTTCTTAGAAGCAGCCTTTCCCCTTTGTAATTCACCATATAAAATAAATATTTTTGTTACAAACTATAGCCTTATCCTTGTGCCTCTATCTCTCATTATATTTATAGCTAGCTGCTTGCCATCATCTCTCACAAGACCATACTTGTCGTTTCTGCTTTGTACTAGGAAAATTATCTTATTCTCTTTATACCTTTGTTAGCTCCTTTTAGTGGTCATATCCCTGCAAATGGATCTCCGGAGTATCCAAGATAGTTTCCACCCACTCCTTTTGACAGCTATATTTTACCACTCCAAATCAGCTCTGCCTTTTTGTATTATATAAACTCAATTCAGAATCATATCTTTGAGGAACTGCTATCCCATATTCTCTCATTATTTATAAGAAGGTCTGCTTTCCAGTTTCAAATTGTTTGCTATTATTATAGAAACACCTGATTTCTGTGAAAGTGACATAAAAACCTCTCTTAGTTTTCTTCTTATTTGTGACAGAATATCTCTGTGTATTAACTTTCTTTTATAAACTCTACTCGTTAGTACCTAAAACATAGCCTTTATGAGTAATACTTTTACAGTTATTTTTAGTGTCACATAATAGCTGCCCATCCTTTGTTTCTCCACAAAATAAAACGGTCCTCGCTCTACTCCCACTATTACTGATATGATATCCTTTTGAGTCATCACCCATATGGTCTGCAACATCCTTAAGTTTGTGCAAACTTTATTACCTCATCATCTAAAATGTACCCCTCATATGTATTCATATTTTCACTCACAAGAAGAACTTCCTCTGCAAGAGGCACCACCTCTCAAATACAAAACCTGTTCTTTTACTGTTCTTACAGAAATATAGCGCATCCTGCTATTATCTCGTGAGCTATAACCACAGTTTCAATAAATACCTTTCCCATGTCTATTTTCTGGATGTTTTAAAGCTGTTTCCCTGCATTATACACGCGGCATCCTATCCACACTATATCTTTCTCTTTAGTGCGCTCTGCAGGAGCCACTGCTCCTATTGTCATAGTAATAAAGACGTTGTTGCCACAAGTTTTTCAATTTTCCCATAAGTTCCTCCTTAAAAATTAGAGATATGCACTATATATTTTACCATTTTTCGTAGAAATGATATAGTTTTATATTGACTTTATACATTTAACTACTACAATAAAGTTAGACTTTCATTAGTCGGAGGTGAGTATGGCATATATAAAAGGCTAATGTGTTGTTGAGTTGACTAGTGACGCCTTCACTAATAAAATGTCCAGACTCGCTACGGTTTTTCTGTAAGATGCTGTTGTAATATGGCTTTGTTGACGAAAAACGATGCGCTCGCTTAGGCATTATTAGTTCCGGCTGTTTAATTGATAAGTCAGCAAAAACAAACACATCAGCCATCATAAAGCAGCTGTCTTTCATCTGGTATTCGGGTTGTTATTTTTCATAAGTTTACAGTATCAGCCAGGAATGATAAATTCTAAGCTGAGCGCATTAGGCGGGCGAAGCGGATGCCGGGAGCGAGTCTGAAATGTTATCATTCGGAGCGTCAACTTAGTTTAGATTATATAACTCGACAAATTAAAATTTACTAGTGAGGAGTCTAATATGGACAAGTTAAAAGAATTCTGGCAGGAATCAAAAGCAGATTATGAAAGCAGATACAATGCCCTGTTTTTAACGGATTATGATAAATCTCTCCTTTATTTTGAGAAAATGCAGGAGCTCTTGCTTGATATGCAAAGAGGATAAAAATAATGTAGATGTAGCTTTGTTTACTTGCTTCTGTACGAATGGAGCTTCGTGACAGTTATGATACCTGTTAAGCTTTTTATTAGATTTTTCTTAACGAAATTAAAAACTGCTTATCAGATAATGATAAAGCAAGGATATACACAAACATCGGATACTACATTGGCTTTGACTCATCTACACCCGAATATTTACTTTCAGCAGAGAATCTAAGTTCTCCTTATGCCGAGACTTATAAGGGCTTGGGATTGTACTATTTTAGCGAGTATGAGAGGGATAATAGCGAGAAAAACCTTGAAAAAGCCATAAAATACTTTGAAAAAGCAAGGGAGCTCTCCAATAACTATGTGAACTGTTTTAATTATGCTGCAAGTCTTATGAGATAAGAAGTATCAAGAGGCAAAGATAATATTTGAAAATTTGTTGCTGAATATCCTCATAGAATGAGATGATACTTGCACTTAGCTACTGTGAAATATTTCTTGGTAATAAGGGAGAGGGCGCGCTTTTATCTATCTCCAGGCAAAATGCGGACAGGATGAGAATTATTCACTTAGTACTGATGAAATATCCGAATATCGAGTATACGACTCTATTATGTGCTTGATGAATTCGACATTTTCTTAGATAATTGCAAAGATATAATATGCAATTATTATACTGATGATTGGAAGCATTATTATTATACCCTGTGGATTAAAAATCAAAAAGGATGAATTTTATAGACTGGTTAATTCTACTGTTTCAAAGCTTTGAGGAAAGCATTAAAGAAGCTGAAATTTATGAGGATTATGGCAGTCTCGAAGAAAAAGAAGAGTATATCAAAAAGCTGCAAAGAAGATTTAGTAAGGTATAAAGCTATGATAAAAGATATAGAAGATGGCTGTAGCCTGAAATAACTCTTAACCTCTACCCTGAGTATGAGTGTTTTTCTGATAGACTACCTAAGACATAAGTTTACGGACTAATATTGATTTTAAACTGTTTTTCGGCTAATCTGTACTCTGATTACATTTTAGCCTGAAAAACACTATTGTGGCAAGTCCATTTTATTCCTACAAATGTAAAAATATCTATTCGTTTTTGTCCTTTAAAATAAACTTGCCTAAGTAACAAAATTTTAGGGAGGAGACATCTCTAAGTTTTGCCATAAGATATTTCTCTAAGTACTCATTTATGCCTGTAACTCCATTTTCATCATATTTAGCAAAAGAGCCTATGTTTCCTTTTTATTTCTTCCTTTGTGATACTTAAGGCATCTTTATAATTTCCTTCTGCAATATCACACAAGATTATACCCAACACACTATGTTCATCTTCTCTACCTTCTAATTCAGACTTAAAAGAAGATATATCAGTAAAGCGTTTATTATATTCATTTATTATGCTGTCTGCCTCTTCAAAGACTCTTATCAAGGCATAGTTTACCTCATCAGGTGACCCGACTGGAGTATTATACTCCTTTATTATCAGCGGATAAGGACCTTCGGACGCAGAAATATGTGGGTTAATTGAGGTTGTTCCCAAATCATCCATTTCATACACTTCCCAGAATATATTGTCAATTATAAGCGGCTTAACAGATATTTTTGTGCTTATGTATTTCCCAAGGCTTGCGGGATAAACATCTATATTTACCAGATAGAGATAATCATTTACCACCTTATAAATCCAGCCCGACAGCAACTTGTATCCGAACTCTTTAACAAGTGATTTAAGCGTTTTAACTACAGTCAATTCTCTCTACAGCCTGCTGCTCCTTATGAGTCATATTTTCCTCTCCCTTTTAGCTATTTATTCTGAGAATATTTTTATCTAAAATCTATTTATATTCCAACCCTTTTTTCCTTACAACCACTGCTGCAAGCAAGAACGCCAAGACATCTGCCACAGGCTGAACCAGATACAAGCCCTTTTGTCCTAAAGAGAGTGTTAGAAGAAAAAGTGCAGGTATATAAAATATTCCTGCCTTGATATTGATATAATCAGGGCAGTATAGTACTCTGCCCTATGTTTTGCATATACATGTCTCCCTGTAGCAAAAATAAGCCATAAAAGGCAGGGGTAAGGCATTGGATTCTAAGTATGTCCACAGCAATATTTATTACATCCTTATTCCTTGACAAAACTTCTGTAAATTCCCTTGCAAATACATATAAAACGACTGCTGATACGCTCATAAATACCGTGCCAACTCTCACATTGTACTTAAATGCCTTTCTCACCTCCTCATACTGCCCTGCACCGTAGTTCATTGCACATATTGGCTGAAATCCCTGTCCCCAGCCTATTACAAGCATGTACGCAACTGCTGCCACCCTTGAACTAACGGTTAGTGCCGCTATTACCTCTTCTCCAAAGCCTGCTGCCACCATATTGAGCAGTACTAAAGAAAGGCTTGTGATTCCCTGTCTTGCAAAATTCGGCAGCCCTCCTACCAAGATGTGATAAACATTTTCCCTTGTAAACCTTGCTTTTTGTGAGGGCTTAGCAATATTTCCATTCTTTCCTGCTAGTATAAATAGTACCAAGGCACTCACTGCCTGTCCTATCAAGGTCGCATAGGCCGCCCCGATGAAGCCCATTTTAAGGCCAAATATAAAAAGAGGATCTAAGATGATGTTGGTAAGCATGCCGGCAAGTAAGCCCTTCATGCCATCCTTTACATTGCCACAGAGCCTAAGTTGATTGTAAACAGTGAATGAAAATAATACAAAGGGCAGGCTTATGGCAATTACCCTCAGGTATTCTCCCGCAAAGCTCTGTAGGCTCTCAGAGGCTGAGCCTCCTATAAGAGCTGTTAATGGCGATATGAATATCAGCGAGGGCTGCAGAAACAGCGAGTCCTGTAACTAAAGATGTTACTACAGCTGTAGAAGAATAAACTTCAGCCTCCAAAGATTTTTCCAGCTCCCAGGCTTCTTGACATCGCATTGCCGCTGCCATAGCCAAACCAAAAGCCCAGAGCCTGAATCAGGCTCACATAGCTAAATGTAATTCCTATAGCTGCTGTCATTGACTTATTGCCTAGCATTGCAATGAAAAAGGTATCTGTAAGGTTGTATATCATAGCCACAAGCATACCGATGATGGTGGGACATCATTTTATGAGGAGGGTAAGATAGGGGCAGTAAGTATGTATTCTCTTCGAAGTTCTTTTTGTTTTCAGACTGTGTTCCTCTGCTGTTTTTCTTCGTTATTTACCCTGTCCATACTCTACCTCCTCTCGCCATTTAATTCTCCCGTCTTTCTGCTAAGCTATCCCACAAAAGTTATACCTTCCTTTACACTCCTCATCTCCGTCAACCATAGATTTGGTCGCCGTCCTTAAAACCTCGCTGTAGCATAGCCCTCCCCAAAACCGCCGGGATACCATATTCCCTTGCCACTATGGCTGCGTGGCTGAGCTGAGCTGTATCTGCTACCCCAGCACCTGCAAGGCTAAAAAGCGGTGTCCACTCAGGATCAGTAAGATGGCAGACCAGAATATCACCCTCTTTTCATCTTGTAGAACTCCTCAGGACCCTTTTATCAGACAAGCCTTACCTGCTACTGCACACCCTGCTGCTCGCTCCCTTAAGCACCTCTCCGGCGCGTCAAGCCTCAAGTCCTTTGGATGCCTCCCAAACCTTGATAGCCAGTGGACGGTTCTTATTCCTCTTTTTTATCTTCTCTGTATCATTTTCTGATAGATGCCCTCTTTCAAGGACTTCTATCAGCTCTCTAAAAAACAGATTGGCTAAGCCTGCCTGAAGTCTTCATTTCCAAGGAGGAGAACATTTGCCCTTTTTAACACATTGTCTCACATAGTAGAATAGGGTTTCCCATAGATACTGGCTTTCTTCACGCACTATATGAAAAATACCTGATGACTCTATCCTTTTCCTTAGCTTAGAATTTATCTCCGTAAATCTTCTTTATCCCTGACAGTATCTCCTCAAAGTCTGCCATATCCACCTTTTTCTCATCTTCCAAAATTACAAGGGGCTTCATAATATTTAGCAGCCTATCTGGCTCCTCCACAAAGGTTTTTGCATCTATACAGTAGCAGTTATAGTCTGACTTGAAGCCGTTTTTACGAAGAAAGTCCTCTGCCAAAGCGCTTAAAATCAGATTGATTTCTTACAAATGCCTCATGCTCTCCTGATATCAGGCTTTTCTTAAGCTCTTCATTTTTCTTAGCTTCGGCTGCAAGCTGTTCGACATCTCTTGATACTACAGCTGTCTTATTATCAAGGTTTCTATAAAGGTCGTAGACTGTATAGCTTTCATCCACCTTTTTCACAGCCCTTTCCAAGTCTTTTTGCGAGTACTGATGGAAACAGACATGCTAAACCTGTCATAGCAAAGCCTTTTGGTAAGCTCGTAGCTGTAAATAATAAATTCCCTGCACTCCCTGACATCCATTTTACTAAAATCAAGCTTTTTAAGCCCCTCTATTTCCTTTTCATAGTCCTCCATAAATGCCCTGCATTTGCCTCGCAGTAGTCATAGTCTCTCATCATTTTAATAAGCTTAAATATATTAAATATCCTCATGTTTGAGCCATTTTTGAATTTGAAGTGTTTCTATCCCGTCATCATCCATTCTGGGATTAGTATCAAGCTTTATTCCACCCTCGGCAAACAACCTGACAGTCTGGTCATTTATAGCAACCATATAATCATAGTCTAGTGCCCTGTATGCAAATGGCATTTTTCAGAATAAATGCGTACCTCTCTTTTGTATATCCTTTAACTCTCTACTCCTTTTTAGATAAGCCTTCACTAACTCATCCTCGTGATTATCCCTAAGGGTGGTAATCTCTCGCCTGTAGGATGTACACCTCGCCACCTCTTATAGCCCATTCTACATCCATAGGTTTACCATAGTGCTTCTCGAGGGCATTCCCAGCCTGTACAAGTGCCCTAACCTCATCATCCGTTAGGGCAGGCTTTCCTCTAAGCTCCACACTTACTTCTACCTTTTTTGTCTCCCTGTCAGCATATATAATCTGAGTTTCCCTTTTGTTCCTAGGGTGAGGCTTATAATCGTGCCTGATTTGTTCACTAGTGTAGTTATCCGCTGTTACGCTTCCGCTTACTACGCTCTCCCCAAGGCCATAGCTTGCATTTATCTGCATCTCCTCCCGGTTTTCATTGACAGGGTTGACTGTAAATAAGACTCCTGCCTTTTCGCTTTCAACCATGGTCTGAATGACAACTGCAATAGCAACAGATAGCTGATTGTAGCCTGATTAGCCCTGTAGCTTACCGCCCTGGTGCTCCCAAAGGGATGCATAGCAGTCGAGCTATGCAAGGAGGACTTCCTCCACACCTCTTACATTTCAGATAAGTCTCCTGTCTGTCCTGCAAAAGCTTGCATCAGGCAAGTCCTCTGCTGTAGTGATGAACGGACTGCCACCCTGACATTTTCTCCAAGCCCTCATAGGCCTTTTTCACCTCATTTATTACAGAATCAGGCAGCTTCCTTTGCTTACTAAGTTCCTTAGCTTCTTTGCAGTTTTAAAAAGTTCCGCATCATCTTGCACACTACTGGTAAGTTCTTTTTGAAGACTTCTCTAGGGAGTTTATCTTTAAGAAATTCTCTGTAAGCATCCGCAGTTACTACAAAGCCCCTTTGGCACATTTATTCTGCAGATACCATTTCCCCAAGATTGGCTCCCTTTCCTCTACTGTCATCACATCTTCTTTGCGTATTCTACCAAAACCGACTACCATAATACCCCTTCTTTCTTAGTAAATCTATCTCACCTCAATGTACCTTTCTGCCATAGCCGTGATGGAAAGTCCTCAACGCCTCATTAAAATACTCTTTTTCAAACTTGCCCGTACATTTGATAACAATACAAACTCCTATAAATGCGTTTTAGGAGTCCTCTTTCATCTATGCTTTTTAACTGCCCCTTCTCCCTCCAGTAAGCAGCTATCTTCTTGATAAAGGCTGTATATCTCACTTATCTCGTAGGTCTTCCCTCATTTTTCCTTGCAAGCATAGCCAAAGCCTCCGCATATATCGGCTTTTTCTCACATTTTTCCTTAAAAATCAACTGAGTACTCATAGATAATGTCTGCAGAAAGCCTACAGGATTGTCTAAGGACTTTAAAATATTTCTCAACCACAGCCAGCTTCTGAGCTGACCTATACTGCATCACATCGAGAATGAGAGCATCCTTGTCCTTCCAAAAGTTGTAAAAAGCTTCCCTGAGCTATCCCCTGTTCTACTCGTAAGCTCCTTTATACTAAGCCCCTTTGTGCTGCTTTCGTGAAAAGAGCATAAAGAGCTATATCCATCATCTTCTGCTTTTATTTCCAGTTTTTCTTCTTCATTAAATGCCTTTGCCATATCTTACCTCTATGAATATTTTTCGTTATTTGTTCATAGACATGAGTAAACTTTAGAGGAAAAAGTCAATGAATATTTTTAAGATATTCATTGACCTTGATGTAGTAGCTCATCTACCTTAAGTTCTGGTTTTAATATATGGTATTGTTATCTGTAGTTGTCGTTATACTATTTCACACGATGTAAGCTTGAAATTAAGGGAAGTGTTCATTTCATCTGTTCTGCCTGTTTTATATCATTTCGATACATATATACAATACTACAGAAATTAAATACGGCATTAATAAAATACATATGATCCTTCAAGCTATGGATGCACTCCTTTGTACATAAGCCGAAAAACCAAGTTCAAAACTCCAAATTCAACACCCCAAATACTACCAAGACTTTATTTCACAGTATCTTTTATATCTGTAAACTGAATATAGCAGACATACTGCATTTATTGCAAAAGTTACCAGGTTATAAATCCATACAAGCTCATAAATGGTAGTACTTGAAACATTTTTATATACCAAGGAAAGATAACATACAATGCTGCCTGAATCGCAAGAGCATCAATCAAAGCTAATGAATAAACATCTCCTGATTGATATTTCTTTCTTAGATATTTCAGCGTATAGAATCTAATATCTTTTTGAAATCACATAATACATTGCCGTTAGTACAACAGGCAGGGCGTAAATTGCAAATACAGACATATTAGCCTGAAGTATACCACGCACTAATATATAATATCTTACAAATAAGTGTAAAGCATAACTATCTCCAATAAATTTTTCGTCTTTCAGATATCCATTGCCTCAAGCTGTTATTTTGCTCTTTTTAATTTTTGTCTATTATACTTGTTATGTCCATATCTAAGGCACCATCATCTTTTTTTCATATGTTCCACCATCTCAAACATATTATCCCTGACATTATCTATTTGACACCAGGCAATTTTGTTTTACAAAAATACAGTTTCTTTTTCATCCGTTTTCATATAAACCTCTGATTCTAAAAAAAGTTTTATCATGTTTGCTATTGGATATCACCGTTCTTTTTACCTCTGTGGACTTAAGCTTTTCATCATCTGCCTTCAGTTATCTTTTCTTTTTGGCTTCACAGGACACTTAGGGCTGATGTTCCTCTAATTGCAGTATAGCATCTTTTTAAGATAATATCAATACCTATTGCAGAAATCGGTCTTATTTTGCAGAAATAGGCAAAATACCTATTGACGCAAGCTTCCTTATTACGACGCTATCACGTACAAAATAATAGATAGCATAATTAAAATATAATCTCTTTAATTGTTTCTACCTGACAGTTCTTTTAGTGCATCCTAAATGTCATCAACAGTTTAAGTATAGTCCGCCTCCCTGCTCTTCGTGCAAAGCATCGAAACCCGAATAAACATCATCATCAGTAATAATTGCCTTAAAATTAGTGTTTTTGTAAGCAGACGCATTATTTATAAAGTTGTAAAGTTGCGCATATTAATATTATTTATCTTAGACAATTAGCAAAAACAGCATACAGGGCGGTAAGATGATTATCAAAAAGCCTATCCTTTTTACTCAGTTTACATCCGATGGATATTTTTTTCTTTTCTTCTTAATTTACAGTAAAAACCATATACTCGTCTCAGGCTTTTAAGTATGAATAATATCCTACAGTCATAGCAATAGCAATCAAAATCATACAAACCTGTTAGTATTTTATATAATTCCACTACTCTCAAGTTTTCACCATGATGGCAGAAGCAAATAAATGTCTCATACTATTTGTAGGCTCTCATCAACCTTAGTCATCAGCTTCTTTTTCTGTATTTTTGTACTTCGCCGGTTGAGGATGAGTCTGAGACTTCAGCTTCCTTCTCCATAAGCCATATTAATGCATTCAGAGCCATTGCTAAATCTAACAAAGGATGAACCTACATAATTATGGGTGAGATAATCCCTCCTGGCAGTAATAAACAGATACTAAGTCCATCTTCATTCTGATTCACCGCATATAAACACCGTATACCATCAACCCGCTAGCGTTATCTCTGACTATTATTTCTTTGTTTATAAAATCTGTTCCGTAGATATTCCTAAGCTCAACTCCCCATTCACTTATTTGAAAAGCGTAACCCCGTCACTACCACAACCTATTTGTCTGAAAAAGGCAACAAGAATAATACATACAATAAATAACGGCAAAAATACTTTTTAACAAATGTTTTCAATTTATCTACCATCCTTTGTGCTTGTCTCATTTATTAAGGTGCTCTTGTAAAGAAATATAGCGCGGATCAAAAATACAAATAAGTGCAATGAGTGTCAAAACACTTGAAACAATCAATATGGCGTGCGTTTTGTTGTACAATGCATCATCGGTGATTCCCCTCGCTATCATTTTTGGAAGTAATCAGTAGAGCATCCTGCAAATCACTTCTTGAAGTCTGGCAACATTATTGAGAAACTAGAATTCTTCTTATCGTTTTTGTATAGTGTATGAACCTTGATATTTTTCTATGACATCAATAATATTGTTTATTCCAATTCCATGTTCATCACTATCATATAGCTTAGAGTTAGTACTCTCCATCCCTAATCTCCAGCTCGCCATTATAAGTGTTTTTACAGAAATAATAATATCGTCTCCTCTTTTTATAAACTTCAATTTTATAACTTTTTGCCAGAGTATTTCTCATAGTACTCTATTGCATTACTTAAGAGGTTTGATAGTATAACAACAATGTCTTCATCCTCAATCCCTATTGTAGACAAATCGTTAAGCTGAAAAATGAATATGATGCCTTTCTCCAATGTTTCCTGTATTTACTGTTTAATATGGCATCTACAATAACATTATTGGTCTTTATATAGTCCAGTTCTGTACTTCGATGCCCACCTATATTTTTATGTAGTTCTTAAGTTCAGCGTAATTCTCCTGTATTTATCAGAGATTCAATGCACAATATCTGATTCTTATATTCATGTGTTACTTTTCGCTGCTTAACAAAATTTTCAGAAATAGAGCTGGTACGTATCTGTCTGATTCTTCGCCCTCAGTCTAAAGATATCACTTTCCCTTACTCTTTATTTCCCGCTTTAATATATCATTTATATATAAAAATAAAAGAATATTCATACGATCATTTAAACACAAGGATATGGCTAAAAATACATCATTTGTCTCTGATTTGCTCCATTTCCTGATGTGTCAATCAATGCAATGATGGTGAATACAGTAGATATCGGAAAACATAAACCTAAGAAAGTCTGCATTACTTAAAACATCTGCTGTCTTATTTCCTGTTTTTCCTAATTATCACAACTGTTATAAATAGAATTATTTTAGCTAATACTACTATCATACTTGCACCAATTAAGTGTGACTCGTTTATATCTGCAAAAACTCTTAAAAGTGATAAATTTACCCAAAGTGTCAGGTAATCAACAGAAGCAGTAATCCCTGAAATAATAGGGATAAAACTATAGACTTAATTAATTTTGACCTTGACATATCACTCATAAACAAAGCAATCATTACAATTATCAATATCTGTTTTTATAATGAACTTGTTGTAAAGAGCTAAAACAACTAAGAAACAGCTTATAATTGTGCTAAGAATAATAACAAAGTTCCGTGTGCTGTTTTCATACCTTTTTCTTTCCATCTCGAAAAATATTTTTACAACATATTATCTCCAATGCAGTAAGCATAATGCTTAATATATAGTTTAACATAAGCTACATTTCTCTTTGTATGAAACAAACTCTCTTTTACTGACTTGTATCTGTCTTTTGAGATTTTTAATCTGATACCGTTATTCAACAAGGCTTCATACCTGTTTATACCCACTATGTGTTTCATATTAACCAGATAGCTTTGATGTATCCGTAGGAATGCTTTATCTTCAGCTCTTTTTCAACTTCATCAAGTTTTCCATATAGTAAATATTTATTTAACTTATCCTCCATTATATAGAACTCAAGTTTATGCAGCTTGCTTTCAATATACAACAATAACTCAAGCGGAACATTCTTTATTCCCTCGTTAAACTTAAACTCCTTCCTTTTTCACAGTATGTTTCATCACTTTACTTATTGCATCTATGCATTCAAATATTAAACCTTCCATGTTCTCATTATTCTTCAATATATACCTTATGGCATTTACGCTGATAGCCTGTACACCGCATAGTTAACAAATGCAGTTACAAAGACTATGAAAATATCATTACTGACTTTTCGTATTTCCTGAGCAGTTTCTAAGCCATCTATTTCATCCATAGTTTATATCAAGAAATACAATGTCATACTTTGCCATATTTATTCCCAAGCTTATGAAATCCTTGCCTGAAGCGAATTCATCAACTTCACAGGACAACCTTCTCATCCATCGTATTTCATAATTTCATAAATGTTTTTTCTGAAAATCTCTTCATCATCACATATTGCAATTCTAAACATAGCTCCACCCTTCCCACAAAACAGTGTCTATCTGCTTATAGTATAATATGACACCCTGCAACTAAGCAATAAGATTTTCGTTTTTCCTAGTAAAAATTGAGCAAAACTCTTTCTTAGAATTTTGCCCTCATTATCATTGAAACTTATTTTATTATAGAAAATATTCTGTAGCTATTCTCTAAAACTTCTAATCATTCTTAATTTATAAATCATAAGCCTTATAAACTCTTATTCTTATTGTTCCTGCCTCCTACTTTAACCATCTGATTCCCTTCTTATCATCATCCACACGTCCAGAGTGATTTTCTAACACCTACATCTTTGTTCTTATTTTTACCAGTTTTTCTAAGATTTGTTATAATTAAGGTATGATAGGCACTATTATCTCGATTTACGAAATTGGATATCCAGGTTTTGCATAATCATATAATTTTTCAAGTTCTCCTGCCTATTTCAAAAATCCTTATATTCATAGGATCTGCTTGTCCAATGTTCTTTAAAACATATTAGCTCCACGCCACGATGAAGATACTATCATCAAGTTTCGAACCATAAGAAAACCAATTCCTTGGGCTCACTAATATTGGACACTACATTTTTCATTACTTTTTACCAGCATAAAGACATTGTGAAACAAAATTAGCACAATCTAAATCCCAATCAGGATAATTTTATTATAATTCTCCCAATATTTTTCTGAATACGCTACTGCTTTTAATGAATTTTCTTTTTCTTTTTCTCTTTAGATAAAAAGGCTCAAATTTTTATATTATTTAACTTTGATTCTATATCTATGGATTCCATCATTGTATTACTCGATCCCATATCTTCAATATATAAAGCAGCTCTATTTTCATATCTTCTGATAACTCATCCCAACACTTCTTTTAGGATTTCTATATTCTTTTCAGTTGTATTTATCGTTGCAACATAGTCTGGATTAAGGTGTTCATTTATATAAATAGCAATGCTCTCGTACCCATCCGGTTCATTATTATTACACTTTCTGTCTAATTCTGCTTCTTCCTCTTCTGTATAATAAAACCATCATTTCCATTTTACATAATACATTGTCTGTAGCTCTTTTTCTATGAGTTCTTCTTCAGGCATATCTACATACATCTCTTTGTACAGCTTATATACATCTAAAATCAGATGAAAATTCACTTACTGCCTCCTTATCCAAGCTAGAATCGGAGGCTAGAGCTGTCTCCATAAATTTATCAACCTGTATTTTGCAGTTCTAGCGCCCATCTTCTAATTGCAAATTTTCATTCTTGTTCACAGTTATATTATCATTTTTGGCAAATACATCTGTAGGCAAATATAATTGTAGCTGTTGATATTATTATCCCTAAACATCTAGCAAACATTTTATTTTTCAACATTCATTTTCCTCACTTTCAATCATAATTTTATATTTTTTCTTTTATTGTTAATAATTTAGATTTCATTATATATAACAGCATTTCCATTCTTATACCTCTCTGGATTTACGCTTTTCATCGTCTGCCTCCATTTATCTTTTCTTTGGGCTTACAGGACGCTTAGGCTGATGAAATATACCTAAACATATAGGTGGAAATTTACCTGCACTCTGTACAGCTTCATTTCCTCATCAATCGTTTCAATAACCTTAAGTACTCCTTTGTTAACATTCTTCACTTTTCTCTTACCTCCTGTTTTAAGATTTTTGATATACACAACAAGGCTGCACATAATATAACAGCTATTGCCATATAACTAGTGTAAATCATATTGGCTCCCAGTAAAACACAGCCAAGTATTATGCTAACTTCCAGTAGAACTATTAATTTTGCAAGTTTTTGACTCAATAAGTTCTTCTGAGTTCATATGCATATTAGGATGATTAACCGTACCTGTTAATACAATATATATAGCTGAGATGACCACTGCTCCAAGCAGCCATTGTTGATAATTTACTAACCTTGTCGCAACAAGCATCACTGCTAAGTATAGCTACCGTTGCAAAATAACACTTATAAAAGCTGTCTAAGTGATATCCTCCTGTTCTCTTTCTTAATTCAAAGAAAAATATTAGAAAAAGAGAGTTGGAAGTAAAGTTATTTCGTTATTAAGCTGATTATCACTATGCTTCCAATTGTAACAAACTTTTTCTACAAAGCAGATAAAAGTGTAAATATACATATCTGCCATTTCTTTGTTTATTATTTTATTTTCTACCATTTGTCCTATGAAATTATTTTGCCATTTTTCTACCATAATTTGATGTACTCCTATGCTGTCTTTAATTGCAGAATAGCATCTTTTTAACCTAAAAACAATATCCATTGCAGAATTCGCCCATATTTTGCAGAATTCGGCAAAAGAAGTGACTTGCATTTGCAAGTCACTTTTGAAGCTCATCTTTCTATTTCTTTTTCAGTTTTTAACCCTAAAGCAGCATACTCTCCAACTTTATCTGTCTTAAACAAAGCTGACGGATTAGCCATACATGGATTCAAGTACTTTTTGATACCCAGCCACTAAGTCCATCACTTTGACGTATTACAGAAATCCAAGTAACGCCATCTTTTACTCTTTCCGCTGTATCACCAGCTCCGCTCACTAAGTCACCCTTTCCTCAAGTATCCAACAACTTTACCACTAAGACCAGGTTTTTTTCTTATTTTTAAACCTGCTGAGGTTACTTCATAAGTATGTGAAAACGGTACAATTCCATTAGAAATAGAATCAAAAGTTTACTACGTAATTCCTTACCGAATTGGCTTTAACAGGAACCGTGCTAAAATTGATACAAATTGCACTTACACAGGTAAGTGCAGCAACAACAGTTTTTCTTCAACATAATACATCCTCCTTAAATTTATTTATTTACTCTTAAGTAAATACGCATACGTTGTTATAAATGCCGTATCATAAACAAGAGTATCCATATCTACTAAGGAAGTATCCTTTTCCGTTTACATAGTCCTTTTATCTTTATCATCTTTTGGAGATGCAAAGATGTCATAGGTAAAGTAGCACAGTGCAGGAATTTTTCTCCAATGTAAATGTTGTTGCATCTGTCCCAACACTTTTCATAATTTACAATGCCAGGAAAATACTTCTCACACTGCTTTTTAAGCTCGCTCTTATCTTTTTAGATGCAAAGAACATCTGCTTTCTCTGCTTCTTATTGCCTATGGAATTGATATTAACTACACCGATATATTATCCTTTTCCTCCTTTGACAGGCTTGCTACAAAGTACCTTGAGCCTCTCACTTAGGTGTTCTGAATCAAAGAAAACAAATTCAGGGTTGTATGAGAGCTCTTTATCAGAAAGAATCTTGCCATCTCCATAAGAGCTGCAACGCCACCGGCATTGTCAAGTGCACCTATACTGCCCTTTATATGAATCATATCTTGCTGAAAAATATAACAGTCTTAAGTTTCGGATTAGCATCTTTTCTTTTTACAATTATATTTCTGCCCTTAAATAGCACTCTTTTTCTTTCTTTTTGATTCTTATTAATATTGCCATTTAAGTCAACCAGTTTCTCGTCATAGCCGTTAAAGTTCTGAAATTTTACATCATAGCCATAGCCCTTAACAGTATCAAAAATGTACTTTCCTGCTTCCTTGTTTTCTTTGGTTCCCCTCACCCTCTGTGTCTTAGTAAGTTTTTCAAAGTTATTCTTTATATCACTTTTGCTTATCAGGATCTCAACCTCCTTATAAGCCTTATCAGCTTCCTTTCGAGAGCTTAACCGCTGAGTTTTTACCGCAGCCCTCTGTGGTATATCGGTTAAAATGCCCTACACCTCCGGAAAAATAAACCAAGTGACATTGCAAATACAACCTCAAAACCTACCAATCTTTGAAACATTTTCCTGTTACCCATAAGTTTTACCTCCAAATCTGACTAATATAATAATTACTCACCTCTGCTAATCCAAAGTATAGCATCTTTTAATCTAAAAACAATATCCATTGCAGAAATCGCCCATATTTTTGCAGAAATCGGCAAAAGTGACTTGCAACCTGCAAATCACTTCTTGAAGTACTTATTTCATTATAATTTTTCACTTGATTATTAGAATAAAAAAATGTACATCCTAATAACCACACCATATGACTATTTTAATATTATCATTAATATTTATTACATCACCTATTTCTTTATATACTGATATAGTATCTAAGAAATCAACGTCTTTAACATATAAGTTGTTCTGTACATATTTTCCCCACAGCTCTTTTTGGGGACTTCACTTTCCTTGAACAACTCAACTATTTCTTTATACTGTAAAGCCATTTCCAAAGAACCTCTGTATTTGCTCGTTCTTTCTATTGCTTTTTCTTAATGTGTCTTTATTGATTTTATCTTTATAAATGCTGATATCATATATAAATCGTAGAAATCCTTTGCTCTTGTTGTGGTAATTAATCTGTTCCGATGTTTCATAAAAGCACCTCCGTATATAGTTTTAAATCTTTCCTCCATATTCATCTTAATGGCATATTTCGACAGTTTTAATAAATTCTTCTCCTTATCTGCAAAGTAAGATTTTATTGCTTCAGCTAAATACTTGTGAATCTATTCTGTCCTTATCTTTGATAATATCAAGTATGGTTCTTTCTTTGTCATACACTGATATTTCTCTGCCAAAAGGGACTAATTATAGCCATTTTCCCAATATCATAATAATCTTTTTACATACTTAAAAAAATAATATTATCTCTTACAGACTTAACCCTACTGACATTGTCTCCTACTTTTACAGTCATCACATAAGCAAGGGGCATTCGTGTAGATAATCCTTGTAAATATGCTGATGTTTCGTGAGAAAAAATACCTTTGGGAATTCTATATGAAAAATAAAGATAATCATCAATACTCTCATCTGGAAGAGCGTAGAGTCCGTTTGCTATTTTTTTCAAGCTCTTCTTTTATAGTTAATTCTTTCAGGATATCCTTATAAATCCCAATATTTTAGGGCTTCTTTGGTAGTTATGATTCCCATTATTTTCTTTTATTTTTTAGCAGAAGTTCTCGTTTTCGTCATTTATATCACCACCTTTTTGTTCTTAAATTATAATATTTATAAGAATAAAAAGTCAATATTGAAAATTATCGTATAGGTGGTAGCGAAACATTTTGCCTATCCACAGGTCGCAACCGAACAGATAAAAACTTAAACCCTTTAGAAACAGGCTCTGCTAAGTGCTCCCTGAAAAAAAGTGACTTGCATTGCAAGTCACTTCTTGAAATCATAGTATCTATTTCTTCTTCACTTTTACCCTTAACACAGCATACTTCCCTGCTTTATCTGTCTTAAATACAAGCTCCTTTTTTTCTTCTTGTCATACCTTGCAGCGTAGCGTTTTCCGCTCTTGATGTCAACTACATAGAATCTGTAGCCCTTTACCACTCCCTTATAAGGCAGCCTTATTTCTATCTTTTGCTTGGTTTGCTTTCCTGCTTTTATGGTAAGCAGTTTTATCTTATAAACATTCTTAGTAAAGAGTTTCTTGTACTTTGAGGCAATTTTTGCAAGGACAGCCTTAGACTTTATCTTGGTTAACTCATACTTTTTCTTGGTGACGTTAGCCTTTCCCTTGCCCTTCGTACCGTCATTAACGTCAGATAAAGGGGTTTCTCCTTCGGTTACAGTTGCAGTCTCATCAGGCTTTTTTACCTCGGAGTTAGGCTTGTTAATATCCGTGTTAGAGTTCTCGGTAATTACAGGAAATACGGGTATTACAGGGATGCTATTATTACCGCCTCCACCGATATTGCCACCTATATTACCACTGCCACCTGTGTTACCACCCTCGTTATTACCACCGGCACCGCTAGTACCACCACCTTCGTTGTTTCCTCCACTGCCTTCATCTTCTTTTTGTAGCGATATGACTTCTTCCTTCATTATGGTGTTTAATTGTTCAAAGTCATCCCACACATAATTTTTTATCTTAACAGCGTCCTTAGGTATCTTAAGTACATTGGTTACCCTGTCATTTGAAAGTGCCTCGATATATGCTGTATTGGCAGTCATATTTAAGAGCTTATTGTTCTTGCCATAGACACAGGTAATCACAGTTACATTTTTTCTTTGCCCATAATTGTTAATTATATCCCAAGTAGTAGTTATCTTATTGTTTTCAATATTATGGGAAGAGGTTATTTCAAAATCCTGCTTAGCCTCCTGCTCCTTTTACCTGGATCTCGACTGCATTTACACCAAGGCTTTTACCCTCTTCATCTACAGCCTCGACTATCAAGGTCTGCTTCCCTGCTTCAGGTACGATAAGCTCATAGGCAGTCTCCTTAGTTTCTGCCAAGACTTTGGTTGTATCATTTAGATAAATCCTATACCTTACAGCAGCAGGCATACTGTACTTAAGCTCAATCTTTTTCCTTAAGCTCTGCCTCCTTCTTGTCTACTGTCAGCTTAACAGGTGAGTCTTTCACGGAAATGATTGTGCCGTCTGTAGTTCCCATATTCCCTGCATAGTCTACGGCACCCACATACAGCTTATGAATGCCATTTTCTAAGCCATCCAAATGCAGGATTTTGCGGTATTCATCATTTTGTTTTTCGAGGTAAAATACCGTATTGTCATCCTCTTTATATCCGTCCTTATCTATCACAAATACAAAATGTGATATATCTGTGCGTGACAGTCCTCTATCCTCGCCTGTCATCGTGACTTCACACACATCGGTATCTGTTATAAAGGTGCCCGGATTTTGACTATAGGCGCAGTCTTATCGATTTTGACAGGGAATCTTAACAACTGCTTTTTGGCACCTTCCACAACAGGAGAGGCTTCTACAACATAGTAATACTGTCCCTTCAGGCGCTGGTATCTTAAGTCCCTTTTTCTTATCGTAATAAGTTCCACTCCATCTCCACAGCTCTGAGATTTTAGACTTTTCTTTCTGAGTAGATGTAACTTCCTTCCTTAGATAGTCTGTAGCATATATATAGGTGAACATCTTGTGTCTGTCATCCTCGATATAAAACTTCACATCTTTTGCATTTCTTAGGAAAGACAGCTTAGGCAGGGCAGTGAGCATACCGTCTCCGTTTCCGGGGCTTATGCCCATGTTTTCAGCAGTTGGATTCTTACCTCCTACAGGAACCAGTAATACCTTATTTCCTCCAACACGGTATTCTGAGTACAAGCCCTGTTCCTTGTATTTTGACTTTGGCTCATAAAAGTTCCTGTCAAATACAGAAAGGTTCTTAAAGTCTCCCGAATAGGCTAAAAATGGGATGTTAGCCTGAGTTTTATCTGTATTTGCTATTATAAAGCCCTCTACATAGTTTTCAGCCACTGACTCTACTTTAAGCTTTACCCTAACCTCTGCTGTTGCTCCTGCATCAAGTGTAAGCTTCTGTGGCTCAAAGGATATCTTAGCACCTTCAAGGACTTTCTCCTTAGCATTTGAAACATCCATTGTAAGTATGTCTGAGTGGGAGAGATTTATGGTTGTCTTATGAGACGTGGTATTCTTAACCTTTATTAAAAATTCCTTTTCTTTGCCCATCTCACCTAGAGATGCCTTTGGCTTTCCGTCGTAGCCTAACCTTATCTCCTGTTTCTTCATATTTTCAAAGTCTATCATTCCTGCACCCTGCCTGCGTACAGCAAATGGAAGACCTTCTTTATTCTTTAATATCCTTGCGGTATTCATCATTGCAAATGTGACATCTTCAGGAGTAAAAAGGATGTTTTTATCTTTCAGGTAATTCATATAGCAAAGACTTATACCTGCCACGTAAGGAGAAGCCATTGATGTTCCTCCCATAGTCGCATAGGAATTGTCATTCACCGTAGAATAAACTGTTCCACCAATACCGGTTATTTCAGGCTTGATTTCAAGGTCGTTAAGAGGACCATAGCCTGAAAATGCACTCATACCGCTAAGAGGGTTCTTGATTTCGCCCATCCTGTCTGTAAAATCAGGTAAAATGTTAAGATTTGACAGAAGTTTCTTACCGTCTGCATTTGAAACGAAGATGACAGGAATATCCTGCTCAACCACTCCTATGCTCTCTACATAAGAATCGTCACCGTTCTTATTGTATATGATGACTGCCTTAGCACCCTTTTTATGGGCATTTTCAATCATTTCCAGGAATGGTACTCCTGAGCGGTAGATAATGGCAACACCGGGATTCTCCTTTATGTCTTCTGCTTTTCCATTGCCACAGTCAGAGAGCTTCACTCCGCTTGCACTCTTGATGTCGCCGTTTAGCTTGGTGTATCTGATTGTTTCCCCATTAAATGTAAATGAGTGGATTCTCTGCAGCTCACTCTCAAAAGAGGCTACAGAGATGGCACCTTCTGCTACTCCCGGCTCTGAAATGGTGGAATTGTCTATGGTTGGCTCATTTGGATAGCCTGCATAATAAGCATTTCCAGCAGCAGATACAACCAGGATACCCCTTTGCTTTGCTGCATTTATGGCTTTTTGCATAAGGTCTGAGCTATCCTTGATGCCCGCAGGAACTCCAAAGGAAAGGTTCATTGCATCTACATCTAATGAAACCGCATCCTCGATGGCGCTGATAACTGCACCCTCAGGTGCTCCCTCTCCCTTTCTTGGATTGTTGTAAAATATCTTCATAGATGCGATCTGAGCCTGTGGAGCTACACCTCTTACCCTGCTCTTGTCATTTGCAGGTCCATTGGCGCCTATGATTCCTATTACGTGCATTCCATGTCCATAGCCTGCCGACTTTACATTGGTATCCTTGATGTCATGGTCTCCATCCGCATAGTTGTAGGCATAAGGAATCTTTGCATTGTAATATTTTCCTTTTAGCTTCTTTTCCTTTACCTTATCAGCTGTTAGCTTAGGATATTCAATGTCTGCTGACAGGTCTTTATGCTTAATGTCTACGCCTGAGTCTAAAACTGCAATTACAGTCCCTCTTCCGTCAAAGCCCTTCTCCTCTGTCGTCTCTCTAAGCTCCTGTAAAATAGCCTCATTAGCTGTCTTCATCCTCTCCTCTTTAAGTGGAGTAAAGACCTGTTCAATCTCAAAATCAATCCCTTTTCCCTTTAATTCATCTATCTTTTGAGCTTTTTACCTCAGCCACAATAGCATCTACTATCCAGAATTGTCTTGTAAGCCTGGCAGAGGAATCCACCTCTTCTATACGCTTAAATTCGGATTTCTTTCCCTTTACGATAATCGAAACCCTCTCCGTCTGCGTGCCTCCATCAGTGGTTGCAGCCCCCACGGGCACGCCTGAAATAGTAAATATCAGGAGAATGGATAATATAATGCTAACCCAAAGCCTGTTCTTCATAGATATCTCCTTCCTTATGGCAAATAGAAATCTTTGTTTGTAAGTCCGTCATATATATCCTTAAGCACCAGGATATCCACTACCGGATTCCCCCTTAAATGAAGTACCTTCAATGTCTTAAGCTCCTTAAGCGGCTCTACTACACGCACCCTGTTATTTACAAGTGTAAGCTGCCTAAGCATCGGGCTATTTCTAAATGCTGATATATCCTCTATCTGATTATCATCCAGATATACAACCTCCAGTTTCTTCAAGTCTTTCAGTGCATCTACGCTTGTAAGCCTTCCTTTTTTCAGATAAAAAGTGTTAAGAAGAGGCATATCTGCAAGCACAGATATATTTGAAACCGGGTTGTTATTCATCATAAGATGGGTAATCAGACTCTTCCCCTTTAGCCCTGAAATATCAGTTATCTGATTTTCATTTAGGGCAAGATAGTTTATCTTGGTGAGGTTTGCCAGGGCATCAAGTGAGCGTAGATGGTTATTCTGTGCAAACACGCTTTTTGATGCTGGTTACATTTCTTAAGCAATCCAGATTGTAGATACCACAGTCCTCAGCCATAAAGTCTTCAAGAGAGGTATTCTGTGCAAAGGCATTTTTATCAATCTGTATACCCGGATTTTCATCTAGAACTATCTCTCTTAGGTTCTTTAGTTTATCAAAGGCATGCTCACCTACATAGCTTATTCCGCAGTTTGCCAAATCAAGTTCTTCGAGCCTTAGCATGGTATTGATTACTTTAAGTTCTTTGTCTGTAACCTTGATTCCATAAAGTCCAAGCTTTTTAAGTCCTACCAGATACTCAAGACCGCTTAAATCCTTTACTTCCTTAAAAGCAAGATCAAGTACCTGTAGGTTTTTTACATCCTCAAACAGTATATCTCCGTATGGCTTGTCCACACTGTATCTTATAACTTCTTCAAAAACCTTATCCTTAAACCTTACTACTTCACTGTCCCTGTCATTTTCCCCGGAAAACCTTGCTGTTATGGTCTGTCCGTCAAAATGACCTGTTATTTCAAGATGTTCTTCAACTTCGCCGCTTATCTTCTCCCAGTTTACAAAGATGATGTCTCCGTCTTTTTTAACTGCATAAGGCAGATAGAAGCTTTCACCGACCTGTGCATTAAGCACTATGCTTCCATCCTCTACAGTCAAAAGCTTGATATCAAAAGGCTTTGCAAGGTTTAGGTTATACTTTGCAATAGGGGTTAGGTCACGCACCTTAGAGCCAAGCATCAGCTCTTTTAGCCCATCTGTATATCTTAAAGCCCTGATATCCTCTACATTTTTACATACGAGATTAAGCTTCTTTAAGCCCGTAAGTCCTTTAAGAGGAGAAATATCCGAAAAATAAATTTTCACCAAGATTCACATCCTCTAGTGTCTGTAAGCCCTGCCAGAGCATCAATTGAAGAGATTTTATTGGAAAAAGAGATTCAGTGTTTTAAGCTTCTTTAAGCCTGACAGCGGAGTGATATCACTAATCTGATTATAGGATAAATCAAGTGTAACCAGATTCTTCATCTCCTTTATATCAGCTAGATTTATCTCACTATAGCTCCAAGTAATGCTTAAATCCCTGATTGTAAGCAAATCTGAATAAGTAATCTCAGCAACCTTTTTATTTAGTTTATCAGCTGCCGCATCGCCAATAGCCTCATCTACAAAGCTGTACCTTTGCTTTTGGATTAAACTCTTCAACAGTGATAACAATCTTAGCCTTAAGCTCTGTGCCCTGAACACTTCCCTTTATTTCATAGACTTTCACCGTATCCTTATCAAAGGTTCCGCTCCCATTTTACCGCCTGCCTGTCTCTTGTTTCATCTTCATAGACAACCTCTACAGTATCAGGCAGCTTATAATCTTCTCCCTTTTTAAGCCTTACAGTAATCTCAGGGAACACTCTTTATCTTCTTCATCGGTATAATGGTAAACACGGCTTCCATTTCCTCAGAATATTCGTATTTATCAGAATAAACCCTTACAGGAAGTTTGATTTCTTTAGCCACCGAAGTATCTAGCAAAGCCCCCTTAAAATCAAGGTTTACCTTGGCACTCTTACCATTGTTTAATACGGCTTTTGCCGTCTTAGGCAGGGTATAATTTTCAAACTGCCTTACCTCAAACTTGAGCTCCTGTACCTTTTCCACCTTTTTCTTTGTAGTAGCCACCCTTTATAGGCACTGAGGTTTCCTTTATTATCTTATCTGTATCAATGTCCCAAACGCAGATTTTAACAGCATAAGGAAGCTCTGCAATCTTGGTATAGCCGTCAAATTCTACAGGGTACTTGGAACTGCTCTTTTTTTCAATACGGGTTAGATTGATATTGCGCTCCATATAATCTACCAGTATGAAGTCCACCCTGAGTTTCCTACTTTGGTCGTCCTTTACTATTACTTTAAGGTTCTGTATCGCGCGGTTTTCTAAGACGGCTTGCTCACATTGATGGCAGTATCTGCATACACAGGCTCTTTCCCTGCCAACATTAATGTAAGTAGAAATGCCGCCAGTAAAAGCCAATAGATTTTTTTCATGGTATCCTCCTCCTACTGCAGCTTAACTGACTTCTTTTTCACGACTCCGTCCACATTTACATAGACGAAATATTCTCCTGCTTCTTCATCCTCTAGGTGAAGAGAAATATTTCTCTCTTTTCCTTCAAGAACGCCCACATACTCAGCTGTCCTTCCGCATCTCTGATGACGAAGTTTCCTCCATTACCACTTTGGCGGATTCTAATACGCACAAAAGCGCCCTTCATTTGTCACTTCAACTAAGTCGCCAACCTTTCCTGAGCTTAAATACTATCTCGTCAGACGCCTTAGGGAATGGAATGATCTGCACCTTGTCACCTATCACCTTATATCCATCAGGCACATCCTTAATCATAACCTTAATCTTGTCAGCTGCCTCAAGTGATGATGGTATGAGCTCTCCATACTCATATTCAGTCGTGGTATAGGGTCAGTGCATCAAGGATAGGAACCATTGTCTTAAATGAAACATCAGGCACAGTATTTCCCTTTTCATCCACAGCTTTTACCTTTAGTCTCACACCCTTTTCTAAGGACATAATTCCAGTCGCATTTTGCTTTATGGTATTTACATCAAGGAAAGCAGGAACCGCTACCCAGTCTTCATTTATATTCCCCACCTGTACTCTAAACTTCCCTTTGGAACCTTTACACTAAACCAGTCTTCACTGCCTGTAGGCTTTAAGACATACTCTTTTCCTGCGTCATCAACTGCATACAGCTCAGGAACGCCTACATGTCCGGGAAAAGAAAATTCTATGCTTATTGACCTCTCCAGTTCCTTTTTCCTTTTACAGTTACCTTAATCCAGTACTCAAGGGCAACAGGCGACTTAGGGTTCTGTGCAACTCCCTCAGGTAATGAAAATGAAGCTCTTAGCTCATAAACTGATGGCTTTTTGCCGTCATAAGAGCCAAAGTACCACTTTACAGGCACAATATGCTCATTTTTATAAGAGTCAATTACTGTAACAGTTGATGGAAGCTTCTGTTTAAGAGTGTCTTTGTCTGTTCCATATGCAACCTGAATATCCTTAAACTGATGTATGACTTTCCCTGACTACAAGTCTCTCGCCCTGTTTAACCAGGTCTATAACCTTCACATATTCCTTTGGCATCGGTACAACACTTACTTCTGTTGTATTTAGCTCATAGTCTGACGGTATGCCCTCGGGCAAAACTCTCGCCTCTTCATTTATGTGATAATACTTATCCTTATACTGATAGGATGGCTTTGTGGTGCCAACTATCTGCCCCTTATATCTGTACTCAAAGCTGACCTTTGCAGGATTAATTATGTGAGTTACGCCGTCTTTTAGGTTATTAGGATTTGTAAATCCATCGACATAGACGTGGACCTTTTTCGTATCCTGGTGTCCGTTTGTCCTATAAAATGCCTCCTTATGTAGCTCCTTTAGGGTAGCAGGTACTGTAATTTCACTAAATCCTGCCCAGCCAAAAGCGCCTTCATCAATCTTCTCGATATTCTTAGACATTTTTACTTCTTTAATCCTTGGCTCTTTCTTATCAGGTCTTGCTGAAAATGCAAACGCACCGATTTGGCGGACAGAGTCAGGAATTACCAAAGAAGTAAGCCTGTGATAGCCAAAGGCTTTGAAGTCAATGACTTCAACTGTATCAGGTATTTCAAGTTCTTCAAAGTCAAGCCACTGGCAGGCAGTAGAGCCTATCTCTACCACCGGTTCTCCTTTATAGGTAGTAGGTACGGCTAACTTCTTTGATTTTTTAACCTTATCTTTGCCACTTGGTTTTGTGTCTTTAAAGTATGACTCGTCCGTCTTTCTTTATAAATACAAAGTCATCCTCAGTAAGTGGAATTTCCTTCTCCTTTACACGTACATCTACCTTTACTTCCGGATAATCATCTACGCCTTCAATGGTATAGCTTCCTTTTAGGGTATAGATACCTGGTTTTTCAGCTTCATAGGTACCAAGCTCCCACAAAACAGGCACTTCTATCTTTTCTTTTTTATTACTAAGTTTAACTAGGATAGTCTTAGGAAGAAGGCTGGCAAGCTCCTCCTTCGTGGTCCCAAACTTTACATCTATCTGCCCTACTTTGTCTACTGACTCAATGAGGATTTCGCTGCTGTTTTCTCCAAGGCGGTCTACCTCTATCTCAAATTCCATCACATTTTTTAAGGTCACTTTGAGCAGGATAGCTTCCCTTAAACTTTACAGCACCCTCTTTATTCTCAGCAAAGTCAGCTGTATTCCAGGTTATATTTACTTCTCTTTCACTCCCGTCTTCAAGTGTTAGCTTTCCCTTTGCAGGAAGTCTTTTGATTATCTCTGCCTTGCTTAGTTTCACAGAGACCTTTTGTTTATCAAAGGAAGAGACCTTGACTATATTTTGTTTCTTTGCAAAATTAAAGCCCACCACTGCCTGTTTAGACTTAACATTTACTGTCTTTTCAACCTCTTTTACTACATAGTTTTCCTTGTCATAATCTGTAAGCCTAACCTTTACTCCGTTTATTCTTGGAATTAGTTCAGGCTTAAAATACAGCCTCTTGTATGCCCAGGAAGAATCCATTTCAGATACATAGATAGAATATTCAGGCTCTCCCTTCTCGTAGCCCGTGAGAGACAATCTTAAGCGACGCTCTTTCATAAGCAAAGAGATCCTTTTTAAGTAAAGCCGAATTAACTTCAATCTCAGGCTCATAGACGAACATGTCCTTATTCTCAGCCTCTAAGGTATATGAACCGTAAGGAAGATTCGTATACCTTAGAGGCATACCCATATAATCCTCACCTGACTTAAAAGAATAGCGTTTGCCCGCCTTATCAACTGCTATTACTTTGAAATAGCTGCTAGTCTCATCCTGCGGCTGAAATAAAGTAAGCTCCACCTTCCCCTCAGTTTGTGACATCTTTCTTACGGTCTTCTTTGTAAGCTTCGCTCCACTAGCAGTCGAGAAAGTCGAGAGAAATACACTAAAGACGATAAGAATTAGTACCAAGCCCCTAATCTTTTTCATTGCTACCTCCGTTCAGATTTAGTTTTTGACTCCATTTAATACAGGCTTACTTCAGCTTCATTTCTTCAAAGTAAGCCTGAATCGTTTTTTCACTTTTGACACCTATACCGTTGTCAAAGTTTTACATATTAAAATGCATATAGTTATAGTATATTGTGCAGTATTAATGTCGTCCAATTGAAAATGTCTATTCCCGATATTTGTTATAGCTATTTGCTATAAATAAAAGTAATCTATCAAAAAGAGTCAGACTCCATAAGTCCGACCTTTATCATATTCTAATATTTTTTTCAACTTACTACACCATCTTATTATAATACCCCTCATATACAAACTTCTCAGGGTGGGATTTTACATAGTTTACCTCATACTCACTATCATAATCATAGGTGTCATATACAAAGCTGTCTGCCTCCTCCAGAAGCTCATCAAAGCCATCCTCAAGGCCTTCCATTGCCTTCCATCGCTCTTCCCTGTCAAATGGAATCTTACCTCCAAAGGCATCAATAACCCTCTTAAAATTATCAGCAAAGATACCCATATCAAAGGTCTTAAGCCCATTTAGGGCATCCTCCCAGACTATGCCTGTAGAATTGTCCAAAAACTGCTGGTGCCCTCCGTTGTTTACCTCGATAAAGTACCAGGATACTGCATTTAAGTATCTCTGCTCCAAGGTAAAGCCCTCAGCAGACTTAAGATAATTCTCGTGTGTTCCATATATGTCAACAGTCCAGTAAATCGGATCTAAGACACCCCAGATTTCATCCATTTTTTCTATATCTGCCACTGTGATTTTGGCATAGGTTTTTCCTCTGCTTGAATTACCGGACTCTGAGTCAAAAAGCCCAGCTTCATGCTCTTTATAATGCTTGTAAACAAGTGGAAATTTCTCTTTATTAGCTTCAAGTATCCCCTTAAACCCGTGAAAATCTACAATTTCAATACAATATTCAATAACCTTATCATCCTTTGCAAGCTCTATAGCTTTCTCAAGCATGGCAAGTGAGTTTAAGCTATCTTCCTCTACCATGTAATTATTGTTTGCTGATAAGGCTGAATAAGAGCAGCCGTAGCGGTAATACCAAAGAGCATCTCTTTCCTCTTCAGGAATCATATCAAGCACCTTCATAGCCTCTTCTATCTGGTCGTTATTATTGTAGGCTCTGGCTAGTTGTCCCTTTAGCGTAGTATTTAAGTTCTCCACTCCTGTAAAAGTAAGGAAATTCTATAACACTCTCAGTATCGCCCTCATCACTTAAGTTGTAGATTACCTTTTCTTTTATTTCATCGCTGTACTGTGCAAATTCTTCCTTGGTAATCTCTTGCCTGGTAACAGTCAGTCCTTTTATAAATTCTTCAAAATTATCCGCAAGTGGATGTATCTTAAAATCATCCTCCTGGTCAATAAGCACTACCTTAGGCTCCCCCTCTTTGCCACACTCCCTATAGTCTAGGAATACCATGTGATGACCGCCTGAGATAGTATCAGCCACTGCAACACCTATATTAGGATAACCCCATTCATTAATCCAAAGCTCATTACCCATCTCACCACAAAGAGAATTCATCTTCTCCTTATCAGTGCCGTAGATGCCTGTGATATACACTGCATACTTGCCATTGCTAAACAAGGTTGCATAAGGAGTACCGCCGTTATGTATTTTAACAAGTTCTATATATGACTGCGGAAGCTTATAGCCAGTTCATTTTTCAATTTCCTTTATTTCCGCATCAGTAGGCTCTTTGCCAACATATTCCTCAAGTGAGTATTCATCATCCTCCCAAAAGTGAGAAAAGTCAAAGTTTTCAAATGGTTTCATAAGTTTTCCCTTTTCTGAAGGGGTTTTAAGCACCCTAATCATCATCTATTTTTCATATCCCTTATTTCAACTCAGCAGCTTCACAATATCCTTCACCTTTGGTACTCTTTCCGCTTATAATCAGCTTCCCATCCACCATAACCGAAGGAGTGGTCATAATGCCGAGCCTCACTATATCCATCAAATCCTCTACCTTTTCAATCTTTGCATCCAATCCTAACTCCTCTATGGCTAAGAGGGTGTTTTCATAGAGTTTGTCACATTTTTCGCAGCCTTCACCTATTACTTTAATCTCCATATTTACCTCAATTCCTTAATTTCATAGGTTTATCCACAATTTCTTTCCAGGCACTGTCGATTGTGCGGATAACCTGTGGTCCTGTTTTAGATAAAAAAATACAAGTTCTGATTTTTCACGCTCGCCAGAAGGTTTGAAGTCAATCAGTTCCTCCACTACATCTACCTGCTGCCAGCCTTCATCTAACTTAAAAAATCCCTTAATCCTGTAGCAGGATGGAAGCACCTTCTTAAGAAATGTCATCAATATCTCTTTTGGCACCACTTCAAAGGTTTCTAAAGATATAGTCTTAGGCTTGTTATCCACTGTATTTAGGCTATCTTCGGACTCTGCCCATTTTCTCACAGTCAAATCTTCATTCATAAATGAGAGGTCAGTTTTACCAAAGGAAGCTGTGATTATATCACATACAGGATTAACCTCGCGCACCAGCTTCTTCACCTCTTCAAGCTCTGATAAGTCAAGCCTATCCACCTTATTGATTACTGCCAGATTGCAGTGGGCAAGCTGCCTGTCAACAGTTTCCACATCCTTTATCTGATTCTTAAAGTTCACTCCGTCAACAAGGCAGATAACCCCCTTAAAGATGTAATTATCTCCCGCCATTACCCCTACAGCTCCGAGGATTTCCTCAATATTAGACGGATCGGCAAGTCCTGAGCTTTCAACAAATACATAGTCCAAGTCCTTTTGTACTCATTTCAGCAAGTGCCTGTACAAAGAAAAGCTTTAGGCAGGAGCAGAAGATAGAGCCTCGACTTATTTCAGTCATTTCTATCCCATTTCTCTGATTATTTCTCCGTCTACATTTATTTTACCGAAATTCATTTTGAATAATTCCTATTTTCTTATCCTTAACATTATCAAGAATATTCAGCAAAAATGATGTCTTTCCCTGCACCAAGGAAGCCCGTAAGTACATATAAATCTTTCTTTTTCCATACTACCTCCTGTTAAAATTGTGTCAAAAAAATATAATTAAATAGATATCCCGTTATAATAATCCCTACTGTACATATCCCTACAAACAAGGCTAGCAGTCTTGGTTTAATAGCTTTTTCTAAGCATAATCAGTGATGGAAGCGATAAGGTAGTAACTGCCATCATAAATGATAATACTGTACCAAGCTCTGCTCCTTTTGGTATATAGTGCTTCTGCAACAGGTATGGTTCCAAATATATCCGCATACATTGGAATTCCAACCAAAGTAGCTAGTATTACAGAGAAAGCATTTTTACTTCCAAGCACAGTTACTATAAAGGACTCCGGTATCCAGTTGTGAATGACAGCTCCTATACCGACTCCTGCCAATATGTATGGAAATACCTTCTTAAGTGTGGAACAGACCTGTTCACCTGCAAAATCGAGTCTATCCTTTACATTTAGCCCCAGGCTTACAGAGTTCACATTTCCCAGCTTTTTTGATATATTCTTCTATATAATCTTCCATCTTCATTTTATCGATAATAAGTCCACCAATCACTGCTATAATCAGTCCAAGTATGACATAAAGCAGGGCTGTTTTTGCTCCAAATACACTCATAAGCAGAATTAAAGAACCCAGGTCAACCATAGGTGAGGATATGAGGAAGGAAAATGTCACTCCTATCGGTAAGCCTGCACTTGTAAATCCAATGAATAAAGGAATGGACGAGCAGGAGCAAAAGGGGTTACAGTACCAAGTAAGGCGGCTAATACATTTGCCCATATTCCTCTATGTTCCCCCAGTATTTTCTTGGTTCTCTCTGGCGGGAAGAAGCTCTGAATGAAGGAAATAGTAAATATAAGCACACAGAGTAAAAGTGTAATCTTCGTTACATCGTAGAGGAAAAACTGAACACTCCCTCCTACTCTGCTCTCCATATCAACTCCAACTGCTGATAAGCCCTTTCCTATCAGCTCATCCAGCCATTCCATCTTTAAGACTTGATTTTGAATGAAATCCCACCCAGATTTAATTGTATCCAATACTCTCCTCCAAATTTAGCACATTATTAAAGTGAACACAACCATTTTAGACCGATAAATCAAGCCTCTGGCAGTGACTCTGATTACGCTTAACACAATGGACTAATCCATTTCCAGTCTTTGCTATATTGTACTCCAAACTGGTTGTTTTGACAATTGCAAAGAATAGATTTCCCTTCTGTACTATTTACGATTTCTGTGTATACTTATAACAATAACAATATTCAAAAATCCAAGGAGAAAAACATGCAAATAACCCTTCAAACCCTTTCAACCACCCTTAACTACGCTAAAACCGAGCTTTCTTCCTATCTGGCAAGCCTGCCCATCCCTTCTTTAGAACTTGATAAGATAGATATTAGCATTAAGACCGACAAAAATATTACCAAGGTGAAAGACTATCTCTTAGATGATGCATTTAGGATAGACATAGTAAACGGAAAAGGCGAGATAATCGGCAATAACGAGAGAAGTTCATTACTTGCCGTATACCACTTTTTATATAGAATCGGTTTTAGATTCCTCACCCCTGTTAAGGAAGATGAAATAATCCGGAGATTTCATCCTTGCAAAAGGCTGACTTTTATCTGAGAGCCACATTTACCCTTTTAGGCATCAGGGGTATATGCATAGAAGGTGCTTCATCTCTTGAGAATATTTTAGCCACTGTAGAATGGATGCCAAAGCTTGGCTACAACTGCTTTTTCAGTCAGTTTAAACTCCCATTTTACATTTATGGGACGCTGGTATAAGCACCAAAATAATCCCCATCTTAAGCCTGAAGAATTTAGTTTAGATACTGCTGCGGAGTACACCGAGAAGATATTTAAAAGAAATAAAGAAAAAGAGATATGCTCCTTCACACAGTAGGATATAGGTTGGACAGCAAACGCAGCAGGCTTTCCAGCTCTTGGCTGGGATACACAGAGCACAGACGGTGAGGGCAGATAGTAGTTTTTTTGCAATGATAAATGGCAAAGAGAGCTGTTCACAGGAATTCCAACCAATACAAACCTATGCTATTCCAATGAAAAGGTTATAGAAAAAGCTGGCTGACCTTGTATTAGATTATGCTATCAACAATAAGGAGGCTGACTATGTGCATTTTTGGCTGGCTGATGCATTCAACAATATCTGCGAATGCGAAAACTGCGAGAACGAGAGCTTATCCGACCAGTATGTAACCATTCTTAATAGGATTGATGAGAAGCTTAGTGAAAAATGATTTGACGACTCATATAGTATTTTTGCTCTACCAAGAGCTTTTGTAGTCTCCTATCAGAGAGAAAGCTAAGGAACCTAACCGTTTCACCCTTTATGTTTGCTCCTATTAGCAGAACCTTTGAGGAGAGCTACCCTGAGGATACCGAGAATAAAAGCAATCCCGGAATTTAAGAAGAATCATATCTCGCTTCCTGTCAATATAGAAGAGACCTGAATTTCTTGTTTGCCTGGCAGAAGAAGTTTAACGAAGACAGTTTTCGTTTATGACTATCCTCTTGGCAGGGCACATTACGGCGATTTTGGCTACTATCATATATCAAAAATCCTGTTTAACGATATTATGAAATTACCGGCTTTAGGGCTAAACGGATACATCAGCTGCCAGGAGCTTCGTTGCTTTCTCCCTAACAGCCTGCCTAACTATATGATGGGATATGCTCTGTCAGGCTTATGTATGACTTTGAGAGCTTTTGCCACTCACTATTACAGAGACTTTTATGGGAGAATATTTATGAGGAAGCTATGGTCTATCTTAAGAATTGTCCTCACTTAGCCATCCGGATTACTTTAATAACAAGGGAGACAGGGTATCAAAGTCTATAAAATGCTGATTTTATACGCATTTTTAGAGGTACTGAGAACTTCCTTCCTACCTTTGACAAAGGTAAAATCATCTGGCGGTTTTACAGTCCACTGGGAGCTGCTTGAATTCCACAACAGTTATCTAAACAGGCTTGTTAAAGCGCTTATTAAGCAACAGCGGGGGATTTTAACAGGGCAAATGAACTGTTTAAGGATTTTGCCGATTTTCATACAGGAAAAATGAATTGAAATTTCAGCCATATCTTGATGTATACAGGTTAATGGACATTTCAACGAATTATACCGGGATTTAAGAGTATTTGAAATAAAAATAAAAGTGACTAAGGCCTGTTCTTAGTCACTTTATTTCGATTTAAACTTATTTATCATAAGCAAAGGTAAATTCAATATCGTAGTCCTTAAATTCAGCTAGAAATACTTTTATTATGCTCTTAAAATTCTCATCAGCTCTGGTATATATACCTTTTGCCTCCACTTCTTTAAGGCCTTCCTCTTCAATCTCATCTATGAGCTTTCTATACTGCTCAAAGTTTATCGGATTGAATATGCTGTTCTTTTCGCTGCTTTTTATACTGTCCCATATCAGGTAATTGCTCATTACATTTCCCTTTGGTATCTTTTACATGTATGGTTGAGTCATTAACGCTTACCTCTATATCAGACATGTTGTAGCCTATCTTGACCTTACCGGTACATTCAAGGAAATGGTATTCTTTGTTCCCGGAATTTTTATATCATCAAAAATATATCTTGACTCATCAACTGTCTTTTTAATGTTGTATTCACCTGAATATGTGGACAACTCACCTATCTCATATATCTTGGTCTCTACTTCTGCCTTGGTAACTATTCTTTTCTCAGTTGTCCCAAACAGTCTTTTCCCAGGGGTTTGTCACAAGCTCAGCCTCCGGTCCCGTGGAACATCTGATACAGGCTCCATGCTTCAAATATAGCTAAGGCAATCACCACTACTGACAAAAGGTTAAGAAATATCTTAACAATCTTCTCGCCTATTTTGCTCAAGTTTCACCTCCTAAATCCATGCAGTGATTAAGAGAAAAAGGAAGAAAACTAAAAATAACTAAGGCAATGCCCACTATTATCCTTTAAAAACTTTTTCTTGTTCATAAATGTGTTTCCTTTCTTTTGAATTTTGATAAGTATATCATAAATGAAATAATAATTAAAGTGTTCTCTTCATATTTAATATCACTTACATGAACTTAGAAGCTGAAATAAAGTGACTAAGACCCATGTCATTAATCACTTTATTTTTCTGATAATTATCAATAATCATAGCTTACACTACTTTTCCATTTTTGTCTAATGTAATTTTAATCTTTATATACTATAATGGTACAGGGGATGTTTTACTCACTGATTATAAAAGGTTACTTTTAACTTTGCTTCTTCAGTACTCAAAATATCCGCAAAATACCCATTTATAAGGAGGCTATATGCGCTTACTATACGCAGAAGACGAAGAAGACCTTAACAAAGTAGTTACAAAGAAGCTGACAGAAGAGGGCTTTAGCGTGGATAGCTGCTCCGATGGCAGGGAGGCCATTGACAATGTGCAGTTTACCGAATACGATGCCGCCATACTGGACATCATGATGCCGCATGCTGATGGTTTTGCCGTATTAAAGGAGCTTAGGAAGCTAAAAAAGAATACACCTGTGCTTTTCCTTACCGCAAGGGATTCCATAGAGGATAGGGTGACAGGACTTGACAGCGGTGCCAATGACTACCTTGTAAAGCCTTTCTCATTTGAGGAATTACTTGCAAGAATAAGGGTGCTTACCCGTGAAAAGCATAATCTCACCGAAAACATCCTTAGCATAGGTGATTTAGAGTTAAACCTCTCATCTCACATAGTAACTAGGGGAGGTACTGAGATAAATCTTACAAGCAAGGAATATCAGCTTCTTGAGTACCTGCTCTACAATAAAGAAAAGGTGTTAAGCCGTGAAAAGATAGAGAATCATATATGGAATTATGATTATGAGGGAGGTACCAATGTAATTGATGTGTATATAAGGTACCTCAGGAAGAAAATAGATGACGGCTTTCCTACCAAGCTCATACATACGGTGCGCGGTGCAGGCTATGTCATCAGGGAGGAAAATAATTGAAACTATCGATAAGACTTAGGATTATACTTTGGTTTCTGCTCTCTACATTTTTTTATACTGTCACTTACAGCTACTCTCGTATTCTTTATAAGTAACAGTGTAATGAGAAGAACTACCAAGAATTACTTCATAAGTGCTGTGGAAGAAAATACTGACAAACTAAAAATGCTGTCTGAAGCCGAATATGAAACCGCAAGCGAGTTTGATGCAGACGATATTTTCATCCACTATAAAACAGGCTACCTACAGATAGATGACGACTTCCTTATGACACTTAATTCTATGGAATTTGGGCTATATACTGCTGATGGGAGCCTTCTCTACGGGAAAAAGCTCGATAATGAGGGAAATAACGGACCTGCCCTCAAAGACTCCCACATCATTTCATATAGTACAGCAAACGGAAGTTACCTGATATATGATAGAAGACTGGCAAGCGAGGGCTTTCCTGAGCTTTGGATAAGGGGAATTGCTCCCTGAAAGGATACCTCAGCCCAGCTTTTTGACATAGCCATCTACCTGGCAGCCTTCCTCCCATTTCTCATCATCATCATTCTTTTAAGCGGATATCTTGCCGCCAGAGGAATAGTGAGGCCGATAAAGAAAATAGAGGAGACGACCACAAGCATCACTGATGGGGATAATCTTTCACTTAGAATACCTGATACCGGTAGCAATGACGAGCTTTCCGCCCTTTCTTCCAATTTCAACAAGATGTTAGACAGGCTCGAGACTTCCTTTGAAATGGAAAAGCGCTTTGCTTCAGATGCTTCACACGAGCTTCGCACACCGGTTTCAGTAATTCTTGCACAGACAGAATTCTCCCTTGAGAAAGAAAGGAGCCAGCAGACTACATCGAGTCTCTTGAGGTGATTAAGAGACAGGGAAGACGAATGCACCAGCTGATTGGCAATATGCTTTCCTACACCAGACTCGAGCAGAGGATAGATAATTATCCATTTGAAAGCCTAAACTTCTCCCGCCTTGTGAGTGACCTTTGCAGCGATATGATGCCACTTATGGTAAATGATATAACAATCGACTACAATGTAGAGCCCGATATCTTCTTAAATGGCAATGCAGAGCTTCTTACTGGGATGCTCAAAACCTTCTTGAAAAATGCCTATAAATACGGCAAGAAGGGCGGTCACACCAAGGTAAAAGCTTGTAAAAGATAAGGATAAAAATAAAACTTTCAGTTGAAGATGACGGCATAGGAATAGCAAAATGACCAGCTAAACCTTATATTTGACAGATTCTTTAGGGCGAGCAATAAGTCAGGTATTACAGGTTCAGGGCTAGGGCTTTCCATAGTAAAGAAAATTGTCGATATGCATAAGGGAGTGATTGATGTAACCAGTAAAGAGGGAAGCGGAACCACATTTACCATTTCCTTTGACCTTAAAAATTAGAAGAAGGAGAGCCTATGGCTAATCTAATAAAGAATAAATACATTCTAACCATTGCAACGGTAGTAATCTTTGGGCTTACCATCGCACTTGGCAGCCTTTATGCCAAAGACAGAATTGAGAGAAATGATCTACTTAACGAGTCTGATGCGGTTAAGTTTGCCTATGTAGATGCAGGGATTTCCCCTAAAAGTGCGCCTTCTTATGAAGCAAAGCTTCTAAAGGAAGATGGGATATATGTGTATAAAGGTAGTCATATCCTCTGAGGATACAAGATATAATATACAATTGCTGCAAACAACGGAGAAGTTATTAGCAGCGAGTCAGCGAGGATTGCCCAAAATAAGAAGAATAATACTTCTTCAAGCGATACTACAGGCATAGAAGAAAAATGACACTAATAATGACTCTAATAAAGCTAACACTTTGGACGGCAAAAATGTCATTTCTAACGCTAAAATCAAAAAGATAAACCTAATGCTAATAAGACCACTGATAATCAAACCACGGAAGTAAGCTGAAAATGATGTGGCTGAGAATGACAAGCCTGCACAAGGCAAATCAGATGTTAAGAATGTAGCGGATAATGAGGTAGATACATCCTCCAGGCAAAACATCTACTGTGCGAGGTGGCAGCTTCCAGGCATTACATAAGCATGGATAAGGCAAAATCCATAACCCTAAAAGATGCGGGATTTTAGGCCTTCGTTTTGTTACATTTGAGAAAGCCCTGCTAAAGAAAGATGATGGAAAGATTATGTATGAAATTGAGTTTTTACTTCTACATACGAGTATGAATATGAAGTAGATGCTTACACCGGAGCCATTCTTTCAAAGGATGTAGACCCTCTTTCTCCTTCTGATAAGGCTGAAAAGGTTAAAGAAAAACTAGCTCTAACACCCCTAAAAATGCTGATTTAGAGGATTATGAGAAAAAGCACGACAAAGACGATGACTGATGATGATGACAAAAGAAAGATAAAGGTGATGATGACGATGATGATGATGATTAATAACATCTCTAAGAGCTGATATTTCCTAAAAATCTTGTGAATATTGTAAAATTGAGCCTACGGTTTGATTTTGGTATTTCTGAAGTTTTATATTAGATAATTCTCTAATCTATTTTTAATTTTTCATCCTTTATAATACAAAAAGCATAAGGTAAAACAAACCAAACACAAAGGAGAAAAACTATGAAGAATTCAAAGAAGTTAATCGCTACACTCTGCACTTTTTCGGTCTTGTATTTTACAAGCGGTGCTACCACCTCAGTTTCAGCAGCAGGCAGACTTATCTCAAGAGAAAGTGCTAAGAACGCTGCACTTACAGCAGCAGGAGTATCACTTAATCAGGCAACAGCTATTGAGATTGAGTACGATGCAGATGATGATGACTTCGGTCAGGTATACGAGGTAGAGTTCAAGGCAAACGGTTACAAGTATTCTTATGATATCGATGCCAACAACGGCAGCGTACTTAAGACAAAAGAAAGTTACTTAAGATTAAGAAGCCGGTTAAGAACTATGCACAGTACATCACCACACAGTCAGCTAAGCAGATTGCACTTAACCACGCAGGCTTAAATGCTGGCAGAGTTACATTTACAAAGGCAAAGCTTACCACAGATGACGGTGTTAAGGTTTATGATATAGAGTTCCGTACAGCAACTACTGAGTACGAGTATGAAATAAATGCCAAAACAGGCAAGGTAGTCGAGTTCTCAGTTGAGCCAATCGACTACGATGATGAAGACTAATTGTTAATCCTCTTCCTTCTTATCATATATCCAATAACAATGGTAATAAGGCTGATAAAGATACAGATATAGAAGCTCATTCCCCTGCTTAAAAGCTCGGTGTGAACAGCAACCGGCTCAGGCATGAACTGGGAAAAGCCCTGTATCATAAGATAGTCAATTCACACCTGCGCTCCCGGAATGGGAGCGCAATTTGATCCTACAAAGGCAAACGCCTGTGAGAACCAGATATCTCCCATATGTCTGAACTTGCCACCCTAGTCCAAGGTAGACAAAAACAGTTATTGATATCTGTGTCACTCGCTGCACTAAGTTAATAAGAAATGCCATAAACAGCATGTTTCCTTTGCCTAGGGCAAGGTCGGAAACAGTGCTGTATTTTTTAACTGTCTCTTCCCATTTTACTCTCTTTCTTCTCAGGTTTTCTAATTATTTTCATTTTTGCCCAAGATGCTGATGCCCCAGTGTCCAAGCTTGTCCATCCACTTTGGTTCTTTAGTAACATAAAAAAGAACAGAGTAAGGGAGGTCATAATAATAAAGCCAATCACTATAAGGACTTTACCAAAATCGTTAAAGCTGTTAAAAATATCAGGTCTTACAATGAAGCTAAGTACGGCTACGAAGTCAATTGCAAAGCTATACATAAGCAGGTTAAGCACAAGACACATGGTAGCCTTTGAAAATGAAACTCCGTCTTTGCGCATAAAATAAAAGCTTGCAGGCTGTCCACCTGATGCAGACGGTGTGATTGCAGAGAAATATATGTCTGCTGCCGAGTACAAAAATGCCTGACGATGGTTCACTTTTTACAGAAATATGCTGAGATGTACTTGATAGCCGCACCTTCAAGGTAGATATAGAGAATGACGGAAACCATGGCCAAAAGCCATAGATCCCTTTTTCCATGTTCAATCATAACCCAGGCATCCTTTACGGAAAATCCCTTTGCCTGGCTGGTTACTGCAGTAATTGTGAGTACGGCTATCACTATGGTGACAAGCGACCACATTATATTCTTAAGTACGTCTTTATTACCTTTTTGTTCCATCTATAAAGTTCTCCTTAGAGTTTATCTCTAAAGTATAGCATAAATTTGGTTTTTAATTCTTACGATTATCTTAAGTTTTAGTGTAAATCAGGATAAATACTCTTGCATATCTCTTTCTTATACACATCTGCAATATATGACGGACCATTACACCAAAGTTTTGAATTGCTATCATACAATGCCCTTCCAGTCTTTGACAATAGAAAATCAAGCAGTACACTCTTTAGGGATCACATTTACTGTATCTTCAGAGATCTCTTCTACAAACTATAGTTATAAGTAAATCAATTGTATACTCCTGTCTATCTCTACTAATCATCGTTTTCAGCACATATTTTTCTCACTTCCTATATGTTTTTATGCATTTCAATGCTTTATCAGTTTCTAAAACAATATTGGTTCTTAAGTTTATTTGGTAGTAATTGTTTGATACAAAATTCATCAGCTTCATTACCGTCAATCTCTCCAAAAACGCCTGCGATATATGCGGTTAATACAGCGTTTGTAGCGATCATCTGCAATCTTCCCAACAATAATCATCATACTTGTTCATTTCTTTTCAATTCCAACAAAAGAGTTTTTCTTTCTATCGCCGCTATACAGTGTAACCAAATCTTTGTCTGCCTCTTTGAAAATATTAACTTTTATATCATTAACTATACTTTACTTCAAAAAGTCGAAATATAACCAAAATTTTTGCTCTTTAATATTCTCCTTCAGCTATTGCCTTGATTATGGATATATTTAGGAAACTTTCTGCCTGTTCTTTAGATGATGTGAGGTAAAACCCTGACCAAAAGTCCTTGTTTTTGGCACATTTTAGTTATATCAGGCTCTTTTACTTCGCAATAACTACCATGATACAAAGTAATCCATCTGATAAATCAAGCATTTACCTGTATCCCCTTTCTCCTGATGAACTCTGATACATCTTCCAAAACTGCTCCTATCACCTTCACAGTGAAAAATTCCATAACTATCTTTCAATATATCCTAATACTTTGGCTTTTTAAATATATCAATAACTTTCTCAATTGATAGTTTCCATTCTTGTGCAGCTAGTCTAATCAATCTTGTTTGCATAAAAATAATCTCTGATTTTTGCTCATTTCTAAGATGCTCCTTAAAGTCGTTTATCATTTATAAGTTATTATCACTATTTATATCTTGTTTCATATTATTCTTAATTTAACATATAAAAATTATCTTAAGTTTTTGTCTTATCTCCTCAAACTTCCCTTATCATCCCTCTAAAACTAAATACAAATATCTTTCCATTTTTGTCAGTTATCCTTATAAATGGCTTACTTTCAGGTCTTAGCAAGAGTGTGAGATTCTCATTTCCATTTCTAAAATCTCCCTTTAATAAGTCGTCAAATGAAGTTCCATTTACCCTTACCAAATCATCCGGAAGCTCATTTATTAGCTCTACATTCTTGACATCGGTCAGCTTATATGGTAATTACTGATGCCTTGGACTGCCTGAATCTCATCCTTTGTTACCTCTATCTTAATAGGCTGTTGGTAGTATAGCATTCATAGCAGAGGCCTGTGAAAGGCAAACATAAAAGTAACACAGTATAGCTGTAATTACCTTGCCTGAGGTACAGGGCTAAGTTAAGAGTAGTATTCATACCCACCCTCTCATTTACGATGAGCCTGCTGTCATTTGGGTTGTAGTAAATCATACCTCCAATCCACTTGTCATCCTCATCCACTATCGTTCCTACACCACTTCCCTTTGTAAGCCTCTCCTGCATCTTCCCTAAGTTTAACTTCAATAGCCACAGCTTCTATGCAGATTGCTCTGTAGCAATAAATATGAGTGCCAAAGCCATAAATGGATGACTTATAAACAACAGTCCCGAAAAGCTAAGTGGTATGGTCAGCCAAGATGCGACTATCCAGATCTTAGACCAGTTATAATGCCTTATCTGAGTCAGCACTCTTGTCAACCCCTCTCTTCATTTTACTCTTTTCTGAGCGGTTTCTGTAAAAATAGCGGTATGAAAACCAAAATACAAGTACCGAGACCGCTGAGGTTATATAAAGGACATAAAAAGTTCTATCCCAAATAAGAGGCAGGAGGCTTACAATGCAAGGGATGATGAAAAGCAAAGGTGATATCTCCTTGAAATTAGGTATGTTTTCCATATCTATCTCAACTTTTTCTCCTTGGTGCTGTACCCAGCCCCTTCTCTTTTTAATCGCTTTTAAGTCTTTGTTGCAAAGGTAAAACGGTATGGCATATATGAATATGGTTACATCTGTCCACACAGGTAATAGGTAAGCAGTATCCAAAATTTGGATACAAACACCCGGGAATAACTGCAAGCAATAAAACTATCGTAATCATTTTAATCTGCTTTTTATATCTATTAAGCCTTGAAATGACCTCTGCATCCTGTTTCCTCTTCTATAAAGGTTACGCCAACAGCAATGTTTTTCTTGAACTTTGCATTATTGGTCATTATATATCCTAAAAACGGTGCAAGCCAAAAATATACTTTGCCCACATAAGTATGTTAAATAACATTACAATCCCTCCTTATAGTATTCTATACAAAGGGTAAGCACTTCATTAAGAGAGCTCGAAAGCTGGAGCTCTGAAATGATTACTCTTAATTCTTTAGCTTTTTCCTCTCCTACAGGGATCAGTCTTAATCTTATTACTTATAAGCGTTCCCTTCCTCCTGTCAGTTACTATATAGCCTTCATTGTTTAGCAGTTGATAAGCCTTGCTTACAGTCATCATGATTGATACCGCTTTCATCTGCAAGAGCTCTGATTGTGAAGCTTTTCACCGGGAATAAGCCTCCCCTCAGCTATCCCTACAACGATTTGGTCTCTTAGCTGCTGATAAATCGGGGTTTTACTTTCAAAATCAAATATTAGCCTATTTCTCCTCCTTTCAGCCTTATTCACATGTGAATTATATGTCTTAATTGTATTATAATCACATAATGCAAAAATGTACAAGAAGAAAAATTGAACTCAAATTAAGTCCAATTTCTTCAACATTTTAATTCTCTTCATCAGTGTACTTGTATTCAAGCAGGTTCTTAGCGTCATTCTCACTGATTAAACCATCATTAGATGCCATTTTGCTTCTATACTCTGATAGGCTGCAGCCAGTCTTTTCCTGATTATCCCCGAGAGATATTTTGCATCTGAAAACCCTCCCGAATGGCTATCTCAGTCTGTGAAAGCCTTTGTGTTAAGTATCATTGTCATAGCCTTTTTCAAAGCGAAGATTGTTCAGATAATCCTGAAAATGAAATACCGTAGTAATCCTTGAATAAATGTGGAAATATGAGTATTTGTAGCTGCTCCATCTCCGCTATTTCAGCAAGTCTGACAGGCTCAGTGTAATGGTTATTTATAGGCGGTTATCCTTTTCATTCTTTGTATCCGCTTTTTCCCTGATTGAATGGTTATGTTCATCCATAATGCAAAAATCAAAATTTCACTCGTAAGTCCGCAAAGAAAACCGCTTACAAGCGAAACCAGTTCCATTTCAAACAATGGCTTGTATCAAGATAGCAGAGTGCTATTTCCAGCATTTTTCTTTTATTAGCTTTTGCATCATTTGAAAATGGCTTATTTGCGAAGGTCATACTTGAAAAATAAGGAAAAGTAATCTGCAAAAATGCCTTGAAACCTGCAAAAACAGTCCAAGCACAGCCCCTCAGCAGCCTGTATTTCGTGAGGCTCGTAAGGATTTATAAGTATGAGCGAACCTTTTCTTAGCTCTATAGAGCCTGTTTGAAGAGATAGCCTTCCCTCTCCGTCAAGTACAAAAAGGAGTTCAAATGCATTGTGTGTATGATAATTTCTATATTTTATTTCATTTAAAAATACCTTTATATGGTGCAAACGACTGTATCTGGACAAATTCGTATTCCTGACTCATTAAATGTCTCCTCATTTTACATATGATTAAACTCTAAAGTTAATGTGGTTTTCAATAATTTTTAATACTTTTTAATATGTGACTTCTAAGTCTTTGTTTCATACGAATCTTACAAAGATTAAGTATACCACAAAATCATATGATTATCATTTTTATTTTTAATACGATAGGTCTATAAAATATGAGTCAAAAATTTTGCACAAATTATTGATAATAATTATCATTATTTTGCTATTTTATGTCGTCATCAGTCTTTAAATAATATTACGATTGTGTTAGCATAGACAGTAAACAATAACAAATCGAAGGGAGAGTTTTATTATGGAAAGAACAATGAATATTTACTTATCAAACCTTGTACATTTTTATCACAAATTACAGAGTTATCATTGGTATGTGCAGGGAAAGACTTTCTTTCAGTCACACGCTAAACTTGAAGAGTATTATAATTTTGTCAATGGACAGATAGATGAGCTTGCAGAGCTTATGCTTATGGATGGGAAAAAGCCTGTTTCTACAATGAAGGGCTTTGCTGAGTTAGCTACAATCAAAGATCCTGCCGGAGATTTCGTTCAGGATATGCACGCTGTATTTAGCGACGTTCTCGCTGACTTTGAGATACTTCATGCAAGTGCCAGACTTCTCAAGGAAAAGGCTGATGATGAAAACGATACCCTTGTAAGCGCAAAGATGGATGGCTTCCTTGAGGACTACGCAAAGATTCTTTGGATGTTAAGAAGTACTTTAGCATAATACAGAACAACAAAATCATGGGGCTAAAAAGACCCTATGATTTTCTTTTATCTATTTAACTTCTTGCTATCAACCTATTTATAAATACAAGTACGATAACAATGATAATAAAACTAAGCCAAATAAATACATGATTAGTAGCTATTTTTAAGAACTCGTATCTTATCAACATTCGTTTCAGTGGCTATCTTTGCTCTAGATAGCTTTTAGGATATATTCTCCAAAACCTGCCCCAAAAGTATACCAATTATATTTCCAATTGCTATTGCATATGAATATAAGTACTTGCCAAACATTGTAAGTATAATCATTACAACCCATATATAGGCGAAGTTATTGTGTATGAGCCAACCAAAAAGTACCGGTCTCTAAGCACAAAAGGATATGGAGTATGTTATTCCAAAAAAATAATCAATTGAATAATTAAAAGGTTTCAATCTTTTTGAGCATAATCTCTTTCATATACATAGCCCCTTTCACTCTGTCACCCAGCCACTCGCTGTAAAATATCTGAATAAATGTTAGATTGTCTGTCTGAAAATATTATTTAAAGCTTCCTTTGCACTGTCTATATAGTCATCAATGTCTTGTATGATGCATATGTCTCCCCATTGTGTGTAGGGATTCAAAAATATTTTGTTATATAGTCATAAACCCTATACTTTTTCAAAAGAGTTCCGCTACTTTTTACTATGACAGTGCTTTGGAATGACGGTACCTTTTGGGAAGATTTGTCAAGGACATAAACAAAATTTTTGATAAATTTATATCTTCTCTGTTTCTCTCTTGATTAGCTTTAGTATTTTATCCTTGTATGTTTCCCCTAGTACCTTGCTTGAAATGTGAGGTTTACGGTGTATTTTGTTTTTCCAATATCCATTATTAACTGTTTATGTTGTGGTTCTTTTATTACTCTTTTTCTTCTTCCATCTGTCCTCCTTTCCGTTTTTAAACAAAGAAAAACAGCAAACCTTTTTGATTTACTGCTTTCGTGTTAGCTTTTATTGAATTGTTAGTTTAGCAAAGCTAAAAATATCCTACTTGCAATACTCTTTTATTTTATCAGCATATTCAGTCAAAAGATTCTTTGAATAAATCATTTTCTTGAATTTTCTGACTTCTTTCCAAAGAATAGAAGCTACTTTTAATTTTTTGAGTAGTTGCAACTATTTTCGTCTGCACAGAAATCCTTTAAAATTGATTCCATTGACAAACCGAATTATCATACTTTGCATAATCTGATTTCCCATAATAAACTTTTAGCATATCTTGAATTGTAAAACTCAAATCATTTTTCTCTTTTTACTTTTCTCCAAACTGTTGCCATATCAGCAGTAAATTTAAATGGTGAGATACCTGTTAAAAACAGCGAAAATATTCTCTGAACTTTGCATTAAAAAGAAAAACCACATTCAAGTAATGGTGTATCTAAAAGTAATATTTTCCACTTGCTTCTTTTTCATATTGATGATTTTTAATCAAATTGCCCTAAAAGTATTGCTCAATAATATAATTGAGTTCCTGTTTTGTGCCTCTATATTCTAATCCTAATGACTTGCATATCTGTGAAAGTTCTTCACGATACCAATAGTATTTTAGTAAATTCATCAAACGATGTAATTTTGTCAAACTCAGGTCTACTTTCCATCAATATTTTATCTCCTCAAAACCAATTTACTTTTTCATCTCTAAACAATGAGTGTTTCACTCTCTTTGTAAGGGATTGTAGTTGTTACACATTACAACCAAACTCTTTCAACGCTTTTTATCTTATTATCGGCTGTCCAAACAATCAAAGAGATACCGTCAAATTCTTCAACTTTCCCTCATTCATTTTTATTTTTGAAGTGCCATTCTACAATAGTTTGATTATCCTTATGAAAAATTGCTTTATATCCCACGCAAGAACTTTTTCCTCTTGTATTCCACTCATTAAACCAGTGCTTTACTGTTTGCCGATTTTCATACTTAGGACACCAACTCTCAATATAAATCACATCATCCATCATCTATTCCTAAGTCTTGTTGTGTAAGCCACATATCAAACCATAAACGAATGATTTTCTCTCTTTCATCCATGAATTTCAAGCACCTCCAAAATCAAATACTTGTCTAATATTATACCATTTTTCGCTTGATTTTATAGGTCTAACTCGTTCCGTTTTACCTGTAAGTTGCTTTTGAATGTTCCTGTAACTAGTTTCAATACAAGTCTTAACTTTTTCAGCCTGTTCTACTTCTCTCGTATCTCTAATATTTGATTGTATAGGCTATTTTTCTCTTTTCTTCATATTGGCAGCTTCCGATTTCCATTTGGATATATTTAAGGTCTTGCTTTCTCCTAAATGTTCTTTTTCAGATATTTCTTGGCACTTTCAAACAAAAATAATCTCTGCAGTATGCTCATTGTAGAAAGTATCTTGTTTGTTTTTCTTTAGCTTGGTATAAGCTGTATAGAGTATCTTTATGCTTCAAATATTTTTCAACATGGTCGATAAGTTGTACTTTTTATTGTCAATCCGCTTTTTCGGTATCTTTAATAGCTCTTGTGGTCTTGTAGTTCTTATCTCTTAAAGTAACTATGTTTTCTTTCAGTTCAGATACGAAATGATATTTTTCTCTTTTTAGAATTGATAGCTTCCGATGTATTGTTCTAAATCTGTATTATGGTTATCTGCATTTTTACGGATAAGATTTTCAAAAACGGATAGCAAATTTTCTTTGAATGGGAGGGTAGATTTGAGATTATCAGTTTCTGCCTTTTCTTCTTTTCCTATTCCTCTTATCCAATTTAGTAAGGCTTTTATTCTTCTTGCAATCTCTTTTAATATCTTATTCTGATGTTTGATTTCTCGGTTGATATTTCCCCTGTCGGTAGTTATGCCTTTCTTTTCCATTTGGGTGGCTGATACGCCTAAATGAATGGTCGGTATTTGTTCTATGCCCTGTCTTTGATAGGAACGATGGTCTACTTTGTCCTGTATGTTATTTTCTTCCAAATATTTATTTGTAATGTCTGCCCATGCCTTTCGCCAATGTTCCGCTTTGTCTTGTTCGTTCCAATCCACTGTATTGATTTTTCTTGTTTTGTAGTTGCCATTTTTAAGTTTTACTTTCTCTCGTTTTTCATCAAGGATATATTCCTTTTTGATTTTTGCTCCCCTATGTTTTATCTTCGTTTAGCGGTCGCATAGTTAATAGGATATGTGCTGTGGGTTTCCGTCATCTTTATCGTATAGAGCAATATCGGCTTTACATACCGATCTTTACAAAAATTTTCTTTTTACATACTCTCGTACAAGCTCTATCTGTTTTTCCCCTGTCTAATTCTTTTTAGGTAATGCAATTTCTATTTTTCTCTGCAAGCTGTGAGTTTTTACTTTTTCTATTTTTCTCTACACTGTTCCATAATGTTCCTCTATCTAAAAATTCCTGTGGTGCATTTTGTGGTAAGAGAATTTCTGTATGTGCTATCCCTCCTTTTCTTGTAAAGTCGTGAACTACTCTGTCATATTCATTTTTATCTTTTCGCCACTTCGATAGGCAGAAGCTGCAACTGCACTTTTTCCTTTTTCCTCTTGAGACAATCTTTATACTAAGATGATATATTGCCATAGGGAAAAACCTCCTCTCTTTTCTAATATGGATATGGTGGCGATGATAAGACTTCCTAAAAATCGGATAGCTTTTTATCCGATTTCTTTTTGGGAAATACACAAGGGTAGAAATTTATTTCCGTAGGGGAGTGAAGCTCCCTGTATCAGCGTTAACTGATATGCCCTCTGCTAAGAGCCCTTCGGAGAACGCACACACCCTTTTAGGGTGATGAGTGCGCCTTGTAAACAAGGGACTATTCCTCTATGTCCGTTTCTTCCTCTTCATTTCTGTATTTTGATTTCCACTTTCTTCTCGCATTGCTATGATTTTCTTGATTTTTTTGATTGATTACTTCTTTGATATTCGGAAATGTAATGAGTTGATAAAATTCATCTTTGGTAAAAATCCTTACTCGGTAAAGATACTTTCAAAGACTGCTCCTTTTTCATAAAGCCGTCTATCTCTTTTCTTTCGTTCTTCCTGTTTCTGCTGACTGATGAGCTTTTTCTTTTGTTTTGTAACTGCTTGATTTCTTCTTCTGTAATTAAGATTTTTCATCTATGTTTTTCATCTTCTGTTTTTCCTTTCTTTATGTTTTGAGCAAAAGAAAAAACAGTAAACCGATTTGATTTACTGTTTCGTAAGCTGCTATACTATTGTTTCTATTTAATTATTTCATTTCGACAAACTGGAATTTGATTATTAGGAAAATGTATTCATTAGTTCTCCGAAATAACTTGCCTTTCCTGTTGAAAAGTAGTTGTACCATGCTTCTATGGTTTCAGAAGAATATATTTCTAACTTTTTCAAAGATATATTTTTGCCCAAAAGCAACGAACCAGCGGAACTTGCTGTTATTAAATTATCATCAGCTACAGCAGCGACATCTTTATAATATTGCTCTCCATTATAATTCGATGACATACCTGTTAAGAAAAACAAAGCATTACTTGTATGGTATTGTGTGTCTAATATTCCCACATTTGCAAGTCCCAAAGTTGCTCCGCAAATCGCTGCAACCAATACCCCTTTTTCTATTAAGCTTTTGGCTACTTCAAGAATAGCTGTCTGTTCTGTACTGCCCCAAGTATCTGCACCAATCAGCAACAATGCCTCTGCTTGATTTTTCGTCTAATTCATCTAATGTAATATCGGGAATCAAAGTCATACCACCAGCAGTTTTTATAGGCTTCCTAGAAGTAGCTACGGTACATAATTCATATTCTTGTTTTGGCAACATTTTTTGTAGTGTAAATCCTTGTAAAAAGTAGCCATTCTCCCAGTCTGCCATCGTATCTAGTAAATACATATATATTTTCTTCATTTCTTACTTGTCTCCTTTAAAAATATTTTTAGTGAATAATTGAAAGGCTTCCTCTGTAATGAAAAAAATAATATACCATATTTTTTTCTAAACCTTTTAGAACATATATTTAACATAGTTTTATCTCCTCGTCAAATTCTAATTTACTTCACTCAATATTTATAATATTATACCACTTTTTAAGCCATTTTTTTCTATATCTACTTTCTGTAGCACTTGACAGTTACCTATAAAGTTAAAGTACACATCAACTTGTTGTTTTCTATATTTGCCTTGTCTTCCTCCTGTCGCTTCGTAGACTACAACTTTTTCTATATACTCATTTATCATTGGTACTGTAAGTTTTTTTCAATATCTGTATATTTTTTTCTATCATCTTTAAGAATTTATCGGTATCAACTTTTCTCTGATGATAGCTTTCTATTTCTTGTTCAAAATACTGTATTTGCTTTTCTAAGTCTTGTTGCTCCATATCATAGGTATTAAATAATCTGTCAAAATGTTTTACAGGAATTTTACCAAGTGCGTGGTCTTCATACAGCTTTGTAATGAGTGTTGTTAGCTCTGCATTTCTTGATGACAGTTTTTCTAACTTTTCTTTATCCTCTTGATACTTTTCTTCTCTTTTTTCGTCGGATAACTTGTTCATCACTTTTAGAAACTCTTGCTTTTCTTCTTTTGCAAAGTCTGTGATTTCTTTGATTGATTTTAGGAGAATTTCATTTACTGTTTTTACTTTGATGTAGTGCATACTGCAAGAGCCTTTTCTGTGTCTGTAATGTTGACATACAAAACAATAATCGCAATCGTACTTCTTTTCTTTATGTTCTGCCGGCTCTCTATAGCTTAGCTTTCCTCCACAGTCGGAACAGATTAAAAGCCCTGTGAATGGGTGTGAGGTTGTACCATACTTTGGACTTCTTCTCACTGTTTTTCTTAACCTTTGGGCGTTATTCCATGTTTCTTCGTCAATGATGGCTTCGTGGGTATTTTTGAAGATAATGAGTTCATTTTCTTTTGCCTTTCTTCTTTTTTTGGTTTTATAGTCTAAACTAATTGTCTTTCCTAATACAGTATGCCCCATATATTCTCTTTTTTCTAAGATATAACCTACTGTGGTCGGTGTCCAAAAATATGGGTCTTCTATTCCTCTTTTTCTTTGAGCTATGGTTATTTTCGGGATAATGGGTTTCTGCATAGGCTGATGGGATAAGGACTTTGTCTTTGGTTAGTATATCTGCTATCTGTGTTACTCCATATCCCTCTATTACAAGCCTGTAAATGCGTTTTACGACCTTTGCACTCTCTTTATCGACAAGTAGCTCCTGTTTGTTCTTTGGGTTTCTGTAATAGCCGTATGGTACGCTTGGAGATACTCTTTTCCCCTCTTCCATTCTTGCCCTGAAGATAGATTGTATTTTTCTTGATGTATCTCTTGCATACCATTCGTTCATGATATTTAGAAATGGGGTAAAGTCGCTTTCTGCTTGTTTTTCACTGTCTATTCCGTTATTGATGGCGATAAACCTTACTCCCTTTTCTTTGAAAAGTATTTCGGTGTAAAAACCTACTTTGAGGTAGTCTCTGCCAAACCTACTCATATCTTTTACTATCACAGTAGATACTTTGTTTTCTTCTACTGCTTTTATCATTTTTTGAAATCCCTCTCTATCAAAGGTTGTTCCGCTTACTCCATCATCGGTATAGTGATAGATATTTACAAAGCCGTTTCTTTTGGCATAGCTTTCAAGTAGTTGCTTTTGATTGGTGATGGAATTGCTTTCTCCTTGCATTTCATCATCTCGACTTAAACGCTCATAAAGGGCTGTTTGTCCTGTTCTTTTCGTATTTGACATGAGAATTACCTCCTTTCCAAGTTTTTGTTATTTTCTCTGTCCCTAAAAGGTTAATCCTTTCCATACAATAAACTAGAAATTTAGCTTCTTTGCTCATTTTAGTATCCTCCGGATAAGAATATGAACCTGTCAGCAATTCATCCTGATACATAGTATATAGGTCATTGGCCCATAGTGCCATAGCTTTGACTTTTCATCAGACAACTCTTCATAAAGTTTTGACTTGTAGAAAATATGAATTATCTCGTTTTCATCCACATTGCTATTCTTAGCTATTTGTTCAATTATAGGTGGAACAATAAGTGTCAATATAGGCTAAAATTGATCTTCATTCATACAAGCTCCTTTCCTTCAAAGCGTAAGTATTCTAACGCTTTTTCTGTCGTAAATACTAATTGGTTAAATAATTTACGCACCTTAAGCGCAGTCAGTGTTTGCTCTTTAATAATTCTACCACATTTCCTATGTCTCCATCAATACAAATACTTCTATCCTCAATTACCTCCGGGCAGAATGCTTCTCCGTAATTTATGCAGGCGTAGGCAGCATTTTTATTATTTTTCACAAACTGCCAAAAAGGATATTTAATTATCACAGGTGTGTTGGCACCAACCCCAAGTTCAAGGTACAATGTCCTCGCATCTTTGTGGCTTCTAATAAATTCATTGTAAGCCCTCGTTTGCCTTATGCCAGCCATCATCCTCTACAAAGCTGTAGTCAGCTCTAAGGTTAGTTGTCATAGCGGAGCCGTCATCGGGACAGGTTGGAATCAATTCAGTAGGAATTGCCATAGATATCTTTCCAGATTCTGGGACCGTAAAAATACCGTTGTCATCTTTTACAAAGCCCTCCGCCTCCATAGCCTTCATCACCCATTCTTCGTTATCATAGGTCTTTCTAATCTCAGGATTTACGCTTTGAAATAAACCATAATCTCCCTGAATATAAAACAACCTTTTTCTTATCAAAAGCCGACCTTTGAAACTGATGGTCTACATTTGTAGTAATAACGAAAATAATCCTTTATCCTTTACTAGAGATAACAATTCCTTATAAACAGGCTTAGTGCATCGACATAACGGTTAAAGTAAATATGCCTTGCCCACCAGCCCCACTCTTTGTCTCTACATCCGAAAAGGATAAAACCCAGCGAGTATATATCACTAATTCCGTATTCTTTGCAAAAATCAAAGAAATATTTATTAAATCTCTCTCCACTGTAAGTGAATCCCGCAGATGTTGAAAGCCCTGCACCAGCACCTATAACTATCGATTCCGCAGAAGTAAATGCCTTTTTAACTTCTGCAATCTGTTCTTCCTTTGTTCCTATTCCTCTGACATACGCTCTCTAAAAATAGTTCATAGCATTTTTCCCCTTAATTGGATAATTTATGTTTGATTATTGTTAACTTAATCAATTCACAAAAGCCGTTGTAACCTTTAGTCATTTCATCTTATGGTAAATATAGTATGTTTTAGTTGTAATGTCAATTAGTTACATCTAGCCAAATAATTGTTATCAAAAAGCCAACCAAAAACCCGTATGCACTGTAATTTCGGTTGGCTTTAATCTAATCTATTCTATTGTACAAACACTCCCACCATTTCCCAACTGAAATATCCACCATTGTTATAGCTTTATATTTTGTGCCTCTGCCATTACCAATTACTGATACATAGCCCTTATCAATGAGGCTCTTCAATATAGCTGTCACTTTGATTTACCAAATGGAGTCAAGTCTGTGATTTCACTAATTGATTTTGGTATCACTTTGCTAAGAACCCTTTTACCAGTCCCTTCATCATATGTAAGGTCAGATTTACTTGTAACCGGCAGCATCACCTTTATTGAATTTTCATAAACCTCAAAAGCAGGTTTCTTGTCACTATTTATATAGCTTCCTTTATCCTCACGATTCCGGTTCCCAATATTTCTACAACATGAAGGCGGTAAAACACATTCGCCAAATAGGATTTCTCAGTATCGAAACATTACCTTTTAAGTATTCCTCCTTTGAAATACCTGCAGGCAATCCACCTGGAGATGTAATCTCGATCCTGTCATCATACATCATTACCCTAATATGTGCATTCACATCCCAAGTTCTGTGTATTATTGCATTTTAGCGATTGTTTCTCGAAAGCCTCTTCAGGTATCTTCTCTACCCTTTTTCTCGTTATTCCCTGAATCTTTCATACTGGTAAAAATCTCTGAATATCTGAACTGCTTTTCTCCATTTCTTCTAACACCGACTCGCATTCAAATGTTATACGTTTGAGTATTATATTTATACTTTCACCAAACCCGCTATGTCAATGCCAGGAAAATTGTTTTCATCCGCAAGTAAAGCTGCCACTTGTCTGTACCCATCTGTCTCACTGTATAGATTAAGTGTTTTCAGTACATCTTTATTTAATGATTTAATACCTATTTCCTGCTTTGCTTTTTCTAGTATCTTAAAAGAAAGATTTTTGATTGCTGGCAGGAAGTTCCTCATAATTTATATTTTTACCCTGCAAAACAAGTCTTGCAAATTCCAGTTCGTCGGCTTTCATAGTAGCAGTGTCGTTTCGCCTATATGCTTTTTGATTTATATGTATAAGGCTTATTTGGTCCTGCTTCTATCGTAAGAATTATAGTGTTATCAGCTTCTTTTACAGAGAGTTCATACCTTGGCTGCGGTCTAATAGTATCATTGATTTTATTTTCTATGTCAAGGCAGGATTGCACCGGGTCTTTAAGCCCAATTGCTTCGCCTTCATCTGTCACTCCAAATATAATCTGACCACCCTCATAATTGGCAAATGCACTGACTGTTTTTAAAAATGTATTTGTTATGTCGGACTTAAATTCAAAGCTTACTGCTTTTCCTTCACATTGTACTTCCTAAATAACTATTATAGACTTGAGTATTTAACACTTGTCACATAACATTTTAACCGAATTCGGCCACAATTTCAATCGTAAAATTTTACGACCGAAATAAGTTCGAAAGCACTAAAGGACATTATCAGGAAACATAGTGTATTCTTGCCTCATCAAAGCGATCCTGCTGTTTACCCTCTTCTGCAGGATATCCCATAGGAAATAAGGAATATGCGACTTTATCATCGGAGAGGTTCAGTACTTTGGCTACAGCCTCCATTCAGCTCACTTACGGGTGCTACTCCCTAGCCATACACCGCCAGAGTGCCTAGATAATCAGCTTCTAACCACATATTTTCCTGTGCAATAGCCATATCAATCTCAGCATATTCAGGAAATCTAAGCCCTCTCTCCTGAATACCGGAACAATGACAACAGGTGCGTTGGCAGCACAGCCTGCATAAGGACTTATCTTTGAGAGTTCCCTAATTTTTGTCACGGTTTGTCACAACATAAAAACTCCCAAGGCTGCTGATTACCTGCACTTTGGAGCCTGCATTCCGCTTTTATGACCGTCATTATTTTATCCTCTTCCACCGGACGATCATTATATTTTCTAACGCTTACCCTGTGAAAAATACTGTTCATATTAAGCCTCCCGTAAATTTATAAGTGAATTTAATTGCATTGCCTGTCTCCACAAATTCTAATTTGTAGGGATAAAAATAGTTGTTAGTAGACGCAAAAACTGATAAATGTCCAGACTCGCTCCGGCATCCGCTTCGCTACGCCTAACACGCTCGCTTAGGCATTATCAGTTTTGCTGTCATCAGACATTTAACCTCAAAGGTTTGATAACTAAAAATAGTAAGTCGTAGGGACTCATAGGCAACTAGTGACGCTCCGAATGATAACATTTCAGACTCGCTCCGGCATCCGCTTCGCTCCGCCTAATGCGCTCGCTTAGAATTTATCATTCGGAGCTGGCACCATAAATTTATGCAAATAACAACTCGAATGCCGAAATTAAAGACAGCCATCCCCACCTGCCCCAATGTGGCTGATGTGCTTGTTTGTCCCTGACTTATTAATCAAACAGCCTGAGCTGACATTACCGCATATTTCACCAATTGTATACAGCTCTTATATAAATAGGGACTATTCACTTAGATTTCAGTTCAACAGCCGGAACTAATAATGCCTAAGCGAGCGCATTAGGGTTTTTCGTCAACAGAACTATTCTAAAACAGCTTCGTTCAGAAAAAACCGAGCGAGTCTGGACATTTATTAGTGAAGGCGTCACTTTATTGGCTAATCGAAATATTATGCACTTATATTTTTAGCAAATTGCTTAGCTGGTATGCTATCCGCGAAGACGTGACTTAGTAAGTCAAACAACACATCAGCCCTACAACTTAGAATTTTCTTCATTAATTCACCCTCCAACTTTGATAAATCATCCTTCACTTTTTTCAAGTTCCACTACCCTTTTTATATCCAAGTTCAACCTACTTTACTTAATTTTCATTCATAAACTCTGTTGCAGTCATAATCCTAGGGATAAATATTCCCGACTCAATGAAATCTTTTGTCTCCTGTGAGCAATATATCTGCTCCAGCACTGATTGCAGCCCTTAGAATCGGCCTGTCATTTATATCTCGTATTTTTGATTCAAGTTCCTGCTCTTCAATAGGCGTAGGAACAATCTCAAGTGTCAGCAATGCTAACGACAAAAAACTCTCTAACGCATGTATTTTAGTCGGAAATTTTCTATTAAAGATACGACGCATTTCATCTATATTTTTGCTCACAAATCATTCCATGATTAGGATAACTTACTGCTTTTTACAAACGCCTGGTAAGGAACTCCATTGCTACTTAGCGCAGAAGAAATAAGTATATTGGTATCAATAAGAACTTTCATCATTCCACACTTTCTGAGCGGATTTCTTTTACCATCTCCATAACCGCATCATCCGAGTTTAATCCTGTTTTTTCTGCTTCATCCGCCATTTGCGCCTGTAATATCTGCATGGCGTATACCGCAGACTAATAGGGCGACACCTCCCGTTCTCTACAATAAAAAGTTATCCTATCACCGCAAGAAACTCCTAGAATCTCTCTTATATCCTTTTGGAATTGTGACCTGTCCCTTAGACATAACCTTTGCATTATCAATAAATGTATTATTAACCATTTGTTTACCTCCATATTGTATGTATAAAGTAGGAAAACCCTACTTTTATTATATAAGATAATTTCTAATCATGCAATTGCTTCATAAATCTCCCTATCCTCATCCTTGAACACATTGAAAATAACTCTGTCAATCTGCCCTTCATTCTCTGACAGCCATTCTTTTACAGTCTTAACGGCTATCTCAGCTGCCCTTCTATTAGGAAAGCAGAATACTCCCGTTGAAATGCAGCAAAAAGCAACTGTTCTTAGTCCATTTTCCCTGCACATATCCAAGGTATTCTTGTAGCAGTCAGCCAAATCTTTTTCATGTTTTGATGTAAGCATCCCATTTACAATAGGACCTACTATGTGGATGATCTTCTTTGCAGGCAGGTTGTATGCATCGGTCAGCATAGGTATGGCAGTTGGCTGTTCATAGTCCTTTCCGTATTTGTTCCTAAGCAGCTTCATCTGCCTATTGCATTCAAGGCGAAGCTGAACCCCGGCAAAGGTGTGGATGCAATTATCTATACAGGTGTGCATAGGCACAAAACAGCCTAGCATCAGTGAATTAGCAGCATTTACAATGGTATCCACTGCAAGTCTTGTGATATCTCCCTGCCAAATCGATATTCCTTTATTTACTTCAGGAATATCGGAAATATCTACTATTCCAACTTCGTTTGCTCTTTCTCTTAAATATTCATCCTGAACCTTAAGCACTTCATCATTTATTGCTTTTGGCAGACGGATGTTCATTAACGAACGAAGTACCCTTTGCTTACCCTCTGTATCTTCGGGTATCGCTATATCCTTATAATCTTCTGACTCTTTGGCAAATTCTTTAGCCAGATAGTCCAGTCTCTCTCTTTGAAGATTTGTAATATTCATTTTACGCTTCTTTCTTAAGCAGTTCCTGCATTCCTGTATGCAGGTCTGCAAGTGTATATTTTTTCATTTCATTTTCCATAGCTGACTGAATGGACTTTAACTTACCATCAAGAAGTCCGTGTATATTTTTCCTACAGGACAGTTTGGATTTGGAGCTTCGTGAAAATGAAACAATTCTCCATTTTCAACCGGCTCAATTGCTCGATAAACATCGTAAAACGATATGTCCGACAAAGGTCTTGTAAGTGTAATCCCACCTGTCCCCTTTAGCAACAGTGATAAGCCCTGCATTTTTAAGCTTGGTAAGTATATTCCTTATAATGACAGGGTTTGTATTGATACTGCTTGCTAAAAAGTCACTTGTAATCTTGTATTCTCCTTAAAAGTGTCCACACAGGCAAATATGTAGTGCCACTGTAAACCTACTTGATATCTGCATTAATCTTCCTCCTGAAGATATTTTATATCCAATTAATTGTAATATTGATAATTACAACTAGACTTATAAAAAATACCTATCTAACATTAGTTCTAGTCATCATAGCATTTTTTTATCTTGTGACTGCCAATAAATATAATCTTCCCTATGCCCTCATCAAACCATATCTTTTTCATTTATTCAGCCACCTCTATCATTTTCATGTTCCACACCATTTCCCGCATTAAGAGCAGCGATACCTCTTCTTAGATGCTTCATATTACTCTCCGAATAAAACGGATCAGCTGATACCTCAAAACGGAATTCTTTTTCTCTTCCTACTTTTTGCAAATATCTTGAATGCCGCACTCATAGAAATCCCCATTTCCGAGCAAGCCTCTTCCATAGCTTTTTCTTAATATCCGCATCTAACTTGAAATTAACATTAACCACCTGTGCTATGATAGCTACCTCCATTTTTATACTGATTATAGTATAATCTATAATAAAGAAAAAGTAAAGAAACCTTCATTTACAAGGCTTATTTTAAAAGAATATAGGTGCCAAAAGTCATTACTCACTTTAGGCACCTAGCCTTAGAATATATTAAAATTTACCGTTCTGGTTCTGCCAAGTCTCTTTAGCTGCAATAGTCTCCATTACATCCCAATGCTCAGCAATCTTGCCATTCTCCACGCGAAAAAGGTCATAGTATGAAGTAGGGTTCCTCCAAAGGTTCCCTCACTTACCGCAAGTGCATAGTCTCCATCAGCAAGCACAAAGTAGGTTTTGTCATATATCATCTGGATTCCCTGTTTGCCAAGTGCTTCAAGAGCAGCTCCAAGCCCTGAGAGTCCATCTGCTATGCTTATATTGTGCTGGATATAATTATCTCCGTCAAAGTATGAAGTAAGCTTATCAAGATTCTCACCGCGAAGTACATCCCTCACAAAGTTGCTTACTACTTCTCTAGTCTCTTCTTTATTTACATCCTTCTTCTCAAGTGTTCCATCTATCTGAGTATGTCCTGATGGGTTAGGCTCTGCCTTTGCAGCAAGATTGTCCCAGTGCTCAGCAATTTTACCGTTTTCATCAAAGCGGAAGATATCAAAAGCTACCTGCTCTCCCATTCCTGCAAAGTTGTAAACTGTCTGTAAGAATACCTTGTCACCATCTTCAAATGCTCTTATATTCTCTACCGTGGTTTTTACCGGTGCTGAATTAAGATAAGCAACGCTTCCTATAAATGCCTCTGCTCCTGTGCCATAAGCTAAATTATGCTGAATATAGCTGTCTGCCAAAAAGTTCCTTTGCCTTGTTTACATCACCTGTTGTAAATGTGTTAATAAGTGCCAATGCTTTTTCTTTTGTTTGTCATAGTAGTTTTCTCCTTTAATATGTTGTTTGTTTTTGATGTAACCTTTGTTGTTTCATCTTATGTGGATAATATATCACGGTTTTAATGTAATGTCAATAGTTACATCAAAAATTTTTATTTGCTTTTGCATAAATAGCCCCACCTATTCAGGCAGGGGCAGCATATTTTACTTATTTATTTTGTAATTTTATATCTTACGCAGCTTCATATACTCATCATCTGCTTCAAGCAGCTTCTTGTAATAATCATCATAGGTTTTACTAAATTGCCTGATAAGAGGAATTGCAATCTCATAGTAATTATTATCCTCCATATATTTTTAAGCTTGTCATATATTTTTCTTCATCAGACTGTCTTGCGTATTCATCACTATTTTTAAATTCCTCATATTTAGCGGCTGCATCCTTGTTCTCAGCCCACCACTGCTTGATGTCTTCTACAGCTTTAATCTTAGCATTGTTAACATTTTTAAATTCACTCATTCCTAAACCGGCAGTATTTTTTTCAATATAATCTCTTTCTTCTTCAGGTAATTCAAAATGGCGGCAGGCTGTCCAGATAGTTTTATATACTCATTATACGCTGAAATTCCTGATTCTTTTTAATGGCTCGCTTAAAAAGGCTGATATGCACTAAATATCATCATACCAAAATATCCCGGAAAAGCTCTTTCAAGTCTCTCATAAATAGTCTCTTCATTTTCAAGAATTGCGAGTCTTTCTTGAATTACATTGTCGTTTTCCCCCTTTATAAGCAGCTCCAGTATGTCCTTTCTTTTTTTCTTGTACTTCTAACCTCATGCTGCTTCTTTCTCGTAGCACAGATGACAAGGTATTATAGTTCAATACATTTTTCAATCTCAGTTATACTCAGTCCCACCTTCCTATAAAGAGATATCTTGTTTAAGATTTGTATATCCTCTCAGCTATAGTCTCTATAGCCATTCTCAGACTTTTTCGGGCAAATCAGTCCTCTTTCTTCATAATACTCTATTGCCTTTCTCGTAAGACCGGTCATTTTTTTGTATTTCATTTCTTAACATAGTCATCACCTCCTGCCCACATTGTAGTACAGTCCCTAAGGGGCAGGTCAAGGATTAATATCTTTAGCAAAAATCTAAAGTTTGGCTTAAAACAGCTTTTATTCTGACTTTCAGTTTTTATAATCTCTCAATATCCCCTACCAGCTCATCAACCTCAGCCTCAGTATTAGCCCAGCTTGTACAGAACCTTACTATATGGGAGTCTTCGTCATATCTTCCCTCATATTCAAAGGCATATTTTTTAGAAAGCTCATCCATTTGGTCCTCGCTCAGTATCACAAACTGCTGATTGGTTGGGCTTTCTATGTAGGTTTTAATTCCCTTTTCCTTAAAGGCTTTCTTTATCTTCATTGCATATTTAACAGAGGACTCAGCTATATTAAAAGTAAAGTCCGTCTTCAAAAAGGGCATTAAACTGCGCTCCTAAGAGCCAGCCTTTAGCAAGAAGAGCACCATTTTGCTTCATATAGCTTCTAAAGCCAGGCATAAGAGACTTGTTGGTAATGATTACTGCCTCGCCAAACATTGCTCCGCATTTTGTACCACCGCAGTAGAATACATCTGCAAACTTCGCCAAATCTTCCATAGTCACATCATTTCCCTCTGCTGCCAGTCCATAGCTAAGCCTTGCTCCATCTATGAAAAAATAGAGGTCATACTCCTTGCAGACCTCACTTATTTCTTCAATTTCCTTCTTAGAGTAGATAGTTCCATATTCTGTCGGAAATGAAATATAGACCATCTTTGGCTCTGTGATATGCTCCTTTACACCCGCTATATTCTATAATTTTCTGCCACCTCTTTTACCTGTGCAGCAGTAAGCTTGCCATCTTTTTCCTGCTACTATCTCAACCTTATGTCCCTGTATTTTCTATCGCTCCGGTTTCATGTACATACTAATATACTCTGAATCTGCACTGATTACACTCTGATAGCTCCTAAAGCTGCAGAAGTTATCATGATGAAGTTAGTCTGAGTGCCTCCCACAAGAAAAATGCACCTCTGCCTCAGGCTTATTTAGGTATTTTTATCTCAGCCTTAGCTTTTTCACAAAGCTCATCCAGCCTGTATCCAGGGTAACTTACATCACTTATATCCATAACCGCCTTAAGCACCTCACTGTGAGCAGGCTTATTAGTAGTCATTGTTAAATCTAATCATTTTGTATCCTCTTTAATCACTAAAAACTATAAATATATAAATATTATACCTATAATTTATCATTTGACAAATGTTATAATTTTTTGTTGTCGCAACCCAAACTAGCAACAGGAAGGGGGTGTCTTGCAAAATATGGTTCTTTAATTTCTTGGTTTCTGTCACAGTAGCGGTAGCTAGCTACCTTATCTACAAATGGCTAGACAGAAGCGGCAGCGATAACTAGCCCTATATTGTCTACTCGACATAAAAGAGAAGAACCCTAAGGAAGTTGACGGTCTTTAGGGGTTCGTTTTGTAGTCTTGCAATTCTTTTAATTTTTGGTCAACATAATAATACAACATTATTAAGAATTTTGTGTTAATTCTTTCTCACCCTCTCTTAATCCCATTCTTATTAAGCAAATATCCCATAACTGAGCCTACAACACCACCAAGTACATGGGAGAGATTGGAAATATTGTCCCTGACCATAATACTGTCATACACCTGCTGTCCCATGAGATGACAGCTACCAATATAAAGGTAAGTGGGATTTCTCTGTCCTAAACCCTGTAGAATGAGCTAAGTAAAATAAAGGTAAATACCACTCCGCTTGCTCCGCAAAGTACATTCGGAAATAGTATATAATTCACAAGTCCTGTAATAAGAGCAGTAATTACTATCGACTGTATGAGGAGTTTACTCGTACTTTTCCTCAAGCAGTAGCTATAAGAGCAGGATATAGGTGATATTTCCCATAAAATGATCCACACCGCTATGACCGAAAACATAGGGTGAAAAATCTGAGGTAGGTCATTGGATTGGTAAGCGAAAGAATGATAGGTCATAAAAACAGCTTATTAGTCGCCCCCTTAGTAAATATATTAAGAGCCAGCGCAATCAGACATATCGCTGAAAAATCCAAGTACTACCGGTGATTAATCGAAATCTTAAAACCTTTGTTCATTTTAATCTACCCTTCAACCTACGTAAATAAAGTAAGGTATAATATCATACCAAGATGCATCAGCTCTGTTCAAGTTACCAAAAAGTGAATGTGCAAGCACTCTGAACTTTGGTACTTACAGAGGTAGGGGCGTCACTAAGTATATAATATTATACCACTTTATTAGTTCCCACACTCAATACCACTTCCGTAAATTTCCCAAGTATATCATCTACCGTTATCTTAGACTTCTCCCTTAGCCTTATCTATAACCGCCTTACCCTGATGCATCATAAGCAGCCTATTCCCATACTCCACAGCATATCTTAGGTTATGAGTTACCATAATAGCTAGTCAGCTTTTTCTCCTTTACCACCTTGTCGGTAAGTTCCATAATAAGGTCAGCAGTCTTTGGATCAAGAGCCGCAGTATGCTCATCAAGCATCAGAAACTCAATAGGAGTGAGAGTTGACATAAGCAGGGTTAGAGCCTGTCTCTGACCGCCAGAAAGAGACTTCACCTTTGTATTTAGCTTATCCTCAAGTCCAAGTCCAAGTTCTGATAATATTTCTTTTATAATAATCAATCCTAGCCTTATTTATCCCAAAAGAGTCCGAATTTCTGCCCTTATTGTCAGCAAGGGAGAGGTTCTCAAGTATAGTCATCTCAGGGCAGGTTCCAAGGGAAGGGTTCTGATACACCCTGCCTATCCTCCTGTTTCTCACATATTCAGGAAGCCTTGCTATACTCTTTCCTCTATCACTATGTCTCCCTTTATCAAGAGGGATACTGCCACATATGAGATTTAACATAGAAGTCTTGCCTGAGCCGTTACTTCCTATGACTGATACAAACTCGCCTTTTTCTATATTCAGGTTAAAATCTTCAAAGAGGCACATTTCATTGACGGTGCCGGGATTGTAGTATTTGTAAATATTTTTAAGTTCAATCATACCTGCTCCTTTCCTCTTTTTAAGATTGCCTGCCGCAAGTATAATCAGTAGCAGAGCTGCTGTAATAAGCTTTAAGTCGGATGGTGCAAGTCCCATAGAGATAGCTACGGATACGCAGGCCTTGTAGATGATGGCACCTATTACTACAGCTGTAGTAGGCTTTATAAAGTTAAAAATGCTTCACAAGGCTGATTCCAATAATAACATTTGCAAGTCCGATAACTACGGTTCCTGTGCCTATAGATATCTCAAAGAAGCCATTCATCTGACAATATACGCTTCCCAGGGACTGTACACGTATTTGCAATGGCAAGTCCGAGTATCTTCACATTTCCCTTGTCCTTTGCAAGGCTGGTTTACTAAGCACATCATTGTCACCAACTGCACAGTAAAAAGTCGACTTGGTTTTTAAGATAAAAATCAGCAAGATTTTTGCAATCAAAACAATGATTATCAGTATGATTAGATTACTGTACTGCCTCATTCCCTCAGGAAATATTTCCGCAAGGACATCGTTTTCAAACAAAGTCTGTTGGCTAAAAAGTGGTACATTTGCCTTGCCCGCTATTCTTAGATTTACAGAGTAAAGCGCTGTCATTACTATGATTCCTGAAATGAGGTCACGAATCTTAAACTTTACATTGATAATTCCCGTAACCACTCCAAAGGCAACACCCGCCGCCGTTGCCACAAGCATGATAAAGGGGAATCGGTACTCCAAGAAGAATCATAGCTACAGTTACTCGCCGCTCCGAGTGGAAATGTTCCATCCACAGAAAGGTCGGGGAAATCAAGTATTTTATAAGTAATGTACACGCCCAAGGAGAGATGGCATACACAAGCCCCTCCGTAAGCACTCCCAATATAATCTGCATTTTAGCCTCCCACATCTATTAACAGCCACTAAAAGCATTTAACTATGAGTCAAATCTATCTTTAACTCCTTGAAATGCTAATATCCCATATATCGTCATTGTTTATTTAGATGTGTCACCTACAATATTTGACACATCTAAATAAAAAGTAAATAACTATTTTTATAGCAAGCCGTATCCATTCTTTTTACTTTCCTACTTCTTTATATCCTTCAGGAAGTGTAAGTCCGTAAGACTTAGCCGCCCTCTTCATTTCCATATAAATCAGCTTCTTCAAAGGTGAGAAACTTCATGTCACTTGCTTTTTGCCTCGCCCTTAAGCACCTTTTGCTGCCATCTTACCTGTCTCTTCTCCTACATATACATAATCAAGCCCCTATGCTTGGCAACACAACCCTTCTTAACCTGCTCTATCTCACTTCCATAGACGGGCTTCCCTGCTTTTTTAGCCTTATCAAGAACTATATCAAGGCTGTTTACTACTGTATTGTCAGTTATGTTGTTTAAGCAGTCAACCTTTGTTAGTATACTGTCAGTTGCAAGAGGTACATCTGCTGAACTTGTTACCGCCTGCTCTATTATTTCAAAGCCGTATTCTGGAGCGGCTTCCTTGTATTCCTTAACTGACATTTCTGAGTTTACCTCACTTGTACAGTAGAGAATGCCGATTTTCTTTGCATCAGGCATTATCTTCCTAATCATTTCAAGCTGCTTTTTGATAGGGAGCTTTGTCGCTTGTACCGGTGATATTGCCCACTGAACTGCCGTCCTCCTTTGCAAGCTCTGCTGCTACAGGATTGGTAATGGCTGTGTAGACAACAGGAATGTCCGTATCCTTTGCAGCGCTATAGCTTATCTGAGCCATTGGTGTTGTGATTGCACAGATTAGATTTACTTTTTTAGCTACAAAATTATTAGCTATCTGGGCTGCTATACCACTGTCTGCTCCTGCATTCTCGTAGATTATTTCAAGATTCTCACCCTCTTTATAGCCTCCTTCTGCGAGACCTTTTATAAAGCCCTCTCTGCAGTTGTCAAGTGAGCCATGCTCTGCAAACTGTCCCTATACCTACAACTGCCTTATCTCCACTTGTCGCCTGACTTCCTGATGTAGTGGTGCTAGCGCTTCCTGACTTAGAAGTACTGCCTGACTGTGTAGAAGCATTTGCTGTGCTTCCTGACTTGGAAGCGTTTGAAGAAGTCTGCTTATTAGCTCCACAACCTGTAAGAGCTGATACCGCAAGTGTAAGTGCAAGTCCTAATGCTACCATTTTGTTTGATTTTCTCATATCCATTTCTCCTTTTTGGTGTAAGCTAATGGACCTACACAGTTATAGTATTCAGATGTTCATTTTGGCTAAACAAGGTAGAAGGATTTTTTTCGTGAAAGAAATTCTTCTTTTGCAGGATTCACTCGCCTGCGGCGATCACACTAGCGACATATACATACCCGCCGCAGTACGATCCCTAGGAGAGTTTTTATTAGATAGGGGAATTTCGAGAAATTTTCTATCAATAAAAAGCCCCAAGCAGAAGAAAAACTTCCACTTGGGGCGAATATTATCCGCGTTGCCACCCAATTTGATGCAATGCACCATCTTTACCGTGCCATCACACAGGTAATGAGAATAACGGTCATCACTCCGTCTTACCCTACTTGGTTCGGATAAGCCCTCAGGAGTCCATTCACTAAGCTTCCTGATACTGATTTCCACCGTCACAGCTCTCTGGTATGAGTAACCCTTAACTACTACTCTCCCTCACAGGTTTGATGTTTGATATGATAACTGATTGTGATAAAAGATGTCAATAGGGAAAATTATTTTTATAACCTGCTGCCTACAAGCTCTGCAACAGTATATCCGTATTGTCTGATGCTCGTCATGCCTTCTGCTGCCATTCCTCCTTTATGGTTCCGTCTTCTCCTACAAAGAAGTTTGGTTCCATATATCGGATAATAACAAATTCAGATGTTTTTTGTCCGAATCCGTCTCCCCTGCTAAAGTCAATCCCCCTGCCTGTGTTTCTAACCATAGCGGCTTCAATGATAGGCAGAGTAATCTCATTTACAGGCAGAGTCATGTCAGGGAGTGTCAAAGAAGCTCACCCTTTTCTTTGGTGTAGATTGCCAGATTGCTTATAGTGCCGTTTGTCACACACTTTGCTCTGCATATCCTGTTGATATCGACCTTATGCTTTGCACCACTTATAACTCCGTTTGCAATCCTTATCTCCTTTTCTTTAAGGTTAAAGCCCAGGGTAAGGTCAAGGGTAAATAAATTGTCAGGAAAATGCCTGTGTAAGTTTATATGCAGCAAATGCGACCAGAATAAGCTTTAGTTTCTAAAATGTTGTGCCCGTTGTTAGCCTTTGTATCTGTATCTATGTCACAGATATTTTTCCCCTGATTATCTCTAAATATAAGGTTGTAACTTTGATTAGAATTGCAGTATCTCATCGGCAAGATTGCACCTACCTCGGAAAAACTTAATCTCAAGTGATTTCTTCCCATCTCGTGGTATTGTAGGTAAGTCCTCTGCATTTAGGGAAATGGTGTATTTAGGATTCTCAATAACTATTTTCTGTCTGCTAAACAATGTCTTCATCTGTTTCATCCTCCGGATATTTATGTTATAACAATATTATACCACGAATAATAATATTTGCTACCAGAAAATTTGAGAGCTTATTTAATCCATTATGTTTCTGTGCAGTCCTCATCTTTCCCTCCCCTCTCATAATCCTCTTTATTTCTTTTTATCCCAGCCACTGTTATCAAGGCAGGCACTGACCTCTGCGGCATCGTCAACCATCATTACTGTACTAATAGCCTTTGCTACCGTGATGATACATACCGGCTGTACCAACTCCGTCACATACATAGTTTACAGCCCTATCCTTATGTATGCCAAATCTCTCAGCTTTGCATAGGCATCGATATTGGCCCGATGAAAAATAAATTCCCATCCATACTTATCTTGTTGATTTTTAACCATTTTTGCACTTTTATCATATGAATATATAAAACTTGAATTCTCCATTCCGTCAGTGGTGATTACAAAATGGTCTTCTCAGGTCTGTCTTCTGCCCTTGCGTACTTATGAACATTACCGATGTGGTCAATCGCACCGCCTACTGCATCTAGAGAGCCGTACCTCCTCTTACAAAATACTCTTTGTCAGTCATAGCTTTAACCTTGTCAATCTGCACCCGTCATGTAATACCTCGTGTTCAGTGTCAAAAAGCAGAGTCGAAACCAAAGCCTTTTTCTCCTGTCTTTTCTCTGCTGTTCAATCATCGAGTTGAAGCCACTCTATCGTGTCCGCTTCAAGCCCTGCCATAGAACCGCTTCTGTCCAAAATGTAAACTATCTCTGTGTAACCCTTACTCATAATGATACCTCGTTTTCTTTGTTTTTATTTGGTGATATCATCATAACTCGAAAGAGAGTGAAAAAGGTCAACCCTAGGGCGACCTGTTTAATTTATATGATACAAGCGTCAAATCAGCCTCTTTATCTGGAATCAGATTTTTACTTTTGCAATGTCATCTCTGATTATTTTAGAAAAGGCATAGAAGTCCCTTGAAAAAGTTGATACTTTATCTAAAAAGTCCCTTGAAAAAGTTGATGCTTTGTCTTAAAAGTCCCTTGAAAAAGTTGATGCTTTTGTCTTAAAAAGTCCCTTGAAAAAGTTGATACTTTGTCTTAAAAGTCCCTTAAAAGTTGATACTTTGTCTTAAAAGTCCCTTGAAAAAGTTGATACTTCGTCTAAAAAGTCCCTTGAAAAGTTTTAGTATTAGACTATACTTTTAGATATATTGGATAAGGAGTTGAAATCTTATGCTGAAAAGAAAAGTTGAACAAAACTTATAGAATGGAAAAATACTATTAATCATAAACCATTAATTGTAAAAAGGCTGCCGCCAATGTGAGAAGACTTTTTCTGTTATTGATTTTGCCAAGAATAATTATAAAAATGTTGTGTATTTGAATTTTTTGAAAATCTGATTATATTTCAGCATTTAACGGTTCCCTAGAAGTTAATAATATTATAATGATGTTATCTGCCTTATTAGGAAGTGAAGCTGTATTTGAGGAGGATGAAACCGTCCTAATTTTTGGATGAAATCAAGAGTGCCCAGAAGCAAGAACAGCTCTGAAATTTTTAGAATAGATGGGCGATATGATGTAATAGGAACAGGTTCGCTGCTAGGAGTTAAGGGATACGGCAGGAACCAAAATCAATTCCAGTTGGATCAGAAACGGTTATTGATATGTATCCTTTGGATTTTGAGGAATTTTTGTGGGCAAATGGGATAGATGCCGCGGTTATCGAACTGCTTTAAAAAATAATCTCGAAACTGAAACACCAATTCTCGAAGCTTTGCATAAACGAATGAGACAGCTCTCTTACAATATACAGTGGTTGGAGGTATGCCTGATGTAGTACAAACTTTTATAAATACTAAAACGAATGGACGAAGTTTTGCAGATTCAAAGGGATATTATCCGTTCCTATGAGGACGATATGGTAAAATATGCAGAGAAAAAGATAAAGCAAATATAAAGGAATGTTTTTCAGTCTATTCCTAAACAGCTTAGTAAAGAATATAAAAATTTCAGTATTCTACTATAAAAAGGATCTACAGCATCAAAAATATGCAGGAAGTCTTCAGTGGATTGAAGATGCAGGGAATTATATCACAGTGTTATAATCTTTCCATTACAGAAACTTCCGCTTGATGGAAATGTTGATAAAGATTTTTAAAGTGTAGATGAGTGATTGCGGTTTATTCGTGAGTATGCTCGAAGAAGGAACACAATATGATATTTTAAACGGTAATCTTTATGGGTATAAGGTGCGATTTTTGAAAACCTTATAGCGATATTTTTCACCAAAATGGGACGTAAGCTCTATTATTTCCATAAAAGATAGCGGATTAGAAGTAGATTTTGTTATTAGATACAATGGCGAATGTACTTTGGTAGAAGTAAAGGCAACCAGCGGAAATGTAAAAGAGTACAAACAATCCTGAAAACATCCCGAAAAATACCATGTAAATAGCGCAATCAAGCTAGGAGATTATAATGTGGGAAGAACAGAACAAATTCTTACACTCCCCATTGTATATGGTATTTTTGATAAGGGGTATTAGACCCCTAACACAGTGTTCCAACGAAACACTAATAGAAGATCATTAGAATATATGAATCTTATGGGAGTACAGACGGAGTGTGGGATTAGCAGCCTAGCTTAGTCCTAAAAATCTCCGTACTCCTTACTCAGTTATCTTTTTATATAGCTGATTAATTTGCTCTATTTTACCTAACCGGGATCGAAATTTCTTCAAGCATATCACAGCTTTCATCAGGACACTCTTCATCAATCCAGTTCCAAGCTTCAATATAAGGAATTACATCTTGCTGTTCTTCTACACATAACATTCCAAACTCTAAGCATCCAAACTTATCTTCTCCGCCGCAAACTCAAGGTGATATAGATCTTTTCCTGTGTTTTTCACAGTACCTACCCTGTTAAAAAGCAGCCTCGATTTTTCTTTTAAGCTGGCTTAACAAATCTCGGGAAATATCTTTTTAATTCAATTATTGACCTATACATACAAACTCCTTTTCATATTGATATATTAAATAGCTAATCTCTTTGCATAAAAATTAATTGCCCAGTTCTTAAGCTCTTCATATTTTTCTTGATTGTATTTAATGTTAAGCCCATCAAAACACATATCTATGTATGATAATAATTACTAAGCGCACTCAGTCAGGGCTTGTTCATCAGTATTTCCATAATCCATAAATAAGTCATTAATGGCTTGGTTTGCACTTGAACATAAGATGCTCGTCATGGTGAAAATAATCTATATTATCAAACGTATCAATGATGATAATCAATATTCTTATATATTCCTCTGCTCTTCGCATATACATAAATCTTGCTCTCACCAAAATAACCATCAAATAGCTGAAGATATTCAAGTGCAGATATCCCTCGTAAAATTACATCTTGCCCTTCAGTACATCTCTGAACCATGCTCTGTGGATATATAATTATCACTTACTTTCGTTATCATTTATAACCCTCTTATCTAATAACTGACCAACTGCGTTCTTCATCATAGAATGTTCTGCTGTCGTTATATATCGCTAATTTATTATTTTACATATTTTTGTCCTTCGTTTTCTTTTTATTTGGTGATATCATCTACTCGAATGGCATAAAAAGGTCAACTCTAGGGCGACCTTTCAAATTAACTGATGATGCAAGTCTCAAAGTCAGCTATTTGAAAGTGGTTCCAGACCATAGTCAAACAGTACAATATTTATTTTTAAGACATTATATTCCTGCTTCCTGATGAAGTATTCTACAACTGTATCCGTCTGAGATATAGGCGACAATGCGTAGCCCGCTATCCGTAAGAAATCAACCACCTCATCCATATTGAGTCTAAGTCCTACTGCAAGTGCAAGCATCTTATCCTTTGACGGCTTTACCTGCCCTTTAAGGAGCTTTGAAAAATACTGCTTTGGATATGTTGGCTGCTGCATACCTCGGAATTTCTTTAGTCCCTTTTTATTGATTAGCTGTTGCAAATGCTTCTCAAAGGGACTCCTTGTAGATATTTTTTAGGGCAGCTTCTAAAGAGCCCGATGGCATTTGCTTTGCAGAGAATGTATCTTTAGTACAGGCACCATCAGGTACATCATAAGTCTCTTCTTTTAAGAGCAGATGAAATCTCTCGTTAGGCAATGCGTAACATTCAATATTTCTATCTTCTTTGTATTCAGCTTCTAAAACCTCGTGGGCATACTTATCATCTATGAAGCTTTTAACCTCGCAGGCAAGCTTGCCACTTACATTTACAGCTTTCATTATCAAATACGACAAGGGTTATCTCCATCTCGTATTCTTCTAAAAAATTCCGTAAATGCACTGACTGCAACATCTAACCCGATATCCTTAGGAAAACCGTATGTACCAGTCGCAAGAAGAGGAAATGCTATGCTCTTGCAACCCTTATCCAGTGCAGCTTTTTAGAGCTTTCTCATAACATTCTTCCAGACATCTGGCTTCAAGCGAATTACCGCCTTCCCAACAAGGACCGCTTACATGAACTATGTATTTCGCAGCTAGATTAAAGGCCTCGGTAACTCCAACTTTTTCCCGGTTGCAGTCTCCCTAACTCTTTTCGTGCTTCTAAGAGCTTCTCTTTGCTCGCCGCCTGTAGATGGCAGACTCCACTCCGCCACCGATGCACACCTCTGGATTTGTCGGATTTACTATGGCATCAGCTTTACTTTTGTAATGTCATCTCTGATTATTTTAAAAGGCATAATACCTTCCCTGTCATTTTATAATATGATGTGGCGCCAAAAGCATTTAACCCCATTGATATTACAAAATATTAATTGTAGCTCGTTTCAATAGCAGCATTTCACAGGATGTTTGTGTATAATTGTAGCTAAATATCCAGTTCATAAATCTTAGTTGGTCTTCCTTTGTATTGTTGTTTTTCCAATAACACCTTTGCATATCCCGGATACAAGCTTTGGAGGATTCTGTTGGCATTCCTTACTGTGCTCATACAACTGCTTTGAGAGAGTTCAGCAGTAGTTATTCTTTTGGATTGATTGAGCTTAGTGATTGCAATTATCTTTTTGTACAGTAGTTGTAGACAGATTGCAAAGCCTCGCAATCTCAATTGTGTATCATCAAGATTATTCTCCACCCTCAAATAACTATCGAGTCAAGAGTACCAATCAGGGTCTCATTTTCATCAACCACATAACTTGGAATTCTTTTTAGCACTGACTCTCTTACCGCTATACATGAATGTTCAAGTGCTTTATTAAAATTATCACCTATTCCGTAAGAAACCACAAATCCATCTTTTTGCTTATCTGACAGGTATTTTTGTGATTTTTCGATGTTTTGAATTATCAGTGATAAGCATTAGCTGAGACACTGTAAGCTGAATCCTATATTATCTTCTTCTATATAACTGTTATATGCCATTAGGGTTTTCTGCAAAGAAAGACTTGGCTGTTTTATATTTTATCCACTGATTTCACATTTTTATTCAATACATCTATTCTTAGAACTACAGGGAAATTATTGCGCATTCTATCTATATCTATCAGTGTAATAAGTTTTTATTGACAGACGCATCTGCTCCCCTGTTGGCAATGGATAATAGAATGGGATTCCCTCTTCTTCAAGGGATTTAATAATGCTACTATATTGGCAAAATAACATAATCAATGGCGTTATGCTTCCATAAATGTACTATTTCTTTTCTTAACTGTTCTTCAATAACCGTTATGTGATCCAGTCTCAATTCTTGTTCCATTTTTCAATGTCTAAAAATAACGAACCTTCATCGATGCTCTCAGAACCGAAGAAGCTGAAATCTCATCACATATAGGTATCAAAAAGTCAAATATTACTCTGCTCAAGTCAATATTTCTATCTTTTAGCATTAGGTTAATGATTGACCTGTATATTTCTGCAACTGTTATGTCAAATGATACTATCGGTTTTCTTACAACCATTTTGTTGTTCAAGATTGCTTCCTTAGCTATCTTCCCACTTACAATAATGCCATCCGCTTCCGATGCATAGGCATTGTATATGTCCGATATATTGGAAAAATTGTCATATATTTTTACATCAATCTTGTATTCCGTGCCAATCTCATCAATCAGCTCTCTAACATAAGAATACAAATAATTACTGGTAATAATCATAATTTTATATTTCATTACATTCACCCTCACTGTGTTCTGTGACATAGGATTGTACAATATCGCTTCACACAACCCCAAATCAAATATTAGTACTTTTCGACACTAGTATTATTATACACATAAAAATACTCTTTAATCAATAAAGTTCATCAGAATTACTAGCACATTAATCGACTCTTTTGCATATAAAATAATTAAATTTTATTATTGACTTTTTCGAAAAAGATGCTATTATGGAAATAGAGTTCTTTATATATTCCATAAATAATATTTATATTACTATTATTATTCTTAAATCAAAAGGAGGCTTGTATGGATTATTTAAAAACGTGCTTTTTGAATTAAAGGATGAAACTCTTGCCAACAGAAGGCATATTCATCAAAATGCTGAGGCAGGATTGTGTTGCCAAACACCAAAGAATATGTAAGAAAAACTTCTAAGTTGCTGGAATAGAAGCCAGTGACTGTGGTGAAGGCTTAGTTGCTACCCTTGGAAATAAAGGTAAAAGTAATACTCCTTCGTGCAGATATGGACGCTCTTCCTATGGAAGAAGAAAGCAGTGAAGAATTCTCAAGCAAAACTTCCCTGTGCTCATACCTGTGACATGATTTACATACAGCTATGCTTCTAACTGCCTCAAAGATGTTAAAGGAAAATGAGGCAAATCTAAAAGGTACAGTTAAGCTTATGTTCCAGCCCGGAGAAGAAATCTTTGAAGGCGGAAAAAACATGATCGAAAAAGGTATTCTTGAGAATCCTAAAGTAGATGTAGCTATGGGATTCCACGTTGCAGCAGACAGTTTCCTGTAGATATGATTATGTATAACAAAGATTATACTATGATGACTTCAGTTGATGTTTTCAAGATAACAATTCAGGGTAAGGGTTCACGATGCATATCCACATCTTGGAATTGACCCAATAAACATTGCGGTAAGCATTTATAACGCAGTACAGGAATTAATTGCAAAAGAAACCAATCCTACACATTCCTGTGTATTGACAATAGGTAAGATACAGTCCGGTACTGCGCCAAATATTATACCAGAAACTGCACTCCTTGAAGGAACAATCCGCACAAATAATGCAGATGCAAGAGAAAAGCTTGTTAGAAGGCTAGGAAGTCTCCGAAGGTATGGCTAAGGTATTTATGGGAAGTGCAGAGGTTGAGATGGTTGCGAGTTGCTCCATTAGTTTGTGATAAATCTCTTACCGAGGAAATGGTTTCTACATCAAAGGAATAGGAATAGAGAATTTGGCAGAATATCCGGGGTAACATCAAGCGCATCTGAGGACTTCGCATCTATAGCAGAAAGAGTACCAAGTACATTTTTATATGTTTCTTCGGGCTTTATGGATGACAGAGGAAAGTATTCTGTTCACAATCCAAAGGTTAGATTTAACGAAGAAGCCTGCCACAGGGGTGCTGCATACTTTGCTCATTGTGCCACAAAATGGTTGGAAACCACACAGAACAATAAATGGGAGGTTAAACTATGTCAAATAATAATACTTCAAGCAGTGTCATTGCTTTGTCAAAGTCTCAAAGGTTCAAAGTTCAAGCCGGCTGTGTCTGTCTTATGATTGCTACATCTATGGTTTGGCTTTAGCTTGGCAACTATTCAGGCTCCTATTCTTCAGAAAAATGGACGCTATGAAATATTTTTCATTACTTACCATTTTTCTTCACTGGGTATATCAATAATGACTCCTATAGGAGGAAAGCTAAGCGACCTTATAGGCAGGAAAAATATTATCATTATAGCAGGTTCCATATCTGCCATTTGCGTAATTGGACTTGGTATAGTTCATTCAATAATTCCTTTTATGATACTTTAGATTATTACTGGGTGCTGCACAAGAACTTTTTCTTTCAACCCCTTATATATTGGCAAGGGAAATAAAATGAGACCCAAAAGATGTTCCAAAAAATCATGGGGCTTTTGTCAAGTTCAATCGCTCTAGGTGGCTTTATGGGAGTATAATAGCCGGAGTTTTTAACAGATATAGGGGTATTTGACCTCAGCTAATATTCCTGCACTGCTTCTCATTGTGGTTTGGCACTGATAGGCATAAATCTCCCCAAATCACAGAGAGAAGGCAAGGTTGATATAGATGTCAAGGCATTATATTTCTTGCAATAGCACTTTCAGGAATCCTTCTTGCTCTTAATTACGGACCTAAAAATGGGTTGGTTTGATATTAAAAATTATCATAGGATTCATTATTGAATAATTGCATTAATCATTTTTATACAGATTGAAAAGAAGGCTACTGAGCCTATAATCCCTCTTCATTTATTCAAAAACAAAAATATAATGTACTGCTTTTTAATTGGATTTATCTGTTATTTTTATATGAACGAGTGTATGCCTATGCTCCTTTGGCTGTAAGGGATGTGCACTTGTAAGTCAACTTCAACAGCAGGTTCTCCTACAGTTGCCAAGAACTATCATAACACTGATATTGCCTATATTTGCAGGAGCTTGGGTTGGAAAGAGTACCAAAAACATCTGGAAGGCAATGGGAATAGGTACCTTGTTTGTTGCTCTCCTCTTTTGGCAATGAGTTTTACTCTCAGAATACTAATGTGCTATTATATTTTGTAGCTATTACTATAACAGGTATAGCAGAAAGTTTCCGCTCAGTTTCGATTACTCCTGCAGCACAATCAACACTTGAAAGACAAGACCTTGGTGTTGGAACATCCTTGTAAACTTTGTTAACACACTCTCAGTACTCGTCGCTGCTGCTGTCTTCGGAGTTACTACGATATAAATACAAAAGGCTAACCCTGACGTAAACAACATTATTGCCGTATAAACTCTATCTTCTTAATATCAGCAATTGTAAGTTTTGTAGGTTTTTATGATTTGCAATATTGGTAGTAAGAAAAACTAATGGAAGTTAAAGAGTGATTTTTACGCTAAATCCCGGACTGTCAACTGACATTCTGGGGATTACTATTGTATATTCCTTTGCAAAGTTCTTTTTACTAAATTCATCAAAAGCATTTTTCATCATACAATGGTAAGCCACCATTTTTATACTACTTCTATATACTACTACAAATTACACAACACTCCCCTAGAAAAGTGCGTCAACATAAAAATACTCCCCAGAAAAGTGTGATCTGATTTCCAAAATGCCCATTATATGCTGATTGAGGATAGTTTTTCTCTTTTTATATAATACCTGAGGAAGCAAATTGAAAGCCACATTTACAAAAATGTGAACTTTTCTTAATTTTTATAATTTTATTTGCCTTTTTAAAAAACAATGTTATAATCCATATAATATCGTATGGTCGATAAAAAGCCGAAATATTAGGAGGTTTTATTATGAGTGATAAGAATGAATTTTAAGGACATTGCAAAGAAAAATAGCCTATACCGGAATAGGAGCTATTGCTGTAGCTGCTGAAGCTGCTGAGGATGTGATTGAAAAACTTTCGAAAAGGGTGAGAAGGTTGCTACAGGCAGCAAGATCATCCATAGAAGGCAAAAACAGCTAGAGATTTTAAGGAAACTGTAGTAAAGAGCAAGGCTAAAAAGGCTATGGATGCTGTTGTCGAGATGACAAAAAGAAGAGCGTGACGAACTCCGTAAAAGCTTGATGAATTCAGGCTGAGATTGAAAAGGCTGTAGGCGAGGTAGACGGCGAAGAAAACGCAGAGGATGACAAGGACATTGAAGTAGAATTCTACAACGATGCAAAGTCTGAATGTTGTTGCTCTTGCAGTGAAGAGGACAAAAAGAAGACAAAGAGGAACACAAAGAAGAGGACGATTATGAGGATGAGGACTCCTGCTCAATTGACAGCTGCGGCTGTGATGAGTGCAGAGAGATAATCCGTAAATAATCACCAATTTAAGCTTTCTGAATGATACCACTTATACCATTGTATAAGATGTTATTATTCGGAGCATTTATTTTACTATCATAGTGGTTACATATAGCTTCAAAGCTCTATTATTTCACTTTTCTCCACTCTATTATATGCTTCCTAAGCATTTCCTTAAAATTTCAATATCTGTTTCATCAGTGAGGAAATTCTATCAAAAATCAAAAACTTCCGCTATCATCCAGTTCATCAAACTCTTTTTCAGATATGGCATTGTAGAGATACTCTCACCGCCATTAAATCATCCCATATCTTCATTTCTTCGTAGCCAAGGGCTAAAGAATGAGCTCTTGTATCCGGATTATTCTGCTTTCACTCCTGTGTAAGACATAGATTACTTTTTCTAACGCATTAACTAGCTGTATGTATTCATCTTTTGATATAATAATTTCATCACGCATTTTTAAGTCCTCCAATAAGGCATAAGTGATTTACAAGATTTCCCAATCGGCATTACATTGCCATTGTACTCCAAATCAGAGCATTTTTAAAACCATTATCCAAGTGGCAAAAGTAAAATAACCACAAAAAGAGCCCGGTATAACCCGGACTCTCTACACAAATAAACAAAAAGGAGTAATACGCTTACTAAATTAGAAATCAACTTCTGTGTCATAGTAGCAGCACTTAAGAAGTTTTTCCATCTCTTCCTGCTTAGGCTGTCTTGGGTTAGAGCCTGTACAAGCATCTGCAATCGCATTTTTAGCAATCTCAGGAAGTCTCTCAAGGAAGATGTTCTCAGGTACAAAGCCCTTCTCTGTAGGGAAGCTGTCTGCACCGTAGTGAGCAATGCCGTGAGGGATTCTAAGGCTGTCATTCATGCCTCTTAAGTACTTGATAAGGTTAGCAATCTTCTCGCCTTCAGAAGCACCGCCAATTCCCATGAAGTCTGAAATATACGCATATCTCTTAGCTGCTGTAGTATCCTTTGCATTGTAAGCAATTACCTTTGGAAGATACATAGCATTTGCTGCACCGTGGATGATGTGAGCACCCTGGTCTTCAAATACAGCACCTGTCTTATGTGCCATAGAGTGAACTATACCAAGGAGAGCATTTGAAAATGCCATACCTGCAAGACACTGTGCATTGTGCATATTTGCTCTTGCTTCCTTATCTCCCTTATAAGACTCGATAAGGTTAGCCTTAATCATTGTCATAGCGTGGAGAGCAAGTGGATCTGTATAATCGCAGTTAGCTGTAGATACATAAGCCTCAATAGCGTGTGTAAGGGCATCCATACCTGTATGTGCAACAAGCTTATCAGGCATTGTCTCTGCAAGGTCAGGATCTACGATTGCTATATCAGGAGTGATTTCAAAGTCAGCTATAGGATATTTGATACCCTTTGAATAATCGGTAATGATTGAGAATGCAGTTACCTCTGTAGCTGTACCTGATGTTGATGGGATTGCACAAAAATGTGCTTTCTTTCTAAGCTCAGGTATGCCAAATACCTTGCACATATCTTCAAATGTACATTCAGGATATTCATACTTAATCCACATAGCCTTAGCAGCATCTATAGGTGAGCCGCCGCCCATTGCTACTATCCAATCAGGTTCAAATTTGAGCATAGCCTCTGCGCCACGCATAACTGTCTCAACAGAAGGATCAGACTCGATTCCCTCAAAAAGCTCAACCTCCATGCCTGCTTCTTTAAGGTAGTTTACTGCTCTTTCAAGGAAGCCGAATTTCTTCATTGCGCTTCCGCCGACACAAACCATAGCCCTCTTTCCTTTGAGGTTCTTAAGGTTCTCTAAAGATCCTTTTCCGTGATAAAGATCTCTCTGGTAATGTAAATCTTGCCATTGTACTATCCTCCTAAAAGTTAACTTATGATTGCTGTTTGCAGACAATCATTGACTATTACTAACAATCTCATTATATACTTTTTCGGGTAAAAGCAAAGCATTTTTGCAAAGAAATTTACATTAATTAACAAATTTTTAGACGATTTTTGATAACAATATTCACTATCATTATGATTTATTATTGACATAACCACTGTATTAGGGTACATTTCAAGTATAGACATTTGCTTTGTAAACCCCATAAAAGATACATTTTGCTTCAATTATGGGTTAAACGACACTACATTTCTTGGTCAGGAGGATGATATGAATAAACCATGTATAGTAGGAATAGCAGGCGGAAGTGCTTCCGTAAGACAACAATAGTAAATAAACTTAAGGCTTCATTTGGTGATGACATCCTTGTTATCAGCCACGACTCTTATTATAAGGGCTCACAACGACCTTAGCTATGATGAGAGAACAAGACTTAATTACGACCATCCTGATTCATTTGATACTGATTTGATGATTGGGGATATAGCAAAGCTTTCAAATGGAGAGGAGGCAGATATCCCTGTTTACGATTTTTCAATTCACAACAGAACCGACTCCACCACACATGTATTTCCTAAAAATGTGATTATCGTAGAGGGCATTCTCATCCTTGCAAATAGGGAACTTCGTGACCTTATGGACATTATGGTTTTGTAGATACAGATGCAGATGAAAGGCTTCTTAGAAGGATTAAGCGTGATGTAAATGAGAGGGCAAGAACTATTGATTCTATTATAAATCAATATCAGCAGACGGTAAAGCCTATGCACGAGCAGTTTGTAGAGCCTTCTAAGAAGTATGCGGATATCATCATCCCCAGGGGCGGCGAGAACTCTACAGGCATAACCATGACTCACTGAGCATATTAAGCATAAGCTGGCGGGGTAAGGTAACTCAACATATAGCAGGATACCATAAATCTCTTTCAATATTCGAAGTGGCTGCGTGAATCCGCTATACCCTAAGTTGACAAAGTACAACACAAGTAATACAATGGTATTACAATGACAATGGGAGGTTTGATATGTCAACAATTAGCTTAAGAGTTCCTGAAAAATGAATTGAATATTTTTAAATCTTATGCAAGACATAATAATTGTTCGTTGTCTGAGATTATCAGGACTACAATGCTTGAACGAATTGAAAACGAATATGACCTAAAGGTGTTTGAAGAGTATGAGGCTAAAAAACAGGATGGTGAATTAAAAATAAGACCAATTGGTGAACTGTGGAAAGAGCTGGAGCTATGATTTATCAACTTCTTACTACCGATAGATTTGACAAGGCATTTAAGAAAACTCGACAAACAAACTCAAAGAATAATCAAGGCTTGGATTGATAAGAATCTTGATGGCTGCGAAAAATCCCGTTTGCACGGAAGGGACTTCTGCCAACCGAAGCGGACAGTGGAGATACAGAGGTTAGAGATTACAGGATTTTTAGCTGAAATACGAGATAATGAGATTGTATTGGTATAGTTAAAATATACTATCTGATATTTCTTGCTAAATCATATTTTTAATGCTAAAATACATTGCATACACGAATACATTTAATTATTAAGGGAGGTTTGTAGCTAAGAAAAATATACCGATATGACAAAGAAGAACTCCTTGAGCTTAAGGAAGTACTTAAGGCAGACTATAAGAAGATGCAGGCAAGGGGCTTAGAGCTAAGCATATGAGCCGCAGTAAGCCTTGCGTGAGACCAGCCTGACCTCAATGGGTATGATGGACTCCCTAAACAGCTCCTCAGACCTTCTCTGCGAAGATGGTACAGACTGCCGTAACTACGGCGTACCTGACGGTATCCCTGAGGGCAAAAGAGCTTATAGGCGATATGATGGAGGTGCCATACGACCATCTGCTTATCTACGGTAACTCCAGCTTAAATGTAATGTACGACACCGTTTCACGCTCTATGACTCACGGTGTAATGGGCAGCACCCCTGGTGTAAAGCTCGATAAGGTAAAAATGGATATGCATAGTTCGGCTATGACAGACATTTTGCCATAACTAATATTTTGGAATAGAGAATATATGCGTACCTATGTTGAAAAACAGGTCCGGATATGGATATGATAGAAAAGCTTTGTAGCTTCTGACGAGAGTATAAAGGGAGTGTTTGGTGCGTGCTAAGTATTCTAACCCTCAGGCAATTCTTATTCAGACGAAAACAGTTGGGAGATTTTGCAAGAGCTCAAGCCTGCTGCAAAGGATTTTAGAATATACTGGGACAATGCTTGACAGTGCATCATCTCTATGACCGATCAGGATCACCTTATAGAAATCCTTGCAGAGTGTAAACGTGCCCGAAAACCCTGACTTGGTCTCACAAATTTTGCCTCAACCAGTGAGGTAAGCTTCGGCTCAGGTATAGCAGCCCTTGCCACCAGTCTTAATAACCTGGGGACATCCAGAGACAGGTAGCTATAGCAGACCATAGGACATGACAAAGGTAAATCAGCTCCGTCACGTAAGATTCTTTTGAGGGATATACATGGACTTGTGGAGCATATGAGAAAAACTTATCAAACATCCTCCGTCCTAAGTTTGAGGCAGTTGAAGAAATCACTGAGAAGGAGCTTGGCGTACCGGTATTGCGCACCTGGACTTCTCAAGGGAGGCTATTTCATCTCGTATGATACCCTGCCTGGATGTGCTAAGAAGGTGGTTTCACGTTGCGCTAAAGTAGGTGTGGTTATGACTCCTGCAGGTGCAACCTTCCCAGGAGGCAAGGATCCTCAGGATAGTAACATAGGATTGCTCCTTCCTTCCCTCTATTGCAGACCCTAAAGACTGCGAGCGCAGAGCTTCTTGCACTCTCAACCAAGCTTGTGACGGTTGAGCATTTGCTGAAAAAGATGCAGGCTCCTGAAGCAGCTTCTACCACAAAATCAACTAAAACAGCTAAATAACTACCAAAATTTCAACATCCAAATCTGTGGTTGTTACATCCTACTACACAGTTTTGGATGTTTTACTATAAATGATTGAAATTTATCATCATAAATCCATTTGCTTTTTGTATACTATAATTTATGTGCAAACTATGGTAGATTTAAATTTTGGAGGAACCGATATGAAAGTTCTTAGTAATAGGTACTAATCATCTAGGGTATAGCAGTGGCAAACACCCTGCTTGACAATTATCCGGAAATGAAGTTGTAATGATTGATAGAAATACCAACCTTAGCTACCTTGGCACTGTGGTACTGCACTTTGGGTAGGAAGACAGATTGACTCTTATGAGGTCTTTTCTACACCAATGCTGAAGCCTTTTAGAAGAAAGGTGCTAAGATTAGCCTTGAAACAGCGGTTGATCACATCGACTTCGATAAGAAGATTGTATATGGCACCAAGGAAAAACGGTGAAAAGTTCGAAGAAAATTATGACAAAGCTCGTGCCTGCAACGGGTTCTCTCCCAATCTCACCTGCCCTTGCAGTATGATTTAGAGGGACTCAAGTTCTTAAGCCTGTTCCAAGAAAGTGGGAAGTGGACAAAAGAAATCAGCAAGCCTAGAGGTTAAAAGGGTGGCTGCAATAGGTGCAGGCTACATTGGTGTAGAGATTGCTGGTATGTCTCCTCCGTGGCAAGAAGGTAAGGCTTTTTGATATTGCTCCAAGTTCACTTGCAAGCTACTATGATGAGTGGTTTACAGAGGATATGGACAAGGCTATATCTGCTGCAGGTGTTGAAACTCATTTGGAGAGAAAGTACTTGAATATAAGGGGAAATGGCAGTATCTTCAATCGTAACTGAGGTGGCGAATATCCTGCTGACCTTGTTATCAATGCTATCGGCTTCATTCCTAACAACGCCCTCGGCAAAGACCACCTTGAGCTATGGAAGAATGGTATCACTCAGTAGATAAATATCAGCAGACCAGCGACCCTGATGTATATGCGGTTGGTGACCTGTGCTACTATCTACTCTAATGCACTTAGAGACAAGACCTATATTGCACTCGCTTCAAATGCAGTTCGTACAGGTATAGTGGCGAGTACACAACATAGCGCGGCACCAAGCTTGAGGGGCGGTACAGGGGTTCAAACGCTATCTGTGTATTTGGCAAGCTTGCTTCTGGGTCTTTCCCTAAATGCTGCTAAGAAGGCAGGCTTAGATGTAGAATATACAGATTATGAAGACACAGCGTCCTGCTTTTATGAAGGAAAATGCTGATGTTAAGATAAGAGATAGTCTACGAGAAATCAACAAGAAGAGTGGTTGGTGCTCAGCTATCTTCAAAAGAAGATGTGATATTAGCTATTCATATGTTCTCCTCGCCATTGAGGAAGGCGTTACCATAGATAAGTTAAAGCTTCTTGATATCTTCTTCCTTCCACACTTTAATAAGCCATATAACTACATCACTATGGCGGCACTTAATGCTAAAATAGATTTAAAACTACTCAATGTGTAGAGCCTGTTTTGCGGGTTCTGCATTTTTTAATCTAAACCGACTTGTCATAATGAAGACACTATTTTATCATACACTTAGTCTTCACTGGATATTATTCCATATCCCATTATAATGCTGAGGGCAAATATTGTCCTAAGCTTTTATTCTTTACTTCATATTACTTGCAACTTAAAAATCACTAAGTATATTTAGCTCATCTTTTTAGTCGTAATGATTCTACCTTGTTGAAGAGTCCATTAGGCTCTAGGGTTCATAAACTCCGTTTTTATAATCGATAACATAAAAACTTCTGTTGTGTTCTGATGATAATAATGCTATCAGATATCCTCAGATTCAAATATATAGTTTCGGAGGCTTTTCATAGGTGCTTCTCCTTAGTTAAAATAATTAAATGTCTAGAACCTCTGCTGCTATCACTTTACTACTTTCCAAAAGTAAAACACCATACCAAAACCTGATTCAATAAACTAGTCTATATCTTCACCATACCATTTTTATAAATGTGGTACTGTCGCCTCTGCAGCATCAACTATCATTCTTTTCTTTTGCTTTATAGTAAAGTACATAGTTTTTAATTAAAATCACAATCCCTCCCTTCACTAATAATGGAGAGAACTTACCTGAAGAATATCCAAAACCATGAATACACAAAAAGACCACAGAAAATTATTACTGTAAACACAGATAAAATCACGCAATTTTTAGTGTCTAACTTCATTTTCAATTGTAACATCTCTCGTATTACAGAAAATCCTTAGCTTATAAGCACAACCTTAAAAGCCTTGTGACAAAGTTCCAAGGCTGCTTCGTGCTTTCCATAGCCCTCTGAGAGTATAATCCCTCTGGTCTCATGAACATATTGCAAGTGAAGCGGGCTGCTTAAGTCAGCTGCTGCCTCATATTCGCTAAGAATATATTCGTATTATGCATAAGCCTTTTCTACTAACGGTTTGCATATCATTTCCCTCATAATAAGTAGAGTGTCGTCACTTTCATTAGCAAAAAGTGTAACCTTGTTTACTGATATTCCAAGTCCTTTGAAGTATCCTCTCCACCAAGAAGAAACTCTGCCTGGTATCTCCAGTACAGCCTATTAAGCGAGGTAGTGGTACACAACCCCTCAGTCAGCTTTTCAGGTGCAATATTCTCTTTTTCTATCTGATAATTTATTATATCCCCAATCTTAAGTTCCTTCATTATACCCTCACATACGATTTACGACCTATGATTTTTATGTATTAAGGATACCATCTTGTTACTGTGATTTCCAAGCGTTTAGCCACTATTGTTATCCTATTATATGCTCAGAATTATCTTGACATAAAAGGTCTGAGTTTTAGCTTACAATATCACTCCAATCTAAATAATAATTTTACCTGATAGGAGCTAATGAAAACTATAATAGAAAGATTCAATTTTTCCTCTCATATGGAAGGAATTAAAAAGACCTGAAAACTCTTGTACTGTTTTTCGTTGTTGTACTCGTCATTTATTCCCTGTTTGGGGTGGATACCTTATATATGCCATCTTCCGCTATCCTTGGAGCTTAACAATGGCTACAGTCTGTCTTGCTTTTTGGGCAGGCCCTTTTACCCCCTTCTTTCCTATCTGCATTGCTGTTACGCTTGCAATCAAAAGAGTTGTGAAAAAGAATTGCGTAGGATAAAGCAGAATAAACGCTAAAAGCAGTGGACTTATTGTCAAGCCTTATCTCTCCCGAATCCTGGCGTATCATTTTTAATATACAGTTTATTAGTCGTCAAATTTTGATATGATGAATAAGTCTATCCATAGTATTATTGCATCATCAAATTTATGGAGGTTATGCATTGTGAAATTACCTTACTTTCCATAGGTGGCTGTTTCTTTAGAAGCTTAAAATAGATTATCCCTCAACTTTTTACAAGTAATTTCAAATTTCCTGTTGATGTCAGTTAGCTTTTACACTCTTTGGTTTTACTGTTCAGAAATTCAGAAAAAGAGCTTGACCATATTTTCTCCTCTTTCTCAGCATTTCCGCCCAAAATAACGTGCCCTCCTCTTCAGTAATTAATCTAAAATACTTTCATTTCAACCCATAGAAATGCACAAATACAGTCTGTGTCAAAAAATATAGCGTTAGTCAATAGACACATCCCCTCCCCGTCAATTCCAAAAACTATATCATTTCTAAATGCATCCAACAACAATTCTTCATATCTTAGCGTGTATTCTGTCTTCCTCTAGAAGGTTCTCTGCTGCCGATATGTAGTGTCCAAAGGTTGTACTCTTATTAGTCTGAATTACGATATAAAGTAGTATCATAGCCGAGCTTAGGTACCTTTCTCGATAACTCCTGTTTCCATATCTTTGATTTGTGTATCATAGATACCCTCATTCAATAGTCTATATAACATAGCTTTTATGACTTTACACCATAATACTGTCCTATTTTTACAGTATCTTCCAAAGTAAGCTGTATTTTATTTCCTTTTTTCTTAATATCTTGAATCATAGCATACAGTGATGATGGTGGAATTAGAAAATATGACGCGAACTGGTCAGCCTTTTTCTCATTTTCATCACCACTTCCAATCAAAAATAGAAGTTATAGAGTTTGTTGTCGCATCATCAAAATATAAATGATAAAAGCTCATGCGCTAAAGAGAATCTCTGCCTCCCTAATGACATATCTGAATTGATAATCATTACATTTGAAGCCTTACCCTTATAACAAACTCCACTAATAGTATTGCCAAAGCGAATGAAAAACAAGTGTGAGATTATCTATCTTTTGAGACAATTTAAAAATATCAATAGGGTGACTCACTATCTTCTCCTAGTTTTTTCTAAGATTTGATGCCTTATTGTTTTCAAATCCATTTTATCAATCATTTATAGCACCTCCAACATAGAATCCATTTCAAACTGGTTCAGTACAATCTTATTGATTATTGCCAAAGATTTGAGGTCTTCTGCGGTTAAATTATTACTTCTAAAAGAAACCCTACATCTTTGTTCCGGGATTTTTCCCATATAAAATATAGTCTACAGTACAGCAAAACAACACAGATAATTTCTCAATCACATCTGCTGTGATATTTCTTTCTCCCTTTTCGATTTTTGCAATCATGCTTTGGTCTAATGATAAATACTCAGCAACTTTACTTTGGGTAAGTTTTGTTTCATCTCTAAGAGCTTTAATTCTTTTTCCAATTTCTACCAAGTTCATCATATCCATTTCCTCCTATACCTTGTGTGGACTTATAATATCAGATTTTTGTCATAAAATCAATATGTATATGTTATAAATTTATGACAATTGTTTGAAAAAATGTCCACATTAGTATGAATTTTACTTTTTCCCATACTAAAACCCCTCGCAAATGCGAGGGGTTTTATACTAACAAAAGTATTTATCTACTATCTTCTTTTCTTAAATGTATAGCCTAAGCCTATAAGTCCAAGACCCTAATACAGCAAGGTATTCACTGCTTGTTCCGCCTGTTTTAGGAAGCTTCTTGGTTCCCTTAGAGGTTTTTATCTCCCGAACTTCGATTGGCTCTTCAGGATCATCACCCTTTGGCTTGTCACCTTCATCCTTTTTCTTAGGCTTTGTGTCTCCCTCAGGTGTCGGATCGTTAGAATGTCAACTGAAGGTGTTTTTCAGATCAGGTGTTGGATTGGATGGATCCGGACTTGAGTGTCGGATTTGGGGTTTGGACTTAGGTTAGGACTGATTTGGACTAGGATTTGGTGTGAGGTATAGGATCAGGACTTGGTTTTCGGTTTGGATTTGGTCCAGGGTTTGGGTTAGGGATTTGGTGATGGTGGCACAGGTGTTGTGCCTGCATTCTTTATAAAGAATATATTGTCCTTAAGTCTCTGGATAGTCACCTCATACTCACCGAGCTTGTACTGAATCACATCAAGATTTTGCAGCATAGTATCTTCTAGATCTCTTCTTCTATAAGTGTTACATCGATGGTTGTCTCAGACACTACCGGACTCAGTCGCTTCTACCACAGCAGGTTCCAGCCGGTAAGCTCTAAGCTGTCTCTCATAGCGTGAACCCTTCCTGCCTGCAAGCTTAAAAGCCTCTCTCTTTGGTGTTTCATTTCCTAAACTGTGGAGGATCAGCAGGACTAGGTCTCGGTTTTACTTGTACACCTCGCTCAAACTCTACTTTTTCGACTGTTTCCTTTCCCGGAGTATTTCCTTTATCTCCAGGTATCCATTTGCCATTACCTTCTTGTGAGATTGTTACTGTAATCTTCTGCTTTTTAGCGTTGGCTTTCCCGAGAGCTTTTCCACCTTAGTTCCACCATTCATAAGGCTTGGTAAAGGTATTTTTGATGGTCACTTCTGCAGTCTCTTCTATAGGGCATGCCATCATCATCTATGTCATAAAGACGGCTGAAGCTGTCATCTATCTTAAGACCGTTTATCTTTATTTCTTTTACGATGTATCCGCCCGCGATTCTAGGAAGATCCTTAAATGTATGCTTCCAACCATTTGCATCATTAATACTGCCGTAGCCACTTCCTTATCATCGTGAATAAGTGCAACTTCAACTGACTTACGCTCTGACATAGGCACATTATCAGTCCCAAACCTTATTCACAGTGATGTCAATCGGCTCGGAGTGGTGATGTTGCCATATTCATCGTAGGTAACCTTATACTTTCTATCTCCCAAGGTAACCATATCTCCGTCCTTAAGTATGTTACCGCTGGCATCAAGTTCCTTAACCTCGTATTCGATAATGTTGCCGTTAGCATCTGCAATATCTACATTTTCAAATCTTACTATACCAGAATTCCCTGCTCCACTATACTTTTGCTTCATAGGAAGCTTCTGTGTCACCCTTCTTAAATAGTCCAAAGCTTGCCGACACTCCGTCCCAGGTCTTTCTTATCTCAATGTTTCTTTTTGCTTGCCTTAGTATTTATAAAATAGTGAGTATTAGGGTCTTTTTACAGCCACAATTAAAGGCCTGCTTTACCTGATAGACGCTGCCGCCAAGCTTAACAAAGCCGACATTGTTTGCATAACCGTTTTTATCAAGTCCATCCTGATGATAGGTTACTCTCTTGCCGTCGTCACCTATTTCTGCAACTCCATGAGAAATACTGAGTGGTAGTCTGTATCTCCTTCCTCATAGAAAGGACGTTTTGTCTTAAATTCGCCTTCCACACATTTATCTCATCGGGAGCTAAATCTGTGGCAGTAAAATGAAGTTTCAATGGTTTTGCCTCACCTGACATAAGTTTACTCTCATCGCTGTTAGAAAAAGCTCAAATTTTGCTTCTTTGGCTGACTCCCCTTCCCAGGTCTTTCTTACCTTTATAACCTGGGTGTTAAGTACAGAATTGGCAAAGATGATTTTCCTGCTTGGGATTACATCCCCAATCTTATCAAAACTAAAAAGCTTATAGTGTTTGCATTTTCACTCTTGTTGTCCGGAAGAAGCTTTGCCTTTGACTCATATTTACCGGCATCAGCATCTATGAGCTTCTCTGTAACGGTATATTTACAAAGGTTTCCTTCATCATCATAAACAGGAAGTGAGTTGAATCTGTCAGATGCTCGTTATCCAGCTCAATAATCTGAGAAAGTCCATCACCCTTTGATATATATACTTCTATCTTAGGGTTCTCATTTACACCTGTAAACCACTTTTTCTCGATTGTAAGACGCCTGTGGTAAGGCTTTCCCATACCTTTGGAGAGATTAAACTCTATCACTGCTCCGTCAGGCGACGTGGACAAAGGTTGTCTTGCCACACTACAGGATATGAGTTTGCCGTCTCTTCGCTCATCTTTTAAGTTAAAGCTTATATCTTATCTTAAGAGTCTCTCTTTGGATAGATTTATCTTCTTTACTACCAGGGTATTATCACCAACTATCTTCCCTCTCAATGTCTCTGACTTTTGTAGCGAGTTTTTCTTTTTCTTCATCGCTTCCTTTTACATCACCGAAAACATCGACAGTTCCTTCTTCGAATTCTACATAATCGCTCATAGAATCTGTGATTGTTCCATTGACAATCCCTGCATCCTCATTCTCACCGTTCACCTCTACAGTGAGTTCAATATCAAAATCCTTAGTATCAGCATTATAGCCTACTACATTCTTGCTAACCTTGATGCCGTCTTTTGTCACTTCAGCAGCGTTTTCCCAGTTGCTATCCTTGGCATTTGACTGGCTGAATCTGATTCCCTGCAAGAGGCACAATCATCATAGTAATCATAAGCGCAGATAGAAACTACTTGCCCCTTTTTCCTTCTTCCCATAGTCATACCTCTTTTCTTTGATATTAGACTGCTCTTTAAAAGCAGGCTCAAATTATATATACCGCTTATAAAAGCCTGCTTTTTCCACCTGATAGTTTATCTTAAATTGGTTACATTTTAGTTTACAAATTGTGAATTTACTGTTTTTAGACACAACTTTTTCTTTATTTTTAGGGCTTACTTTAGAAAATTACCATCAATTTGGCGAAACAGCCTTAGTATTGTATACTCATTTAACGCGGGATATGCTTTAAGGCTATCTTTCAACCCTAATATGCACATCCCGCGTGTAAATTCTAAGCCATCAGGTTAATGTTTCCTTTGGTTTACAGGTTATTTAACCTTGATTTTAAGTTTTGCAAGCTGCTTAGCACTAAGCTTCTTGCCATTTACCAAGATTTCAAGTTTGATTTTACCGTTTTTAAGCTTTGCCGCCTTAAATGCAGCCTTGGTCTTAACCAGCTTATTAAGTGCCTTGATGTTCTTAGCATTTAAGAATACAGTAAATTCCTTACCTCTGATTTCAAATGAGCTTACCTTCTTTAATGCAAGCTCAGAAAGAGCCTTAGAGGTAATTACCGCACTTATCTTTGTTTTATTCTGTGGGAGAATTACGCTCTTATACTGAGCCTTAGCAAGCCCTTTAAGAGTACCTCCACCTATTATCTTCTTAGCAGAAGGAAGTGTAAGAATCTGCTTATCTGTGGCACTTCCCTTAGGTATCAAAACCTCTGTGACTTCTGTTACAATAGAGGTCCAACCTCATACTTTATCTCTTCTACCGGCTCCTTAGGTATAACAGGAGCTACAGGGATAACAGGAATACCTGAATTAGAGGTATCAGGCACTGCTGGCTTTGGCTCCGGCTTTGGTTCAGGCTTTGGTTCAGGAGTCTTTGCCTCTTCATATTCAACCACAAACTCTGCAAGCTTATACAGTTGCTGCTTTTTCCCTTAGTTATCTTAATCTGCACCTCTGTGGTTACAGGCTCTTTACCTGCCTCTACTTCTACAACAGTCTTGTCAGTTCCTTCAATCTCTCCTATCTTTGTCAGTTCTCTCCATCTTTTTACCTCAATATCAGCCTTACCTATGAAATCGTCTTCCACATCCTCAGGATAAACTATTTACTTTCTTTACCTTTACAGGCTTAGTGTAAGTAAGCTTTATCCAGCTTCCCACCTGCTGTGCTGATGAGAACCAGGCAAAAGTATCCACTTTTCCATCTATGATGTTGCCAATCTTAAAATGATCGTAAGTTGATTTATTCGCAGAAGGTTCTGCTAACAATGGCACATTAAGAAGTCCATCAAGTGCATTTACTGCCTCTTTTAACTGCTTAAGCTTTGCTTTAGCCTCCTCAACATCTAATTTACTTTCCGTTAAGACTGCTTCTGCTGCCTCAAGTGCCTTATCAAAAGGCTTCCTTCTTATCTTCAGTTTGCATATCTGTACTCAGCCTTCTCTTTAAGCTTCCTTGCAGACGAGATTTCATCCCAAAAGCAAGCCAATCTCTTTAGGGTCTTTTGTCGCTTGGGATAACCATTATCTTAAATGTGGCTTCCTTGGCAAGTCCGCTTACCTTTACTTCCTTTTCGCCAATGGTTGATGATCAGGTTCTTCAACACTAAATCTTTTCGTCTGCAAGAGATATTGTTGTTTCATCTCCCCAGTATGAATATTTCACCTTTACTTCATAATCAGCCTTATTAAGCTTCATAAGTCTTTTTACAGTATTACCTGCTTTAGGGACAACCCTAAGTCCAAGTGCCGCTAAGTCAAGCCTTATCTCTGTCGTGCCCTCTTCACTTGCATCAATGCTTCCTTTCTTAGGGAATAATCTGACTTCCCCAAGCAGCAGCATTGCTTACCTCATAGCTACTACTTCTTTCCCTTTTCAAGGTGTAGCTATATGTTTCAGTTTTCTATTGAATATGTTGATTAATAAAAATACCTCAAACTTAAATATACCTCATTGCATAAACTATTTCAATCGTATTTGGCATTATAAGGATAATTTTGTTGATTGTAGCGAATTTTATCTTAAATTTTTGTGCTATTTAAACAACGGCGCCGCATAAAAAAGCCCTAAAGGGGACTTCTTTTTGCTTATTCATTCTTTTCAGCAGCTTTGTCAGTAGCTTCTACTACATTGATGGTACAGATATCATATTTGCCGTTAGCAATTTTGAAATGATGTGAGTCTTGCCTGTCTTTTTGGCAAGTACCTTACCGCTAGCACTTACAGCAGCGATATCAGGGTCAAGACTTGTGAATATTCCTGTTTCCGCTGTTGTATTTGGCTTAAGTATAGCCTGCAGCGTCTTTCTTTTGCCAACCTCAAGCGTAACCTCGCTCAAAGTGAGCCTATATACTTATAGCAGGGGACCTACATATACATTACACTTAAATACAGTGTCTTCTTTTGCTGTCTTATCCTTAAGGGTAACAGTAACTGTGTACTCTCCACCTTAAGTGCAGAAAGTTTACCTGACTTTGAAACACTCACAATGCTGTCGTCACTTGACTTAAAAATACGCCTTCTGATTCTCTGTCAAATTGTAGACTTTCAAATTGAACTGGCTCTCTGTTACAAGAGAAACCTCTGTAACATTGAGCTTCAGTTCTACAACGTTCTCCTTTGTCAGTACCTCCCGGCATACAGTTTTATTCTGTCATTGCTAAGGGACAAAATCAAACATAGCATAACCACGACTGACAGAGCGACTTTTTAATAAGATTTTTCATCTATAACCTCCGTCTGTCCTATGACATTAGCATAATACAATCAAATTTTGTCATAATCGTGTCATTTTATATATTTTTTTGTAACCTTTGTTTAACTTGCAACTATGGCTGAAAAAGCTATATAATTTATATCGACACGAATATTTCTGCAAGGACCTTGCTAAGCGCGGCTGTAGCAATCCTGTATCATATGGGTGGCAAATATTTTTAAACTCTCCATAACATAATACTAAAAACGACCGAGAGGAGCGTATAGACTATGCATAATATTTTGATCGCAGATGATAATGCTGATATCACACAGGTACTTGCTGCCTATACTACCAAAGAGGGATACAACCCTGTCATTGCAGCAGACGGAGAAGAGGCTCTTAGGCTGTTTGATGAAACCAGCCCTTCAGCCGTACTTCTTGACGTAATGATGCCTAAGATTGACGGCTATGAGGTCTGCCGTAAAAATTCGTGAAAAATCAAATGTGCCTATCATCCTTGTTACAGCCAGAGGAGAGGGCTTTGAGAAAATAATGGGACTGGATATAGGCGGACGACATATAGTTAAGCCATTTAGTCCAAGCGAGGTCATGGCAAGGCTTAGGGCTGTGCTTAGAAGGATGGTTGCTCCTGAGACTTCTACCAATGTAACCAGCGAAAATTATATAAAAATAGACAACCTTGAGATTAACCTTGACGAGTATTCTCTAAGCATAGGAGGCAAAAGCTCTCCCTTACCAAGAAGGAAATCGAAACCATGTGGACCCTTGCTGAGAATCCTAACAAGGTATTTACAAGAGACAACCTCTTAGACAGCCTCTGGGGGCTTTGACTACTTTGGAGACAGCCGTACCGTGGACTCACATATCAAAAGGCTTAGGGCAAAGCTTGATGAAGTCGAGCACCCAAACTGGTGCATAAAGACCATCTGGGGTGTGGGCTATAAGTTTGATATTGAGTCCAAGGGTTAACAGGAGGACCGTATAAATGGTGTTTAAGAAACATAACGATAAAAGGCAGTGAAGATAAGATCATAGATGACGCTTTGAGAGAAACTTCAATACCGGTAGAAGCTAATCGGCTTTGTTGTGCTTGTGTGGTGATTGCTTTCACTGTATTTTTCAAGCATATACTCGGTGTCAGAGCAGGAACAGGCTGTCATCACGCAGTTTGGCAAGGTAGTCGGAGTTGAAGGTGCCGGGCTTCATTTTAAGGTCCCTTTCATACAGGACAGCACAAGGGTAAATACGACCACCCAGGGTATGCCTATAGGCTATGAAGAGTCAGGTACCAATGATCCCAATGAGGATTTGTCGGACTACGGCGATAGTATGATGATTACCAAGGATTTTTAACTTTGTAAACATAGATTTTATCTTGAATACAAGGTGGTAAATCCGGTGTACTTGTTTAATACCGATGAACCGCTTGATACCTGTAAGGAATCTCACCAAGGCATCTATCCGCTCAACTATATCCAAGTATCTTGTAGATGAGGTGATGACAACTGCAAAGAGCAAGATACAGGCTGAGGTTAAGGACAGGCTGATTGCTGAGATGCAGAAGGTTAACCTGGGTATAGAGGTGGTAAATGTGTCAATCCAGGATGCAGAGCCTCCTGACAACAGAGGTAGTACAGGCATTTAAGGCAGTTGAGACCGCGAAGCAGGGGCGGAAACAGCCATAAATAACGCAAATAAATATCAGAGCGAAAAGCTTCCGTCAGCCAATGCTGATGCGGATAAGATAATAAAAAGAAGCTGAGGCTTATAAGGAAAACCGTATTGCAGAGGCAGAGGGACAGGTAGCAAAGATTTAGCGATACCTATAAGGAGTACAAGAAGTACCCTCTTATAACCAAGAAGCGTATGTTCTATGAGACTCTTGAAGAAGTCCTTCCTAGTCTGGATGTAATCATAACGGATGGAAAGACTCAGTCAATCTACCCGGTAGACAAGTTCAATAATTGGGAGGAATCTTATGAAGAACAAGAGATTTTTACTTTTTATAGTGGTATTAATCGCCCTTTTCTTAGGCTTTAATTCCACCTATTCACTTAAGGAAAATGAATACGGCATAAAGCTGCAATTTAATAAGATTGTTGCCATAGATGACCAAGCGGGACTTTATTATAAGATACCTTTTATGCAGAATGTAAGAAAAGGTGCCCTAAGTCCATACAGCTTTATGACATACGTCCAAGTGATGTAATGACCTCTGATAAGAAGTCAATGATAGCTGATATGTACATACTTTGGAGGGTAAGCGACCCTACAGTTTATTATCAGACTTTGAATGCAAATGTCAATAATGCAAAGGATAGGACAGGAATTACCGTATACAATTCCGTAAAGTCGGTAATTTCCTCAATGACACAGGATGAAATCATAGAGGCAAGAGGCGAGAAGCTCACCCAGACCATTACCGCCGATGCCAATCCCGATATCCAAAAGTACGGTATAGAGATAGTCCAGGCTCAGCTCAAATCCCTTGACCTGCCTGATGATAACAAGCAGGCTGTGTATGAGCGTATGATATCTGAAAGAAATAACATAGCCGCCTCCTACACTGCAGAGGGCGAGAGCAAGGCTAAGAAGATACAAAATGAGACCGACAAGCAGGTAGCCATACTCAAGGCTCAGGCTGAGAAGAAGTCTGCAAAGTTAAAGGCTGAGGGCGAGGCAAAGTACATGGAGACCTTGCAGCAGGCTTACAATGACAAGGAAAAGGCAGACTTTTATAACTACATCAGAAGCCTTGATGCCTTAAGGTATCACTTAGCGGTAAGGGTCAAAAGAAGCTCATGCTTGGCAGGGATAGCGAACTTGCCAAGATACTTTACGGTAAAAATCGAGTAAATACATACAGGTGGTAGTTTAATGAAAAATGATTCTACGGTTAAACACGTCATGGTAAAGAAAAGGACTTTGAAGCAGATAATTCATAGTCTTTTCTTTATAATGTTTAGAAATTATGCCTATGGTCGTGGTGGCTTTTGCCATACTTACGGGCTTAATCTTTGTCCAGCTCTACTCAAGGTCTGCCATCGAGGCTAACAAGGACCTCCTCATCAAGCAGGCAGAGTCTATAGCAAAGAGAGTAAGCGTCTTTGTGGATGATGAGGACTATATAACCTACCCTTCCTTCCTGGAGGTGCTTGAGGAGCTTGAAACCACAGATATATGGATAATAGCCAATCCAAAGTCACCCATGCTCAAGAAATACACCAACATAGATGTGACCAAGGAAAATCAGCCTGAGATTGCCTCTCTGTTTGATTCTGCATTTGCAGGTAAATCCGATGCAATAGACATACATTCCGACACCTATGGGGCTAACTATATATTTACCTCCGTACCGATAATCAGCACGCAAGTCAAAATAAAATCATTGGTGCAGTGTTTTGTAAACCAGATATCAGAGTCACAAAAATATAGTGATAAACAGGAGCTTTTACAATCATTATCATAAGTACGCTTATAGCCCTCCTCTTCTCCCTTATTTTTGCCGTCTTCCTGGCAAGAAAAGCTCTCACCCAATCTCTATAATGAGAAAGACTGCTCTAAGGCTTGCTGATGAGGACTATGAGGCACATACCAATATAACTGAGGGGAGGCGAGCTGAGCGAGCTGCAGGCTGCCATAGATTCACTTTCTGACAGGCTTAAGGGAGGCAGACAACGAAAGAAAGAACCTGGAGCAGATGAGGCTTGATTTCTTTGCCAATGTATCTCACGAGCTCCGTACACCTATAACTGTCGTCCGTGCCTACTCAGAGACCTTGCTTGACGGCATTATCGAGGATGAAGGCAACCAAGGCGGAGTACTACGACAAGATGCTCACTGAATGTAAGTCCATGGAAAGACTGGTGGGCGACCTCCTTGTGCTCTCAAAGATGCAAAAATCCTGACTTTGTCCTTGAAAAAGAGCCTATTAACCTTTGTACAGGTATTCTCCGACATACTGCGTGGAGGCTCGGCTCTTGCAAGAGAAAAAAAAGTAAAAATCAATTTTACAACTGCTGAGGAAGTACTGCTTATGTACGGCGATTACGACAGGATACGCCAGATGTTCATGGTCATAGTGGATAATGCTATTAAGTTCTCAAACGACAACGGAGATATCTATATTACCATCAGCAAGTACCGTGCAAGCGGAATAGACTCAGATTTTAGAACTACCTTGGCAGGAGATACCTATATCAATTCGGTTACAAGCTCCTTGTAAGCATCAAAGACAACAGTGTGGGTATAGCAGAGTCCGAGCTTCCACATATCTTTGAGAAATTCTACAAGTCAAAGCTTAGGCAAAATGCTAAGGGCTCAGGTCTTGGTCTTGCCATAGCAAGGCAGATAGCCATAAAGCATGACGGCTCTATTGAGGTAGAGAGCGAAAAGGGCAAGGGCACTGAGTTTAAATTGAATTTAATGAATTGATACTTGAATAATTGATAAATTGCTGAGTAAAATAGATTCGTTACGGAGTGGTATCGAGTGGTTATAACGTACCTGACTCGAAATCAGGTAGTCTCTAACGAGGCTCGTGGGTTCGAATCCCACCCACTCCGTTTTTATATCTACCCACATATAAGAGAATTTATTATCTTTTAACATGAAAAAGACTCGTAAGCAGCCATTTTGCAAAAATGAGCGAATTACGAGTCTTTTTCTGAGATACTAAAGCTTAGCTGTAACAATCCTGTGTCAATGGGTGTCAAAATGCTTTTGACACCCACAACATTATAAATACGACAGCTCTTTTTAATAACTAATATAAAGTCTAGTATTCAATCTTCTCCACAGCCTGGTACGGGTCTTTAGGTCAAATGAATATACCTTATTGACATTGGCAGGCACTATGTAAGTAGTCTCCTATATAGAGTCCTCTGCAATCACTTCTGAAGTAGTTCTCTCCCTCAAGACTGTCCACGCTAAACTTTTTCATAGAAGCCTTTTTCCCTGTCAAAGCCGTATACCACATACTTTTCAGGCTTTTCCCTTGCTTTCATCGTAGGTTGCGACCGCTAAAGCCTATGAGGTTCTTGCCTGCATCTATGGTTATTGCCTTCCTGTCATATTCTGCTGTTGAGGACGAATACTTATCCTCACTATATATGGTTTTAGCAATTTCCCTTACATCATAAGGATTGGAGATGTCAAACATAGACAGCTTAAGTCCCTTTACGCCACCCTCTTTTTCGTCCGCATCTGTCCAAGTCCAAAGAGGAGTACTTCCAAAATGGATGGAGGTACTCTGAAAATCCCGGTATCTTAAGGTGAGCCAAGCACCTTAGGAGCAGATGGATTGCTTACATCTACGCTAAAGCGGGTCAGTCTGTCTAAAGGTTACAAAGTAAGCCATATCTCCCATAAATCTTGCTGACTTGATATACTTCCCTTTGCAAGCCCTTCAATCTTGCCTTTTACCTTTAAGTCCTTATCGAAGATGTAGAGTGAATTTTTCTGTGGTATCTTCCTCTTCATCATCATCTGCCACATCAAAGGAATTATCCTAAAGCTGCTCTTTTCTTTTTGTAACCACGACTCTAAGGTTTCCTTGTGTTCATCAAGGGAGAAATCATCATTGAAAGGTTCCCATAACAGAAGTGCTTGCCTGAGGCGTGATTATACCATTTTTGTAAGAATACTTTGTTATCTCAGTCTTGTCTCCGGTTATAATGTAGTCTGTATGCCAAAAGTAAATATTTTCACTGCTCACATATACATTATAGCCTGAATCCATAATCAGCTTTTTATCGATTATCTTCTCCGGGTTCTTAACATCAACTGAGGTTACAACTGTGTAGCTTTCTCCATCCGAATACTCAGGCACATAGATTCTTCCGATATCAATCTTCTTGCCGTCTACCTTTTGGAACCAGCTTACTGTAGTCAACCTTTTTCACACCTTCCATAAGGTAATAATAGTTATAATTATAGGTATGTGAAAATGTATAGATGATGCCATCCTTCATCCTTGTACTGCCTATAGAACCCTCTTGAGTGTGCTTTGTCTTAAGTACAGGCTTCTCAGGATTGGTAATGTCATAAAAATAGGACTTCCGCAGTGTTAATATTCGACCCATATCCATAGGTAGCCGACTCTTGACTCTACCATGTATGTGTCCGCGAAGACTACAAGTGTAGTCCCATCAACCATCATATCGTTGTAATAGTAGCCTATTCCTTTCTTTTTCTCTATCAAGGGAAAATCCTTGATTTTACAGTATTCATCCTGCCGTTATCCGTCTTTATTATCCTGACCTCGGATGCTCCATCATTGTCATTCTTAAGCACGTATATGTACTTACCGTCTGTCTTTACGATGTCAGCCTCGTCCACTCCCTCTGTTCTGGTATTTGTTTTTGAGTAATCATTTTTCTGTTTTTGGCAGTATCACTTTCTGCGCCGCTCTCTTCTTTTCGCCTGAGGTGCAGCGTCTGTAGCCTCTTCTGTAGCAAATGATTTTTGCTATCTAACAGATAGTCATAGGTATTTCTTTTCCCTGATGACTTTGCCAGGAAGGTGTATAGCGCCTTGTAGTTCTTAAATTTCTTTATTCCCTCAACCGCCTTTTCAGCTTTTTCTGCTTTTTAGCGCCAGCCTTCTTCCCTGCGACTACATTTGGCAGTCCTGTAAGCACATTTCCTGCCATATCAGAAGGATTTATAAATCCTGTATTTATCATGACAGCAAAGGCTGCTGCAACTGCGCCTGCTGCTGCCATAGAGCCAACCATCCAATGTTTCATAGTTTTCCTCCTTTTTATTTCCTTATTTGCATCTTCTTTTAGAAGCTTCTCTTTTTATTCTCTCAGGCTGCAAAGAATCCGGTATTTCAATGTCTTCATCTGCCAAACCTTTAAGCATTTCAAGAATCTCATCTTCTCTATCCATATCGGTTTCATGCCTCCTTACTCTTTTATTACCGCTTTTAGCTTCGCTAGTGCTCTTTGCTTTTTGGACCTGACCGTAGCAGGCTTTAGCCCTAATATCCTTGCTATCTCATCTCCTTTGTACCCTCAAATACCGACAGGGCAGATGATGAATCTCTTCATTTTCAAGTTCCATAAGCATTTCTTTTTAGCTCAAGGCTGTTAAATTCTGCATTATAAGCTTCTCTCTTTGTCCTCTCGTCCAGCTCAGTTACATTATCACTGACCTCTTCCTTTGACTGGGCATAGTATTTTTAGCTTCATCCTGCATTTATTGGTTAGAATTTTTACTATCCAATTCCTAAACAGGCTGTCATCTCTAAGGCTTTCTATCTGTCGGTACGCATCTAGTACGGCCTCGCTCACTATATCTTCTGCATCTTCTTTATTCTTTAGAAAATACAGGGCAAGTCTGTACAGGTCTTTTGCCACCTCAGAATACAGCCTTGTAAATACCTCAGCATCTCTAATCATCGGTTAACCTCTATCCGCCAATCGGCAATAAACTAGTTTCACTTAATAAGTGTATGTTTTTGCGGAAATGTTGCAAGGGAAATAAATTTTTTTAAAATAGCCACTTCTGCTGTTTGCAACTGCCCATACTAGATCTTTAGAAACTCCATGAGTAAGTATCTGCCCCTTATCCATCTTCCTTTAGATTCGGTGACACCATAGGCACCCTTGCATTTGGCGCATCCTTCCCACTGCAGGGCGGATTTGGTACTGTGCCCGTTAGAAACGTACGCTGCTAGGTGCACCACAATGAGTAAAAATGCTGCTACCTTCAAATAGAATGTGACAGCATTTTTCGTATTAAACCTACATTTTTAGTAATAGATTTCTCGTAAATATAATTATATTAGCCATAGTAACCTCCTCTATAATGTGAAATTTATTAAGCATATACTCTACTCTATTATAAAAATACAACTTCATTATTCTTCATATCACAAATTTTAATATTAAAACCCTAGGTTATCTTCAAATGAGTGCAGGACAACTTCAGCTTTCTCAAAATTATAAGTTTTATTTTGAAGTGTCGGTCTATCCTTAAATGCAGCGATTTTTAGAAGATTCCCACATTCCCATACCAAGCTGTCATTTACTAGTTCAGTTAAGAGTCGTATATCATTTGGTGGGATTTCAATAAAAATAATCTCCTATCTCATTTTGAGTGACAAAATATAGTTTGTCGATTTTTTGTCTAACTGATTTAATGACATTAATTTATCTATTGATTTGTCCAAATGTACTATTACATAATAATCCTGAATAATGCTTAACAAAATATCCCTTTGAATATCTAACCATAATTTATATTCGTCAACTAAGCTGGTACTTTGAGTATTCAAATACAGCGTAAACTCAGATTCATCCGCATTTTTTTCCCAAAAATATATACATTCAAAAATATCTAATTTATTATCTGCTGATTTGATTAACAATTGCTTTTTCCTCCCTCTTTTCCCTAAAAATGAACCAAATATTCCTCCAACTATCCCACCAATTGTTCCACTAACTAAAGTCCCTATGCCTGGGCATATTTTTGTTTTACAATCCACTTTCCCATCCTTGAACTACCTACATATTCTATCACACCCATTTTTCTCAACTGAGAAATATCGTGCTTTATGGTTGCTTCAGAAACACCCTAGCATTTTTGAGATTTTTGAGCCATAGTGACTTGAGGCTCATATACAATTATCTCTTTAAGTTTTCAAACCTCTCTTGTTTTGAATTTTTGAGGCTCATTTCCTAAATCATAATTCTAAATTTTTTAAAAATTACTACAAATGAACTCTGTGTTGATATAAATTCAGGCTTTAGCTCCTTTTTTTATATTTATGTTCATGTTCGTAACTCTCTAATATCTTTCTAAGACCACTCCTCTTCTCTCCATTAAATCCATTCTTCCAAATATACCTATATTCTACCATTATTCATCCCAAATTGGTATAGTTATGTTTAAGCAAAATTAGTTTGAGGATAAACGCTAATATTTCAATACATATTACGATTGCTTCTTTATTCCTTTTGCTTTTTATCAATTCTTTTTATTTCTTGCCTTAGTTTATCCGCCTTTTCTTTTTTTATCAAATCCAAAGCTTTGCAAATAAGTCTTGCCATTACTATCATATACCGCATATCCTTCTGAACCAAAAAGCCAGCTCTGTAAGAGCTTCTTTGATATTTCCTGATGAAACATCAAATATATAAATAGTTACTACAGAACCATTATTCTCGAAGATATAATCGCCTTTCTGAAATAACCCCTTTAATGGTTGGATATAGCTTAATTCCTTTTAGGATATCACCCATTTCTTCATAATATTCTGATAGCTCATAAATCTCGCTATCAATAGCAGGCTTTTACATTTTCTTCATCAAATTTCAGATATGATTTACTAAATGCAATAAATATTGCCTTCTTTCCTGTTGGTATATCCACCTCTTTAGGAATAAATAGAAAGCCTGCTATTGTAAATCCTAAAAGAATAACAACCAACATTAATATTTTTTGTATCTTCTTGCCATTTTTATCCCCTTTACTCTAGTGGCTTATAATCATATAATATATTAAAACCACTCATATAGCAACAGACTTTAAAGTCCTATTTGGATATATTTCACAAAGACATACGAAAGGAGGAGAAAGTTTGTCCATTTCCGCATTTTTCAAACGGAATAATGCGGTAAGTGTGTTTTAGCTTGATAAATTGGCAGAATTTCATTATAATATAGGTAAGGAAAGTAGAATGCAATGTACTGTAAAGGGAGAAATGATATGGAATTAGCAAAAGTTACTTCGAAAGGTCAAGTCACAATTCCAATTGAGATACGCAAAAAAACTAGGAGTTAAAATGGAGATAAAATCCCTATTTGTAGAGGAAGGAAGAATATATATGCTCAATTCCTCAATGGATGCTTTTACGCGAAGCTCAAAAAGAATTTTTCGGTGAAGCAGAAAGAGTAGGTCTAAAAGATGATGATGACATAATGAAGATGATAAAAAGAACTTAGAGAAGAAAGTTGGGCAAAGTAAATGAGAGTTATGTTGGATACCAATGTCTTACTTTCTGCTCTTCTTTTTCCCAAACACTAAAATGAACTCAATTATGAACTATATATTTACGCATCATCAGCTTGTCTTGTCTTCATATGTGGTAGATGAATTAAAGCAAGTAATTAAAAGAAAATTTTCATCAAAAGAAAAAGCCATCAACAAATTACTTATGTTAATGAGCTTTGAATATGTTTATACTCCAAAACGAGTTAGAAAATGATTTGTTTTATATCAGAGACATAAAAGATTATCCTGTATTATATACTGCAATCATTGAAGATATAGATATCCTAATAACAGGGAGACAAGGATTTCTCTGATATAAATATACATAAACCTGAGATAATGTCACCATCTCAGTTTATGGAAAACTTCTTATAAAAATCGAGCTAGAATTACCTATTGTTCCCCAACAAGTAATTTATAAACTCTTTCTACTTCTTCTGCAAAATCTTTTGTACATATAATGCGAGCAAGAAGTGCGTCCACGAATCATCATATCAAACTGACCTTTCAGCACGATATCAGCTATTTGCTCATCTGACATATAGTCTTTAGTTCCTCGTCTACTTTTAGTCCGTTATCAATGAATACTTCATACAGTTCCTTCGCAGATAAAGCATTTAACTGCTCATATGTATATTTTGCAGTTTTTCTTGTTCCAACAAATTTATAAATTATTACTGCTGATAAAATTATAATAACAAGACAAATTATAATTTTTATATTTATTTTCATTTACTCTCACACTCCTATTCCTAAAAGGAATTATGGAACTCTATACAATCTATATATGGCGTTCTTTGTTGTCTCCATTCTTATACCTCTGCGGTTTATACTTTTCATTGTCTACCTCAATCATTTAATCTTTTGGCTTACAGAACGCTTAGGCGGATGTAATATACCTAAACATATAAGGTACTTTCTTGCACTCTTTACAGCTTCATTCCTCGTTATCCTTTCAATAACCTTAAGTCCCCTTTGTTAACATTGTTTATTTCACTTATCTCCTATTATAATTCTTAAGTTAAAGATAAATTAATTTGATACGTTCCTTATGCTGTCTTTTAATTGCAATATAACATATTTTTAATTCAAAATCAATATTATTGCAAAATTTTCCATATTTTGTAGAAAACGTCAATAATATCGAAAGAAAAAATCTCAGTATTAAAATTATACCGTGATCTTAAATATGTTTATGAACTCCTTAGTTTTTACTTTAAATCCGTAAAAACTTAATATATATCTATGACTTTTTCGTGATTAAGGTATAGAATTTAATAGTAACTAACTGTTCAGTTGTATTCTAGGTTTATTTGAGTACAAAATAATTAAAAATGGCATAGCAAAGGATGGAATTCCCTCTTGGAGATTTCCATCCTTTATTATCATATGTATTCTTATTTGCATATTTTTGTAAATGGCATAAATCTCAGTTTCCCATGCTAAATACTTTATACAAGAATCTAAGACAATCATAGTCTACTAATATAATCGCTAGAATTGAAATTGTGATAATAATAGTGAGTAAAAATTTTCTCAACTTTTGTTTTTCCTAAATATCTATAACTCAAATTTATCATTGTACGTATAAAATAAACTCAAAAGCAATGATAACAATCGAAATAGTAATAGTTCATATTTGCTACCCCATCGATTAATATTTCTAACTCATCGTAATGTAACGGGACTTTACTACTGGTGAATGGCAGCAAGCATACAGTGACTCACAACCGGAAGAGCTGTTATGATCATATTAATCGGTGTACGATTATTTTACTATTACTTTCTGATTTCCTTTCTTTGTCAGACATTGGTATTTGGCTCCCAGGATTAACCATTCTATAATACCTCCTTACTCTGGTGGTTTATAGTCATATCATATATTAAAACTGTTCAATAATCAACTCACTTAAAGACCGATTTGAATATGTTTCATAAAGACATATGGAAACAAGGAAGCCTACACTTCCTTGCTCATTGTAAAAATATCCAAGTTTTTATAGCCATCGTTTCTCATATACGGAGATAGCATTTTCATTCTCTTCTTCGACTTCAAGCTTGTATCTCACAGCCAGTCCTTTTGTACTTTTCTTCTATGAAGCAAAAAGAAGCTGCCGCCTATACCAAGTCCCCTAAAGTCCTCTTTGATATACAAATCCTCTATGAAAATGAGGAGGCCTCCGTACTCCGTGGTGTAACTCTTTGCAACCATAGAATAGCCTGCACTCTCCATTTTTCTTCGATTACATAGCCCTCTATATATGGCAGTTCTGAAAGACAGTCATCTATGTCCCCGTAGAGAATCTCATCTGAGGCTGTATGCAGCACAGCATCAGAATCATAGAACACTCTCATCATCTTAAATATTTCTTCCCTGTCACAAGCCTAAAATCTCTTTATTAACAAAAACAACCTCCTATAGCAGGCAGGCTTCATCCAAGGTCCTTGAATAAGCCGGCATAAATTACTTAAAAATATCTCCACTTCTTCTAAGTTAGCTCCTTAACAGCCTTGTATGTAGCCTTTTTCAGCCTGTAAGAACTCATTGTTCAGCCTGTTTTTCATCCAGGCATTTGATATAGGCTGAAAGCTTGTCTGCAGCCTTAACCAGAGCCTTTCATAGCTATACTTATCTGATGGCTCCAATATCTCCTCGTATTCCTCCTTAAGTCCTCAGGCAGGATGGAGAGAAGCTTCACAGGCGGTATGCTCGATTTCCTTGTAAATGCTCTTTATATCACTGTTAAAATACTTCACGGGAGTAGGCATATCTCCTGTAATTATCTCTGTTGCATCGTGGTAAAGCCCTATGAGTGCTGCCCTGTCAGCATTTAACGATATGCCAAAGCCTCTTGTTTCCTATGGTACAAAGGGCGTGAGAGAGCAGGGCTACTTCAAGGGAATGCTCGCTTAGGTTTTCTTCTCTGGAGTTTCTCATCAAAGCCCAGCGGTTGATGTACTTTAGCCTTGACATCATAGCAAAAAAGGAATAATCTTCTTTCATTTCCCCCTCCTACTTAAGTCCGATGAACTTGGCAATTATGTTGGATTCGTACAGAAGATTTAAGAAGAAGTTATTTTCTATCTGCTCCATTGCCTCCTGAACGAAAGGCTTGTCTATAAATACCATCATAAGGGTAAAATATCAGCCATACTATAACTAAGCCCTGGAAGATACCGACAATTCCTCCGCCCATTCGGTTTAGCTCATTTAGGACAGGGAGCTTGCTTATTATATTAAGTACCCTGCCAAGCACAAAGAGACCTACGCTTAAAAGAAAGTACACCGCAATAAAAGTTCCTGAGTTAATCACTATCCCTGTAAGGTAGATGGCAACTCTGTGGTTGACCTCTTTTTGTATGTCTTCTTTGCCTTCTTTATGTGTTCGTTTTTAAGTATATCTGAGACAATCTCTTCGTAGCCTTTGTTCTCGGTGAGCATCTTGTAAGGAAGATATATTTCATCCATACTTATATCACTCTCACCTTTTATGCTTTTATCCTTTTTCTTTGTCTGCTCCTTTTTCAGGCTTTTCCTGTATTTTTCTTTTCCTCGCTCTTTACCATAATTCTCAAGGGACTTTTTCTATCCTTGTAGAAATGGCATTAAAAACTTCTCATTGTTTCTCTTAGCTGATTGCTTATAACAGGCGAAATCACAGTGCCTGCAGGAGAACAACTACTGAGGAAAAACAGCCCGAAGACTGTCCTCACTAGACCTCTCCTGCTGCCTAAGTAAAGCAGCGGCAAAGATATGACAATCACCATTATCAGTACAAAATTAGACATTCATCCTCCATCCTATTCACTAAGTCTCGCATAACCTAAGCTTCTTCCCCACAATGGCATAATACCTGGTTCTGCCGCCTGCCTGGGTAAAAGCTTTGTTATTCCGTCATTGAACTTGTTCGTAAATTTTATATTTTCCGTTACTGTCAGAGATTATGCAGTTAGTATCAGAGTAGAGCACTATCTCGCCGTCATTATAGCTCATTCCCTTTGGATTGATATCCACTTCATTGCTATAAACTCTTTCCTCCGCTGTAATGCATTGAATAAAGCACTGTTTTACCATTGCCGTCTGTTCTCCGGTAAGGTAGGCACTGTCTATGTAGTCATCTTCTATAGCGGAATCACTTGCCACTACACCTGTATTTGCCTGCATAAGACCACTTTCATCTACCAGAATGGCAAAGCCGTTCTTATCCTCCGCTATCCTTTCAATCTTCCTGCCACCTTCTTCTCCCAAAAGGTTTCAGGTTCTTTTTAGCTACCAACACACTATCTTGTTGTCGCTCATACGCACAGACTGTGTTGTTGTCAGCAAATTTTAGCTAGGAAGATGGTATCTTCAAAAGGAAGACTCTACTATTCTGTCTGCATTTGAATTCTCACCGACCTTGTCAAAGTTATAAAAAGGTGAGGGTAGACTTTTATTTCATTGTTCTCGGTTTTTACATATTCAGTTACCAGCTTAGAGCCATCCTTTGACATAGCAAGGGAAAGCGCATCCATCATCCTTTGAATAGGTCTTTATCTCAGCTTTAAGACTGTTATTCTTATCAAAGGATTGATTAACTGGATGTCATAACCTTTTCATCCTGCATAAGTTTCGCAATCTCTCCTGCTCCGATATATCGGTAGAAGTATGTCATTAAGCATAGTAAGGCTTACCTGAGCAGCAGGCACAGACTATGATTCACTACAAGGATATTTTCTTCCGCCAATATCGGCAACCACAGCATAACCGTTATTAACTGTAATCTTTGGATTTGTCTATATTTAAGGCAGCATTCCACTCTATCTCAGCTTTTCGTTATAAATGGATATACCTTCGCTATTGTAAGAGAGCAGTTTGCCATAATCAGTGGCAGCTAGCCTGCATCCTCAGGCAGAGTTTTTGCTGACTGGGCGAAACCTCATAGCTCTTATATAATTTTTGCTAAAGAACAGACTCTTTGTGGCAAAGCCTGCAACTGCCACAAGAATTAAGATTGACGAAGCTATCCTTATTTTACCGCCTGATGATGTCTGCTCCTCGTCGGGCTCAAAAGTCCCTCATCCTCAGGAGATGACAAAAATATGGTCATAGTTATTTTCATTCAAATCCCTGTCATTAGTTAAATCATTTTTCATTCTCTCATAATCGGACATTATTCACTGCCTTTCAATTCTCCGGATACCCGCTGCTTACTTAGCTCAATTACCTCCGCTATGGTAGCGTTAGGATTCTTCTCACTTATATCAACAAGGTTCTTAGCTTTATCGGCATCTATCATATTCCTTGCCTAAGAATACTTCATAGTTTTCTGCAATGCTAGAGTCTCTTTGCTTTTATGTAGTCTCTTATTCCCGACAAATCGGTTATAACACCCTGAAAGCCTGCTCTTATGCATCTATCTCAGCCTGGTGTGTGTATATTTCATCAGTTCAGCCTGCTTGGTGCTCTCATCAAATACCTTGAGTGCCTCTACTCTCTTTGCGGCAAGGTCGTCAAGCTGGAAGCTTTATATCGTCAATCTGTGCATTGTAGTCTTCAAGACCATGCTGTATCATCCTTATCTTTTTCTTATGCTTTTATTTTATTTTGGCAATTACCTTTAGGTTGTTTCTTATTTTGTGTCTTGCATTGTTGCCTGCAGCGAGTTGTTTCTCTGTATTTTGTGCCTGCAGTCCTAAAAGATAATCATATATATACCGCTGAATACCAGTATACAAGCCACATAGATAAGTCCTATAGTCGCAGTGGTTACAGGCTTTGAAGGAAATACCAGATAAGAGCGGGGATAACTGCAAAGAAAAATACGAAGGTAAGAAGACAGCACAAAAGTCTCCAAGGCTCCCGAGCGTAAACAAGGTATAAAATATCCTGAGTTAAAAGAAAGCCCGGTGTCTTGTTCTGCTTATATAAAGCTTCTGTCTCTGCCTTAATCTGCTCATTTGCTTTCGTAGAATTCGGCTGTTTCCGCACTTATTCGCTCTGACACCTTACCGTCTCTGTATTTTTCACGCTTTTTGATTAGTTCTCTTTAATAAGCTGTTAAGTTTATCTTCTTCGGTATCAAAGGTTTTTATTATCTCATCACGTCTTTTTCTTGGTTGTGTCAGCTATCTCCCTCGCTATAGCACTTTATCTTTATCGGCAAGTGCCCTTTCTGTGCTATCCTCTGCCGTAACCAATTCTTTTTCCCTAAGTTCATTCTGAGTTAAGGTCTTTTTACTTCATCGAAAATTTTTAGCAGAGTATCCCTGCCCTCATTAAGAATGTTGTTAGCCATGCCATTTCTCCTTATAATAATATGATGTGGATGCCATAAGTATATGACACCCTGTTATACATCTTCTTGCTGTGATTTACATCATAAGTATATCAGATTAATTGTATAAAGGCACTACCTCTGTCTTTTTAAGACAAGGTTTTTAAGATCTTTTTACGGCTATGCCAAATTTATATTAATTAAACTTTAATTTTTAATAATTTGAACACAAAAGTAAACACATTTTAACCTATATACTTTTGTCTTGTAGATGAAGAAAACTTTCCCCAAAGAAATACTTCATCTTCCCCCTCCATTTAAATGCAGAGCATGCTGTACCTGTACAGCAGCTCTGCTATTTCTAAAGTTCTGTTCTGCCGACAAATGCGAAGCAGGGTTTGCTTCATCAACATTTTCAAGGTCGCCCCTACCGACACACAGCTTGCTATCCTAGTCACCTGTGATTCCCTGCGTAGGTTTAATCAATTTGCTTATATACATAGCGGTGATCTCGCCTTCAAGGCTTGAGCCGGTAGCGATTATTACTTCTTCCACGTCATTGTTTTGAAGTCTTACCATAAGTTCCTTTAACTTGATATCAGCAGGACCTATATGCCTAAGAGCGGAGAAATCACACCATGTAGAGACATGGTAAACCCGTCATATGTTTTTCACAGCAGCCAAGTCCGCTACATTTTCAACCACCATTATCATATTGTGGTTCCTCTTTATCCGCACAGATAGGGCAGATAGGAGAGTCTGACAGCGTAAGGCATTCCTTACAATAGCAGACATTTTCTCTGGCTGTGCTTATTGCTCCCGCCAAAGCCTCTACATTTTCTTTTGGCAGGCCTATGATGTGAAAAGCAAGCCTGCCTGCAGTCTTTGGTCCTATCCGGGGAGTTTTGCAAGTTCTTCAACTAACTTGTTAACCTGTTTTTCCATAGTATTCCATTTAGAAAGGAAATCCTCCGCCGAAGCCGCCAAGTCCACCTGTAATCTGATCCATAGAAGCACTGTCTGCCTCCTCAACCTTGCGCAGAGCCTCTCCTACTGCTGCCGCAACAAGGTCTTCTAAGGTTTCAATGTCATCAGGGTCAACAACTTCTCTGCAAGTGTAACTCCAAGCACTTCTCTCTTGCCGTTTAATCTGACTGTAACGACACCGCCGCCTGCAGTTCCTTCGAACTCCTGAGTCTCCATTTCTTTCTGCTTTTCTTCCATCTGTCTCTGCATGCGCTGAGCCTGCTTCGATATATTTCCCATTCCTCCGGTATTCCACCACCGGAAATCCATCTTTTTCCCATTTTGTTTGTTCCTTTCTTATCACTATTCTTCTTATTAAGGGAAGATATTTCCTTTAAGCCTAGTTAGGCATATACTATAGTTTATCTCATTTTAATCCTCATATGTCAATAATGCAGGGGGAAGTAAATTGTCTAGGTAGTTTAGAAAAGGAAAGCCACGAATCTCTTCGGGCTTTCCTTTTACTCGTCAGGTTATATGAGAAAATTAACCATAGACAACTTTTGAAAAACAAATCCAGCAATTCTTTATTCTGATTGATAGATGAGTTTTACATATCAGAAATCACACCCACTTTGCTATACCATATGAACAAAAAGTTTATGTGGCATTTATCATAAAAATCTTAAGGTTTTTGCACCATAGGTATATCAAGTTTAATTTTATCAAAAACTCGTCAAAAGCCTTCTTTATAACTCTATGTAGTGGTAAATCATCTTCTCTTTGTGCTCTGGTAGGCTGCAATCTTTCCGGAAGGTACCATAAAAAGGCTCTCCTTTAGAGAGAGCTTGATTCCATCCTTAGAAAACTCATAATCATCCACTCCTTTTTCTTTTGCCATATCGTGTATCCAGCCAGTTTTGCCCTACTCGTATTTATATTTCTGTCGTACATCAAGGAGATGACCATCCTTAAAACTCAATATCGGTATAAGCATTTTCTTTATAAATACCTTTTCTGAAAAGTATTTCACATCTGACCTTAACAGTACTAATGCTGCTCTCTGTTCAGCCTGAGTATTGCCTTTGGTTGCACTTTCTAACTCCCTCTGCAACCTTTTTCTATAATATCCTCTCCTTCTTTGTAAAAAGCTACCGTCTCGTCTTCCCAAATCCTCATATCATATCCTGTATATTTGTAGATATCGCTCTGCCAAACTCCAAAAGTCTGCTCTTTTTCAAAGGCTGTATTGTTCAGACTTTCCAAGGGACGAGCCGAATATCAATATGTGTTGATAATATATCAGCATTATTGCCTTGATTTTAGATGATTCTCTATTCTTTGTTTTGAGATTATCTTCTATTTTGCCCAAAACAGAAATTCTATGTCATATAAATCACTTCTAAAAGTAAGAGAAACTCGCTTGGTATAGTGTATCGTTTTTCTTCAAGAGGTTTCGATACCTGAAAAGTCCATATTAAGCCTTTCATGAGATAACTCTTCTAAAGCTCTCTATTTCTCCATTAATACTAGGCGCTTCATAGCCGCGATATGCATAATCCATAACAGAGTAAACGTAGGGTTTTCCTTCATTTAAAACCCTCATTTCATTATTATATGCATCCATATGATTTGCTGAATGAAAATTTACCGTCTAAACTCCTGTAGTAGGAATAGGTAGGGTCGAGTATTTTTCTTCGTATATGTTCTTTGGGGTCTGGAAAGGTTTGTTTTTGCGATTGATTTCTTCGTACATTTTATCAATTTTGTCTTCCAACTCTTCCGATGGCCCTTTATATAAATTGCTAGCTGTTCGCCCTTCCAGTTGGTAGGAAGGACTACCAGCAGTAGGCTTAGTAGTCCTTGTAATATCCGATTGATAAACCTCACTTTCTTAGGTTTTTCTCTATTAGTTAATTAGGTTTCTATATATGTATTACTCTATATATGTTTATTACTAATTATATCGGATATTTTCTACAAAAATTAAGATGATTAATTAAAAATTTTATAATATTCCTCTCACAATTTCTAAGTGTCAGAGAAAAGCAGCTTGTTCTTTGTGAGTTATATATTATTTGTTGTGTATGTATGACTAAGTCTATTATCTATAAAGGAAGAGTCTACATTAGGTGTCGGTTTTTGCTTTATAACCACGAGACCATATTACTCACAGTTCCATCCGATAGATTTATAATCCATTCGTCTCCTTCACAATCAAGCCATAATCTATCATCTTCGAGTAATTTATAATTTGTAATCAATTCTCAAAAGCCAAAGTTTCCATTTACTTTCTTATCACTATAACAATTAATTCCAAATCACAGATTACATAAATAGTATTCTCAATGTTTGTACATCCAGTATGAGCGAAAAATAGCAGTTTATTAAATAATATCTCCTTGTTTTCTATATCAATCAGCAATAGGTTCTGCCCTGCTCCTATACTAGCGAGACATTATTTATATCATCAAATTCAAACATTGGTCTATACCATAAACATTATAAAGCTAGACCAAATTCAAAAATCACCTATACTTATTATTGCATATCTACTCTGTTCTTCTTCGCAAAAATAAAGCGGTTTTTCTCCTAATTTCCATTTCATTTCATCAAAAGCTATCAAATCTATTTATAATTACACTATCTTCCATTACTTTCCTTATTCCAGATGCAAAGGATGTTAGGTTGATTTCTCAATGTATTAAGAAAATGCCTCTCCCTTAATCCTCATATTCAATTTTATTTACCCCATCACCAGAGATAAGTATATCATCCTCTTTTATCATTTCACCATCAAGAAATGTCTTACTCCAGCTGCCAAAGTCTGTTTCGTCTATTTGGTCTTTATATCCAGCCAGAACCTTAGCACAACTTTATCACCATCTGCTCTCCTCACTAACTTCCAAAGTTATTTTCTGCAAACCTATGCAGCTCTCATCCGGTTTTGTGCCAAGCTACAGTGGCTGCATGGAGTCCTCTTATCTCATTAAAGCTAAGTATACACACGGCTTGTTTGTCTTTGCCTGCAATAAATACCTTTGGCTCTATATTTTCAGGCACAGCTTCCATCATTTATGGAAAATGCCATACTCAAGAAATGTCAGCAGAACCATCTATCTCTTTTTCTATCGCTCATCGCCACCGATGGTGAGAACAGAACCATAATTCTCCGCCATCTACGCATATACCCTTATTTTTCCTTGTCTATAAGCTCAAGTCCGTCCCCAGAAGAAATTTATAATAATATTCTCCCTCTTTGAATTCTACTTCTGTATCATAATGGCTTTCATCCTTTGACATATAAACAAGGTTCTTTAAGGTGTTTGAATATTAAATCAACTTTATTCAACCTATAATTCTCCCAATATGTGAAATATGCACTCCTTCTCTGCCTTTTCTTCCATCATAGTAATTACAGGCTCCGAAGCTGTCACAATTTCAAATAATTTTCTGTCATTATTACATATTGATAAATCTTTGTTCCTATCAGTTTTTTCCCGACTATTTTTCTTACTTCCTTTGCATAATCCCCATCTTCTACTTCATAGATTACATTCTTGCGACGATCAGGCTTGAATTTCATTATATCTTCAAAAATTTTTATTTAATGCACCTTGCCTTCCTCAAATACTCTGACAGAATACATATTCTTAAATTCAATTTAATATAATTTATGATTCTGCCATTATACCAATTCTCAAGTTTTATTACGGATTGTTATCCTCTGCATAGGAGATATCCCCAATATAAACATCTTTAGGTATCTCATCCTCACGATATATTTTCCAATTTTTCCATAATCCATCTCAACTTTTTAAATACTGTTAATTAAGTTTTATACTCTGGTTAAAAATGAGGGCTCCCATTCATAAATAACATCAATATATAAATTCTCTGTAACTATAGTGAATTGTTTTATAGTATATTCGTTAAAATTGCCACCTGAATACAATTTAATATCTTCAAGATATTTTTCCATCTTCAACTTCATATATAACATTTGAAAAATTATCTCTTTCAGTCCTTCAATATTCTCATACATATCCAAATCTACAAGTCTTCTATCAAATATCCTTACAGCCTCAGTAATTCCAAAATCAAGAATCAGCCTATTCTCTTTGTTCTTAACTCTATAATCAATTTGAATCTCCATAAATAACCTTTGCTTTGTAGTTTCCTTTTCAGAATCTCTCCCTTACGATATTCTTTCCAAACTTCACATGTTCTCGCTTTCTAAAAATATAATTATCTAAATCTAATTTTTATTTTTGGGGGTGAAATTGCTTTGCTAAGCTAATGTGCCTACGACCATAGGTACTTGCAGGAATGATTCGCTCGTTTGTATATTTAACAATTATCTACTGTTTTCAAGTGTAATATGACGGTTATGATTCAT